>Ga0214473_10000005_pt1 | contig 383706 bp, 313 predicted proteins | sample RVTome_7_FD_203509 | JGI IMG/M metagenome (GOLD analysis project Ga0214473, IMG submission 203509) | Soil microbial communities from uranium-contaminated site in the Upper Colorado River Basin, Wyoming, United States - RVT98D197 | ecosystem: Environmental > Terrestrial > Soil > Contaminated >...
CAACTTCGTCCCCGGCCAGCACGGCCAGAAGCGCCGCGCCAAGACCGTCGGCTACGGGCTGCAGTTGCGCGAAAAGCAGAAGGCCAAGCGCGCCTATGGCCTGCTCGAGCGCCAGTTCCGGACGTACATGGACAAGGCCTCGCGCGCCAAGGGCCCCACTGGCGATAATCTCTTCGTCATGCTCGAGCGGCGTCTCGACAACGCTCTCTACCGCATGGGCCTGGCCAGCTCACGCTCGCAGGCGCGGCAGATGGTGCTTCACGGCCATGTCACTGTCGCCGGGCGCAAGGTAAATATCCCGTCGTACCTGGTCAGCGTGGGCGAAGACATCGTGCTGAAGGAAAAAATGCACCAAAACGCAATGGTCCTCGAGGCGCTCAACCTGGCGCAGAGCCAGAACTCCGTGCCCTGGCTGGAAGTGGATCGCGCGGCCTTCAAGGCCCGCGTGGTCGCCATGCCGCGTCGCCAGGACGTCACCACGCCGCCCATCTCCGAGCAGCTCATCGTCGAGCTCTACTCGAAGTAGCGGCCACCAATTTTCTGATTCGTTGTGTTGCCCCGGCTTCGTCCGGGAGGAGGGATGCGAACGATGTGGAAAGGCTTCCAGAAACCCAAGCGTTTGGCGGCTGAGCCGGAATCGCTCACCGATAAGTTCGGTCGTTTTTCAGCTCAGCCCTTCGAGCGAGGCTGGGGCACCACCGTGGGCAATGCCCTGCGGCGGACCCTGCTCAGCTCCATCGAAGGCGCGGCCATCACGGCCATCAAAATCGAAGGCGTGCTGCACGAGTTCTCGCCGATACCCGGCGTGGTCGAGGACGCCACTGACATCATCCTCAACCTCAAGCAGGTGCCGCTCAAGCTCAACTCCGATCAGGCCAAGACCATCTACCTGAACATCGAGCACCCCGGCGTGGTCACTTCGGCGATGATTGAAGAAGACGCCGATTGCGCCGTGCTCGATAAGAGCGTTTACCTGGCCACCGTCAGCGAAGGCGGCAAGCTCCAGATCGAGATGCGCGTCAAGAACAGCCGCGGCTACGTTGGCGCCGACCGCAACTTCGATGAGGACCTGCCCATCGGCTACATTCCGGTGGACTCCGTGCACTCGCCCGTGCGCAAGGTCAACTACGCCGTGGAGGCTGCCCGCCTCGGCCAAATGACCGACTACGAGAAGCTCTCCCTCGAAGTCTGGACCAACGGCGCCATCACGCCCCAGGACGCCATCGGCCTCGCCTCCAAGCTCATCAAGGACCACATGAGCATCTTCATCAACTTCGAAGAGCAGCCCGAGCTGCCCGAAGAAATCGGCGAGCCCACCAACGACCCGCGCCTCGAGCACCTCGACCGCTCCGTGGAAGAGCTCGAGCTTTCCGTGCGCTCTTACAACTGCTTGAAGAACGCCAATATTCAGTCCATCCGCGAGTTGGTGCAGCCCAGCGAGCCCGAAATGCTCAAGACCAAGAATTTCGGCCGCAAGTCGCTGAACGAGATCAAGGAAATCCTCGGCCGCATGGGCCTCGCCCTGGGCATGAAGTTCGACGAGCACGGCCGCATCATCTGGCCGCCTCTCCCCAGCCAGACCGCGCCGCCGGAGGAGACCACTGCGCTGTAAGCGCACGGGAAAACCACCATGCGACACCTTCGCTCCGGTTCCAAACTCGGCAAGCAGCCCGCGCATCGCCGCGCTGTGCTCCGCAATCTCGTCACCAACGTGATTGAGAAGGAGCGCATCCACACCACGCGCGCCCGCGCCAAGGCCGCTCGCCCCATCGTCGAGCAGATGATTACGCTCGGCAAGCGCGATAACCTCCACGCCCGCCGCCAGGCCGCCTCGTTCCTGATGACGCCTGGGGCTACGCAGAAGCTCTTCCGCGATGTCGCCCCGCGCTTCGCGGACCGCAACGGCGGCTATACCCGCATTATCAAGGCCGGCTGGCGCATCGGCGACGGCGCCGAGCTCGCCATCCTCGAACTCCTCGGCTCCAAATTGAAAAAGAAGGAAAAGAAAGACAAGAAGGGCGCCAAAGTCGAGGAAAAACCCGAAGAAGCAAAGTCCGCCAGCTAGGATTCCCGCTTCAATAAACATATGAGTGGCTGGACTTCAGACCGGCCCCTCATTTTTGTTACTGAAAACTGAAAACTGACAACTGAAAACTGTGTCCTGACCCCTGACCCCTGACCCCTATTTCCCCCGCCGTTCTCTCGCTCGTCGCTCGTTTCCGCGCCGTTCCGACCCTCCCGGCACGGCCGCGCGCATACTGCGTCGTTCCGTGGCGCGCCGTTGAACGCGACGGTAATCCTGTGCCAGGCCCCAGCGCGTGCCCTTGCCGCACGGCGCGCAGGACCGTTCCAGCATCCCCACGTTAGCCAGTTCCTGCTCGTTCGACGCCAGTTCCGCCTGCGTGCGCGTCCCGCAAGTGCGGCAAATCAACAGTGTCGCCATGTCTTCTCGCCCCCAGGTGTGTCTCGCCCGTTGCTATCTGCCAGCTTGTTTATCCTTTTCCGCCCATCCCTTCAAGTCTTTTCTGCCCGCCCCCCAACGCTCGTTCAGGTTTGTCTTTTACTCTGCCACTTTGCCACTCTGGAACTCTGCAACCTTATTTCTTTCCTACCCAACTTTCATAAATTTTCCGCTGCATCTCCGTTGGGTTCGCCGCCGGCTGCAGCTTGAATACCGCATAAGGGAAGGGAACGGTTGTCACAGAAATCTCTTTCAGCGTCCCGCGCCGCAGCACCGCCAGCTTGACTGTTTCGCCCGGCTTGCGCGCGTCCAGCATGCGCAGAAATTCGCCCTGGTCCATCGTTCGCCCGTCCACAGCCACAATCACGTCGTTTTTGTCCACTCCCGCGTCTTCCGCCGGGCTTCCCGGAATGATGTTGCTCACCCGCGCGCGGCCGTTTGTTTCGCGCGTGGTGGTGACGCCGATCCACCCCAGTTCCGGCGCGCGCAGCCGCTCCACCTGGATGCCGGCGTAGTCGAAATACTTTTCGTACGGAATCGGCTCTTTTCCGCTGATGTACCGCCGGAAGATCTCGCTGATGTCCCTCCCGGCCACTTCATTCGCCGCGCGGACGGCGTCCTCCGGCTCGAACCCCGGCTTGGGCAGCGCGTAGCGCTGATAGAGCAGGCGCATCCAGTCGTCAAGCGATTTCTGGTTGTTGGTGGCCTCGCGAATCGCAAAGTCCAGCAGGTGCCCGGCAATTTGCCCGCCGTCGTAATACGAGTAGCTCGAATTCGCCAGGTTGGTGTCGATCTGCGCGCTCCCGCGGAACCACGTATCCCAGCTCGTATCTTCGATGCTGCGCTCGCTGCGCCCCGGCCTCTGCTCGAAGTTCGTCAGCAGCCGCGCCGTCCATTCCAGATAGCGCTCCGGCTTCACCAGGCCCGCGCGCATTAGCAGCACGTCGCCGTAGTAGCTCGTCAGTCCTTCCGAAATCCACAGCGACGGCGTGTGCACTTCCCGCGAGTAGTCAAACGGCCCCAGCGGCTTCGGCCGCAGCCGCTTCACGTTCCACGCGTGGAAGAACTCGTGCGATGTCACCCCCAGCTTGCCTTCGTAATCCGTTTCCCCCGACGGCCGCACGGACTGGTTGTCCCAGTCTCGCGGTGAATTGATCTGCGTCGAGTTCAGATGCTCCAGCCCTCCTCCGGTGCCCGGCCAGATGTGGAAGAGAAACCAGTACTCGTCATACGGCGCGGGCCGCGTCCCGCCCACCGCCGCGGCAAACATCGGCACGGTCGCCGCCACAATTTTCTGCGTGTCCGCGGCAAACTTCGAAAAATCTTTCTTGCCCACCACGTCGTGCACCACCACGTGGTACGTGCTCCCCACTTCCACAAACGTCTTCTCCGCGTAGTCGGAAATCTCCAGCGGCGCGTCCGCGAACGTGTCGTAGTCCGCCGCGGCAAACGTGTTTTCCGCCATCCGTCCCAGCCCCGTGGCCACGCGCCATCCTGCCGGCGTCGCAACCACTAGCCGCACAGGCCGCTCTTTGCCGCCTGCCAGGTACATCCACACCGCCGGCCCGCCCAGAAATGCGTGCTGCTCGTTGTACTGCGCCCAGTTGTTGGCCAGTGTGTTGGCGTAGAGCTTGTACTGCACGGTCACCGCCGCCGCGCCGCCCGTTTCCACGCGCCACGTCTGCTTGTCCGTCTTCCGCCACGCGAGTTCTTTTCCGCCCGGGCCGGTGGCGCGGAATCCCTGCACGTTTTTCGCGTAGTCGTTGATTGCATAAGAACCCGGCGCCCACGCCGGCATGGCGAATTCCGCCGACGGACCATTCAGGCCGCTCGCGCGCAGCGTTATTTCCAGCAGGTGCGAGCTCGGCTTCCCGAAGCGCAACTCATACTCCACCGGCTCCGCCGCCCTCGCCACCGTCGCGCACAATGCCATCAGCAGGATCAACGCCGCGAATTGCTTCCATGCTCTAGAGGGTTTCATTTCGCGCCCCATTTTCTATTTTCTATTTTCTATCTTCTCTTTTTCCGAACCACAGCCGCGCAGCGGCCTGTGCCACCACCGCCCCCGCGCTGTCCAGCAGCACATCCTGCGCCGCTGCTCCGCGCTCCGGCACGAACGATTGATGGAACTCATCCAGCGCCGCGTACCCTGCGGCGATCAGCAACGCCATTACTCCCCAACTCCACTTCCAGCCGCTCGATTCGCCGCGCAGTCCGCGCAACACCAGCAGGCTGAGCAGGAAATATTCGCCAAAATGACTGGCCTTGCGAATCAGAAAATGAAGCTGGGTCAGCGTCTCCAGCGACGCATCCGGCAGCAGCCATCGTAGAAACGGAAGGATGAACCGGGAAGTGTGTTCTCCTCCGAATGCGCCCGTCGAAAAGAAAAAAATCACGCCGGCCCACAACACCGATGGCCACCAATGCCTCCACGCGTTCATTCGAGCCGGTAGTTCGGCGCCTCGCGCGTGATAATCACGTCGTGCACGTGGCTTTCGCGCAGCCCCGCCGAAGTAATGCGTATGAACTTCGCGCGCTCCTGCAATTCCTTCAGCGTGGACACGCCGCAGTAGCCCATCCCGCTTTTCAGCCCGCCGACCAGTTGCTCCACCAGCCCGCTCAGCGGCCCTTTGTCCGGCACGCGTCCCTCGACGCCTTCCGGCACCGACTTGCCGCGTTCCGCCGTTTCCTGCCCGTAGCGGTCCGCCGACCCCGCTTCCATGGCCCCCAGCGAGCCCATGCCGCGATACGATTTGAATGTTCTGCCCTGATACAAAATCGTCTCGCCCGGCGACTCTTCCGTTCCCGCCAGCAGGCTTCCGATCATCACCGTGGACGCCCCCGCCGCGATGGCTTTGGTGATGTCGCCGGAAAATTTCACGCCGCCGTCGGCGATGATGGGCACTCCAGTGCCTTTTGCCGCGCGCGACGCTTCCATAATCGCTGTAATTTGCGGCACCCCCGCGCCGGTCACCACCCGCGTTGTGCAGATGGACCCCGGCCCGATGCCCACTTTCAACCCGTCAATGCCCAGTTTAATCAAGTCGCGCGCGCCTTCGAACGTGCCAACGTTTCCCGCCACCACCTGCATTTCCGGAAGTCTCTTCTTCACCTGCTGGATCGCCTCCATCACCCGCGTGGAGTGCCCGTGCGCCGTGTCAATGGCCAACACGTCCGCATGCGCTTTGGCCAGGGCCTGCGCCCGCTCGAGGAAGTCGCCCGTCGCGCCGATGGCCGCGCCCACGCGCAGCCGCCCGTGCTCGTCCTTCGCCGCGATGGGGTAGTCGCGTTTTTTCTGGATGTCCTTGACGGTGATGAGCCCCTTCAAGTTGTAATCCTTGTCCACCACCAGCAGTTTTTCGATGCGGTGCTTTTGCAGGCTGCGCTCCGCTTCCTCGAGCGTGGTGCCTACCGCGACGGTCACCAGGTTGTCCTTGGTCATCACCGCGCTCACCGGCTGGTCCAGGTTGCGCTCGAAGCGCAGGTCGCGGTTTGTCAGTATGCCCACCAGCTTCGTGCCGCGTGTCACCGGCAGCCCGGAGATGCGGTACTTGGCCATGATTTCCAGCGCCTGGCGCACGGAAAGCTCCGGCTCGATGGTTACCGGCGCCACGATCATGCCGCTCTCCGACCGCTTCACGCGGTCCACTTCCTCCGCCTGTTTCTCCACGCTCATGTTGCGGTGGATGAACCCGATCCCGCCCTGCCGCGCGATGGCGATGGCCAGCCGCGCTTCCGTCACCGTATCCATCGCCGCGGAAATCACCGGGATATTCAGCTCCAGCTTGCGCGTCAGCCACGTGCGCGTCTGCACCTGCGTCGGCAGCACCGACGAAAGCCCGGGCACCATCAGCACGTCGTCAAACGTCAGGCCTTCTGCAATCACTTCGTCCGCCATAATGGTCCTCGTTCCGTAGTGGCGCTGCTTGCTGCGCCCGTCGCGTAACATTCTGCCCATAAACATCGCAGCCCAGCGGTTGGCCGCTGGGCTCGTCCTGCTTCCTCATTTTGAAAACAGACCGTCATAAATGAAGCTGCCATTCTAGGGGGCAACGCTTCACCCGTCAAGCGCAGGACCTTCATCCCGGCAATTGGTTACGCGTTGGGACTAGCGTGCGGCAGCCAACGATCACTTCATCTTCAGCGCATCCACTGAAATGACCGGCTTGGGTGTACGGCGCCGCGCGACCGCGTGGAGCAGCGGCCCGACAAGCCGCACGAGTACGCGCAGGCCGGGCAACTGTCGGGCGATGTCGTAGAGCCCGATGACGGCGCGCATGGCCCAGGAAAAATGTGCGCGCTGTTCGCCGGCAATTCCCGGCGCATAGATGTGGATTTCCTGAAATCCCGCGCCGGTGAGCCGCCGCTCGAGTTCCCCAGCACTGAGCAGGCGACGCTTTGGCGGGATGCCTCCCTGACGGCGCACTAGCGCCGCCGTCCAACTTTCCGGCAGCAGGCTGCCCGCCCAGATCCCGGTCTGCGGGTCGGGGCCCAGGCTGAAGCAGTTGGGCGTCGCCACAAAAATCCGGCCATTGTCCTTGAGCACGCGCAGGATTTGGTCGAGGGCTTTCGGCTGGTCGGTGAAGTGCTCCACCGCAGAATCGGCCACGGCGCAATCGAACGTGTTGGGAGGAAAGGGCAGGGCCTCGGCGCAGGCGCAGATCAGCGGCAGATCGAGCCCGGCCTGCTGCAAGCGCTTCTTCGCCACCACCAGCCACCGCAGCGCGATATCCACTCCGGCGCGCGGAGAATATTTTTCCGCGGCCTCCAGAAGCGGCGCAGTGCCGCAGCCGATCTCAACCAGCGCATTGCCCTCGAGCTGCATCGCCAGGTCGGTGCTGCTGGCCTCTTCCCAGGCTCCCAGCCAGGCCCGCGCGCGCGCCACGCCCGCCATCAGGCTGCGTTTGTAGAGCGCGGCATGTTGCGGCGGCACCACAGACGTATTTACATAATAGTAATCAACAAAACTCTCGAATTCAAGGTCGGGATAGGCCTCCACCAGCTTGCTCACTTTGGCGTACTCGTCCTCGAAGCCGATATACGGATCGGGCCCTACGCGCAGGTCGGGAATGCCCAGCGTCACGCGGAAGCGGCGCGCGCAGCCGCGACAAAGAATCTCGTTCTCCGCGGGCTGTTCGAGCTCGCCGCGGCAGTGCGGGCAGATGATAGGGATTCTTTTGAACAGCATCCTCGGTTCACTCCGTCCGGCCGGTGACGTAGCCTACAAATTCTCCCCAGCCCCACACCACCGCGAACAGCGTGATGTACGGCAGCGCAGCGAGGCACGCGCCGATGTGCCGGCGTTTGCGCAGCACGCCCAGCACCACGCGCGCCACCAGCAGAAGTGGCAGCAGCGGCGAAAGTAGGATCAGCGCGATGCGCTTGCCCGGTGCAACGGCGGCCACCCGCAGTCCGCCGTAAAGCCGCCCGAAGGCGTAGCGTTCCGCGAGCGCCGGGCCCAGCAGCAGTGTGCGCTGCTGCATCGTCAGTAGCGCGGGCAAAAGCCACAACTTTCCGCCCGACTTCTCCAGTGCCGCGTGCACTTCCGGCTCGTGGAACGCCTGCGCCCACACCGCTGCAATCGCTTCCAGCTTGTCCCGCTTGTACGTCACGTTGCAGTCGGTAAGCGCGTGCGCGGGACCTTCCGCCAGCGGCGGCATGAACGTGCCCAGTTCGCGCAGGTAGATGGCCCAATTAAGCGGGCTGTCCGGCGCCTGCTTGTCCACTGGCCCGCCGATGGCCGCATACGGCGCGCGGTGCGCCTCGATGATGTTGGCGCACCACCGCGGCGGTGGAATGCATTGGTCTTCGGTGATGGCTACAATGCGCCCGCGTGATGCTTTTGCGCCGGCCGTGCGCAACTCCGCATAACTGCGTTCGCCCGGCAAGTGCACAAAATTTACTTCGGAAAATTTCTCGCGCAAAACCGCGATCTCCGTACGCCGGTCGTCGTACGGCACGATCACTTCCAGGCCCGGCGCATTTTCCTGCCGGCGGAGCGCTTCGAGGCATCGCGGCACGTGCGCGCCTCCACCCAAAATCACAACGATTACAGAGAGCGCAAATTCAGTGGAGTCCGCCGGTGGCATGACCGACTATTGTAGATGATGTTCTCTGAACCGCAACTCCGGGCTTTCCCGGCCGTTCGCGGCGAGCGGGTTGTGTTATTCTCTACCCGCTTGGCGCGCCAAAATATTTTTTTGGAAACATCATGAATCAAATTCGAATTGGACTGATTGGATGCGGCGGCATCGGCGTGCTGCGCGCGCAGGCCCTCGCGAAAAACGCGGCGTTCCGGCTCGCCTCGGTCGCGGATGTGGATGCGCAGCGCGCCAGTGCCTTCGCGTCGCAATACAAAGCCGCTTCTGACAAGGACTGGGCCGCCATGCTGCGCCGTCCCGACCTCGACGCCGTCATCATTTCCACGCCTCCCGATTCTCACGCCGAAATCGCCATCGCTGCCCTGCAAGCCGGGAAGCACGTGCTTTGCGAGAAGCCCCTCGCTCGAACTCCGGAAGAGTGCCGCCAGATGATGGACGCCGCGAGCAGGTGCCGCCGCACTTTGGCCACCGGCTTCAACTACCGTTTTTATCCTTCCGTGATGAAGGCGCGCGAGTTTTTCGATTCCGGTGCCATCGGCGACCTCGATCACATTCGCTCCTATTCCGGCTACTCCGCCTCGGCGCACCATCAAGCCTGGCTGCATGACGCCGCTATCATGGGCGGCGGCACGTTGCGTGACAACGGCATCCACCTCATCGATACCACGCTTTACTTTCTCGGCGACCCCGTCGATGTGCAAGGCTTCGGCACCTCGCTCGTATGGAATTTTCCCGGCTGCGAGGACAATGGCTTCGCTCAATTGCGCAATGCCCAGGGGAAAATCGCCACGTTGCAGTCCAGTTGGACCGAATGGACGGGCTACAAATTCTCCGTGGACATTTACGGCACCAAGGGCTGCATCCGCGTGCGCTGTTTTCCGATGATTACGGAAGTGATAATCGGCGGCCTGAAATCCGGCAAGAGCTCGCGCCAATCCTTTTATTTCCCCAAAGTCCATTTCATGGAGAAGCTCAAATCCTACCGCTGGATCGTTGTGCAGAGCTTCGTCAAAGAGTTTGACGAGTTCCTCGCCGCCATCGAAGGCAAAAAATCATCCATCGCCACCGGGTGGGACGGCTTGCGCGCCGTGGATGTGGCCTACCGCGCCTGTCTCAACTCCGCAAATCCCGCCCTTCGCTGACCGCTTTCTGTAGGAGCGGGCTTTCGCGTTTTGTGCGTCCCGACGCCTTCAGTCGGGAAGCCCCGTCCCCAATCATCTTCGAACGGTTGTCATTCTCGTGTAATATGCAGGCAGCTCGCGCCCGCGAGGTGTAGTCATGGACGACCTCCCCCGGTTTTTCCAGGCCGTGGTTTCTCCCGCGATTTTCATTTCCGCCGGCGCGCTTCTGATGCTGTCCTTGAATGTGCGGCTGATGGGCATTGTCACGCGCATGCGCCAATTTCATCGCGAAAAGCATGCCGCCACCCGCGCGGGTCGCGCCCAGGAAGCGGCCACGCTGGCGGAGCAAATCATTTCCATCGAAGCCCGGGCGGAACGCATCCGCAAGGCCTGCCAGTTCACCCTGCTGGCCTTGGCGGGCACCATCGCCACGTGCCTGCTTCTCGGTTTTGGTCTCTACTGGCCCGCCGCGCAAACCACGGCGGTGGTCGTTTTTGTGGCGGCGATCTTCTGCCTGATGGTGGGCACGTTATTTTATCTGGCGGAAATCACGGTGGCACTCAGCTCCGTGCGCGACGAATCCAAGTTTTTCCATCTCATCGACCTCGGCGTGCGCACCACCTCCGAAGCCGGGCCGGATTCGGAAAATCCCGAGCGCCGTCAAAATCTTTAGCTTTTTGATTCGCTTCGCGTTGCGCCGCCGTCACAGGCTTCCGTCTGGCTTCATCTTGTAGTATTCCGTTTGATTGCCCGCCTTGGGGCGTGCCATTTCCAGCAGGGCCGCCTTTTCTTTTTCGCTCAGCGGCTTGAACGACTGTGCCAGCTTGGTGTTTTCCTCGAGCTGCTCGACGGTTTGCACGCCGCTGATCAGCACGTGCACCGGCAGGCTCCACACGTACGGCAGCGCTTCTTTCGCGCGCGCCACGCCTTTTTGCAGCATCCATCCGCCGGCCATGGACTTCATCGCCAGCACGCCCGTCTTCCGCTTCACCAGTTCGGGCAGCACCGCCTTCTCGAAGCTCCGGTAGAAAGGGTCCACCAGGTTCAGCGGCATCTGCACCGTGTCGAAGTCGTAGCTGTTCAGCGCATTCAAAATCACGTCCGGATTCTTGTGGCCGGTTACGCCGATGAACCGCACCTTTCCGGCCTTCTGCGCCGCGACCGCCGCTTCTAGCGAACCACTCGGCGCGAACACTGCGTCCAGATCCTGCTGCACTTTCACGCTGTGGATCTGCCACACGTCCAGATAGTCCGTGCGCAGCATGCGCAGGCTGGTCTCGAGTTCCTTCTCTGCCTCCGCACGGCTTCGGCCCAGCACCTTGGTCATCAGGACCACGTTTTTGCGCTTGCCTTCGAGGACTTTTCCCAAACGCTCTTCGCTCACGCCATAGTCCCGCGCCGTGTCGAAGAAATTGACGCCCAGCTCCAGAGCGCGCCGCCCCAGTTCGATGGCCGGCTCTTCCGTCTTGTATATCCCCAGCCACGCCGCGCCAAAGCCCAGCATCGTGCAGCTCAACCCGGTGCGCCCCAGCACTCGCTGCGGAATCTCTTTTGCCGCGGCGGCTCCGCCCGCGAGCAAGGACAGCGCTGCCGGCAGCCCCGCCAGCGTCCGCAGAAACCCTCTGCGGGAATTGGTTCCCGTTTTGCTCATTGTCCCACCCCGGAATATCGGCTTTCGTTTTGCACGATACACGATTTCCCGGCCGACGTCACCCGCATTGCGGCAATTCCGTCGCTATCGTACAGTGTTAGAGTGATTCCATTTCAGCCGCACCCACTTTTGCGTAATCCGCACGCCATGACCTTGCTCGCGTCGCGTTTGCCCCGCAGATTTCCGCACCTTACGCCTCCCGTCGAGCGCCTCTTCGAAGTCGAGCCCGGCTCGCAGATTCTCGGCCTTTGCCACTGGCAGCCGGAGCCGCGCCGCCATTCCACCCTGGTGCTGGTGCACGGTTTGGAAGGCTCCACCGAATCGCTTTACATGCTGGGCACCGCTAACAAAGCCCTGGCTCGCGGCTACAACGTCATCCGCCTGAACCAGCGCAACTGTGGCGGCACCGAGCGCCTCACTCCCACGCTTTATAATTCCGGCTTGTCCGGCGATTTTCGCGCGGTTGTGATCGAACTCGCCGGACGCGATAATTTGCCGGAGATTTTTATTTCCGGATGGTCCATGGGCGGCAATCTCGTGCTGAAAATGGCCGGCGAATTTGGAGAAAACTTCCCGCTCGCGCTGCGCGGCGTGATTGGAGTCTGCCCTTCGTTTGATATGGAAGTCTCCGCGCCGGTTTGCGACGCGAAGCAAAACGCCTTCTATCGCTGGCACTTTGTCCGCAACCTCAAAAGACGCTACCGCACCAAGGTGGCGCTTTTTCCGGAGCGCTACAAACTTGACGGCTTGGACCGCATCCACAGCATCGGCGATTTTGACAACCTCATCACCGCGCCCAATTTCGGCTTTCGCGACGCCAACGACTACTATCATCACGCCAGCGCCATCCGCGTCGTCGCGCAAATCCGCGTGCCCACACTTATCCTCATCGCCCAGGACGACCCGCTGATTCCCTTCGTGTCTTTTCAGAAGCCCGAGCTCACCGGCAACCCGCACATCACCATCTTCGCGCCGGAATCCGGCGGCCATTGCGGCTTCGTCTCGTCGCACGACGGCGACGAGCGCTTCTGGGCCGAAGCCCGCATCATGGAATTTTGCCGCGAGCGTTCACAACGATAGGACGAATGTGGACCTTCTAACTTCTAACCTCCAACTTCTAACTTCTTATTTCTGACTTCTGACTTCTGATTTCTGAATTCTGATTTTCTATTCAAACGGATGTTCCAATGACTGCGCAAACCCAGGCGACAGTAATTTTGCCGGCCCATTCTCGGTAATGGCCATGATGTCTTCGCACCGCACGCCGAATTCTCCGACGATGTAAATCCCCGGCTCATTGGAAAACGTCATCCCCGGCGCGAGCACCGTCTTGCTGCCCTTCACCAGGTACGGGTGCTCGTGCCCGTCGAGCCCGATGCCGTGGCCCAGGCGATGCGTAAATTGCTCGTAGCCTTTTCCAAACCCGGCGTCGGTAATCACTTGCCGCGCCGCATCGTCCACCGTGCCGGAAAATTTCCCATGCTGCGCCGCGGCCAGCGCAGCGTCCTGCGCTTTTCGCACAGCGTCATACGCTCGCTTCACCTTGTCCGACGCTTTGCCGAACACCGTTGTCCTCGTGATGTCGCTCGAGTAGCCTTCCACCGGCGTGCCGCAATCGGCCAGCACCACGTCGCCCTCCTTCAACTTCTGCGGCTTGGTCGTGCCGTGTGGCAGCGCCGCCCATTCGCCAAACAGCACCAGCCCGCCGCCGCCCACTCCCTGGCGCTGATGTCCCTGCGCCACCAGCCCGCTGACCTCCCGCTGCGTCATGCCTTCCTTCAACGCCGAAAACGCCGCCTGAATCGCGTTACACGTCGCCTCATTGGCCAGCGCCATCAATTCCAATTCGTGCGCGGACTTTCTTCCGCGGCACCCGATGGTTATCGGATCGCCGCTGGCAAACTGAAATCCCGGCGCCGCTTTGCGCAGCCCGTCGAAGAAAAAGTACGGCGTCGTCTCATTCACCGCGAACTTTCCGGTGCGCACCCCGCGTTCAGCGAGTGTCTTGGCCACCAGCGCATACGGGCTCTCGTCCTCCTGCCACGCACGGATTTCCAGCGGCCAGCGCACCAACTCCCGCAGCCGGCCTTCCTCGAATCCCGGGCAGACCAGGAACGCTTCGCCTTGCCGCGGAATGGTCAGCGCCATCAGCCGCTCGCCGCCGCCCCAGCGGAAGCCGGCAAAGTAATACAGCGTGCTGCCCGGCGTCACGTAGAGCGCGTCAACCTTTGGCTTGGCTTCGCTCATCAACTTCTGCGCTTGCGCGATGCGCCCCTGAAATTCCTCGTTGCTGATCGGCTTCACGCGTTCGCCCAGCGGCTTCAGCTTTTCAAACGCTGCCGTCAGCGGGCGCTGTGGTTGCTGCTGCGCTTCCGCGCCCGGCAATAGCGTCGTGCCCAGCCCGGCAGCAATCGGCGCCAGCGCTCCGGTCTGGAGCAGTTTGCGGCGTGAAATTCCCATGGGTTCCTCCACTGGTTTCATCAGACGGCGCAACACGAAACGCCGTTTCTACTTTGAGTTGGCGATGTAGCGCCGGCCTTTAGGCCGGCATGTTTCTAAGTCTGCGAGCCGCGAAACGCCGTTTCTACTTTGATGGAGCAGGGAAGTCAAGGACGCCCTGAAAAAATGCGGGGGCACAATTGCTCGTGCCCCCATGAACCGTTCTGCGATTTGCTTTCTACTATCGAATGCTTCTTCGCGGATTTGCGTTCTGTCCCGGCAGGTACGTCACCACGAAGGGCTGGTCCAGCCGGAAATCGATCCGCGTTTCCGACGGCACCTTAATCTGCTGCCCCTTGGTGAACACCTGCGCGCCAGCGCCGGCTCCGGCGCCGACCGTCGCGCCGATGGCCGCGCCTTTGCCGCCGCCGGCAATCGCGCCAATCACCGCGCCGATGGCCGCCCCAGCGCCGACTTTGGTGGCCGTATTTTTTCCGCGCGAGGAGCCCACCTGCTCGTACGTCGAACTGTCGATCGAATATCTTCGTCCTTGGAACTCGATCCAACTCAACTCCAGTTGCAGTTCGCTCCGCCCCGCGAATTTGCCCGCGGACTTCGATTCCGCCAGCCGCACGGACACATCCGTTCCCGCCGGAATAATTTCCTCGCCTTCCACCGATATCGGCGAATCCAGCGTAGCCCGAAAAGTTTCCCCGGTGCGGTTCACTTCCGAATCGATGGAGTCGATCATGCGCACGGCCAGCGTGCTTCCCACGGGGATTTCCACCTTCACCGGCTTTGGCTCTGGCGGCGGAGGCACAGCGGCCGCGGGTGGTGGCGGCAAAGGAGCAGCCACAGCAACCGGCGCTGGCTCGCTCCTCTCGACGGGTGCCGGCGCCGGCGCGCGCTTCACCACTCTCCTGACAGGAACAGGTTTCGGTTCCGGCGCTGCGGGAGCCGGTGGCTCGACAGCTTGCGCCACTTGCAAGGTGAGCTGGTCGTTGACCTTCACCACGCCCTTCGTATCCGCGGCCAGCTTGAAGGCGGCATACCGTGCCGCCTCGCTGGACACTTCACCGGTAAGCGTCACTTCGCCATTCTTCGACGTCACCTGCACATTGGCGGTTTTCAATTGCGCGTCGCTGAACATCCGCGCCTTGATGTCGGTGGCAATGGCTTCGTCGGACGGGCCCGTCGCGCAGCCGGCCGTGGCCAGGAATGCCGCAAGGAGAACCAACAGCATCACAGAGCTTTTACGCATCATGACTCCTTCGCACACCACAAGTTTTCGGGCCGGGCCTTCAGATTACTTCGATGCGCCGAGCGGTACAAGAGGTGCTTCGCTTTTCGCCGCCATTTCCTGCTCGAAAATCGCGCACAAAAAAGCGCCCGGCCAGGAAGAGCGGCGTCTTTCAACGCCGCTCCGCCTGGCCGGACGGAAGTAGTTTCCGAGCGACTGCTTAGAAGGTGATCTTTACCTTCAGGCGCATGGCCCTCGGTGTCTGGAAGCGGTTGGATGTGCCGTAGCGGCTATCCAACGTCGGACCCGTTGTTCCGGCGGGAACCGTCGGAATGAGGGACGGGTTGTTGGCGACGGCTATGTAGTCAAAGCCGGCGAAGAAAAAGGCAAAGTTCGGAGATGCGGTGACCGGATCCGAGCCGAAACTGATGATCCCATTGCTCGAGTGAACCGGGAGGTTATGGACCGACAGAACATTCACTTCGTTGAAGAGGTTCAGCACGTTGAGTTCGATTGCCGCCCGCAAGTTTTCATTCGTCTTGCTGAGCTTGAACTCATGGCTAACCACTGCATCGGTGTTGGTGTACATCGGGTTGCGCTTCCCTTTTTCAATGGCGCCGAGCACCCAGTCCCCATTCGCGGCGCGGGTGATGTTGACGAATGTCCCACGGCCTTCGATGGGCGAGGAAGAGGTTCCGCTGCTGATGAGCGACAGCTCCGTGGTAATCGGAGTGCCCGAGTAAACCACTTGGTTTCCGCCAAACGTGGTTTCCATGCCCCACCACTTCAGCCGGTAGGAGCCGAACATCTTCAACGTGTGCGGCCGATCCGTGGGCAACAGCCCCATGGCTGGATTGCCGTGCGAATCGAACGCCATGTGCGGCTGGTCGAAGTAGCGGTTCACGTTCGGGCTATGGCGCCCGTTTTCGTCCGTGCTCGTCAGCCCGCTGTAGTTGCCGTACAGCCGGCTGTACGTGTAGGACGCCGAAGCGTACCAGTCATTGGACAAGCGCTTCTGGATTCGAACCTCGAGGCCATCGTAATTGCGCGTGGCCTTGGGGCCCGCGGGACATGCCGGGCAGAACGCCGGCAAGCCCGGAATAGCCAGCGGGAACTTCACAATTCCCTCTCCGGGGTTGGCGATGTAATAGTTCTCACCGACCGCGCCGTCAAACGTGCCGACGTCTTCGATGGTGTGGTCCAGGCGCTTCCGGGAGTAGCGAATGTCCAGCCCGACGTTGTGCCGCAGCGAGTACTCGCCGCCGGCAACAAATTCGTGCTGTTTCATCGGCTTCAGGTCCGGAGCTACGCGGTTGTCGGTCGTGCTGTTGGACACGGTGCGCCAGTCGATGTTCTCGATGAACGCGCCCGGGTTGCCGCCGCCCGAAGGGCAGGTATGGCCGCCCGCCGAGGTGGGATCAATCGTGGCCAGGCTGGTGGTGTCTAGCATGAAGATGCAGTCATGCCAGTAGTCGCCGCCGAATGCGCCGCGCGGCAGCTCGTATTTCATGATGTCGTAGAAATAGCCCCAGCTGGCGTACACCTTCAGCTTGCCATTTCTCATGACATCCCACGCCCCGCCCAGCCGCGGCGCGAATTTATCCGCGAAGCCGAAGCCGATTGGAGTGGAGATGATGCCCGCGCCGGATTTGTACGAGGGCAGTTTCTCCTTGTCAAAGCGTACGCCCAGGTTCAGCGTTACACCTTTGCCTACGTTCCAGTTATCCTGGACGTAGAGGGAGTGGTTGTAGCTGCTCACATTGCCCTGGACGTTGACGCCGTCCCGAACCGTGTAGTAGCCGTACAGGCCGCGGCAACCCCATGCTGTGCCGCCGGGCGCAGTGCCGTGGGCGGCCGCGTTGGCGGTTGAAATCGCCGAGCAAGTGCTGATGCCTCCTGCGAGACGCGCTGTATATGACGCGCCCCAGGCGATATTCACCAGCGCGGTGTTGTTGGAAAGCTGCACGCCGTTGAACAGGCGGTTAAAAGCATACCCGCCCTTGAACGTGTGCGTCCCCAATCCACGCAGGAAGTAGGAGCCGTTGAGATCCAGCCCGTTCCGGTTGTACGTATCGAAAACCACCTGCCGGTTGCTGGTCATGTTCGCGGACCCGGCGCTGTTAAACAAAGAGCTGGGAATGGCCGGCGTTGCAGCGCCCATTACCGACGTGCCGGCACCCGCCGACGTCTCGTACACCTGGCGGACGCCTACGGGAGCGCCGCGTTGGCCGATATTGGTATGCCAGTAGCCGAAGCGCGCTGTCACGACCACGCGAGGCGTGGGTGTCCACTCCCCGGTGAAGGCGAACGTGGAATTGGGGCGCACTTGGCCGGAGTCAGGACGGAACGTTCCCGGATCGCTCCTGGCGTTCGCGTTTCTCTGCACCGAGTCTCCGAAGACGCTATCCTGGGCGGGAAGCCCACCTTCAAAACGATTGAAAGCGTACTGCCAGGACGCGCTGGCCCGAATGGTCCGCGTGGCCTGCCAGTCCAACCGGCCCAACCCGAACAGCGTGTTGTTGGTTTGCACAAAGGTGCGGGGCCCAATCAGAAGCCCCGTAGTGGCGTTGTAGAAATTGATTGTCCGGCTGAAGCGAGTCAGCGAAGGTATGTAGCTGGCGTAAATCCACAGCCGATCTTTCATGAGGTACCCACCGACGTCGAATCCCGGTTCGATGGCTCGCCACTTGTCTTCCTTCGGCTGATAGAGCTGTGCCGGTTGGGAAGTGCGCGTGGAGGAACTGAACGCACCGTGAGACGTGTCGGGATCGAGTCGCAGGGTCGGGCGATCACTGGCTTCAAAAGCCTGCGAACGGTAGTACATCAATCCGCTGCCGTGCCAGTTGTTACCGCCGCGCTTGCTGACGATGTTCACCACGCCGCCCAGCGCGCCGCCGTATTCGGCTTCGAAACCGCTGCTCTTGATGTTGACTTCTTGAATGAAGTCCAGCGGGATCTGAACGCCCACTCCGCCGGTCTGAATGCTGGTGGTGTCCATGCCTTCAAACGCATAGACGTTTTCGCCGTCGCTCGAGCCGTCAATCTGAAAGCCCTGCTGCAACGGCTCTTGCCGTGCGCCCGGCGCCAGCGCAATCATGCTGGTGAACGAACGCCCCTTGGGAATGTTGTTGATCACATCGGCGGAAAGGTTGATGCCGGCCTTGCTCGAGGTGGTGTCCACAATCTCGGGCGTGGCCTGCACTTCCACGGTCGCCGCCACCGCGCCAACCTCCAGGCTGAAATCAATCGGCAACGCGCGGCCGACTTCCAGCTTGATGGTGGTGCGCTTGGCTTGACGGAATCCGGTGGACGTAACCGTCACCGTATACACGCCGCTGGGCAGCAGCGTGAAGCGGTAGAAGCCCGCTTCGTCCGTGTCCATATGTCTCGGCGTAATCAACGATGGTCCGCTGATTTCTACGGCGGCCTTTGGAACTACTGCCCCCGTAGCATCTTTTACGGTTCCCTGAATGGTGCCCGTTGTTTCCTGAGCGAACCCCGGATTCGCCAGAGTCATCACCAGCAGGAAAACCCCCAGATACACCCCTATTTTGCTTACTAGCTTCATTCTCCCTCCTTCAAGAAATAACAAACGTAGCTCTCCGTCACTTTGTTTAGATTGAACTTCGCCATGAACTCAAATTGTGTGGTGAAGGGAGCAATCCCCCCACAGGGTATGTATCAAATATCACGGGTACCAGCACGTGTCAAGTCAAATTATCAATTGGAGTTAGCTATGTCCAAAATATCAACAGCCCCCTGCGGCTGCGGGGGAGAAACCCTAAAGCCTGTATTTCGACCCGGGCTGGAATGGCTGCAAGCGGCACTTTCATGGGCCGAAGGTCCCGCCGAATTCCAAATGTGGACTCCCAGTCCTCAATCAATTGCTGACCCTTGGACAAGTCCTGCGCAACTTTTTTGCTGCCCCAGGGTTTGCCTGAGAGAACAGCAAGACGGTTCGCCCATACCTGGGAAAGTTCTTTTGCACCTGTAGGAGACCGAAGATGCATTCAATCAAATTCACACGCGGCTTCTTGGTACTTCTGCTGGCGGCCGCGCTTTCCAGTTGCGGCGGCGGCACCAGCACGTCGCTTACTCCGCAAGCCTCCAAGGTCGGCACTTCGTTCATCATTGGCCAGGACGCCCCGCTGGGCAGCGTCCTCTCATTTCAGATCACGTTGACCGGCCTGACGGCCAGCGACGGCACCAACACCGTCTCCCTGATCACGCAACCCCAGGACGTCGAATTCGCCAGGCTGAACGGTCTGCGTACGCTGCTGGACATCAAGTCCGTGCCTGCTGGCAGCTACACAAGCATCACCGCCACGCTCTCCTCGCCGGTGATTGGCTACCTCGACACCTCCACCTCGCCGCCCTCGGTTGGCACCATCAACGGCACGCTCACCCAGTCCATCGTAACCATGCAACTGATTGCACCTATGATAGTTACGGACAGCGGACTGGTTGGCCTGCATATGGACTTCCGCCTGGGCAGTTCCATCCAGTTGGACGCCGCCGGTCAAATCACTGGCGACGTCAATCCCAAAATCGCCTTCCGCGCGATTCCGCCGGATGCGCCGGATGCGGAGATTGACGAGCTGCGCGGCGGCGTGGTCAGCGTCAACGTGGCCGGTGGCTCGTTCGTGATGCAGGGGCCGCTTGGCCGGCAATTGACCGTCACTACGGACAGCAACACCCTGTTCGAAGTGGGCGACTCACTTAATACGTTTGATGCTAACACCATCGTGGAAGTTTCCGGCAAGCTGCAGCGCCAGACGCTGACTCTGCTGGCCAGTTCAGTGCAGGTCGTTTCCACGCATCGCTTCCTGTTGGGCGGTCTGATCACCGACGTGCGCCCCGCATCTGGCCGCGCCGATCAGATGGACCTTCTGGTTCGCACCGAAATCCCCGACCTGGCCAATGCCCAGATCGGTCGCATCACCACGCTGGATTTCGACGGGAACGAAATTTTCATGATTCATCACTTCCGCCTGCCGATCAGCTTCTTCCTCTTCAACCGCTCGAGCCTGCTGCCCGGCCAGCGCGTTTCCGCGGGCGGTTTGCTCGTTTCGACAACGAACCCGCCCAGCTTGGACGTGCGGCGCGTCACTCTGCACCGCCAGGGCGTTGCGGGCGACTGGGTTGTCGGGAGCACCAATATCATCAACGGTAACAACGGGACCTTTGGGCTGAATGCTCGCGGATTGACCGGCACTCTCTTCGGCACGTCGGCAAAAGTGGCCACTTCGAACCTTACTCGATTCGTCAACCTGCCGGGGGGGCTCGCGGACCTGAGTGGCGCATCTCCCCTCCCCATTCGTGTAGTGGGCCTTGTGCTCCAGGATCCCAACAATGGCCAGCCCATCATCATTGCCTGGGCGGTGGAAAAACTCGTACCCATTCCGTAAGACCATTCAACATGTGGTTTTTTTTCGGGCCGCTGAATTCCCGTAACGCGGGGAGCAGCGGCCCGCAGCATTTAGCGGGCAAGCAAAAGGAAATTGAAAACTGAAAACTGAAAACTGAAAACTACTCCATCTGCACAGCCAGAACTCGATTCCCCCGAATTTGCACTTGAATCATGAGTGGCGGGCGCAGGCCGGCTCCCCGTACCACCTGTCCGCGGACCCACGCGCCGGAAACCGTGCCTTGCTGCAGAGGGTCGAACACCGTGCTGGAGCACGGTTCCACCACCATGGGGTGCTGCGCGCGGTAGCCGTAATCGTTGCGCAGTTTTTCGAGGTCGGTGACCAGCTCCAGCTCGCACTTGCCGTAGCGCGACTTCAATGCAAAGGCCCAATAAGAATTGGCGCTCCGGGCCGAGCCGCTCGGAAGCCGCACCAGCAGCGCCGGTACGGGGCCCTGCGCCAGATTCTTCAGGAAGGTGAAGCGCCTGGACGACCACGGTTTTTCCATTTCCCCTGCGGTGGCCACCTCATCCGGATATATCGGCGGCGCTGCAGCGACCGCAGATTTCGGGCTGGAGGCTGCTGCGGAAGCGGGCTCCGGCAACGCGGAAACCGCTGGCGCGGGCGTCTCTGGCGAAGCAGCGGGCGGGGACGGCCGCAGGAGGATGGCGATGAGAATGATTCCGAGCACCACAGCGGCAGCCGCGCCAATGGCTAGCTGCTGCGGTGTCAGCTTGCTACGCGGTGCAGGCTCTCCTGGCGCGGTCTGCGGCGGTGCGGCGGCAGGAGCATCGCTGACGCCGGGAATGCGGGGTTGCGCCGGCTTGAACGGATCGAATTTTTCCGGTTTGTCGGTCATCGGGCGTTTGCAACCGAAGAGAAATCGAGCGAATCCGCCGGCTCACGCTTTTTTCATGCGGATTTCGGTGCCGCCGCGCTCGAAGCGCACTTCATCCATCAACTGGTTGATCAGGAAAATGCCCCGGCCGTGCTCGGAAAAAAGATTCTGCCCCAGCACGGGACTGGGCACCGATTGCGGGTTAAAACCTTCACCGGGGTCGCGCACGACAATCAACATGCCGCGGGCTTCATCGCAGGCCACGCAGAGCTGCACGTTCTTGGAAGTATCGTGCTTGGCGCCATGGACGATGGCGTTGGCCAGCGCTTCGCGCAAGGCCATTTCAATTTCGAAGTCCTTGCCCTCGGCGCACTTCATATCGCGCACGATTTCCATCACGCGCTCGACCAGAGGCCCGATGGCATTTATATCGGCGGCCACCAGCACGTCCAGGCGGAGCAGCAACTCGCCGCTGTTGAATTCGCAACTCGGCAGTGGTTTGCCGGTCATGCCGTCACCTCGTCCGTCATGCGCCTTTATCTTACGGTGCGAGCGGCGAGAGGGCAATAGTACCGCGCCACTTGGCGTCCGATGAGTAGCGGCAGGGTGCGCCCTCCGCTACTCGATGTGGATGCTGCCGGAGGAGGTGCTCACGTCGAGCAGCGGCCCGCCGCCGCGCACTTTGCCGTTCAAAGCGCGCCGGCCGATAGTGCCCTGCACGGTGATGGGATGCGCCGTCTGTATGCTGCCGGAGCTGGTGCGCGCGGCCAGGTCGAACGCCGCGCCTTGCGGAAGCCGCACGGTAACGCTGCCGGAAGAAGTATGCAAGCGCCAGTTGCCCTTCATTTCGCCTTCGGCGCGGATGCTTCCGCTGCCGGTGCGCACGCTGATGCCTCCGCGCACGCCGCTCACATCGATGCTGCCGGACCCGGTTTCGGCATCGACATCGCCTGCGCCGGATTGCTGCACCTCGACGTCGCCGCTGCCCGTGGAGCCATTGAAAGCGCCGGACACGCCGCGCGCGCGAATGCTGCCGCTGCCGGTGTTGGCGCGCACAAGGCCCTGAATGGAGTTCAGCACGATGGTGCCGGAGCCGGTGGAGGCGCGCACTTCGCCCGTGATGTTCGAGAGTGTGACTTCGCCGGAGCCTGTACCGGCCTCAACAGGGCCGCGCACGCCATCGGCCAGCACGCTGCCGGAGCCGGAATGGCCGCGCAGCTTGGTGTCGGCGGGGACAACCAGCTCGTAGCTGATGCTGACGTTGTTCAGGAGTTCGCGGTCCTCAATCTGGCCGATGCGGATGATGTTGCCGGTCTGCGCGATGGGCGGGTTGGACTCGATGCGGCGGACCTTTTCCTCCGCGCGGAGGCTGCCGCGCCAGGAGTCGCGGGCCTTGATTTTGGCGCTGATTTGCACGGCGCCGCCGGCGCCGGTGCGCACGTTGATGCTGCCGGAGCTGGTCTTGACGTCGAGGTCCACCGTGCCGCTGGAGACATTCAGCGTGCGCCCAAACGAGCCTTCCGCGGTGTTCTGCGCGCGCGCGACGCCAGCGCTCCACAGCAGAGAGATTGCCGCGACCAGCGTCACGATTCTTATTCTTCCTTGCAGATTCATTTGATCCTCCATCGAAAATCGAATCCCGAAGTTTCGGGACGAAAATCGAAAAGCGGGTTTGCCTGCGCTTCCGCTTGCTGATAGGTACGCAGGACGACCGTCACTTGTTCAGACGAAGGAGCGGGACAAAAGGTCAGGAGCAATTTTGCGGCGGACGGAACGGGAGCGGCTAGTTCGCCCCGGATTCCGCGCCGGATTCGCTCGAGGTGCGCGACTGAATCTGGTCTACCGCTTGAAGCAAGTCCGCCACCGCCGGCGAATCGGCGGAAATTCGCTGGGCATCGATATCCGCGGCAATGGCCTGCGCCAACTGGATGGCGCGGCGCACGCGTTCCGACGCCAACATGGGCAGCACGGAAGCCGTGTCGCGGTGGCGAGCCTGGCGCTCCTGCCATTCGTACACCACCCAGGCGGTTTTGCGGGCGTAGTCCACGGCGTCGCGGAAATCGCGCAGCACCTGCATGTCGACGCCGCCGGCGCGCAGAGCCTCTTCCAGCTTCACCAGATCGTTGCTGGCTTTTTTGATGCGGAAAGACAAACCCCAGAAGGTCTCGCTGGCGGCGATCAACTCGACGGCCATGCCCTGCACATCGCCCTCGGGCGAATGGCGCAGCGCGACGGCCTTGGCCTGACAGGTCTGGCCGGTGGCCGTGTTGGTGATGGTGAGAAGCTGCCCGGGGGCAGGGAAATTCAGCATGTGCAGCAAGCCGCCCGTGGCGCTGACCTCGCGCGCGTAGGCGTCTTGCTGGAAGGGGGAGCCTCCCGCGGTGAACCACTCCACTTTGAGTGGGAGCACCAGGGAAAAGCGATGACTGCGGCGCAAATCCATGCCTTGCGCAGGCACACTCCCAGGAGTCGAGGCTGGTTTCATTTTATTGACCTCGTTGCGGAATACATTGGCTGACATATATACCTTCGAGGTAGTAAATGGAACACAAAACTTTTCTCGGTGTGCGGATGGGCGCAAGGGTTGGACCGCCGATGGCAGAGAGAGAAAATAGAAAAGAGAAAATGGAAAATAGGAAACGCGAAAACCGAAAACCGCATCTCCTTCCTGGCGGGTGTTGGGAATTCTGTTTCCTGGTCCCTGAAACCTGACACCGGGAATCCAGACTTCTCCTTGGCCGGCGGCAGGCAGGCCGTCAAAAGTTCAGACGCTGGAAACATGAAAGCGTCAGGGATCATAAGGCGCTTTCTTCCAGGCGATGGGCGGCGGCGTGTACGGCTGTATAGGCTGCGGGGGCGCCGGGTCTGGCGCGGGCGCAGATTTCGACGCGGCGGCTTGGGCCTCGGCGGCGGAGGCGTCGGCGGCGATTTTGACGACGTCGCGCTTGGCCAGGGCGACGGCAAAGGGACTGGACTCCGGAAGCCAGCGGGCAATCTCCTCGTTCACTTTGGTGTTAAGCACCTCGGCCCAATTATTGGTGAGATGGTCGATGTAGTCGCGGCTGGGAGTGTTCGGATCGTGCGACGGGGGAAGATTCTTGAGATTGGAAATCATCACCTGTCCGAGGTAGGCGATGGAGCTGCCTTCGGCCGAGGAGATGCGTTTTTCGCGCACATCCTGCACCGCGTTTTCCAGCATCTGGTGGATGCCTTCCGCGGTGCGCGTCGTGGTTTGCTTGCCGGCGGACTCGCGGCGCTCTGCAAGATGCTTGCGCAGCTTGCGGAAGTTGGGGTCGTGAAAAATGCAGAAGCGGCCGACACGCCAGCGGGCTGCACAGCAGGGCGTGCCGTTCTGGGTGCGATGGCCGCAGCGCTTTTCCTTCGGAACGAAGATTGCCGGCTTGGGTTTGGCTGCGGGATTGATATTGGGTTTAGTGCTCATGGTTTCACCTCGTAGAAATGTAGAAATGTGGAAGTGTCGAAGAGTCGAAGGGTCGAAAAGCCGAAGTGACGGAAATGCGGACCTGCCCACTGCTGTAGTAACCCCACCCCCGGGTGAGGCGAAGTGATTGAAAGAGAAGGGGATAGGAGAATTGAGTAGTCGTGGGGTAGTCGCGGGTAGTCGGGCAGTCGCAGTAGCGACTAGCGGCAACGAGGCAGAGTGGGGCGGCATAGCGGGGGTAGCTGGACTGGGGCGATTCGCAAATGGCTACTGGCGGCATTGGAGAATAGCTATTAGGCAATCGCGGGAGTGTAACGCGGTGGAAACCGAAAGTCAAGTGTTATTTTATATGATTATCTTCGGGATATTTGTGGGGAATGCGGCTTCGCGGGCGGCCTGAGTGGGAATGAGACCACCTTGCCCGCCATAGGCGCAGAAAGCGTTGCACCCGGCAGTGATTTTCCGTGATAATTCTCGATGCCCCGCGCTCTGATATCATCTGGCAGCGCCGACGGTTCAAGCTCAATAGCTACTATCGAAGCCGAAGGGTAGATAACCATGAGCCTATTTCTCGAAATCTTCCTGGCTGCGTTGCTCGCAATCGCGGTATGGGACTGGTGGACGCCAATGCGTAAGCGCCGTGAAGTCCAAAAGAAAATCAAGCGGTGGAAGAAAAGCAACAACGTGGATGATATGCTCGCTTCTCTCGCCTATCGCAGCTACAGGCCACAACTGTTTCGCGGCTTCGCCCATTGGTGCATAAACGGACGCCTTCCCGAAGGATGCCGAGTCTGGCCGCTTAAGAACTCCGCCGGCGAATCCCTGCTTGACATTGAACGCAACTGTTTCTTCGATCGCGTGCGTGACCTTCTCAACTCGGATATTAAGAACGAACTGTGGGATTTCAAAGAATGGAAGGAATACACAGCGGAGGTCGAAACGAGGAGGCAGGGACTCCTCAATGCCGCGCAGCAAAAGAAGCAACCAGGCTGGCTTCAAACGCTCGAATCGGACGACCGTTGGGTGAATTCGCAAGCCCTTGCCCGCTTGCGGGAAGCTTGCCAATTCGCTTTGGAAGCTGTCACTTTGCTTGCTGGAGAGGATTTCGCCTCCGAAAGCGCTGGCCACTTTCGCTCAAATGCCGAAAGTTGGGCTGCCGCTCAGTGGGCTAGAGATGTTGCCAGCCACTGTCGATGTGCGGCAGATGCTTTTGCAACCGCAATACTGCTGGCGGAGACTGCAAAACTGATACCTGAAGTTCAAAAAAAGCCGCAAGACTTGAAGGATCCCGTCGCGATACACATGGCTACTTTTGATAATCAGGCCGACTATTTACGCGGGTATTGTCCTTGGGGAGACACGCCAATGGAGATTTCCTTTCCAGATGGGAAATACCCAGAGTGGTAAGGCACAAGTGTGGCATTTAGGCCGACCGCAGCAATTTGCGTGAAGACAAGCGGAATCCTAGATTATCCCGATCAGAGACTTAGTTCTGATCTCATAAACTGACTTGGCTGGAAAGCTTGACTTGGAGAGTACTTCCCAACAGTCTCCCACCGTCTTTCTCAGTTCTAAATCATTTGGATAAAAGCAAATGAGCTCAGCGGCGCATTGCGCTATGCTGAGGAAGCCTATCCACAATGCTTCATCGGCAACAGCCTTGTGGAAAATCTCCTCCCGTTCTCCTTGGCTGAAAAGCGAAGAATACCTTGACCGATCATCGAATATGCCCTTCAAGAATTTGGGAAGTGGTGACAAATGCACGAATGAGCAAAGGTGCCGATATTCAGGATAGAGATAAGTCAGCATTTTTCGCGTCTCGACAGTCTTTATGCGCTCCAAAGCTCTCGTAGGTGTTGGAAAATCCTCGATTTTCTTTGCGGAGGTGCCTGCTGGGAGCGGAATTCCAAGCTCGTCAGAATCAATTGTCGATTTTTCATCATCGCTCACTCCGCAGTCTTTCCGAAGTTTCTCGAGGATAAGAATCCCTTGCGTGAAATAAAAGTTCTTCCGATTTGACAAATTCTTGTAATTTTCGCGCTCGTGAAGAAATCTCAGATAGTGCCCCTTCCAATGGTTTTTGATATAGATGTCCAATGATTCTGGCTTCTCTGCAATGAGTGCAATCGCGTAAATAGTCTCCAGCTGAATTCGGGCGAGGGCCATCGCGTCTACTGTGATGGGGCTCTGATGCCCTTTCCTAATAAGATATCGGATTGCATCATAGGTGTGCTTTAGGGACACAAAGATTTCCGAAAGATGTTTACGATGGAATTCTGTGAGCCGTGAACATGAGTTGTCCAAAGCGTTCCTTGCAGCCAACACACTTCCATTAACGAGGGCATCCACATGTTTCACATTGGTCGTTCCGCCGGGATCAATGTCGGTTGCAGCCACATGAATGCAGTGTTTTAGCCGGATAGGCTTGCCTTTCATGCTGCCTTACCACAACATTTTTTATATTTCTTGCCGGAGCCACAGGGGCAGGGGTCATTGCGGCCAATTTTGGCGCCGGTGCGGACGGGCTTAGGGGCTTCCGCTTGGGCGGCGCCGGCGATGAGTTGCATCTGCTGTTCCTGGCGGCGCTGTTTGCGTTCGAGTTCGCGGGCTTCGTCTTCAGGGCGCGCGGGCTGCATGAGGAAGAGGTAGCGCACCGTCTCCGTGTCGATGCGGTCCATCATTTCTTCGAAGAGCGTGAAGGCTTCCTTCTTGAATTCGACGATGGGGTCTTTCTGCGCGTAGCCGCGGAGGCCGATGCCTTCCTTGAGGTGGTCGAGAGAGAGCAGGTGGTCCTTCCACTGCGTGTCCACGATGTCGAGAATGATGCGGCGCTCGAGCCAGCGCATGACGTCCGGGCCGAAGGTGGTTTCCTTTTCGTCGTAGCGCGCGGCGGTGGCTTTGGCCAGCGCGTCCTTCAACTCGTCGTGGCTGACGGTGTCGAGGTTGATGCCGGCGGCTTTCACGTCGATGCCGAACTGGTGGAGCGTTTCGCCGGCCATCTGCGCGATGTTCCACTTGCTGGGGTGCTCATCGCGCGGGCAGTAGGACTCGGCGAGATTGATGGCGATATCCTCGGCGATGCCGAGGACGTATTCCTTTTGGTCCTTGCCTTCGAGCGCGGAGCGGCGAATGGAATAGATCGTCTCGCGCTGCTTGTTCATCACGTCGTCGTACTCGAGCAAATGTTTGCGCGCGTCGAAATTCTGCGCCTCGACGGCCTTCTGCGCGTTTTCGATGCGGCGGGTGATGAGGCCGGACTCGATGGGCACGCCTTCGGTCATGCCCAGGCGGTACATTAACGACTTGACGCGCTCGCCGCCGAAGATGCGCAGCAGATCGTCCTCAAGCGAGAGGAAAAAACGCGAGGAGCCCGGGTCGCCCTGGCGACCTGCGCGGCCGCGAAGCTGATTGTCGATGCGGCGAGCTTCGTGACGCTCGGTGCCGAGGATGTGCAGGCCGCCGAGAGCGACGACTTCGTCGTGCTCGGCCTGGCACTGCTGCTTGAAACCGTCGAGAATCGGCTGCCACTGCGCGTGCGGCACCTGGAAAATTTTCCCTTCGTGCTGGAAGAGCACCATATTGCGCGCGGCCGCTTCCGCGTTGGCACCGTCGCCGCCCGCTTCGGCGCTTTCGGCTGCGGCAGTCTGCTGCGCAATGTAGGGCATGGCGAGTTTCTGCTTGAGGCAGTGCTCGCGGGTCATGGACTCGGGATTGCCGCCGAGCAGAATGTCCGTGCCGCGGCCGGCCATGTTGGTGGAGACGGTCACCGCGCCCTTGCGTCCGGCCTGCGCGACGACGTAGGCCTCGCGCTCGTGCTGCTTGGCGTTGAGCACTTCGTGGCGGATGCCGGCTTTTTTCAGCAGGTCGCTGATGATTTCCGATTTCTCGATGGAGATGGAGCCGATGAGCACCGGCTGGCCGCGCTCGCTGAGCTGCTTGATGCCGTCGGCGAGAGAATTGTTCTCCTGCAAAATTCCATGGACCACGGAATGATATTTTTCCGCAGCGGTGCGATAGACCACGTCGGGAAACTCGACACGCACCAGCGGCACGTTGGTGGGGATGAGCGTGACGTCGAGGTTGTAAATTTTGCCGAACTCGGCGGCTTCGGTTTCCGCGGTGCCGGTCATGCCCGCGAGTTTTTTGTACATGCGGAAATAATTCTGGAAGGTGATGGTGGCCAGCGTCTGATTTTCGCGCTCGATCTTCACGCCTTCCTTGGCCTCGATGGCCTGGTGCAGGCCGTCGGACCAGCGGCGGCCGGGCATCTGGCGGCCGGTGAATTCGTCCACGATGATGACTTCGCCGTCCTTGACGACGTAATCGGTGTCGCGCTGGAAGAGGGTGTGCGCGCGCAGGCCCTGATAGACGTGGTGAATCGTCTCCATGTGCTGCGGGTCGTAAAGATTGCCGAGGCCGAGCACGCGCTCGCATTTGCTGACGCCTTCTTCGGTGAGCGTGGCGGTCTTGTGCTTCTCGTCAATCGTGTAGTCGATTTCGCGAATCAGCTTGGGAATGATTTTGTCAACCTTGTAGTACTTGTCAGTGGACTCCTCGGCGGGGCCGGAAATGATGAGCGGAGTACGCGCTTCGTCGATGAGGATGGAGTCCACTTCGTCCACGATGGAATAGTGGTGTGTGCGCTGGACGCAGTGGGAAAGATCGTATTTCATGTTGTCGCGGAGATAGTCGAAGCCGAATTCGTTGTTGGTGCCGTAGGTGATGTCGGCAGCGTAGGCGCGGCGGCGCTCGTCGTCGTCGAGGTCGTGGACGATGACGCCGACGCTCATGCCGAGCGCGCGATAAATGGGGCCCATCCACTCGGCGTCGCGGCGGGCGAGATAATCGTTGACGGTGACGATGTGCACGCCGCGGCCGGCGAGCGCGTTGAGCACGGCGGGCAGCGTGGCGACGAGCGTCTTGCCTTCGCCCGTCTTCATCTCCGCGATTTTGCCTTCGTGCAGGACAATGCCGCCGATGAGCTGCACGTCGAAATGCCGCATGTTCAGAAAGCGCTTGCCGGCTTCGCGGACCAGCGCGAAGGTTTGCGGCAGCACCGGATCGAGCGCGGCGGCGACGCGCTCCTTGAACTCCTTGAAGGGAGGCTCGCCGGGATCGGCGTCGCCGAGCGACTGCTGCACCTGCTCGCGAAGCTGCTGCGCGCGGACCTTCAGGTCGGCGTCGGAGAGTTGCTGCATCTCCGGTTCGAGGACGTTGATGGCCGTGAGCATCGGCGCGATGCGCTTGATGTCGCGCTCGTGCTGGGTGCCGATGAATTTGGCGACAACGCGATGGACGAGGTTTGCGACGTTCATGGTTGAGTAGCACAGGCACTCTTGCCTGTGCGATGAAAAGCTGTGCAGCCAAGTCCCGAGGCTTCGGGAGGCTGCGCTACTATGCCCTCTAACACAACAAAAGCAGTCCCGCTGCGGCGGAACTGCTTCCTACCGCTCAGCCAAACATTTATTGTACCGCATTTGCGTACGGCAGGCATTCCTGCCGGCGGGATTGCGAGCGCAGCCATGAGTGGCTGCGCTACGGCGGCTTGCTGAACCAAGCCGGTGCATCTATCATGGATGTTTCTGCATTCAATAAGGGACCAAGGAGATTCGATGGGGAACTCACCAATGAGGCCGAATGCGCCCGGCGGAGGCATGCCCGCGCCGTCGGCAATTCCCGGCGTGAAGGCGCTGATCGCCGTGGCCAGCGGAAAAGGCGGCGTGGGGAAGACCACCGTCGCGGTAAACCTGGCGATTGCCCTGCAAAAAATGGGTTCGCGCGTGGGGCTGCTGGACGCGGACGTGTACGGGCCCAACGTGCCGACGATGATGGGATCGACGGAGCAGCCGCGCGCGGTCAGCGAGCGCGAGATTCTGCCGGTGGAAGCGTACGGCATAAAAATGATTTCCATGGGGCTGCTGAATCCGGGCGACAAGCCACTGATCTGGCGCGGGCCGATGCTGCACAGCGTGATGCAGCAGTTTTTGCGCGGCGTGCAGTGGGGCGAACTGGACTACCTGATCGTGGACCTGCCCCCGGGGACGGGCGACGTGCAGCTCTCGCTGATCCAGACGGTGCCGGTGACCGGCGCGGTGCTGGTGACCACGCCGTCGGTGGTGGCGCTGGCCGACGTGCGCAAGGCGATTGAAATGTTTCGCCAAGTACACGTGGAAGTGCTGGGCGTGGTCGAAAACATGAGCTACTTCGACGCGCCCGGCGGGCAGCGCGTGTGCATCTTCGGCGAGGGAGAAGGGAAGCGCATGGCGGAGGCGTTCAGCGTGCCATTTCTCGGCGAAATCGAAATTGACCCGAAAATCCGCGTGGGCGGCGATACGGGAAAACCAGTCGCGTTGCAGGGCGAATCGGCGGCGGGTGCGAAAAGCATGTACGCCATGGCGCGCGCGGTGGCGGGGCGTGTGGACGCCGTTCTTGCCGCAGCGACCGGGCCGGTGGTGCAGATTGATTAAATAGAGTTCCAGAGTTGAAGAGTTACAGAGTCACAGAGACAGAAGAGAATTTTCAAAAGGCCGGTCGCTGGATCGGCCTTTATTGTTTTTCGGGCGTCTTTACCGGCTTGCTTTCGGCGGCGTCGAGGTAAGCGGCGGCGAGAGCGGCAAGGGCCGGGCCGAGACGCGCTTCGTCCTGAAGCTGCGAAAGGATCGCTTCGGCGCGGTCGGCGTCCGCGCTGAACAGCCGCAGCAGCCTGGCATTCAAGTCAAAGGCTTCAATTCCTTTCGCCTTCAACGGAACAGTGCGCATCGCGCTGGCAATCCGCAGAGTCATGAAAAAGCCCGTGGAGTTGGCTTGGGTGAGTGCTTCCGCGCCGGATGCGCCCGACTGGGCGCCAGGGAGGCGTGAAAGTACGCGGACCGAGTCATCAGGTTTTTCAGTTTTTTCGCGCCCGTTATATGCCGCAACCACGCGGGTGAGCAATTCGATTGCGGCGTCGCGGTCGGTGCGCGCGAGAACCGACGCAATGGAGGCCAGCAGCATGGGGCGCAGCTCCGCGGAAACATTTTCGGCCTCGCGCTGCGCGGTATCGAGCAGGGAGTTGGCGGTTTTCGTGTCCCCCTTGCTGTGGTAGGCGGCGGCAAGGACCGTTTGCAGCAGCGCGCGCTCGACTCCCGCTGGCAGGTTTTTCCCCTGTTCCAGCGCGGCATCCAAGCGGCCATCTTCAATGGCCTTCTCCGCCTCGACATAATCAATGAGGGTAAGAAGCCTGGCTCGAAAATCCTTGTTATCCAGGTCGCGCGCATATTTTCTCGCGCGCGCAAAATCCGCCTTATCCAATGCCGAAGTTGTGAGCCGGTAGCTGAGAATCTGGCGCTTCTCCGGGTCCGTGTTGTTCGCGAGCTCGCTTTCATATTCTTCATCGGAGCGGACGAAGGGCTGCGAGAGCCGCGACAGTTCGGAGTTCTGCGAGCTCTGTTTCATGCTCTCGGGCACAGCGGAGTCCAACCGCCGCATGGCCAAATCGAACGCGGGCGCCAAGTCCGGCGCGGACTCGCGCGCCTTCGGCAGGAGTTGATAAGCGGCGGCGTAATCGAACTGCTGCGCGCGCGCGTCCGTGGACGGGCGCGAGAGCATGTCCAGCGACGCCTCCAGATAGGTGCGCACCACCTGCGGGGAATTCCCCGGGCGGTTGAACTGCAAGCTGATTACGGAAACCCCGCCGACAATGACGAAAGTGATGCTATTGGCTGCCGCCGGAATCCTGGCCACATCCATGGACGAAAAGAGATAGTTTCCGAGGGCCATAAGTTGATAGGAGTCGGGTTTCATCTGGGCGCGAAGGCCGCCGAGTGCGGCGAGGAAAAGCTGATCGGCCGCGGCGAGGTCCTGCAGGCGCAACTGCTGCAAAAACATCGAGAACTGTTGAAGCGTTTGGTTGCTGGGATTCCCTTCTATGGCGTGGGATGCGAACTGCACAGCGTCGTCTTTGTTCTCACGGAGCAACCGGAAGGCCACGTTGAGATCGGTGGCTGACTCGTACTCGCCGAGAGATTCCTTTTCCGGTTTGGCTTCCCGAATGCGCAAAGCCAATTGAGAATCGCAGCGCGCGACGGCGGTGAGGAGCTCGCTGCGAACGCTGCCGGATACCGAAACGCGCGGGCGTTGCGGAAGGTTCTTGTTTCTGTCTTCTTCCTCGCGCGCGGCTGCTCTTGCATATTCGTCTGCGCGCAGGAAGATGCGCTCCGCATAACCCTTGTGAAACTTGCAGGTGGCATCGCCCAGGGAAACGAGCGACCTGGCTTTCACCGCGGAGTCACGAAGCTCTTCAATGCGGTCGGCGAGCAGGCGCACGTGCCCCAGAGCCTGGGCCATGGAGTCTTCTTTTTTGAGGGGTTCCGCGGGAGCGGATTTCTCGGCTGGCGGCGTTTGTTGCGGCATTCCGAAAACTGCACCGCAGCACGCCAGCAGAGCTAAAGCGGCCGTCACTAGTCTGCTTCTCATCCGATGGCCTCCATCAGCCGAAAAGAGGCTCGTTTACTGAAAAAGCACTACCCTAGGTTCTCTCTTTAGCATAAAGCGGGCTCCAATCCAAGCAAGCCCCGGGTCTGAAGACCCGTGCTACAGGACGCAGGAACACGCGCGATGTTTCGCGCAAAAGCATCCGGGAAGCAAGCTGCGTGAAACCCCGCGCTACACAAAAGCTGCTGCGTGTGCTAATTTCCCTGATTTGAGTTGCGCGAGAAGTTTCTTGCAGAGCGGCGCGACTCATGCCGACAGTTTTTGCGGGACACGTATGACGCGCGGCTTGTTACACGGAGCAGTCCAAGAGGCCGAGCTAAAGCTCGCCGCTACAGGAGAGCAAAATTGATTCGGAGCTACCGCGGGCGCACGCCACACATCGCCGCCAGCGCTTACATTGCGCCGGAAGCCGTGGTCATCGGCGACGTCAGCATCGGCGAGCACTCCAGCGTGTGGCCGTGCACGGTGATTCGCGGCGACGTCAACTGGATCCGCATCGGCGCGCGGACGAATATTCAGGATTGTTCTGTGCTGCACGGGATGATTGGCGAGTTTCCGGTGCTGCTGGGCGACAACGTCACCGTAGGGCACGGCGCGGTGCTGCATGGCTGTACCATCGAGTCGCGCTGCTTGATCGGCATGGGCAGCATCATTCTGAATGGCGCGAAGGTCGGCGCGGGCTCGATTATCGCAGCGGGTACGCTTGTGCCGGAGGGCACGATCATTCCGCCGGGATCGCTGTTCATGGGCCACCCGGGGAAATTCCGTCGCGCGTTGACAGCGGAAGACCAGGCGGGGATTGATGCGTACGCGGCGCGGTATGTGGAGTATAAGGAAACGTATCGAAGGGAATTGCAAAGTGACTAGTGGCTGGCAAGACGTAGAAATGTGGAAATGTAGAAATGATGAAGTGAAGAAATGAAATTCCAAGCCATAAAAGGTGTGCGCGACATTCTGCCGGCGGAGTCGGCGCTGTGGAACCGCGTCGAGCAGACGGCGCGGGAAGTGTTTGCGACGTATGGGTACGGCGAAATTCGGCTACCGATTTTTGAGCAGACGGAATTGTTTGCGCGGTCAATCGGTGTGGAAACCGACGTTGTTTCAAAAGAAATGTATTCATTTGAAGATCATGACCTCAAGGTGGCAGATGCTTTCCGAGATGCAATTAGGTTTGCCGAGACTAAGCCCGATGTCTTGGGAGGTTTCGGACAATTCGTAAGGGATTTGGATGTATTCGTGAAGAGTATTAATCGTGCACAAGAATCTGGAGATCTTCCTGGTGGTAATGGGCCCCAGATCCAAGCGATTAATGATTTGCAGCAAAAGGCGTACAACGCTTACTGCGCGCAGACGACAAGCATTGACGAATGGGTCGAGATTGTCACTCTTGCGCGGGAAACTGCCACAAGGATTGTCCTGGGTGATCAACTAACGCTGCGGCCGGAAGCGACGGCGAGTGTGTGCCGGGCGTATATCGAGCATGGAATGCACACGCTGCCGGGGAATGTGAAGCTGTATTACATCGGGCCGATGTTTCGCAGGGAAAGGCCGCAGAAGGGAAGATACCGGCAGTTTTATCAGATTGGCGCGGAGGTGCTGGGGCAGTCGGATGCGCCGGCGATTGATGCGGAAGTGATCGAGATGTTGATGGCGTTTTTCGCGAGGGCGGGCCTAAAGGCCGCCCCTACAGAGGGCGGGAACGGGTGCACGCTGTACATCAATTCGATTGGGTGCAAGGAGTGCCGGCCGAAATATGTGGCGAAACTGAAAGAAGCGCTCATCGCGCACATCAACGAGTTGAAGGCCGACAGCCAGCGGCGCGTGGAGACGAATCCGCTGCGCGTGCTCGATTCGAAGCTGCCGGAAGAGCAGGCGGTGATCGAAAAACTGCCGCGGATTACAGAGCATTTGTGCGACGCGTGCCGCGAGCATTATGCCGAAGTGAAAAAGCAGCTTGCGCTGCGCGGCGTGGCGTATCAGGAGAATTGGCGGCTGGTGCGCGGGCTCGACTACTACATGCGCACGACGTTTGAAATCACCGCACCGGGATTGGGTTCGCAGAACGCGGTGTGCGGCGGCGGGCGTTATGACGGGTTGGTCGAACTGCTCGGCGGGCCGGCGACGAAGGGGATTGGGTTTGCGATTGGTACGGACCGGCTATTGCTCTCGCTTCAGGAAGGGCAGAAGGTCGAAGCCAGGTCCGCGCTCGATGTGTTTGTGGCGTGGATGGGGGCGGCGGCGCAGCCGGAGGCGATAAAAATTGCCCGCACGCTGCGCGAGGCGGGGTTTTCGGTCGAGGTGTCGGCGGAAGAAATGAAATTCAAGAAGTCCATCGGTCTTGCGGACAAGCTGGGGGCGCGGTTTGCGCTGATCATCGGCGAAAATGAATTGAAGGAAGGGAAGTTTGCGCTGAAGCGATTGGCGGATGGTCATCAAGAATCTTTCGCTGAGGCTGAGTTGCTGGCGCATCTGAAGGCGGCGAAGACTTTGTAGGGGCACGAACTATCGTGCCCCTACGGATCGGAACTACTCTTTGCTCGATTCACTGGGAAATTTGAAGCGCACACACTACGCGGGAGCGCTGCGCGCGGCGCACGAGGGGCAGAGCGTCGTGCTGATGGGCTGGGTGGCGGGGCGCCGCGACCTGGGCCAGCTCATCTTTATTGATTTGCGCGACCGCGAAGGTATGGTGCAGGTGGTGTTCAATCCAACGCTTGCGGGCGCGGCGGGCGCGTATGAGGCGCACGACAAAGCGCAGCTACTGCGCAGCGAATTCGTCGTCGCCGTGGAAGGGCGCGTAGTGCGGCGCGGAAAACCCAATCCGGAAATTGCTTCCGGCGAAGTGGAAGTGGTCGCCAGCGCGCTGCACATCCTGAACACGTCGGCCACGCCGCCGTTCGTGATCGAGGACGAACCCACCGCCACAGAAGAAACGCGGCTGCGCTACCGCTACCTCGATTTACGGCGCGCGAAGCCGCAGGCCAACCTGGCATTGCGGCACAAAGTGATTCTGGAAATTCGCAAGGCGATGGACGAGCTGGGATTTTACGAAGTGGAAACACCGATGCTGACGCGCGCGACGCCGGAAGGCGCGCGGGATTATCTGGTGCCCAGCCGCGTTCACCCGGGGCAGTTCTACGCGCTGCCGCAGTCGCCGCAGATTTTCAAGCAGATCCTGATGATCGGCGGCGTGGACCGCTATTTCCAGATTGCGCGCTGCTTCCGCGACGAAGATTTGCGCGCCGACCGCCAGCCGGATTTTACGCAGCTCGACGTGGAGATGAGTTTTCCGACGCAGGACGACGTCTTCGGCGTGATCGAACAGGTGATGCAGCGCACCATGCGCGTGATCGGCGTCGAGGTCGCGGCACCGTTCCGGCGGATGCTCCACCATGACGCAATTCGACGCTACGGGAGCGATAAGCCCGACCTGCGTTTCGGCATGGAGCTGGCGGACGTGACGCCGCAATTCGAGGCAGCGCGCGAAGCGCTGAAATTCGAGGGCAGTGTTTTTGCGCTGGCGGCGACTGGCGGAGCGGCACTTTCGCGCAAGCAGTTGGACGAATTGGCGGAAAAAGCGAAGGCGTTTGGCGCGCGGGCGATGTACACGATCAAAGTAACCCCGGAGGGAATTACATCCGCGCTGGGGAAAAATCTGGGCGATGACGCGGTAAAGAAAATCGCGGAAGCGGCGGGCGCGAAGGCCGGCGACTTGGTGGTCGCGGTTGCGGCGCAAAAGCAAATCAAGGGAACGGACGCGGCGGCGCTGGTGGCCGGGCAGATGCGGCTGCACCTGGCGGAAAAACTCGGAATTCTGCGAAGTCCCCAAGTGTCCAAGCGGTGGGAATTTGTTTGGCTCACGGGCTTTCCGCTTTTCGAGTGGAGCGTAACGGAAGACCGCTGGGTGCCGGCGCAACACCCGTTCACGGGCATCGTCGAAGAAGATTTGCACAAGCTGGAAACCGCGCCGTGGGAAGTGCGCTCGAAGGGCTACGATTTGGTGCTCAACGGCGTGGAGCTGGGCTCGGGCAGCGTGCGCATTCATCGCGCGGACGTGCAGGCGCGCCTCTTCCGCGCCATCGGCTTGAGCGACGAGCAGGCGCGGCAGCGCTTCGGATTTTTCCTCGACGCGCTTACCTATGGCACGCCGCCGCACGGCGGCATCGCGCTGGGACTCGACCGCCTGGTGATGCTGCTGGCGGGCGAAAAATCGCTGCGCGAGGTGATTGCCTTCCCGAAAACCACCGCCGCGCAAGATTTGATGGCCGACGCGCCGAACCGCGTTCCCAAAGAACAGCTGGATGATTTGCATATCGCTGTAGCCCCATTTGTAACTGAATTCAAGTGTACTTGCGGTGGCGCGTGGCGCGTCACTTTCGAACAGTATGCAAGGGGGGCGGGTTTTTGTCCTACATCTGAATGTCCAAAAACAAAGGAAATATGTTTCTTCCCGTTTGTCAGCGGAAAGTGGCAATTGAATCACCAGGATCCCGAGACACTAGAGTGGACGACTGAAGGTGGCACAGCCTGATTTCTATTCACCGTGCTTTCATTCGAAAATATGTGTGTTCATCTGCGTCCAGCTCCTGTTCGATGAACTGATGTTCTGAAATGAGTCGAATCCGCATATTGCCGGAGCATGTGGCCAACCGCATTGCGGCGGGGGAGGTGGTGGAGCGCCCGGCGAGCGTGGTGAAGGAGCTGGTGGAGAACGCCATTGACGCGGGAGCGCGGTCGGTGCGCGTGGAGACGGAGTCCGGCGGCAAGCGCATGATCCGCGTGATTGACGACGGCCACGGCATGGGTCACGACGACGCGCTGCTGGCGTTCGAGCGGCACGCCACGTCGAAGCTGCGCACGTCGGAAGATTTGCTGGCCATCGACACGCTGGGATTTCGAGGGGAGGCGCTGCCGTCGATTGCGGCGGTGGCAAGATTGTTGTTGGAGACGTGCGAGAAAGAAGATGAGGTAAGGAGGTCGGGAGGTAAGGAGGTCGGAGAGGAAGGAAGTCAGGAGGTCGAGAGGTCAGGAAGTAAGGAAGGGACGCGGATTGAGTTTGCGGGCGGGAAATTGGTCAGCGTGAAATCCGTGGGCATGCCGCCGGGGACGACGGTCAGCGTGGCGGACTTATTTTATTGCGTGCCGGCGCGGCGAAAGTTTTTGAAGTCGGAGACGACGGAGCTGGGGCACATCGCGTCGCTGGTGACGCACTACGCGCTGGCGCATCCCGACCGGCAATTTTTCTTGAAGACGCCGACGCAGGAGATCATTGACTGCGCGCCGGTGGCCACGCTGGCCGATCGCGTGTACCAGCTTTTCGGAAAGCAGGCGCTGGACGAATTGCTGGAGGTGACGCCGGCGTCGGCGCCGTTTCGCGCGTCGATCACCGAGCCGGCACTTGAAACGGACGAGGAAGCGGCGACGCTGACGGTGCGCGGGTTCGTGTCGCGCCCGGAAGTGCAGCGGCCGAACCGCAACGGCACGTACATTTTCGTCAACCGGCGGCTGATCCGCGACCGCCTGATCCTGCACGCAATGAACGAGGCCTACCGCAATATTATTCCGCCGGGAGTTTTTCCGGTGGTGCTGCTGTTTCTGGAATTGCCGTGCGAGGAGGTGGACGTGAACGTCCACCCGGCGAAAATCGAAGTGCGCTTCCGGCATCCGCAGTTTGTGCACGATTTCACGCGCGACACGGTGCGGCAGGCGCTGTCGAAGGCGCGGCCGGTGCCGGTGTTTCCGATGGCAGGTCAAACCGCGACAGGACAATCACAAACCCCCGCCTCTAAAGAGGCGGGCTACAGCGCGCAAGCTGCAACTGCGGGCGGACACGCAGGTCCGCCCCTACGAGGAGATGAAAGCGGGGTGCCGCGGGCGGTGATACCGCAGGTGGCAACCACGGCGCCCCCGCATGAAAGTTTTGCGCTGACCGGTGAGCCGCAACGGCCGGAGGCGCAGCGGCTGCAGTTCCAGCCGGGCGCGGAAATTCCGTTTGGCGCGACTCCGCAGCAGTTCACGGAAAATTTTCGGGAGAGCGCGGCGCAGCAGTTGGACGAGTCGTGGCCGAGCACCGGCGCGGAAAGCATTGTCGACCTCAAGCCGCTGGGGCAGGTGAATTCGAGTTTCATCGTGGCAGTGAACCGCGAAGGGCTGTGGATTGTGGACCAGCACGTGGCGCACGAGCGCGTGCTCTTCGAGCAGCACCTGCGCGCGCGCCGCGCGGGCAACATCAACGGCCAACGCATGCTGATGCCGCTGGTGACGGAGCTTTCGCCGCGGCAGATTGTGATTTTTGAAAAGATTGCGGAAGAGTTGCGCGCGAACGGCTTCGAAGTGGAAACGATGGGCCCGCGCAGCGTGGCCATTCAGGCGGCGCCGGCGGGCGTCTCGGCCGACGACACGGAAAAATTGCTGCGGCAAATTCTCGACGGAATCGAGCGCGAAAATCAGGCGATTTCCATGGAGTCGCTGCAAGCGAAGATTGCCGCGTCCACGGCGTGCCACGCGGCGATCAAAGTGAATATGCCGCTCGATCAAACGAAAATGGAATGGCTGCTCGGCGAGCTGGCGAAAACGGAATGTCCGATGAGCTGCCCGCACGGACGGCCGGTGGTGCTGCGATATCCGTTGCGGGAAATTGAAAAAGCATTCAAGAGGATTTAGTGGCGAGTGGTGAGTGGCGAGTGGCGAGAAAACTTATCATTGCGATTGATGGGCCGGTGGGGAGCGGGAAGAGCAGCACGGCGCGAAGAGTGGCCGAGCTGCTGGTGTACACCTATCTCGACAGCGGCGCGATGTACCGCGCGCTGGCGCTGAAGGCGCTGCGGCGCAGGATTCCATTCGACGCGGCAGCGCAGCTCGAAGCGCTGGCGGCGGAGACGCGGATTGATTTGCTCGCCGGAGAAAACGGCCAGCGTGTGCTGCTCGACGGCGCGGACGTGACGGCGGAAATCCGCACGCCGGAAGTGTCGCAGACGTCGTCGAAAATTGCGGTGCTGCCGGGCGTGCGGCGGCACCTGGTGGCCGAGCAGCGGCGCGCGGGCGCGGCGGGCGGCGTGGTGATGGAAGGGCGCGACATCGGCACCGCAGTTTTTCCCGACGCGGACTTGAAGATTTTTCTCGATGCGACGGTGGAAGTGCGCGCCGGGCGGCGGCTCGCCGAGCATTCCGCGCGCGGCGAACACATTTCCCTCGAGGAGATGATGCACGAGGTGCGGCAGCGCGACGCGCGCGACATCGACCGCGAAGCTTCGCCGCTGGTGCGCGCGGCGGACGCGGTGCTCGTCGATAACACGGCGATGGACGTGGAGGAAACGGCGAGGCTGATCGTGCTCTTGGCGGGAGAGAAGCAGGGATCAGGGAACAGGGATCAGGGAGCAGGGAAGAGAGAAAACTCCATTTGAAGCATTTGCGCTTGACGAATTATTCTTACCAGTAAGCGCTTGCGGGTCCATCCAATCCGAAAACGTACGATTTTGGCTGAAAAACGCGCATTTTTAGCTTGACAGTTTTCGGTGCATGGTTTATGTTTGACGTAGCTGCGGTCTCTGTGCCGAGGCATGGAGACCGCAGAATTCATTTAAGGGACAAGGCAGCATGAGTCACGACGCCAAACAATTGGAGACGTCAAGCGCCGGTGCGGCGGGGCTCAGGCTGCGCTTTGTCCGCCTGCCTGAGTAAGTTCAGCGTTTTTCACTGAATTCCCTCTCATTGGCAATTTCCGTTACGCCGGAGTTCGCGCATTCTTCCGGCTGACGCCAGACGTGTGCGCCGATTCGGCTTGGTCACAGCCGCAGAGTGTTTTGTCGTTTTAGTTGGCCCCACAAACAGAGAGCGCGCAGAACCGGGTTGCACCTCAAGCTGAATCCGCATCATGCGGAAAATGGCGGGATGAGGTCCCGCTGACCCGGTTCGCGAGTTCCTGTGGGAGTGCGTAACTAAAAAATTTCAAGCCTCATTCGCAGCGGAGAAGATCTTTGGCTCGATGAGTCCCGAAGCCTCGGGACATCGGGACTCGACATGAAAGCGGCAACGCTTACGCGGGTGCGGACATGGAGTTGAGGAACTCGGCGTTGGACTTGGACTTGGTCAAGCGGCCGAGGAGCAGCTCCATGGCTTCCGTGGTGGAGAGCGGGCTGAGCACCTTGCGCAGGACCCAGATGCGGTTCAGCTCGTCGGCGGGGAGCAGCAGCTCGTCCTTGCGGGTGCCGGAGCGGTTGATGTCGATGGTGGGGAAGACGCGCTTATCCACGAGGCGGCGGTCGAGGTTGATTTCCATGTTGCCGGTGCCCTTGAACTCCTCGAAGATGACGTCGTCCATGCGGCTGCCGGTGTCGATGAGCGCGGTGGCGATGATGGTGAGCGAGCCGCCCTCTTCGACGTTGCGCGCGGCGGCGAAAAAGCGCCGCGGGCGCTGGAGAGCGTTGGCGTCGATACCGCCGCTGAGCACTTTGCCGGAAGGCGGGGTGACGGCGTTATAGGCGCGCGCGAGGCGCGTGACGGAGTCGAGGAGGATGACGACGTCGCGCTTGTGCTCGACCAGGCGCTTGGCTTTTTCGAGCACCATTTCAGCGACCTGGATGTGGCGCTGGGGCGGCTCGTCGAACGTAGAGCTGATGACTTCGCCCTTGACGGTGCGCTGCATGTCGGTGACTTCCTCGGGGCGCTCGTCAATCAGCAGGACGATGAGGGCAATTTCGGGGTGGTTGGTGGTCACCGAGTTGGCAATGCTCTGGAGCATCATGGTCTTGCCGGTGCGCGGCGGCGCGACAATCAGGCCGCGCTGGCCCTTGCCGACGGGGCAGAGCATGTCCAGCACGCGCCCGGTGAGGTTTTCCTTCCCGGTTTCGAGGCGGATGCGCTCCTGCGGGTAGAGCGGCGTGAGGTTGTCGAAGAAAATTTTGTTGCGCGCCACTTCGGGGTCTTCGAAGTTGACGGCTTCCACCTTGATGAGCGCGAAGTAGCGCTCGCCGTCCTTGGGCGGGCGGACCTGGCCGGAGACGGTGTCGCCGGTGCGCAGATCGAACTTGCGGATCTGCGACGGCGAGACGTAGATGTCGTCCGGGCCGGGGAGATAGTTGTACTCCGGCGCGCGCAGGAAGCCGAAGCCGTCGGGCAGGCACTCCAGCACTCCTTCGGAGAAGATCAGGCCGTTCTTCTCCGTCTGGGCGCGGAGGATCTGAAAGATCAGCTCCTGCTTGCGCATGCCGCTGGCGCCCGGGATATTGAGTTCCTTGGCCACCTTGGCCAACTCAGTGATGTTGCGGTCTTTCAGTTCTGCAAGGCTGATGCTCATTTCGTTTGTTCCTTCTGATTCGTCTGCAATCGGTTTGGTCATGATCCTGTTCACTGCACTTCGGGCGGCTGCGTAAACCACCGCCGCAAAGTCTCCTTTTTTCCAGAATGGGTTAGTCGGCCAACAGTGCGGTCCGGCGCGCGCCCGTCGGGGGCAGGCGAGCCGAGGGACTTCAGTTGGTCAATCCTTGATCTTTCTCGGCCGGCTCCTCGAACTTGGTTGCCACCTCGGGCACCGTGGGGACCACGGTCGCCGCGATTGGCCGTTCGAGGGCCACCTCGAGCACTTCATCCATCATTTCCACAAAATGGATCTTCATCTCTGCCTGGATCTCGGCGGGAATTTCCGCCAGGTCCTTCTCGTTATCCTTGGGCAGAATGATGGTGAACAAGCCCATGCGGTGCGCGGCGAGCAGCTTTTCCTTGACGCCGCCGATGGGCAGTACCTTTCCGCGCAACGTGATTTCGCCGGTCATGGCCACGTCGCAGCGGACGGGAATTTTCAAGAGCGCGCTGACAATGGAGGTGGCGATGGTGATGCCGGCGGAAGGGCCGTCTTTGGGGATGGCGCCTTCGGGCACGTGCATGTGGATATCGATGTGGCGGTAAAAATCCTTGAGCAGGCCAAGCGCGCTGGCGCGCGTGCGCACATAGCTCATGGCCGCCTGCGCGGATTCCTGCATTACGTCGCCGAGCTTGCCGGTGAGCGTGAGGCGGCCCTTGCCTTCCATGATCGTCGTTTCCGTGCCCATCACCTGGCCGCCCACTTCCGTCCAGGCCAAGCCCATGGAGAGGCCGACTTCATTCTGCTTTTCGGCGAGCATGTCGCGGAACTTGATGACCCCGAGGAATTCGCTGATGTTGGCGGGCGTGACTTCGACGGCGATGTCCTTGCCTTCCTTGACCACCTTGCGGGCGACCTTGCGGCACAGGCTGGCAATCTCGCGCTCGAGGTTGCGCACGCCGGCTTCGCGCGTGTAATGGCGAATGATGTAGGTGAGAGTCTCGTCGGGAAGCGTGACGTTCTTATCGCTCAGGCCGGTAGCCTCGCGCTGTTTCTTCACCAGAAAACGCTTGGCAATCTGCAGCTTCTCCTGCTCGGTGTAGCCGGGCAGGCGCAGGATTTCCATGCGGTCCTGCAAGGGCTGCGGAATGGTGTGCAGCACGTTGGCGGTGCAGATGAACATGACCTTGGAGAGGTTGTACTCCACGTCGAGATAGTGGTCGGTGAAGGCGTGGTTGAGTTCCGGGTCGAGCACTTCCATCAGCGCTGCCGAAGGGTCGCCGCGGAAGTCCATGGACATTTTGTCCACTTCGTCGAGCACGAACACGGGGTTCACCGTGGCGGCCTTCTTCATCAACTGGATAATCTGACCGGGCAGCGCGCCGATGTAGGTGCGGCGGTGGCCGCGGATTTCCGCTTCGTCGCGCACGCCGCCCAGCGATACGCGGACGAATTTGCGTCCCGTGGCCTTGCCGATAGACATGGCCAGCGAGGTCTTGCCCACGCCCGGAGGTCCCACGAAGCAGAGAATGGAGCCCTTCGGATTCTTCACCAACTGGCGCACGGCAAGGTATTCAATAATGCGCTCTTTAATCTTCTCGAGGCCGTGGTGATCTTCTTCCAGGATGCGCTCCGCGACGGTGATGTCGCGAATCTCCTTCGATTTCTTTTTCCACGGCACGGCGAGCAGCCAGTCCAGATAATTGCGAGAGACGGTGGACTCGGCGGACATCGGCGGCATCATCTCCAGCCGCTTCAGCTCGGTGATGGCCTTTTCCTTGACGTCCCTGGGCATGCCGGCGGTCTCAATTTTTTTCTTGAGCTCGTCCGTATCGCTTTTTTCGCCGCGGCCCAGTTCCTTCTGGATGGCCTTGATCTTTTCGTTGAGGTAATACTCTTTCTGCGCGCGCTCCATCTGGCGCTTTACGCGGCCGTGGATGGAACGGTCCATATTCAATTTTTCAATTTCCAGGTCGAGGATGTCGGCCACGCGGTTCAGGCGGTCCAGTGGGTCGAAGATTTCCAGCAGCTCCTGCTTTTCTTCGACGGCAAGTTGGAGGTTGGCGGAGATGGTGTCCGCCAGCTTGTTGGCGTCTTCCACGCGAATGGCGGCGACCATCGTGTCGTAGTTCAGGCTTTGCGAGAGCTTCACGTACTGCTCGAACAGCCCCGTGGCGCGGCTGGAAGCCTGCTCAAGCTGCGGCGAAGGCTCCACCTTGATGACCACCATCTTGACGGAGGCCCGGAAGAAGCCCTCTTCGGTGGCAATCGAAACCACCTTGGCGCGCTCCGCGCCTTCCACCAGCACTTTGATGTTGCCGTCCGGCAGGCGGACGCTCTGCACGATATTGGCGAGCGTGCCGACGGTGTAAATCTCGTTGGGCTTGGGGTCGTCTACGGAAGCGTCGTGCTGCGTGGCGAGGAAAATCTTTTTGTCGCCGGCCAGCGCCTCTTCCAACGCGCGCACGGAGGCTTCGCGGCCGACGATGAACGGGGTCATCATCTGCGGAAAGATGACCATATCGCGCACCGGCATCATGGGCACGCGCTTCAATTCCTGTTTTTCCCGGTGAAACATGATCTCCCTGGCGTTGCAGGCTCGGGCCGGATCATCCGGCTTTCTCGAGCAAGCTCCAATTGATCTCGCGGGTGTGGATCATCTCCGCGGTGACAGCAAAATCCCGCAGCTTGCGCTGAGTGGGCAGGTGGTACATGAGGTCGAGCATCAAGTCTTCGAGGATCATGCGCAGGCCGCGTGCGCCGATCTTGCGCTTGAGCGCTTCTTCGGCAATCGTCTCCAGCGCGTCGTCGGTGAAGCGCAGGCGCACGTTTTCGAATTCAAAGAGACGCTGATATTGACGGATGAGCGCGTTCTTGGGTTCCGTGAGAATGCGCACCAGCGCGCCCTTGTCCAGATCGCTCAGCACGCCGGCGACGGGCAGCCGGCCGACAAACTCCGGAATCAAGCCGTAGCGGATCAGGTCCGTGGGCTGCACCTGCTCGAGCATCTCGATATTGCGCTTGCCGGCGGCGGTGAGTGGCACGTTGGAGGTGAAGCCCAGCGAGCGCTGCCCGGCGCGGCGCTCGATAATTTTTTCCAGGCCGACGAAGGCCCCGCCGCAGATGAACAGGATGTTGGTGGTGTCCACCGGGGTAAATTCCTGATGGGGGTGCTTGCGCCCGCCCTGCGGAGGCACGTTGGCCACGGTGCCTTCGAGAATTTTCAACAGGGCCTGCTGCACGCCCTCGCCGCTGACGTCGCGGGTGATGGAGGGGTTCTCGTCCTTCTTGGCGATCTTGTCGATCTCGTCGATATAGATGATGCCCTGCTGCGCGCGGGTGACGTCGCCGTCGGCGCTTTGCAACAGCTTCAAAATAATATTCTCCACGTCCTCGCCCACGTAGCCGGCTTCAGTGAGCGTGGTGGCGTCGACGATGGCGAAGGGCACTTCCAGCATGCGCGCCAGCGTCTGCGCCAGCAGCGTCTTGCCTGTGCCGGTGGGGCCGATGAGCAGCACGTTGGATTTGGTCAGCTCGACCTCGCCCGGCTGGCGGTTCAGGAAAATGCGCTTGTAGTGGTTGTACACAGCGACGGCGAGTTTTTTCTTGGTCTTGTCCTGCCCGATGACGTAGCCATCCAGAAACGCCTTAATCTCCGGCGGACGCGGCAGGCGGCGGTTGACGGAAGTGGCCTGCTCCTTCTTCTCGTCCTCGAGGATCTGACGGCAAACGGTGACGCACTCGTCGCAGATGTACGCGCGCGGGTAGTCGGAAGGCGAACTGATGAGCTTCTCCACCTGCTCCTGCGTTTTGTGACAGAACGAGCAGCGCAGCGTTTCGTCTGGGCTGAATTTTTTCACCGGTGTGGGCGCCTCCGGGCGGATGCTTTCGTGAATGTGGTTGCGTCTTGCTTCATGAGTTTACGCCCGATGGAATCCTTTGCGAGGCTGCGCTTCCATTCCGCTACTAACCCTTTGGAACCGTGGGAATGATGTGGCGGTTGCGCGCGACGATCTCGTCAATCAGGCCGTAGTCCTTGGCCTGCGGCGCGGTCATGATGAAGTCGCGCTCCACGTCCTTCTCGATCTTTTCCAGCGGCTGGCCAGTGTGCGAAGCCATCAACTGGTTCAGCACTGAGCGCATCCGCAGGATTTCCTTGGCATGGATGTCGATGTCGGTGGCTTGCCCGGAAAGCCCGCTCATCCACGGCTGGTGGATCAGCACGCGGGAATTCGGCAGGGCGAAGCGCTTCTTGACGGCGCCGGCGCAAAGCAGCAGCGCGGCAATCGAGGCGGCCTGGCCCACGCAGATGGTCACCACGTCCGGCCGGACGAACTGCATGGTGTCGTAAATGGCCATGCCCGCGGTAATCGAGCCGCCGGGAGAATGGATATAAAGTGAAATATCTTTCTCCGGGTCTTCCGCTTCCAAAAACAGAAGCTGCGCGGTGACGAGATTTGCAACGTGGTCGTCAATCGGCGTGCCGATAAAAATAATGTTGTCGCGCAACAAGCGCGAATAAATGTCGTAGGCGCGCTCGCCGCGGCTGGTCTGTTCGACCACCATGGGTACGAGCGTCGTGCCGCGCGGAATGCTGTCGTCAGGGTTGCTCATTGGAAAGTGTGATCGCGCACAGTCGGTGCAAGCACCGCGGGTGCAAGCAGGAGCCCGGCTCCGCTACGATTTAGTGTCCTTTGCTGCTGCTGTCTGGATCCGGGCGTTTCGGTGGAGCCACTCGAGCGTCTTATCGCTTCGCAGCTTCGATTTCATCCTATCGAGCGACCCCTGCTTTGTCAAGCGAGCCCGAAAAGCCTGTGCCGTTTCACCACTGTGTTCGGCGAGATGCGCAATTTGCTGCTCAAATTCCTCTTCGCTCACTTCGATGTTTTCGGCGGTGGCGACCTTGTCCAGCAGCATTTCCGCCTTGACGTCGCCTACGGCGCGCTCGCGCTGCCGCTGGCGCAGGCTCACCCAGTCCACGTTGACCGCGCGCGGGTCCACGCCCTGTCCGGCTAGCGAGCGCACCACGCGCTCCAGGCGCGCGTCTTGCTGGTGCTCGACGAGCGCTTCGGGCACGGGGAAGTCGTGCTTGGCGATCAGCGCTTCGATGAGTTTTTGCTCAGCCTGCTCGCGCTGGCGATGGTCGCGCTCCGCTTCCAAGTTCTGGCGGATTTTCGCGCGCAGGTCCTCGAGCGACGCGGCCTCCACGTCCTTGGCGAACTCGTCGTTTAATTCCGGGAGCTTCTTTTCCTTGACGCCGATGACGTCCACCGTGTAGTGGAACGATTTGCCGCCGAGCTTGGGATCGGGATAGTCCGCCGGGTAGGTGGCTTCAAACTGCTTTTTGTCGCCGGGCTGCGCGCCGCGCAGATTTGTGTTGAAAGCCTCCATCGTTTCTTCGGCGCCGATGTGGCAGAGCACATTTTCCGCTTGAATGGGCTCGCCGCCACCCGCGGGCACTCCGATAATCTTCAGCACGGCAAAGTCGCCGTCGGCCAGCGCGCGGCCTTCGACGGGCACGAACGTGGCGGCGCGGCTGCGCAATTCCTCAATCGTTTTGGCCACGTCGTCGTCGGAGACTTCGACGGCGTCCACTTCCACCTCGAGGCCCTTGTACTCGCCCAGCTCGAATTCCGGAAACACTTCGAAGACCGCGCGGAACTTCACCGGCCCGGCCTCGGGGAAATCCACGTGGTCCACCTGCGGGCGCGTGACCGGCACCAGCTTCTGTTCTTCCAGCGCCTTCTCGATGCGCTCGGGGATGAGCGATTGCAGCACTTCGCTCTTGATGTCGTCGGCAAAGCGCCGCCGGATCAGCGTCACCGGGGCCTTGCCCGGGCGGAATCCCGGCACGCGCGCAACGCGGGCGATATCCCGCGCGACTTTTTCCATGGATTTCGAGACTTCGTCGGCGGGAATTTCCAGCTCGATTTCGCGCCGGCAGGTTGCGGTGGCTTCGGTCATAAATCAGTGATCAGTTCTCAGTTGTCAGTGATCAGTCAAAACTGGAGCAGAGCGCGCCAACACTCTCCTGCTGCAATTCCCCACAAGAATCCGGAAATTTGAATGGCAGGGAAGGCAAGCGAAACGCGCCACGCAGAAATATTAGTATACGAGACTCTCGCAGAGGCGTCAACCGGAACGCGGCTGTGGGGAGAGGAAAGCTTCGTAGTCGCCGCGTGTCACAGGTTGGTCGAGCCCCATTCGCGAAGTTGTCGACGAGTTTTCTCCGCGTGTGGACTCTCGATTTCCGTATAGATTCGAAGAGCATCTCTGGCCCAGGCAATCGCTTTTTGTGTGTCGCCCAGCTCGTGAAATGCCAGACTCGCGTTGAATAATGAACTTGCTTCGCCGTGACGGTCTCCGATTTTGCGGGCGATGACAAGGTGCTGCTCGTAGAACTCGATGGCCTTGCGGGTCTCGCCGAGGTCGGCGTAGGCGCTGCCGAGGTTGCCGAGGGCGTTGCCTTCGCCTCTGCGGTCGCCGATTTCGCGGGCGATGACAAGGTGCTGCTCGTAGAACTCGATGGCCTTGCGGGTCTCGCCGAGGGCGGCGTAGGCGTTGCCGAGGTTGCCGAAGCCATTGCCTTCGCCTCTGCGATCGCCGATTTCGAGCTCAATCGCCAGAGCCTGCTCGTAGAACTCGATGGCCTTGCGGGTCTCGCCGAGGTCGGCGTAGGCGATGCCGAGGTTGCCGAGGTCGTTGCCTTCTCCCCTGCGGTCGCCGATTTCGCGGTCAATGGCTAGTGCCTTTTCGTAGAACTCGATGGCCTTGCGGGTCTCCCCAAGTTGATAGTAGGCGTTGCCGAGGTTGCGGAGGGCATTGCCTTCGCCTCTGCGGTCGCCGATTTCGCGGTCAATGGCTAGTGCCTTTTCGTAGAACTCGATGGCGTTGCGGGTTTCGCCGAGGTCGGCGTAGGCGTTGCCGAGGTTGCCGAGGGCGTTGGCTTCGGCGCGGTGGTCGTGTAGTTCCATTGCCAATTCCATTGCTTCGTGCAGCGGAGACAGGGCTTCTGCGGGTCGCGAGGTCCACACGTAGCGGTCGGCAAGCGCCAAAAGAAGGCCGAGTTTCCGGCTGCGAATCTGCGGGTCATTTGCTGACTTTTGGAGCTTCAACTCGTCAAGCAGTCCCTTCACATCTGCCAGTTCGAGGCCTGTCTCCTCGGGCGGTCTTCCCAAGACATAGTCTCTCTTGTCCACCAGCCGCTCGATGAAGGGTTCGTCGGATTTTCGCACGCCAAAATCGAACCGGGCGCTCACCCAACGGCTGAGATCTGGCGCCTCGCGGAGCAAAAGGCTCCAAGCCTCTGTTTCGAGCCAGAGTACGAAAGGGAAAGGGAGCTCTCCTGCGATGCGCTCTCGGTCGTAATTGAGCTGAGCCACAAATGGCGGGCGCGACATTTCAGCGGTTTTCTCGGCATTCTTGGACTTGTAAATGAGGTCGTCAATACCCGTAATCATCAGCGCCCAACGTGTCTTATCCTCCATAGCGGGACACTGCGACTTCACCGCAGAAATGAGATCGCCATTGAATGTCTTCGCGATGTCAATTTTCAGAACGCGAATGCCGTTTGACGAGGCATCTTCCGTAGCGCGCTGAATTAGCTTTTGCCGCTTCGAAGGGACATTGCAGCGGGCGATGGCGAGATTAAATCCTGAAGCAAGTTTGAGGAAGGCGAGGAGCCGCCTGTAATCACGTTCGCTTGACTCGGCCCCTTCGGGGGGCGCGGTAACGGAGCCGCTTTTTTGCTGCTTGGAATTCATCAATGGACTCAATCAACGGGTTGACATTGTGCCAGATTTCATCCCCATTGTACTCCAAGATAGCACGCGTCCAGAGGAGGCGCAGATATTCCGCTGTTCTCAATATGGTATGACTCGCGGCGGTTTTGGCCAGAAGGGCATAATCCTCAGGAAACAGGCTGCGCTCGAAATCCTGCTGGACGCTAATTGCAGCTTCCTGCACGGCCTCAGCGTCCACAACGGATAGCGAGCGGCCCTGAGCGCTTAGTACAGCCTCGCGCATCAACGCGATTAACTGCGTAACGGAACCACCACTGAGACGAATGATCTCCTCGGTGATCGAAAGATCAGCTAGAAGTTGGCTCAAATTCCAACGCTTAGCGATAATTTGACGAAGAGCAGTAATTCCAGAGTCGTATGGCTTCGGATTCGACTTGCTCTCTCGAAGTTTCACATTGGGCAGCATTTCGCTCAGCGGGAATACTACAGCGATATTTCGGGGCGAATAAAACATTTCGATTGAAACTGTAAATACAGTGTGACAGTTCAGATCTTGAAGCTGGGAGCCGTGGCCGAAAATCAATTCTTCGCTTTTTTTCGGTGGCATCCGGTCAAGGTTGTCAACCAACATCAGGATCTTCGATGGTTTGCCTGCTTGGTGGAGGGCTCTGGAAGCCTCATTGAACAAAAGATTTGTATTCACCAGCAACCCGGAGAAATAGTGGTCGAGTTCGGCCCGTGTGGAGATCTTGCTAGATGATCCAGCCTTAATATCGGCTGTGAGCTTGGCAAGGAGCCTCGCGATAAAAGGTAATTCAACTCCTGCTTTCACTTCGGTCGAAATCCCGGCTGAGAGCTTAACTGTAGCTTCGGTTTCCTTGGTGATTGTTTGGAACCAACCTTCAACTGCCTTTAGGAGAGTAGTGCTGATTGTCACTTTTTCTTCGATTAGTTTTTCAATCAAACGTCGGGAAATAAGAAGGAAAAGATCCGTGTATTCGACATCGCTGGCATCTAAGAAATCGTCAACCGCGAGGTACAAGGTAAAACACGAGGTTGACAGATCCTTTTCCAGTCGATGAAGTTCTGTGGATTTTCCAGACCCTCGGTGACCGCTGAATGCAATCGATGCGCATTTCGCGTCAGCACAGTTCTCAATCATCAGCTTCATGCGCCCGGTTGCGTCAGAAGCGCGAGCTTTGGTCAGGTCGACGAAATAATCGTCCCCACTCGGTAAGGGCCTCGGGTCCGCCGCTTGGTAGGCTTCGCGTAGGTTTTGTGCCGGTTCCATATCTCAAACCAAGGCCACATCCTAGCACAGGCGATGAAGCAACGCATTTCCAGGCTTTCGTAATCAACACATTTGGTCGGCTTGGAGCCAGGCACTTTGCCACTTGCGCGGGCGGCGGATGAAGCGCGGCAGCGTCAACCATGCGGCTTGTTTTTCCATTGCGTCCGGCGGATAAACAAAGTACATACGTGGCAGGGGAATTACAGGGGCCCGGCATGGCACAGCAGAAGCCCAGCGCAAAGGATTTCCTCCAGGAAAAGAGCGGGGACGATAAGCGGCGCAGCCAGCGGCTCACCCTGCGAGTGGCCGTGGTGGTGATCGGCAGCGACGCGCACGGCAATCCGTTTGGCGAACTGACGCACACCATCGTGGTCAATGCACATGGCGCGCTGGTGGAGCTGAAAGCCGAGTTGAACGACGGCCAGCGCGTGCTGCTGCGCAACAAGCAGAGCGGCGAGCGGCAATCGTGCCACGTGGTGTGGTTCCGCAAGGCGGAAGAGGGAGTGAACCACGCCGGGCTGGAATTTGAAACCGCGGCGCCGAAATTCTGGCAGGTGGATTTCCTGCCAGACGACTGGTCGGTCCCCATGATGCGCGCGGGCATCTTGAAAGAATTCGGGCAGCCGCTCACAGCCGGAGAAATGCCGCGTCCCACGCCGCTGGCGGACGAAGTGCTCATCCGCGTGGAGGCTTGCGGCGTGTGCCACTCCGACCTGCACATGGCCCGCGGCGATTGGCCGGACGTGGCGGCAAAAATGTCCTGGCCGGCCATCCTCGGACACGAAGCCGTGGGCCGTGTCGAGGAAGTGGGCGCGCACGTGGGCGGCGTCAAGCCCGGGCAGCGCGTCGGCGTGGGCTGGCTCTACTCCACCTGCGGCGAGTGCGAGCACTGCCGCGAGGGAGCGGAAAACGTCTGCCTGAAGCGCAAGGTCACCGGCATCGCCGCGCCGGGCGGTTACGCGGAATTCATGCGCGTCAAGGCCAGCCACGCCATCCCCGTGCCGGAAAATCTTTCTGCGATCGAGGCTGCGCCGCTCTTCTGTGCCGGGCTGACGGTCTTTCACGCGCTGCGCAATGCTGGCCTGAAAAAAGGACAGCGTGTGGCCGTGTTCGGAGTGGGCGGGCTGGGCCACCTCGCGCTGCAAATTGCCAAGTTCGCCGGCGCGGAAACCTTCGCTGTGGATGTGAGCGAAGCCAAGCTGGAGTTCGCGAAGAAACTCGGCGCCACGCAAGCCATCCTGGCAACGGATTCCAACACGCACGAATTTCTGAAAGCCGGAGGCGGGCCGCATCTGGCGGTGGTTACGGCGCCCGAGAAGTCTGCGTACGACCTGGCCATGCGCACGCTGCGCCGCCGCGGCACGCTCGCTGTGGTGGGTTTGCCCAAGGAGGACCTTACCTTTTTCGCGGACGATCTGGTCGTCGGGGAATATAAAATTATTGCTTCCGCAGTGGGGACGCGCGAGGAAATGCGCGAATTGCTGGCCCTGGCGGCCGCCGGAAAAATCCGCTGTGAAGTGGAAGCCTGTGGGCTCGAACAGATCAACGAAGTTTTCCAGAAAATGCAGCGCGGCCAACTCCTCGGCCGCGCGGTGCTGGTGATGTAGCGGCGGGCTTCAGCGCGCCATTTCCTGCCTAGAAAACAGGCTCGGCCAGCTTCGCCAGGATCGTGGCCGATGCTTTTTCCACGTCGGCATGAAGCGAATTGCCGTGCGCGTCCATGGTGACGATGGCCGGAAAATCCTTCACGCGAATGCGCCACATGGCTTCCGGAGTGCCCAGGTCAAGCAGTTCCACGCCGAGCACGTCGGTGATGCAGCGTGCGTAATACTGGGCCGCGCCACCGATGGCGTTCAGATAGACCGCGCCGTGTTCTTTCAACGCGGCCAGCGTCTTCGCGCCCATGCCGCCTTTGCCCATCACCGCGCGCACACCAAAGCGCTTGATCACTTCGTGCTCGTACGGTTCTTCGCGGATGCTGGTGGTGGGCCCTGCGGCCATCATGCGGTAGCGGCCGTTTTCTTTCAGCACCACCGGCCCGCAGTGATAGAGGATGGCGCCGCGCAGGCTGGTCGGCGAATCGTGATGCATCAAGTAGTGATGCACGGCGTCGCGGCCGGTGACCATTTCGCCCTGCAGCAGCACGACGTCGCCCACGTGCAGCGCGCGAATTTTTTCGTCCGTGAGCGGCGCTTCGAGCAGCACTTCGCGGCCGGTGCGCGGGAGGCCTTCCGTGCGCGCCATTTTCGCGGCCGGTTTTTCATCGCGGTAGAGCCATCGCTTGATGGCGCCGCTGCGCGCGTCAAGTACGACGCCGAGGCGGCGAAACGCCCAGCAGTCGTAGGCCACGCTGACAAAAAAGCTAGCCGGCAGGCGATTCAGCACGCCGATTTTGCAGCCGATGAGCGTGACTTCGCCGCCGAAGCCCATCGTGCCGATGCCCAGCGTGTTCGCGGTGTGCAGGATGTAGTTTTCCAGCTTCGCCAAATCCGGGTTCGGATTCGTGTCGTCGAGCGAGCGGAAGAGCTGTTCCTTGGCAAACGCGTAGCCATTCGAGCGGTCGCCGCCGATGCACACGCCGAGCGCGCCCGCGCTGCAGCCCTGCCCCTGCGCCTGCCACACCGCGTGCAGCAGGCATTTGCGCACGCCATCGAGCGTGCGGTCGGCGCGGCCCAAATGCGGCAGCTCGCAGGGCACCGAGTACTGAATATTTTTGTTTTCGCAGCCGCCGCCCTTGAGCAGCAGCTTCACTTCGATCTCGCCGTCGTTCTCCCACTGCTCGAAGTGCACCGTGGGCGTCCCCGGGCCGAGGTTGTTGCCGCTATTTTTTCCGCTGAGCGAGTCCACCGAGTTCGGCCGCAGCTTGCCTTTGGCCGTCGCGTCGGCGATGGCTTCCACGATGAGCCGCTTCATTGCGAGATGGTTCGCGCCCACCGGCGCTTTTATTTCAAACGTGGGCCAGCCTGTGTCCTGGCAGATGGCGCCTTCGGCTTCGACGGCCATGTCAATGTCGTTGGCGATGACTGCCAGGGCCTGCGACGCCTGCGTGCCGGACGTCTCGCGGTCCAGCGCGGTGTCCATGGCCCGGCGCACATCGGAGGGAAGATTCGTCGAAGTTTGCACGATGAGGTTGTAGATGCTCTGCTTGAAGGAATCCATGATGGCTCTCCGCTTGGGCGCAACGCGGCAGAAGCAATGTTAGCAGTTCTCCGCCTCCGAATGTAGCGCCCGACTGCAGACGGGCATTTGAGGTATCCACAGTCGCGCGTCATTCAGGCTGCGTTGGGCTTCGCCTTCTTGAGTTCAAAGGCGCGCACAATCACGAAGGCCAGCAGCGCAAAAATAAAGAACGCGAGCAGCAGCATGACCGTTCCCTGGAGCGCGCTGATCACGCTGCGGTAGATTTCGAGCACCCAGCGCTCCTGCGTGAGTTCGATCAGCTTGCCATCGCGCGCGTTGGGCGTGATGTACTTCTCCAAATCCCACACGCGAACGCCGCTGGAAATGCCCACCACGTAAATCGCGAAACGCAGATACTTTTCCCACGCCGCGCTGATTTCGTCCTGAATGATGCGTTGCAACATCGCGCGGATGGGTTTAGAGAATATGGCGGCGACGATAAAGGACATCAAGACGGAAATCACAAACGTCACGGCTAAAAGTGTGTAGAACATTTCGTGCCTCCTTCCGGGGCAAGTGTTTCAGAAAAAGAGTTGCCGGCTGACTCTGCGGGGCGGCACCTCCGAGCGTACGAAAGCTCCGCGCGGTCCGCAAGCGACATGGTGCGACATTGGGCGGCGTGGGGAAGGCTGTCCGACTATTTCGCCTCAGCCGGGACTTGGGATGTGGAGTTGCCGCGCGAATCGCTACTTGCGGCTCAGTCGCAGCCCCGTGAAGCCCAGGAATCCGGTCACAAATACGGCGAGCCAACTTGCCCACATGGGCGCTGACCAATCGGCGATTTGCAGGGGCCACGAGTACACGATACGAAGCAGATGTCCCAGGGCGATCAGGCTGAGAAAAAGCCCCGCGACCAGCGAATACGCTTTATGGCTCATCATGAGGACTCCTTTGCGCAGGAGGGATTCGCTTCTTCCTTGGCGCAGGGGTACGAGGAGAATTCATGCGGAAGGAGGGATTTGAACCCCCACGGGTTTTACCCCACAGGATCCTAAGTCCTGCGCGTCTGCCAATTCCGCCACTTCCGCGCGGTTACGACGAGTATAGCATCGAGAGAGAAACTAAGGGGTCGTAGGGGCCCACCTGTGTGTGCGTCCCGCAATCAAGTAACGGGCGGACACTCATGTCCGCCCCTACTTTGGCTCGGCGTAATCCACGTTCGGCGGGGGCGCTGCGCCGCCGGGGCCTTTCAAGTAGTGCTCCATCCACTGCAACATGCGCAGCGAATAATCGAGCCGCGAGGCCGCGCGGCGGTTGCCGTGTTGTTCGCCGGGATAGCGCACCCAACGCACCGGCGCCTGGTTCAGCGTCTTCAAGTAGCGATAGAGCATCATGCCCTGCGTGGGGTGCACGCGCGGGTCGTCCATGCCGCCGAGGATGAGCAGTGGCGTGCGATTTTTCTGCGCGTGGTAAATCGGGCTGCGCTCGAGAAACTTTTGCCAGTTGTCCCACGGATAGTGCAGCGCGTGGACCAGCGATTCTTCCTGCGGAATATCCGTTGTGCCGAACTTGGCGATTTTGTCGCTGATGCCGACGAACATCACGCCGGCGGCAAAGCGCGCAGAGTAGTACGTCGCGCCCCACGCCGTAGCATAGCCGCCGTAGCTGCCGCCGGTGATGCCGACTTTCGCTTTATCCACGAGGCCCGTGGCAATCAGGTGGTCCACCGCGTCCACGTAGTCGTCGAACTCTTTGCCCGCGGGATCGCTCTGGCTCAACTTGGAAAACGCAACGCCGCGCCCGGTCGAGCCGCGATAGTTGGGATAAAACACGGCAAAGCCGCGTGCGGCGGCCATCTGTCCGGGACTCGCGTAGCCCGTGAGCCAGCCGTTGGCGTCGCGCGCTTCCGGCCCGCCGTGCACCGCCAAAATCAGCGGGTAGCGCTGCCCCTTCACTTCATCGAGCGGGCGGATGAGGATGCCTTCCAGCTCCAGGCCGTCGCGCGCCTTCCACTTCACCACTTCCTGCGTGGCGAGTTTCTTCTGTGCCAGCCACGGGTTCACGTCCGTGAGCCGCTTCGGCTCTGCGTCGCCGTGCTTCATCGCGAAGACGTCACTGGGACGGTGATCCGATTGCCCGACGAATGCGGCGGATAGCCCGTCCTTCGACAGCGTGAACCCTGTCAAGATTCTGCCGCCCGTGGAAATAATCGTCTTGCGTTCGCCGGCGAGTGAGACCTTGGCAAACGTGGTCCACACCCCTTCATTGCCGATGTACATCACCGTATCGTTTCCCTGCCAGGCGATGGCGCTAACGTGGCCTTCGTAATTCGGCAGCAGTTCTTTGAGTGCGCCGCCCGTCGCGGGCACGACCATCAGGCGTCCCGCTGCGGGATCGTTGAGGTCCGCGGCGGAAATCATGGCGATATATTTTCCGTCCGGGCTCCACGCAAATTGCCCGAGCTTGCCGGGATTCTTGAATTGCGCGAGGACTTTTCCCTCTTCGCTGAAAACATAAACCTTGCGGCTCATCAGGTCGTCGTCCACCAGCGGCGTAGGCGCCAGTGCCACGGCGATTTTTTCACCGGCCGGGCTCCAGGTGAGTGCGCTGGCCGAGCCGGGCAGATCCACCATGTGCGGCTTGCCCGCGGTTCCCGATGCGTCGAGCTCCGCCATCCACACGCGGACAGGGCGCAGGTTTTCTTCATACACCACTTGATTGAATCCGCGTTCGCCGAGCTTGCGCTGCGCCTCGGGCACGGCTTCCTGCGCCAGATACGCGACATGCATCATGTGCGGGCAAAAGGTATAGCCGGAAATGGACGTCTCCGCGCCCACCACTTTTTTGGCTTCGCCGCCGTCCGCGGGAATCACGTAAATCGAATTGCCTTTGTCGCCGGTGCGCCGCGCGAGGAACGCGATGCTCTTTCCGTCGGGCGTCCAATGCACTGCGGAAACGTTCACCGCGCCGGTGATGAACGCGCGCGACTTTCCGTTAGCGCCGAGCAAGTGCAGCTCGGTCCACGCCCCGCCGTCGTCCTCGGTCATAGGATTGCGCGGCACGCTCAGCACGTAGGCGATCTGCGTGCCGTCCGGCGAAATCGCGGCGTCGCCGATGAAGCGAATGCGCGCCACGTCATGCGGCGTGAGGACACTTTGCGCCGCCAGCGGCAGCGCAGCGAGAACGAGCAATAGCACGCACGAAATCGAAACACGTGCGGCGAAGTGCAGAATTCCATTGCGATTTTTCATGGTGGAGAATTCCTTTCTGAAGCTCAACGGCGGAACTCGGGTCGGGCGCCAGTGGCAGACTAGCTCCGACTGCGAGCGCTGTCAATTTGTTCGCGCGAAAAGCGCGACGACATTTGCGGAGCGGTTCTCCAGATTTTGCGGCGGTGCGAGATTTCTCGCACGTTGCGTCAGAAGGAACAGCAATGCTGAGCCACTGGCTTTTTCGATCCTGTCTATCCCTCTCATTTTGCGGTGCTTCGTCCCGGCTGAAAGGGCTGCACACTGGCGCGGGGCGTGCACATCTAATGGGTGTGGAAGTGTAGCGCAGCCCTCCGCGCCAGTTCGCTGCGCCCAAAGGCCTGTCTACTAAGCGGAGGAAGCTCATGCCCACTGAATTCATCGTCGAAGAAGAGCGCAAAGCAAAATTCCCCACGGACCTAGAAATTGCGCGCGCCGCTCACCTGAAACCCATCACCGAGATTGCGGCTGCACTTGGAATTGAAGATTCGGAGCTGGAACTCTACGGCCGCAGCAAAGCGAAAATCGCACTGGACGTGCTCGAGCGGCTCGCGGACCGTCCGGATGGAAAGCTCATCGCTGTCACTGCCATCACGCCCACGCCGCTCGGAGAAGGAAAGACGGTCACCGCCGTAGGCCTCGGCCAGGCCATGGCGCACATCGGCAAGCGCGCGTGCAACACGTGCCGCCAGCCGTCGCTGGGCCCGACCTTTGGCATCAAGGGGGGCGCTGCCGGCGGCGGCTACTCGCAAGTGGTGCCGATGGAAGATTTGAATCTGCACCTCACCGGCGATTTTCACGCCGTCACTTCCGCGCAGAATTTGTGCGCCGCAATGATCGACGCGAGCTTGATGCACGGCAACAAGCTCAAGCTGGATCCGCACAGCATCACCTGGCGCCGCGCGGTGGACGTCAACGATCGCGCGCTGCGCGACATCGTCATCGGCCTCGGCGGCAAACTGAACGGCGCGCCGCGACAGACCGGATACGACATCACCGCCGCGTGCGAGACGATGGCCATCCTCGGCCTTTCCACATCGCCGCAGGATTTGCGCCAGCGCCTGGGCCGCGCTGTCGTCGGCTTCACCATCGACGGTAAACCCGTCACTGCGGAAGACCTGCACGCCGCGGGCGCCATGGCTGTGCTGTTGAAAGACGCCATCAAGCCCAATCTGCTGCAGACCATCGAAAACACGCCGGTGTTGGTGCACACCGGGCCGTTTGGAAACGTCGCGCACGGCAATAATTCCATCTTGGCGAACCGCGTGGCGCTGAAGCTGGCGGACTACGTCATCACAGAATCCGGCTTCGGCGCGGACATGGGTTTCGAAAAGTTGGTGGACATCGTCTGCCGCCAGGGCGGATTCAAAGTGTCCGCGGCGGTGGTGGTATGCACCATTCGCGCGCTGAAAATGCACGGCGGCGTGGGGAAAATTGTCCCCGGAAAACCGCTGCCTCCGGAACTGGTCGCGGAAAATATTCCCGCGATCGAGCGCGGGCTGGACGTGCTCGAAGCAGCCCTGCGCATCGTGAAGCTGACTGGAGTACCTGCCGTGGTGGCAGTGAATCGTTTTGCCACGGATACCGACGCCGAGCTGCAATTCGTCCTGGAGCGCGCGCGGCACATGGGCGCGGCAGGAGCGGAAATTTCCGACGTTTTCGCGCACGGCGGCGCGGGCGCGCTGGAGCTGGCTGAGGCCGTGGTTCGCGCCGCGGAAACGCCATCGGAAATGAAGCTGCTCTATCCCGACGACATGCTCATCAAGGGAAAAATTGAAGTGCTGGCGAAGCAGGTGTACGGCGCGGACAGCGTCGAGTATGCGCCCGAAGCGAATCGCAAGATCAAGCTCTACACCGAACTCGGCTACGGCCGCTTGCCTATCTGCATGGCCAAGACGCACCTCTCGCTTTCGCACGACCCGCAGATGAAGGGAGTCCCGTGCGGGTTCAAATTGCCCATTCGCGATGTGCGCCTCTCCGCCGGAGCGGGCTTTCTCTATCCCATCGCCGGCGAGATGCAGACCATGCCCGGGCTGGGCTCCGATCCCGCCGCGGTGCGCGTGGACTTCGACCAGCAGGGCAACATCGTGGGATTGTTCTGACGCTTACTCGAGATGCTTACCTTTGGTTTCCGGCAGGGCCAGGGCCAGAATTGCCGAGATGAAGAACGCTCCAGCCAGTAGCAGGAACGCGGCGGAAAAGCTGTACTTGGTGGCGATGGCGCCCACGGCAAACGGCGCAATGGCGGAAAATCCGCGGCCAATGTTGTAGCTGAGTCCCATGGCTGTGGCGCGGATTTCCGTGGGAAAGAGTTCTGAAGCGATGGCGCTGAATCCGGAAAAAAATCCCGTGCCGAAAAATCCCACGAACGGCCCAAGAATCATCAGCCACAGCATCGTCTTCGAATTGCCAAAGATGGGCACGAGCCCGGCAGCAATCAACAAGTAAGTCACGTAGCTCACGCGGCGGCCAAAGCGGTCCGCGGCAAATCCGAACACTGTGTAGCCCAGCCATTTGCCCGGGCCCATGAACAGCACCCATCCCAGCGACGCCACAATCCCCAGCCCGCGCCCGCCGTCTTTTTCCGGCAGCGCGAGATAGCCGGGAATCCACGTGAACAAACCCCAGTAGCCGAACATGCCGAACGCGTTCATCGCCGTGGCAATCACGCCCTTCCAGCGAATGTCCTTGCGCCAGAGCAGACGCAGCGAGCCGGCTTGCTGATTGGCGCGCTTTAGCCAGATTTCCGACTCTGGCACATCGCGGCGGATCCATAGCACCACTAGCGCGGGCAAAACGCCGACAAAAAACACCGCGCGCCAACCGAAATTCGGCAGCACAAGCAGCGTGACGCACGCGGCGATCATTTCGCCGATGGCCCACGCGGATTGCATCAACCCCAGCGCTTTGCCGCGATGCTCCGCGGGCCACACTTCGGCGATGAGCGCCGCACCGGTGGTCCATTCGCCGCCCATGCCCAGTCCGAGCACAAAACGAAAAATGGCAAGTTGCGTGATGCTTGTGGAAAGCCCGCAGGCAAAGCTGGCCAGCGAGTACACCAAGATGGACGCCATCAGCGCGCGCGTGCGGCCAATGCGGTCGGCGATCCAGCCAAACATCAGGCCGCCGATGGCCGAGGCAAACAAGGTGAGCGAGTTGAGGAAGCCCGCCTGCTGCTTGCTCATTCCCAGCGCAATCACCAGCGAAGCCAGCACCATGGAGTAGAGCATCACGTCCATGGCGTCGAGCATCCAGCCCAGCCCGCCGGCGATGAGCGATTTGCGCTCGGCGGGCGTGACGTAGGCGGGCCACTCCAAGCCAAACATGCGGCGCGTGCCGCGCGGCGCGGGAACGGAATTGGTCGGAGTAGGGTCGTTGCTCATGCGCGCGATTCGAGCTGGCGCGCCATTCTACAGAATCCCCGGCGCGGCACCAAACAGCGCTTGCGGCGCTTCGCCGGATTTAGTAGTGTCCTGGCAACGGAAAATGAATCTTTCCCCGGGGAGGCAGCCATGGCGTTTTGCAGCAGTTGCGGTGGAAATATCGCGGACGGCGCCGCGTTTTGTCCGCAATGCGGTAAGGGACAAGGTGCCGCAGCGGGCGGCGCGGGCGCGGCACAGAGCGGTCTGGCAGAGAATGTGGCCGGCGGGCTCAGCTACGTTTTTGGCTGGCTGACCGGAATCATCTTTCTGCTGATTGACAAGCGGCCCTCCGTACGCTTCCATGCCGCGCAGTCCATCGTTGTATTCGGCGCTTTGCATATTATTCAAATCGTTTGCGGATACATTTTCGGCTTCGGCTTTTTGTTTGGAGGCCACGCCTCAATGGGCACCTGGGCCATTGCCGGGCTGATTTCCACGGTGATCGGCCTCGCGTGCCTGGTCCTCTGGATTCTGCTAATGGTGAAAGCTTTTCAGGGCGAAAAGTTCCGCGTGCCGGTCGCCGCAGATTTCGCCGATAAGCTCGCGGGCAAGTAGCGAAAAAATCCGGCTTCATTGAATTTCCTCGCGCTGGCGCTGCACGCGTGCGGCACGCGTCGGCTTTCCGCTTGACAATTTTTTACTGAACCAGCATCTTTATTGGCTTTCTTCTAGCGCGAATTTTTTTCTGTGCGCGCTGGAGTGAGCTGAGGAGCCCGTGAAGGTACGTCTCTGCTACCACGACCGCTGCTTTGATGGCGCCGCTTCCGCGGCGGTATTCACACGATTTTACCGCGAGCGCATCAACCCGAGCGCGGAGTTTTGCCTCACCGGCATGACCCACAAGGCTACGCACCCCTTCGCGGGCAACGTCTTCGACGGCGACGAAAACGCCATCGTGGACTTCAAGTATTCCAACTCACCGCGGCTTACCTGGTGGTTCGACCACCACCAAAGCGCCTTCCTCACGCCCACCGATGCCGAACATTTCAAGCGTGACCGCTCCGGAAAAAAGTTTTACGACCCCGAGTACAAATCCTGCACCAAGTTCCTCGCCGATGTCACTAGCAAGCACTTTGGCTTCGATCCCGCGCCGCTGGCTGAGCTGGTCCACTGGGGCGACATCATTGACGGCGCGCAGTACCCCACGCCGGAATCCGCCGTGCGTCTTGCCGAGCCCGCCACGCAACTCGCGCTGGTGATCGAAAATGCTCCGGAGCAGAGCTTCACGGCCAAGCTGATTCCCGAGCTGGCGACGCGCTCGCTCGGAGACGTGGTGCGTCTTCTGCTTGTCGCGCAGCACCTTCAGCCGCTCCTGGCGCGGCACGAACGCTCACTCGACGTGATGCGCCAGCGCACCGAGGCCCGTGGCGGAGTCATCTTTTTCGACGTGAGCGCGGACGACCTGGAAGGCTACAACAAGTTCATCCCTTACTTTCTGCATCCCGAATGCGTTTATTCCGTGGGGGTGAGCGCGTCGAAGGTGCGCGCAAAAGTCAGCGTCGGCTCCAATCCCTGGAACCACGCGCCGCTCGAGAAAAATCTTGCGTCCATCTGCGAAAAATATGGCGGCGGAGGCCACGCCCGCGTCGCTGCCATCTCCTTCGAGCCAGGCGACCTGGCGCGCGCCCGCACCGTCGCGCAGGAAATCGCCGCCGTCCTGCGCAGCTAGACTTTCCTTTCCGGGCACACTTCAATTTTTGCTGTAGTAGCGCGGCATGCTTGCGGTACTCTCTCTGCCACGGAGCGGACATGATGAGTCTTTTCACAGGCCAGGAGCGGCGCCGCAGCCCCCGCGTGGCATCCAAGCGCCCGGTGCTGCTGATTCCAGTGGATGGAGAGCCGCGACCCGTTGCTGCGTTCACATTTTCCATCAGCCAGTACGGCTGTGCGGTGCGCTGTGCTACGAATCTTGCCCCCGGCACGCGCGTGACTCTCGAATGCGATGGCAAGAAGGTGCCCGCGGTGGTGACTTTTGTTCTGCAGAGCTCTGCGCTGGAAGGATTCGAACTGGGCATTACCTTTGATGTGGACGGCAACATTTTCTGGGGCGAGAAATTTTAACCGCGTCTGCGTCGCGCGGCAGGAGGCCTCATGCAAGGACACTTCGACGAAAGCATGGTCACCACGTCCAACGATCTGCCTGGCTACCGCGTAACGCGCAATTTAGGGATGGTGCGCGGCGTGGTGGTGCGCTCGCGGAGCATCCTGGGCACCATCGGCGCCGGGCTGCAGACCATCGTGGGCGGAAACATCACGCTGTTTACCGACCTCTGCGAGCAGACGCGCCAGCACGCTTACGAGTTGATGGTGCAGCACGCCGCCGCGCGCGGCGCCAACGCCATCATCGCCATGCGCTACGATGCCAACGAAGTGATGCAGGGCGTCACCGAAGTGCTGGCCTACGGCACGGCAGTGCAGGTGGAGCGCACGTCCTGAATCCTCGGCGCAACGCAGGCGGTCTCGACGAAATCGACAAATTCGCCGATTCCCATTAGAATAGTTTAGGTTGGAAGAGTGGGCCGCTAGCTCAATTGGCAGAGCAGCAGACTCTTAATCTGCGGGTTCCAGGTTCGATTCCTGGGCGGCTCACCACGGTTTTCATGTTTCTCTACATTCTGCAAAGCGAACGATCAGGGCGCTATTATGTTGGCGTGTCCGACGAAGTAGAGCGACGCATCGAACAACATAACAATCCACAGAATAATCCGAGTCGGTGGACTCGTGGCGGTGTGCCGTGGAAGCTAGTTTTCGCTCAGGAATTCTCTTCCTCTAGTAAAGCTCTGCGAGCCGAGAAGTTCGTTAAGCGAATGAAGAGCAGGGCGTTCATCGAAAAAATTGCAAGTGGCATCTACCGGATTGAGATTGGCAAAGATGGAATGGTCTGCATTACTGAGAAAGCCAAAACCTGAGGGCACAATCTGCGGGTTCCAGTCCCGAGGCCTCGGGACGATTCCTGGGCGGCTCACCACTCCCGTCACTGCTCCTTTGTAAGTAGTTTTCAACTATCCCTAGCTGTTCAGTTCCGGACAGCACCTTCCCGCCAGCGGACATGCGACTGTGCCGCGCCTCACATGGGCTCTGGTTAACCTAAATTCTTTCTTCGAGTTAGCTTCGCTGGCAGTTGGCCATTGGTGTGCCTCTAAGCAGGTGACGAATACTATGGATATTCAACGACCAGAGTTCGCCCTCGCCAAGCGCAATCGGCGCATTGGGATGATTGTCGGAGCTTTAGTTCTAATCAGTGTCGTGACCTACGGGCTTTCGCGTCTGCAACCGGCGCCGCCGACCGTGGAGAACGCCTGGGTCGACACCGTAAAGCGCGGAGAATTTCTGCGCCAGGTACATGGCCTTGGCACGCTGGTGCCGGAGGAGATTCGCTGGATTCCAGCGCAAACCGAAGGCCGCGTGGAGCAGATCGTGTTGCGTCCCGGCGCCAGAGTGCTGTCGGACAGCGTGATCCTCGTGCTGAGCAACCCGGAGCTGGAGCGCACCTCGCTGGATGCCGAGCTGCAATTGCGCGCTGCGGAAGCGGACAGCGCGAATCTCCGCGTGCAACTCGAAAGCCAACTGCTGACCCAGCGCGCCGCGGCCGCCGCGATGCAGGCCGACTTCCGTCAAGCCAAATTGGAAGCGGAAATGGACGAGCAACTCTCCAAGGAAGGGTTGACATCGGCATTGAACTTCAAGCGCTCGCACTTGCGGGCCGAGGGGCTGGCCACGCGTAACGACTTCGAGCAAAGCCGGCTGGCGATTGCCGCCGACGCCGTGAAGGCGCAGCTCGCTGCGCAGCAGGCGCGCGTAGATCAGTTGCGCGCGCTGTCGCAGTTGCGCAAGAAGCAACTCGACGCGCTCCGCCTGCGCGCCGGCGTCTCCGGCGTGCTGCAACTTGTTCCTGTCGAAGTGGGCCAACAGGTTACGCCGGGTCTGAACCTGGCCCGCGTCGCCGATCCCACCCGCCTGAAGGCGGAGATCCGCATCCCCGAAACACAGGCCAAAGATGTACAGATCGGGCTGAAGGCGGAGATCGACACGCGGAACGGAATCGTCCGCGGCCACGTAACAAGGATTGATCCCGGCGTGCAGCAGGGCACGCGCACCGTGGATGTGACTTTGGACGGCGCGTTGCCCGCCGGCGCTGTTCCGGACTTGAGCGTCGACGGTACGATTGAAATCGAGCGGCTGGCAGACGTGCTGTACGTCGGCCGTCCGGTGCAGGGCCAGCCCCATGCAAAGATCGGCCTCTTCAAGCTGGTGGACGACGGCAAGGAAGCCGTAATGACGACGGTGCAGCTGGGCCGCACCTCCGTCAGCACGATCGAGATCGTCGATGGGTTAAAGGCCGGCGACAAAGTGATCCTGACGGACATGTCGGAGTGGAGCGCATTCCGGCGAGTCCGTCTGAAGTAAAGCTCGGGATACAGGCGAAATCCGAATTCACGAGGAGAAAACATGGCGACGAACGGCGAAACCTTGATTCGCTTGGGTGGTCTGACGAAGGTTTTCTTCACCGATGAGGTGGAGACGCACGCACTGACCGGCATCCATTTGGAGATTCGCAAGGGTGAGTATCTCTCCATTGCCGGGCCTTCCGGCTGCGGAAAGTCCACGCTGCTCTCCATCATTGGGCTGCTGGACTCTCCCAGCGAAGGCGACTACGTGCTGAACGGGAAGCCGGTGGCCAAACTTTCGCTCCCGGAGCGCACGCGCATCCGCAACCGCGAAATCGGCTTCATCTTTCAAGCGTTCAACCTGATTGGCGATCTCACCGTGTACGAAAACGTCGAGCTCCCGCTTACCTACCGCGGCATACCGTCGGCCGAGCGCAAGCAGCGCGTGCAGAGCGGGCTGGAGAGAGTGGAAATGTCGCACCGCATGAAGCATTACCCCTCGCAGCTCTCCGGCGGCCAGCAACAGCGCGTGGCCGTGGCCCGCGCGCTTGCTGGGAGCCCGTCCATTCTGCTGGCGGACGAGCCCACCGGAAACCTGGACTCCAAGAATGGCGAGGTGGTCATGAAGCTGCTCCGCGAGCTGCATCGCGAAGGCGCCACCATCTGCATGGTGACGCACGACCCCAATTACGCGCGCTTCGCGGAGCGCAGCGTGCACCTCTTCGACGGCCGCATCGTCGAAGAGAAAGTGGAGACCCCGGCGGAGTCGTAGCCGGGAATTCGCCGCGGAGCGTGGCACGTCGAGGAGACCGCATGGAGACGCTGTGGCAGGACATTCGTTACGGACTTCGCATGCTGGCGAAGAATCGCGGGGCCTCCGTCGTTGCCATCCTGACACTGGCGCTGGGCATCGGCGCCACCACTTCCATTTTCACCATTGCCAGTGAATTGCTCTTTCGCCCGCGCCCGGGCATCGGCGCGCCACAAGAGCTTGTGGACATTGGCCGATCGCAGAACGGCAGCGGGTTCGACAACATGTCGTATCCGAATTTCGTGGACCTGCGCGACCGCAACAAATCCTTCTCCGGCGTGCTGGCCTACATGCTGGAGCCGCGGCCCATCAGCCTGAACAACGGCGCCTCCTCGGAGCGCATTTTTGGAGCGCTGGTCAGCGGAAACTACTTTTCTGTTTTGCAGGCCACGCCCGCGCACGGACGTTTTTTCACGCAAGAAGAAGACGGCAAGCAGATGGAGTCCCCCGTGACGGTGCTGAGCTACGCCTTCTGGCAGCGCCGTTTCTCAGGGGATTCCGGCGTGGTCGGGCGCGAGCTGAACATCAACGGCCAGCGCTTCACCGTGGTGGGCATCGCGCAAAAAGATTTTCGCGGCACCTCCGTGCTGGCGCCGGACGCGTGGTTCCCCATTGCCACAATTTCAGCGGTGATTCCGGGGGCGCAGTACCTGGCGTCGCGAGAGTCCGTCTGGATGATCGCTATCGGACGGCTGAAGCCCGGCGTTTCCATCGAGCAGGCCAGCGCGGAAGCCACCTTGATTGCCGCGCAACTCCTGCGCGAATACCCCATTGCGAATGAAGGCAAGGGATTCACGCTTTCTCGCTCCGGGCTTTTTCCGGCGGACTTGCGGACCTACGTGGCCGGATTCATGGCCCTGCTGATGGTGATTGTGGGGCTGATCCTGGTCATCGTCTGCGTCAACGTGGCCGGAATTCTCTTAGTACGCGCCACCGCGCGCCGCCGGGAAATCGCCGTGCGGCTGGCGCTCGGCGCAGGCAAAGTGCGCATTCTGCGGCAACTGCTCACGGAAGGCGTATTGCTCTTTCTTCTGGGCGGAAGTTTGGGCCTGCTGCTCGCAATGTGGATGTGCGATCTCCTGCTCGGCCTGATCCCGCAATTGCCGTTCCCCGTCGCCATTCAACTGCACATTGACTGGCGCGTGCTGCTGTTTGCGCTGGGCGTTTCCTTCATTGCCGGAACACTTTCCGCGCTGGCGCCGGCGCTGCATGCGTCCCGGCCGGACGTGGTGGTGGCGCTCAAAGACGAATCGCAGGGCGGCACGCTGCGGCGCTTGCGCCTGCGCAATTCGCTCGTGCTGGGCCAAATGGCGTTGTCGCTTCTGCTGCTTATTTGCGGTGGATTGTTCGTGCGCGCGCTGCTCCATGCGAAAACGCTCGATCCGGGATTTGACGCGCAAAATGTGCAGACCATCGAGCTCGACTTTGCGCTGGCCGGGTACAAAGAAGCAGATGGGCTGGCGAAGTCGGATGAATTGCTGAATCGCGTGCGCACCATGCCCGGAGTTGTCTCTGCGGCATACGCGTGGACGCTGCCGCTCGATGGCAATGGCCGCTCGCTGGGCGGCATCCTCGTCGCCGGTCATGAGCCGCCCGACGGCGGGCGCATGTTCGACGCGGATTGGAACATCGTCACACCGGGCTATTTTGCGTTGATGCGCATTCCCTTGCTGCGCGGACGCGATTTCACCGGCGCCGACCGCGCGGGATCGCAGGGCGTGGTGATCATCAACGAGACCATGGCCAAGCGTTTCTGGCCCGGCCAGGACCCAGTGGGCTTGCAAATTCGCACCGGAAGTCTCGCGCGCGGAGGCGGCGAGCGCGACGACCTTCACGCGCTGACGATCATCGGCGTGGCTCGCGATCACAAGTATCGCTCACTGGGCGACGAGGCGCGCCTCTTCATCTACGTTCCCCAGCGACAGAACTACGTGGCCCGGCTGGCGATGCTGGTGCGCAATGAGCCGGGTGCCAACGTCTATCCCGGTGTGCGCGCGGCCGTACGCGAAATCAATTCGGCGCTGCCCATCCTGCACGCGCAGTCCCTGACGGATTACACGGCCATTGGACTGCTGCCCCAGCGCGTGGCCAGTTGGGTGGCCGGGACGCTGGGCGCGCTGGGTCTACTGCTCACGGGCATCGGCATCTACGGCATCATGGCTTTTTCGGTAGGGCAGCGCACGCGCGAAATCGGCATCCGCATCGCGCTGGGCGCGTCGAGCCAGAACATTTTGCAACTCGTTTTGCGAGCCGGCGCCAAGCTGGCGCTGCTGGGCATGGCGGTGGGAATTGCCCTCGCGCTGCTGGCCACGCAGTTGATGAGCAATTTGCTGATCGGAATCAGCGCGCGTGACCCCATCACGTTTCTCGCCGTGCCGCTGTTGATGGCGGGAGTGACGCTGTTGGCGTGTTACGTCCCCGCGCGGCGCGCGGCGCGCCTCGATCCGATGCGGGCGCTGCGCTACGAGTAAAACGAGTTTTCGGTTTCACAGTCGCAAAGTTCTCAGGTCGGAGGAATAGGCCATGGAGACGATCTGGCAGGACATTCGTTTTGGATTTCGCATGCTGGCGAAGGGCCCTGCGTTTACGGTGATCGCGGTGCTCACGCTGGCGCTGGGCATTGGTGCGAATACCGCCATCTTCAGCGCGGTGAACGCCATCCTGCTGCGTCCGCTGCCCTACGACAACCCGGAACGCCTGGTCTTCCTTTCCGAGTGGTCGCGGCAGGTGCCCGGCATGAGCATTTCCATGGCGAACTTCAATGACTGGCGGAGCATGAACAACGTGTTCGACTCCATGGTGGCCTATCGCACCAACAACGTCATTCTCACCGGCGAAGGCGAGCCGGAACGCCTGCAAATGCGCCAGGTGACCGCGGGACTTTTCCCCACGCTGACGCTCCAGCCAATCCTCGGGAGCCCCATGTCTCCGGAACACGACAAAGTGGGCGCCGAGCGTGTGGTCCTGCTGAGCGAAGGGTTCTGGACGCGCCGCTTTGCGCGCGATCCCGGCGTGCTTGGCAAGAAGCTCATACTGAATAGTGAGACTTACACAATCATCGGCGTGCTCTCCACAGCGGGCTTCCACAGCACCTGGCGCCAGTTTGACCTGTTTGCCTCCTTGTGGCGGCTGGAAGACCAGATTGGCGGGGCGGCGAACCGTGGCAATCACCCCGGGATCTACGCCTTTGCTCGCATGAAGCCCGGCGTGACCGTGGCTCAGGCAAGCGCTGAAATGGTGGGCATCGCCAAGCGTCTCGAGCAGCAGTATCCGAACTCGAACACTGGAAACAGCATCACCGTAGAGCCGCTCCTGGGAGCCATTGTCGGCGACGCCGACCTGCAGTTGCGCGTGCTGATGGGTGCGGTTTTCTTCGTCCTGCTGATCGCCTGCTCCAATGTGGCCAACCTGCTGCTGGCGCGCGCCTCGGAACGCCAAAAGGAAGTGGCCGTGCGCGCCGCGCTGGGCGCGGGACGCTGGCGGTTGGTGCGGCAACTCTTGACCGAGAGCATGCTGCTGGCGCTGATGGGCGGCGTGCTTGGATTGCTGGTGGGCGCGTGGGCCACCGATGGACTGGTCAAGGCCGCAGGGGACAACGTGCCGCGCATTCAGGATGTACGCATGGACGGCTGGGTGCTGCTGTTTACGCTGGGCGTTTCGCTGCTCACCGGGGTTTTCTTCGGCGTGTTCCCCGCGCTGCATGTCTCGCGTACCGACCTGCATGAAACGCTCAAAGAAGGCGGGCGCGGGGGCGGGGCAGGCGTGGGGCGCCGGCGGCTCCGCAGCGCTTTGGTGGTGACGGAAGTGGCCGTGTCGCTCGTCCTGCTGATCGGCGCGGGCCTCACGCTGCGCAGTTTGTACAATGTGCTGACCACCAACCCCGGCTTCGAGCCCTCTGGCGTCGTGGTAGGCAACCTCACTCTCCCGGCAGCGAAGTACAGCGACGCCGCCAAGCGGCGCATATTCGTGCAACAGGTCGTCGAGAAGGTCCAGGCCCTGCCCGGCGTGGAAGCTGCAGCCTTCAAGAATCCTCTACTCGGTGGCTGGCAGACCTCTTTCATGATTGAAGGGCAGCCCATTCCAAAAGCCGGCCAATTTCCCTCGGTGGACATCGGACGCATCACGCCCGACGGCCTGAAGGCCATGGGCACTCGGCTCCTCCGAGGACGCATGTTCACCCCGCAGGACCACGAGAACGCGCAGAAGGTGTGTATCGTAGATGAAAATTTTGCCGGCACCCACTGGCCTGGTGAAGATCCGATGGGAAAGCGCGCGGCCCTCGGCGGGCCTCCGGCCCCGGGGCAACAAGTCGACTGGCTGTTGGTGGTCGGCGTTACTGCTCACGTCAAGCACTACGGTGTGGACCAACCATCGCGCGTCGAAATGTACGTTCCGTACGCGCAGAATCCCACTGGCGTCGGCAACCTGGTGGTGCGCGTGTCGGCAGGCGACCCTGCTGCATTGAGCAGTGCGTTGCGCTCCGCCGTTCTCTCCGTCGACCCGGAAATGCCCGTGTACAACATCCGCACGATGCAATCCATCGTGGAAAGCGCGACCGCGCAGCGCCGCCTGGTGGTGATCCTGCTCGGCTCGTTGGCGCTGCTGGCCTTGGTGCTTGCGGCGGTGGGCCTCTATGGCGTGATGTCGTATTCCGTAACGCAGAGGGGACACGAAATTGGCATTCGCATGGCGCTGGGCGCGCAACGCAACGACGTGTTTCGCCAGGTGCTCGGCAACGCACTGACTCTGATGTCCGTTGGCGTCATCTTGGGGTTGGGTGGGGCTCTTTATTTGCGACGTTTCCTGGGCACATTGCTGTTCGAGGTGCGGCCGGACGACCCCGCGGCGTTTTTGGGAATCCCGCTGTTGCTGGTCGCTGTGGGCTTGCTGGCATGTTACGTGCCGGCCCGCCGTGCCACGCAGGTCGATCCGATTATCGCGCTGCGCTACGAATAGCTCGCGAGGTGCATGGGGGAATATATGGATACATTTTGGCAGGACGTGAAATTCGGCGCGCGGATGCTGCTGAAGAAGCCGGCCTTCACCGTAATCGCCGTGCTCACACTGGCGCTGGGCATCGGCGCGAACACGGCCATCTTTACGGTTGTTGATGCCGCGCTTCTCCGCGGGCTTCCCTATCAATCTCCCCAACAGCTTTATCACCTCTGGGAGACAACGCCGCAGCAGGAATATCCGCAGCGCGAAGCCTCGTATCCGGATTTCCAGGACTGGCAGAAAAATCAGGCCTTCGAGGGAATGGCCGCCTATACCGGCGGCGGTGGCATCCTCTCCGGACGCGGTGAGCCGGAAATGGTGTTTTCGCCATCGGCCACCGCGAATTTCTTTTCTGTGCTCGGCGTCGAGGCGGCTAAGGGTCGCACATTCCGGCCCGGCGACGACATCCCGGGCGCGGAGAAAGTGGTTGTGCTGACGCATGGGTTGTGGCAGCGGATGTTCGCCAGCGATGCAGACATTCTCGGAAAGCCACTGACGATTAATGGCACCAGCTATACGGTTGCCGGCGTCCTGCCCGCCAGTTTTCAGTTTGCGCTTCGCCCTGCGGACCTGTGGCTGCCGTATCAGCCGAACGAAAGGCAGCTAACGCGACGCTTCATGCACGGCACCAATGTAATTGCGCGGCTCAAGCCCGGCACCAGCGTGCAACAGGCGCAGACGGAAATGGGCGTCATCGCCAGCCGCATCGAACGGGAATTCAACGACTCGCACGCTGGAACCGCCATTAAGCTCGTCCCGCTGCAGGAACAGGTCGTCGGACAAGTCAAACCAGTCCTGCTGCTGTTGAGTGGTGCCGTCGGTTTTGTCTTGCTGATTGCCTGTGCCAACGTGGCCAGCCTGCTGCTCACCCGCTCGCTTTCCAGGCAAAAAGAGGTAGCTATACGCGCCGCGCTGGGCGCGAGCCGCTGGCGGGTGGTTCGGCAACTGCTAACGGAATCGGTGCTGCTGTCGTTGGCGGGCGGAGCCGCGGGATTGCTGATGGCCTATTGGGGTGTGGATGCGCTGGTTGCCGCCCTGCCGGAAAACCAGCTCAATGCGATGCCGTTCCTCAAGTCACTGTGGATTGATGGCGGCATCTTGGCCTTCACCGGCGGTCTTTCTCTGCTCACCGGAATCGTGTTCGGCCTGGTTCCCGCGTTGCAATCTTCCAAGCTCGATCTGCACGATGCATTGAAGGAAGGCGGTCGCATCGCCGGCACCACCGCGCGCCATCGCTTGAGTGGCGCGCTGGTTGCCACAGAAATCGCCCTGGCCGTTGTGCTACTCGTGGGCGGCGGATTGTTGATGAAAAGCCTGCTGCGATTGTTGCAGGTCGACGTGGGTTTCAATCCGCAAAACGTGCTGACCATGACGCTTTCGCTGCCCGCGAACAAATACAGCGATCCCAGCCGCCGGGTGATCTTTCACGAACAACTAAAAGAGCGCATCTTGTCGCTGCCCGGTGTCCGCAGCGTGGGCACCGTGGACAATTTGCCGCTGATCGCCGGAAACACCACGCGTTTCAACGTCGAAGGCGATCCGATTCCAACTCCCGGGCAGGAAATCGAAGCCAACTTCCGCGTCACCAGTGTGGGCTATTTTCAAGCGCTTGGCGTGCCGCTCATCCAAGGGCGTTTGTTCGATGAACGCGACACTGCGGGTGCTCCCAGCGTCGTCATCATCAACAAAAGCCTGGCGGACAGAATTTTTGCTGGCCGCGACCCCATCGGTCGCCGGCTGAGTTACTCAGCAGTGGATTCCACACCGGATCTGATTATCGGCGTGATCGGGGATGTGAAGACCACGGGGCTGGATGACGCGATCAAGCCTGTTCTCTACTACTCCTATCGGCAAATTGCGCAACTGAATGCCAGCCTTGTCATTCGCACAAGCGCAGACCTCGCCGCGCTGGTCACCGCCATTCGCCTCGAATGCCGCGCGCTCGAACCGGACCTGGCGCTCTTCAACGTGCGCACGATGGAAGCGATGATCGCGGGTTCGCCTGCCGCGTTTATGCGGCGCTTCCCGGCGTTTTTGATCGGCATCTTTGCCGGCGTCGCCTTGCTATTGGCTTCGGTGGGCATCTACGGAGTTATTTCGTATTCCGTGAATCAGCAGACCCATGACATCGGCGTGCGCATGGCGCTGGGCGCGCGGGCTTTGGACATTCTGAAAATGGTACTGAAACAAGGATTCATCCTGACATTGAGCGGGCTGGTGTGCGGTGCTTTGGCGGCGCTGGCTTTGACGCGCTTCCTCGGCAATCTGCTCTTCGAAGTGAGCGCGCATGATCCCGGGATTTTCGCGCTGGTTTTCACCACGCTGATCATCGTCGCGTTTTTGGCTTGCTACATTCCCGCGCGCCGCGCCACGCGCGTCGATCCGATGGTGGCGCTGCGCTACGAATAGCTGCGGATAGGAGGGAACCGTGGAAACCCTTTGGCAAGACCTGAAATACGGCATCCGCATGTTGCGGCAAAAGCCTGCTTTCACCTTGGTCGCCGTGCTCACGCTGGCGCTGGGCATCGGCGCCAACACCGCCATTTTTTCCGTGGTGAATGCCGTCTTATTTCACACCTTGCCGTTCCCGGATTCCGACCAGATCGTCGTCGCCTATGCACGGACAAGCGACCAACTGCGCGACTTCGTTTCCTATCCGGACTTCCAGGACTGGCGTCAACAGAGCAAATCGTTTTCGGTGATGGGCGGTTGGGTCGCGCAAAGTGTCAATTGGACCGGCACGGAGCAACCCACGCGGGTTATCGGAGCTTTCGTCTCCACGGATTTTCTTCCCATGCTGGGTGTGCAGCCGGCGCAGGGCCGCGGATTCCGTCCCGGTGAAACCGAGCCCGGCGCCTCGCAAAACGTGGTCCTCCTGGCGCACAACTTCTGGCAAAACCAGCTGGGTGCGGATTCGGCCGTGCTGGGGAAGCCGTTCACATTCAATGGCGAGGTGTTCACCGTTGCCGGCGTGCTTCCCGCGGACTTCCATTTTGCATGGGCCGACGCTGACGTCTGGCTGCCGCTGCACAAATATCCCAACTTCACTCTCGACCGCTTGAGAAATTCCTCGGCTGTGTTCGGCCGCCTGAAACCCGGAGTCCGCATGGAGCAGGCCCAGGCGGAAATGGATACCATTGCTTCGCGCTTGGCGCAGCAGTATCCGGATTCCAACGCCGGGCGCGGAGTCCTGCTCGCGCGCTTTCAGGATGAAGTGGTCGATGACATGAAGCCCATGCTGTTCGTGCTGCTCGGCGCGGTGGGGCTGGTCCTGCTGATCGCCTGTGCCAACGTGGCGAATCTGCTCCTCGTCCGCGCCACTGTGCGGCAGAAAGAATTCGCGCTGCGCGCAGCGCTGGGCGCCGGTCGCGCGCGCATTGCGCAGCAGTTGCTCACGGAAACGATCCTGCTCTGGCTGATGGGCGGCGCGCTCGGACTGCTGGTCGGCCGCTGGGGTATGGACGCGCTGACCGCGATCCGTCCGGGCGATCTGCCGCCGGGCATTTTCGTGACCATGGATAGCACCGTGCTTGCTTTTGCCGTGGGCGTCACGGCGCTGACCGGAATTCTGTTTGGACTCGCGCCCGCACTTCACTTTTCGCGTCCGGACGTGAACGAAGCGCTGAAAGAAGGCGGGCGGACCGTAGGCGCTGGCGGCGGGCACGGCAGGCTGCGCGCTGCACTCATGGTAGTCCAGGTGGCCGTCGCGCTTCTTTTGCTGGTGGGCTCCGGCCTGCTGCTGAAGAGTTTTGCGCGCGTGCTGGAAGTGAATCCGGGCTTCAAGAAGCAAAACCTGCTGACCATGGAATACCGCGTGCCGCGCAACAAATACCCGGAGCCGCGGCAGCAATGGGCCTTTCATCATGAAGTAGTGGAGCGCGTGCGCGCGCTGCCGGGCGTGCGCTCCGCGGCAGTGGTGATGGCGCTGCCGTTCAGCGGAAACGGCGGTGCCACGCAATTTGTGCTGCTGGATCGCCCGGCCCCGGAGGCGGGAAAAGAGCCGCGCGCGCAAATGAACCGCGCTCATCCCGAAACATTCCACACGCTGGGCATTCCGCTGCTGCGCGGGCGCGGCGTTACCGAACAGGATCAGGCGCAAGCTCCTCCCATCGTGATCATAAACCAGCATATGGCGCGGCAATATTGGCCGAATGAAGATCCCATCGGTAAGCAGGTCAAGTTCTTGCCGGGCGGCGAAATCGCCTCGATCGTCGGTGTTGTGGGCGACATCAAGCAGTATTCGCTCGAAGCCACAAGCGTCGCGCAGGTGTGGGTGGCCTACGCGCAAGTGCCGCACATTTTCGCCACTCTGGCGGTGCGCACCGCCGGTGACCCAATGGCTATGGCTGATGTTGTGCGTTCCGCCGTGTGGTCGGTGGACAAGGACCAGCCGGTCTGGAAGGTGCGCACGATGGAGTCGCTTCTCGAACGCGCCGTCGGCCAGCGCCGCTTTGTGGTGCAACTTCTCGGAGCGTACTCAGCGGTAGCGCTGCTGCTGGCGGCAATTGGCATCTACGGCGTGATTGCCTACAGCTTCAGCATGCGCACGCACGAGATTGGCATCCGCCTGGCGCTGGGCGCGCAGTCCGGCGACGTCCTCGGCCTGGTCTTGCGCCAGGGCTTGCGCCTGACGCTGATTGGCGTGGCCGCAGGGTTGCTCGCCGCGGTGGGGCTCACCCGCTGGATGGAAACCATGCTCTTTGGCGTCAAGGCCACCGATCCGCTCACCTATTCCGGCGTCGGCGTGCTGCTCACTGCTGTTTCGCTGGTGGCTTGCTGGCTGCCAGCGCGCCGCGCCACCAAGGTCGATCCCATGGTGGCCTTGCGCTACGAGTAGCACAGGCTATCAGCCTGTGCTGGCATGCGCTGCGGAACGCGGAGAAGGAGGGGCAATGGAAACACTCTGGCAGGACTTGAAATTCGGCGCGCGCATGCTGCTGAAGCAGCCCGGCTTCACCGCGGTCGCCGTGCTCACCCTCGCGCTGGGCATTGGCGCCAACACCGCCATCTTTTCCTGGGTGCAGTTCTTTCTCCTGCGCGGTTTTCCGGGAGTTCCCAACACAAGCAGGACGGTGATTCCGGCATTCCAGGGCCGCGCCGGCGTGACCACCAGCTTTTCTTATCCTGACTACTTGGATTACCGCGACCGCAACTCCACGCTGAGCGGGCTCATCGTTTCCGACATGCAGCCCCTGAGCCTCAGCCGCGAAGGCACTTCGGAACGCGTATGGGGCATGCTCGTTTCCGGAAATTATTTTGATGCGCTCGAAGTGCGGCCCGTGTGCGGGCGCGGATTTTTGCCCGACGAAGACAAGGTTCCCCTGGCGAAACCCGTCGCGGTGATTAGTTACGGGCTGTGGCAACGGCGATTTGCGGGTGACCCGGACATCGTCGGCAAATCCATCACGCTGAACAACCATTCGTTCACCGTCGTGGGTGTGGCGCCCGCAGATTTTCACGGCAGCTTTGTGGGACTGCAATTCGACATCTGGGTGCCCATGATGATGCAGGAGTGGATTCGTCCGGCGAAGGGCGTGCTCACGGCGCGTGGGAATCACTGGCTGGATGGCGTGGCGCGGCTCAAGCCCGGCGTGAGCCGCGAACAAGCCCAGGCGGACCTGAACGTCATTGCGAAACAACTGGAGAAGGAATTTCCGAATACGAACGCTGGCTACTCAGTGGTGCTGTTCCCGCTCTGGAGGGCGCCCTACGGAGCCGTGAAGGTCATGAGTCCTGTGCTGATGATTCTCAGCGGGCTAGTGGCGGTGGTGCTCCTCATCGCTTGCGCGAATGTGGCCAACCTCTTGCTCGCGCGGGCCAGCGCCCGGCGGAAAGAAATCGCCGTCCGGCTTTCGTTGGGTGCCGGTCGCGGCCGGTTGATTCGCCAACTGCTCACAGAAAGCGTTCTCTTATCCTTATTAGGCGGAGTTCTGGGCATTCTGATTGCTTTTTGGTCGTTTGATTTGTTGCTGGCCTTCTTGCCCACTATCGACGTGCCCGTGGACCTGACGGACCAGAGCTTGAGTGGAAATGTCTTGCTCTTCACCACGGTCCTCTCGCTCCTGACCGGTTTGATTTTCGGCCTGGCGCCGGCACTGGGCGCGTCACGCGCGGATGTGGTTACCGCGTTGAAGGACGAGAGTGGCACATTAGGCGCGGGCAGCTCGAAATCTCGTCTGCGAAACTCCCTCGTCGTCGGACAGGTCGCGCTTTCGCTCTTGTTGTTGATTTGCGCCGGCCTGCTGCTCCGCAGCCTGCAAAACGCGGAGTCCATCAACCCCGGCTTCAATCCGCGAAACGTTTTACTGGCGACGCTGGACATGTACCCCAGCGGCTATTCCCCGGAAACCGGCCGGCAATTTTACGCGCGCGTGCTGGAGCGCGTAGCTGCGCTGCCCGGAGTCGAGAGCGTCTCCCTTGCGCGGCGCGTCCCGCTGGGTTTCGGCGGCAGCAGCTCTACCTCTTTCGAGCCGGAAGGCTACCAGCCGCAAAAAGATGAATTCATATGGGCCTTCTACAACAACACTTCGCCGGGCTATTTCCAGACGATGCAAGTTCCGATTCTGAAAGGACGCGATTTCTCGGAGCGGGATGCCGACGCGGCGCCGCGCGCCGTGGTTATTAATGATGCGCTCGCTACGCGCTACTGGCCCGGGTTGGATCCGATTGGCAAGCGCATCCGTCTGGGCGGCGAATGGCTGACGGTGATCGGCGTGGTGGGCAACTTCAAGGTCCGCGGGCTGAATGAGGAACCCTGGCCTGCGTTGTTTTTGTCACTGTTGCAGTATTACCGGCCGGACACGACGCTGCACGTGCGCACCAAGGGCGATCCGGCGGCGTTCACCCCGGACCTCCGCGCCGCGGTGCAGACGCTGGACTCGAATTTGCCGCTGTCCTCCGTGCGCACGCTGGAAGACCACACCGGCGCAGCTACCTTCGTTAACCGTCTGGGCGGTTCCATGCTGGGCGTGTTCGGCGGCCTGGCTCTCTTGCTGGCCGCCGTCGGCGTCTATGGCGTGGTCTCCTTTGGAGTGTCGCAACGCACGCGCGAAATCGGCATCCGCATTGCGCTCGGCGCGAGCCGCAGGGACATCTTTCGCTTGGTGGTGGGCCAGGGCACGCGGCTGGCTCTGATTGGCATAAGCGCGGGTCTGGCGCTTGCGCTGGGCGTAACGCATTTTCTGGAAAAAGTGTTGTTCAATGTCAGCGCTCGAGATCCGCTGACGATCGCGGGAGTCATGGTGCTGCTGGCCGCGGCGGCGCTGCTGGCGTGCTATCTGCCCGCGCGCCGCGCCGCGAAGGTCGATCCCATGGTCGCACTGCGCTACGAGTAGCACAGGCTACTAGCCTGTGCTACCCGTCGCAAATTGGAGACGCGATGGACAATTTCTGGCAGGACTTCAAGTACGGTCTGCGGATGCTGGTGAAAAACCGCGGCATCACGGCCGTGGCAGTTCTCGCGCTGGCGCTGGGCATCGGCGCCAACACCGCCATCTTCAGCGTCATCGAGGCCGTCCTGCTGCGCCGCCTTCCTTTTGCCGAATCCGATCGCCTCGCCATGGTGTGGGAAAACAACCTCAAGCGCGATCGCAAGACCAACGTCGTGGGCCCTGCCAATTTCATGCGCTGGCAGGAATGGAATCAGTCCTTCGAGCGCATGGCGGCGTTTTCGGAATGGTCCGCTAACGTGACCGACGCAGGCGAGCCGGAGCGCGTGCCTATCGGCGCGGTGACGTCGGAATTTTTCACCACTCTCGGTGTGAGCGCGGCGCGAGGCCGCACCATTCTTCCACAGGACGGCAAGCCGGGCGCGGACGACGTCGTCGTGCTAAGCGACGGCTACTGGAGGCGTCGCTTTGGCGCCGACCCGGACATCGTGGGAAAGTCGCTCACTCTGAATGGCCGCAAGCAAAGCATTGTGGGGGTCATGCCTGCCGGTTTTCGTGGACTGATGGTTGTGGACCTGTGGTCTCCCATCGTTCTGACCGAACGGCATCGCAACGCCGGCGGGCGCTGGATGATCGTCCTTGCCCGGCTGAAGCCCGGCGTCTCGTTCGCAACAGCCCAGGCGGAAATGAATGTAATTGCGACGCGGACGCGCGCGGAACTCCCCGAATTTGACGCCGGGTGGGGCGTCAACATCGTTTCCTTGCGCGAGCAACTGGTGGGCGACGTGCGCCTGGCGCTCGTCGTGCTTCTCGGCGCGGTTGGATTCGTGTTGCTCATTGCCTGCGCCAACGTCGCCAATGTGCTTCTTGCGCGTGCCGCCACGCGAGAGAAAGAGTTGGCCATTCGCGCTGCGCTTGGTGCGGGCAGTTGGCGGCTGGCGCGGCAACTCCTGACGGAAAGCATGCTGCTAAGCCTGCTGGGCGGTGCCGCTGGGCTTCTGCTGGCAGCTTGGGGCATCGACGGCCTGCAGACCATTCTCCCTGCGGACTTGAATCGCTTTACGGCCATCGCATTGAATCGCGCCGTCCTCGGTTACACGGTCTTGCTCTCCGTGCTGACCGGCTTGCTCTTTGGCGCGGCTCCCGCACTCGCCATCGCGCGCCCCGCGTTGCAAGAATCGCTGAAGGAAGGCGGACGAAGCTCCACGCAATCAGCCGCGCGTCCCTGGATGCGCAATGCGCTGGTCATTTCGGAAGTGGCGCTATCGCTCGTGCTGCTCACCTGCGCGGGGCTCCTGCTCAAGAGTTTCGCCCGGCTACAGAGCGTTCGCTCCGGATTCGATCCGAAGGGCGTGCTTTCCATGCAGGTGTCGCTGGCTTCTGCAAAGTACGCGGAGAGCCACCAGCAAATCCAGTTCTACAATCAGGCCATAGAAAAATTGGAGCAATTGCCGGGCGTGACATCTGTCGGCGCCATCAGCTGGCAATTGATGGGACTCGGCTCCGCAACGTCCTTCCGGTTTAACGACCGGCCCAAGCCGGCCGCGGGCGAGGCACCTGTGGGAGAAGTGCGGATGGTCACCCCCGGCTGGTTCCGCACGATGAGCGTTCCCTTGCTCCGCGGGCGCACCTTCACGCCACGGGATGCAGCGAAAGCGCCGCAAGTGGTGGTCATCAACGAAACGGCGGCGCGCGAGTTCTGGCCGAACGGCGATCCGCTCGGCAAGCACGTGCTTATGGGTTGGTTCACGGATCTCGACGCGGAAATCATCGGCGTGGTGGGCGACGTTCGGCTGACGTCGCTGAAGCAGCCGCCGCGCGCCACTCTCTATTGGCCCGTGGAGCAGGTTCCCAACTCGTTCATGACCTTCATGATTCGCTCCAGTGGCGATCCGATGCAGTTGGCCGGCGCGGTTAGAACTGCCATCGCTTCCATCGATCCGCAGCAGCCTGTGGCCAAGATGCAAACGATGGATGAGGTTGTCGCGAACTCGCTTAATCAGCCGCGCTTCACCGCGCTGTTGCTGGCCATCTTTTCCGGCGTGGCGGTTACCCTGGCTGTCGTCGGCATTTACGGCGTGCTGTTCTACACCGTCAGCCAGCGAACGCACGAAATTGGTATTCGCATGGCGCTAGGCGCGCAAACGTCCGACGTGCTGCGCATGGTCCTCAGCCACGGCATGGCGCTGACGCTGTTCGGCGTGGGAATCGGCCTGGCACTGGCTCTGGCCGCTTCGCGCTTTCTTCAGAAATTACTTTTTGAAGTTCAGCCGACGGACCCGATCACCTACGTGGGTGTTGCGGCGCTGCTCGTTACGGTGGCGATGGTGGCCTGCTACATCCCCGCGCGGCGCGCCACGAAGGTCGATCCCATGGTCGCGCTGCGTTACGAGTAGGAGGAACCGTGGACACGTTCTGGCAAGACCTGAAATTTAGCGCGCGCATGCTGGCAAAGAATCGCGGGGTGACTTTAGTCGCCGTGCTCACGCTGGCCCTGGGCATCGGCGCCAATACCGCCATTTTTAGTTTTGTGAACGGCATTCTTTTTCGTGCCCTGCCTTTCCCCGACCCGGATCGCCTGGTCGCCCTGTGGGAAACGCATCCTGAAAAGGGCGGAAGTACCGCTTCCACTCACAACGTCGAGGATTGGGCGCGGTCCAGCCGCACGATCGAGCAGTTCGGCGTGTGGCGCGATTGGGGCTTCACGCTGCAAGGGCCGGAAAGTCCGGAGCCGCTCGCCGCCGCCATTGCCTCGCCGGAATTTTTCCAGGTGCTGCGCGTGCAACCTCTGCAGGGCCGCCTCTTTTCACCTGAAGAAAATCAGCCGGGAAAAGACCACGTCGTTTTGCTGAGTGAAGCGCTTTGGCGGACCCGCTTCGGCGCAGACCAGGAGATTCTCGGCCGGCCGCTGATTTTGAACAGCGAAGTGTTCACGGTGGTGGGCATTCTGCCTACGGAGTTTGACGCGCCATCCTTCAGCGGCACCGACGTTTGGGCGCCGCATTCGATTGATGAGGACCTGAAGCAGGGCCGCTGGCTGCGCAACCGCAGAGTGATCGCCCGGCTCAAGCCCGGCGCAACGCTGGACCAAGCCCGCGCGGAGATGGCCACCATCGCGCAGCAGCTCGCGCGCGCCTATCCCGACGCGCAGGGCGGATGGAGCATCGCGCTCACCTCTCTCCAGGATCGTGAAGTGGGTTCCCTGCGTGCCGCGTTTCTCGTTTTCATGGGTGCTGTCGGCTTCGTGCTCTTAATCGCCTGCGCCAACGTGGCCAACCTGCTGCTGGCGCGAGCCGCGGCGCGCAAGAAGGAGTTTGCGATCCGCGCGGCGCTGGGCGCAAACCGCGGGCGCGTTGTGCAGCAGATGTTGACGGAAAGCGTTCTGCTGGCAATTCTGGGCGGAGCGCTGGGCTGCCTGCTGGCCTACTGGGCCGTGGATTTATTCGTCGGACTCAGCCCGCGCAACATCCCGCGGCTCGAACAGGTGCGCGTGGATCGTGCGGCGCTGGGATTTACGCTGCTGCTTTCGGCGCTGGCCGGCGTGCTCTTCGGACTTGCGCCGGCCTTGCACGCCGCGAAGAAGGACCTGCTGGAGTCGCTCAAGGAAGGCACGCGCGCCGCGGGAACCGCGCCGGGGATGTCGCTGCGAAATGTACTGGTGAGCGCCGAGACGGCGTTGGCCCTGGTGCTGTTGATTGGTGCGGGGCTGCTGCTCCAGAGCTTTGTCCGCTTGGTCACCTTCCGGCCCGGGTACAATCCGGAAAAGCTTCTGACCTTTGAAGTGTATCCCGGAATGAAAAGGTATCCCCAAGCAAAGCAAGTGACCTCGCTGTACGAGCAAATCGCCGAAAACCTGCAAGCGATCCCCGGCGTGCGCTCCGTAGCCAACGTCTCTTCCGGGCCGCTGTTCGGCGGGGAAGAGGGGGTGGAGTTCCAGCTGGAAGGGCACGCGCAGGCGGAGCCTGGCAAGAATCCCGTCGCGAACTATCACAACGCAAGCCCCGGATACTTTCGCGCCATGGAAGTCCCCTTGCTGAAGGGCCGTGATTTCGATGCGCACGATGATGCCAACGCGCCTGCGGTGGCCATCATTAATGAAACGATGGCGCGACGCTGGTGGCCGGAACAGAACCCTGTCGGACAGCGGCTGTGGCTGGTGCGCAGCAAAGCGTCTGTCGAGATCATCGGCGTCGTGGGTGACGTCCGGCGCCCGGCGCTGAACGCGCCTGTCGAACCGGAGATTTTTTGGCCTTACCGGCAACACCCGCGCTGGGCCAGCTTTTTCGTTCTGCGGGCGAGCGTTGCGCCGGAGAGCCTTATTCCGGAGGTGCGCAGCCGCATCGCACAACTCGATCGCGAAGTGCTGGTCAGCAACTTGCGGACAATGGATCAGCGCCTCGCCCGGTCCGTGCAGTGGCCTCGCTTCCTGGCCTCGCTGCTGGGGATTTTCGCCGGCATTGCCCTTCTGTTGGCGGTGGTGGGCGTGTATGGCGTGATTTCCTATGCCGTCTCGCAGCGCACTCACGAGATTGGCATTCGCATGGCGCTTGGCGCACAAGCGCGCGACGTGTTGCAGCTCGTCCTCGGCCGTGGGTTGATGCTCTCGCTCATCGGCGTCGCTGTCGGGCTGGCTGCGGCCCTGGCGCTCTCGCGCTTTTTGGATGGCCTGCTCTTCGAAGGGCACGCGCGCGATCCGTATGTTTTTGGCGGCGTGGCGGCGCTGCTCGCGGTGGTGGCCCTGCTGGCGTGCTATGTGCCGGCGCGGCGCGCCACCAAGGTCGATCCCATGGTCGCGCTGCGCTACGAATAACGGGTGGGGTGGAAGGAGAAGCCATGGAAACTCTGTGGCAGGACGTGAAGTACGGTGCACGCATGCTACTGAAGCAGCGTGCCTTCACCCTGGTTGCGATACTCTCGCTGGCGCTGGGTATCGGCGCGAACACCACGATTTTCACGGTGATCAACGCAATTTTTTTGCGTCCGCTGCCGGTCGAAGAGCCTGTCCGGCTGGTAAACGTTTTCACTACGGACGAGCGCAACAAGACCGCCGAGCTAAACTTCCTGCCCACTTCGCGCCTGGACTATCTTGACTACAGGGACCAGAACCGCAGCTTCTCCGGCCTGGCCATGTTTGGCTTTGCCGGCCTCAATCTGACGGGCAACGCGGAGCCCGAGCAACTCGGCGGCATGCTGGTGACGGCGAACTACTTCGATGTGCTCGGCGTCAAGATGGCCGCGGGCCGCACGTTTCTTCCCGAGGAAGACGCAACACCGGGTGCCAATCCCGTCGTCGTACTTAGCCACGATCTGTGGACGCGCCGCTTCGGCGCCGATGCCGGTCTCGTCAACAAAACGATTCGGTTGAATGGCCTGCCGTTTACCGTGGTGGGCGTCGCTCCCAAAATGTTTCGCGGCACGTTTGCGTTGGGTGGTCCCGATGTGTGGATTCCCAGCATGATGTACAAATCGGTTGTGGTGGGACCTCTGCAGAAATTTTTCGATGAGCGCCGTCCCCTGATTTTCCTGGTTTTCGGCCGGCTGAAGCCAGGCGTGAGCGTGCAGCAGGCGGAGGCCGATCTGAAGACCATCGCCTCCCGTCTGGCAAAAGAGTATCCCGACGAAGACGGAGGGCGCAGCGTCAGCGTGCTGCCGCTGGCAGAGTCCGCTATGAACCCCAACCAGCGCGGCAATTTTCTCAAGGCTGGCGGCCTGCTCATGACCGTGGTATCGCTTGTGCTGCTCATCGCCTGCGCAAACTTGGCCAATCTTCTTCTGGCCAGGGCATCGGGACGCCAGCGAGAAGTGGCCATCCGCATTTCTCTGGGCGCAAGCCGCGGGCGGCTCGTTCGCCAGTTGCTGACCGAAAGTCTGCTCCTTGCTTTCTGCGGAGGGGTTTTAGGCCTGCTGGTTGCCTATTGGGGAAGGGATTTGTTGTGGGCTTTTCGGCCCCCGTTCATGGACGCGAATGCTCTGGACTTGACCCTTGATTCGGGCGTCCTCGCGTTCACTTTCCTGGTGGCACTACTGACGGGACTTCTTTTCGGGCTCGTTCCTGCGTTTCAGGCTTCGCGGCCGGACCTGAACGAATCCTTGCAGAAGGGTGGAGGACGCGGCGGAGCGGGCGGCGGACGCCATCGCCTGCGCAGCTTGCTGGTTGTATCTGAAGTCGCCCTGGCGCTGGTGGCGCTGGTGGGAGCTGGTCTCTTCCTTCGCAGCCTGCGGAATGCACAACAGATTGATCCGGGCTTCAACACCAAAGACCTGCTGGTGATGGGTTTCGATCTGGGCGGCCAGGGCTACGACGAGCCGCGCGGTCAGGAATTTCACAGGCAGGTGCAAGAACGGCTGAAATCGCTGCCCATGGTGAAGTCCTCAACCATTGCGACCTTGCCGCCGTTCGCCGGCGGCTTCATGCGTACCGTGTTTCCGGAAGGCGTGGATCCCACCGACCGGCGCAACGGCGTTCTGGTGCTGATCGATTCCATCTATCCGGGCTATTTTGAAACGCTCGGAATTCCCATCTTGCGCGGGCGCGAGTTCGCGGAAACAGACCGCGCAAACTCTCCCATGATCGCCGTGGTGAATCAGGCGATGGCCGACAAATTTTTTCCGAATCAGGACGCGCTCGGAAAACGGTTCCGGTTTTTCGGCGAAACGTGGATTTTGGAAATCGTCGGCATCGCGCGCGATAGCAAATACGTGAACATTGGGGAAGAGCCGCGACCCTACATCTATCTTTCCATGTACCAGCATTACACTCCGGCCGTCACGCTGCATGTGCGCACAGCGGGAGACCCCGCCGCGGCGCTGGGCGCAGTGCGCAGCTCCGTGCAGGAACTCGATCGCGACCTTCCGTTGGTGCGCGTGCGCACCGTGCAGACACTACTCGATCAGACGCTCTGGGCGGCGCAACTCGGCGCCGGGCTGCTGATGGTTTTCGGGCTGCTCGCTTTAGCGCTCGCCGCCATCGGCGTATATGGGGTGATGTCTTATTGCGTGAGCCAGCGCACGCATGAATTCGGCATCCGCGTGGCAATGGGTGCGCAGCAAGCCCACATTCTGAAACTGATTCTGGGGCAGGGATTGCTCTTGATCGGAAGCGGCGTGGTGCTCGGTTCCATGGCGGCCTTCGCCGGCTCCCGGCAGCTCTCCCAGCTCCTTTTCAATGTGCGCGCCGGTGATCCACTCACATTTCTGGCCACGCCATTTGTGCTGGTTCTGGTGGGATTAGCGGCGTGCTACATCCCTGCGCGCCGCGCCACCAAGGTCGATCCCATGGTCGCGCTGCGCTACGAGTAGCACAGGCTATTAGCCTGTGCTACTTGGCGCTGCGTTATGAATCGAATCGCAGTTGTGCAGTCACGAAAAGAAAGGCGAGAATGATCCATCTACGAAACGTTGAAAAGTTCTTTGAAGTGGGCGGCGGAAAAACCTACGCGCTGCGCCGCATCAATCTGGACGTGCGCGAGGGCGAGTTCATCACCATCATGGGCCCCTCCGGGGCGGGGAAGTCCACGCTGCTGAGCATCCTCGGCATGCTGGATGGCGCGTGGGCCGGCGAGTTTGACTTCTTCGACCAGGCGGTCCACAAACTGAACGTTAAGCAGCGCAACGAGCTGCACAAGAAATACATCGGCTTCGTTTTTCAGAGCTATCACCTGATCGATAGCCTCACCGTTTACGAAAACCTCGATATCCCGCTCTCCTACCGCAATATCAACCGCAAGGAACGCGAAAGCATGGTGGCCGACACGATCGATCGCTTCCAGATCGTGGGCAAGAAGGATCTTTATCCCACGCAACTTTCTGGTGGCCAACAGCAGCTTGTTGCCGTGGCTCGCGCCGTCATCGCCAAGCCGCGCCTCATCCTGGCCGACGAACCCACCGGCAACCTGCATTCCGGCCAGGGCCAAGAAATCATGGATCTGTTCAAGAAATTGAATGGCGAAGGCACCTCCATTATCCAAGTGACCCACAACGAAAACTGGGCCGCCTACGGCAACCGCATTATCCAGGTGAAGGACGGCTGGATGGTGCAGAGCTGATCGAGAGGAGGCTGCGCATGGAAACGCTCTGGCAGGACGTGAAATACAGCGCGCGGATGCTGGCGAAAAATCCAGGCTTCACGGCCGTTGCGGTGCTCACCCTTGCGCTGGGCATTGGCGCGTGTACGGCAATTTTCAGCGTGGTCAACGGCGTGCTCCTGCAGCCGCTTCCGTATGACCAGCCCGGTCAACTCGTTATGCTGCGCGAGATTTCCCGGGAAGGGAATCAGATGAATGTGCCGGAGCAAAACTTCCTGGACTGGCAGCAGGGCACGCACAGCTACGAGCGCATGGGTTTTTACAATTCGTTCGAGGCGAGTATCGCCGGGGGTTACGAGCCGGTGCGAACCCTGGCGTCTCAGGTCTCCACCGATTTCTTCGTCGTGCTCCGCGTCAAGCCGTTTTTAGGCCGCGCGCTCGGGCCGGAGGACCACAAGCAAGGCGCGCCGCCAACGGCGGTAGTAAGCCACGAGTACTGGCGGAAGTATCTCAGCGGCAATGCTGATTTGGAGGGCAAGGTGGTTCGCTCTTTCGGCTACATGTTCACCATTGTGGGCGTGATGCCGCCCGGGTTTCAGTTTCCAACACGCGTGGACGTGTGGGTGCCGCGCGGATTGTTTGGCCCTCCGAACCCCAGCCGGAACGCGCATAACTGGCGGGTGATTGCGCGGCTGAAGCCCAACGTCACACTGAATAGCGCGCGTGTGGAACTGAGCCAGATCGCCAAGCGAATTCACATCGAATTCCGGGACGTGACTGCGGTAGACGCTACGGTTCTGTCCCTGCAGAACGCCTTTACGGCGCGCATCCGGCCGGCGCTGCTGCTGCTGACGGGAGCCGTGGGGCTTCTGCTGCTGATTGCCTGCGCAAACGTGATGAACATGCTGCTGGCGCGTGCGACATCGCGGGAAAGAGAATTCGCGGTGCGCGGGGCGCTGGGTGCGAGCCGCACCCGCCTGGTGCAGCAGTGCGTCACGGAGAGCCTGCTGATTGCCGTGTTGGCGGCGGTGCTGGGCGGGGTGCTGGCGTCTTGGGGAGTGGATACGCTGGTGGCTCTCGGGCAGGGGCAAATCCCGCGGGGCGAAAACGTCCGCGTGGACGCCGTGGTGCTCGGATTTGCGCTCGCCGTATCCGTGCTGATGGCGGTGCTGCTGGGCTTTGTGCCGGGCTGGCGCGCAGGCCGGCTGGCACTGCAATCAATGATGAACGAAGCCGGGCGAGGCAGCTCGGGCGGAGCAGGACAAAGCCGCATTCGCAACGCGCTGGTGGTTTCGCAGGTGGCGCTCACGCTGATGTTGCTGGTGGGCGCGGGCCTTCTCGCGCGCAGCTTCGCGCGCGTGATGGCCGTGGACCTCGGGTTTCAGAAAGAAAACCGCCTGGGGCTGGACCTGCGGCTGCCGTTTTCGCACAACGCGCAGGAGGCGCAGCGCCTGCGGGAGTTTGCGCGGCAACTCGAGGAGAAAGTCTCCGCGCTGCCGGGCGTGCTCTCCCTGGGCGGGGCCAACTCTCCGCCGATGTCCTTTTCCGCCGGGAATGGAAGGTTCAAGATCGAGGGGCGCGGCGATTCGAAAGATTACTGGCCGAATTACCGCCTCGTCAGTCCCGGATATTTCAAGACGCTAGGCATACCGCTGCTGCGCGGGCGGCTGTTCGACACGACCGACGGCTCCGACACGCCACAGGTGGCTGTGATCAGCCGCGACGTGGCGGAGAAAGCCTTTCCGGGGGACGACCCCATCGGCCGCCGCATCAATACCGCCAACTTTGATGGCGACGAGAAGTGGATGACCATCGTCGGTGTGGTTGGCGACGTCAGGGAGGACGGGCCGGAAGCCGCCACGGACGGCGCCATCTATGCGCACTATTTGCAGCGGGGCCAGGGCAGCGGGGTCGCGGCGTTTACCTGGGTGCTGCACACCGCCGGCGATCCGGCCGCGCTGATCCCTCCTGTTCGCGAGGCCGTCCGCATGCTCAACCCGGAGGTGGCTCCCAAATTCCAAACGCTCGAGCAGAACTTCGCGACGACTACGGCCGCGCGACGTTTCAATCTGATGCTGCTCGGCGTCTTTGCCGGAGTGGCGCTGGCGCTTGCTTCGCTCGGCATTTACGGCGTGATGGCCTACACCGTGGCGCAGCGCACGCGCGAAATCGGCATCCGCATGGCACTCGGCGCGCAGACGCACGACGTCCTGGGCCTGGTGGTGCGCCAGGGTTTGCAGTTCGTCATCCTGGGCACTGCGCTCGGCATAGCCGGCGCTTTGGCTCTAACCCAAGTGCTGCGCAACATGCTCTACGAAATTAGCGCCACGGATCCCTGGACGTTTTCGGGCGCGGCGCTTCTTTTGGTGACCGTGGCCTTGCTGGCGTGCTATGTGCCCGCGCGCCGCGCCACGCGCGTGGATCCCATGATCGCCCTGCGCTACGAATAATTTGCGGCCTGCTCCCGCGCGACGCAGCCGGAAGAAGTGTCTGCCCGAGCCAAATCGATTATGACTGCAAACAGCGTTACAATTCCCTCCGACTGGCGCGTCCCAATGAAAACCTCGGATGCCAAATCGGCGTGTGTGTTGATCGCGGACGATCAGCCGGAAGTGGTTGACTCCCTCCGTCTGCTTCTGAAAGACGAAGGCTTTCAAATCGACGCGGTTAACTCTCCGGCCGGCGTGCTCACCAGCATTGAGGCTCGCGAGTTCGACGTGGTGTTAATCGACTTGAACTACGCGCGCGATACCACCTCCGGGCAGGAAGGCCTCGACCTGCTCAACCGCATTCGCGCCATCGATGGCTCGCTCCCCGTCGTCGTAATGACCGCGTGGGGCAGCGTTGAAGTCGCGGTGGAGGCCATGCGCCGCGGCGCGCGTGATTTCATCCAGAAGCCTTGGGAAAACGCGCGCCTGCTCAGCGTGCTGCGCACGCAGGTGGAGTTGAGCCGCGCCTTGCGCCGCGGCCAGCGCCTGGAGGCGGAAAACCGCCTGCTGCGCGCGGAAGGCTTGCCCACCTTCATCGCGGAGTCGGCGGCGATGCAGCCGCTCAAAGAAATGATCGCGCGCGTTGGCCCCTCCAACGCCAACGTGCTCATCACCGGCGAGCACGGCACCGGCAAGGAAGTGGTGGCGCGCACGCTGCACGCGCTTTCCGAGCGCGCCGCCAAACCCCTCGTCACCGTGAATGCCGGCGGGCTGGCTGAAGGCGTTTTCGAGAGCGAACTCTTCGGCCACGTGAAGGGCGCATTCACCGACGCCCGCGCCGACCGCGTCGGCCGTTTCGAGATGGCGGACGGCGGCACATTGTTTCTCGACGAAATCGCCAACGTGCCTTTGAACCTCCAGGCGCGCTTTCTCCGCGTGCTCGAAATCGGCGAAATGGAGCGCGTCGGCTCCTCCAAGACGCGCCGCGTGGACGTGCGCGTAGTCTCCGCCACCAACGCGGATTTGCAGGCCGAAGTTGCCTCCGGACGCTTTCGCGAAGACCTCTTCTTCCGCCTGAATACCATCGAGGTTCATCTGCCGCCTCTTCGCGATCGCCGCGACGACGTGCCCCGGCTGGCCACGCATTTCCTCGGCGTGCACGCGCGCCGTTACAACAAGCCGCTGGCGGCGTTCGAGCCGGCCGCCTTGCAGGCCTTGCAGGAATATTCCTGGCCCGGCAATGTTCGTGAGCTCGACCACACCATCGAGCGCGCCGCGCTGCTGGCGCACGGAGACCACATCCGCGCCGGCGATCTGGGGCTGCGCGCCGCCCGTGAAAGCGCCTCGCGGCTCGAGGACATGAGCCTGGAAGACGTGGAGCGCTTTCTCATCCAGAAGGCCATGGCTCGCCACTCCGGCAACGTGAGCCACGCGGCTCGCGCGCTGGGCCTGAGCCGCAGCGGGCTGTACCGCCGCATCCAAAAGTACGGTCTATGAAGCTTTCCTTCGACAGGCGCATCTTCTACACGGTCCTGTTCGCCGGCCTTCCCGCCGTCCTGTCCGTAATGGTTTTGTTGTGGATTGGCGACTACGCGCCGAAAACGCAATGGACACTGTTGCTGGTCATTCTCAGCTTCTGGCTGGGCGTTGCGCTTTCCGTCCGCGAGCGCGTCGTGCGCTTGCTGCAGACCTTCGCCAACCTGGTCAGCGCGCTGCGGGAAGGCGACTACTCCATCCGCGCGCGCGGCGCCCGCAACCAGGATTCCATCGGCGAGCTGGCCCGCGAAGTGAACGCGCTCAGCCAGACCATGCACGATCAGCGCCTCGGCGAACTCGAAGCCACTGCTCTTCTGCGCACCGTGATGGCGGAAATCGACGTGGCCATTTTCACTTTCGATGGCCAGCACCGCTTGCGCCTGGTGAACCGCGCGGGCTCGCGGCTTCTCGGCATTCCCCAGGAACGCCTGATCGGCTCGAGCGCCGGCGAATTGGGGCTGGCGGAATTTCTCGAGGGTGAGCCCACGCGCACTGTGCAGAGGTCTTTCGCGGGCGGCAGCGGCCGCTGGGGCCTGCGCCGAGGCGCTTTCCGCGAAGGCGGCCTGCCGCATCAGTTGCTGGTGGTCTCCGATTTGAGCCGCGCGCTGCGCGAAGAAGAGCGCGAAGCCTGGCAACGGCTGATCCGCGTGCTCGGCCACGAATTGAATAATTCGCTGGCGCCCATCAAGTCTGTCGCGGAAAGTTTGGGCAGCGTTTTGCGCCGCGGCGAACGGCCGCTCGAGTGGGAGTCGGACTTGCAGCACGGCCTGAACATTATTGCCGCGCGCGCCGAGTCGCTGAACCGTTTCATGAACGCCTACGCACGTCTGGCGCGGCTCCCTCCTCCCCGTTTGCAACCGGTGGACCTGGCGGACTGGGTGCGCCGCGCGGCGGGCTTGGAGACACGCATCGCCGTGAATGTCCTCGCCGGACCAGCGCTCTCGGTACGCGCCGACGGCGACCAGCTCGAGCAGGTGCTCATCAATCTGTTGCGCAACGCCGCCGATGCCGCGCTCGAAACCGGCGGCGCCGTCAGCGTCAGCTGGCGCAAGAACGGCAATTACTTGGAAGTGCTCGTGGAGGACGAGGGTCCCGGGCTGCCGAATACTGCCAATTTGTTCGTGCCGTTTTTCACCACCAAGCCCGGCGGCTCCGGCATTGGCTTGGTGATTTCCCGCCAGATTGCCGAAGCCCACGGCGGCAGCCTCTCCGTTGAAAACCGCGCGCCACTCCCAGGCTGTCAGGCTCGACTTCGTTTGCCTCTGTAGCCAGCTTTCAATGGATGTTGCCGCCGATGGGCCCTGTGGCTTGGCGGAGTTGTTCCAGCAGGACCTGCTTCCACTGCTGCTGCTTGCGGAAGAGCGATTTCGCGTTGGCTTGGAGGTATTGCTGTTCTTCCACGCTCAGGTCTTTGCTCGTCAGAACAAAAATCGGAAGCTTTGCGGTGCGCTGGTCGGCCCGCCATTCCGAAAGTAATTCAAATCCGCTCACCTTGGGTAGCAGCAGGTCGAGGATCACGAGGCGCGGCAGCGTGGTGGCCACTGCGGCGCGGGCTTCCGCTCCGTCGGCCGCCGTCACCACGGAATATTTCTCCCCGCTGAGCAGTGCGGCGATCATCTCGCGCGTCGGCGTATCGTCCTCCACTACGAGGATGTTTCCCTCTCCGTCCGCAGCCGGATGCTTGCGCAGGCATCGCCGCACCGCCGCCAGCAGCGCCTCTTTTTGCACCGGCTTCACTAGATATTCCTCCGCGCCCAGTGTGGCCCCCACCGCCGGCTGGTCCACCACCGTGACGATGATTACGGGGATCGCGCTGGTGCGCGTATCGTTTTTCAATTGCGCCAGCACTTCCCATCCCATGGTCGGGTTCATCAATACGTCCAGCGTGATGGCGCGAGGCCGCAGCTCGGCCGCCAGTTCCAGCGCGCGGTTCGGCCGGTCGCACACCGTCACTTCGAATCCCTCCGATTGCAGTTGCACCTCGATCAGCCGCGCCGCCACCGGGTCGTCTTCCACAACCAGCACGCGCCCGCCCCGCTGCTGTTTTTCGTCGGTTTGTTTTGCGTCCGGCTCAATTCGGCCCGTGGCGCTGGGCAACTGGAAGTAGAAGCAGCTACCTTCCCCCGGCTCGCTTTCCAAGCCCAGATTTCCGCCGTGCAAATTCACCAGCCGCTGGGTGATGGCCAGTCCCAGCCCGGTGCCCTCCGACGATTTGCCCGGTTTCTGCAACCGGACAAACGCTTCAAAAATTCGCTTCTGCTCTTCCGGCAGAATACCCGGGCCGCTGTCGCGCACCTCGATGCGCACCGCGCCGTTTTCCAGCCGCGCCTGCAGCGATATGCGCCCGCCTTCCGGCGTGAATTTGATGGCGTTGCCCACCAGGTTCACGAGCACTTGCTTCAAGCGCATGGCGTCGGCACGTACGGTCAGGGCCCGCGCGCAATGCACGGAAAAGACCTGTGACTTCTTGTCCGCCAATGGCCGCAGGTCGGTGAGCACATCTTCAAACGTGGATTCCACCGGCACGCTTTCGATGGCCAGCTCCATCCGCCCGGCCTCGATCTTGGAAAGGTCCAGCACATCGTTGATGAGTCGCAGCAGATGTTTTCCGCCGCTGTGGATGTGGCGGACGTAACGCTGCTGGCGCTCGTTGAGCGGGCCATAGTGCTCGTCCGCCAGCAGCTCGGAAAAGCCCAGCACCGCGTTCAGCGGCGTTCGCAGCTCATGGCTCATCGTGGAGAGGAATTGGTCCTTGAACCCGCTCGCCCGCTCGGCTTCCATGCGGCGCGTATCCAGTTCCTGGTTGGCGCGTTCAAGCTCGGCCGTGCGTTTCTGCACGCGCTGCTCCAGCTCTTCATTCAGCTTGCGGATTTCGTCCTCGGCCCGCTTGCGCGCGGTGATGTCTTGTTTGATGGCGACAAAGTGGGAAACCTCCCCTCCCGCTGCGCGCACCGGGGTGATGGTCATCTCTTCGAAGTACAGCGACCCGTCTTTTCGCCGGTTGGTCAGCTCGCCCCGCCAAACCTGACCTGCAAGGATCGTCTTCCACAATTGCTCGTAGTGGTCTGACGAGAGGGATCCCGACTTCAAAAACCTCGGGTTTTTTCCCAGAGCTTCATGCAACGAGTAACCCGTCAATTGGGTGAATGCTGAATTCAGCCACGTGATCTCACCCTTGCGGTCGGTAATCAGGATGGCGTTGGCAGCCGATTCTAGGGCCGTCGCTTGCAGATGGAGTTGCGCTTCCGCTTTCTTGCGGTCGGTGATGTCACGCAGTACGAGCACACTGCCGCGCAGCACCCCGCTCGGATCGCGCAGCGGCGTGCTGGTCATGTCGAAAACCTTTTTTAGCCGCGCCTCCTCGATCTCCCCGCGCTCACTCTGGCCACTTTGCAGCAGGTTTTCGTGAGGGCAATGCGAGGGCGGCCGATTCTGTCCATGCAGCAGGTCGTAACAAAGCTGGCCGATCAATTGGGGAAATGGCAGGCTGAGAGTGTTTGCAGCAGCGCGGTTGGCTCGCTGCACTCGGCACTCCTCGTCCAGAACAAATACCGGGTCAGGGACGGTGTCAAAGGTCAGCTCCCATTCTCGCTTCCCCGCGAGAATTTGCTCCTGTAAGCGGCACGCCCCCTCGCGATGGGCTTTTTCCTGCAAGGCGCGGCCCACGGAGACGGGAAGCCGGTCCAAGCGGTGCTTAAGGATGTAATCCGCGGCGCCACGCTTTACGTAGTCCACGGCGGCTTCGTCCCCCAGCGTGGCCGTCAGCACCACCAGGGGAATATCCTTGCCGGACTTTTGCAGCATCTCGAGGGCGTCGATTCCCGTCCAGGAAATCAGATTGTGGTCGGAGAGGATGATGTCGTAATCGGTTTGTGCAAGCCGTGTCTGGAAAGCCTCTGGCGTATCGACGACATCGAAGGACAACGAATACCCCGCTCGCTTCAGCGTGGCTACCGTTAATTCTGCGTCCGGCGGCGAATCTTCTACGATGAGCAACCGCAGCGGGCGCAATGATGCACTTGGCTTGCCGGCCGGCGGTTTACTTGCGCATCCCATGGCCCGTGCCTCCTAGTCGAAGCGGCCTCGCTGTGCAGGCTGTGCCGCGTCCTACTTGCTGCTGAATGCCGACGGCGGCGGAGCCTGGTTGACCACCAACCAGAACAGGCCCAGTTGCTTCACGACATCGCGGAATTGTTCGAAGTCCACCGGCTTTTGGATGTACGCATTCACCCCGAGCTGGTAACTATGGACCATGTCTTTCTCTTCTCGCGATGCGGTCAGAACCACCACGGGAATCGCTCGGGTCCGGTTGTCATTTTTGAGCTGGCGTAACACCTCGATGCCGTCCACTTTGGGCAGTTTGAGGTCCAGCAGCACCACCTTCGGCGGGTTCTCGAATGAACGATTTTTGTGCGCACCCCGGCAAAAAAGAAAATCCAGCGCCTCCTCGCCGTCCTGCGCAACCTCTACGCGGTTGGCCAGCTTTTCCTGGCGCAGCGCATGCAGCGCCAGCTCGACGTCGTCCGGGTTGTCCTCCACGAGCAATATTTCGATTTCTTTTTCTGACACGGCTCACCTCCGTGGGACTCTTGATGTTTCCGATGGAATGCTCTCCGCGTTCCCCAGCGAAAAATAAAATGTGGCCCCCTTATCCAGCTCGCCTTCCGCCCACACGTGACCGCTGTGCTTGTGGATGATCCGCTGCACCGTGGCCAGGCCCACTCCGGTGCCCTCGAAATCCTCCGCGCGATGCAGTCGCTGGAATACTCCGAATAGTTTGTCGGCGTATTTCATGTTGAAGCCCACGCCGTTGTCGCGCACGAACACCGCCGGCGCGCCGTTTTGCTTCATGCCGCCGACTTCAATCAGCGCCCGCTCCCGCGTCCGCGTGAACTTGACGGCGTTGGAGAGCAAATTGGCGAACACCTGCTTCATCAATGCCGGGTCGCACTCCACAAACGGCAATTTGCCGACCTTCCATTCGATTTGGCGCTCCGCCGTTTCCGGCTTCAGGTCCGTCAGCACTTCTTCGACAATGGAATTGAGCCCCGACACTTGCAGCGTCAGCTCCCGGCGGCCCACTCGCGCCAGGTTCAGCAGATCGTCCACCAGGTGGCCCATCTGCTGCGTGCCGTTGCGAATCCGTTCCAAGTACCGTTGGGCTTCCGGGGCAAGCTGTGGTTGAAATTCCTCCAAAAGAATTTTGGAAAAACCGTCCACGTGCCGCAGCGGCGACCGCAAGTCATGCGAAACCGAATACGTGAACGCTTCCAGCTCCTTGTTGGCCGCCTCCAACTGCGCGGTGCGCTCCACCACGCGCTGCTCCAAATGGTCGCGGGCATTCCGGACTTCCATTTCGGCTCGGAAACGCTGACTCATCTCGCGGCTTAGAAAGCCGAAAATCACGAGCAAAAACACGACGCTCACGCTTGTGCCGGCCAAGAGGGTAACGGTTGCAGCGGTCGCACCGGCCCGCGCGGCGGTCTCGCGCGGTTCCAATAGGTCGTTTTCCTCCTGCTTCATTTGCTCGACGATCGACCGCATTGTGTCCATCAATTCTTTCCCCGTGCGCAGCAGAACTACGTGCTGCGCGGCTTCGAACCCTTTTGCTTTGCGAAGCTGAATCCTCTCTCTATAAAGTTCCAGTCTTTCGGCGATGAGAGGCTCCAGAGAGTCCAGCCGGGATTGTTGGCGCGGACTATCCGCAGTCAATTCGCGGAGTTTCTTGATTTGACTGTCAATTTGCAAAAGCGCGGAGTTGTATGGCTCCAAAAAATCATCCGCGCCGGTAATCATGAAACCGCGTGCACCCGTTTCCGCATCCACCAGAAAACCCAGCAGCTCTTGAGCCGACAATGTCACCTGGCGGGCGTGCCGCACCAAGTCCCACTGTGCGATCAATCGCGTTGTATTGCGATAGGAGATCACGCCCACCGCCAACAGGATTACGATTTCCGCCAGGAATCCAATGGCCACAATTCGCGAATAGCGATTTCCCTTCATGGCTGGTTGACTTCACCTCGTGCGCGATGCGCTCCGCAGTACCCGGGCCCGAACGCGGAAAATCGGAGCGCGTGTTCTCGTCGATGAAATGGCGCTTCCAAGTCCGTCGCCAAACGTGCGTTTCGCCGCCGCACTTGACACTCCCCCGTGAAATTCAGCGCAATAGCTGTGCCAATCCGAACCACGAAACCGTTCGTCGGCTACTGCTTTGTTTTCATGGGAATGGTTCATTCCTGATAGGCACTATGGATCCACTTGCCGGTGCTTTGTGTCCTTTTGAGATGCTTATTCCCGCATTGGTCTGAGCGGCCGAAAAGTGCTCGATCGAATGCACGCTAGCATTCTCTGGAATGCAGTGAATTTCGCGCGCCTAATCGCTGCGCAGTCTTTCGGGATGTGATAGCTTCTCCCCTCCGGGTTTTCGATTGCACAGGATGAATCGCTCACTTCCAACTGCATCACGCCAATCCAGCGTGGTCATCTATTCAGGCGTATTTCTGACCGGCATGCTGACTACGCTGCTGGGCCCGCTGCTGCCGGTGCTTTCGGCGCGGTGGTCGCTGGCCGACGCGCAGGCCGGTTATCTGTTCACCGCGCTGTTCGCCGGATCGATGGCCGGAGCGGTGCTCACCGGACTGCTGCTGCCGCGCCGCGGGTTCCGCTTCTCGCTGGTGCTGGGATTTGCGCTCACCGCCGCGGGCGCTTTACCGCTGGGCATGGGCAGTTGGACGGTAGGGCTGCTCTCCGTCTTCAGCTATGGCGTCGGGCTGGGATTCACCATCGCCTGCACCAACATGTGGGTGTCGGACAGCAATCCCGAACGGCGATCCTCGGCGCTGAGCATACTGAACTTCACGTGGGGCGCGGGCGCGGTGGTATGTCCGTTCTTCTTCGCCGTGCTGCACCGCGAAGGGTTCGGAGGTGCGATGGCTCCGGCGCTCGCAGCGGCATTCGCCGTTGTCGCGCTGCTGCTGGCCGTCCTTCCCTTCAAGGAACCGAAGAGGGAACCGGCAGCAGCGGATTCATCGGCGACGCAGGCCAGTGTGTGGAGTGTGCGCTTCGGGCCGGTGCTGGGCGCGCTGTTCTTCCTCTACGTGGGGACGGAAAACGCGCTGGGCGGTTGGGTGGCGTCGCTGGCCAAGCGCAACAGCGCAGCCGACGGAACGCTGTGGATGATGGCGCCATCGTTCTTCTGGGGAGCGTTGCTGGTAGGTCGAGGGCTCGCGCCAATGATGCTGCGCTTCCTAACGGAAGTGCGCATCGTGATTGGCGGGCTGGCGCTGGCTTCGCTGGGCGGCGTTGGATTGCTCGCCGCAAGTTCTCTCGGCGCGGTGCTCGCGTGGACCACGCTCGCGGGTTTCGGATGCTCCGCGATTTTTCCGATTCAGGCGGCGTGGATTGCGCCCACGTTTGGCGGGGCGGCGCCGCGGCTGGCGGGAAGAATTTTTGCGATGGGCGCGCTGGGCGGCGCCACGCTGCCGTGGACGGTGGGTTTTCTTTCCACGGCGTTTGGCGGGCTGAAAGCCGGACTCGTCGCGCCGCTGGCGGGCGGCGTGATCATGATTGCGCTGCTGCTTATTTCGCCGCCGCCATCAGCGAAGCGCTAATCGCCGGCGGAAACCGGCGCGGATCTTTCCTGGGCGATGGCCGCGAGCATTTTTTCGTCGTCGGCAAATTTGAATGACGGCAGGCCGAGCTTTTGCGCTTGCGCGGCTTCCACCCGGCCCAGCAGATCGATGCCGGCCTTGTCCACCAGTTGCCGCCCGCCGCGCTCGATGTGCCGCGCGATTTCCTCGGGCGATGCAGTCTTTACCTCGGGAGCGCTCTCGAGATATTGCAACACGTGCGTGGCGCCTTTTTCCGCGTCGAAGCGGGCCACACCAACCAGTCCATCGCTGGCCTTGCGCGCCCAACCGACCACGAAGGTGCCCGGGACTATTTTTCCGGCGGAGGGTTCGAAGACTTCGTACGCGGCGTGCTCGCCGGAAGCGAGGTCGGGGTTGGTGACGTAGCTGTCTTTGTTAAACGGCAAGCCGACTTTGGGGTCGGCGGAGTCGCCGATGGCGAAAATCATGGTGTCGAAATCGAGCGTGGCGGTTTGATCGGTGGCTTTCGCGGCGGTGCCTTCGCCCTTGGGCACCAGCAAATTTTCCGTTAGCACCAGGTGCTCGATGCGGCCGCTGGGTCCGGGAATAATTTCTTTCGCCGAGCAAAGGAAGCGGAATTTGAGAACGGGCTTCTTGGCATCCACAGCGGGTTTGGCGAGAATGGGGAAGGTGGTTTCCGACAATTTTGTGATGTCTTGGCCCACCGCCGCGACTTTTTCCTTCACTCGCAGGAGCTCCTGCTCGAAGGCGCGCCGGTCGAAATGCTCGGCGACGTAGTCGAATTCTTTTTCGTCAAACTTGGCCTCGAAGGGCCCGCGGCGCGCGACGATGGTGACTTCCTCCGCGTTGTGATGCGGATCGTCCACGAGCAGCCAGTGGGCGATGTCGATGGCGACGTTGCCCATGCCCACGATGGCCACGCGCTTGCCCGAGGAAAAATCCTGCGAAGAAAACGGCGGCAGCTGGTTGTAGTAGAACACGTAGTCTTTTGCCGAGTAGACGCCCTTGGAATGCTCGCCCGGCAGGCCGAGACTTTTTGTGCCTTGCGCGCCGACGCTGAACACCAGCGCCGCGGGGTTGAATTCGCGCAGCGCGTCGAGATGCAGCGCGTAGCCTTCGCCCACTTGCAGATGTCCGAAGTAACTGACCTGAGGCAGCGCCAGAATTTTGGCGAACTGCTTGCGCAGGCCGCCCTTCATTTTTTCTTTGGTGGGATAGATGCCGTACTCGGCGAGGCCGCCGGGCTTGATGTCGCGGTTGAAAATGACGACTTCATGTCCGGCACGCGCAATTTTTTGCGCGGCGTACAGGCCGGCAGGGCCGGCGCCAACAACAAAGACAACCTTCATGAATCCTCCGTCAACGACGGGGGCGGCCCAGCGATTCTAGCAAAAGATGCGACGAGAATGGTCATCGGAGTTGCCAAAAAGTTGCGACGCCGAAAATAGAAAATAGGAAACTCGAAACTCGAAACTCGAAACTCGAAACTCGAAACTCGAAACTCGAAACTCGAAACTCGAAACTCGTGTTCCCCCTCACAGGGGATCTTGCTCTCAATCCGTAAAACTGCGACCTGCCAACTGAGGCACACCCGGACATTCCGATAGGCTTGAGCATTCTGGATTCCACCTTCCTGCGCATACCCAAAGGCCTGTACGCTGTTGGAGTTGCGGGAGATCGGCTGAATTGAGACTGTGCGAAATACGAGAGGGAGTTCACAGGCCGCTGATGGGCATGAGGTATTTCGCCCAGTCGAGTCTGAGCGGACCAGTTCATTGCATACCCCCCTCCCCCCCCTTCTATCGAATACCGCAAGCGTATGAAAAGAGAGGAGTTGACTGGTTTGATACAAATTGTAACAGAACGTGGAAGTGCAGCCGAATCTGTGGTTTAAGGCATTTGATAGGTTTTGCTGGCACCAGACACCTGGCCCCGGATTCCCGGGACGTATTTGCTCGGATTCGCGAATGGCAAAGGGCGGCATGGGCGTGTAGCTACCGGATAACGGCGAAAGTGTAGCGCGAGGGTGGCTGAAAGTCAAGTAAAATATTAAATACATATCTTTGGGATATTAGAGTGAAACGTGATTCCCCACCTGCCAACGCGTAATTTCACCTCGTACCGTCATTATCCTAAGCATTCTGTGGGAACTTATCCTCGACGGAGCTTATTTTTTCTACAATAATCCGCGCTCGCTTTGCCAGTTGTGCCTCCGTCTGTAACACGTTGGCAATCGCCTTTTGGTGGTTTGCATCGGTCAGCCCCGGTGCGAACGTCAATCGGAGGTAATACAGTCCATTTTCACGAGCATCATTGAACATTCGAATATGCGAAAGAATGTCTAAGATGCGGGCTGCATACTCAGGGTCTTGGTCGTGCAGTTGGCCGACAGCAGTAGTTGTGTAAGAGACTTCTTGGTGAGGGATGAAACTTGGCGGAGTAGTTTTTTGAAGATGCTCGGCGAGTTGCGCTAATTCTGCGTCTGACGATCTTAGGAGGCCCTCGACGCCTGCAAGCAACTCATCCTTGGGGTTTGGCCCAGCGTACCTCTGAATCAAAGGGAGCATCCACTCAAGCGTTTTACGATTTAGACCGCCGGTTCTACGTTCCAGCAATTGTGCTAGCATTAGAAGTCGAAGCGCAATTTCTCGCAGTTCGAGCGAAATTGCTATCTTGATTGCGCGGGCACGCTTCCGACCTTTCCTCCATTCGGTGTAACTGGCACTCCCCAGACCTAGCGCCCAGCCGAGGATTACGCTTGCCACGTTTCTAAGGAATTCAACCATTGCCGGGTTAATTGCATTGAGTCGTTCCATCTTGATGCCTCGAGGATGCCAAATCTAGGCTTCGACCGCTGCCACTAAGGCGTCACGGCTTGCGACACGCGCGCGTGTGTCAAGCAGAGTCATCTACGGGCTGTCTGGCCCGTGCCAAAGATGTTTCAATACTTTGGGCGAATACGCGACATCTATCAGGAGCACTTGGAATAGCGCAAGACCTGCAAGGAAACCTCCAAGCGCGAGCGCACCCCACAGCCCGCCTGATACCGAAACGCTGGCATGTGCCTTCCACAAAGCCCAACTTGGCAGGCCGAAGTATACGATCAAGGACGCCAGCTTAAGGAGTACGTAATAGACCACACTCGCTAGCCGAAGCCATGTTGGGCAGTTCTGGCTTTCTGGGAAAAACTGGTACTTTCCTTTGAGCGATTGCGCTAGCGGCGCTACGCGAATCAGGCTTGGCTTACTCCACATATCGAACCCTTCGCGCAAATAAATCTGGCCATTGGTAGGAAGACCTTTCCCAAGGGAATCAATCGTGGAGTGCGCGAGTTTCAAGGCTCTGACCTGCTGTGCGTGGGCGGATGCAAATGCTATAGACAATACAAGTAAGATACAGAACACAACTGTCTGAAACCAATTCTGGTCGACTTGCCCGAGGCTGAACGGGAGCGACACATCGCCGTGATCTGCAGGGGCGCGGGGCAGGACGGCAAGCAAAGCTACCGTCATGAGCGCAATCCAGGCACTATTAGCGACATGCGCTTGCGTGGAAACACCGTCGGCTAATTCTCTAACGAGTACACGGTGTTCGCGATCTTCCGACATAATCGGAACCTCCACTCAAACTTCCCTTAAAGGCAGCTGATTCCTTTTTCAGGCCGGCCCACTAAGTAGGTCAAGGCGGGCTGCTTGAAAGCGAGCACCGCCGCGATTGCGGTATACACGAGTTCTTAATAAAAGGCTAGGCATAGAGCAGGGATCAGGGATCGGGGGTCAGGGAGCAGGGGGCAGAAAGTAGGGAGCAGGGAACAGGGAGCAGGGAGCCCCTCGCTTCGCTCGGGACGAGCAGGAGCAGGGGGCAGGAAGCAGGGAAGAGAGATCCTTCGTCCCGATTGAAGGCATCGGGACTCAGGATGACAAATCGCCCTTATGAAGGAGCCGGCAAGATGCCGGCGCTACAGTTTGCCGCGTGCGGTGGCGCTGGTAGCAAGGGCGGCGTGAGACGGCGTGGCTCGATTAGCGAATGAGCAGGTCGAGCTGGCGGACATCCAGGCCGGCCTCGCGATAATACTTTCGAGTCAGCTCGAGAATAGTGAATCCATCCTCGTAGGCAGCAAAGCTGCCATGCGGCGCTTTGTCCAGATAGATGAGGCCACCCGCGACCACGAAAAAAATCAAAGCGGGTTCTGGAGAGTCAGCGGGAATGACCAGTGTATGAGCCTCGCCGGCGGGCTCGCAGATAAATGTTCCGGGCTTGGCAACCCAGTTATGCTCCAGGTATCGCCAATGACCGCGGAGCGTGTAGCCATAAACCGTGCCCACATGGTAGTGAGTGCCGAGCTTTGCGCCGGGAAGCGCTTTCACCACTGCGGTGAATCCTCCCGAGGTGACGTTAAAGCAGCAGGGCTGGAACCATACGCCGTCGGCATAAGGAACCCAGAGGCGGTCGTCCTCCATGTTGATGTCGGCAATGAAGTGTTCCCGGCTTCTGCGATGCGGATCGAGTCCGTCGGTGGCACTGTTGAAGGCAGTGATCGGCATGTGTTTCTCCTTTTGTAAGCCAAGGATTAGGCGTCAATCTTTGCTCGAAAGGGTAAGCCGTCCTACGCGACCGTTGGGTTGACGGCGAAACAGAGCGAGATTCGCCGCAAAATCCGCAGCGGAAAATACCTTCGCTTCGCTCCCTTCGCATTCGCTCAGGGCAAGCAGGATGACAATCAAAAAAACTTGCGGCTAGGATTTGCCGCGGTCGGCGTCGGTGGCGGCGCGGGCGGCGTCGGCCTGGCCGCGCTGGCCGGACTTGATGGGCACCACCGGCGGCGCGGTGCCGTCGAGGCCGAGCACGGCAACGAGGTCGCTATTGGTGGGCACGATGTATTTGGTGTTCTGCGCGAGCGTGTTGTTCAACACTTCCAACCGGCGCATCATTTCCGCGCGTTCCTTGAAATACGTTTCCGCGGCGGTGGAGACCAGGCGCACAGCTTCGGCTTCGGCGTTGGCGCGAGTGACGCGGGCCTGCGCGTCGCCTTCGGCCTTCAGGATCTCCGATTGCTTGATGCCTTCGGACTGGAGAATCTGGCTCTGCTTGAAGCCTTCGGCCTCGAGGATGGCGGCGCGCTTGTCGCGTTCCGCTTTCATCTGGCGGGACATGGCTTCGGTGATGTCGCGCGGCGGTTCGATCTTCTGCACTTCGACGCGGGTCACCTTGACGCCCCAACTGTTGGTGGCTTCGTCGAGCACCTGACGCAGGTTGGTGTTAATCATGTCGCGGGCGACGAGGGTTTCGTCCAGCGAGCGGTCGCCGACCAGGTTGCGCAGGTTGGTCTGGGCCAGGGTGGTGCAGGCGTAGGCGAAATTCTGGATTTCGTACTGCGACTTCGCGGGGTCCACGATTTTGTAGTAGACCACGGCGTCTACCTCGACGGTGACGTTGTCCTTGGTGATGACCTTCTGCGGCTCAACATTGATAACGCGCTCGCGCATGTCCACGCGAATCATCTCGTCAAACCACGGCGCCAAAAAGTGCAGGCCGGGACCCACCAGAATGTGGAATTTCCCCAGTCGCGTAATCAGACCCTTCTCGAACTGGGCCACAATGCGCGCGGACTTGGCAATGGTCACCAGGCCGAACACCACGGCTACAAACAGAACAAAATAAATTATCGCGTCGTTCATCGCCTCACCTCACGGTCAGAGTGACCCCTTCGGCCGAAACTACGGTTACCGTCTGGCCCGCTTCGCGGGCATCGCCGGAGCCAGCGGCGAGCGTGGCGCGCCATTCCTCGTCGCCGATTTTCACGCGCCCGGCTTCATGCGCGCCGATTTTCTGTGTGACCACGCCGCTGCGCCCTAAAATCGCGTCCACATTGGAGGACAGAGTCCCCTTCGTTGTCATTCGCGCGCGCAGCCGCTGGCGGACGAACACCACATAGATCACGGCCAGCGTGGCGGACGCGAGCAGTCCAACTTTGGTGGAAGCGAAGTAGAGTCCAACGGCGCCGCCCGCCGCCAGCGACACGCCCATCAGCGCGAGGTCGAAGCCGGTCACCGCGCCCATGAGCAATTCGGCGACCACCATGATTCCGCCCAGGCCAATCAGCATCCAATTCCAGAAGTTTTCCTTCATACCCAAGGCCTCCGGGAAGGCAATTGCCGCCACCATACCACCAAAAGCCGAAAATCGAAATTCGAAAAACGGAAATCGGGAAACCAGTGCCGACCAGGCAACCGAAACACCGCCATTCGCCTTCTCTGTGGATACGTTTGGCGGGCGAGAAAATTTCAGCGCGTGGAGTCCGCGGTTGCATCATGGGCGCGATTGCGTAGAATGGTGCGCTTCGCCTTGGGTAGACCTAGCAGGAGGGGAATTGATCGAAGTACAAAATCTGAGCAAAGCGTTTGGCGCGGTGCATGCCGTGGACGATGTGTCTTTCACGGTGGGCAAGGGCGAAATCCTCGGCTTCCTCGGGCCGAACGGCGCGGGCAAGACCACGACGATGCGCGTCCTGACCGGCTACCTGCCGGCCACCAGCGGCACGGCGAGAATCGCGGGCTATGATGTGCATGAATCCTCACTGGAAGTGCGACGGCGCATCGGCTACCTGCCGGAAAATCCGCCGCTCTATCCGGATATGAGCGTGGCGGGCTATCTCGATTTCGTGGCGCGCATCAAAGGCGTGCCCGCGGCGACGCGCGCGGGGCGCGTGGACGCGGCACTGGAGATGGCCAACATCACCGACAAGCGGCGCGAGCTGATTAAGCGGCTGTCGAAGGGCTACAAGCAGCGCGTGGGGCTGGCGCAGGCGCTGGTGCACAACCCCGACGTCATCATCCTCGACGAGCCCACTATCGGACTCGACCCCAAACAGATTATCGAAGTGCGCCACCTGATCAAGTCGCTGGCCGGAAGCCACACGATTATTCTCTCCACGCATATTTTGCCAGAAGTGTCCATGACCTGCGACCGCGTGGTGATCATCAACAAGGGGCGCGTGGCCGCGGTGGACACGCCCGCCAACCTGACCGCGCAACTGAAGGGCGCGGAACGCGTGCGCGTGGAAGGGCGCGCGGTGTCGCGCGACACGGGCGGCGGCGTCCTCGACGCGGAAATTATTGCGCTGCTACAGAACGTGCGGGGCGTGCGCAGCGTGGAGATGCTGCCGATGGATGCGCGGCGGCACTTCGTCGCTACCATCGAATGCCAGCCGGAATACGAGGACATCCGCGGCGCGCTGGCGGCTAAGGTGGTCGGCGCGGGGCACGAGTTGCTGGAGTTGCGCAGCCTGCGGCTGAGCCTGGAAGATATTTTCCTCCAGCTCACTACGGAAGATTCCGCCGCGGCGGCCGAGGGGAAGAAACGATGAGGGGCCTGATCGCGATTTATCGCAAGGAAATGGGCCACTACTTCGTGTCGCCCATCGCCTACATGGTGAGCGGAGCATTCCTGCTGATTACGGCCATCCATTTTAACCGCGCGCTGGCGGTGTTGATGGAACGCGCGCTGCAAGCCGGAATGCAAGGCATGCAGTACGGGCGAATACCGGAGATGGATGTTCCCGGCATGGTGCTGCGGGCGTCGTTTGATTTTGTGGGAACGCTGCTCTTTTTTATGGCGCCCATGCTGACCATGGGCATGTACCCGGACGAGAGAAAACGGGGCACCATGGAACTGCTGATGACTTCGCCGCTGCGCGAACTGGATATCGTGCTGGGCAAATTCTGCGCGACGCTCAGCTTCCTGGCCGTCATGCTGCTGCCTACCGCGCTCTACCAGGTGGCCATGTTCCTCGCCAGCGAGCCGCGCCCGCCGTGGCGGCTGCTGCTGACCGGGTATCTGGGCGTTTTGCTGCTGGGCGGCGTGCTGATTGCCCTGGGGTCGTTTCTTTCTTCGCTCACGGAGAATCAAATCATCGCCGCCGTGCTGACGTTCATTGCCATACTGATTCTCGTGCTGCTCAATTTTTTGGCCAGCGGGTCGTCCAGCGGCCTGGGCGAGGTGCTGCAGTATTGCTCGATCATGCGGCATTTCGACGACTTTACGCGCGGGGTGATCGACACCTCCAGCCTGGTGTTTTACTTGAGCTTGATCGGGCTGTTCCTGCTCCTCACGCAGCGCTCGGTGGACGCGCTGCGCTGGAGGCGCGCATGAAGATCAACCGCGTCGAAGTGTTCAAGAATATTGCCTGGCTGGGCGGCACGCTGGTGATCGCCGGTGCGCTGCGCTACTTCATTCAGGAAACCATGCAGCCCATCAGCAAGTGGCTGCTGCTCTCCGGCGCGATTCTCTTCGTGCTCGGGCTGGGCGGGAATTTCGCGGCGGTGCTGGCGTTTTTCCGGCGGCGGGGAACGAAGCTGGGCACAAACACGGCGGTGCTGACGCTTGCGGTGGTGGCCATTCTCGGACTGGTGAATTTCCTCGCGGCGCGGCACAGCAAGCGCTTCGACCTCACCGCGGAAAAGCTGTACAGCCTGTCTGACCAGACGGAAAAAATCCTCGGCGCGCTGCAAAAAGACGTGCAGGTGCTCAAGTTCGACAAGTTGGATGATGCCAGGCTGCGCGATCTCCTCACCGAATACAAGGCCCGCAGCCGGCGCATCACCTATCAATTCGTGGACCCGCAGGAAAAGCCGGAAATCGCCAAGCAGTACGCCGTGCAGCGGTTCGGGGAAACGCTTGTGGTGAGCGGCACGCGTGTGGAGCGGCCGGAATCCACGGACGAAGCGGACCTGACCAGCGCCATCTTGAAAGTAACGCGCGACGCAGTGAAGACGGTGTGCTTCGTTGAGGGCCACGGCGAAAAGCCGCTGACTTCGCAGGAAGGGGAAGGGTACGGTGAAGTAGAAGCCGGGCTGAAGATTGAGAACTACCAGGTGAAAGAGGTCAACCTGGTCACCGCCAACCAGGTGCCCGCGGATTGCTCCGTGCTGGTCGAAGCCGGGCCCGCCAAAGCGCTTTTCCCGCAGGAAGCCGCGATGATCGCGCAATACCTCGAAGCCGGCGGCAAAGCCATGCTGCTGGTGGACCCGGACACAAATCCAAACCTGGATGAAATTTTTGCGGCGTGGAATATCGCAGTGGGGAAGGACACCGTACTCGACGTGAGCGGCTACGGGCGGCTGATCGGCACCGGCCCGGGCGTGCCGCTGGTGATGAGCTACGGCGCGCATCCCATTGCCAAGAATTTTGCGCGCCGCGACATGACGATTTTTCCGCTGGCGCGCTCGGTGAAGTCCGGCGGCAATGCGCAGGCCGCGGCACAAGTGAACGAGCTGCTGATGACCTCGCCGGAAAGCTGGGCGGAAACGGATTTGAAGAGCGGCAAAGCAAAGTTCGACGAGGGCAAGGATGCCAAGGGGCCCGTTTCGCTCGGCGTCGCCGCCAGCAAGACAATGGGCGAAAGGGAAGCGCGGCTGGTGGTGATTGGCGATTCCGACTTCGCCTCCAACCGCTACCTGGGCGCGCAGCGCAACGGCGACCTGTTTTTCAATTCCATCAACTGGCTGGCGCAGGACGAAGCGCTTATCTCCATCCGTCCGAAATCGCCGGCGAACCGGCGCGTGAACCTCACGCGCAGCCAACAAAACATGTTTTTCTGGTTCAGCATCGTGCTACTGCCGGGCGCGGTGGTTGCCGCGGGGTTTTTCATCTGGTGGAAACGCCGGTGAGAAAGAGCACGCTGCTGCTGGTGCTGCTGGCCGTGGCGCTGGGCGGCGCCGTGTGGTATTTCGAGTTTAAGCGCGAAAAACCGCCTGAGGATACGGCGGCCGATTCAAAACCACTTTTTAGCTTCAAGCAGGAAGAGGTCACGGCGCTGACGCTCACGCGGAGCGGCGAGACTCTGCGCGCCGAAAAGCGCGGCGCTGCGTGGCACATCACGGAGCCGGTGGATGCTTCGGCGGAAGAAGGCGCGGTGGAGGGACTGCTTGGCAGTTTAACTTCTGCGCGCATCAGCAAAACGATTGCGGTCACGCCGCTGGGCTCGGCGGATGCGCTGAAGGCGTTCGGGCTGGACGCGCCCGTGATTGTGCTGGAGATGAAGCTGAAGACCGGGGCGGCGCACAAGTTGCGTCTCGGAGAGAAGGATTTTTTGGGCGGCAACGTCTATGCGCTGGTGGACAGCGCGCCCGACGTCGCGCTGTTGCCTGCCGACCTGCTCACTAATGCGGAAAAACCTGTGCTGGAATTCCGCGACCGGCGCATCGCCGTGTTTGACGAAGAAAATCTGGTGCACCTGCGCGTGAAGAATGAGCATGGGTCACTTGTTGCAGCGAAGAATGCGGAAGGGAAGTGGATCGTCGCCGAGCCGGCGGCGATGAAGGGCCGGGAAGTGGAAACCGATCGAATCATCAACACGCTTCGGGGAAGCAGAGCCGACGGCATTCTCGACTCGCCAACACCTGCCGATCGCGCACGCCTGACGCGTTCGCCGGTCGAAGTTGAGCTCACCGCGAAAGACGGCTCGGCGACGAAAGTGGAATTCTCCACAGGCAAAGGGGATGTGTACGTGCGCTCCAGCATCGGGCCGATGCTGTTCAAGGTGGCCCGGCCGGTCCTGGATGCGGTCAATATCAAAACCGCCGAGCTCCTGAAAAAGGAAGAGCCGAAAACGGAAGCGAGCGGAAAAAAAGAAATTCCCGCCAAGAAATAAAACGAACCAAAAAACAAACAGGGGAAACCCGTGTTCGGGCTTCCCCCTGCCTTGGTTCTTCATTTTCTACAGGGGCGGACACATGGGTCCGCCCCTACGATTCCAATTCTTATTGTGGAATTTTATCGGGACGGACAAACAGGTCCGCCCGATGAGAGGTCAGGCCGCGTGCGAAACCAGGGCGGCCTTGATGTTAGCGGCGAGTGACGGCTTCTGCCACATGGCCAGCAGCACGACGTGGCCGTTCACCGGGGAGATGTGAATCCAGTAGACGCTTTTGCCATTCTGCAGCTCGTAGAAGTCCTTGCGATGCGAGTCCGGCACAGCCGGCGCCCCATTCGCCAGGAGTTGGCGTAGTTTTTCGACACTTTCCGGGGAGTATTTTCCCAGATTTTCGATGGTCGGCGTTCCGTTCAGCTTGATCGTCATGTTCGTTCTCTCTTTGTCTACGCCACTCGCCTACTCTAAGATACGCAGCGGGCCGCAAAAGGTTTCGTCCGGGATGGAGTTGTTTCCAGAACCCCCGAGAACCCCCACCCCTGTTTCCTGCTGCTTTTCCGTTCATAGCATTAGACGCTGCGGCGGGAAAAAGGTTGGCTCGTTTGTGAGAAAGTTTCGCGCGGAAACGCGCCAAAATGGCCCGTCCCGGCAGGATTCGCTGCCCCCTATGTACGCGGAGGTATCTAAAGAATTGACACTTGCCAGACCGCGCGGGAATTGCCATAGTCTGCAAGGATTCGAGAGGGCACCACCGTGAAAAAACGAAGAAAAAAGAGCAAGCTGGGCAAAGATAAGCGCCGCAAACACCACCATTGGCAGGTGACGGTGTACTACCAGGACGGCGAGAAATTCGCGCGGGTGTACATCGATCGCGAAAAGGCCGCCAATTTTGCGGAACGCCAGAAGCGGTCGCCGGTGGTGCGCACGGCGCGCATCCTGGAGATCGGCTAAAAGCGGCGCTTGGCGTTGCGTGGCGGCCGCGGCAGGGGTACGCACGCGCGTGGCGCTCTTGTCGGAACTTCTGGGCGCGTGCTATAAATGAAGAGCAGTCATCGAGCGAAGCGGCCGTAGTATAGGGGTAGTACGACAGCTTGCCAAGCTGTAGGCGGGGGTTCGAGTCCCCTCGGCCGCTCCATTGCAAAAGCGGAAAATGGAAAAGAGAAAATAGAAAATGGGCTCGCAGTGTGTCCGGCCGCTGTTCTATTTTCCATTTTCTCTTTTCTATTTTCGATTCTCAAACTTCTGATAGTATCTGCTTTCACCCGCGTGCACTGAAACGCACATGCTCGTCTATCTCTGCGGCCCCATCGAATTCGCGTCGGACGGCGGCAAGCTGTGGCGCCGCAAGCTGACGCCGTTTCTCCGCGACGAGCTGGGCCACCGCGTGTACGACCCCGCCGAAGATGAAAAGAAAAACCTGACCGACGAAGAGATGGCACATTTCCGCGAGTGGAAGTCCGCGGACCTGGACCGCTTCCGCCGCGTGGTGCGGAAAATTATCCGGTACGACCTCGACCTGATCGAAAACAAGGCCGACTACCTGGTTTGCTACTGGGAATCCGGCGCGGCGGCGAGCGGCAGCGGCGGCACGCCTGCGGAACTGACCGTCGCGTTTCGCAAGGGCATTCCCGTGTATCTGGTCAGCGAAGCGCCGCCTGAACAGGTGAGCGGGTGGATGCTGGCGTGCGCCGACCTCGTGTTCCGCTCCGTGGAGGAATTGAAAAAATTTTTGATGGACAGGTACGCGCGGGAACGGCAGACGCAACTTTGGAAAACATAGAAAATAGAAAAGAGAAAATAAAAAATGGGCCGGCTGGAAAAGCGAGTGAGCTATTTTCTGTTTTCTCTTTTCTACTTTCGCTTTTCTCATTCGAAACTCTGACCAATGAAAAAGATTGTTGTGGCGGTGGGGAGTACGCGGCGGCCGAAACTGAATGCCGTGTGGGAGGCGCTGTCGGTGATCGGGCCGACGCTCGACGAGGCTGCGCTGTACGACGTGGTCGGCGTGCAAGTGGAAAGCGGAGTGGGGCACACGCCGCTGTGCCGCGCGGAATTGATGGCCGGGGCGCGCGGGCGCGCGGAAGCACTGGTGCGCATGAGCCGGGAACGCGGTCCCGATGCTTCGGGATGGGAATATTTTGTCGGGCTCGAAGGCGGGTTCGACGTGGTGCAGGACAACGGCGCGCGGCTGGTGTTTTTGCAAAGCTGGGCGTATGTGAGCAACGGCACGCGCGGGGCCTATGGGCAAAGCGGATCGATCCAGGTGCCCGAGCCGTTGGCACGGCGCGTGGTGGACGAAGGCGTGGAGCTTTCTGTGGCGATTGATGCTTTTTCCGGCGCGCAGGGCACCCGTGATCAGCAGGGCGCGTGGGGCGTGTTCACGAAAAACCTGCACACGCGGCAGGATTCGTTTCGCACCGCGGTGGTCAATGCGTTCGCGCCGTTTTTCAATGCGAAGTTGTACGGCTGAAAATCCACAGGCAGTTGTGCTAGCGTAACAGCGGGAGGCGCACTCGTGGACATCGTCAAGGGCAATATGGGCTGGATCGAAGTGATTGTGGGCCCGATGTTTTCAGGAAAAAGCGAAGAACTGATCCGGAGGCTGAAGCGGGCGGAAATTGCGCGACAGCGCGTGCAGATTTTCAAGCCGTTCATCGACCAGCGCTACGCCAACACGGAAATCGTGTCGCATTCGGGGCTGGGCATCCGCTCGGACAACGTGCGCACCGCCGCGGAAGTGCTGCAAAAAGTCGAGCCGCGCACGGAAGTGATCGGCATTGACGAGGCGCAATTCCTCGGCGAAGACATCGTGGACGCGTGCACCAAGCTGGCGGATTCCGGGAAGCGCGTGATTGTCGCCGGGCTGGACACCGATTTCATGGGGCGGCCGTTCGAGCCGATGCCGCGGCTGCTCTCCGTGGCCGAGGAAATCATCAAACTGCTGGCAATTTGCGTGCGTTGCGGCAATCCCGCAGTGCATACGCAGCGGCTGATTGCCTCCGAAGATCTCATTGTCGTCGGCGCGGGCGGCATGTACGAGGCGCGATGCCGGAGATGCTTCGATCCACAGTTGGCGCACGAAAAAAGCGAAGAGGAAAAGCACGCGCCGGGGAAGTTGCGGGCCGTTTAGAAAATTGAGCGATTGAGTGATTTATGATTGAGTGATTGAGGACCTACGATTTGAAGTTTGCTGTCTACAGGTTCGGCCATTTCTGCATTTTTTTCATTGGTTCATTGATTCGGTGAAAAAATGAAAGAACCGTTTCAGTTCTTCAGGCGGTTCCGAATTTCTTCGGACAAAGCGCGGTGCTTGGCGCAGCCAATCACATCCTGATTCTTCGTAGCGATTTCTTTTTCGGCCACCTTCAAGGCATCGCGAATCCATTCAATGCGTTCGTGGCTGGCGCGCCACTCGGCGAGGTTGTGCTTGTGGCTGCCTAGTGCGGCGACGGCTTCGACGGCTGGCGCGACCTCCGGCCAGTCGTGGCAGAGCATGACGATGTCCGAGCCGGCGCGAATGGCCTCCACGGAGGCTTCGCGAATGCCGTAGCGCTTGCGGATCGCGCCCATGCCCAGGTCGTCGGCGAGTACGGCGCCGCCGAAGCCCATGCGCTCGCGCAAGGTGTGCTCGATGAGTTTGCGCGAGAGTGAGGCGGGGCGCTTGGGCTCAATTTCCGGCAACAAAATGTGCGCGGTCATCACAAGCTGCACGCCTTCTTGAATCGCGGCGGCGAAGGGCACAAGTTCCATGGAGTCCAGGCGCTGCGCGGTGCCGCGAAAAACGGGGAGGTCGGAGTGCGGGTCGAGCAAGGCGTCGCCGTGGCCCGGATAGTGCTTGGCGCAGGCCATCACGCCGGCGTCGCGCAGGCCACGAATGAATGCCGCGCCGAGAGCGCCGACGCGTTGCGGCTCCGCGCCAAAGCTGCGGTCTCTGGTCACCGGGCTATCGGCGTGCACGCGCAGGTCGAGCATCGGAGAAAAATTCAGGTTGGCGCCGGCGGCGCGAAGTTCCGTGCCGATGGCATGGGCCATGCGCTGGACCAACTTGGCGTCGTTGAGCGCGCCCAATTCTGCGGCGGTGGGCCATGCGGTGAACGGCTCCGGCAAAGCAAACGCTCCGCCGGGCTCCGCGTCCATGCCAATCAGTACGGGCCGAGAAGCAGCGGCGCGAATCTCCCGCGTGAGCGCGCACAATCCTTCAATGGTTTCCCAGTTGCGGCGATAGATCGCCACACCGGCGAGGCCTTGCGCCAGCAGCGCGCGAAGTTCGTCGGGCAGTTGCGTGCCTTCAAATCCGAGCAGGAATCGCTCGGGAGGGTTTGCGCGGGAGCGGGAATCGAGTTGCGCGGTTCGGGTCATCTGTTATGATTCGCGCCGGAATTGTAGCTTAAAGGGCGCAGCAATCCCGAGACTTCGGGAGCGCCCCTACGAGGCAGCACAACGGGCGGACACATAGGTCCGCCCCTACGAGGGGAATTTCATTGCGGATTGAATCGCGAGCACCGACGCGGATTGACCTGGCCGGCGGCACGCTGGACATCTGGCCCATCTATCTCTATCACGAAGGAGCGGTGACGGTGAACGTGGCCGTGACGCGCTACGCCTCCTGCGTGCTGGAGACGGCGGCCGGGCGACGCATCATGCTGATTTCCCGCGACACGCGGCGGCGCGAATCGTTTGCTTCGCTCGATGCGCTGGCTCGAGCGCGCAGCTACGATTTACCGCTGCTCGCGCACCTGGTCCGCTATTTCAAGCCGCGCGGCGGGTTCACACTCACCACCGACTCGGAAGCGCCCGCCGGAGCGGGCATCGGCGGCTCGAGCGCGATGTGCGTGGCCATCTGTGCCGCGCTCGACCGGCTGACCGGAGCGCGCAAGAAGCTGGAGGACTGGATCCACATCAGCCGGGACGCAGAAGCGATTGTGATCCACGTCCCCACCGGAACGCAGGACCACTACCCGCCGGCGTTCGGCGGCGCCAGCGCCATCCATCTGGAAGCCGGCTGCGAGCGGCGCGAAGCCCTGCGCGTCAATCTGGATGAACTCGAGCGCCGCCTGGTGTTGTGCTACACGGGAAGGCCGCGGCAGTCCGGCATCAACAACTGGGAAGTGATGAAAGCGCACCTGGACGGCAACCGCCGCGTGTGGCGCAACCTGGAAGAAATCACGCGCGTGGCGATCGGCATGAAGGCGGCCATCGAGCGCGGGCGATGGAACGAGGCCGGGCGGCTGCTGCGTGAAGAGTGGTCCTTCCGGCGACGCAACATCCCCACAATCTCCACGCCGATGATTGACCGCATCATCGCAGGGGCGCGGCGCGCGGGCGCGCTCGGCGGAAAAGTATGCGGCGCGGGCGGCGGAGGCTGCCTGGCGCTGCTCATCGAGTCCGGGGCGCGCCAACGCGTGGAAGCGGCCGTGGCCGCGGCGGGCGGACAAGTGCTGCCGGTACGCATTGACCGGCAAGGCGTGCGGGTGAAAGTATCCCGCAAATGATGTGTGCATTTTGCAAATCAATTTGCCCGGCTGAAGCCGGCCGCTACATGTGCCGTGCGACACGATGACCGAACAGCAGGATTCCAGCTCGCCAACTAAGCCACAGGTGCCAGGCCAGCGCGTACTTCTGGGCGCGGATGGATTGCTGCGTCCCATCTGGCGCGTGGTGCTGTTTATTTTTGTTGCAGGCATTGCGCTCACGGGCGTTTCGAAGGGGCTGGACGCACTCGTTCATCGTTTTCCCGGGCTGCAATTGGAAACGCTCCGTTTCGGGAGCAGCTTGCGGTATCTGGCGATCAATGCGGCGCTGCTGCTGGTGACTGCATTCTTCATACGGATATTTGACCGGCGGAGTTTTCGCACGCTGGGCCTGTGGACGTATGCGGGTTGGGCGAAAGAGGCGGCGCTGGGAGTGTGCATCGGCGGCGCGCTGATCGCCGCCACGGTGGGCGGAATCGTCACTAGCGGCGGCGCTTACTACACGGGCCTGGCCGGTGATTTTCTTGACTTCATTCTTAAGGGAAGCGTCACGGCAGTATTTGTTTTGCTGGCGGCGGCCGCGGAGGAGATCGCCTTCCGGGGTTACGCCTTCCAACGATTGGTGGACTCCATCGGGAAACTCGGCGCAGTGCTCGCGGTTTCTGTGCTGTTCGGCGTGGGGCACATGCAGAACCCGTCCGTCACGCCGCTTTCCACCGCGAATACGGCGCTGGCCGGCGTGCTACTGGCGGTTGCGTATCTCCAGACGCGCGGGCTGTGGCTGCCGCTCGGGCTGCACTGGGCGTGGAACTTTTTTCTCGGGCCGGTCTTCGGGTTACCTGTCAGCGGGTACTCAGACGTATTTCGGCCGTATCTGCTGAAGGCGCAAGTCGGCGGACCCGCGTGGCTGACAGGCGCGCAATACGGGCCGGAAGGGAGTATCATCCTGACGGTAACCTGCATCGCAGCGATTGTGTGGCTGGCGCGGACGAAAAGCGTTTTTGCTTCTCCTGCGATGGCAGAAGTTCTAAAATAGGGATGGTATGAACTGGCTGGCCTGCGCGCTGAGTGTGTTCCTTCTGGCGATGCCGGACACGCCGCGAGTTGCCCGGTTGTTGCCACCTTCGGCTAAGCCTGCCCAATTGCCTCCCGGCGACACTCTTCCCGTACTGCCCGATTTCCAGCAGACAGCGTCAGCGAAAACGGGGAGCGATGCGGCGTCCAAGGCGGGGGAGAAGAAGAGCAAGGCCGCAAACCTCCAGCCGTACTCGCGGCTGGAAATTATCCGCTTTGTTTCCGGCGAATTTGTGCGCGTGAAAAAAGCGCTGCCCGGAGGCAAGAACGGCTTCCGCTTTTCACCCGGCAAGCCGATTGATGAAGCCACGCTGCGCCGCGCGATCAACAAGGCCGGCTCGATCGCCAACCCGGGCGACACCGTTCAAATCACGCAAATCGTGTTCAAGGGCAGCGAAATTCAGGTGGACATCAACGGCGGAGGGCGCGGCCGGACGCGCTTCCGCGACCGCATTCAGATCAGCGCCGGCAGCGGCAACAACCCGGACGTGAATCTGAACCGCGGCGCGAATCCGGCGGGCTATCAGGGCAATGGCTCCACGCTGTACCTGGATTTCGGCAAGTCCCTGCCGGATATGACGCCGGAAGAAGTGAAGGAATTTCTCTCCCCCATGCTCGATTTTGGGAGACAGCGATCGGCCACAGTGAACTGGGTGGAGACGCTGCCGCCGGAAATGCAGCAGGCCATCAAGGACCGCAAAGCCATCGTGGGTATGGACCGCGAAATGGTGGTCGCCGCCATGGGCCGTCCGGAGCGCAAAATCCGCGAGCGCGACCCCGATGGGCTGGAACTGGAAGACTGGATTTACGGCGAGCCGCCGTCGCGAACGATCTTCGTGACCTTCGCCGGGGAGAAAGTCGTGCGCGTGAAGGAATTTCCGCGCTAGCCAGCGCCCGTCCTTTGGAGAGTTCCACAAAATTCCCCTCAAAGCAAATCGCTCTTTGATTGACATTTTCACTGCTGCGCCCTAGCATCGTTTTTCCGCTTACGCCGCGGTGCCCTGTCGAGCGGAACCGCAATCGCAACTAATCTGGAGGACTTTCATGCCGATTAAAGTGGGAATCAACGGGTTTGGCCGCATTGGGCGCAACATCGTGCGCGCCGCGCTCGGCAACAAGAACGTGCAGTTCGTCGCGGTGAACGACATCACCGACGCCAAAACACTGGCGCACCTGCTGAAATACGATTCCATTCTGGGCAATTTGCATAACAAGGTGACGCACACCGAAGATTCCATCGCCGTGGACGGGAATTCGTTCAAGGTTTTCAAGGTGAGAGACCCCGCGGAAATTGACTGGGCGTCGGTGGGCGCGGAAATCGTGGTGGAGTCCACGGGGCTGTTCACCAAAGGCTCCGACGCCAAGAAGCACATGCGCGGCCCGGTGAAAAAAGTCATCATCTCCGCGCCGGCCACGGACCCCGACCACACGCTGGTGCTCGGCGTGAACGATAAAACCTACGACCCGGCGAAACACCACGTGGTGTCGAATGCGTCGTGCACGACGAATTGCCTCGCGCCGGTGGCCAAGGTGCTCAACGAAACTTTTGGCATCGTCCACGGCACGATGACGACTATTCACTCCTACACGAACGACCAGAAACTGCTCGACCTGCCGCACAAGGATTTGCGTCGCGCGCGCGCGGCTGCGCTCTCCATGATTCCCAGCTCCACCGGCGCGGCCAAGGCGTTGCACCTCGCCATTCCCGAACTGAAAGGCAAGCTCGACGGCTACGCCATGCGCGTGCCCACGCCCAACGTTAGCGTGGTGGACTTGACCGTCACCGTGGGACGCGCGACGACTGTCGAGGAAGTGAATGCGGCGATGAAGCGCGCCGCGGAAGGCCCGCTGAAGGGCATCCTCGAGTACACCGAGGAGGAGTTGGTTTCCGCCGACTTCAAAGGCAATCGCCACTCGGCCATCGTGGACGCGGGGTACACGAAAGTGGTCGCCGGCGTGTGCGTGAAGGTGCTGGCGTGGTACGACAACGAGTGGGGCTACTCCTGCCGGTGCGTGGACTTGATTCAGTTTATGGCGGGGAAACTGTAAGGACCGCCCCTACGGGCGCAGCAAGCAGCGCCCCTACAACTGAATCCGTGAAGTCTTGTCAATGAACAAACTATCCATCCGCGATCTGGAGCTAAACGGGAAGCGCGTGTTCATGCGCGTGGATTTTAATGTGCCGCTCGATGGCGACAAGGTCACCGACGACACGCGCATTCGCGAGACGCTGCCCACCATCGAGCTGGCGCGCTCGAAGGGCGCGCGGCTGATCCTCGCTTCGCATCTCGGGCGCCCCAAAGGCAAGCCCGACCCCAAATATTCTCTGCGCCCGGCCGCGGTGCGGCTGAGCGAGCTGATCCATTATCCCGTGGGGTTTGTGGCGGACTGCGTGGGCAAAGAGGCCGGGGCGATGAGCAAGGCGCTCGGCGAAGGCGGCGTGCTCCTGCTCGAAAACGTCCGCTACCACGCCGAGGAAGAAAAGAACGACGAAAATTTTTCGCAACAGCTTGCCGCATTGTGCGATGGCATCTTTGTGTGTGACGCCTTTGGCTCGGCGCATCGGGCGCACGCTAGCGTGGTGGGCATCACCAAATTTGTGAAGCAGTCTGCCGCGGGATTGCTGATGGAAAAGGAGCTGGCCTATCTGGGCAAGGCGATATCGAATCCCGAGCGGCCGTTCGTGGCGGTGCTGGGCGGAGCGAAGGTGTCCGACAAAATTGAAGTCATCGAAAACCTGATGAAGATTGCGGACGCCATGCTCATCGGCGGGGCGATGGCCTACACGTTTTTGAAAGCGCTTGGCGAGCCGGTGGGGAAATCGCTGGTCGAAATCGACAAGCTGGAACTGGCGCGCACGCTGCGCGCGGAAGCGCAGAAGCGCGGCTTTCCGCTACTGCTGCCGGTAGACCACGTGCTCGGAGAAGAGTTCAAGGCGGACACGAAAACGCAGACGTGCGCGGTCGGCGCGACGCCCGCGGGCTGGATGGGTCTGGACATCGGTCCGAAAACCGTGGCCACCTTTCGACAGAAAATTGCCGGCGCAAAAACCATTGTGTGGAACGGGCCCATGGGCGTGTTCGAAATGGCGCCGTTCGCTAAAGGCACGCAGGAAATCGCGCGGGCCATCGCCGACGCTACTTCGTCCGGCGCGACCTCGATCATCGGCGGCGGGGATTGCGTGGCTGCAGCGCACCAGGCGGGCGTAGCGGATAAGATCTCGCACATCTCCACCGGCGGCGGGGCTTCGCTGGAATTCCTGGGAGGGCGGAAGCTGCCGGGAGTGGAAGCGCTGACGGAAAAATGAGGAATTAGCTTATTTTTTCATTCATTCAATGAAACAATGGAAAAATCGAGCGAATCTATGCGCAGACCTGTGATTGCCGGGAATTGGAAGATGTTCAAGACGCAGGCGGAGGCGCGGGCGTTTGTGATTGCGCTGAAGCCGTTGGTGGCCAACTCGGGCTATTGCGACATCGTTATCGGCGCGCCGTTCACGGCACTGGCTGCCGCGGTGGACGCCGCGCGCGGCTCGACCATCGGCATCGCGGCTCAGAACATGCATTGGGAAAAGGAAGGCGCGTTCACGGGAGAGATTTCGACGAGAATGCTCGTGGACGCCGGTTGCAGTTACGTGATCCTCGGGCATTCCGAGCGGCGGCAGTTTTTCGGCGAGACCAACTACATGGTCAACCAGAAAATCAAGGCCGCGCTGGACGCCGATCTGACGCCGATTGTGTGCGTGGGCGAGCTGAACTCCGAGCGGCAGGCGAGGCTAACCGAACGAGTACTCAGCCAGCAGTTCCAAGAGGGGTTCGCTTCGTTGACCGCAGAACAATTCTCTCGTATCATTCTTGCGTACGAGCCAGTGTGGGCCATCGGCACCGGCAACACGGCGACTCCCGAGATGGCATCGGAAGCACACCGCTTGCTGCGCGGGTTAGCTGTGGCCATGTTTTCGATGGAGCGCGCCGCGGCACTGCGCATCCTCTACGGCGGCAGCGTCAAGCCCGACAACATCAAGGGGTTGATGGCGCAGGTGGAGATTGACGGCGCGCTGGTGGGTGGAGCGAGCCTGGACGCGAATTCGTTTGCGTCCATTGTGAATTTTTAGAATGGGATGGAGTGGAAATGCCAAGTGAAGTGAAGTGGTTTTTGTCGTTCGTGGTGGGCGGCGGGTTAATCGCGCTCGGCTGGAAAGTTCCGGCGGTGCTGATCACCGTGCACGTATTGCTGTGTTTCCTGCTGATCGTTGTGGTGCTGCTGCAAAGCGGCAAGGCTGCGGACCTGGCCGGCGCATTCGGCGGCTCGGGCAGCCAGACGGCGTTCGGCCCGCGCGGCGCGGCGACGTTTCTTTCCAAGGCCACCACGTGGTGCGCTGTGATGTTCATGGTGACGACAATGTCGCTGGTGCTGCGCGAGTCCAGCGGCATGGCCGGCACCGGCGGCTCGTCCGTTCTCGAAAAAACTGCGCCGCCGGCCAAGCAGGCGCCCGCTCCGTTTGGCGCGCCGGTGACGCCGGTGCAGGGAACTCCCACAACTCCCGCGCCCGGCGCGCAGCCGGCGCCGACGCAACCTGCGCCGCAACAACAGGCTCCGGCAAAGCCGACGACACCGCCGGCGAAGCAGTAGCAGCAAGCAAGACCGAAACTCGAAATTCGAAACTTTTAAACACTAGCCGCGGGGCTTGCCGAATCGACGACCCGCGGCTACAATCGTTTTCAGCCTTCGCAAGTGCGGAAGTGGCGGAACTGGCAGACGCACCATCTTGAGGGGGTGGCGCCGTAAGGCGTGTGGGTTCGAATCCCACCTTCCGCACCATAACACTCGCAGGATTCGAAACTCGAAAAACGAAAATCGAAAACCAGCACTGAAGACTGACGACTGAACACTGATTTCAGAACACAGCGCACCGAGCGCAGCGCAACTTCCGCGTCGCAGCAGGCCAATCCCGACAAAACCCTCCACAATTGCACGGAAACCCTTTCGGAAAAATTGGAATTGTTCTAGAATTATTCTTGCAATTGGCAGCGCGCAGTGTATTCTACGCGGCTCGGTCGCCCGGGCAATTTCTTCGTCATGTTTCTGTGCATGGATTCCCGCGGCAAGCCGAAGTATGGGGAGCGGAGGCGATGGTTTTGAAAAAAGGGAACTCTGGTTCCACAGCGACAGCAGCGATCCTGGCACTTCTAATTGTGATTCTCACCCTCTGGACCGTTTACATTTTTGTGACCAAGCCGATCTGGTCGTGGTTCCCGCCGGCGATCAATGAAATCGGACACGAAATAGACCGGCAGTTCATGCGCACGCTGGTGATCACCGGCGTGATTTTTGTGCTGGCGCAACTGGGCCTGGCCTGGGTGGTGTTTCGCTACCGCTCGCGCGGGCAGCGCGCCACCTACTCGCACGGCAACAACGTGATGGAAGTTTTCTGGACGCTGGCCACGCTGATCATGTTCGTGGGTCTCGGCATTTATGCGCAGCGGACCTGGGCCGCGGTGCGCCTCCAACCCGCGCCGCCGGACGCCATGCGCATCGAAATCATCGGGCAACAGTTCAAGTGGTCCTTCCGCCTGCCCGGGCCGGACGGAAAATTCGGCAAGTACAAGTTTGAAGCCCACCCGGAGCAGGAATTCACGCGCGATCCGTGGGTGGTGGACGCGGACGATCCCGACGGCAAGGACGACCTGGTGCTGGGGCCCGGCTCGGTGTTTGCCGTAGTCGTCAACCAGCCGGTGGAACTGCTGATCCGCTCGAAGGACGTGACCCACAGCTTTTTTGTCCGCGAGCTGCGGCTGAAGCAGGACGCCGTGCCCGGCATGACCATTCCGCTGCAATTCACCGCCACCGTTCCCGGCGAGTACCAGGTGGTCTGCGCCGAGCTGTGCGGGCTGGGCCATCACCTGATGGGCACGTTCATGAAGGTGCTCTCGCAGGCGGACTACGACGCGTGGCTCAAGGATATGACCGCCGAATGATTTCCTTCCATTCTCGAGGAGAGAATCGATGACGACACATGCTGGCGCTGTTCATGCACACGAAGCGCCAAAGGGATTTATCCGCAAATACATTTTCAGCCTGGATCACAAGGTCATCGGCAAGCAGTACATTTGTCTCGCGCTGTTTTCCGCATTTGTGGGGATGTTTCTTTCCGTGTTGATGCGCCTGCGGCTGGCTGACCCTACGATTAAGCTGCCATTTTTCCCCGAGGGCATCCTGCCGGAGCAGTACCTGGCGCTGGTAACCATGCACGGCACGATCATGGTGTTCATGGTGCTCACCACCGCGCCGCAGTCCGGCTTTGGAAATTATTTTCTCCCTATTCAAATTGGCGCGGCGGACATGGCCTTTCCTGTCCTGAACATGCTTTCCTTCTGGACGACGTTCCTTTCCATGGTGGTGCTGATGGCCGCGTTTTTCGTGACCGGCGGAGCGCCGCTGGGCGGCTGGACGGCGTACACGCCACTCAGCGCCCTTGGCGAGATCACCGGACCCGGTCAGGGCTTAGGCATGACGCTATGGGTGATTGCTATCGCGATTTTCTGCGGGGCCTCGCTGATGGGGGCGATCAACTTCATCGCCACCACGCTGGACTTGCGTGCTCGCGGGCTCTCGCTGATGCGCATGCCGCTGACGGTGTGGTCGTGGTTCATCACCGCGGGCATTTCGCTGCTGGCTTTCGGCGTGCTCCTCGCCGCGGGCATCCTGCTGCTGCTGGACCGCACCGCGGCCACCAGCTTTTTCATTCCCGGAAACCTTGTCCTCACGGACAAAGTCATTCCCCACAAGGGCGGTTCGCCCATCCTGTGGCAGCACTTGTTCTGGTTCTTCGGACACCCGGAGGTGTACATCGCCATCCTTCCGGGCATGGGCGTGACCTCGCACGTTCTTTCCACGTTCAGCCGCAAGCCGGTGTTCGGCTATCGCGCCATGGTGTTCGCGCTGAGCTCTATCGCCTTTTTAGGCTTCATTGTGTGGGGCCACCACATGTTTGTCAGTGGCATGAGCCCCTACGTGGGCCTGGCTTTTTCGGTGCTGACCATGACCATCGGCGTGCCCTCGGCCATCAAGACGTTTAACTGGCTGGGCACACTGTGGGGCGGCGAAATCCGGTTCACCACACCGATGCTGTTCGCGCTGGGCTTCGTGTCGCTGTTCGTGAGCGGCGGGCTTTCGGGGCTTTTTCTGGCGCAGACTTCCATTGACCAATATCTGCACGACACTTACTTCGTCGTGGCGCACTTCCATTTGATTATGGGCGTGGCGGCCATTTTCGGAATGTTCACCGCCACCTATTTCTGGTTTCCGAAAATGTTCGGCCGGATGATGAGCGAATCGCTGGGCAAGCTGCACTTCTGGCTCAGCTTCGTGGGCGTGTACGCCATTTTCATGCCCATGCACTTCATCGGCCTGGCGGGACACCCGCGGCGCTACGCGGACGGCTCGGGCGCCGCATTCCTTGCGAGCATGGATCCGGTGCACATGTTCATGAGCGTCGCGGCGTTCATTACCATCGCGGCGCAGTTTATCTTCCTCTTCAATCTGGTGTGGAGCATCTGGAAGGGCAAGAAGGCGGACATCAATCCGTGGCAGGCCACCACGCTGGAGTGGAGCATTCCTTCGCCGCCGCCGCACGACAATTTTGCGGGGCACGAGCCCACCGTGTATCGCGGCCCGTACGAATTCAGCGTCCCCGGCGTGGCCGATGATTTCATTTTGCAAACCACGCCGCCCGATAAAGTGGTCAAGTGCTAGTTTGGCGCGCGTTCCGCTCGGCGGGACGCACAACGGAGAAACGATTTGCCCGGCGCAGCTGTCACCGATGAACTCGAATTACTGAACGCAGGCGGAGGTCCGCCCGCGGACCGTGGTGGCGCCGGTGGAGACTGGCGCGAGGGACCCGGCGCGTTCGGGCGCGAGCGGCGCATGTACCTCACCGGCGTTTCCGTGGCGCTTGCGGCCATATTGATGTTTTTCATGGCGCTGGCCAGTTCGTACATCGTGCGCAAAGGGACGGGCACAGACTGGCAGCCGATCGAAATGCCGCGGATTCTCTGGCTGAATACGGCCGTGCTGTTGGCGTCGAGCATTACGGTGGAAGTGGCGCGGCGCAAGCTGGCGCAGGTCGGCGTCGGCGAGTTTCGCAACTGGTGGGCCATCACCACCGCGCTGGGAACGCTCTTTCTCGGCGGACAATTTGTTGCCTGGCGCGTGCTGGCCGACCAGGGACTCTTCCTGGCCACGAATCCGAGCAGCAGCTTTTTCTACGTGCTCACTGCTTCGCATGGCGCGCACCTGTTGATCGGTCTGTTCGCACTGCTTTACGTGGCGATCCGCGCGGGGCGGCCGGTGTGGCGGCGGCGCGCAATTGCCGCGGAAGGCGTGGCCATTTACTGGCACTTTCTCGACGGGCTTTGGGTTTTTTTGCTCTTACTTCTGAACATCGGACGGTGACAAGTGACTGATTCCCACGCCGACGTCTTGCGTGAGTCCTCCTGGACGGGCGGAGCGCATCCCTACTCCATCGGCTCCAAGAAGCTGGGGATGTGGCTGTTCATTGTGTCGGACACGCTGACCTTCGCCGCTCTGCTGCTTACCTACAGCTACTGCCGGCTGACGAATCCGAATTGGCCGACGCCATTTCCCATCGTGCCGGCCATCGTGTTCTCCACGGTCATGACCGTAGTGCTGCTGGCCAGCAGCTTGACGATGGTGATGGGCGTGGCGGCGGCGCATCGCGGCAATCGAGCCTCCACGGTGAAGTGGATGCTTGCGACCATGCTGGGCGGCGCGATCTTTTGCGGCCTGCACGCCACCGAATGGATGCACCTGATCCATGAGGGCCTGCGGCCATTCGCCAATCCGTGGGGCGGCTCGCCGCTGTTCGGCGCCACGTTTTTCGGCATCACCGGCTTGCACATGACACACGTGGCCATCGGCGTCATCTATCTCGGCATCGTGGCCACGGGATTCGGTCGCGGCAAGTTTTCCGCCGAGGACGTCGAAGTCAGCGGACTCTACTGGCACTTTGTGGACCTGGTGTGGATGTTCGTTTTCCCGATGATCTATCTGATGTCGGTGAAGTACTAACAGCAGGGGCACCTCGTTGAAGGAGCGGACGAAACGAAATGAGCTCTCATTCCACTGAAGCAAACGCACACGGCGGCACAACGAAACTCTTTGCCTGGGTGTGGCTGTGGCTGATCATCATCACCGGCGCCGAGGTGTACCTGGCCTACAAGCACCTGCCGCCGGTAACCATGCTGCTCTTGCTGATCGGCATGTCCGTGGTGAAGGCCGGGCTGATCATGTCGTACTTCATGCACCTGCGCTTTGAGAAACACAGCCTGGTGTGGACGCTGATTCCGGTCACCATCTTCTGCATCGGCATGATGACCATGATTTTTCCAGACGGCATACGGCTGCGCGATTCGCACAACGCCCCGCAGGGTAAGGTGCAGCCGAAGTAATTTTGCGGGGATTCGAACGAAGGCAAATATGAATACTCGACTGGCTGCCGGACTTCTTTTCGCGATGCTAGTGTTGGCGCTAGCTCCCGCGGCTTCCGCGCAGTGCGCCATGTGCGCCAACGCCGCCGAAACGCAGCAGGCCGAAGCGCGCAAAGCACTCAACATGGGCATCGCCGCGCTCGTCGCGCCGGTATTTCTCCTCGTCGGCGCCTTTGTATGTATGTCCTATCAGCGCCGCAACGCTCCCGATGATCCCTCTGGTGAACTCCCCGGATTGGCCGGGCCCGCGCCCTCAAAGGCGTCGGTCGTGAATCTCCCGCTAGACTCCCCTTCAGACCGTTCTCGACCCTTCATATAGCGAATGGTGGATGTGCAGGCAGGTGTTTTTGGATCCCGACGAATACAGCTTTGCTGAGAAGTTTTCAGGCGGCGTGTGACTTGTGAAGGGAATTTGCGGTGCGCTTCTCTGGGAAGAATTGGCGGAACGTTTCCATGGCGGATCGCAGAATCATGCGACAGTCTTTGCAGTGGCCGAAATGCCAGTGCATTTTTTGAGCGGTGAGCACATCCACGGCTTCGTTCAATAAGCCGGGTAGGTGCTTGCGGACTTCGCTGCAACTCAACTGGCATGATTGGCCCATGTGAGGTGCCCCCGAAGGGATATGGGCACTTCACGGGCCATTTCTCCCGGGCAGAAAGAAACTCCATAACAACTGTAGTTACAACGAGTTACGTCGAGAAATGGAATTTCTCGAAGTCGGCGGCGTTCTCTTTCGGGAGCGCGTAATTACGCGCAGCGGGATTTTTTGCCATCGCGCCTCGAAAGAGGCGATCTTGAATCAGCGCACCTGCAAACTGTCATCAGGGTCTGCATTCACCGCTGTATCGTGCACAAAGCGCTTGCGGCCTTGCAAGTAATACACGAGCCCGAGCGGGCTGATCAGGAGAGTAAGCACTCTCCAGCCGAGAAGGGCTTCTGCGCCGCTTGTCAGGCCCGCCAGTGCGAACAGCTTGCTGAATGCCGCTTCGCCAACCCCGAGGCCCCCGGGCGTCACCGGAAGTGCATTGGCCGCGAATCCGATGGGGATGAGCACGCACATCTTCCACGCAAACTCGCCTGGATGAGTAGCCAGCGACGCCAGCATGGCCACGCTCATGGCCAGCACGTGTGCCAGGAGCGAAATCCCCACCGCCGAGACGAGCGGCGCAGGATGTTCGCGGTAGGCGTGCAGCGTGTCGTAGACGATGCCGATGTAGCGGCCCAGAGGCAGGCGGCGAAAGGCCCACTCCACCGGAGCACTTTGCCGCACGCGCTCGGAAAAGCATAGCAGCGTGCCGGCCAAAGTTCCCGCGGCAATTCCGGCCACCACCCAAAGCACCGCGCGGAGTCCCGCGGATTTCTCCAGCAGCTCCGGAAAGAACGGCAGCAGCAGCGGCAACAGCATCATCGCGAACATGCCCGTGGCGCGGTCGAGCATGACGATGGTGCCCACTTCCATCTTGCGGCCGGGGTTGCCCTCCGTCGCATAGTAGATTCTTACGAGGTCGCCACCCGTGGAGCCGGGCAAGTAGGAATTGAAAAACACTCCAATCATCGTCAGGCGGAAGGCCGAATACAGCGTCAAGTGAAAGCCGCGCGGGTCGAGCAAAATGCGCAGCCGCCACGCGGTGACAACCGCGTCCAGCAGGAGCAGCACGATCACCGTCAGCGCAATCGTCCACTGCGTGGCCAGCCCGGCCATGGCTCTCCACTGGATGGCGCCCGACCGCCACAGGTACACCACCAGCGCAATGCCGATGACAATGCGCAGGATTGTAAAAAGGACTTGCCTGGCGCCTCTCATCCGCAAAACACTTCGCGTGCGGCGGCAGCCAGCGCCCCGTACCGCGCGCGGAGATCCAGCATGGGAATGGGTTGGTTCGCGGTTTTTGAAGTGGCCTCGGTCATGTGCGCAACGCGAAACTTTAATCGCAATCGCACCCAAACACAAATTCGCCCGGTCCCGCGCGTGCGGGACCGGGCGAATTCCATTGCCAGAAAATTACTTTGCTGCTTCTTTCTTTTTCAGACCGGTGCAGAGCGTGACCGCGCCGGTCGGATCCACCGCGCTGTTGCCTTCCTCGATGTACTGGATCGCGCCTTGCTTGTCCACGACAAACGTGGTGCGGTTGGCGAATTGAGTCTGCTTGTTCAACACGCCATAGGCTTGGGACACCGTCAGGTCCAGGTCGCTCAGCAGGGGATAGGAGAGGCCCAGCGACTTGGCAAAGTTGCGATTGCGGGTGGCGGAATCGATGCTGATGCCGAATACTTGTGAATCGCTTTCTACAAGCTTGGACGTACCATCCTGGTACGCCTTCATTTCCTTCGTTCAACCACCGGTGAAGGCGAGCACATAAAACGCCAGCACGACGTTCTTCTTGCCCCGGAAGGAGCTCAACTTTACGGTCTTGCCGTTGTTGTCCTTCAGCTTGAAATCCGGTGCCATGTCGCCCACTTTCAGGTGGGTTTTGGCGACCGCCGGCTGTTGCGCGGCGGCAGGCAGCGCAAACAAGAGCAATGCCAAGGTGCAAAGAGAAATTCCAATTCGTTTCAGCATACGTTCAAACTCCCCAGCGCGAATTCACGCCGAAAATCACAAATGTAGGCGAAGGGCCTGAGCTGCCCGGCGCCTATTATATGATGCAGCGTCCAAAAAAGAAGGAATGATTTTTAGGCTGGCCGTTCTGGTCTTCCAGCAGCATGAGGGGCAATTGGCGCAGGCGGGGTGCGGCACGCCGGAGGCGAACCCGGCAAGCGGTGCCGGTTGCGGGCCACCCAGCGGTACAACCTGGGCCCGGAATTGCGAAAAAGTGAAGTCCCCAGCAGCGCCCCGAGCCATTTCAGAAAAGGCATCACGCGCAGCAACGCGACCCAGGCTGCGAATCCAACATGCCAGGCGCCGTCCGGCGCGCGCACATGGATTTCGCGATCGAGCTCCTCGCGAGAAAACGGCGTCTGCCCGGCTACGGCCGGATCGTTGTAGTCGAGGAAATTCAATCGCTCGTCCGTGTCGAACGGCTCGATGCGCGCGCGTGCCCATTGGCAAAACGCGCAGCCCCCGTCCATAAATACATCGTATTTTTTGTGGCCCGGCACCGCTGCTCCCGAACGCATTATACGCTCAGCAAGACTCCTCCCGTTCTGTGAGCATTTCCCGCATAATCCGCTGGTGACTTCTGCGGTCGAACAGCTCGAACAGGAATTCGCGGCGCAGTACGGCTTTGCCGGCAGTGTTGCCGCGGGATTCGGCCGCGCCGCCTTGCGATTAGCCTTGGATGCGGTGGACCCGCGCGGGGGCGACGTCCTGCTGCCGGATTTTGTCTGCGCCCAGGTGCCGGAAGCGGTGCGTCGCGCGGGTGGCGCGCCGCTTTTCTATCCCGTTGGAAAAGATCTAAGCGTTGCGCCAGAAATATTTGGCGCTGCATTCACGCCTGCGACTCGTGCCGCCATCGCGGTGCACTACTTCGGACGCCCGCTGCCTTCCATGGCGTTGCTGGCGGAAATCTGCCGTGAGCGGCGCGTTGCATTCATCGAGGATTGCGCCCTGGCTTTTGGTACACCGGGCGCGGCTGCACACGGAGACATTGCGCTTTTCTCCTTTACAAAATCCGACTGGTGTTATGGCGGCGGCCTGCTGGCAACTCGCTCGCCAGAGCTGATGGCGCGCGCACGAGCTCTCCGCGATTCGTCTTTCCACGCTGCGCCGGGATTGGCCTTTGGCTACGGATTGCTTCGCCGCGCGGATTTTGCGGCCAACCGCCCTGCCCGGAGCCGCGCCGCCGAATTCGCCGGCCGGACACTGGAAACTCTCTGGGGCTTTCGCGCGCGAGGTTTCTACGACTCTGGCAAATACGACACGCTGCTGCCCGACTTCGCCGCGCGCCGCGCACGCTGCTTGATTGCGGAACTTCGGGCGCAAACGGCGGAACGCCGGCGAATTGTCGAGGAGATTTACGATTCGCTGCGTGCCGCAAAGCAATTGTTGTTTCGGCCGGAACTCAGCACCCAAGATTCCTGCGCTTTTTTGCTCGTCAAGAGCGACGCCGGCGAGGCCTTCGCGTGGCGCGAGCGCGCCGCGCGGGCCGGCGTGACGCTGCGGCTTTGCTGGCCTTCCTTTCAGGATGCAGGGCCAGGACAGACGAACCCCGCGCTTGGCTGGCTGGCCGAACATCTGCTGTTGATGGAGATTCACCCGAGACTGACAGAAAGGGAAGTGCAGCGCATTGTCCGCTGCTTGAAGCAGCTTGCTCGGTAGTCCGAGTTGAAGCTGGGTAAAAAGCAGGATGCTAGCGCAATCTTCCCGGAGGGTCGGCGGGTTCTGGTACGTGAGGGTTGGCGGAGGGCGTGCCGTGGCTGGCTTCGCGTTTTGAGGGCGCGGGCATGGGTATCCCGATCCCCTGGTTCAATTCGAGATGCTCTTTGCCACACCGAGGGCAATAGCCCTTTCCGGTTTCCTCATCGCGCAGGCTGGCCAATTCGTAGCAGCCACAGATGCAATCGCAGTAACCGGTTGTAGACGCTGTCTTGATCGCGACCAAAGCCATGGGATCTCCCCCGTCGCGGATACTACAACGGGCGAAAGGGAATGGCAAGCTGGCGTGAGATTTCGCGTTTTCCACAGGCCAGAAAGCCCTCCTACTGAATCCAGCAGTTTTCTCCAAATTTTGGAACGCGTCCATTTTTGGACATTCCGGTCCCCGATACGACTGCCTGAAAATAAGCACTTTAGGCCCTTGACATTTCCCCTGAAGACTGGCACTTTCCGTGCAGCAAAACAACCGACAGTAGTACCCTGTGGGGGCGTTTCTTTGGACGAATCTGGGTTTAGGACACGAATCCCTGTTCGCTTGGGTGGTTTCTGGGGGCTCTCCTCAGGTGTGTCCACGCCCTTCCGCAGGATGTCGCAAGAGTTTTGCTCCAAAAATTCCGAGTGGCTCAAGTGCTCCTTCCGCGCTGAATCCGAATCCGCCTCAGACTTTCGCTCTATGCACTCCCAGGTCTGCCTGGGTCTGAGTGGCCCGTCTGTTCGGCTTGGAGCGGTGGCACTTGAGAATTACGTCTAGGAGGAACGATGGCAAAGCGTTTTCTCTGTTTCATGGTACTGGCTGCGTTGTGCCTGATCGGCTCTACCGAGTTGATGGCCCAGGTTTCCTCGACGGGTCAGCTTACCGGTACCGTGACCGACCAGACCGGCGCGGTCATCGCCGGCGCCGTCATTAAGATTAAGGACGACGCGACCGGCAACGTGTTCGAGACCAAGTCCTCGGCGGATGGCCATTTCTCCGCTGCCAGCTTACGGCCGGGTGCTTACACCGTGTCCGTCAGCTTGCAGGGCTTTAAGGGCGTCGAGTATAGGGATGTGAAAATCACTGTTGGACAGGTCTATGATCTGTCCGCCAGGCTCGAGGTTGGCGCGGTCGAATCCACGGTCGTGGTCGAGGCCGGCGCTGAAATTCTGGAGACCGTGTCCACCACCGTGAGCTCCTCGATCACGGGCAAGAGCATCACGCAGCTCCCTCTGACCTCGCGCAACGCCCTTGATCTGGTGGTCCTGTTGCCCGGGGCCAGCACCGTCGGCCGGAGCCGTGACACTTCCTTCATGGGCCTGCCCAAGGGCGCCATCAACATCACACTGGACGGCATCAACACCCAGGACAGCCTGCTGAAGTCCAGCGACGGCTTCTTCACCCTGATCGCGACGCGTACGGACTCCATCGAAGAGTTCAGCGTCAGCACAGCCGGGCAGGGTTCTGAGCAGTCCGGCGAAGGTGGCGTGCAGATCCGCTTCGAGACCAAGCGCGGCGGGAACGTGTATCACGGCGGCGCCTGGTGGTATCACCGCAACGACTTCTTCAACTCCAACTATTGGTTCAGCAACCGCGATGGTGTGGAACGCCAGCGCCAGCGCCTGAACCAGTATGGCGGCCAAGTGGGCGGCCCCATTTGGAAGGACAGGGCGTTCTTCTTCGCCTCCATTGACATCTACAAAAACCCGGGCTCGGTGGCCCGCTCGCGCACCATCTTGAGCACCGATGCTCTGGGTGGAATCTTCAACTATGGGGTGTCCGCCATTCCGGCTTCGTTGCCTCCCTGGGTGACCTGCTCCTCCAGCAGCCCGCGCTTGATTCCCAATGTCGCGGCGATCTGCTCGGCGAACCTGGTGACGCTTGCGGCCCAGTCCTTCACCGGCTTCGCGACCGGGTTCCCGACCGCGTTTGATCCGCTGGTCATGACGCAACTCAACGCTGTTAATACTGTGCGCTCTGCGGCTGGCGTAAAAGTCGCTGCGATTACCAACCCCTGGTTGGACACCGTGAGCTTCAACAACACGGCCAGCGGCCTCCGGCGCTTCCCCGACCTCCGCCTGGATTACTCCATCACCAAAAACATCCAGTGGACGGGGATCTACCATTACAACTACTACACTTCCACGCCGGACACCCTGAATGGGCTGGACCCAACTTTCCCCGTGGCGCCATTCAAAGACGCTTTTGGCAGCCAGCTTTCCAACCGCAACGAATGGGTCTCTGCGGTGCGTTGGAATATCGGAGCCACGAAAAGCAACGAAGTCCGCGCCGGGTTGGTTACCTCCCCGGTGATGTTCTTCCCGGACTTGGACGTCGGGCTCTACCCGCAGGCAACCACCAACATCGGCACCGTCAACATGCGCACGACGCTTCCCTCGGTTACCACGCCATACCCGGCATTCAACACACAGGGCCGTAACGGCGGCTTGTTTCAGTTGATCGAAACGTTCAGTTGGAGCAGGGGAAAGCACAACATGACGTTTGGAGGCCAGTGGACGCGTGTGCGCCTGGTTGGCTTCTTTGCCAGCCGCGCGGTCAACACGATTTCGCTGGGCCTGGCCAGCACGGACCCTGCCAGCGGCCTGATGTTCACCAACTCAGGGGACTCGGCTGGTGGTTTTACAACTAATAATACGGGGAACTTGCCCGGCGCCAGTTCCGCCAATCTTGGCCTGGCGCGGGGCCTGTATGGCTTGCTGCTGGGTCGCGTGACCGGCTACTCGGGCACGATTTCCGTGGACGAGAACGAGCGGATTTTCAAGGCCGGTTCGCCGCGCTTGCAGCGCTCCAACCAGCATGAGATGGGCTTCTACGGCAACGATTCCTGGCGCGCCCTTCCCCAGCTCACGATTAACTTTGGGCTGCGGTACGAAATTCAGCGTTACGGAAACGACCCGAAAAACCTCACCTTCCGTCCCGTGGGCGGTGTGGAGGGCGTGTTCGGACCCTCCGGGCTGAACAACTTCTACAAGCCGGGAACTTTGACCGGCAGCATCACGCAGTTTGAACTCAACAACAACCGTCCCTGGTACAACATCGACATGAACAACTTTGCTCCCAACCTGGGTGTGGCTTGGACCCCAAGCTTCTCCAATAAGCTCCTGAAGTCGTTCTTTGGAGAGGCCGGCAAGTCGGTGTTCCGTGCCACGTATTCCACCACCTACACGCGCGAAGGAGTCAGCACCTTTCAGACCACGGCGTTTACCAATCCGGGCGCAAACGGCTCGATCTTCTCCAACCCGGTAGCGCCGGCGGCTGGCCCGTGTCCAGCGGCTCCCTTCACCACCGCGGGGTTTACAGTGGGTACATTCCCGGCCGGTTGTTTGACGATGTCGGGTGTGTTTAATGGTGATTTGCAGACAGTGAACACCAACCCGGCGTCTTTCGCCGGCGACACGCCGTTCCAAATCCTGGCGTTTTCGGGCCAGCAAGTCGCGACGTTCGATCCGAATCTGCGCGTCCCACTGATCCACAACTGGTCTTTCGGGATTCAGCGCGAGATTTCGCCGAGCATCGTGGTGGAAGTGCGCTACGTGGGCAACCACTCCGTGGGCCTCTGGCGCCTGGACAGCGTGAACGAAATTAACATCTTCGAAAACGGGTTTTTGGCCGAATTCACCAACGCCAAGAGCAACCTCACCATCTGCCGAGCCACCGCGGGCTGCACCGCGCGGTTCTCCAACCAGGGTCTTCCCGGGCAGGTTCCCGTGCCCATCATGACCCAGATGTTTACGGGCTCAACGGCAGGCTCGCAAACCAGCTCCAACTTCTCAAGCAGCACGTTCATCACGCCGCTCGACAATGGAGCTGCCGGCGCATTTGCCGCTACCGTGGCCAACAACACCACTTTCCTTTGCAACCTGGTGGGCTCTGTTGCCCTGCGTGGGGCGCTGCCTTCCCCATGCGCCTCCTCTGCACCGGCCACCACGACGTTCCCGGTGAACTTCTGGACCGCCAACCCGCAAGCGACCTCCGGCTCGTTCCGGCAACGCAATGCGGGCCAGTCCACGTGGAACGGCATGACGGTGGAAGTTCGCAAGCGCTACTCCAAGGGCTTGCTCTTCTCCGCGAACTACACGTTCGCCAAGGCCCTCACCAACGTCTGGGGCGAGTCTGCGTCCGCGAACATCAACCTGACCACGATGCGGGACTCCGGCTACGACAAGGGCCCCTCAGCGTTTGACCTGCGTCATGACTTCAAGATCAACTTCATTTACTCCTTCCCATTTGGCCCGGGCCGCAGGTGGAACTCGAGCCACGGATGGGTGAATCGAATCATCGAAGGCTGGGAAATCAGCGGCGTGAACCGGTGGCGGTCGGGACGTGTGTTCCGTCTGGCCAGCGGCAACAACTGGCGCACTTTCAATGCCGCCGACTCCGGCGTCATCCTGAAGGGCATCACGCCGAAGCAGATTCAGAGTTCGCTCAGCGTTCGCAAACTGCCGAACGGAAACGTGTACTGGTTCCCGGCAGCGCTGATCGGATCCAACGGACAGGCCAACACGTCGTTCATCGCGCCGTGCAACACACCGGGCAAGCTCTGCGATCGGTTGTTCTTGACCGGGCCGAGCTTCTTCCGCATGGACCTCAACGTGGTCAAGAAGATCAAGATCTGGGAGCGGTATGAGATTGAATACCGCGCGGAGTTCTTGAATGCCTTCAACAACATCAATTTCCAATTCCCGGGGACCGAAGCGAGCACGGGTACAACCGCCGACATTACTGGCGGAACCTTCGGCCAGATTACCGCCGCGTTCCGGGACGTGAACTCCACGGACGACAACGGAGGACGTATCATTCAGATGGTTCTCCGCGTCCGCTTCTAACTCATCCGGTTCTGGCGCATCCCGGCAGTTAGGATGAGCCAGAGCCGCGAAACACCGGGGGAGGCGCTACGCGCCTCCCCCATTTTTTTGTCACCCTGTTTTTTCAGCAGACGCGGCAGCAAGGAGAGAGACTTCCAGCCCCAAAGAATTCCGAATCTTCTATTCAATACCTCGCCTTCACAAATCCTTCAATTGCGACAATCGAAAGGGTTCGCCGATATTTTCCCGCAACTCCTGCCATACGCGGTCCGGCAGCGTGCGGAAGACTTCCACGGCTTTGGGATCGAATTGCGTGCCGGAAAATTTGCCAATCTCCGCGTGCGCTTCGGCGAGCGAAAGCGCCTTCCGGTACGGCCGGTCGGAGATCATGGCGTCGAGGGTGTCGGCAATCGCGAAAATCCGCGCGCCCAGGGGGATCTGATCGCCCTTCAGTCCGCGCGGGTAGCCTGAACCGTCGTAGCGCTCCTGGTGGGCCAGCACGATTTCCGCCGCTTCCTTGAGAAAAGGAATCCGCTTGAGCACGGCATAGCCGATTTCGCTGTGCCGCTTGATGACCACCCACTCGTCCGGAGTCAGCGGCCCCGGCTTGCGCAGGATGCTGTCGGGCACGGCCATCTTGCCGATGTCGTGGAGAAACGCGCCGCGCGCGATGTGGTGCAGGTCCGGCCCGCTGACGCCCATGGCGCGCGCCATGCAGATGGTGTAGGCGGTGACGCGCTGGCAGTGGCCTTCGGTTTCCGCATCCTTCAAGTCCAGCGCGCCCCCCAGCGCTTCCAGCGTGTAGTCGTAGGAGTGCTCCAATTCTTCGAGGGCTTTGCTGAGCTGCGCGGTGCGCTCGGTCACCCGCTGCTCAAGTTCCTGTTGATAGCGGAGGTTTTCCTGCCGCAAGCGGCGGTGCTCCAGAGCGCGGTGCACGGCGTGGTAGAGCTGATCGCGCTCGAACGGCTTCAGGATGTAGTCGTACGCGCCGCGGCGAATGGCTTCCAGGGCAATGGAAATATCGTGCATCGCCGTCACCATCACGACGGGCACGGAATCGTCCCGGCCGCGAATCTTCCCCAGCAGCTCCATGCCATCCATTTCCGGCATCACCACATCGCTTAATACCAGGTCGGGCGGGTGGGCGTGCAGTTGCCCCAGCGCTTCCTGCCCGTTGGCGGCCATGACGCACTCATAGCCTTTGGCTTCGAGCAGCGTGGCTACCACCTCGCGGATTGCGTCTTCGTCGTCCACCACCAGAATGCGCTCAGGGCTCATTGCTCTCCTTAATTAAGTGATTATACTGCCTTGTTTCCACTCTTTCTTTCGGCGTACTTTGCGCGATGTCGCTGGTTGTGCACGCCTCCAGAATCTGCTGCAGGCGTGAAACTGCGCTCGCATGGCGCAGCGCTTACCGCCTCGCGGCCATTCTTTACACGCGTTCCCCTCTGTACTACAGTTGCCCAGCGATGAATTCCGAGCGACGCTTCAAAGGGCAGGTGATCGTGGTCACCGGCGCGAGCCGGGGTATCGGGCGCTCCATTGCGCTGGCCTTTGCCGAGGAAGGCGCTGCGGTGGCCGTAGTCAGCACCACCACCAAAGGCTCGCAGGCTGCCGCCGACGAAATCACGGCGCGGGGCGGCCGCGCGCTGCCCGTAGTGGCCGACGTTTGCCGGGAAGCGGACGTCACGCGCATGGTGGCTCAGGCGGAAGAGTCGCTCGGCCCCGTCCGTGTGCTGGTCAACAACGCGGGCATCGGCGGCCCCACCGGTCCGCTGGCCAAGGTTTCCCTGGACGAATGGGAGCGCGTCCTCGCCGTCAATCTAACCGGTGCATTCTTGTGCTGCCGCGAGGTCTTGAAGGGCATGTTGACCCGAACGCGCAGCACGACAACTCCCGCCGCGGCGGGCTGCATCATCAACATCGGCTCCATGGCTGGGAAAATTGCGTACCCCCAGCGCACGCCCTACGCCAGCTCCAAATGGGGCCTCATCGGCCTTACGAAGAGCCTGGCCGAAGAAGTCGGCCGCCTGGGTATCCGCGTCAACTGCATTTGCCCCGGCCCCATTCAGACCGACCTGCTGGAAAGTGTTTTTCAGGCGCGCGCCGCGGCCACGGGGGTCACCGCTGAGAAAATCCGCGACAAATATGTTTCTGTCACCATGCTGAAGCGCATCCTCGCACCGGATGAAGTCGCCGCCATGACGCTTTTCCTCGCCTCCGATGCCGCTTCCGGCGTTACCGGGCAGGCCATCGACGTCAGCGGCGGCTGGGCCGACGTGGACCGCGAATGAGAGGCAAAGCGCATCGCCGAGCTGCACAGTTCCTGTTGCTCGCGCTGCTGGCTGCGTCGCTCGGCCGCGCGCAGCAGCCTCCCGCTGCGCCGGAAGACCCGCGCCCGGCGGAGTTCAAAAAACTGGCAGCACAAGTGGTGGAGCTTCGCCGCGCCGGCGTGGATGAGTCCGAAGAGTTGCAGGAGAAAGCTCTCAAGTTGCTCGATGAACTCGTCGCAGAGCAGTTGAACGGCACGGGCCCGCGGGACCTCGCCGTCATGAATCAACGCCTCGCCGCCGCGCTCGCTCGGCCCGGCGCCATCGGTGAGAGCTACGAGTTGGTCCGGCTGGGTGCCAAAGCGAATCGTGAAGTGTTTTACGCGCTCGTCGTCAATTTTTCTTTGAGCGGCCCGTCTGCCATCCGTTATTTTCCGCCGTCCCCGCAGGGCTACCAGTTTGCCGCGCGCATTGACCGATGGGAATTCCCCGATTATTTCGACGAATATGTTGAACTGGTGCCCATCGCCGCCTCCGACATCTTTTTCGTTACCGTGAATGGCCGAACCGACGAACTTCACACCGGCACCTTCGCCGCCTGGCACTTTGCCGACGGCCGCTTCACCGCCGTTTGGACCACCGACATCCTGGAACGCTCCTCCTACGAAGTGCGCCCTGACGGCTTCCACTTGTCCTTTTGCTCGCTGAACGACGAACAGAACCCCCGCCTGTGCCGCCGCATGATGAAGGAACGCTATCAGTGGGACGGCTTTTCGTGGCGCCGCTCCGAGCGCCAGGAATCCGATGCACCCAAGCCCCCGCCTCCAGCCAGGCAATAGTGGCCGCGCCTTGCTTTTACTGCGCATCCGCCCAGCCTGCGCATTGACTTGCCTGCGCGCACTGTGAAAACATAGCCGCGACTTTCTTGCGAGTGTGGCTGGCCGGCTGGAGGCTCGATGAGCAATTCAGAGCGCGTGCGCGACATCATGAATAGCAGCCTGACTACGATCCCGCTGGCGTCGTCACTGCTGGACGCCGCTATCACCATGCGCCGCAGCTCGGTCCGCCATCTCCCCATCCTGGACGCTGAGCGCCTCGTGGGCATTATTACCGAGCGCGACGTCCAACGCTGCGCGCCGTCTCTGCTCAGTCCTATTACCCAAGAGGAATACAATGCCACCTTCGAGAACACACCCATCGAACGCGTGATGCTGCGCAATCCTGTCACGGTGGCCCCGGATTCCCCCATTCGCGATGCCGTATTGCTTATGCTCGACCGCAAAGTGGGCTGCCTGCCCGTCGTGGAAGGAGAGCGCTTGGTCGGAATCCTCACCCGCTCTGACTTGATGAACCTGCTGATGAATTTCCTGCCCGCCCCGCCGGGGTCGTCCGCCTGAGCGCGGCACCCGGTGTCTCCGCTTTGGAACTCGCCGCGTGACTGGTTTCGCTGGTTCGTCTTCGAAATTGGCGCGGGCTATTACACGGAGAAACTCGCCAGCGGCCCCGAAGCAGAGCTGCGCGCCGAATTCGACGCGTGGCTTGCACCGGCTGCCGGAGCGCGGGTACTGGATGTTGGTTGCGGGCCCGGCCATCTTGCGCGCCTGTTTGCGCTGCGCGGGTGTTGCGTCACCGGCGTGGACCGCGGCCGGCGGCTGCTTCGGCTTGCCCGCCGTTGGCCCGCTCCACGGTCTGAAAGCGCCGCCGGCTCCGCCGAGTTTCTTCGAGCGCCCGCAGAGCGTCTGCCGTTTTCCGAAAACTCTTTTGACTTGGTTACCGCTACGACGGTTGTTTATTTCGTTGCGAAGCCCGCGGCGGTCTTGCGCGAAATGGTGCGCGTCACGCGGCCCGGAGGTATCGTGGCTACGCTCGACCCGCATGCATCGATGGACCGCCACTCCGTTCGCGACTACTGCGAGCGCCGGCGCCTCGGTCCACAGGACACGCGCAAGCTGCTCACCTGGGCCATTGCCTCCGAGCGCTGTTTGCGATTTGAAGAGCACGAGCTACGCGCCCTGCTGGCCGACGCCGGACTTGCCTCCTTCGAACTCGAGCGCCGCATGGCCGGGCTGGTCTGGTTTGCCCGCGGTAGAAAACCCGCCGGCCCCTGATGCCATCTCAAAACCTGTTATCCTCTTTCTTCTGAGTGATGCGAAGAGTTGCTTTGAGCAGCCGTAAAAGCGGGATTGTCTTGGGAGCTGACCAATTGATGAAGCGAATTCTGTTTTTCTTAGCAGTCATACTCCTTCTCTTGCCGGCCGCCTTTTCCCAGCAATCCTCCCCCGCGCCGCCCGCGACCTCCGCCAATCCCGAATTTCTGAAAGCCGCGGACGAAGTCCTCGCTGACGTGAGCAGAATAATTTCCTTGCCGGTGAAATCACCACTGAAGAAAACAGTCCGCACGCGAGAAGAAATCCGAGAGTTCATTCTCCGCGAAGTACATGAGGAACGTGATGCCGCCAAGTGGCACGCGGACCAGCTGGCACTAGAAACGTTTGGACTCATCCCCCGCGGCTTCGATCTGCAACAGTTCGTCGTGGATCTGCTGACGGAACAGGTGGCCGGCCTCTACGACCCGAAGAGCAAGGAGTTCTACATCGCGGACTGGATCCCGCTGCACGAGCAGCGCATGGTGATGTCCCATGAGCTCGTTCACGCCCTACAGGATCAGCATTTCGATATCGAGCGGTGGTCCGAAGCGGCCCGGCCCAACGACGACGGCGAACTGGCCCGCCATTCGGTGCTGGAAGGCGCCGCCATCGTGGGCATGCTGGAGTACATGTTGCGCGCGCAAAACCTGAGCGTGAGAGATTTGCCCGACATCGAGCAGTTCATCCGCGCACAGATCGTGGGCGAAGTGGACAAGAATTCACAGCTCGCCAAATCGCCCCCCTACATCCGCGATACGCTGCTGTTTCCCTACTTGGCGGGCACGGCCTTTTCCCAGCGGCTTCTCAAAAACGGCGGAAGTTGGGAGAAGTTCTACGAAATCTTCGCGAAACCGCCCGCTTCCACCCACCAGATCCTTCATCCGGACCTGTACCTCGCTGGTGAAAATCTACCGCCGGTGTCGCTGGCGTCCGCGATCAAAGCAGTTCCGGGCGAATGGAAAAAACTGGACGAGAACACGCTCGGCGAATTTGGCGTGAACGCGCTGCTCAAACAGTTTCTCGGCGAAGAGCGCGCCCAGCGCGTATCCCCGGCATGGGCCGGCGACGCATATGCCGTCTTTGAACAGCAGAAGACGAAGCGCGTCCTGCTCGTCTTCCGCTTGCGCCTAGCCGCCGACTCCGATGCGGCTCGCTTTTTCGGCGCGTATAGCGAAGCCCTGGAGCTGAAATACGCCACGCGCGCAAGTCTATTCCGCCGTCCCAACTTTTTCTCGTTCGAAACCGCGCAAGGTGGCGTCTTCTTTTACTGCCACAATGACGAATGCCTCGCCGCCGAAGGAGCTGCCCGCGCGACCTTTGATCGCATCACCCGCGCGCTGCGCTGGCCTGACGCGCCGCGTCCCGCCGCCGGCAAACCCGGTGAAAAAATTGCCGGCGTTCCGCTGCTGCCCGCGCCGCGCGCTTTCGATGCACACGCCACGCCGTAAATATTTTTCGCTTTCTTCCGCATCGCGGCGCACGCGCCTCTCGCCTGCGCTATAATTCACGCGATCAAAACGCATGACCACCGATCAAAGCCGCATTGACCAACTCCTGAAGGCGCGTGCCGAAGTCGAGCAGGAGCTCGGCCGGTTGCAGGCGGAGGTCGCTGTCCTCTTCACCGACGTAGTCGGCTCGACCTCCTACTTCGAAAAATACGGGGATATTGAAGGCTTGGCCATGGTGACGCGCTACGCCGACCTGGCTTCCAAGGCGGTCGTGGAGCAAGGCGGCCGGCCCATTAAGACCATCGGCGACGCCGTGATGGCGGAATTTGCGCAAGCGGAGCGAGCCGTGCGCGCCGGCGTGGAAATTCAACGGCAATTGCTCCACCTAAACGCCACGCTTCCCGAGCAGAGCCGCCTGCAACTGCGCGTGGGCATCCACCAGGGGAAATGCTTCCGGCAAGAAAACGACCTTTATGGAGAAGGTGTCAATAACGCCGCGCGGGTGATCAAGGGCTGCGGCCCGGCACAAATCCTGATTTCGCGAAGCGTGCGCAATGCCCTCCCCGCGGATTTGCCTTTCCGCTGCACTCTGCTGGGCGAAATTGAACTGAAAAAAGGCGGGGAAAAGGAAGAAGTGTACGAGGTGGTGTGGACGGAGACGCAAGTGTACGTTGAACTGCGCCATCAGAGTACGGTCGCTTTGAAGCGCGGAGATTTGAGCGCGCCCGGGCTCAAAGTAGAGGACCTGGTGCAACCCACGCCGCCGCAAGTCACGTTGAGAAACCCTACCGGTGGACTTGCGCCTGCCGCCACGACTCCGATGCCCGCTGTTTCGCTTTCGGCGCGCTACGAACTGCTCGGCGAATTGGGCAGCGGCGGCATGGGGGTGGTTTACAAGGCGAAAGACCGCGAGACGGGCGACCTGGTGGCGCTCAAAGTCCTGCGACCGGAAATTGCCGCCGACGAAGAGGGCATGGCGCGCTTCAAGCACGAGCTGCGCGTGACGCGGCGTATCACACACAAAAATGTCTGCCGCATTCACGAGTTCAGCCGCAGCGAGGACACGGCCTACATCTCCATGGAGTTGGTGGAAGGCGAAAGCCTGCGGCAAATCCTGGCGCGCTTTGGCAGCATGGCTCCCAAAAAAGGCGTGCAGATCGCGCAGCAGATCTGCTCCGGGCTGCTTGAAGCGCACTCGCAGGGCATTATCCACCGCGACCTTAAGCCGGAAAACGTGATGATCGACCAGGTGGGCAACGTCAAGCTGATGGACTTCGGCATCGCGCGTTCGAACCTGAACCTTTCCGCGACGGCCGCCGGCGTCGTCATCGGCACGCCCGCGTACATGGCTCCCGAGCAGGTGCAGGGCAAGCCGGCGGATGCGCGATCGGACGTCTACTCGCTCGGCCTGATCCTGTACGAGATTTTCACCGGCACGCCCGCCTTCCGCGGCAAGACAGCGGTAGAGATAGTTTTCAAGCAAGTGAAGGAAACAGCGGTTCCACCTCGCCAGCACGAACCCACTCTGCCGCTGCACATTGAACTGGCCATCATTCGCTGCATCGAAAAAAATCCCGACGACCGCTTCCAGTCGGTGGGGGAATTGGAAGCTGCGCTCAATGGAAAGTTGGAGGCGAGCGCTACCGCCTCCGTCGCGGTTCCTACGCCTTCCTCCATGCCCACGGCCGAGGCCTTACCGCCCGCTGCCGCCGCTACGCCTGTGCCAACCACGCCAGTGGCCACTGCTCCCGCCGCGCAGCCTGCAAGGGCAGAAGTGCCTGTCCGCGCAGAAATCGCACCTGCGCCACAGCCTGCTGCCTACGCGCCATCCGCGAAGCCCGGCTCCACTCAAAACACGGGTTTGATTTTCGGCGGAGTTTTTCTGGTGATCGTCATCGGCGGCTTCTTTGCGGTCAAGTATTTCACTGGTGCGAAGTCATCGCCTGAGCAGGCGCCAGCACCCGCATCGCAAGTCGTGCAGCAGCCTGCTCCGCCACTGCAAACTACGCCCCCGCCTCCTTCGCAGCCTGCGCCTGGTGGGTCCGAAACGCCGTCTCGCCCGGAAGCGAACGCGCCTCGCGAATCCGCGCCAGCGAGCGAACCGAGCAAAGTCACCTCGCCGCCACCGGCCACGACGATTCCTGTGCCCGCGCCGGTCGCCCCGCCGGCGGCGCCAGTGCGCCCACTGCCGGACTATTCCTTCTCGCGCACGCTGGCCGGGCACACCGGCGCAGTTTCCTCCATCGCCTTCAGCGCGGACGGCAGTCTGCTGGCCTCCGGCAGCGCGGACAAAACTGTGCGCCTGTGGGATGCCGGCGGCGGACAAGCGATTCACGTGCTGAAGGGCCACGCGGCGGCCGTTACCGCGGTGGCCGTGAGTCCCGACGGCGGCATCGTCGCGTCTGCCAGCCTCGACCGCACGGTGAAGCTCTGGGACGCGAACGGCGGCCGCGAGGCGGGGTCGCTGCCGAAGGAGTCGTCTGGTTTCCTCGCGGTGGCGTTTAGTCCCGACGGCCGCTTGCTGGCCGCGGCCATGCAGGACGGCCGCGTGAAATTGTTCGAGATGCCTTCCGGGCGCGGCGTGCAGAGCATGGACGCGCATGCCGGGCCAGTTCACGCGCTTTCCTTCAGTCCCGACGGGCGGCTGCTGGCCTCCGCTGGCCGCGATCAGAGAATAAAATTGTGGCAAGTTTCTTCCGGGCGGGAAGTCGCGACGCTCTCGGGTCACGCCGATGCGGTCACCAGCGTCGCGTTCAGCGCCGATAGCCGCCTGCTGGCGTCAGGAAGTGAAGATAAAACAGCAAAGGTGTGGGATGTGGCGTCGCGCCGCGAGCTGCGTACACTTTCGGGTCACGCCGCGGGCGTCGATGGCGTGGCCTTCAGCGCCGACGGGCGCGTGCTGGCCTCCGGCAGCGGCGACAAAACCATCAAGCTCTGGGAAGTTTCTTCGGGAAGGGAATTGAAGACGCTCACCGGGCACGTCTTCGGCATCGCCGCAGTGGTCGCCTCGCGCGACGGCCGCTGGCTGGCCTCGGCCGCCGGCGACAATTCCATTCGCCTCTGGCGCCGCGAATAGTCTGCGGGCCATCCAAGAGAGCCGCGCTACTTCATTCGCCGCAGGACCATCACTGTCAAATCATCATGCCGCGGAGCGCCACTCGAGAATTTCCGAAGGTCGTCCAGACACGCCTGCACCAATGACTGCGGCGAAAGTCCATTCTGCTGCCCGACCAGGTTCGTCAGCCGCCCAACTCCGTATTCCGCTTCGCTCGCGTTGCGTGCTTCGGAGAGGCCGTCCGTATAGAGGACCAGCGAATCCCCGGCGCCCAACTGGACTTTTTGCACGGGAAAACTCCCGCCGCAAAACATCCCCAGCGGAACGCTAGTCGCCCCCAGCCGCGCGACTTTGCCGCTTTGCACGGCCAGCACCGGCAAGTGCCCGGCGTTGCTGATTTCCACTTCGCCCGAGCGGCTCGCACGGCCGCACACAAGCGTGGCGTATTGGCCGGTGGGCACGCTTTCGCAGAAGATGCGGTTGACCATCTCCACCAGCTTGTTCACCGGCAGGCTCAAGCTCACCAGGCTGCGAAACGTGGCATGCAACTGTGTCATGAGCATGGACGAAGCTACGCCGTGGCCGGAAACGTCTCCCAGCAGGAAATAATTTTCGCCGGCGCCGTTCAATGCGGGGATGACGTCGCAGTAGTCGCCGCTCACCGATCCCACCGGCGCATAGTGGTAATGCAATTCCCAACCGTCCAGCTTCACATCCTGTTTCGGCAGTAGATTGCGCTGGATGTGCGAGGCCATGTCCAGGTCGGCTTGCAGTTCGCGCTGCTGCTCCTGATTCAAGTGCTCGATGCAGTAGCGTGCCAGCGGATTCACCCGCAGCCATTCATCCCCGACGTGCTCGTGGCAGCTCTCGCAAATGCCGAAGGTGCCTTGCTCGATGCGTTCGAGGGCGTGGTCCACCTCGTGCATCAGCCGCTCGAATTCGCCGTTGCGCCCCGCGCGCGCCATGGCGGCATCCAGCCGCTGTTTGCGCATCTCGAGTTGCGCGCGCAGGACGTCTTGATTAATCGCAGCCATTGTGTGTCTCCTCCCCGGTAGGCTACGGCACGAGCCGCAAAGAGGCTATCCGGACTTTGCGGGCAAATTCAACTTTTCGACGCGACTTGCCGCCCGGCCCGTTTGCGCAGTGGATTGGATTCAGCGAGCGGCATCATCGATGCAGCCGCTGTAAACAGCACCCGGCCATTTTGGCCCGCGCGCCGCTCCAGCCGCTGCAACCGGTGCTCCAGGCGCGAGCGCAGCTTGCGGTGGGCCGCCGGCGTTAATTTGTCTGCTTGCAACGCTGCCCACAGCGCGGCGAGCGCTTCGCGGGTTAGCGCCGCGGCGCGTTCCGGCTCGCGCGCCTGGTGCTCGTAGTACATCGCCAGTTGCTCGTACGCCTCCAGCCCGGCATCGGCGTTGTCATTGTCCGCGCCTACGATCTCATTCCACAACTGCGTGGCCCGGCCGAAATCGTGCTCGCGCTTGGCAAGCCGCGCCAATTCTCGCCGCGCGGCGCGGTCCAACTCGCCAGGCAGCCCCGAGGCCAGCGCACGCTCGTACAGTTGCCGCGAGCGCGGCAATTCTCCGCGACGGCGCAGCAGCCGCGACAATCCGAAAAGGTCCAGGGCTTCGCACTCCGCCGTTTCCGGCTCCGCGAGCAGCGAAAGCATCTTCCCGGAGAGCGCGGCAAGCCCGCGCAAGTCGTGCTGGTTGTGCCGGAAGACATCCGCCAGCGGCTGGGCCGCGCCGCCGCGCAAATAATCAAAATAGAGCTGCGGAATCATTGCGCCCCACAGGTCCGGCCCACGGTCCCAGCCGAGAATGTATTTTTCAAGCTCGGTCAGCCGAACGGACTGCAAGCGCATGCGCCACAATTGCCGCGCAGGATGCAGCAGGTCGAGGTGCGCGCGCAGCGATTCGACAGGGATGGCGCGCGTCATGCGGTATCGGGTTTCGAGCAACGGCCAGTCGAAAGTCTTGCCGTTAAACGTGACCAGCACGGGTCGCTCGCGCAGCCGCTCGCCGAGTGCAAGCAGCAGGGAATGCTCCTCGCCGAAATCGCGCATGAAAAATTGTTCGACTTGCAGCCCGCCGGCATCCCACCACGCCACGCCCACTAAAAACGCGTATGTCCCTGTGCCACCGGCCAGGCCCGTCGTCTCTGTATCGAGGAAGAGCCACTGCTGCGGATCGCTCAGCGCGGCCGCCGACTCCGGCGCGAGCAGCCGCAGTGCGGCGGCTTGCGGAGTGAAACTTTCCGGCTCGGCGTACCAGCGGCGCACAGCCACGTGCTCGCCGTATTCGTTTCGTCGCACCTCGCCGCCAACAATCCTCGCCAGCGCGTCCGAATCGGCGATGGATTGCGCGCGTTCCTCCTCGTCGGGATCGAGCGCCCGGCGCGCAGGCCGCAGCGCGGCGATTCGGCCGTAGCGATCATTGGGCGATGGGCTCATTCAGCTCTCGATAGCTTTTCCAAAATGAACAGCGCCGCCTCTTTTGCATGCTCGTGCTTTTCACCGGCCGGGCCCACGCAGGAGGGGCAGCCTTTCTCGCACGCGCAACCCGCAATCAGTTCGCGCGTCTTCGCCACGAGCAAATCATGCACGCGGAAAAGTGGCTCGCTGAATCCGATGCCGCCGGGATACGCGTCGTAAAGATACAAGTTCGGCTCGAAGAATTTCCTGGTTTCGTCAGCCGCTTTTTGAATTTCCTCAACAGTTGGCGCCTCCTCGAACTCAACGCCGACATTCGGCGAAGGCGGCCGCTCGCCGATGGCTGTGCCGAGGTCGCGGCGGTCGCACATCAGCAGCAGCGTGGCCACCGACTCCAACGCGTGCAACAGCCCGAACATGCCCGCCTGCCGCTCGGAAATGGGGAAGGGCAGCGATTCCACGAGCGCGCGCTCGAGCGTCATCCAGTACGCGGTGGTATGCATTTCGTTTTCCGGCAGCTCGAGTTGTCCCGCGCCTACATTTTCGTTGGTGAAAAACTTGATTTTCTTGAAGCCCACCACCTGCGACCGGACCAGCACATCGCCGTGCGCGCGTTCCGAGGGCCCGGCGACGCTGGCGTGCTCTGCCGTTTCCAGCACGCGCACCTGCGTGTAGCGCACCGCGGCGGTGTAGTAGTCCACGTCCACGCGCTTCACGTAGGCCTTGCGCTCCTGAAAATCCAGCCGCTCCACGTGGTATTGCTGGCCCTCGTGTAGATAGATGGCCTTCGGATGCACAAATTCGAGCGCGCTGGTGAAATCCACCTCGCCGATAACTTCGGCTTCGCCAGTGATGTCGATAATCACGAAGTTGTCGCTGGTCACTGAGCGCAGGCTGATGGTGTCCGCCGGGTAAGCCTCCTGCGTCCAGTGCCAGTGTTCGCCGCTGCGGTGGAGAAAGCCGGCCTCTTCGAGCCGCGCGCACAAATCCGGCAATTCCACGTCGCCGAATTTTTCCTCCGCATTCAGTGGCAGCTCAAACGCTGCGCATTTCAGGTGGTTGATCAGGATTTCCAGGTTATCCGGCTGAATGTAGCCGTGCTCCGGCGACTTTCCAAAGAAATAATCCGGGTTCTTCACGATGAACTGGTCAAGCGGCGCGGACGACGCCACCAATACCGCGCACGAGCTTCCGCAGCGGCGTCCTGCACGGCCCGCGCGCTGCCAGGTGGATGCGATGGTTCCCGGATACCCGGCCATCACCGCGGTGTCCAGCGAGCCGATGTCAATGCCCAGCTCCAGCGCGTTGGTGGACACCACGCCGCGAATTTTGCCGTCGCTCAGCCCGCGCTCGATTTCCCGGCGCTCGCCCGGCAGGTAACCTCCGCGGTAGCCGCGGATGGCTTCGGGCTGGCCCGGCGGCACGCGGTTGGCCTCGCGCAAATACGTGAGCATCACTTCGGTGTGCAGCCGGCTGTTGGCGAAGACGATGGTCTGCTGCCCGCGCTTCAGAAATTCCTGCGCCACGCGTGACGCTTCGTTGATGCAGCTCCGCCGGATGCCGAGAAAGCGATTCACCACCGGCGGGTTGTAGAAGACCAGAAATTTTTCCGCCGCCGGCGCGCCGTTTTCGTCGAGCACGTCCACTTCCGCCTCGATCAGCCGCGAAGCCAGCTCGCCCGGATTGGCAATCGTCGCCGAGGAGCAGATGAATTGCGGATCGCTGCCATAGAACCGCGCAATGCGCCGCAGCCGTCGCAGCACGTTGGCGAGATGGCTCCCGAAAACTCCGCGATAGGTGTGCAACTCGTCGAGCACGATGTACTTCAGATTCTCGAACACGCGCGTCCACTTCGTGTGGTGCGGCAGGATGCCGGTGTGCAGCATGTCCGGGTTGGTCAGGACAATATGGCCCTTTTCGCGGATGGCGCGCCGCGCGTCGGTAGGCGTATCGCCGTCGTAGGTGAACACGCCGAACGAATTTTCCAGCCGCTGCCCGAGGTCGTGCAGCTCGGCGAGTTGGTCCTGCGCCAGCGCCTTGGTTGGGAAGAGGTACATGGCGCGCGTGTCGGGGTTCTCCAGCACCGCGTTTAACACGGGCAAGTTGTAGCAAAGCGTTTTGCCCGAGGCGGTCGGGGTCACTACCACGACGTTGCGCCCCGCGCGCACGCGCTCCGCGGCCGCAGCCTGGTGCGTGTAAAGCGCTGTCACGCCCTTTGCTGTGTACGCCGCGGACAGCTCCGGCCGCACCCAGTCCGGCATCGTCACGCACTGCGCCTCGCGCGCCGGGATGTGATGAATAGCGGTAATCACTTCGCCGGTGTGATCGCGTGCGGCGAGTTCTTCGATCGCGCCGTGGACGCCGGTTGCTAGCCCGCTCGATGTGCGCACAGCCAGAGATTGGCCCATAGTCGCTCCTTCGCCTTTTGTTCGCTAAAGGTAACACGGGGAATTGTCCGCTGCAACACGGTTTTTGCCTACGTTTCCTTGCGACGTGCCTACCTTGCGCACACGGCAAACCCGAGTGCCATCTGCACGCGTCAAACCTTACGTATAATGCCGGGCATTCGGAAGAGAGGGAGTCTGATGCGTTCGCGCGCGATTGCCGTTCTGACACTGTTCGCCATCGCCCTGCTTTGGGCGCCGGCACCGGCTGCGGCCAGCGACCCTTCACCGGAAGCGCTGGTGCAAACCGGTCACTGGAAGCGCGCGCGTGCCGTGCTCGAGCCGCGCGTGCAAGCCAATCCGAAGGATGCGCAAGCGCTATTTCTGCTCTCGCAAGTTCGCGTTGCCTATCGCGACTTCAAGGATGCGGTTGTGTTGGCGGAGCGCGCCGCCGCACAAAATCCGAAAAGCGTGGAGTACCGCCAGCAGGTTGCGGAAGCCGTCTGCGAACTGGCTGGAAAAGAACGTTCATTGGGCCTGGGGCGCCGCTGCAAATCGGAACTGGAAGCAACCGCGGCCCTCGATCCCAACCATGTGGATTCGCGCTGGGGATTGATGGAATGGCACATGGAAGCACCGTGGATTATCGGCGGAAGAAAAGGTGAAGCGCGCAAAATGCTGGCGGAAATCCAGCGCATTAATCCCTCGCGTGGTTATATGGCGCAGAACCGCATGAACCAGCACGAGAAAAAAACCGACTCGCCGGAACCGCTCTTCCTGAAGGCGCTGGAGGCCAACCCCAAGAGCTACTCGATCCGCATGACGCTCGTGAACTTTTATTTTTCCGATGGGCAAAAAAAGTACGACCTCGTGGAAAGGCACGCGCGCGAAGCGCTCAAGTTGGAGCCCGACCGCACCGGCGGTTACGGCGGCCAAGCCGTGGTCTTTGCGCGGCAAAAACGATGGCAAGAGCTGGATGCGATTCTGTCCCAGGCCGAAAAAAACGTGCCAGACAACTTCGCGCCGTTTTACAGCACCGGAAATGTGCTGCTCGCGGACGGCAGCGACTTGCCCCGCGCAGAAAAATATTTCCGCAAGTACTTTTCCATCGAGCCGGAACCCAATGCCCCGGCTCACGCCGATGCGCACTGGCGGTTGGCGCTCGTACTCGAAAAAACGAACCGAAAGCCGGAAGCAGTCCAGGAGCTGCAGAAGGCTCTTCAGCTCAACCCCAATCACGAGGGCGCCAAGAAAGATCTGAAACGCCTAAAACAGAAGTAGCGTCCCGTTCAGGTCCGCCAGATGGCTCGCAACCGTGTGATGTGCAACTCCAGGGCAATCAATCCCGCCAGAGTTACAATCGTCCAGAAGGCTTTTGCGTAGGGGTAGGCCCAGAAAAACGTCCAGTAGTGGTACGCACGCAAAGCGTGGTCATCTGCTATACCGGGGGGTGTCGGCAGTGGAAAGCTGCGTGGTAAATTGCTAGTGCATAGCGCGGAAACGATCCCAGGGACCCAAGTTTCGAATGAGGAAGGAATCGCGGCTCGGGCGCAGGCCACCAGTAAGATTAAGGAAACGAATGTCAGCACTACATAACCCCGCCAAACCGATCCCCGCCGCAGGTCGAAGAGGCCCGGAAGCAAGCTGAAACCGATCCGTGCCAGCCACCGGCTCTTTTTCCCTCGAATAAGTGCCATTTCATCTGATTTCCTCGCCGGGTTGCGCCAGAACACCACGATTAATAAAATCCCCAGCACAAACACAATGCGAGAGGAAACGATTAGCGCGTTAAGCATAGGAGTGACCGATGTCGCGTCACCGAAATTTCTGAATATTCCCTGTCCCGGCCTCCAAATGCGTTGCAGCCACTCCTCCCACGTTAATTCCAAAGAAGCGGCACGGACTTCCTCGTAGGTCAGCGGTACGGGTGGGGACAGGCTGCCCTGCTCGAGCGCCGCCAGATTCTTCTGAGCCCGAGGGTCCTGCGGTAACGACTGGTACAGCTGTTTCGCGCGCGCCGAGTTGCCGGCATAGTGGTTGGCAACCGCAGCGACGTACCGGCGGTTCGGCGTATCGTGACCCTTCAGCCTTCCTTCCAATGACCAGATAACCTCTGCGTGGCCCAGCGTGTCCATCATCATGGGCAAGCTCGCTGTGACTTCGAGCCTAGTCACAACATAAGTGAGCACTCCCATCGCAACAAGCACTGCAGCCAGGGCAGTGCTGAGCACCGCTCGTTCGGCCCGCGTCGTCGCCGCCATCCACTTTCGGAAAGGAGGAAGGGGTCTCATCAATCGCCCGCGTTTCCAGCGGTAAACGAAGTTCCCTGAAACGAGCAGGCCGAGGCCGAGAATGACATACGCCGCTTCGCGGCGGCCCCATCCGATGATCACCAACCCAAATCCAAGCAGGGTTACCCCGCTGACACCAAGAAGAGCTTCCCTTACATATCGCCCGATGCGCGCAATGCCCCAGCGAATCTCAAGCGCTGGGCTTGACGGCTGATCTTTCGGAGCGCCAAGGAGTGAGCACCGCTCTTTGCCTCGCGCCAAGAGCAGTCCAAAAAGAACGAAAAAACTCACCATGAGCGCGGACGCTGCATAGATCGAAAGATCCGTCCGCGCGGCGGCGGCATAAAAGTCGCCTGGATGGCTGAGGACTTGCCTACGCACGGCTGCTTCGTGATTTGCCCGCTGTGTATCGTTGCGATCCCGGAAGTACTTCTCCCAGGCCGCCGCGACAACGTCCTCTCCTTCGAGGCACGGCCCGCCGATTTCGCGCGTTCGCTCCAGCCATGTGTACGCACGCTCCAGGTCGCGTCCACTGCGGCTGTGTTCGGCGGCGATAGCTACGAACGGCATGCTGATCAGCCGCTCGATCAAAAAGTTCACCCCGATGGGTTGCGCCATGGCCTTCCGTCTCTTCAACGCCTCTGCGAAAGCCCGGTCGGCCCATTTCCGCTGGCCGAGTTGCTCGAGGTCAGCGGCCATCCAGGAATAGACGTAATAGGGAATGGCAGGAAATCCGCCTTCAAAAATCCGGGCCCAGACCTTTTCCGCCTCGTCTTTCTTGTCTTGAGCCCATAGAGCTTGCCCGAGCACGTAAAGAAATCCGGGATGGGTCGGGTCCTTTTCGATGGCAGCGCGGGCCGCGCGCTCAAGCTCCCCAATTGTGCTAGGTTTATTCGGATTTTCCGCTTTGACTTTGAGCGCGTAACGCTTTGGGTGTTCGCTTTTTCGCAAGTTCGCATCGGTCTCGAAATTGCCGAGAAGAAAGGTACCAACAGTGACGGCGCGTCTTCGATTCAGCAAATTCTGAGTGTGGTGCAGGGGGCGATCGAGCTTTCCTTGAACAAAGCGCACGGTTGCCTTTTCGCCGCCGATGGATTCGTACTCCATCTCGATCCCGCCGTCTTTCGGGCGAAATGTCTCCGGAACTCCTGGCAGAAGGTACCGCTCGCGCACGTGCCCTGATTCAGAATCGAGTTGAAGCAAATAGAGGAAGCCAGTGCCCCATCGGGTGTCCCACGGCGCGTTCATTTCTTTGTGGACCTCGCCAACGTAGAGTCGCCCGTCCGCCACAATGCCGTTTTTTGTTACATATTCTCCGCCATTTTGCGCCGCAGCTCGATAGGCAATCTCTGCCTCGCGAAGGTGTTCGGCTTCCAGTTCCAGGTCGCCGAGCCGGGCCTGGATTGCTGCGGAGCGAGGATCGAGTGCCACCGCGTCTCGGATTGTTTTGAGTGCGGCGCCCGCCTGACTCAACCGGGAAAGCGCTTCCGCGCGGTGCTGCAGCGTCACCGCGTTTCGCGGCGCGGAGTCGAAAAACTTCAACGCCAGTGCCGCGTCGCCCTTGGTGTAGAGCGCGTGCAGGCCTGCAAGAAACATGGACATTTCGCCCATGCCTTCCGCCGTCGTTTTTCGCAGTTGGATTTGGTTGGGCGCGGTCGCTTGCACCACAGTGGCCTGGGCGGACTGCTCTTGCAGCGCGGCCAGCGGGTCCTTGCCGAGAAGGGTTCTCTGTGCAGCGTTGGCTCCTTTCGCAGTTGTCTCTTGTTTCGGGGGAATGATCGTGAAGTACGGCTGGAGCTCCGTTTCGCCGCGCAGTGTGAACGCTTCGCCCCACACCACCACGTTAGCGCCCATGCGCTCGCCGAGCGCTCGTGCGGCGTCGTGGTCGCGAACCGGCTGCTTAGTCTCCTCAACGCCCAGGATTTTGGCGTTTTCCTTTCCCAGTTTCTGTGCGATGGCCTTTTCCACCAGCGCCGCCATCACCTTGCCTTCTTTGGCCGAGTCCTCGTCCGGCCCGTAGAACGGGGTCACCGCCACTACAAACTGCTTTACGTTGCTCACCGGCGGACTTGTAATCGGCACGTTGATCTGCGTCCACGCAAACCAGCCCGCCGCTGCGACGGCGAGAACCGCCAGCGCAACAAAAACAGGATAGAGCCGCGGCCTTTCTTGCGGCGCAGGCGTGGAGACTCCGCTTGGCGCCGGGGTTACGGGCAGCCCGCTGAGCATCGCGTCGATGCGCTCCAAAAGCGCGGTGTACGAGGCCGGACGCTGCGCGGGGTCCTTCTGCGTCATCCAATCCAGCAGTTGCACCACTCCTTCCGGCGTTTCCGGACGTTTCTTCTTGAGCGCGGGCAACGGCTCGCGGACCTGTTTATCGATCACGTCGAACGGTGTAGCCCCCTCGAACGGCCGCTCGCCGGCCAGCATTTCGTACAGCACGATGCCGAGCGAATAGATGTCACTTCGGAAGTCCACCTCCCGCCCGCGAATTTGTTCCGGCGCGGCGTAGTGAGGCGTGCCCAGCACGTAGGTGTTCGCGCTGAGAGTTGCGTCGCCTTCCATGCGCATGGGCTTCGCCAGGCCGAAGTCCGCCACGCGCACCCGCCCGCGCTTGTCCAGTAGAATGTTCGATGGCTTGATATCGCGGTGAACGATGTTGTGTTCCCACGCCGCTTCCAGCGCATCCACCACTTGCCGCACTATTCGTAGCGCTTCGCCGGCGGAGTGCGGGCCCCGGCGCTTCACGCTTTGCGCCAGATCCTCCCCTTCGACATATTCCATGACCAGATAGGCCTGGCCTTCGCTTTCGCCGAACGCGTAAACGCGCACGATGTGCGGGTGCTCGACGGTGGCCATCGAACGCGCTTCGCGCAAGAACCGCGCGCTGGATTCGGCGTCGCTGGCGTAACGGCGCGAAATCACTTTCACCGCCACGCGCCGCCCCAGCGTTTCATCACTTGCCAAATAGACAGCGCCCATCCCGCCTTCGCCTAAGGCATGAATCATCGTGTAGCCGCTGATGGGGGGAAACGGCGTGCGCAAGTCCACGGTCTGCGCGGAGCATTGCGGGCAGTCTTGTGCGCCTTCCGGTAGGGCCAGCCCGCAAGTTGGGCAGGAGGAGGGACGTGCCGCCATGCTGCGCATTATAGGCGGAATCGCAAGGAGGAGTTAAAAAATTGAAAGCTTAGCAGCGCGCCAGAACGCTGCTCATGGCCGAAGAATGGCCCGCAAGGCTTCTCTCGCGGTCATTTCGCGGCGCGGAGTCTCCGGCCAGACAATTTTCGTTTCCATCGCCCGTGATTTACTTTCCAATGCTGTCCGCGCTTCTTTTTGCGCCGTGGCAATTTGGCCAAGACGCTTGGCAATCCGCGCGCGATATACGTGCGCCCACGCGCGGTAAAAATCAGTTTCCATCGCGCCGAGGGAGGCCAGCTCCAACGCGCTGCCGAATTCGCGTTTCGCTTCCGCGAGCTTTCCCGCGCGGTAAAGCATCCGCCCCATCACAAATCGAATCTGCTGCTGATGGGCTGCCACATCGTCCGGGTCGAGGGCGATAGCTTGCCGGCACAATTCGATGGCCTGGCTAAACTCGCCGCTGTCCTCTAACTCACTCACCTGCCCGAGCAGCTTGGCCTGCTCGCGATTCCGCCGCGCGGCCTCGGTCCAGCGCAACAGGCGCAAGTCCGGATCGAGCGTCACCAGCGTCGCCGGGGCCGCAAGATTCAGTGCAAACGGTGTCACCTCGCCGCGCGTGGCCACGGAATGGCTCACCGGCCCCGCGGAAGTCTGCACGCGCATCCCCACGCGCACCTGAAAATCCGCCGGCACATTCTTCACCACGATTTCGCCCAGCAAAATGTTGGGCGCGTCCGACGTCAAGCGCCGCAGGCTGATTTCCGGAATCTGCGTGCCGTTGATGAAGTATTCGAAAAACCAACCGAGTTCGCGCCCGGAGATTTCCTCGCAGATTTTCCGGAAATCGGCGATGGACGCGCTTTTGCCCGCGAACCGCTTGTAATATTCGCGCAGCGCGCGATCCACGCGCTCGCGGTCAATCACGGTTTCGAGTATGCGCCACACGAGCAGCCCGCGCTGGTAAAGCGTCGCATGCGCTACTTCCCACGGCTCGCGGAAGAGTTGCACCCCCAGTGCCAGCGGCCGCGGCAGCTCCGGCGCGAGCGCGTCGCGCATCGCCCGCTGAACCATGCGCCGCGCCTGCTCACCGTCTTTTTCTTGGAGATACCGCCAGGCAAGATATTCCGCCAAACTTTCCGCCAGCCAGCCGTCCTCCGACCGCGCGAGGGTCACTTCATGTGGGAACCACTGGTGCGCAATTTCGTGCGGCAGAAATTCCGGGGACCACCCCGGATAGTCGTGATACTTGATCACGTCCTCGCTTACGACCATGAACCCCGGCGCGCTGTACCCAATCGCTCCTCCCTGGCCAGGAAAGCCCGGCACGACACGCAAACTACGGCCAGACTTCACGCTCAAGAGTTGTTGATTGCGTTCGCTCTGGTCCGCCGTGGGGTTTTCTGTCTGCTTTGCCTCGATCATTTGCGCATTCGCAAAGAGCAGCCGCGCAAGCTTGTTCACTAGGCTCGCCGAATTCCTGTCGTTCTTGTGCTTCAAGGAACAAATGTCTACGCGTATTTTGATAGGCGGGACCGTAGTGAATGCACTGGACACGGACGAATCACATGTCGACAATCCTTCGGGATAAGCTGCCAAGGCACGCGATGAAATCGGTTTGGTTGTGGCAAAGTGAAAAATTCCACTCATCACAGATTGATCGTCATCTCCATTGCGTTGCACTCCGCCCGTAACGGCTCGCCAGTGCGGCGGAACAAAAACCTGAATTTTATTCTGCGTAAATCCCGACAAATCCACCGCCGGGTACCACCGAGACTCATCGCGCAGCAGGATGCCGTCCTTGGTGATGTAGTCGAGCGGGCCGCGTAGCAACGTGCCTTCGTAAACAAACGTCAGCTTAACTTCTTGTTCCGCTGCGGCCGCTTCCGCCAGCCACACTTGCAATTTCGGCGAGCCCAGCCGGCCGCTGCGCCGAAACTCCAGCTTGCGCCCTTGCGCATCGCTGATTTGTAGAATGTTCAGCCGCGGATTCAGCTCTACTTCAATTGTTTCTGTCTTTTGTTCCGCGCGCACAGTCAGCGTTGCCTTCGCATGCAGAAAACTCTTCTCTGGCTCGAAGCGCACCTCGATCTCATACTTTTCCGCTCGGACTTTCTGTGGCTCCGCATCCGCACGCGCCTGCGAAACGCTCGCGAAAAGCATGAGCAAAACACACGCCAGCGCCCGCGGGGCTTGGCAATTTCGTGTGCGTGCCGATATACTTCTACCCATGGCGCAATCGTATCTCATCTTCGATTTCGGAGCGAACGAGCAGGCGGCGCAGCAGGCGCGTCACAAGCTGGAAGGCTGGAAGCAGGGCTTTCGGCTGGGCAACAAGATCGTCTTCAAATTCGACCGCGAGGCCCCGGAAAAGAAAAACGGCGGCGAGCACATTCGTATTCTCGTCCTTCTCGATTTTTCCGACCACGAGAAACTCTCGCAGCACCGCTGGCAGGAGCGCATCCCTTCGGAAGAGCCCTTCAAGTCCGCCGCGCCGCAGGTGCACCGCGCGGGCGAAGACGGCTTCACCTCTACTGCCGAGCGCTTCGAATCGCTCTCTTAATGCTCTGCCGAAGAAGCCATTTATCCATCCGGCGGGTCTGCGTGATTCTTGCTCTTTACGTCCGCCGCTCCTCCGCTATAATGGTCTGTCTCCGCGCGACGCATTTTTCGAACAACCGAGGTGGACTGGATGGCGGTGCAAACGCGTGTGAAAGCGGCCAAATTCGACGCCACGAAATACCAAGGCCTCGACCGCAACACGCTTCTCCGCATGTACCGCACGATGTATCTTTCCCGCCGGATCGACGACCGCGAAATTCAGCTCAAGCGCCAGAACAAAATCTACTTTCAAATCAGCGGCGCCGGCCATGAAGGCATCCTTGCCGCCGCCGGCCTCGTGCTGAAGCCTTCGTACGACTGGTTTGTTCCTTACTACCGCGACCGCACGCTGTGCCTCATGCTGGGCATGACGCCCTACGAAATGCTGCTCGAGGCGCTGGGCACCAAGGACGACCCCAACTCCGGTGGACGGCAGATGCCTTCGCACTGGGGCCATCAGGCGCTCAACATCGTCAGCAAGTCCTCCTGCACCGGCACGCAGTTTCTGCACTCCGTCGGCGCCGCGGAAGCGTCGCGGTACTACGATGAATTTCCGAAGGCACTCGCGCAGGCAAAAAATGCTCCGCTGGGTCATGCCGTACGCCACCAGGCGGACGAGATTACCTACGTCTCCGGCGGCGAAGGAAGCACCAGCGAAGGCGAATTCTGGGAAGCACTCAATTCCGCCTGCACAAAAAAGCTGCCCGTGCTGTTCATGATTGAGGACAACGGCTACGCCATCTCTGTGCCCGTCGAAGTGCAGACCGCCGGCGCGAACATCTCCAAGCTAGTCTCCGGGTTTCCCGGACTGCACATCGCCGAATGCGACGGCACCGACCCGGTGGAGAGTTACGCCGTTTGCAAGCGCGCCGCCGAATACTGCCGCGCGCGCAAGGGTCCGGCGCTGGTGCACGCGCACGTCACGCGGCCGTACTCGCACTCGCTTTCCGACGACGAAAAGCTCTACAAGACGCAAGAGGAGCGGGAAGCCGAAGCCCGCCGCGATCCTATTCCCACTTTCGGGCTGTTCCTCGTGCGCGAAGGCATCGCCGACGAAAAGGAAATCGAAGCACTCGAAGCCGATGTGGACCGCGAAGTCCTTGAAGCCACCGACCGCGCCCTCGCTTCGGAGTTACCGCCTTCCGGCTCCGCTTCTCTCTGGGTGTACTCGCCCGACGTGGACCCCGCCGGCAAGCAGTTTGAAGTTGCGCCGCAATTCACCGGCGAGCCGAAAACTATGGTGGAGATGGTTTCAGCGACACTCTTGGATGAGATGGACCGCGATGCGCGCATTGTTGTTTTCGGCGAGGACATTGCCGACTGCACGCGCGAAGAGCAGCTCAAAAAGGTGAAAGGGAAGGGCGGCGTCTTCAAGGCCACCGCAGGCTTGCAGCGCCGCTTTGGCTCCTCTCGTGTTTTCAATTCGCCCTTAGCCGAAGCGAATATCATCGGCCGCGCCATTGGCATGGCTGCCCGCGGTATGCGCCCCGTGGTGGAAATTCAATTCTTCGACTACATCTGGCCCGCCATGATGCAGCTCCGCAACGAGCTTGCCGTGATGCGTTGGCGCTCCGGCGGCACCTTCAAGTGCCCCGTGATTGTCCGCGTGGCCATCGGCGGCTATCTCACCGGCGGCGCCATCTATCACAGCCAGTGCGGCGAAGTGACGTTTACGCACATTCCCGGCCTGCGCGTGGTGATGCCTTCCACTGCCCTCGACCTTTGCGGTTTGCTGCGCACGGCCATGCGCGCGGACGACCCGGTGCTCTTCCTTGAGCACAAGCACCTCTACCGCCAGCCTTACAACCGCGCGCCATATCCCGGTCCCGAATTCACCATTCCATTCGGGCGGGCCCGAGTGGTGCGCGACGGCACGGACGCCACAATCGTCACCTATGGAGCGCTGGCGCGGCGCGCGGAAGTTGCCGCCGCCGAACTCGAGCGCGCCGGCGTTTCTGTTGAGGTGCTCGACCTGCGCACGCTCAACCCCTACGACTGGGATTCCATCGCCGCGTCGGTGCGCAAGACCAGCCGCGTCATCGTCGCCTACGAGGACACGCGCTCCTGGGGCTACGGCGCGGAAATTGCCGCGCGCATCGCCGACGAGCTTTTCGAACACCTCGACGCCCCCGTGCGCCGCGTGGCCGCCACGGACACCTTCTGCGCCTACCAGCCCAAGCTGGAGGACGAAATCCTCCCGCAGACCGCGGATATCGTCAGCGCCGCCCGAGACCTCCTCGCGTTCTGATCTTCGCGCCAACATCCTCCGCCATTGCTATTTCCGTTTTGATATAGTAGTATATACGCCGTAGATACATAAGAGGAGAAAGGGCGCATGAAGGCACAAGTCGCAAAATGGGGGAACAGCCTGGCGGTGCGGATCCCCAAGGCCGTGGCGAAAAAAGCCAGGTTCCGCCGGGGCGACCCCATTGAGCTCCGTGTGTCTCGGCCTGGCGCAGTTGAAATTCATTCCCGGAAATCAAAGCCCAGACTGGCTCAACTCGTTCGCGGTATCACGCCACAAAACCGGCACTGCGAAAGCGATTGGGGCGCTCCACAAGGGAATGAACTGTGGTGAGCAATCGCTATGTGCCAGACATCGGCGACCTCATCTGGCTGGAATTCAATCCGCAGGCCGGCCGGGAACGGGCCGGGCGCCGTCCTGCCATCGTTCTTTCACCCGCCTCTTATAACGAAAAGTCAGGCCTTGCGGTGGTTTGTCCCATCACGAGCCAATTGAAGGGATACCCGTTCGAAGTAGCACTTCCCAAAGGACTGGGAGTCACGGGCGTGATTCTTTCTGATCACCTCAAAAGTGTGGATTGGAAGCAACGCCGCGCGGAAAGGGCGGGGCGAGCCCCGAAGCCAATCATTCAGGATGTCCGCCACCTGCTTGGGGTGCTGCTGGGCATTTCCTGAGTTCGCATGCATTGTTGAATTTTCCCGCCTGCGATAGAATCCGCCCACTCGTTTAGCGGACGATATTTCTTGGAGGCTCACGTTGCAGTGCCACAATTGCGGGAATGCTCTGGCGGACGACGCGACGTTTTGCAATCAATGTGGCAGTTCTGTGCAGCCCGCGCCGCCAGCCGTTCCGGAGCCTGAACCGCCTTCCGTTACCGTTCTGATCGAGCCAGGTGCCGGCGTTTGGGCGCCCGCGCCAGAATCCGCCGCCACGCCGGAAGAAAGTGGGACTGCTCAGACTCCGCCGGAACGAGCGTATGCCGCTCCGTTCGCAACCGCCGCCGCCATTTCGGCCGCGCAACCGGCGTTCATCGTTCGCTATGCCGGCTTCTGGCGACGTTTCGCCGCGTATTGGATTGACTGGTTCGTTTTTTTTTCCATCGAGCTTTTCATTGCCGCCGCGCGCGGCGTTCCCTTGAACGCTCAGCAGTCGATGGAGCCCGCGGAGGTTGCCAAAGGACTTTTCATCGGGCTGCTGATCGGCTGGTTGTACGCAGCCACGTTTGAAAGCTCGCCCTGGCAAGCCACCATCGGCAAGCGCGCCATGGACATTTACGTAACCAACCTGCAGGGCCACCGCCTCAACTTTGTGCAGGCATCCGGACGCTTTTTTGGAAAAGTCGTTTCCGCCATCATCTTCGGCATTGGCTTTTTCATGATTGCCTTTACGGAGCGCAAGCAGGGGCTCCACGACCTGTTGGCCGGCTGCCTCGTCGTGCGACGGCAGGTTTAGCCGGCCGTGCGGGGCGCGGAACTTTTTGCCCTCTCCAAACGTATTCAGGGTAGGAAGGCGCACGCAGCGCCGGAGGTGTTTCGATGATTTGCACCAACTGTCAGAGAGAGATCGCCCCGGGTTCGAACTTTTGTTATTACTGCGGCGCGCGCCAGAGTGCGCCCGCCCCGCCGCGTCCGGCCATGGCCCAGCGCTATCTGATGCGTTCGGCCACCAACAAGCGGATCGCCGGAGTCTGCGCTGGCTTTGCCGACTACTTCGGACTCGACGCAGTGCTCACGCGCATTCTGTGGGTGCTGCTGACGTTTTTCACGGGCGTTTTCCCGGGCGTCATCATCTACATCGTGTCCTGGCTGATCATGCCCGTGGCGCCGTACCCGCTGCCGGCTGCGCCGCAACCTGCCGGCGAGCAGCCCAGATAACCAATCTTATTGCTTTGCGCAGTGGCGTCCTGAGGTTTCGGGGCGCCCTTGCTGTTTTCCTACCGCAAACTTCCATTCAGGCTTTTTCTCTAAAGATCAGCTTGTCCACTGAAATCGCGCCGGCCCCGCAGGTGGCCAGGGCAAACGCGGCAACCGCCAGCGCCAGCGGGAATTGATACTCGTCCCACGCCAGTACGCCTTCGCTCAGGTGGACTTTCCAAATGGCCATGGCCATTTCGCCGGCCAGCAAGATGCTTGCGATGCGCGTGAAGAGTCCGGCCACCAAGAGCCACCCGCCGAAAAACTCCACCACTCCCGCTACGTACACGGCCCATCCTGGGAGCCCGACGCTGGCGAAAAAGTCCATGGCGCGCCTTGCGTCGCCGAACAGTTTTGGATAACCGTGAACAACGAAAATCGCGCCGACTCCCCATCGCAACAGCAGCAGCCCAAGTGGTTTCAGTTTTTCCAGGAAATACATGGATTCTCCTCGCTGTCTCCGCCGTGTTTCCTGCGCCGAATACCCCACACACTAAACCCGATTCCAGAGCTTGTCACTAAGCTTGCGGTGTCCTTATTCCTAAACCTTGAATCCCGCCTGTTGTAGAATGTCCCTCGCAAGCGCCCTCTTGAGGTAGGCAAATGGCCAGCAATATTCGCACGATTGGAGTGTCCACCGGCGGTGGGGATGCCCCCGGACTGAATGCTGTGATTCGCGGCCTGGTGCGCACTGCGATCAATGATTACGGCTGGCGCGTGGTCGGCGTCACCAACGGCTTCGACGGCCTGATCTGGCCCGAACATGCTCGCGAGCTCACGGAAGAGAGCGTGAGCGGCATCTTGCCCCGTGGCGGCACCATTCTGGGGACTACCAATCGCGGCAATCCATTCAGCTACAACACCGTCGAGCACGGCCAGACTGTCGTCAAGGATTTCTCCGCGCTCTGCCTGGAAAACATGAAGCGCCTGAAGATGGACGCGCTGGTGGTCATCGGCGGCGACGGCACGCTTTCCATTGCGCACAAGTTTTTCAAGCTGGGCATGAAAGTCGTCGGCGTCCCCAAAACCATCGACAACGACCTCTCCGCCACGGAAGTGACTTTCGGCTTTGACACGGCGCTGCAAGTCGCCACCGACGCCCTGGACCGCCTGCACACCACCGCGGAGTCCCACCACCGCGTCATGCTCCTGGAAGTCATGGGCCGCGACGCCGGCTGGATCGCGTTGCATGCCGGCATCGCTGGCGGAGCGCACGTCATCCTGATTCCGGAGATTCCTTTCACCATCGAGCACATCGTCGAGAAAATCCGCCAGCGCGAGCTGAGCCGCAAGAAATTCAGCCTCATCGTGGTCGCGGAAGGCGCCAAGCTCCCGCCAAAGGACGCTATGGGAAAGCCGTTTCCCGAAACCAAGCCCGGCCAGCTGGCCAATATCATCGCCTATGCTATCCGCGAGGCTTCGGGCCGGGAGACGCGCGTCACCGTGCTCGGCCACATCCAGCGCGGCGGCTCGCCCAGCCCCTTTGACCGCATCCTGGCTACGCGCTTTGGCGTGCATGCCGCCGACCTCATCGCCCGCGGCGAATTCGGCCAGATGGTCTGCCTGCGCTGCGGCAAGATCATCTCCGTGCCACTGGAAGAGGCCATTGGCGTTTATAAAACAGTGGACTCCAAGAGCGACTTCGTCCGCGCCGCCCGCGGCGTGGGGATTTCCTTCGGCGACCAGTCCTGATGCGCCGCATTCACATCGTCCTCATTGTTCTCGGCGTGCTCCTCGGCGTCGGATACTTGTTGATGCGCCCGTCCAGCCCGTCCGTCCGCGAGCAGGCCTACGTCTCCGAGCGCAGAGCCACCGTGTGGAACCGCCTGGCCGCCGTGCGCGAGCCCGCTGCGTCGCTGCAATACGGTGACCGCGTGGGCATCATCGAATCGAAGGCGTGGTCAAATGTGGATTACGTTCAGGTGCTCGTTCCAACCGGAGCAACCGGCTGGCTGGAAGCCAAGCAGTTGATGCCCGCGGAACTGTGGCAGCGTGCGCAGGCCAATCTCGAAAAATCGAAATCGATGCCTACGCAGGCCCGCGGAAAAACAAAAGTTCTCACCAACCTCCGCGCCGAGCCCGGCCGCTCTGCGCCGCGCTCGTTCCAGTTCGCCCGCGACGTCTCCGTCGAGATTCTCGCCCGCGCGGTCGCCGAACGCCCCGCAGAGGTAACTCCCGCGGCGCAAAAGCCGGAAGAGCAAGCTGACGAACTGCCGGTCTTACCGCGCCAGGAAGACTGGCTGTTCATTCGCAGCAGTGACGTGGATGCCGGTGACCTCGCCGGCTGGGTGGTCGGCCGCTTCATCGAGCTGGACTTGCCCGCACCGCTCCGCGATCTCGCCGGCGGTATCCGTTTCGTCGCCTGGTTCGAACTCAACCGCATTCCCGACGCGATAGAGAAATTCGGCGCCGAGGAAAAGCCTGCGGCCGGCGAGACGCCAATCCAGCTGCCCATGAAGCCGCAATACCTCGCTGCCGGCGTGATGGGCGGCGAAGGCCAGCCCTGTGATTTCACCTTGCTGCGCTTTTACACTTGGAACTCCACACGCCGCAGTTACGAAACCGCGTACATCGAATCCAATTTCTGTGCGCGCTTTCCCATCCGCGTCACGCCTATTCCTGCCGGCGCGAATCTCGAAAAAGCCGAAGCTGCCGTCAGCTTTACGGCGGTCGGCAAGACCGGCGAGGAAACCCGCGAATACCGCATGCGGCAAAACATCCTCCGCCGCCTGCGCGCAAGGAAATAGTGACGTTTCCGAGACTAGCCACTCGTCACTCGCCACTCCTATAATGCTCCGGTGAGTTTCCTGGCCCCATCCTCCGCGCGTTCTCAGCGCCCTCTGCGCCTCTGCGTTGGAATCTTCGTTCTGTTAACGACGACTGCCTGCTTCACCCAGCAAGCCCAGTCCCCGCCGCCCAAGCCCGCGCCCCCGCCGCTCGAATTCCTCGGCGAATGGGGCACGCGCGGCGATGGCCCGGGACAGCTTTCCGTGCCGTCAGGCATCGCAGTGGATTCGGTGGGCAATGTTTTCATTTCGGATCGCTCGAGTAAATTCATTCACAAGTTCAACCCCGATGGGCATCCGCTGCAGTCCTTTCAGGACCCGTCCATCAAGGATCCCCTCGGCATTGCCATCGATCACGGCGATGCCATCTACGTTTCCGATTGCAAGCTCAATGCGATTCAGATCTTCCTCTTTTCGGCGGATCGTTTTCTGACAATTCGTGGCGCTGCATCCCACCGTCTTGTTTGTCCGGCTCAAGTGGCCGTAAGCGTCGATGGGCTTATTTTTGCGATCGACAACGACGGTCACCGCATTCAGAAATTCAATGCTCGTGGCAGATGGCTGAAATCCTGGGGGAAGAAAGGTTTCGCGCCCGGCGAAATTGGACGGACAACGGCTGTTGCCGTTGGCGCGGATAACTTGCTGTATGTTCTCGATGGCGGCAACAGGCGCGTTCAGAGGTTTACTCTGGGAGGCGAATTTGTTTCTCAGTGGGAAATCCCGCTGGCGGCGGGTGCGGATAACCCAAATTGGCTGACCGGTCTTGCGGTTTCGCGCGAAGGTGTTCTGGTGGCGAACGCCCGGGAGGGCACGATACACGTTTGGACCCTGGATGGTCAGCGCAAGTTTGAGAGCAGCGTCGCAGACCGCTTGGACGCTGAACAGCTGCATACATTGCATCTCGCGCTGTCACCTCGAGGTGAACTGCTGGTGCTGGATGTTGAGGGTGCGCGTGTTCTCCGTTTCCGCATCAATTTCTAGCCCTGCGTTGCTTTTCCACGGCGACCGTGCCACCATTTTGATCGCAGTCATCTGAGGAAGTGTCATGCTCATCCAAAAAGTGGGAGAAGCTGCGGGACTTATCTGGCTGGCGATCGATTCGCAGGGCCCGCTCAAAACGACAGCCCTGAAAAAACAACTCAAGCTCAACGACACCATTCTACACATGGCTCTGGGCTGGCTCGCCCGCGAAGACAAGATCGAAATGACCGCCTCCGGCCGCACGTTTCTCGTTCAGTTGAAGTAGCGCGGCCTTGCATGTGACGCTGTGATTCTGAAACCTGGCGTTTGCCGCCGGGCAGAGGGATCTTTCTTTTCACATCACAATGGCTCTTCTCCTCTCCGAATCCGACGTCCGCGCTCTGCTCACCATGCCCATCGCCCTCGATGCGGTGGAGCAATCATTCCTGCGACTTGCTGACGGCACTGCTGACTTCCATCCCCGCCAGCGCTTGCATCCGCCCAACGGCGCCTACCTGCATTACATGGCCGCTGCCGACAGCGTTTCCGGCTACATGGGCATGAAGCTCTATACCAGTGCGCGCGGCGGCCTGCGATTTGTTGTGCCGCTGTTTCGCACGGCCACCGGCGAACTTGTTGCGCTCATCGAAGCTGACTATCTCGGCCAAATGCGCACTGGCGCTGCCACCGGCATCGCCACCAAATTCCTGGCGCGGCAAGAAGCGCGCATCGTGGGCATCGTCGGCACTGGCCTCCAGGCGCGAACGCAGCTCGAAGCCGTTGCCGCCGTCCGCAAACTCGAGCGCATTCGCGCCTTCGGGCGTAATCCCGAGCGCCGCGCGCAATTCTGCCGGGAAATGTCCGGCAAGCTCGGCCTGCCCGTTGAGCCCGCCGCCTCCGCCGAGGAAGCCGTCCGTGGCGCCGATATCGTGATCGCGGCGACGACGGCCACTGCCTCCGTCGTGCTTGGCAAATGGCTTGCCCCCGGCATGCACGTGAACGCCATCGGAGCGAATTTCCCACAGAAGCGCGAGCTGGACGACGAAGCGATTTCGCGCGCCGCACTCATCGCCGTGGACTCCATCGAGCAATCCCGCCAGGAGGCCGGCGACCTCATTCAGGCGTTTGTGGGCGATGAGCTGCGCTGGTCCAGCGTCCGCGAAATCGCCGGCATCGTCGCCCGCCGCATTCGCGGCCGCTCCAGCGACGACGAGATCACGCTCTTCAAGTCCAACGGGATTGCCATCTGGGACGTTGCGGTCGCCGCCCGCGTATTCGAATTGGCGCAGGAAAAACAGCTCGGCACGCGCATTCCTCTCTGGGAACACTGCGGGTAGCACGCGACTCGCCGCTACGTGCTACCACGTTTTTCGAATAGGGTGGGCTTCCGTGTTGAAGACCATTTTGTTCAAATCGATGGTTTCTGGCGGGGCATAAAGCAGATAGAGATACTTTAGTGTCTCGGCCAGAAAGAAACTTTCCATATTGTCCCGCTTTTCCTTCGTCTCCACATTGCGCAGCGCGGCATAACCGGCTTCGGACTTGCAGTACTTCACCAGGCTGTCGAAAAATGTGCGCCCCATCTCCAAATAGCGCGGGTCTTTCGTGAGGCGGTACAAGGTAAACGCCGACTCGATGATTTCCGGACGCAGCGGATACCCGCGGGAAGTGACCTTCATCGTGGAATAGTCCAGTTCTTCCGGCTCGATTCCGAAAGTCGTCCACATGGTGTAGGACGATTCTTGCAAGCGCTTGGCACGTTTCAGATCACCTGAAAGCGCGAGTACGGCGGGGAAAAACGCGTCCAGCGCGCCGTAATGTCGGGCCAGGCGCGCGCCTGTGTTCATGTCCACCGTGGAGTACCACAATCCACTGGTCATTTCATCGGCTACATACTTGTTCAGCGCCTTGATGCTCGCTTTCCACATTCGCTTGCAGTCTTTGTCGCCAAAGAGCAGCCATCCCTTCAGCAAGTATTCGTAGTAGGAATCAATTAGTCCTCTGATGTGACTTTGCGTATTCGTCCATGCCCCTGTTTCCACATTGATGCCTGAACCCACCAGACCAATCGAGGAACGACGATTGTAGAGTTCCACCAGCGCACGCTTGGCCTTGTCGTAGTAAATCGGTTTGCCGGTCAGCTTGCTGAGCGCGCCGAATTCCACCAGCAGCGTGCCGATCTCCGCGGGGTTGCTCACCTCGCCGCGGACCGCGCCGGTTTTCAGATTCACGAACACGTAGGGCATGCCGGTCTTCGAATTGAAAGCAGGCAGCAAACGGTTTCCCAAATCTTCCGCCAGCACAAGCAGGCGCTTATCCCCCGTGAGTTGATAGTTACTGAGCAGGCCACCGAGCATGCGAATGGTGATTTCGAAGTTCTTGACGTAGATGTCGTGATCGAACGACAAGTTCTTCACGATGTACTCTCGTGTGCTTTCCGCCTCCTCGCGCAAGCCCATGAGAATCATCGTGTCCAGCGAATCCAGCGGCGTCATGTACAGCGAGACGCCGTACCAATTGCGCGCGCTCTTGCTCAGTGGGCGGAGTTCGTCATGACCCCACGCGTATTGCTTGTAAGCATTCCACGCATGCAGAAACTCCTGGCGAACGCGACTCGCCATTTCGGCATTATCCACACTGCCTGGCTTGGCCGCTCTCGGAGCTTCCACTGCTTTCCGCGTGTCTGATGTTTGCGCCGCGGCTGGCGGCACAAATAGCCCAGCCAATAGCAGCACATGCAGAGCGCAAAAGTATCTGTGTATCATTCGAGGATCTCCGCAGCCCGCAATTTATAACTTTCCAAGCACTACCGCAGCCTGTTTTTTTGTGTTCGGAGAAGGGAAGAGCTGCAAGAGAAAAGGCAGCTGGAGCAGAATCTGGGAAGGAAAACTCGGTCGTCGCGAGGTGTGCGGATGTGCGCAGGCTTGCCGCAGCGCTTCAGCTCGGCCGGCGGCGCAGGCGGTTTTCCAGGGCTTTGTGCAGCCGGCCACGAACGTCGTCCGGCAGCGGCGCCGGTTGGGAGTTGCAGTACAAGTGAATCGTCTTGCGCGTGGTGTCCACAACCAACCGACAATCCTCGCAGTTCGACAAATGGCGCTCCACCTCGGCCATCAGCGTTCCGTCCGATTCGCCGTTCAGGTACCCGCTCAGTTCTTTGATGATGTCCCTACACTTCAATTTTCTTCTCGCTTTCGAAAGTAACGGTTCAATTTCTGGCGCAGTTTCAGCCGCGCCCGCAGCAGCCGAGATTTCACCGCCGGAATACTGAGTCCCAGGATCTCGGCCGTCTCCTCCGTGGACAAATCTTCGATGTCGCGCAGCGCAAATACAATTCCGAAGTTCGGGTCAATATCGCTAATCACCTCTTGCAGAATCCTTTGCAGCTCCGATTGCTCATAGTGTTGTTCCGGGCTGGGCCCCCAGTCTTCCAGCTCGCGGATCATCAGGTCGTCTTCCGTCTCGATTTTCTCGTCGAGCGACACTTGCCCGGGCCGCCGCTTGCGCAGCTTCATCAGCCCTTCGTTCACGGTGATGCGCACCAGCCAGGTATAGAAGCGCGAGTCCCCCTGGAAATCCTTCAAGTGCGAATAGGATTTCAGGAACGCCTCTTGCATCACGTCTTCGGCGTCCTCTTTGTTCTGCGTGATGTTCATGGCCAGCCGGAAAATCTTCCGCTCGTAGCGGCTCACCAATTCCTCAAACGCGTGGACATCTCCAGCCTTCGCCTGGGCGACGAGCGTGCCTTCGCCTTCGGAAATGCTGGGCGATGCCTGCGCCGGTTTTGTGGATGTAGGATCCATGGACCTTGATTGACCTGCTCCGGGAGCGCATGCCATCCGGAAGCCGCTCAACAGATTACCATATTCACTTTCGCCGCACGCACCCATGGTCATGGCGCCTGACTTCCGTCTATCTGACTCAGGTAAGCCCCCTCCGGATGCAGAAATATTTTGCTTTGCCCCCTTGACGCCGCCCTCCAATTGACGTACATTTTCGAACGAACGTTCGACATATGAATCGCGCAACCGTGGCCAAAGCCGCCCATACTCATTTTCCGGCCTTCGACCGCAAGCTGGCGCACATCCTGCGCCATGCCGCGGGCGTGTTTTCCGAAAAAGGCTACGCCGGCGCCTCCATCCGCGACATTTCACGCGTCTCCGGCGTCTCTCTTTCCGGCCTCTACTACTACTTTGAAAGCAAGCAGGAGCTTCTCTACCTCATCCAGCTGTACACGTTTTCCGAAATCGTGCGCCGTTTGGAAGAGCGTCTCGCCGAAGCGATTGCACCCGTGGACCGCGTGCAAATCCTGGTGCGCAACCATCTCGATTACTTCCTCCAGCACCCCGTGGAGATGAAGGTCCTCTCCCACGAAGCCGACGAGCTGGATGGCCGCTACGGCCGTGAAATTGCCGAAATCAAGAAGCGCTATTATTCGCTCGCCCTCGGGGTTTTCGAAAATCTTCGCCGCAACGGCGCCGCCCGCCGCATGAATCCGCGCGTGGCCGTCCTCAGCCTGTTCGGCATGATGAATTGGATTTACACGTGGTATAACCCGAAGGTGGACCCTTCGCCGGATTCCATCGCCGCGACCATGGCGGAAATTTTTCTGGACGGAGTCTCCAACGGCCACGGGCCGCAGCGCGCCTCCAATGGCCGCGCCGCTCGCGCGCCGCGCGCACTGGTAGGCTCGAAGGCTCACGCACGAATGTAGGGTCGGATTGTCGATTTCACGCAACGCACCGAGAGAGGGGAACTAGAATGGCTACATCGCAGACAGTCGAGCAGAAGACGCTGGTGAATTATCGCGTTGAAGACGGCATCGCCATCCTGGAGATGAGCGATCCGCCGGCCAATACGTACACCTACGAGATGATGCAGCAGCTCGATGCCTGCATTCTCGCCGCGCGCATGGACGAAAGCGCGCACGTCATCGTGCTGCGCGGCGGGGGCGAGAAATTCTTTTCCGCCGGAGCGAGCATCCCCATGCTCAACCGCGTGGATCCCCAGTTCAAATATTATTTCTGCCTGCACGCCAACGAGACGCTCTCGCGTTTCGAGCAGACGCCCAAGCTGGTGATCGCCGCGCTCAACGGCCACACCGTCGGCGGCGGCCTGGAGATCGCCATGGCCTGCGACATCCGCATCGCCAAAAAAGAAGGCGGCAAAATCGGCCTGCCGGAAGTCAACCTCGGCGTGCTCCCTGGCACCGGCGGCACGCAGCGCATGCTGCGCATCATCGGCCGCGCCCGCGCCATGGAACTGATGACCACCGGCCGCACCTTTAGCTTTGAAGAAGCCCTCGAGTTCGGCCTGATTCATTACATTTACGAGAAAGAAACTTTTTGGGAAGACGTGCTGGCCTACGCGCGGCAATTCTGCCCGCCCAATAAGGCATCGCGCGCCGTTGGCCGTATCAAGCGCGCCGTGGTCAGCGGCAGCGAAGTTCCGTTCCAGGAAGCGCTAGCCATCGAGCGCGAATTGCAGCAACTGCTGTTCACCAGCGAAGACGCTAAGGAAGGCATCGCCGCCTACGTTGGCAAGCGCCAAGCGAGTTTCAAAGGCAAGTAGGGGCGCTCCCGAGAATTCGGGATTGCTGCGCCCCGCGAAAGGCAAAATGGCCACAGCAGTCGTACAACCGAAACCCGGCAAATTATTCATCGGCGGGCAATGGCTCGACGCCGCGGATGGCAAAACGTATGCCACGCTGAATCCCGCCACCGGCGAAAACCTTACAGTGGTCGCCGAAGCCTCTGAGCGCGACGCCGACGCCGCTGTCCAAGCCGCGAGGAAAGCCTTCGACTCCGGCAAGTGGCCGGAAATGTCCGCCTCCGACCGCGGTCGCATCCTCTGGCGCATCGGCGACCTCGTCGAAAAGAACGCCGACGAGCTGGCCACGCTGGAAACGCTCGACAACGGCAAGCCCATCTTCGAATCGCGGTACGTGGACATTCCCATGGTGGCGGAGGTGTTCCGCTACTTCGCCGGTTGGGCCACCAAAATCCACGGCGAAACCGTACCCGTCAAGGGGCCATTCCTGCACTACACGCTGCGCGAACCCATCGGCGTGATTGTCGCCATCATCCCATGGAATTTCCCGCTGTTGATGGCCTCGTGGAAAATCGCGCCGGCGCTGGCCGCGGGCAACACGGTTGTGCTCAAGCCTGCGCCGTGGACGCCGCTCACCGCGCTGCGTTTCGCTGAACTTTGTCAAGAAGCCGGCGTGCCCGACGGCGTCGTCAACATCGTCACCGGCTCCACGCGTGAATTGGGCCGCGCGCTGGTCCGCCACCCGGGCGTGGACAAAATCGCCTTCACCGGCTCCACCGCTACCGGCCAGGAAATCATCCGCGAATCCGCCGCATCGCTGAAGCACGTCTCGCTCGAGCTGGGCGGCAAGTCGCCCAACATCGTTTTCGCTGACGCCGATCTTGACGCCGCCATCAAGGGCGCCACGCTCGGCATTTTTTATGGGAAAGGCGAAGTCTGCGCTGCTGGCTCGCGCCTCTTCGTCGAGAAAAAGGTGAAAGACGATTTCCTGCACAAGCTCGTCGAGCGCGCGAAAAAAACGCAGCCCGGCGATCCGCTCGACCCCAAGACGCGCTTCGGCTCTTTGGTCAGCGAGCAGCAGATGAACAAAGTCCTCGGTTACATCGAAAAGGGCAAGGCGGAAGGCGCCGCAGTCGTGGCCGGAGGCAAGCGCGCCGACTTCGGCGGCGGCAAAGGCTGCTTCGTCGAAGCCACCGTCTTCGACGGTGTGCGCAACGACATGACCATCGCCCGCGAAGAAATCTTCGGCCCCGTGCTCGCCACCATCGAATTCGGCGATGTGGCCGACGCCGTGCGCCAGGCCAACGACAATCCCTACGGCCTCGCCGCCGCCGTCTGGACGCGCGACATCGGCCGCGCGCATCGCGTCGCCGCCCAGCTCAAGGCCGGCACCGTTTGGATTAACACCTACAACAATTACGATCCCGCTGCGGCGTTCGGCGGTTATAAGATGAGCGGCTACGGCCGCGAGCTCGGCATGCACGCGATGGAGTTGTACACCCAGGTCAAAAGCGTCTGGGTGAATCTGAAGGATTAAGTAGCACAGGCTTCTAGCCTGGGCGCTTTTTGGAAGCAAATGAAAACTCTGCCGGATTATTTGCGCAAGGGAATGAAGCTGATGATTGTCGGGTTCAACCCCGGCGAGAATTCGGCCCGCGTCGGTCACTACTACGCCGGCCGCAACAACCAGTTCTGGCCGCTGCTCTACGAGTCCGCCATCATCCCCGAACCGATCGACCATCACGACGATAAGCGCATGATCGAATTCGGCATCGGCCTGACGGACATGGTCAAGCGCCCCACGCGCGGCATCGAGGAAATTGGCCGCGAGGAGTGGGCCGAAGGGCGCGTCCTTCTCGCGCAGAAGATGCAGGAATTTTCGCCGCGCATCGTGGCCTTCAACGGCAAGCTCTGTTACGAAAAATTTACGGGCCGCCCCTGCAAGCTCGGTTTGCAAAAGGAAACTTTGTACGGCGCGGCGGTGTTCGTTCTGCCCTCGACAAGCGCGCAGAACGCCGGCGCCACCGAGGCGCAGAAGCTGCGCTACTTCAAGCAGCTTGCCGCTCTCGTCGCAAAGTCGAAAGGCTGATTTCGTAGGACAGGCTTTCCAGCCTGTCCTGCACGATTGCTCTGAATGTCGCAGACGCCACAAACCGCTGCCGCCCCGGTCGTGCTGGAATCGCGCGAGGGCGCCGTTCTCACCCTCACCATGAATCGCCCGGACAAGCTCAACTCCCTGAACGTTGACCTCACCACGGCATTGCTCGACGCCTTCCGCCGAGCTGCTGCCGACGCAGAGCTTCGCGCCATCGTTCTCACCGGTGCTGGCCGCGCTTTCTGCGCAGGCGGTGACCTCGCGCTCATTGCCGACGCGCGCCGTCGCGATGCCGGTAAGGAACTCGAATCGCTGCTGCGCGGCGGCAGTCAGTTGGCGCTGGCGATCTGCGATACGCCCGTTCCCGTTCTAGCCGCCGTCAACGGCCCCGCCGCGGGCGCCGGCATGAACGTTGCGCTGGCTTGCGACATTCGCATCGCCTCCGAAGACGCATCCTTCGGACAGAATTTTGCCAAGGTCGGCCTGTTCCCGGATTTTGGCGGCACCTATTTTCTTCCGCGACTCGTCGGTCCCGCGCGCGCCGCGGAGATGTTTTACACCGGCGAAATGATTTCCGCTGCCGAGGCCGAACGCATCGGCGTGGTGAACCACGTCGTCCCGCAGGAGCGCCTCGCTGAAGAAGCCCGCGCGCTGGTCGGCAAGCTTGCCGCCGCGCCGCCGATTGCTGCTCGTGCCGTGAAAAAAGTTCTGTTCGGCAGCGATCGTGCCGCGCTCGAGCGCGCTCTCGAACTGGAAGTGCAGCAACAGGTGAAATGTTTTCTTTCCGAGGATTGCACCGAAGGCCTGCGCGCTTTTTTTGAAAAGCGCGCGCCCCATTTCACGGGGCGCTAATTGTAGGGACGGACCTATGTGTCCGCCCTGTCGGGATCTGACGACTTTGTACAAGGAGACTTGACCACATGCCCGCTTCTCGCATCTCGACTTTCGACGATTGGGTGGATCTCTTCGGCTGCTGGCGAAAAGACATCGGCGTGGACTACCCCGAAATCGCCAGTTACCACTTCGAGGCCAAGTTCGGCCCCACGCGTTCGAACGAAATTGAATTCGGCGCCTACAAAGGCCGGCCCAAGTGGCAGCGCGTTCTCCAGATTCCCGATCAGCGAATGCGCGACGCGCTGATGAACCTCATTGTTTTTCAAGGCGACACGGAGTTCGCCTCCGTCGAGCAGCAGCGCCAGCTTTTTCTGAATTCTCCCAGCGAGCACGACCGCCAATCTCTTTGCCGCGTGGTCACGGAGGAGATGCGCCACGGCTGGCAGATGTGCCACCTGCTCATTTCGCATTTCGGTTACAGTGGCCGCGTGGAAGCGCAGAAAATGCTCGAGCGCCGCGCCTTCGAATCCAAACGCCTTCTCGGCGCATTCAATCAGGACGTCAACAACTGGCTCGACTTTTTTACGTACACCGACTTCGTGGACCGCGACGGCAAATTCCAGCTCACCATGTTGAGCTATTCCGGCTTCGAGCCGCTCGCGCAATCCATGATCCCCATGCTCAAGGAGGAATCCTTCCACCTCGGCACCGGCCAGGACGGCCTGAAGCGCATTGTCAAGGCCGGCGTCGTGCCGCTCGCCATCATCCAGAAATTCATCAACAAGTGGATTCCGGTCAGCTACGATCTTTTCGGCGTGGATAATTCCAGCTCCGCGCACTGGTTTTACGTTTGGGGGCTCAAGGGCCGCTTCGACGAGCCGCAGGCCAAGCCTGAAGCCGACCTCGCGCACATGAACGAGCACAACCGTTACCTCTACCACCTCGAGTGCAAACAGCTCATCGAGCTGATCAACAAGGGCGTTCCGGCCGGCGCGCAACCTCTTTATGTGCCGGACCTGAAATTCAATCGCCACATCGGCGAATTTGCCAATCAGCCGTACAGCGTCCACGGCGAGCTGATCTCGGCGCGCGAATTCGAGCAGCATTTGAAAGACATGCTCCCGCAGCCCGAAGACATCAAGCTCGTCGAGGATATTCAGGCCAACGAGCCAAAATGGATCGCACCGAAATTGCCTGTGCAATAGCTTCGTAGGGGCGGACCTGCGTGTCCGCCCTTTCTTTACATGTCCACCGCCATCCAATCCGGCACCGCTCGCGGCTATACGCTTGGCGAACTCATGGTCGCCGCCGCGGCCCGAGAAATCCGCGATGCCGAGCTGGTCTTCGTCGGCATGCGTTTGCCGTTGCTGGCGTTTCTACTCGCGCGACGAACGCACGCGCCTCGTGCGATTGCGCTTTATGAAAATGGAATTATCCGCGACACGCCTTCGCCGGAAATGCTCTACACCATGGGCGACTCGCCGAATCTGCGAGGCGCCACGCTCTGCGGCTCGATGCTGGACGTGATGTCGCTCCTTCAGCAGGGCCGCGTACACGTCGGCTTTCTCGGCGCGGCGGAGGTGGATCGCTTCGGCAACCTCAACACGGTGTGGGGAGTGCGCGGTTCGGCGGAGGTTCGCCTGCCCGGCTCCGGAGGCGCTTGCGACATCGCTTGCCTCGCGCAGCGCACCGTCGTGCTGCTTGCGCATGACCGCGCGCGCCTCGTCGAGCGCGTCCGCCACGTCACCTCGCCCGGATATGGCACGGGCAATTCCTGGCGCCGCTCGCGAGGACTCCCTGTGCGCTCCGGCCCATCGGCCATCATCACCACGATGGGCATTCTTCGCTTCGGCGCGGATGGCGAAGCATTTCTTGCTTCGGCGCATCCCGGAATTCCCGTCGAAGAAATTCTTGCTGCCACTGGCTGGACCCTGCGCGTTGCCGATTCACTCGAAACAACGCCGCCGCCCACCGCCGCCGAGCTCGCCGTCATCCGCGAGCTCGACCCGGAACACTTCTGGACAGGAGTGGGCAAGACATGACAACGCAAACCTCCACCATTCGCGTGCGCACCGAAGGCCGCACCGCCTGGATCACGCTGGATCGCCCGCCGCTGAACATCATGGACATCGCGATGATGCGCGAGCTGGACCACGCGCTCACCGATCTCGTCAAACGCTGTGACTTCATCGTTTTTGAAGGCGCCGGGCCCAAGGGCTTTTCCGCCGGCGCGGAAGTGAAAGACCACACGCCCGACCGCGTCGCCGACATGCTGCACGCTTTTCACGCCATCTTCTGCATTTTGGCCCACGCCGACTGCGTCACCATTGCTGCCGTCCACGGTGCGTGTCTTGGCGGCGGCTGCGAGCTGGCCACGTTCTGCAATTTTGTTGTCGCCACGGAATCCGCCAAATTCGGCCAGCCGGAAATCAAGCTCGGATGTTTTCCTCCGGTCGCCGTGGTTACCTTTCCCGTGTTCATCGGCCTGCGCGCTTCTCTTGATCTGATTCTCACGGGCCGCACGATTCTCGCGCTGGAAGCCAAGCAGCTCGGCCTCGTTTCTCGAATCGTCCCCGACGATGCGCTGGCGGCTGGCGTCGAGGAACTTCTTGGCGAATTGCGCAAGCACAGCCCGGCCGTGGTTCGCTTGACGCGCTGGGGCCTCCTCGACCGCGCCGGAATGGATTTTGAAAAGCACTTACGCGATGCCGAAGAGCTTTATCTCGACGAGTTAATGAAGACCGAGGATGCGCAGGAAGGCATCCGCGCATTTCTTGAAAAACGCGCCCCCGTCTGGCAGGGACGATGAATTCGCATCTCGAATCTCGAACATCGAAACTTGTCACAATGCACGACGCCATTGCGGCGCACGTGCCCAACGGCTCGATGGTTCTCCTCGGCGCGCAACTCGAGCCGATGATCCCCTTCGCCGCCGGACACGAACTCATCCGCCAGTCGCGCCGCGACCTTACACTGGTCGGCCCCATCTCCGACATTCTTTTCGACCAGATGATTGGCGCGGGCTGCGTTGCGCGCACTATGGCCGCGTGGGTCGGCAACGTTTCCGCCGGCGTGGGCTACTGCTTTCGCCGCGCCGTGGAGAAAAATATTCCGCGCCCGCTCGCCACGGTGGACTACTCGAATCTCACCCTTGCGCTCGGACTGCACGCCGGCGCCATGGGCGTGCCGTTCATGCCTACCTACTCCACGATGGGCAGCGACCTGCCGATCAAGAATGGCAACCTGCGCGAATTCAATTCGCCGGTGAACGAAGAAAAACTCATCGCTGTCCGCGCGCTGCGGCCCGACGTGGCCATCATTCACGTGCAGCGCGCCGACCAGTTCGGCAACGCGCATCTGTGGGGCTCGCTCGGTGTAGCCGTGGACGGAGCGCGCGCCGCGCGCAAAGTCATCGTCGTCGCCGAAGAAATCGTCGCGCCGGAGGTCATCGCCTCCGACCCCAATCGCACGCTGATTCCCGGTTTTCTCGTCGCTGTCGTCGTGCACGAGCCTTGGGGCGCCCACCCTTCGCCCGTGCAGGGCTATTACAACCGCGACCACGCGTTTTTTTCGCAGTATCACGAGCAGTCGCGCGAGCTAAAGGATTTCGAGCAGTGGCTCCAGCGTTGGGTTTTGGGCGTAAAGGACCGCAAGGAATACATGGATTTGCTCGGCGCGTGCCGCGTCGAGTCGTTGGGCGTAAAGCAACACGCACTGTCCGCCGCGGCGGATTTCGGCTACTGACCTTGGAGTGCGAAGGCTTGCTTCCGCCTTGCATTTGACGCGGAGCTTGCTCCGCGCTCGGCAACTGAAAACTGATGACTGAACATTGAGAACTGGCAAATGACCGACGACATTCAAATTCTGCCCCGCGAAGTGAAGCAGCGCCTCGACTCCGGCGACAAAATGCTGCTGGTGGACATCCGCCAGGAATGGGAGCACAAAACCTGCCGCATCGAAGGCGCGACGCTGGTGCCCATGGAAACGATGGGCGCACATCTGCCGCTCTTCGAGGCCGCGGAAGAAGTCGTCTTGTACTGCCATCACGGCGTACGCAGCTTGAACGCCGCGCTCATGCTGCGCCAGCAGGGCATTGCCGCGCGCTCTATGTCCGGCGGCATCGCGCGTTGGTCGGAGGAAATCGATCCCTCCGTCCCGAAATATTGATTTTTTGTTTTGCAGGGGCGGGCTAAAGCCCCGCCCGTGTAGCGCCGGCCTTTAGGCCGGCATTTGTAGCCCGCCTCTTCAGAGGCGGGGAAATTCGTTTGAAATGGTGAGCAATGGCCAAGGCAAAACTCCAATTTCTCCACAAACCCACTTGAACCTCTTGCCGCAAAGCAAGAGGTCTCTTGCTCAAAAAGGGCGTGGAACTCGAATTGCGCGATCTCGATAGGCAGCGGCTCAGCGTGGCCGAGCTCGATGCGCTGATCGGCAGCCGCGACTACAAGCTCTTTCTGAATACGCGAAACGAACTGTATCGCGAGCGCAACATGGCGGAAAAACCGCCGTCGCGCGCTGAGGCGCTAAAGCTGATGGCCGCGAACCCGAACCTGATTCGCCGGCCCGTCGTGATTCACGGCGGCCACCTCGTCCTCGGCTATGACGAACCAGCACTTAAGAAGTTGTTTTCTGAAAACTGACAACTGAGAACTGACAACTTGTCCAAAGAACTCATCAAACTCAAAATAAACGGCGAACTGTACGAACTCGCCGTCCCGCCCAACAAGCTTCTGCTCGACGTCCTCCGCGAGGACCTCGGCCTCACCGGCACCAAGCGCGGCTGCGACGATTCCTCCTGCGGCTGCTGTGCCGTGCTGGCTGATGGCACGCCCATCCTGGCCTGCGTCGCGTTGGCCGCGAGCTATCAGGATTGCGAACTCACCACCGTCGAAGGCCTCGGCGCTCTCGACGCGTTGCATCCCGTCCAATCGAGTTGGGGTGATGCGGGCGGCGCGCAGTGCGGCTTCTGCACGCCCGGTTTTCTTATCACGACGAAAGCCCTGCTCGACCGCAATCCCAATCCTTCGCTCGACGAAATCCGCGACGCGCTCTCCTCGAATCTCTGCCGATGCACCGGCTACATGCAAATCTACGAATCCGTGAAGCTGGCCATCGAGCGCGCAGCCGCCACAAAATCCGCCGGAGCGAGGAGCTGACATGGCCCAGCACTCCATCATCGGCAAGCCGCTCGCCATGATCGAATCCGGCGCCAAGGTCACCGGCCTCGGAAAATATGCCGACGACCTCTCCGTGCCCGGCATGTTGATCGGCCGCATTTTGCATTCGCCGCACGCGCACGCCATCATCCGCTCGATTGATGCGACCGCCGCCGAAGCGCTGCCCGGCGTAAAGGCCGTGGCCACCGGCAAGGACGCGCCGCGTCCTTACGGCATTCTACCCATCGGCCACGACGAATGTGTTTTTACCAAGGACAAGGCCCGCTACATCGGCGACAACGTCGCCGCCGTCGCCGCCACGTCCGCGGAAATCGCCGAGCAAGCGCTCGATCTTCTCCGCGTCGACTACGAAAATCTTCCCGCGTGGTTCGATCCGCTCCTCTCCATGGAAGCCGCCGAGCACTGGCTCTTCGCTGAAAAGCCACGCAACATCGAGAAGGAGTATCACCACAACTTCGGCAGCGTCGAGGACGGCTTCACCCAGGCGGCCTTCGTCCGCGAGCAGCGCTACTACGCGGGAGAAGTCAACCACGCCGCAATGGAGCCGCACTCCACCCTTGCCATCTGGGAGCCCGACGGCCGCCTCACCGTGCACTCCTCCACGCAGGTGCCTTACTACTTGCACCGCACGCTCTCTGACGTCCTCGAAATGCCCATGAGCCAGATTCGCGTGATCAAGCCGCTCATCGGCGGCGGCTTCGGCGGCAAGAGCGAAGTGATTCCCATCGAAATTGCCGCCGGCGTGCTCGCGAAAAAAGCGAAGCGCCCGGTAAAAATCACCTATACGCGCGAGGAAGTTTTTCTCGCGCATCGCGGCCGCCCAATCACCGTTGTGGACATGAAAGTCGGCCTCACGCGGGAAGGGAAGATCACTGCCGTCGCTGCGCGCGTTGTGCAAGACGGTGGCGCTTACTGCGGCTATGGCCCGGTCACCGTGCTCTACTCCGGTGCACTTCTCGGCGCGCTCTACGACATTCCCAACGTCCGCTACGACGGCTTCCGCGTCCTCACCAACAAGCCCGCCTGCGGCGCCATGCGCGGGCACGGCACCGTCAATGTCCGCTTTGCTTTCGAGTCTCTGCTCGACGACCTCGCGCACGATGCCGGCCTTGACCCCGCTGACGTTCGCCGCCGCAATCTCTTGCAGGCGCCGTGCATAACCGTCAATGGCCTGCGCGTCACCAGCTACGGCTTGCCCGAGTGCATCGAAAAGGTTGTCGCGCGCAGCGACTGGAACAAGAAGCAGGGAAAATTGCCGTACGGGAAGGGAATCGGCATCGCGTGCAGCCACTACGTCAGCGGCGCCGCCAATCCCATTATCCGCTCCAACATTCCGCATACGACCGTGCACATGAAGATCGACCGCGACACTGCCGTCACCGTCTTCACCGGCGCGTCGGAAATCGGACAGGGCTCGGACACTATGCACGTGCAGATTGCTGCAGAAATTCTCGGCGTCCGCCCTGAACGCATCAAGCTGGTCGCCGCGGATACCGAACTGACGCCGATTGACCTCGGCAGTTATTCCAGCCGCGTCACGTTTATGGCTGGCAATGCGTGCCTCGAAGCCGCCAAAAACATGCGCGCGCAAATTCTCGAAGCCATCGCCGCAAAATACAAAATGGATCCGGCGCTGCTCGACATGCGCGATGACCACGTCATCTCTCTCGACGACTCGCGCCTGCATATCACCTTCGACGACGCCATCGCCACCGCGCTCGAATTTCGCGGCGCGCTTGTCTCCAAAGGCACTTACGCGCCGCCCGAAGAATCCCGCGGCGGCAAGCACAAGGGCGCCGGCGTTGGCCCGTCGCCTTCTTACAGTTATAGCGCGCAAACCGTCGAAGTCTCCGTAGACACCGAAACTGGCCAGGTCTGCGTCGAAAAAATTATTGCCGCGCACGACTGCGGCCGCGCGCTGAATCCGCTCACCGTCGAAGGCCAGGTAGAAGGCTCCGTGTACATGGGCCTGGGCCAGGCCTTGCAGGAAGAAATGGTGTGGGACAACGGCCGCCTGATGAATCCGTCGCTGCTCGAATACAAAATTGCCACCACGCTCGAAACGCCGGAAATCGAGAGCATCATTGTCGAAAGCATCGACCCCGAGGGCCCCTTCGGCGCGAAAGAGGCCGGCGAAGGCTCACTCGCGGCCACAATTCCCGCCGTGGCCAACGCGATTTACGACGCCGTCGGCGTGCGCATCAACTCGCTTCCCATTACGCCGGAAAAAGTTCTCGCTGCGCTGCGCGAAAAAGAAAAACACAAGGCTGATGTAGGGGCGAGCGGCAGCTCGCCCGCTGCTTCGTCTGCCGATCAAGGGGCGAGCGGAAGCTCGCCCTCTCGCGGCTCGAACGGCGGCGCGCGATGACCATGCCTGCCTTTCGACTCGAGCGCCCGCGCAGCGTCGCCGACGCCGTCAGCATCCTCGCCGCCCACGGTCCGGACGCCATGATTCTCGCCGGCGGCACCGACGTGGTGCCCAATCTCCAGATGAAACTCTTTTCGCCGCGCGTCCTTGTGGACATTAAATCGCTCGCAAAATCGAGCCAGTTTTCCGCAATTGAGTGGTCGCCCGAAAACGGCCTGCGCATTGGAGCGCTCGCCACACTCACATCCATTTGCGAATCTCCAATTATCCAGGAGAAGTTTCCTGTGCTCGCCGCGGCCGTCGCCACCATCGCTGGCCCGTTGCAGCGCAACATGGGCACCATTGGCGGCAATCTATGTCTCGAAACGCGCTGCCACTGGTACAACCAGTCGGATTTCTGGCGCAAGTCCCTCGGCGGTTGCCTCAAGCTGAAAGTCCCGGATGCTTTTGCGGGAAAGGATGGGCCGATTTGTCACGTCGCCCCCGGCGGCAAATTTTGCTGGGCCGCATGGTCTGGCGATGCGGCGCCTGCGCTGCTCACGCTCGACGCGGAAATCGAAATTGCCGGCCCCGCGGGCGCTCGCCGCATTCCGCTCGCGCAGTTCTACAAAAACGATGGCATGGACCGCATCGCGCTCCGCCGCGACGAATTGCTCACCGCCGTGCACGTTCCCGCGCGCATGGCCGGACGCCGCGGCAACTATCACAAGCTCCGCGTGCGCAACTCAATTGACTATCCGCTGGCCGGCGTGGCCATTTCCATGGACGTGGATTCACGCGGCATCTGCCGCGACGCACGGCTCGCGCTCACCGCCGTCAATCCCGCGCCGCTGCTGGTGAACGAGGCATGCGATTGGCTCGTGGGTCAGGCTGCCTCGCCCGAATTGATTGGCCGCGTCGCGCTGCAGGCCATTCGCACCGCCAAGCCGCTGACCACCTCCGGCTCGACGCCCGTTTATCGCCGCGACATGGTCCACGTCTTCACCCGCCGCGCCCTCGAGGAGGCCTGGCGCAACGCAGCAGAAATGCCGTCATCCTGAGCGAAGCGAAGGATCTCTCTTCATCATGCCGCCGATCATCGACATCCACATCCACATCCAGCCGCTGCACATGTTCAAGCCCCACGCGCTCGAACTCATCAAGCGCGGCCGCAAGAATTTCGACTTCATTGAAAAGGTTTCCTCCGACCCCGCCGCCTTTTTGAAGTTTCTCGACGAATGTGGGATCGAACGCGCAGGCCTGATCAACTACGTCAGCCCCGAAGTCATCGGCTTCCCGCCCGAGGTGAACGACTGGATCGCAAATTATTGCAAAGCCGATCCGCGACGCTTGCTGGCCTTCGGCTCTGTTCATCCGAAATACGTCGCCGACGCCGGCGCTGAGGTGGACCGCCTCGCCAAAATCGGCATCCGCGGGCTGAAGATTCATCCTTCGCATCAAGTCTATTCGCCCAACGCTTATCGGGACGGCTGGGGCCCGCTGGCCGCCGTGTACGAGCGCGCCTCCGCCAACGGCCTGCCCGTAATGATTCACACCGGCACATCGATTTTCCCCGGCGCGCGCAACTTGCACGCCCAACCCATGCTCGCCGACGACGTAAGCATCGATTTTCCGAATCTTGTCGTCATCCTCGCGCACGGCGGCCGTCCGCTGTGGATGAACGAGGCCTTTTTCCTCGTCCGCCGTCACAAGAACATGTACATGGATATTTCCGGCATACCTCCGCAAAAGCTTCTCGAATATTTTCCGCGGCTGGAGGAAATCGCCGACAAAGTCCTCTTCGGCACCGATTGGCCGGGCCCCGGCGTCCCCGACGTTCGCGGCAACATCGAAAAATTCATGGCCGTGCCGCTCTCCGGCGTGGCCCGCCGCAAAATTCTCTACGACAACGCCGCCCGGCTTTTTCCCGTGTAGGGGCGGCCTTCAGGCCCGCCCTTGTAGCCCGCCTCTTTAGAGGGGGGGTTTTTGTTGAAAGGGTTTCGCGCATGACTATCACCACCATCGCCGTTCTCGGCGCCGGCACCATGGGCCGCGGCATCGCTTACGCCGCTGCGCTCGGCGGCTACCGCACCATTCTTCAGGACATCGCACCGCAAGTACTCGAAGCTGGCCTCGCATGGATGCGTCAGGCATTCGACGACGGCGTGGCCCGCGGCAAAGTCACGCCGCAGCAGAAAGACGTCGCCCTGCGAAACCTCTCCACCGCCAGCTCTGTCGAAGCCGCTTGTGTCGCGGCCGAGCTCATCATCGACGCTGTACCCGAAGACATGAAGCTCAAGATCGACGTTTTCTCCACGCTCGACCGCTGCGCCCCTTGCGGCGCCATCCTTGCGAGCAACACGTCTTCGCTTTCCATCACCGAAATTGCCGCGGTCACTTCGCGCCCCGAAAAATGCATCGGCATGCACTTCTTCAATCCCGTGCCGAAAATGAAACTCCTCGAACTCGTTCGCGCCGTGGATACTTCGCCGCATACTATCGACACCGCGCGCGAAGTCGGCCGTCGCATGGGCAAGGAAACCGTGGTCGTCCGCGACTCGCCCGGCTTCATCACTTCGCGCATTAACGCCATGATTGGCAACGAAGCTTTTTACATGCTCGAAGCCGGCATCGCCTCCGCCGAAGACATCGACAAAGCCCTCAAGCTCGGCCTGAACCACCCCATGGGCCCATTTGAATTGGTGGATCTCGTCGGCCTCGACGTCCGCCTCAGTATCCTCGAATATCTCCATCGCACGCTCGGCGAAAAATTCCGCCCCTGCCCGCTGCTGGCGCAGTACGTTCGCGAGGGCCGCCTGGGCCGCAAATCCGGCCGCGGCGTCTACGACTACAACCTGTAGCTATTAGTGAATTGCTATTCAGAAATATATCTTGACAATATGTTGGCGATAAGATATCTTCTCCCGGTCGCCGGTCGCTGACCTGGAATCCGGTTTTGGCCCATGGATCCGCTTTCCCTTATGCACCCTTTTGCCTTTTTCCCGCTTTCGAAGATGGACTATCCGCTGTGTTTTCAATATGTTACGCACTCTTTGCCATTTCTGTCAAAACAGAAATGTGACCATCCCCTGTCCTTTCCATGCGTTACGCACTCTTTAGCAAAAATAGGGAGGGGGGGAGGGGGGTATTCAGCGGTGGTACAGACCGGGCGCATCCCTGACAGATTAGACCGGCGGGATTCCTGACCTTGCCGGCCGGCTGCTGCAACCTTGGGCTACAATGTCGCAATTGAACATCTCGGGCAAAATCGGCTTTTCCTGCGGCGACCTCACCTACTCTGCCGCTGACGCCATCGTCAACGCCGCCAACAACGATCTTCTGCTCGGCGGCGGCGTGGCCGGAGCGATCCGGCTTAAAGGCGGCCCGATGATTCAGAAGGAATGCGATGCCATTGGCGCGATTCCCATCGGTTTTGCCGCCATCACTTCCGGCGGCAAGCTGAAAGCGCGTTACGTCATCCACGCTGCCAGCATGCAGCTCGGCGGGCGAACCACTGCTCCCGCCTTGCGCAGTTCCACTGCACATTGCCTGCGCATTGCCGCTGAGAAGAAACTGAAATCCATCGCCTTTCCTGCTGTCGGCACCGGCATTGCCGGCTTCCCCATGCGCGAGTGCGCGGAGATCATGCTCCGCGAATGCGTCGAGCACCTGAAAGGGAAGACTTCGCTGGGGAAAATTCATTTTGTGCTTTTCGATCAGGCGTCGCTTGAAGTTTTCGAGACGGTGTGGAAGGAAATGCAGAAAAAAGGCACCTTGGATGCCGGAGCGCGCTCATGAGCACACGCATTCTTTTTGTTTGCACCGGCAATATCGCGCGCAGCCAGATGGCCGAAGGGTTAGCGCGTGCTCTGGCCGCGCCAGAAGTCGAGGTGGCCAGCGCCGGCACCAAACCGAATCCCAAGGGTGTGCATCCGCTTGCGATTGAAATGCTCCGCGAGAAGGGAATTGACGCGTCCGCGCATCGCAGCAAACACATTGACGAGCTGCGCGGTGAATTCGATTACGTCATCACGCTCTGCGACTCCGCCGCACAGGAGTGCCCTACGTTCCCCGCGCGCCGCGCTCGCCTGCATTGGGGTCTGACGGATCCCGCTGCCGCGGGCGACGATCCCGCGCGCCAGCGCGCGTTGTTCCGCGAGATTCGCGACGAAATCGAGCGCCGCCTGCGCGAGTGGATGGCCAAGGAAGGATTGCTCAAGAAGCCGTGAGTGCTCACCTGGAAAAAGTTTCCGCTGAACTCGCTCGCTACGAGCATCCGCTTTTTGACTTTAGCGCACGTGCCGCGTCCGGCGGCGTCGAAATTCTCATCCGCTTCAAGCCCACCGAGCCGCAGGTCCACACCTACGTTTACATGATGCACGCCCGCGAAATCGAAAATCGCCAGTTCCCGTGGATGCTCCAGAAACAGCTCTACGACTGCCTGCACGACTTCGTCATCGAAATGTTTACCAACAACCCGCAGCGCCAGGACGGATGAACGCCGCCACACAAACTCCGCTGGGAAAAATTCTCGTCGCGCGCATCCGCGAGCGCGGCCCCATCACCTTTGCGGGCTACATGGCCGAATGCCTCTATCATCCGCAGCACGGCTACTACTCGCGCGCGGAGTGCAAGCGCTTCGCCGACTACTACACCAGCGTGGACGTGCATCCGATTTTCGGGCGCCTGCTCGCGCGCCAGCTCGCGGAGATGTGGGAGCGCTGCGGGCGTCCCGCGGAGTTCATCGTGGTGGAAGCCGGCGCGGGAGTGGGACGTCTCGCCGCGCACATTCTTGACTTTGCCGCGCGCGAGTTTCCCGGTTTCTATTCCGCGCTGCGCTACATCGCAGTCGAGCAATCCGCCGCGCGCCGCGCCGCGCACGCATCGGCTCTCGCTGCGCACATTGCTGCCGGCCGCGCTTGCTCGGCCGCCGATTTGCCCGCGTCCATTCCCGTTGGCTGCATCTTCTCCAACGAACTGCTCGACGCCTTGCCCGTTCACCGCCTTCTCTGCGAACACGGCGAGTTGCGCGAAATCTATGTCGGCTTGAACGGCCAGAGTTTGTGCGACCAAGTGGGTCCGCTGTCCTCACCATTGCTTGAAGAATATTTTTCGGAGCAGGAAATTGTGCTGTTAGAAGGTCAACAAGCCGAAGCAAGCCTTGCCGCCGCAGCTTGGATGGAAAATGCTGCGCAGTGCCTTGGCCGCGGTTTCATTCTCAGCATCGATTATGGGCGCGAGGCCCGCGAGCTTTACGACGAGCGCCACCTGCGCGGCACGCTGCTGGCCTACACCCGGCACCGCGCCGGCGAAGATTTCTACGCTGCGCCCGGTGAGCAGGACCTCACCGCGCATATCAACTTCACCGCGCTCGATCGCGCCGCCGCGCGCGGCGGTTTCTCCCGCGCGGGTCTTGTTTCACAATCCAGTTTTTTGCTTTCGCTGGGCCGCGCCAACGAATTCGCGGACTTGTACGATGAAGGCCAGTCCGAAACCGAGCGCATTCGCTCCCGCCTGCTGCTGAAGACGCTCATTTTTCCCGAAGGCATGGGCGAGCAATTTTCCGTGCTCATTCACTCCAAAGGCGTATCCGATGCTTCACTCACAGGCCTCGCTCCGCTCTGAAATGAAAAAGGGCGCGACGTTGCGCGCCCCGTTTTTCGAATTACGATTGTCGTGTTTACAGTGCCGCCGGTTTCTCGTCCTCGGCATACGCCGTCTTCAAGTACTTCTCCGCCTCTTCCTGCGCCCCGCCGGTGTTGTCGGCTAGGTCGCGCGCCTTGCTGTACTCGTTCACCGCGCGCTCGCGCTGCCCGCCCAGGTCGTAAATCTTTCCCAGGTAGATGTGGCTCCATACCTCCACCCACCGGTAGCTCGGGTCCAGGTCTCCGCCGTACGCTTCGCGGAACGCGTTGGCAGAGGCCTGAAAATTCTTCTGATAGAAAAACGCTTCCGCCATGCGGAAATGCGCCAGCGAATTGTTTTTCTGCACGTCGAGGGCGTGCTGGTATTCCTGGATCGCGTCGTAGAACCGCCCGCTTTCCGACAGCTCTTCTCCGCGCGCGATCAGCGCGCGCACCCGGAGCTTCGGGCTGGACTTCAGCAACTGGTTGTTTGGGTCCAGGATGATGCCGCCCGGTTTGGGCCGCCCGAACGTCTCAATCGCAAACGTGGTTTCCGTGCCGGAGAGCAGGATCGTCTGCGTCTCCGGGTTGCCTTCCGTTTCCACTTTCACGTCGATGGGCATGAAGAAAGTTTCCAGGTCCTGCTTGATTTTTCCGACAATGCGAAATCCTTTCGGGATGCGGTAGATGACGTACTCCACTTTGAATTCCGGGATGCCCGTCGAGTTCACCCAGTTGGTGAAGAACGGCATCAGATTCAGCGACGCCTGCGCATCGGGCCTGGGCCGTTTTTCCGCCACCTGCTGCGCCAGTTGCTGGAAATCTTCGATGCGCGCTGCTTTCCCGGCGAAGTTCCGGTAAAAAGTTTGCAGCAACTCCAGGAACGCGGCGTCGCCCATTTGTGCTTGCAGCATGTGGAACACCATCGCGCCCTTGTTCATCACCACCGAGCGGTATTCGCTGGAAAACGGTTCCAGCCGCCCGGCCTGTCCAATCGGCGCCGCTCCCTCAAAGGCCAGCGTACCCACCGCGCATTCCTCGAGGACCTTCTTGAATCCCTCCTGCCCGGCGAGCTGTTGCACGTACATCGCTTCCGAGTACCTTGCCAGCCCGTCCGCGATCCACCCGTCGTTCGGCGTGGCCGGCAGCACTGCGTTTCCCCACCACTGTCCCGCCGCTAGGCGCGCCAGCAGACGGTAGTTCACCTTAGAATCCCAATGCCGCTTTCCAATGAGCAGGAGTCCCGGCGCGGAGTAGGACGACAGCGTGCCGTCAGGCAACTGCACAATCGCAATATCCGGTTGCGGCATCGCGCCAAACATGTCGCTGAACGCGGTCAGCACGAGTGCAAGAGATTCCCCGTAGCCGGATGCGGACTCCACTTCTGCCGCGGGCACGTACACTGGAATGCGCAAGCCCTGTGCATTCACCGGCACCACGCGCAGACTTCCCGCCACAAATGTTCCCGGCGTCTCCGGCCGATCCGTCTGGAAGCTGTACACCGTCCGCACTTCCGACGGCTGCACAACGCTCTGGCCTTTCTTGCTCGGCGCCGGCGGATTGGGCGGCAGCTGTGCAGGCGCGGAGGCTTTGCCTGTGCCCACCACGGCCATATTTTCCGGCACATTGATGCTGAACGTCGCGGTGTAGCGGTTCGCCGGATAGTTGGTCAGCGGAAACCATCGCGCCGGCAGCAGGAGGTAGGAGCTTTCTGCGCTGATGGACGCCAGCCGCGTGTCTTTCACCGGACTGTTTTCCTCATTGGAGAGCGGGCCTGCGTAGTCAAAGGTGAGGGTTATTGTTTGCGAGGGCGTCGCTGCTTCCGGCAGCGTCACGCGCAGCAGCAGCGGCGTGCTCTCCAGTCGCTCGAACGGAACCGCCTTGCCGTCGGCGCCGCTCACCGCCGTCACTTTCAAGTTGGGGTGCAGCTCCACCTCGACGTTGCGCGAAGCCTCGCGCACTTCGAAATCCACTTTGGCGCGGGCTTGGAGCGTCTGCTCCGCGGGCAGCAGCGTCGCGCTCACCGCATAATTCGTCGCGCGAAAATTCCATCTCCGCGCCTCTTGCGCGCGCGCCGCGTCTGCGCACACAAAAAATGCCAGAGCCAATATCAGCGCCCCGGCCCCGCTCACGTTTGCGCATTTCCGCATCGCCGCCATTCCCACCGCCTGTAGTTTTATTCGCATTCGCTTTACGTAGGATACCAGAAGGCACTCCCAAGTTGCCCGATGCGCCAGCCCCTTCTTCAGTCGACTGGCCCTCCACCACTCTGATCCCTGGCCCCTGCGCTGCTTACAGCATCCCCGTGATAATCCCTGCCGCCTTCTCAATCGCCCCGCCCGGGCCGAGTTTCCGCCTCACTTCCGCGAGGTCCTTTCGCATAGTTTCGCGCTCCTCCGCCGACGCCAGCAAGCGCCGGGCCTCCATTGCTACCGCCTCCGGCGTAAACGCCTCCTGGATTAATTCCGGCACCACGCGACGCCCGGCAATCAGGTTGACCATGCTGAAAAACGGCGTGCGCACCATCCGCCGCGCGATGAATGCCGTGGTCGCCGACACGCGGTACACCACCACCATCGGAGCGCCGAGCAGCGCCGCCTCCACGGTGGCTGTGCCGCTCGACACAATCGCGCAATCCGCAGCCGCCAGCGCGTCGTATGTCGCGCCCTCCACGATGTGCACTGCCGGGCCTCCCCGCGTGGGTTCCAGCAAACTTTCTTTTGCTATCCCCGGCGCTGCGGCCAGCACGAATTGGTACTTGCCATCGTGTTCCAGGAGCCGGCACGCTTCCAGCATTCCGGGCAAATTATGCGCTATCTCCGCCGGCCGGCTGCCAGGCAGCAGCGCTACAATTTGCTTCTTCGCGTCCAACTGCTGGCGCTCCACGAACTGCTCGCGCGTCATTGTGGGCCGCACGGCGTCCACCAGCGGATGCCCCACGAAATTCACCGGCACGTCCGCGCGCTGATAGAACTCCTCTTCGAACGGGAAAATGCACAGCACACGCGACACCAGCCGCCGGATTAGTTTCACGCGCTGCGGCCGCCACGCCCACACCTGCGGGCTGATGAAGTAAACAATCCGCACGCCCTGCCGGTGCAGCCGCCGCGCCAGGCGCAAATTGAAATCGGGAAAATCCACCAGGATAGCCAGGTCTGGTTTGCGCCGCGCCGCTTCGTCCGCCAGTTGCCGGTACACTTTCCACACCGACGGCAGCCGCCGCACCACTTCGCTGATTCCCACCACCGCCACCTGACTCGAGTCAGCCAGTAATTCGACGCCGGCTTCGCGCATCCGCGGCCCGCCCAGTCCGAAGATGTGCGCGCCCGTTCGCGCACGCAGCGCCGCGGCCAGCCGCGCCGCGTACATTTCGCCGCTTGGCTCTCCTGCCGAAACAAAAATGAGCGGTGTTTTCATCGCGAGGAGGATAACACTTCGATGGTTGGCATACGGTGCTGCGCTTTAATCATCCGCCGGCAGAGGAGCAGTCTGCGCGCCGCCCAGCAAGCCCGGCGGCACGCGCAGCTCCTGGTCCTTGTACTGGAGCTGGTAGAGCTTGTAGTAGATTCCGCGTTGCGCCAGCAACTCCTGGTGCGAGCCCTGCTCGCGCAGCCGCCCCTTGTGGAACACGAGGATGCGGTTCGCGTGTTGGATTGTGCTCAGCCGGTGCGCGATGACAATAGCCGTGCGCCCCTCGAGCAGCCGGTCCAGCGCATCGCGGATCAGCAATTCGGTTTTCGTGTCCACGCTGGAGGTCGCTTCGTCGAGAATCATGAACCGCGGGTTGTGCGCCAGCGCGCGTGCAAAGCTGATGAGCTGTCGCTGCCCCACGGAAAACGTGGCGCCGCGCTCCGTGACTTGCGTTTCCACGCCCTGCTGCAGCGTGCCCACAAACTCCGAGAGTCCCACCTCGCGCAATGCCCGCTCCACTGCCCCGCGATCAATCTCCGCCGTGCTCAGCCGTACGTTGGTCTCGAGCGTGCCAGAAAAGAGGAACGGGTCCTGCAACACAATGCCGAAGTGCCGCCGCAGATCGGCCAGCGCATATTCGCGAACGTCGCGCCCATCGAGCAGGATTTGTCCGCGCTGGATGTCATAGAAGCGCAGTAGCAGCGAGATCACCGTCGTCTTGCCCGCGCCGGTATGCCCTACCAGCGCCGCCGACTCACCCGGGCGCACGCGGAAGCTGACATCGCGCAGCACCCAATCTTCGTCCTTGGGCTCGCCATCGCTGCGGTAGGCAAACCACACGTTGCGGAATTCGATTTCGCCGAGCGGCTGCTCAAACGGAATCGCATCGGGTTTCGAGTCCAGCGACACCGGCTCGTCCAGCAGCTTGAAAATCCGTTCCGAGCTGGCCATGGCCGTCTGCATCACGTTGAATTTTTCGCTCAAATCCTGAATCGGCCGGAAAAAGCGCTGCGCATACTGAATGAACGCAAACAGCACGCCGACCGTCAGCCCTCCGCCCAGCACGCGCAGCCCGCCGAACCACAGAATCGCCGCGATGGCCGCCACGGAAAGCAATTCCACCGCCGGATAAAACAGCGCGAACGCCAGGATGGCGTCCTTGTACGCCAGCATGTGGTCGCGGTTGCGCTCTTCGAACTGCTCCTGTGCTTTCCGTTCACGGTTGAAGAGCTGCACCACGCTCATGCCGCTGATGTGTTCCTGCAGGAATGCGTTAATGCGAGCGATGGCCGTGCGGATGCGCCGGTTGGCGTCCCGCACCACGTTGCGGAAGAAGAAGGTCACCCCCAAGATAAACGGCAGCACCGAAAGCGCCGCCAGCGCCAGCCGCCAGTCCCACACAAACAGCCACACGGCCATGCCTACCAGCAGCACCACATCGTTCAGCATGGTCACCACGCCGGCGGCAAACAGTTCGTTGAGCGAGTCCACGTCCGTCGTGGCGCGCGTCACCAGGCGCCCCACCGGCGACCGGTCGTAAAAACTCAGCGGCAAGCGTTGCAGGTGCGCGAAAATTTCTCCGCGCAGGTCGCACATCGTCTCCTGCCCCACGCGCTGCATTACCCGTATCTGCACGTACTGCACAGCGAAGCTCACGATTAACACCAGCAGATACAGAGCGCCGATGAGCGCCAGTCCACTGGACGCTTCCTCCCAACTCATCTGCCGCGCGGCCCCGGGCACGATGTAACGGTCCAGGCCGACCTTAAACAGATACGGGCTCACCAGCTCCAGCGGCGTCACCGCCATCACCAGCGCCAGGGCGAAAATCACCCGCCACTTGTACGGGCGAAGATAGTGCATCAACCGCCGCGCCAGTTGGGCGTCGTACGGTTTGCCCAGTGCCTCTTCTTCTTGCATGTTGCTCATACCTGTTCCAACTCTTCTTCCAACAACTGCTTCTGATACAAGTCCGCGTAATATCCTTCCGCCGTCAACAACTGGTCGTGCGTGCCGCGTTCCACGATGCGCCCATCGCGCAGCACAACGATTTGATCGGCGTTTTTCACCGTGGAGCACCGATGGGAAATCAGAATGGTCGTGCGCTGCCGCATCACTTCTTTCAGCTCGCGCAGGATGCGCTCTTCGGTCTGCGTATCCACGCTGGAGAGTGCGTCGTCCAGCACCAGGATTTTCGGCGCGCGAATCACTGCCCGCGCCAGGGCCGTGCGCTGTTTCTGTCCGCCGGAAAGCGTGATGCCTCGCTCGCCCACCATCGTTTCGTAGCGTTTCGGAAAGTCGTGAATTTCGCCGGCGATGCTGGCAATCCCCGCGGCGCGTTCCACTTCCGCGTCCGAGGCATTCTCCACGCCGAGCGCTATGTTTTCGCGAACGGTTTCGCTGAACAGGAACGTATCCTGCGGCACAAAGCCGATCGAGCGCCGCAGCGTGGCTAGCGGCCAGTGCTGGATGGGTCTGCCGTCCACCAGCAGCGCTCCCGCCGGCGCCTCGTAGAGTCGCGCCACCAGCGCCGCCAGTGTGGACTTCCCACAGCCCGTGGGTCCCACCACGGCCAGCGTGGAGCCGGCCGGCACGCGCAGATTGATCTCCTTCAACACCGGCTCATTTTGGCCGGCCGGTTTGCCGTCGCTCTTTGCCCCATTTCCATTGCGCGGCGTGGGAAACGCGAAGGTCAGATTCCGGAATTCAATTTCGCCGCGAAGTTCCGCGCCGCCATCGCCCGCCTCGCGATCGTTGATCTTCGGCTCGGCCTGCAGGATGTAATTCAGCCGGCCCATGGACGCCGCGCCGCGCTGGAAAATATTCGTCACCCAGCCGAGCGCGATCATCGGCCACACCAGCAGGCCCAGGTAGGAGTTGAACGCGATTAGCGCGCCCAGCGATATCTCTCCTCGGATCACCATCAGGCCGCCCTGCCACAGGATAATCAGAAACGTGATGCCGATCAGCCCGGTCAACGCGGGCATGAACAAGCTCCACGTGCGGATCAGCTTGATGTTGCGGCCCACGTACTCGCGATTCAGCACGCCGAACGATTGCTTTTCCGCTTCTTCCTGGCGGTAGGCGCGGATGACGCGCACGCCGCTCAAGTTTTCCTGCGCCTTTGCCGATAGCGCTGCGAGCGAAGCTTGAATCGAGTCGTACAAGCTGTGAATGACTTTTCCGAAATGCCGCACCGCCCACGCCACCAGCGGCACCGGTAGCATCACCCACAGTGTGAGCACCGGCGAAAGCCGCAGCATCAGCACGATAGCCAGCGCCATGGTCACCACGGTGGTCGCGCTGTACATGATCCCCGGCCCCAGCACCATGCGCACCGCGTTCAAGTCGTTTGTGCAGCGCGACATCAACTCGCCCGTGCGGTTGCGCACGTAGAACTCCGGCTCTAGCACCAACAAGTGAGCCAGCACGTCGTTGCGCATGTCGAATTCGATATCGCGGGACACGCCGATGATGATGGAGCGCGTTAGAAACGACAGCACGCCCTTCAGCGTCACAATTCCCACCAGCATCACGCAAAGCAACAGCAGCGTGTGGCGGTCGGAGGGCTGATAAAACGGCATCAGCAGGTGCACCAGCGGCCCGGCCACCCCGCTCGTCTGCTGGAGCGGCACCGCGTGGCCATACAGCGAATCGATAATCGCGCCAATCACCAGCGGGAGAACGTTGCCCACCACGCCCATGGCCGTCAAAATCAGCAGGCCCAGCGTAATGCCGCCCTTGTACCGGGCCAGGTAGGGAAGCAGTCCGCGCAGATCTTTCATCGCCGAGCGCGGCGGTGCTTTCCGCGGGGCGGGCTTGGTTGCGACGGGTTGTACAGTGCTGCTCACAATAGATTCTCAGCGCAGGTAGGTCTTGACCTTCTCCAGCATCAGCGCTTCGCCCAGAAAATGCTCGTACGTCCGGTCAAGCGACTGGTAGCGCTTCACTTTCGGGTTCCAGCGCACGCCGATGGTTTGCAGCGTTCCGCCGGCGGGCTGCTGCAACGGCGTGAAATAAAGCTGCAAACCTTTTTCCGCGTGTTGCTCGTATTGCAACCGCCAGCCGGTCACCGGCGCCACCGGTGTCGCCGCCAGAAAGCCATTACCGTTTTTCAGATGCTCGTCCACGTGCAAAAGCTCCGACCATTTGCCGTCCTGCTGGCTCAGAATGGACGCTCGCGTCAGCAGGATGCCGGGCACAGTATTCTCCGGTGTCTTCTTGACCCGGTTGATCGCCAGTACCTGCTGATTTCCGGTCTTGGCCAGGTCTCCGTAGACGAGCACTTCCGCGTCATCGCCCAGCACAGCAGCGGCCGCGCCCTGCAACTCGGCCGGAACCGCCGGCACCACAGGTTTCTGGGCGGCCTCCGGAGGCTTCGCCGGCGGCTCGCTGCTGCATCCTGCGCCCAGCGCGAGGACACAAGTCATGCATAGTGTGAGAATCGTCTGCTGCGGTTTCATGTTTTTCTTTATAAGCTCGGATAGGCCAGGGTGATTTGAACCACTCTTCCCGTGGACCGCTCGCAACTCACTTCCATCACTTGCGGCACTTTCGGCCCCGCCCAATCAAACGAATAGTATAGCAAGGTCACGTCATTCCCGTGCTGTGTGGAGCGGCTGATGGAGTTGGGCTCGCCGTAGGTTTCTTCTATTTCGCTGCGAATGTTATACGAAAGTCGCAGCCCGCGCCCGGTGGCCAGCTTGACTGACGGCAGCGCCGAATCCGGCTCCTTCTTCGGGTCGCTGGGCTGGTCGATGAGCGGATCAATCGTGGAAACGGTCACGCTCTGGATCACTTTGCCTTTGTCCAATTCCACTCGCACCAGCCGGTGCTTCACTTTGTCCACCCAAGCCACCACATCGTCTGCGCCGGGCACCACCTGGCGGAAGTACGGTCCGTGCACGTTGACCGCTGTGCGCAGCTTGTCTCTTCCAGGCCGCAGGCCCGCCAAAGTCGTTTCGTTTTTTCGTTTTGCCGCTGCGGCGACTTCGCTGGAAGTCCCCGCCGGCGCGATGCACAGCAGCATTCCTGCCGCGCTAACGCAAAGCCACAATTTCATCCAGGCGCGCTTCAAAATTGTCCTCCCCCTCCGACCACAGCCGCGACCTTTCCAGCGGCAGAGCCGCCTCGATCTTCCGCATCCAGTCCAGCAGCGACACGATGTTTTCCCGCGTCTTTTCGTGATACTCGCGCAAGTTTTCCGGTTCCGCCATCCGCCGGAGAAATTCCGCTTCGGCCGGATGCTGCGGAGCCGCGGCCGCGCTGCTCCTGGCTCCCAGCAGATTTCCGTGGCCTGTGAACAGGTGTTCCATGCCCAGATCAATCAGGAAATGTCCTGCCTCGCCGCAAATCCCCGCGTCGTACTCCGGGCCGTTGCAGATTAGCTCCAGCCGTTCCGCGCCCTTTTTCCAGCGCCCCGCACTCAGGTCGTAGGTCCACAGGTCCCAGTTGGCTTGCACTTCGTAACAGCAATCGGCGTGCAGGTGATTCTGCGCGATTTCGATCAGCTCGCTGGCCGTGGGCGGAAAGCCGCGCAGGTCGCGCTCCTCGAGCGGCGATTCCGTGGAGTCCACCGCGCGGATTACCAGCCACGAAAAGCCCGGCCAGCTCTGCGAAGACGGCACCGTCTCCAGCAGCATTTCGAAGAGCCCCAGCATGGTCTCTTCGCTAAAGCCGTTGCACCACACGCTGCCATACGCCTGGTTTGCCACAGGGCAGTCATTATACCGATTTTGCCGGGCAGCGGTTTAGCCCAGCATCCGCGCAATCGATACGGGTAAGGGAGTTTCTTCTGGAAGGAAAAACAACTACCTGGCTTCTGCCTATTTGCCAGTTTCTTTCTTCAAGTCCGTCGAAAGCCCTTGCAACCGCTGCCGCATGCTCTCGCCGACCCCGGCAAACACTTCCGCGCAGGTATCCCGCAGCCGCTGTTCCACGGCCTTGGCCAGTGAATCGAGCACGCCCTGGGAGTGCTGGCTGAGCGTGGTCACTGCCGCCACCATCCACGAATTGGACACGTTCTCCAGCCGCAGCTTGAACTGCTCCACCGATTCGTTTTCCTTGCGGCCGAGCGATTGCAGCCACTGTTCCTGCTGCGCCCGCGTTTCTTCGCGCCAGCCATCCAGCACCGGCACCAGTTGGGTCTGGAACTCCTGCTTGGCATCGTTCACGCTCTGCCGCAGCCGTTCGGCAACGCGCGTCTGGAATTCCGACGTCGACAGCGCCGCCCGCGTGTCCAGCTCTCCGCACACGTTTTCCACCTGCATCGCCAGACGGGCCCGGGCCTCTTCTACCGCGCTGCCGCTCGTCGCCTTCAACCGCTCCACCTTGTCTTCCGCCAGGTGGTGAATTTCATCGCTGAATTTCGCCGCGCCGGCCTCGGTCGTCTCCGCCACCTGCGCGCGGATGCGGCTGGTCATTTCCTTCGCCGCCTCATCCAGCAGCCCCTGGGTGTGATCGGCGTAGCTCCGGCTGTAATGGTCCAGCTCGGAAGCGAACATCGCGGAAATCTCCGCGGCCTTTTCGCGCAGTTGCGTGGCGGACTGCGTGATGCCTTTTTCCATCGCCGTCTGCATCGTGGTCTGCGCCTTGTGCTGGTACCATTCCGCGGACTTGTACAATTGCTCGAACGTTTCGTGCGTGGTGTTGGTGGTTTTTGCGTCCAATTCTTCCAGGCAGCGCGTCAGCACCGCCTTACTGGACTTTTCAAACTCACTTTGCAGCCGCGTCTGTTCCTGCCGCAGCGTTTCCGCTGTTGCAGCTTCCAATTCCGAGAGTTGCTTCACGGCGCCCTCGGCTCGGTTCAACTGAGAGGCCACCTTCCTATCCATGTCCTCCAGGCAGCGCGCCAGCACCACTTTGCTGGCCTTTTCAATTTCGCTTTGCAGCCGCGCCTGCTCGCGTCGCAGCGTCTCCGCAGTGGCTGCTTCCAATTCCGATAGCTGTTTCATGGCGCCCTCGGCCCGGTGCAATTGCGAGGCCACCTTCGTTTCCACGTCTGCGGCCACTCGCGCCACCATCTCCACGCCTCGTTCGGCGAGCGCCGGTTCCAGGCGTTGCGCCAGACCGGCCAGTACGCTGTCCGCCTGGTAGTTCAATTGCTCCCGGTTCACAGCCAGCATTTCCTCGAATTGGCGGACCACTTCATCTCCGGTCTTTCGCGCCAATCCCTCCAGCTGCTTGGAGTGCGTCTCCACCTGCGCGGAGACGGCCTTCATCTCTGCCGCGCAGGCTGCGCCCTTCGCCAGCCCTTCCCCGAGGGCGTCCTGCAGCGACTTGACGCGCTGCTCGGCCTGCGTCATCGTCGCTTCCATCGACGTCTGCATCTCCGCCGTGCGTTTGTCGAGCGCCTTGGCCACGCGCGTCGAGGCCTCCGACGCCATCTTGGACATTTGCTCGGTCAGTTGGTTTTGCACGCTGGCGGTTGTCGATGTCACGGCCTGTTGCAGTCGCGTTTTGGCTTCTGCCAGGTCGTGCTCCAACTTCTGTTGCCAGCCGGTTTGCGCGGAGTCCGACGCCGCCTGGATCTGCACATGCAGGCTTCGCGCGAACTCTTCCAGCTTGGCCAGTTGGCTCCGGCCCAATTCCACCACCGTGCCCATGTCTTTTTGCGCGTTTTCCAGAATTCCCGGAATCGTCGCGGAATGGGAGGCCAGCTCATCGCGCATTGCCTTCATGCGCTTTTCGATTTCTCCCAATTGGCCATTCGCCGCGGTGACGTCCGTATTGAGCTTCCGTTCGATTTCTTTGCGGAACGATTCTCCCGAATCCGTCAATTTCGACAGCACGCCGTGGCTCAACCCGCTCAGTTCCTTTTCAAATTCCTGCATCCACTTCGACCGCAGTTCCTGTGCGCCGGCGGCCTGGGCCTCTTCGATTTTCTTCAGAGCCTTGTGCGTCAACTGGTCGGCAAATCCCGTGGACGCTTGCTCCACGGCCTTCTCCGCCGCCATCTTGAGTTGAATATTGAGGTCGCGCAGCAGAGTGGCCGCTTCGCGGGAAACCGCCTCCGTGCCTGCTTCTCGCGCCATGCGTTGGATCTGGTCTTGCGCGTCCGCCAGCATTCGCGCGATTTGCTGGTTGGCGCTCCCGGAAAGGTCCACTGCCGCCACAGGCGGCACGGATCGCAGTTGCGTATCTCTGGGCGGCATTGCAGGCGGCGCGCTCATCACCGGTGCGCTCACCACGGGAGCGCTCACCACTTCGGGAGCGGCTGGCGCCGATGGCGCTTTGGCCGGCGTAAGCGACGCCGCTGCTGCACCTTCTTCGGTGAAATGCGTCCAGTCTTCCGGCGGGAATGCAATGCCCCAGATGTTGCCAGGCGTTTCCATCTCCACGCCGACTTGAAAGAGCTCTTTCGCCGTGCGTGGCCGCTGGACGAAGGTCACTTGTCCCCGCACCTTGCGCGCCGGTTCGTCGGCCTTGGAATGGATAATTTCCATTTCCAGCCAGGTGCCCTTCAGTACGTAATGTTTGGATTGGTACTTGAAACCGTGGCAGTTGACGATTAGCGTCGAGGTCCGTTCCCGGAACGGCTGTCCCAGCGCGTCTACACCCGTCACCGTGATCGGAATCGCCTGGACGATTCGCGTGCTTCGCCGTTTTCCGGCATCAGGTTCGTTGCTTGGGGCGTATTCGACCATTACGCACTCTCCCGAGTGCACTTGGGGCAATTTCGGAGAATACCATCACGCGCCCTTGGGGAAACCTTGATTCATACCTTTGCTGCGAATCAGTTAATGCGGCATAGGACAGATCTTAGCCGGCCCTGCCGCGCAACTCGCCTCGGGCTTAGGCGCAAGTGTGCAACTGCGGCGCCGGCCGCCTGCCTAGCACTTGAAGTCCCCCCACGTCGCGTGGCGGTCCGACCCGTGTTCCAGGGCAATGTCCCGCCGTTCGTAATCCATGTGGACTACGCTGACCACCAGCATCGCGTCTGTATCGAGCATGCGCAACGTCACCGGCCGGCCCGGCTCGGTCTGCAGGTCCGGAAACAACTCCGAAAGCAACACGTGCCTGCACGCCAGCGGCGGGAACTCGCCCAGCGCCTTTTCCGCCACCAACCCTGACGGCCCGAACAGTTGGACCTTTGGCGAGCCGGTGTGCTCCTCCTCAAATTCGATGTTCATAATGGCCAGCAGGGTGTCCCGCTTTCGCGCGGCCGCACTCCCGTTGATCTGGCACCCGGACACAATGTAGTCGGTGGCCACCCCTCCGCGCTCCGCCGCGAGCCGGTACTTCTTGTGAAACGCTCCGCCCGGCCGGAAATGCGTGAACGCCACGCGCCCCCAGTTTGCCGCGCGCACTTCCACCTTCATTAGCGAGTGCGAAGTCGGGGGTATCGTAGCCACGCCGAATCCGCCGGCGAAATTGCTTTCCAGCGGAAGCGTCTTCGCCTCCATGCGGCAGCTTTGGAACTGTCCCAGCCGCAGCAAGCCCTGTTCGCACGCCGCCGCCGGCATCACTCGCTCGGGGAATTTTTCGTCGCGGTTGGAAACCCACGCGATCATCCCCCGCGCGTCCGTGACGAACGGCATGAGCCACAAATACTCTTCGCGCCACCGGCTTGAGCTCAGGTACATCCGTGATTCCAGTTGCACCCCGCCGAACGTCTTGCCGTTGAACAACAGCGGCGTGTACAGCAGCGCTTCGGCAGGAAACGACCGGTTCGGCCCATACGGCGACTTTCTTCCCGGACCCACCGGCCGGTCGGCGAAGTGCAGCGGGTGCTCCACCGTGAAGCTCCCGCCCTGGCGTCCCTTCATGAACGTGTAGGCGTAAGGTACGGCGTCCGACTGGTTGGCGATCATCAACACGCCGCCCCCGCGCGCAGCGTGCTTCGGCGCCGCCGCAATGCTCAACGCTTGTGCTGGGGAGTCCACGGGTCGCAACTCTCCCAGTGTGTACATTTGAGTGGTGTGCGGCCGCAGCGCATAGTCGCGCTCGACGACGGTATTTCCTTGCGCTTCGATCAGCTTTAGCACTCCTGTGGATTCCGAATCGTTCGGATTGAATAGTGCGATTGCGCAGTGAAACTCGTCGAGAGAAGGAAACGGCATCGAGTAGAAAAATTTTCCGGTCATTTGCAGCGGCGCCGCGGGGTGCGCGTGGACGTTGTCGAAATTCGCGGGAGTCGTCCAGCGCACAAAGCCCGTGCTGAACAGGTCTCCCGCGTGTGTTACCGGCTGCTTCCCGCTCGGTGCCACGCGGATACGCGCCCCGCCCCAGAATTTTTTCTTTCCCGCGATATCTCCCATGCGCAGCACCATCGGCCGCATCGCCGGAATCACCACGTCGGCCGCGCTGCCCAGTTTCATTTCTTTTCCGTTGGCGTCGAACAGCTCGATCTTGTACTCCGTGCCGTTGCCCGGCTCGCGAAAGCCCTCCACGCCCGGAAAACACGTCGCCGTCAGCAGGATTTCCGTGTTCATGCCCAGCTTGGGGTCTTCCACCACCAGCGGCGCGCACACATCCAGCCAGCAAGTTTTTCCTGCGGGCATTTGAGTGATCGGCGTTCCGCCATACCCGGGCCCTGGCTTTTGCTTGTCGGTGGAATATTGCAAGAGCGGCGCGCCTCGCAGCGGCGTTGCCGACGCCGCTACCAGCGCCCCGGTTAATCCGGAAAGAAATGTCCGCCGATCGATACGTCCCATGCTCTGCCCCACTGGCCGCGCCGTTTGTCTCGAGGTTATCGGCGCACTGCCACTCGCATTTCGTGTAACACCCTTATACCGCCGCCACCCGGCCCTTGCAAGGGAAGTCGCCGCAAAAAAAAATGACGGGCCATCCGGCCCGCCGCAGTCCCACTCAACTCCATTCCCAAGTCAGCGCCGCTGCTTTACAACTCCCGTCGCCCTTCCATTGCCTTCAGCATGGTGATTTCGTCGGCGTATTCCAGATCGCTTCCCACCGGAATGCCCACGCCGATGCGTGTCACTTTGATGCCCAGCGGCTTGATCAGCTTTGAAAGATACATTGCGGTGGCCTCGCCCTCCGCGTTGGGGTTGGTGGCGATGATGATCTCCTCCACGCCGCCCTTCAGCCGTTCGATCAGGCTTTTAATCTTGAGTTGTTCCGGCCCCACGCCCTGCAGCGGGGAAAGCGCGCCGCCCAGCACATGGTAGAGCCCGCTGAACTCCCGCGTCTTCTCGATGGCCTGAATGCTGTGCGGCTCTTCCACCACGCAGATGGTTTTCCGGTTGCGCGTCGCGCTCGTGCAGAAATAGCACGGGTCCGTGTCGGTGATGTTGTTGCACACGGTGCACTCGCGGATTTTTTCCTTCGCGTCGCGGATGGCCAGCGCCAGCGCCAGCGCCTCCTCCGCGTCCGTACGCAGGATGTGGAACGCCAGCCGCTGCGCGGTCTTCTGCCCGATACCCGGCAGGTGCTTCAGCTCTTCGATCAGTCGCGCGATGGGTTCCGCAAAATCAGGCATGGCGCTCCGCTAGGTTTCCCGCTTCGCTTCACGACGGTTCGCAGCCAGGAAGGAATTTCTTTTTAAGCGCGCTAACTCGGAAGGCGGGGAGTTTCTACCCTTTAACACTTTAACTCTTTAACTCTTCAACTTTCGGTTTTCAGAACAGTCCAGGTATTTTCAATCCCGGCATTCCTGTAATTCCGCCCGCAATATTTTTCATCTGATCGGCGAGCGCCTCGTCCACGCGCCGCCCGGCTTCGTTCACCGCCGCGGCGATCAAGTCTTGCAGCATTTCCGCATCCTTGCCGGCGAACACCTCGGGCTCGATGTGCAGCGCGGTCACCTGTTTTTGCCCGTTCATTTTCACGCTGACCATGCCGCCTCCGGCCGACGCTTCCACATGCAGCTCCGCCACCTGCTTCTGGAGGCTCTCCTGCATCTGCCGGAACTGCATCAACATCTGCTGCAGCGCTTTTACTTCCATCGGACTAGTCCTCGTCGCGACGCTTCACGCTTGAAATCTGACCGCCAAACCGTTCCATCATGGCCCGCACTACCGGGTCTTGCTCGAACCGTGCGCGGCTTTCCGGTGTCGCCCTCGTAGCTGGTGCAGGAGCGCTGGCCGCACCACCCGCTTCGAGTCTAACACAGACCCGCAGCGGCTGCCCTAGCACCGCGCTGGTGATGGTGCGCAACTTCTCCATCTGGTCACGGCCCTGCAGAATCTCCGCAAACGTCCGCCCGTCGCTTCGGAAGAAAAGCCGGATCTCGCTGCCGTCAAGTTCCCACCGGCTCACGTGTTCCACCAGCGATGCCAGCAGCTTGTTCTGCGACGAAATGGCGGTGCGGATTTCCTCCACCTGCACCACGGCCAGCCCGCCGCTCACGGCGATGGCCTGCGCCACTGCGCCGGGCGGAGCCATGGCCACCGGCGCGCTCTTCGGCGGTGCGCTTTCCATTTTCAACGGCGCTGCCACCGGCGCCGGCGCTACGGCAGCCGCGGAGAATCCAATGGCACTCGCCATCTCCCGCGGCGCGTTCGCCGCTGGAGCGCTGGTCGCGCGGGGCACGCTCGCCACCGGCCGCGCGGGCGATGCGCCGCGCAATTCTGCAATCACTTCTTCCAGAGGAGCCAGCCGCGCCGCGTTCACTAGCTTCAACAGCCCGATTTCGAGGTGCAGTCGCGGATCCGGCTTGTGCCGCATGGCGTCGTCGGTGGTGAGCAGCGTCTGGAAAAACCGCGTCAAGTCCTCTTCCGTAAAAAGTGCTGCCTGTTTCTTCAGCCGCGGCCGCTCGTCCGCCGGCGCCACGATCAGCTCGGACTCCGCGCCGCACACTCGCGCCAGCAGCAAGTTGCGGAAGTGCCGGATGGCCTCGCGGCAGAAATGTTGCAGGTTGTGACCCTCGGCGATCAGCCGGTGCACCAGCCCCAGCGCGCGCTCCGCGCTGCGCGTTTCAATCGCCCCGATGAGCTCGTCGAGCGACTCTTCCGCCACCACGCCCATCAACTGCCGCACCGCCGCGTCGCCGATTTGTTTGCCGCAATACGCCATGGCCTGCTCGAGCAGTGACAATCCGTCGCGCACGCTGCCTTCCGCTGCGCGCGCCAGCACCGCCAACGCTCCCGGTTCGATCTCCAGCTTTTCGTCTTTGGCTACGCGTGTGAGCGTGTCCGAGATTTCCTGGAACGTCAGCGCGCGGAAATGGAAATGCTGCGACCTCGACTTGATGGTATCCACCAGATCTTCCGGCTGCGTCGTGGCCATCACGAAGATCACCCGGTCGGGCGGTTCTTCCAGCGTTTTCAGCAGCGCGTTCGAGGCTTCGTCGGTCAACTGGTGGGCTTCGTCGAGGATCACCACTTTGTTGCGGCTGGCCGCCGGCGCATAGCGCACCATCTCGCGCAACTCGCGGATCTGGTCGATGCCGCGGTTCGACGCCGCGTCAATTTCAATCACGTCCAGCGAGGTCCCCGCCGCAATTTCCGTGCACGACGAGCACGCATCGCACGGCTCGACGGTCGGCCCTTTCGCGCAATTCAGCGCCTTGGCCAGGATGCGCGCCGTCGTCGTCTTGCCCACGCCGCGCGCCCCGGAAAAAATGTACGCATGCGCCACGCGGTTGGTCTCGATGGCGTTGGCCAGCGTCTGCGTCACGTGCTGCTGGCCGACAACTTCGCGGAAATTTTTGGGGCGGTACTTTCGGGCGATGACCTGGTAGCTCATGCGGTTGGAAAATTCTCCGGCGCGTCTGTCAACGATGAGAGGAACTTCGGGTACTCCGCGGCGCCCGAATCGGTCCCGCTACCGTTGCTCCCTTCCGGGCCTGGCGGGGTTTGCGGGGATTCGTCGCACAGAGCCCGAAGTTCCGCGCACCGGCAGTCTCATCCCGTTTCTTTTTTGCAAAGCCCCGGGATTTGTCTGCGTCCCGCAGTCTAACACACTCGCAGTGGCACGGGCATTCTTCCCCGTGGAGCGAGACACGTGCTTTGCATCGTATCCCTTGTGAGAAGTTGATGTGTGTGAGAAGAGAAGTGGGTCCCACCAAGGCTACTTATTGGGGGAAATTCATTTTCTTCAGGAGCGCTTGGAAGCGCGGGTGGTCGCGCAGAGTATCCCATCGTGGAGTGCCCTTAATACGCACGATTTGCATGTCGCGCTGCTCGTAGCCCTTTTCCAGCCAGTCCAGCGCCAGCTCTTTCTCTCCGGCGGCGGCATAAAAGCCAGCTATCGACGTCGGCGCGACGTATCTGTGCTGAGAGCGCCGGACCGCCAGTTCTGCCCGCGCACGCATCGCACCCTGGTATCCGCCCTGCGCGTAGCCGCGCTCGACCGCTTCGGCAAGTTCTTTATCGCGGCCGCGGGCAAGAGATTCTCGCCACAGGGTCATCGCTTCGTCGTACATCCCCTTGGCTGCGTAAGCACCTTGGAGGGTGCCGGACCCCATGGGCGCGCTGGGATCGGCTTGGAGCACCTGCTGAAGATAGGCAATAGCCTCGTCATAGCGGCGCGCACCCACCAAGGCCTGAGCCAGCCAAACCTGTTGAGTGGAATTATGGGGGTCCAATTCCAGGCCCCGCCGCGCCTCCTCGACGCCTTCATCGGCGCGACCGGCTATGTACACCAGATATTCACCGTACCAAACGCGCAGAACGGGGTCGCTGGGATTGAGTTCGATGGCTCGTCGGAGCTCCTTTTCGGCTGCCTGCCAATCCCAATCAACGTACAACTTAATGCCCGCTAAGTGGGCCTGTGCCTCGGGCAGGGTGGGCTCCAACCCCACTCCCTTCAGGACTGCCTCCTTCCACTTGGGGATTGCCTCGGTGCATTGCATCACGCCCATATTGCACCGGAGGCCCCAGACGGTGCCTATCCCGTAGTAAGCCAGCGCGTAATTCGGGTCTTTCTCCAGGGCAAGCCGGAAGTAACTCTCTGCAGTGTCCAGTTCCTTGGCCGTGAGCTTCTGCCAGTGAAAGCGGCCCTTCAGATAGGCGTCGTAAGCTTCGGGATTCACCGTGCGGGCCGTTGCCAGGCGCTTCTCTTCTTCGGGGGCGAGCTTCAACCGGATCTCCCCGGCGATGGCCCTGGTCAGCTCGTTTTGCAGGCTGAGCACGTCGCGCAGGTCGCGCTCGTAACGCTCGCTCCATAATTGTTCTTCGTTTTCTGGGTTGACCAGTTGCGCCGTGAGGCGCACGCGATTGCCCGAGCGCAGCACTGACCCGGTAATCAGCGCGTCCACTTTCAGCTCGCGTGCAATCTCCGAGAGCGGCTTCTTCGTGCCCTTGTAGCGCATGACCGAGCCGCGCGCGATCACCCGCTTCAGCCCCGTCAGCCGCCCCAGGTCCGTGATCAACGATTCAGTCATGCCGTCAGCGAAATATTCCTGCTCGGGGTCGCCGGAGAGATTTTCCAAAGGAAGTACGGCCAGCGACTCAATCTTGGGGGCATTCGCGGTGCCTTTGCTACCCGCTTCCCACCCTGCGCGGAAACCATCCAGCATGTCCACGAAAGTTCGCTTGCCACCAACGTAGACGGTGTTCGCAACTATCAGAATGACCAGAACGAGCACGATGCGCTGGAGCCAGCGTGGCCACTCCTTAACCTGTGGGATTGCGCGGCCCAGCATATAGCGCCAGCCGGCCCAGGGTGCCGCGGTGCCAGACTGAATAGCTTCGATGGCCGCGCGCACTTCTCCGGCGCGTTGGTAGCGTTGCGCGGGCTCTTTCTCCAGGCAGCGCTCGATGACCGCCTTCAACTCAAGCGGCACTTTCGCGGGCAGCGCCGCCGGGCGCTGATTCAAAATCGCAGAACTCAACTCGAATCCGGTCTGCCCCTGAAATGGCCGCGCGCCGGTGGCCATTTCATACAGCACCACGCCCAGCGCCCAGATGTCGCTGCGGGCGTCGGCGGGCTGACCGCGCAACTGTTCCGGTGGCATGTAGGCCAGTGTGCCCACCAGCGCGCCCGGCTGCGTCAGCGAGGCTTGCGAGCGAGTGACTTCATCGAGTTCCTCGCCGGTCACGCGTTTCGCCAGCCCGAAGTCCAGCACCTTGGCGCGGCCCTCCGGCGTGAGGATGACGTTGGCGCTCTTGAAATCCCGATGCACTACGCTGCGCTCGTGCGCGTGGCCCAGCGCCTCTGCCAGTTGCAACCCGTAGCGCAGAACTTCTTCGGCCGGCAACGCGACTGCTTCGAGCCGCGCGCTGAGCGGCTGGCCCTCGACAAGTTCCATGGCGATGTAGGCCTGGCCGTCGGCCTCGCCCACTTCGTGAATCGTGCAGATGTTGGGATGGTTCAATTGCGAGGCGGTGCGCGCTTCGCGCAGCAACCGGGCCCGCGCGTTGGCATCGCGGAAGCTCTCGGCGGGGAGAACTTTGATGGCCACGTCGCGGTCGAGGCTCTCATCATGGGCGCGATAGACCTCGCCCATACCTCCGGCGCCGATCTTTGCGAGGATCTGATAGTGGCCGAGCGTGCGGCTGCTCATGCGTGACGGGCTCCCCCGGATGGGGCTTAACCGCATCTTAGGTCGCGCTCCTGTTCAAGTCAATCAGAGGTGGGCCGAGTAGCCGCGAGCCGTCGCATCATTCCCTCCTCGAAATCCTGACCCCTGACCCCTGACCCCTGACCCCTGACCCCTGACCCCTGTTTCCTCTTTGGAACTTTTCTCTTGCATTTCTCCCTGTTCTTTTGGTTTTTGTCCTATCCTTTTCGCGGGTGATCTTCCTCCGCACCCTTCTTGTCCGCGGCGGCCTCGCAACCGCCCGGGCAGGTCCGCGGCGCCAGCGGCACGCTCCACGTTACGGAGCACAGGAGGAACGCATGAAACGTATTCTCGCGCTGGGCGTCGCCGTGTCGCTGTTTTTGCTGGCGGCCCCGCAGGTTCAATCGCAAAACAATCAGCTTTTGCAGGGAACGCAACTTCGCCTCGTTCTGTTGAACGGCTTGACCACCAGTGTGGCTCGCGAAGGCGACCCATTTATTGCCACCGTCACCGAGCCCGTCTACATCGGCGGCCAGCTTTTGTTGCCCGCCGGCGCCCGCGTGAACGGCGAAGTCTCGCAGATCACTCGCGCCAAGCGCTTCGGCATTCTGCGCGGCCAGGCGGCCATGTACCTCAAGTTCAAATCCATCGAGATTGACCGCCGGGAATTCCCCGTGCCGATGAGCATCATTTCCATCCACGAGACTTCGGTCAACGGCCGCGTCCGCAAAGATGTCCGCACGGTGGAAGGCGTCATCGTCGAATCCAAGCGCGACGTCAAGGGCACTCTCGTCAACGTCGCCATCGGCGGCGGTGGGGGCACCGCCGTCGGCACCATTTTCAGCCACGCCATGCGCGGTCTGGCCATCGGGCTGATCGGCAGCACATCGTACGTGATGATTAAGAAGGGCAAGGAAGTCGAGCTACCCGCGCAGACCGGCATCCTCGTTCGCCTGGATGCCACCATCACGCTGCCGGCCACGGGGCCGAGCGTTTCGCCCTACTCCGGCAGCCAGCCGTAGCTTTCGCACTTCGTGGGGCGCGGCGATGCAGATGCACTGCGCGGCGCACCCGTGCGTGTGTGCGACTTCCTTCGTCCGCCTTTTTCGCGGCCGTTCGTTTTAATCGTAGCTTGCTCCGGGATAGAGCAAGTTCAACGCGACCCCAAAAATCACTCTGAACGCTTTTCCGAACAACCACCACGCGGCCAGCAGCCCCATCATGCGGAACATCGGATCTTTCAGCATTTCCAAATAGCGCAGCGCCGTACGTTCGGACATCAGCAGCGTAATGCCGCTGCTTCCGTCCAGCGGCGGCACCGGCAACAGGTTGAACGTGCCCAGCAGCAGATTCAGTAAGAACAGCACGCTCAAAAACGTCGCCGCAAACGTCAACAGGCCGCCACCATCACCCGGGTTGGCCACTTCGGTGATGTGCGAGAAATTCGCCACCTGCGGCGCCCGAAAGATTCCGGCCGCCATGCCCCCGCGAATCGCTGCCGCCGCCAGCAGCATCAGCGAAAAATTTGCCCCCGGCCCGGCCAGCGCCATCCACGCCGCGCGCCGCGGGTAGCGCTGCTCCCACTCCGGACTGTACGGTGCGCTAGCCCAGCCGATCATCGAGCCGCGGCTCATCCAGAAGTAAGTCAGAATCGGGATCAACACCATTCCGAATGGTTCCCGCCGAATGTGTGGAATCGGGTTTAGCGTCATCTGCCCGCCGTGGAACGCCGTAGGGTCGCCGCCGATCTTTGCCGCCAGCGCATGCGCCGCTTCGTGGCACGTCGTGGAAAACAGAAACACCACGTACCAGATCATCCCCATCGCGAAAAATTCCGGCGTCACGTCTCGCATCGGCGACTCAGCCTAGTCGTTCTGTCACCCCAGTGCAACCCGCTACTGTTTTGAACATAATCTACTTGACATGCCGGGATGCGAGGCGTAGTTTATTTCCTCAATTCGGCAAAACAACTTTTTCTCCTCTAACGGGTTTGGTTGCACGTAGGAGTGTCGTCCCATGAAAGGCAAGTCCAGGTCCGTTTCCCTTGGCCGCGCGGTTCTGGAACGCGAGTTCGAGAGCCTTCTGCGCCGCGCCGCTCGCTTGCGAGCGCCCGGCGCGCCTGGCCGGCTGCGGAAAGCTTTTCGCCGCAAGTCAGCGGCTGCAGACTGACGCTGGCGTCTCGCCACGCGCCAGTTCCTTCCCAAGTTTTGCCTGCCTACTTTTCCGCGCTCTTGGTCTTCGCTTCGCCTTTCTGCGTTTCCGGTTCCGTCACCGGCGGATTGTTCAGGTACTTCCCAAAAAACGTCAAATAGCGCCGGAGGCGGTTCACCTGGTGCCGCGGCTCGGTGAAGCCGTGCCCCTCGCGCGGAAACACCACGAATTCCACCGGCACGCCACGCTCCACCAGCGCGCGGTAGAACTCTTGCGCTTGCGCAATGGGCACGCGCGTGTCCTGCTGGCCGTGCAGAATCATCGTTGGCGTCTTCACGTTTTTTATGTACTTCATCGGCGAGCGGTCCCAATAGAGGTCTGTGTTGTCCCACGGTGAGCCATCGCCAAAGAAATACCGCAAGTATCTCTGGATGTCGTTCTGCGAATACATGGAATAAATATTCGACAGCCCCGCGCCCGGCGACACCGCCTTGAAGCGATCCGTCTGCGTGAGCATCCAGAACGTCATGTACCCGCCGTACGACCACCCGAACGCCCCCAACCGGTCCGTATCCGCCCAGCCCTGCGCCACGGCAAACTCCACGCCCGTCATGCAATCCTCGTAGTCGCCTTTGCCCCACGTGTTCTTGTTGGCCGACGCAAATTTTTCGCCGCGCCCCGACGAGCCACGGAAGTTCGGCTGCAGCACCAGGTAGCCGTTCGCCGCCATCACCTGTGCCGTGCTGTTCCACGCCGTCAGCGACGCGCCCGTCGGCCCGCCGTGCGGATTCACCAGGAAGGGATATTTCTTTCCGGCTTCAAAGCCCACTGGCTTGGTCAGCACGCCCTCGATCTCTGTGCCGTCCGTGCTCTTCCACTTCACCACCGCCGCGTCACCGAGCGCGTATTCCTTCAGCCACTTGTTGTGCTCGGTGAGCACGGTGAACGATGTGAAGCTGAGATTGGACCGGTAGAGTTCCGACGGCTGCTTGCTTCCGGAGAGCGTGCCCACAATGGTCGTTCCATCGGAGCTCATTTCGGCGATGCCGGTCACGCCGCCCCGCGAAGAAATCTGCTTCACGGTGCCGGCGGCCACGTCGCATGCAAAGAGCTCGATCGCTTGCCGCGCGTTGCTGCTGAAGTAGATGGTCTTGCCGTCGCGCGTCCATACCGGCGCACCCGCGTCCAGTTCAAACTTCGTCGTCAGCCGCCGCGGCACTCCTCCCTCCGCGGAAATCACATGCAAATGCGTCTGCTTCACTCCTCCCGCGGTATCGGCCGACGTATAAGCGATCCATTTCCCGTCCGGCGACCACCGCGGGGATTGGTCGGGCCCCGCGTTTTCCACCAGCTTTTTCTTTTCGCCGCTGGCCACTGTTGCAACCCAGATATCCGTCAAGTCACCGTCGTCGGCCTTCGGCGTCGGGGTCGTGACGTAGGCAATCCGCGCTCCGTCCGGCGACCACCGCGCGTCGCTCGTGGTGAACGCGCCTTCCGTCAAACGCTTCTCGTCCTTCTTCTCAATGTTCCACAGCCACAGGTGCGTCATCCGGATGTTCTGATCGATCACCAGCGTGTCGTCCTTCACTTTTTTCTTTTCTTCCTCATCCTTCGACGGCTGATCCGTCGCGCTCAGCAGTAGCTTTTTCCCGTCCGGCGAAAACCAAAACCTACCCACGCCGCCCTTATGCGACGTCACCTGCCACGCTTCGCCGCCGTCCGCCCACGCCATCCACACCTGCCGCTCGCCGGCTTTTTCGCGGTCGGTCAGGAATGCCAGATGCTTTCCATCCGGCGACCACTCCGCCGCGCTCGCATTCTTTTCCCCGCGCGTGAACTGCCGAGCGGTGCCTCCGCTCACCGGCACGACCCACAACTGCGTCTCGCTCTTCCATTCCTTGTCCTTCTCGAATTTCGGTATTTCGCTCACTGTGTACGCCACGCGCGTTCCGTCGGGTGAAATCCGCGGCCCGCCTACGCCGGCGATCCGCAGCGCGTCCTGCGCAGTGAATAGCTTCTTGCCGTCTTTTGTCTTTGGAGCTTCGGCCTCCTTCTGCTCCGCCTTCGCCGCCGGCTTCTCCTGCGCCAACACCCAAGTCGGAGCAACACAAACCGCTGCCAGCAAAACCATCACCAACAGGAAGGAAATCCGCGCACGCCAAGTCATAGCCTGCTCCTTGTGTTTACTCTGGATTCTCTACGGATTACATTGGCGAAAGTATTGCAATTCTCGCGGAAGGTCAATCTGATTCCGGCACTGAATCCTGAATCCGAATTGCTGAATCCTTCCTGCTACACCCTGCACCCAAAACCCTACACCCTCTTCCCCTCCACCTCGCACTCCTGAAACACTTTCAAATCCTTCCCAATCGACCGCAGCACAAACCCGATCACGCCAGCATCGTCCACGTATCCCATCAGCGGCACAAAATCAGGAACCAGGTCGAACGGGTCCACAAAGTAAATCACCGCCACCAGCGCGAGCACGATCGTCTTCCACGGCACCACCCTGTACTGCCCTTTCACCCACGCCCGCAGCAGGCGTAACATTGCGCCCAGGTCTTCCGCAAACTCGCCCACCAGACCTTTTTCTCGCCGCGCCTTCCGCGCAGCCTCGTCCAGCAAGTGCTCCGTCTTTTTTTTGTCCTCCGCATAGACCCGTGCCGTCTTCCCAGCCGCCCTCACAAATTTTTTCAGCCCTCGTTTCATTCACCAGCTCGGCTTTCTACACCCTAAATTCCACACCCTACACCCTTCTTAAAATCGGCCTCGTCAAGCACGTCGGGCCCCCGCCGCCGTTGATTGCCACCTCGCTGCCCGGAAAAGTCCGCGCGTCAAATCCCGCTGCGCGCAGCCGCGCGTTCGTCATCGCATTTTCCGCCAGCGCGAGCAATCGGCCTTTACCCAGCGACAGCACATTGCACGCCAGCGTCGTCCGCTCCGCCGCATCAATCTCGATGAAGCGAAACCCGCGCTCGCGCAGCAACTCCACCGTATCCACTGCCAGCCACTCCAAGTCCACCAGTACAGTTTTTTCGTCGAGCATGCTCATGAGCGACATTAAGTGCAAGCAGAGCGCGGGCCCTCCACCATGCGGCAGCGGCGCGGCAATCACTTCCACGCCCTTCGGCCCCAGTAGCCCGCGCAACTGCTCGATGCCCGCTGTGTTCGTGCGATAGCCGCGGCCCACCAGCAGCGTTTTCCCATCGAGCCATACCATGTCGCCGGCTTCGGCCATTCCCGGCGCCGTCATCTCTCCAAGCACGGGAACTCCCTGCGTGCGATAGAACGCCGCGTGTGCTGCCGGCTCGCCGTTACGCTCCGCTTTGCCCATGCGCAGACAAATCGCGCCCCAATCCGTCATCAACGATGGATCGTGCGCATACACCGCATCGAGAGTGAACTCCTCGCTTGGCGGCAGCGCCATCACTTCAGCGCCCGCAGCTTCCAACTCCCGACGCATTGCGTCGTGCTGTTCCTGCGCCAGCGCAAAATTCGGCGCATGGCCGTAGCCCAACTTTTTCCACTCCGCGACGTGCTCCGCCCGCGCCCATCCCGCCGCATGCGGTGTGCACACCATCACCCGCCGCAGCGTTCCCACCATGGAATTGCCGCCATGCTCGCTCATAAAATCAAAAAGGCGGACCGCCTTGTCCGCCTCCTTAGCTGTTTTGAATCTCTAGCCACTAGCCACTCATCACTCGCCACTAATCTGGCTCCGGGGCCTGGACTCGAACCAGGATTCTCAGATCCAAAGTCTGATGTGCTGCCAATTGCACCACCCCGGAGCCGATCAACTCAGTTTACCAGACCCTCCGCTTTTCTGTCCTCGCTTCCTTTTCGCCCCGGTTTGCCGCTTTTGTATCCATCTGCTACTCTTTTTGAGTTGCATTCGACGCGGAGAGGTGTCCGAGCGGTTTAAGGAGCACGCTTGGAAAGCGTGTGTAGGGGAAACTCTACCGTGGGTTCGAATCCCACCCTCTCCGCCAGCCAACCATCGGCGGGGTGCCCTGAGCGAATCGGAATGAGCGAGTCGGAGTGCTGCTCCTACTATACCCTGGAATGTGCGGATGGCAGCTACAACGTCGGCGTGTCGGTGAACGAATAGTATGGTAATCAGAAAGAGCGCACCTCCATGACACAAAAGCAGGTGCAGAAAGCGGGCTACCGGCTGGCATCCGGAGGCCCTGCCAGTGGCAAGGTGAAGAACCAAAAGCCTCCTACCGTTGGAGGAGAACATGAGTACAGCCAGGAAGGTTGTTGTGGGCATTGTCTTGGTGATTTCAGCGCTCCTTTTGGGCGGCTACTTGTTGCTGTCGTTCTTGAATCGCGCTGCGGCGGGCGGCGTTGCGATCGCTTACAGTCTTACTGGCCACACAAGTTCGATTTATACGACTGCATTTAGTCCCGATGATGGGCTTCTGGCGTCCGGCGACCAGAGCGGCGAAGTGAAGGTGTGGGAGGTTTCAAGCGGTCGCCAGGTCAGGGCGCTTCGCGTGCCGAAGGGTGAGCAGTCAGATCCGTTGGAAGACGTGGCAGATCTCGTGGGACAAGTCATGTTCACGACGGACGGAAAGTGGCTCATCGCCGCCACCGGACGCTCGGTGAAGATCTGGACTGTGGCGAGCGGTTCGGAGGTACATTCTTTCCCGGACGCCCGATATCCCTTTGCCGTGACGACCGACGGGGGAATTATGGTATCTGCCTATCAATCGGGTGCCCTTGCTGTCTGGCAACTTGCGAATGGCCGGCAAGTGCGTCTGCTGCCGGGTTGCGGGGAGGGGCCGGGCGCAATCGCGGTAACGCAGGAGGGTACCACCGTTGCATGTGGCACAAATTTTGGTGAGAACACGGTGAAGCTGCTGGATGTCCAGAGCGGAAAGGAAATCCGCTCCCTGGGTGGCGAGCGAGGCGACACCAAGGCTATACTTCAGCTCCAGTTTAGTAAGGATAGCCGCCTGCTGGCCGTAGCAACGTCCGAAAAAGCTGTGGTGGTTTATGAAGTCGCGACCGGGCGCGAAATTCGCCGCTATTCCTTTGACCCGGGCGAGATTCTCTACGTCGAAACGTGTGACGCGAGCCCAGACCTAAGGTGGCTCGCAACAGAGCACGCAGGGGGAGCTGTCTCGCTCGTCGAACTGCCGACCACCAGAAAGCGAGTGTTGTTCGGCCATCGCGGGCAGACTGGTGGTTTTTCCTATAGCCATGATGGCCACTGGTTCGCATCTGCTGGCGGGGATAAGGTCGTGAAGTTATGGAGGCTGCCACCGTCAGATTCGCCGGTAACCGGATGGCCTCACTAGCGAGCTGTCGTCGGCATCGACTTTGGTTTCGGAAAGGTTGCGACCATGAAAAGCCGCGCGAAAACCGCGGAGCAGTATCTGCGCCAATTGCCGACCGACCGGCGGAAAGCCATCAGCGCTGTGCGCAAGGGCATCCTCAAGAACCTGCCTCATGGTTACGAGGAATTCATGAATTGGGGCATGATCACCTACGCCATCCCGCTCAAAAGTTACCCCAACACGTACAACAATCAACCGCTCTGCTATGCCGCGCTGGCCTCACAGAAAAACCATATGGCGGTTTACCTGACGAATGTGTATGGCGACAAGCCGACCGAGCGGTGGTTTCGCCAGAGCTACAAAGCGGCCGGCAAACGGCTCGACATGGGCAAGTCGTGCGTGCGTTTCCGCAAGCTGGAAGACTTGCCTCTGGATGTAATCAGTAAAGCTGTGTCGCGCACCTCGGTCAAGGCTTACATTCGGCATTACGAAAAATACCACAAGCCCTGAAGCGATTCGCCCGCTTCGAACCCGCGCTGCAGCGGTTTTCAAGCCACTTGCCACCGATTCATTGCTTGTATCCGATCTTTCGCAGGAGTTCCTTCCGCTGCTTCACATCCTCCGGACCCTCAACGCCTTTCGGCGAGCTGCCGTCAATCACTCCGAGCACACCGCGCCCCTCCGCGCCCTGCGCCACGATGACCTCCACCGGGTTGGCTGTCGCGCAAAAAATCGAGCACACCTCAAAGCAATCCTTGATCCGTCCTAGCACGTTCACCGGAAACGCCTGCCGCAGCAACACGACGAACACGTGTCCGGCGCCAAGGGCCTGCGCATTTTCCACTGCCGCCTTGCGCAGTTCGTCATCGTTGGCCGCCACGCGCACCAGGCACGGCCCCGACGCCTCATTGAACGCAATCGCAAACTTCGCGCCGGGCACGCTGTTCACCATCACTTCGTAGAGGTCTTCCACCGTCTTGATGAAATGCGATTGCCCCACAATGATGTTGGCGCCTTCCGGAATCTGCAGTTTCACGCTTTGAAGTTCCATCGTTGCCCCCGCTTCCTGTCGCTCACGGCACTCTGCCCGGCCCGCTTCCTTGCTTTTCCGCCGTCAATGATAGAATAGCCGGGCGCTCATGCCTCGCGTATCAGGCCCATTGATTCTTTCTGATTGCGTGCGCCGCAGCGCATCGACGAATGTGGCTTAAGACACTGCAGCAGGCCAAGCGCGTCATCAAGATCGTTGTCGGTTTCACTGTGCTCCTCGCCGGAGTGGTCATGCTGGTCACGCCCGGCCCCGGTTGGGTGGTGATTGCGCTCGGACTGGCCATTCTGGCCGCCGAATATGTTTGGGCCCGCCGGCTTTTGGACCACATAAAGAAGCAAGGCGGCAAACTCCGCGATGCCGTGTTTTCCTCCAACAGTACCTCGAATCCTCCCAGATTTGTTTGGGCGCGCCGCCTGCTGAATCATTTGAAGGAGTTGGGTGCCAGAATCCGCTACGCTGTTTTTTCCTCCAGCGGGCCCAAGAATTCGCCCGACCCGCCTGCTGATTCACCCAAGTAATTCAGTGAGTCCCTTACCCCTGACCCCTGACCCCTGACCCCTTTCCTTACTCTTGCGGCTGTTTCGCCGGCGGTGCCCCACGCCGCATTGGACCTTGTTCTGGCGCTCCGCTGCGCGCGGCCCGCGCATCGAGATATACGCGATACTCGCCCGCATCCCACGCCTGCTCGATTTTCGTGTGGATTTCCGTCGACGAAACGCGCGTGTAGGTGATGCGCTCGCGGAAGTCACGCCCTTCGACCTTTCCCCGGTGCTCCAGGCTGAGCGTATTCTCGTCCGCGAAATTCCCGCGGTAGTCTCCCACGCCCCCGGAATCGTCAAACCAGAACATCCTGTAGCCCTGCGCTTCACGGTCATAGGTCAGCACGCCAAACGCGCGGTACGCGCCCTGCGGCCCAGTGCCCTCATAACTGAATTGCAGAAAACGCCCCAGCATCGGCCGGGCAAACCAGCGGCCCGAACCTCCTTCGTTCTTTTGCTCTGGTGTTTCTCGCGGGTAGGTGACTTTCTCTTCCCACGCGCCCACCAGAAACGCCAATCGCCGCCCCTCCGGACCTGGCCTCTCCGGGCCTTGCATTGCTTGCAGCGGAGCCAAGGGGCGCTGCTGCTGGGCACTCAATGGTAGTGCCAAGCAGATCATGCCAGTGATAATTGCTACTCTGAGCTTGCATTCATGCCGCATCACGTTTCTCCTGGAACAGCCCAGAAACCTGACACCTGCAACCCGATACCTTTGCTTCTCAGCGCATCCTAGCACAACCGCATTCGCCCGGACTTTGCATGAGGGCTTGTGAGAGTCAAAGCAAACTCCAATCAAACGCTTGAGTTCGTCTCTCCGACCTTTCCCGCGTTAGTGCCGCAAGATTTTACTTGACAAGGACAAATGCGAGCATACACTTAACGGTGTTATGTAAGAGGACGTGGTTACTCGGAGGCCTCGATGACCGTCAGTGAACGCCGCGCTCGCCAAAAAGCTGAACTCCGTGAAGAAATTCTAGACGCCGCTCGCGAGCTCTTTGTGCGTGAGGGCTACGAGCATTTTTCCATGCGCCGGCTGGCGGAGAAAATCGACTACTCGCCGACGACCATCTACCTCTACTTCAAGGACAAGGCGGACCTCCTTTTCAGTCTCTGCGAAGAGACCTTTTCCAAATTAGTGCAGCAACTCGAAACCATCGCTTCCCTGGCCACGGATCCGCTCGAAGGACTCCGCGCCGGCATGTTGGCGTACGTCGAATTCGGCCTGAAACACCCGTCAAACTACCTGGTAGCCTTTGTCCTCCCTCACCCCACAGGCACTTCGGAATCCGATCGCTATCTCAGCCCGTCCTGCATGGGCATGCGCGCTTTCGACTGCCTCCGCCAGGCCGTGGGTGAATGCGTTCGCACCGGGAAATTCCGCAAGCTGGATTTGGAGAAGACCAGCCAGGCCATCTGGGCGGCATTGCACGGCGTCACGTCACTTCAGATCCTTCATCCGGACTTTCCTTGGGTGAGCCGGGAAGAGTTGGTGGACCAGGTGATCGAAACAACGATTGAGGGCTTTAGAGCTTAATTTTTTTCGCTTGAAAGATAACGCTGTTCAGTAACTGAGCGTAGTTAATTATTGGCCTTAGTTCGGAGCCCAAATCATGCCGCCTCTAGCTCGACGTAACCTCTTCCATGACCGGGTACGGCTCACCGTTACTCTCACTGGCATCGTGTTTGCCATCGTCCTGATTGTCGTGCAAATTGGTCTTTTTCTTGGCTTTACGAGCGCAACGTCAAACGTCATTAACCACTCCAATGCCGATTTGTGGATCGGTGCTAAGGGGCTGGCTTACCTTGAGCAAGCCGCGCCTTTCTCTGAGCGAAAGCTCCAACAGGTGCGCGCCACGCCCGGCGTCGCGGCCGCCGAAAAGTACATCCTGATCTGGGGCAATTGGAAGCGCCCGGACGGCCGCAAAGAAAGTGTGGTCATTGTGGGGGTGAATCCGGACTTGCCGATGGGAGGCCCTTGGAATCTCTCCGCCGGAAGCGTGCTGGACCTGAAATCCGCTGACGCCATCATTGTGGACGAATTGTATTGCCAAAAGCTCGGCGTTACGCACCTCGGCCAGGTGATTGAAATAAACGGCCACCGTGCACGCATTGTCGGATTCACGCGGGGCATTCGTTCTTTCACCACTTCGCCCTACGTCTTCGCATCGTTCAAGAATGCCCAGACCTTTGCGAACCTCCCTGAGGACCGGGCCTTTTACATTCTGGTCAAAGCTACACCCGGCGCCGATATGGAGAGGCTTCGCAGCGAATTGGCCGCTCGCCTCCGCGATGTGGACATCTACACCACTGCCGAATTCAGCCGCATGACCCAGTTCTACTGGATGTTCACCACCGGCGCGGGAATTGCTGTGTTGCTGGCGGCCCTGCTTGGCCTCATCGTCGGCATCGTCATTGTGGCCCAGACCATTTACGCCACCACCATGGACCATCTGCGCGAATTCGGCACGCTGAAAGCCATGGGCGCCTCCAACGGCTACATCTATCGCGTGATCGTCCAACAGGCCGCCATCAGCGCGGTGCTGGGGTATGCGCTCGGCATGGTGGCCAGCGTTTTCGTCGTACGCGGAAGCCAGGAAGGTGGCGCGGCCATTCTGTTTCCATGGGAGCTGGCCGTCAGCATGTTCTTCCTGACGCTTTTGATGTGCGTTGGCGCGGCATTCGTTTCCATCAACAAGGTGACGCGGATTGACCCGGCTATGGTTTTCAAAGGCTAGACGAAGACCAACCGACAAGTGATTTGTAAACGGAGAGACCCGATGCAACCAGCCATTGCAGTCCACAACGTGACCAAGACTTACTCCCCGGGCGCGGCAGCAGTTCACGCGCTGAACGGCGTAAACCTGGCTGTGCAATCCGGCGAAGTTGTGTTCCTGATGGGCCCATCGGGCAGCGGCAAGACGACGCTGCTCTCCGTGATGGGCTGCATCCTGCAACCCACCGCGGGCAGCGTGCGCATTCGCGGCAGGGAAGTGGCCGGGCTTCCCGAGCGCGAGCTCCCTGCTATTCGACTCGCGCACATCGGATTCGTCTTTCAGGGATTCAACCTCTTCCCCACGCTGAGCGCGGGGGAAAACGTTGAATTGGCGCTGGACCTGAAAGGCATCCGCGGCCGAGATGCCCGCCGCCGCGCGATGGAGTTGCTGGAGCAAGTCGGCATCCGCGAGAAGTTCGGCGTGTTTCCGGCCGACCTCAGCGGCGGGCAGAAGCAGCGCGTGGCCATCGCTCGCGCCCTGGCCGGAGCGCCGGATATCTTGCTGGCGGACGAGCCCACCGCCGCGCTCGACTCGCACGTAGGCCGAAGAATCCTCGAGCTGGTCCGCAGCCTGGCGCACTCGCAGGGCGTGGCCGTGGTCATTGTCACGCACGACAGCCGCATGCTGCAGTTCGCCGACCGCCTGGTGCACATCGAAGACGGCCGCATCGTCGAGCCGTCGGTAGTCGCCACTCCGGCTCTCGCGGCAACACCACACGAACTTGCGCCATTGGCAGTTTCCGGCGCGTGAAGGAATTGGGGGAAAACATGAAACGCACATTGATTCTGATTGCACTGTTGATTTCCATTGCCGGACTCACCGCGTTTGCGGTGCGCACGAAAACCATCGCGGGCAGCCCGGAACCTCCCGCGGTTGCGGCTGCTGTGACGCGGGACGTGATTGCCGCGCCGGGACGCGTCGAACCCATCTCCGAAGAAATCCGCGTAGGCGCGGAGATGAGCGGCAAGCTGCGCAATGTTTCCGTCGAAGAAGGCGACCGCGTCGCGGCCGGGCAAGTGCTGGCCACGCTCGAAAACGACGACTACCGCGCGCGCGTGTCACTGGCCGAGGCTCAGCTTTCGCTGAAGGAAGCCGAACTGCGCCGCGTGATCAACGGCGCACGCCGGCAGGAGCGCCGCGAAGCCTTGGCCGCCATCAAGGAAGCCGAAGCCGTGATGGAAAACGCGCGCGTCGAACAACACCGCCGCCAGACCGGCTACGCGCAAGGCGTCTTCGCCAAGGAAGAAGCCGACCGCGCCGAGCGCGAATTCGGCGTGGCCAAGGCCCGTTACGACATGGCCATCGAGCGCCACGCCCTGATTGACGACGAGGCGCGCGAAGAAGACCGCACCCGCGCGGAAGCTGATGTCCAGCTCGCCCGCGCGCGACGGGCCGAAGCCCGCGCCCTGCTGGAGAAGACCATCGTGCGCGCGCCGCTCCGCGGCATCGTGCTGCGCAAGTACCTCAAGACCGGCGAGACGTTTTCCGACCAGCGCAACATTCCCATCTTTACTCTCGGCGACGACTCCGTGCTCCGCGTGCGCATGGAAGTGGACGAAACCGACGTGAGCCGCGTGCGTCCCGGCCAGCGCGCTTACGTTACCGCCGATGCGTTCGGCGGGGAGAAGTTCTGGGGCCGCGTGGTGCGCGTCGGAGAGCTGCTGGGCCGCAAGAACATCCTCACGGACAGCCCCACGGAGCGCGTGGATACGAAAGTCCTGGAGACTCTGATTGAGCTCGAGGACGGCCGCAAGCTGCGTCCCGGCCTGCGCGTGGATGCCTTCATCGTGCTCAACGACGCTGGCGCAGCTCCACAGACGCGCTAGCAGCCATATTCACCGGCTGCCAACACCGGGTACAATCAGCGCGCACCAGGAGGCATCATGGACAACTGGCGCGGCAAATGGGCGCTGGTCACCGGCGCAAGCGCGGGCATTGGCTGGGCGTTTGCCGAACAGCTCGCCGCAGGCGGAACGCATCTGGTGCTCACGGCGCGGCGCAAAGCGCGCGTCGACGAACTGGCGGCCAAACTCGCCTCCCGGCATCACGTGAAGGTTGAAACGTTTGTCGCGGATCTTGCCCAGCCCGGCGCGCCCGACGCGATTTACGCGTACACGCAAGGGAAGGGAATCGCCGTGGAGCTGCTTATCAACAACGCCGGCTTCGGGGCGCACGGCGAATTCCGGAAGATGGCGCTGGCGCGACAGATCGTAATGGTGCAAGTGAACATCAGCGCGGTGCTGCACCTGACGCATCTCTTCTTGCCGCCGATGATTGAGCGGCGCTCGGGTGACATACTGATCGTCGCATCCACAGCGGGTTTCCAGGGCGTGCCCTACATCTCCACTTACGCGGCCACGAAGGGCTTCGACCTGCTGTTTGCCGAAGGGCTCGCCGAAGAAGTGCGGGAATATGGCGTGCGCGTCTGCGCGCTGTGTCCGGGCTCGACGGCGACCGAATTCCACGAAGTAGCCCAGCAGACCGTGAGCGGCTCGCGCATCAAAGAAAGCGCGGAGAAAGTGGCGCGCGTGGGACTGGAGGCGCTGGCCGGCGGCAAGAGCTACGTCATTTCCGGCCTGCACAATTACTTCAGCACGCATTCGCAGCGGCTGGTGCCGCGGCGGCTGGTCAACCGCATGGCGGGAAAAATCTTCCAACCGAAAACACGCAACTCGTAATTCGATATTCGATGCTCGGAAATCCAATCTCGAATATCGTCTTACCTTCTTCGCGGCAATTTCTTTCCAACTCCCACTCCTTATTCATCGTGGCCCTTTTGCTGGGCGAGTTTTTCGATGGTGCCCATATCTTCGAGGGTAGAGGTGTCGCCGGAAACATTTCCCTTTTGCGCGAGTTCGCGGAGGAGGCGGCGCATGATTTTTCCGCTGCGGGTTTTAGGCAGCAGGTCGGCGAAGCGCACTTCCGAGGGCCGGGCAATGGTGCCGATAATTTTCGCGACGTGGTCGCCGAGATGGGACTTCAACTCCGCGGTGGGATTCTGCCCGGCGCGCAGCGTGACAAACGCCACGATGGCCTCGCCCTTGATTTCGTCCGAGCGCGCGACGACTGCGGCTTCGGCAACGGACGGATGACTCACCAGCGCGCTTTCGATTTCCATGGTGGAGAGGCGGTGGCCGGCGACTTTGATGACGTCGTCCACACGGCCGAGCACCCAGAAGTAGCCGTCCTTGTCGCACTGCGCGGCGTCGCCGGTGAAATAGACGCCCGGAATGCGGCTCCAATAATCGCGGCGGAAGCGCTCGTCGTCACCATAGATCGTGCGCAGCATGGACGGCCAGGGCTGCTCAATGACGAGGTAGCCGGTCTCCCCCGGCTTTACTGATTCGCCCTGCATGTTCACCACGCGCGCGGCGATGCCGGGCAGCGGGAGGCACGCAGAGCCGGGTTTCGTGGGCGTAGCGCCAGGCAGCGGAGAAATCAGGATCGAGCCCGTTTCGGTTTGCCACCAGGTGTCCACGATGGGGCACTGGTTGCGCCCGATCACTTCGTAATACCACTTCCACGCCGCCGGGTTGATGGGTTCGCCGACGGTGCCCAGCAGGCGGATCTTAGAAATGTCGTGCCCTTCGAGCCACTGCTTACCCCAGGCCATGAAGGAGCGCACGGCGGTGGCGGAGCTGTAAAAAATGGTGACGTTGTAGCGGTCGGCGATGCGCCAGAAGCGGTCGCGCTTGGGATGGTCGGGCGCACCTTCGTACATCACGATGCTGGCGCCGTTGGAGAGAGGGCCGTAGACGATGTAGCTGTGCCCGGTGACCCAGCCAATGTCCGCGGTGCACCAGAAAATGTCGTCGTCGCGCAGGTCGAAGACGTTTTGCATGCTCCACGTGCACTGCACCAAGTAACCGGCCGAGGTGTGCAGCACGCCCTTGGGCTTGCCGGTGGTGCCGCTGGTATAGAGAATGAAAAGCGGGTGCTCGGCATCGAGTGCCTCCGGCGCGCAGGTTTCGGGAAACTGGTCCACCAACTCATGCCACCAGAGGTCGCGGCCCTGTTGCCAGGCTACCGGCTCGCCGGTGCGTTTCACGACCACCATGTGCTCCACCGTGGGACAGCTTTTCAGCGCTTCGTCGGCGGACTCCTTGAGCGGGATGACGCGGCCGCGGCGGTAGCCGCCATCGGCGGTAATCAGCAGCTTGCACTTGGCGTCGTGAATGCGGTCCGCCAAGGCGGGTGCGCTGAAGCCGCCAAACACCACGGAGTGCACGGCGCCGATGCGCGCGCAGGCCAGCATGGCGATGGGCAGCTCCGGAATCATGGGCATGTAGATGGCGACCACGTCGCCCTTTTTCACGCCAAGATCTTTTAGGGCGTTGGCAAAGCGGCAGACGAGGTCGCGCAATTCGCAGTAGGTGAACTCGAGCGCCTTGCCGTCTTCGGCTTCCCACAACAGCGCGGGCTTATTGCCGTGCTTCTCGATGTGGCGGTCCACACAGTTGTAGGAGACGTTGAGCGTGCCGCCCGCGTACCATTGGGCGTGCGGCAGCTTCCACTCCAGCGTTTTTGCCGGAGGGGTGATCCACTCGATGAGCTGTCCCTGCTCGCCCCAATACTCCGCGGGATTTTCGAGCGCGCGGCGATGGATCTCCGAGTACTCCTCCATCGAGCGGACGCGGGCGCGAGCGGAGAATTCCTCCGGTGGCGGGATGGCCGCTTCGTGCAGGATGGTGGGATCAAATTCGCTCATGTGGTCTCCGTGGATGGCAGTGGCGCGAGCCTCCTAAGGTACGGAAGGAGGGAGCAGGGGTCAAGCGAAGACGCATGCCGGGCTTGGCATCCCATGCCTACCCCCCTCCCCCCTTTTTGGGAGATAATGTCCAAATCGTTGACCCGCAAGGAGATACAATTCTGATTCGTTTTGAATCAAAATAAGTCGTTGGCAGGCAATGGGTTACGAAGCAGATCATCTCGGCAATGATCTCCTTTCGAGCCGTTGCAACCCGCGTTTTTGAAGCATAAGCCATGAGCAAATAGCGCAAACAACATTGTATCTTAAAGAGAATCTAGTTGTCAAGTGTTTTTTCCACCGCAGGCGAGGCCTCTCGACTTGGGGGCGGTAATCGGTGTTAAAATCGGGGCATGGCGCTGAAGGAACATGAGCACGAAGACAAGCTCCGCAAAGAGGGCTTCAAGCACATCTACGTCTGGCAGGACGGTCCGGACACATGGTATCCCGACCATGTCCACCCCACGGGCACGGCCCACGTGATCGTGGAAGGGGAAGTCACGGTGACCATCAAAGGCAAATCACGAACCTACAAAGTTGACGAGCGGTGCGACGTGCCGGGCGGCACAGTGCACTCCGCGAAGATGGGGCCGAAGGGCTGCCGGTACGTGGTCGGAGAAATGTAACGCCTGCCTTCCCGTGGAAACTCCTACTCGATTGACAAACAGGCTGAAAGCTTTTTTACAGGGCTCGGTCCAATAATTCCACCACATGCAGCACTTCCTGATTCGTGCCGTGCATGGCGGCGCCGGCGCGGAGTTGCAGCATGCAGCCGGGGTTGGCGGTGACAATCACCGGCGCTTTCGTCGCCGCGGCGTAGCGCATTTTTTCGGCGAGAATTTCCATGGATGCGGCGGTCTGCGTGACGTTGTAGATGCCCGCCGAGCCACAGCAGTCGTCGGAGCGAAACATCTCCACCAGCTCCACACCGGGCACGGCGCGGATCAATTTGCGCGGCGCTTCGCGGATGCGCTGGCCGTGCGCGAGGTGGCAGGAATCCTGATAGGTGACGCGCAGCGGCAATTCCCTGAGCGGCGCGGCGAGGCCGAGCTCGGCGAGGAATTCGGTGACGTCGCGCATCTTCTTTTGGAAGGCGATGGCTTTGGGATATTTCAGGTCGTCCTCCTGAAATAACTGCGGGTATTCCTTCAGCGTGGAGCCGCAGCCGGCGGCGTTGGTAACCACGGCGTCAAAACTTTCGCGCAGAAAAACTTCCAGGTTGTCAGCGGCCAGCTCGCGGGCGACGTCGCGCACGCCAGCGTGCACGGCCAGCGCGCCGCAGCAGAGCTGTCCATTGGGCACCACGACTTCGCAGCCGTTGGCTGTGAGCACGCGGATGGTGGCTTCGTTCAGCTTGGTGAATGTGACTTGCGCGATGCAGCCGGCAAACAAGGCCACGCGGGCGCGCCGCGGGCCTTGCGCGGGAAATGTTTTGCCCAGCTCCGAGAAAAAGAATTTGTCGTCGATGCGCGGCATGAGGCGCTCGCGCGCGTCCAGGCCGAGCAGCTTCAGAATGCCGGTGGCGCGCGCAAAGGCGGCGAGGCCGGAGCGCTGGTAGATTTTGGTCAAACGGGCGGCCAGGTCGATGCGCCGCGGGAAGGGAAGCAGGTGGCGGAAAAAAGCGTCCCGACAAAGCCGGGAAAAAAGCCCGCGAGGGTGTTGCTCCTCGATTTGCGCGCGCGTGAATTCGACGAGCTTGCCGTACTCCACGCCGGAGGGGCAGGCGGTTTCGCAGGCGCGGCAGTCGAGGCAGCGGTCGATGTGCGTCACGAAACTATTTCCCAGCTCCAGCTCGCCCTGCTCCACCAGCAGCATTTGCCGGATGCGCCCGCGCGGCGAATCCGCTTCCATGCCCCACAGCCGGTAGGTGGGGCAATGATTCAGGCAGAGGCCGCAGTGCACGCAGCGGGCAAAGTCGTCCCAGCTCGGCTTGTCGTCGCCGACAAAGCCCACCAACTGTTTCTTTTTGCGCGCTTCGGTCATTCGTGAGCTGGTTTCCGAATTTCGCTTCGCTAGATCCCGCCGTAAAAACGCCCGGGACTCAAAATGCCGCGCGGGTCGAACTCGTTTTTCAGATTGCGCATCAGCGCGAGGTCGGCGCGCGGCGGCCCCCACACGCTGACTCCGCGCTTCAGCGCCGAGGGGCAAAATTCGATCACCGCGTGCCCGTCGGCATTCTGCGCCGCGGCAAAAATATCGTTGCAGGCCTGCGCGAGACGCTTGCGCGGGCCTTCTTCCAAAGAGGACGGCACGAGGGCGAGATAGACCACTCCGGCGGCGCGCAGCAGGGCGGCGGAATTTAACTCGTGCTGCCCCGCAATTCCTTTCGAAGCTTTCAGGAAATCGCTGAATTTTCCGGGCAGCACGCTGATCTTCAAGACGGCTGCCGCGGGCTGCAAGTGAAACGCCACGCTGGAGAATGTGCGGACGTAGCTCCACTCCATGCAATCGTCCTCCACGAGCTGTGTGAAGGGTTCACGCGGTGGGCGGGCTTGCTCGAACGCGGTGGCGCGGGCGGCGTGGGCCATGGGCTCCAATTCGCGGCGGTGGCGCTCCACCACCTGCTCGTTTCCGCCGGTGCCCACGAGCACCGTCCATTCTTTTTCGGAGAAGCCGGGAGCGGGCGAGCGAAACGTCATGCCAAAGGACTCCGATTCTCCGCGCTCACGGCGGGCCTTCGATTCCCGCTCCATCATTTGCACGATTTCTTCCTTGGACAATTCGCGAGCTCCCCCCGGCGCAATGGAGTTCAGCAAGCGCGCGGCTTCGGGCGAGAGAATGTCCAGCGCGCGCGGCTGCAACGGCGAAGTGGCCATCGCACGGCGGAACGCGAGGGCGTCGTCGAGCGCGGGGAAGCGCACCAGGTGCGTGGCCGTGACAGGGGGAAGCGGGAACGTGCGGAAGTTTGCGCTGGTGATGACGCCGAGCGTGCCCAGCGAGCCGATCATCAGCTTGTGGATGTCGTAGCCGGCAACGCTTTTCACCACGCGGCCGCCGCTTTTAGTGCGCACGCCCTCTCCGGTGACGAATTCCAAGCCGAGCAGAAAATCGCGCGCGGTGCCGAAGGCGTGGCGCAGCGGCCCGGAAGAATTTGTGGCCAAAATGCCGCCGATGGTGGCGAAGCCGCCGAAGTGCGAGTCAAGCGGAAGGAATTGGCGCTGCTCGCGGAGTTGCTGGTTTAGAGCGTTCAATTGAATGCCGGCTTCGACGGAAAGCGTGAGGTCGCGCGGGTCGTAGGAGAGCACACGATGGAGTCCGACGCGCAGGGCGATGTCATAACGCGCTGGCGGCGCGCCAAGCCCCATCTGCTGGAAATTGCCGTGCGGCACGACAGCAAGATTTTCCGCAGCGGCGAAGCGCACGACTTCGACGACTTGTTCGACGGTGCTGGCGTGCACAACGGCGCGCGGCGCGCAGCCGTCAATCGTGCAACGCGCGAGGCTCTGGGCATCCGTAAAAAAGTTTCCCGCATCAACAAGCGCTTCCAGTTTCGCGAGAGTGGCGTCCTGAAGATGGCTCATAGGGGCGTGGAGGAAGTGACGGGGAAAGGCCGCACGCGGACTTCGCCGCAGCCTTTGCCGAAGGGGAAGATTTTTCCGGGATTGAGCAGGCCCGCAGGGTTCAACGCGTGACGCACGCGGCGCATGGCCTCGAGGTCCGCCTCGGTGAACATGAGCGGCATCAGCTCGCTTTTCTCGAAGCCGACGCCGTGCTCGCCGGTGATGGAGCCGCCCACGGCGATGCAGTGGGCCATGATTTCTCCGGCCGCGGCGACGGCGCGTTCGTACTGGCCGCGGTCACGCGGGTCGAAAAGGATGATGGGGTGCAGGTTGCCATCCCCGGCGTGAAAGATGTTGCCAATTTCAAAGCTGTACTTTTTTCCGATGACGTCGATTTCGCGCAGCGTGGCGGGCAACTTGGTGCGGGGGATGACGCCGTCCTGCACGTAGTAGCTGGGCGAAATGCGGCCGACGGCGCCGAAAGCGTTCTTGCGGCCCTTCCACAAGAGGTCGCGCTCCTTGGCATCTTTCGCCACGCGCACTTCGCGCGCATGGTTCAGGTTGCAGACGTCGATAATCTCCGCCGTTTGCGCTTCGATGGATTCGCGCAGGCCGTCCACCTCGATGAGCAGTACGGCGGCACTGTCCAGCGGAAAACCCGCGTGCACCCAGGCTTCCACCACGCGCAGTGTCCAGCCGTCCATGAATTCGCACGCCGCGGGGGTGATGGCGCGCGCGGTGATTTCCGCGACGGTTTCCGTGGCGTCGTCCACGGAGTTGTAGACGGCGAGAAGAGTTTTTGTGGCTTCGGGAAGCCGCGTCAGCTTCACGGTCACTTCGGTGACGATGGCCAGCGTGCCCTCGGAGCCCACCAGCAGGCCGGTGAGGTCGTAGCCGGGCGTGTCGAGCGTTTTTCCGCCGACGCGCAGCACTTCGCCGGAAGGCAGCACGACTTCGAGGCCGGTGACGTGGTTCGTGGTGATGCCGTAGAGCAGCGTGTGCGGGCCGCCGGCGTTTTCCGCCACGTTGCCGCCGATGGTGCAGGATTTCTGGCTCGAGGGGTCCGGCGCGAAAAAATAACCTGCGTGCTCCACGGCGCGCGTGATGTCCAGGTTCACCACGCCGGGCTGCACCACGGCGCGCTGATTTTCGAGGTCAATTTCGAGAATTTTGTTCATGCGCGAAAAAACAATCAGGATGCCGCCCTGGCGGGCCAGCGCGCCGCCAGAAAGCCCCGTGCCCGCCCCGCGGCCGGTGATGGGCACCTGATGGCGGTTGGCGGCCTGCACGATGCGCACGACGTCCTGCGTGCTGCGCGGGAAGACGACAACGTCCGGGCGGGCGACTTCGATGGAGCCGTCGTACTCGTACATCATTAAATCTTCGCGCGCAGAAAGCACACTTTGCTTGCCGAGAATTGCTTCGAGTTCGCGGATGATTTTCGTGTCCATGCGGAACGTCGTGGCGGCCACGGCCAATATAGTCTGGCAAGAGCGGGTAGGCAAGGAGGACGATGGACGAAGGTCGAATGAGGAAAGAGGAAGGAGGAATGAGGAAAGATGTGATAAATTCGCGCGTTCACAAAGAGGATGGCATGGCGAAGCCGAAGCTGTTGAGCACGCACAAACTGTTTGAAGCACCGCGGAAACTGCTGAACGAGCATTTTGACGTGGACTACTGGGAAAAGCCGGGGCGCCCGCCGCGCGCGGAGGTGCTGGCACGCGTGGCGGACAAAGAGGCGCTCATCTGCCTGCTGACGGAAAAAGTTAATGATGAACTGCTCGACGCCGCGCCCAAGCTGCGCATTGTCTCCAACGTCGCGGTGGGCTTCGACAACATTGACGTGGCCGCGTGCACGCGCAGAAAGATCGTCGCCACCAATACGCCGGGCGTGCTGGACGAAACCACGGCGGATTTTGCTTGGACCCTGCTGATGGCGGTCGCGCGACGACTGATCGAGGGCGACCAGTTGACGCGCTCGGGCGCGTGGGCCGGATGGAACCTGGACCAACTTTGCGGCGGCGACGTGTGGGGCAAGACGCTGGGCCTCGTGGGGTTCGGGCGCATCGGGCGTGCGGTGGCGCGGCGCGCGGCGGGCTTCGGCATGCGCATCCTCTATAACGACGCGATTCCCGTGGCGCCCGAGGTGGCCAAGCAACTCAACGCGGAATTTGTGGAGCGCGACAAATTATTCGCCGAGGCGGATTTTGTTTCGGTGCACGTGCCGCTGCTGCCGGAGACACGTCATCTGATTTCCGCGGCGCAACTCGCAAAAATGAAGCGCACGGCGTACCTCATCAACACCTCGCGGGGGCCGGTGGTGGACGAGGCAGCGCTGGTGGCTGCTCTCCAAACCGGAGAAATCGCCGGGGCGGCGCTGGACGTGTACGAGAATGAGCCCAAAGTGCACCACGGCTTGGTGGGGAGGAAAGACGTGGTGCTCGCGCCGCACATCGCCAGCGCGTCCGTCGAGACGCGCACAAAAATGGCCATGATGGCGGTTGAAAACTGCGTGGCGCGGTTCGGCGGGAAGAAACCGCCGAATGCGCTGAACCCGGAAGTGCTGTAGGAACAGAAAATAGAAAAGAGAAAATAGAAAATAGGTCAGCCAATCTTGGTCCCGCCAGAACTTAACAATCTCCTTGCAGGTGGATTTATTTGTGTTCATCGGCGTGCATCTGCGGTTAAATAATCTTCGCTCATGGCAGACTTGAAACAAATTGCGCGGCGAATTTTCGCGGAAACGCTGGCGGCGATTGACATTCCGGCGGCGATGCGGCGGAAACTCGCGCGCGCAGGCACGCGCATCCGCTGCGGCGATGAGGAAATTGACCTCGCCGGCTTCGAGCGCATCCTGGCCATCGCCATTGGCAAGGCCGGATTCGGGATGGCCAGCGCCCTGTGCGACGTGCTCGCGCCGGAGTTTCACGCGAGCGGCATCCTGGCGATTCCAGTGGCGCCGCCGCGAGAGCTGCCCGGTTTCCGGACGTTTCTTGCGGGGCACCCCGTGCCCAACGCGGCGAGCCTTGCGGCGGGGCGCGCGGCGCTCGATTTGCTGGCCGATTCCAATGAGCGCACGCTGGTGTTTTTTTTACTTTCGGGCGGCGGCTCGGCGCTGTGCGAAGCTCCGCTCGATCCCGCCACCTCGCTCGAAGATATTCAGCAACTCAATCGCGTGCTGGTGACCTGCGGCGCGCCCATCGACGACATCAACGCCGTGCGCAAACATCTTTCTGCGGTGAAAGGCGGGCGCCTCGCGGCTGCGGCACCGCGGGCGATGAAAATCACCCTGGGTGTGACAGACGTGCCTGCGGGGCGCGAATCAGCCCTGGCCTCGGGGCCGACACTGCCGGATCCGACTGTGGTGGGCGATATGTTTCGCGTGGTCGAAAAGTACAACTTACTTTCGAGACTGCCGCAATCCATCCGCGGGAAGTTCGAAAAGCGAAATGCAATCCCGGAAACACCGAAGGCGGATGATCCCGCGTTCGCGCACGCGCATTTCTCGCTGCTGCTCGGCATGCACGACCTATTTCACCACGCGCACCGCGCCGCGGAGGCGGCTGGATTTGTCACCGTCTGCGACAACTCCACCGACGACTGGTCGCTCACGCGCGCTGCGGATGCGTTGCTGGAGCGCTTGACGGAGTTGAAGCGGCAAAACCCCGGGCGCCCGGCCTGCGTGATTGCCGACGGGGAACTGAGCTGTCCGGTGACAGGCGACGGGATTGGCGGACGTAATTCAGCCTTTGCTCTTTGTTGCGCGGAAAAAATCGCGGGGAAGAACATCGCGGTGCTCAGCGCGGGCACGGACGGCGTGGATGGTAATAGCCCCGCAGCGGGCGCAGTGGCTGACGGCGAGACGCTCGGACACGCACACGAAGCCAGGCTCGACCCGCAGGAATATTTCGGGCGCAGCGATTCCTACACATTTTTCCATAGTCTGGGCGACACGGTGGAAACAGGACCGACGGGGAATAATTTGAGGGATTTGAGGATTTTGCTGGTGGAGTAATGAGGAAAAGCGGAAGTGAGGAAGGGAGGAACGAAAACACACTGCAAATATTGAAGGGCACGACTGCGGGGAATTGCAGCCGTGCCCCTATCAGAATCAAGTCACCTGCAACCTGCCACCTGCGACCTCCAACCTAGGGTTTCTTCTCCGCGACTTTTTCTTCGATTTTCTTCAGGCGGTCGCGGATTTCCGCGTTGTCCTTTCGAAGAGCATCCAGCTGCTGCATGATTTGCTGGCCCATCTGCATCATTTGGTCCGAGCCAGGACCGCCCGCGGCCGGCGCCGCGGCGGGTTGGCCTCCGGCGGGCGGAGCACCCGGAGCGGGGCCGCGCAGCCGCGCGACCATGGATTGCACAAACGAGCTGCCGATGGGAAGCTGCGCCGTCTTGAGCCACGCTTCGACGGCGGGCAGCGCGTCCTTGTCGCCGCGCTCTGCCAGTGCATTGAGAGTAGTGAACTGAAAATTGAACGAGCGGTTGGGTTCCTGGAGGAACGCGACGATGGTTTTCGTCAGGTCCTTGTTTTTCTTGTCGAGGCGGCCGAGGGCGCCGATGGCGGCGCCGCGGACGGGGAGCGGTTTGCCGGGCGCGGTCCATGCAAGGAGCATAGGCACGGCCTTGTCGTCACCCAACTGGCCGAAGAGGCGCATGGCGTTGGAGCGCAGCGCGTCGTCCGGGGCGTCCATGCCGGCGGCTTCCGTCAAAAGGGCGTAAGCGTTTTTCGCTTTCAGTTGCGTGAGGGCGCCAAGCGCGGGAATGCGTACGCGCAGAGCTTTGTCCTCGCGGAAGATTTTTTCCAAGGTATCGGCGATGGAGGCGTCGTCCTTGAAGCCGCCCGTGAGCTGCACAGCGACGGCGCGCACCCAGGGCTGCTCGTTGCCCAGCGCAGCCTTGATTTGATTCTGTGCCTCCGGGCCGCCGATAGCGGCCAGCGCGCGCAGCGAGGTCACGCGGACGCCCCAGTGCTTGTCCCCGCGGGACGCTTCGCCGAGCGCGGCAACCACGGCGTCGTTGCCCTTTACTTCGCCGAGCGCGCGAGCCGCGTCGGCGCGGTCAGACACCGTGTCGGCGTTCTTGAGCTGGTAGATCAATTCCTCTGGGCCCTTCTTGAAGGCGGCGGCTTTCAGGATTTTGCCGCCCTTGTCGAATAGCACCATCAGGGGCTTGGAGTCAGAGGGGAATGTAAACGTCTCAGCGGCTTTAGAAACCGTGATGGGATTACTCTTCTTTCCGGAGGCGGTGGTGATTTCCACTTCCACGGGAACTTTGAAAATGCCGACCGCGCCTTCGACTTTCTGCGTCTGCTTGACTTCCAGCTTCAATTGTTTCGCGGCGGCGTCGTAGGTAGAGCTCACTTCAAATTTCGGCGCGCCCGCGCCATAGACCCACTGGTTGAAAAATTCCTCGACGCTTTTCCCGGTGGCTTCCTCGATAGCCTTTACCAGGTCGGCGGTGACCACGTTCTGGTTGCGGTTTTTCTCCAGGTAGCGCTTCAAGCCCTTGTAGAAGTCCGCGTCGCCCAACTTGCTGCGGAGCATGTGCAGCACCAGGCCGCCCTTGGTGTAAACGTTGCCGCTGTTTTGGGCCCATTCGCCAAAGCTGTGGGTAACGATGGGCACGATGAAGAGGCGCTGCTGCTGCATCCAGTTATTGCGGCTCTGCCAGAGGGCCCAGTTGAACTCGTCGGCGCCATACTGCTTTTCCTGGAAGAGCATTTCGAAATAGGTGGCAAATCCTTCGTTCAGCCAGGCGTGGCCCCAGTCCTTGCAGGTGACCAGGTCGCCAAACCACTGATGCGCGGTTTCGTGCGCGTTCAGGCCGTCAACGTTCTGCGAGCTTTCCCAGGCCAGCGAAGGGTGCACGAGCGCCTGCGCCGTGTTGGTGGTAGCGCTGGTGTTCTCCATGCCGCCGGCGACGAAGTCGTCCACGAAGGAAATCGCATACTTGTCCCAGGGATAGACCACGCCGAGGGAATCGGAGAAGAAGTCGAGAATCTGTTTGACGTGGTTGCTGCTCGGAGCAATGCGCTCCCCGCGGCCCTTCGGCGCGTAGAAGAGCAGCGGCTTGCCGCGCCACACATCCTTGACCTCGTCGTACTCGCCGGCGACGATAGAAATCAGGTAGGTGGAGTGCGGCTGTGATTGATTCCACGTCCATGTCTTCATGCCGCCGGTGGCGGCCTTCACAGCCACTAACCGGCCGTTGGAAACAGCCACCCATTTTGCGGGGAGCGTGAGGATCATCTCCGTGGCCGTCTGATCATCCGGATAGTCGTAGATGGGCACGTAGAAGCGCGTGTCCTCGGCTTCGCCTTGCGTCCAGACCTGCGTGGGGCGGTCGGGATAATCTTTGTCGGGCAGGATGAAGTAGAGACCTTTCTTGGGGCGGCCTTCGTAGCGGATGGCCACCACGTACTTTTCGCCGGCGGCGGAAGGTTTGTCCAGCGTGACGCGGAGCTTGGCCGCGGTAGTTTCAAACTTGGCGGTTTTGCCGGCAACGGTGACGTTCTGAATTATCAGGTCCACGGAATCGAATTCGAGCGTGGTGATTCCGGCGCGTATCGCGGCGAGCGTGTGCGTGACCTCGCCGATCACTTTCTTCTGCTCGACGTCGAAGCGTAAATTCATGCGCGCGTTTTGCAAATCGTAATCGCGCGAGCGCCCGTACGGCTCGTCGCCGCGAACGGGCAGGCACACCGCCAACGCGAGGACTGCAACTACGGCCGCAAAGCGCCATGCGCGCAGCGATGAAAAATTTTCAAACAATGACTTTCCGTTCATTCCCACCCTCCTGAGATTCAACGCTCTGCAATTATTGCAATTCCAAACGGCGTGATTATATCGCATCGGGCCACGAAGCCGCTGCTACATCAGTCCCTTCACCCAGCCGCCGTCCACGGGGATGGTGGCGCCGTTGATGTAGCTGGCGCGTTCGGAAGCGAGGAAGGCCACGAGCGCGGCGAACTCCTCAGGCGTGGCCACGCGCCCGAGGGGAATCAGCGCGGCCCATTGATTGAGGACGGCGTCGCGCGACGAGCCCGCGCCCTTGGCCATGTTGTCGGCGAGCTCGCCGAGGCGCTCGGTGAGAGTGTAGCCCGGACAAACATTGTTGACGGTGATTCCGTCCGCGCCGAATTCATTGGCCAGCGTCTTGGCCAGCCCGGTAACGCCCGCGCGGATGGAATTGGAGAGCAGCAAATTGTCGATGGGCTGCTTCACGGAAACCGAAGTGATGGTGAGCAGGCGTCCCCAGCGATTTTTGCGCATGCGGGGCAACACTTCGCGCGCAAAGAAAACCGTGGACATCAGCGTGAGCTCGACCGCGGCGCGCCATTCGTCCACGGAAATGTCCAGAAATTTCTTGGCGGGAGGCCCGCCGGCGTTGGTGACGCAAATGTCCACGCGGCCGAAGCGCTTTTCCACTTCGGCGACGAAAGCCTGCACACCGGCGTAGTTGGTTACGTCAAGCGCTTGCGCGAACACGACGCGGCCGGTGCGATTGCGGATTTCCGCCGCGGCTTTTTCCAGATTAGCAGCGCTGCGCGCGCAGATGGCCACCTCGGCGCCTTCATTCGCCAGTTCCATGGCCACTGCTTTGCCCAGACCCTTGCTGGCCGCGGCGACAATGGCAATTTTTCCACGCAAACCTAGATCCATCGCCCGTGCTCCTCTCCCTGAATCCGAAAATCTATTTCCTCAAATAGGCGTCGTTCTTGGAAATCCAATCCTCGCGGCGGGGCGCAAAAAAGTCGATGTCCACAGTATCTTCCAGCGCCACGGCGGCGTGCGGTTCGTTGGAGGGAATGAAAAGCAACTCGCCAGCGCCGACCACCAGCTCGCGGTCGTCGAAGATGAAGCGCAGCGCGCCGGAGACGATCCAGGAGAATTGTTCGCTATCGTGCGCGTGCCGCGGCACAATGGCGCCTTTCGCCAGGAAAACACGCGCCAGGGTGGAATGCGCGCCGGACATCATTTTCCGCGAAATGGTGGCGCTCAGGTTTTCGGTTTCGATCTTGTCCCAGGAAGTGAATTCCATTGGAGTCTCCGCGTGAAGTGTACGCCCGGCAACGCATGGCGGCTCGAAGCATCGTCTATCGAAAGGGCCGTGCGCGTCAACAGAAGCGTACGGCTTGCCGGAAGCAATTTCTTGTTTGCGTGGTCCGCCCGGCTTGACTAAGATGCAGCCTGCAAATACCCGTGGGGGGAACGATGGCACTGCAGCCAAACCTGAACGGCATGCCGCGCTTTGTGTACGCTGTCGCAGGTTTGGCGATGATGGCCTGGGGATTTTACTTCGCTGGCCCGGGATTCTGGCATTACGCGTGGCCCATCATCGGAGCAGGGGTGCTGATTGCAGGCATCATCGGCTTCTGTCCGATCGCGGCCATGCTGGGCCTCGGCGCGAAGAAACACTGAAGCAGATCAACGCAGCGCGAGTGGCGGCGCCCCGCGCGGAACAATTTCTGCTATGCTCTGCCCCAACATCCCGTAACTGCCAGGAGGTGGCTATGCGACGCTATCTCATTATCCTGATTGCGCTGTTCCTTCTAATTGCACCCGCGCAGGCGCAACGCGGCCAAATCGGCAAAAACATCATGCTCTCGGCGGGCTCGCCGGAGGATAAGGCGCTCACCGAGGTGACGGAGGCCACGGATCCGGCGAAAAAACTCGAATTGCTGGACAAATGGCTGGCGGAGCATGGAAAGGGCGACCTCGCCATCTTGGCCTACGAAATGTACGTGGTGCACTACACCGGAGAAAGAAATTACGACAAAGCGTTCGAGTACGGGGACAAACTGCTGGCTCTCGACCCGGACGCCATCAACACGGCCATCAGCCTGATTCGACTGGCGTCGGAAAAGCCCGATTTGCAGAGAGTGTTTTCTTACGGCGAGCGCGTGGCCGCCATCATGGAGCGCTACCAATCCAGCCCGCCCGCGGAAGGCGCAAACCCCGACGAATGGGCCGAGGTCAAAAAAGAAACGCTCGCGGAACTGAACAGCACGATTAGTTTCGTTGAATACACCATGTTCACCAAGGGCTATCAGTTGGAGGATGCGGCGCAGCGCGCCGAGTTGCTGGAGCGATTCGTAACGGTGTTCCCCAAGTCCTTTTACGCCAGCCAGGCGCAGGTGATGGCCGCCGACGCCTACCAGCAGGCCCGCACGCCGCAGAAAATGGTCGTCTTTGCGCAGAAGATGCTGGCAGCCGATGCGGACTATTTTTGGATGATGGTGACGCTGGCCGATTATTGGGCGACCAATCAGGAGCAGCTCGACGCGGCGGAGGCGCACGCCAGAAAAGCGATTCCGCTCATTGAGAAGGCGCCCAAGATGGAGGGAATTACCGAAGAAGATTGGCAGAAGCAAAAATCTCTGCAATTGGGGCTGGCGTGGTCCGCGTTGGGGCTCATCCACGTTCACAAAAACCGCGACGCGCAGGCCGTCGATGCGTTGAAGACCGCGAGCCCTTTGCTGAAACCCTATGACTACTATTACGGCAGGAATCTGTACTTTCTCGGATTCGTGCTGGCGCGCGCCAAGCGAGTGAGCGAGGCGCGGCCCATCCTGACGGAAGCGACCACCGTGAACAGTCCGTACAAGTCGCGCGCCCAAGAAACGCTCGCGAAAATCGGCGGCCCAGTGCCTGCCAAGAGAGCGCCGGCAAAGAAAAGGCCGTAGGGCAGGGGAAAGACGCTCTTGACCATGGTCATTGACTATGGTACAAATGCGCTATGGAAAAGATGGCCATCTCCAAATTCAAGGCGACCTGCCTGGCGGTCCTCGAGCGTGTGCGCAAGACGCGCAAGCCGGTGCTGGTAACGCGTCGCGGCGAACCCATTGCTGAGGTTGTGCCTCCGCCGCCGGCGGCCAAGCCCAAGAAGTTTGTCGGCTCGATGGCCGGCACAGGGAGAATTGTGAGCGATATCGTCGGCCCGGCAAGCGAGGAAGCGGAGTGGGAGGCGCTGCGTTAGTGCGCCTCTTGCTTGACACTCACGTTTGGCTTTGGAGCGTTTTGGAGCCGCAGAGAATCCCACGCAAGGTCCAGGCGGAGCTCGATGCGCTTGCCAATGAACTCTGGCTTTCCCCCATCAGTATCTGGGAACTGCTCGTGCTGAGCGACAGGGGGCGCGTGGTCCTGAACGAAGATCCAGAGACTTGGGTGCGAAAAGCACTCTCACAAAGTCGCATCCAAGATGCGCCGCTCACTCACGAAGTAGCGCTGGAGACGCGCAAGCTTGGGCTTGCACATGGCGACCCTGCGGACAGGTTTCTGGTGGCGACGGCCCTCGTTCAAGGGCTGACGCTTGTAACTGCGGATCAAAGACTTGTGCATCTCAAGCAGATTTCAGTTCTCCCAGCGAATTAGGTCCTCTAATGCAATTCAACAGCAGGCCGCAGCAAAGTGCATTCGGGCAAGCGTGACATTTGAGCGCATTGCTGAATAGCAAAGCCTCCGTTAGAATAAAGGTAACGGCGCGGAGAGGTGTCTGAGCGGTTGAAAGAGCTCGCCTCGAAAGCGAGTGTAGGGGGAACCCTACCGTGGGTTCGAATCCCACCCTCTCCGCCATCCTGCGATGTTCTTTTCAAGCCAATTCTTGGTGGAGTTATCTCCGCGCTTCGAAGAATTCACGCAAGAGCGCGGCGCATTCGTCGGCGAGAACGCCGCTGCTGACATCAATGCGGTGGTTGAGCATGGGGTGTTCGAGCACGTGCAGGCACCAGTTGACCGCGCCGACTTTGGGGTCATCGCAACCGTACACCAACCGCGCGACGCGCGCGTGCACCAGCGCGCCGGCGCACATCGCGCAGGGCTCGAGCGTAACGTAGAGCGTGGCACCCGCCAGCCGATAGTTTCCCAACGCTTTTGCCGCCGCCCGCAACGCGACGATTTCCGCGTGCGCCGTAGGATCGCCCTCGGTGATTGTGCGGTTCGCGGCGCTCGCTAGAACGCGGCCTTCCAATACCACCACGGCGCCGACCGGCACTTCTCCGGCTTCCGCGGCCCGGCGGGCCTCCTCGAGAGCCTGGCGCATGAACTGGTCGTCGCTGGCGTCCATTTTGCCCAGAATAGCACGGCACGGTCGGCTGTGAGCGTGCGTGCCTTGACAATCCTTCTCCAGCCACGGAAACTAGGAGCCTATGCTGATGAATGTTCTGCGGCGCATCTTCCTGGTGGACCTGCTGAAGGGGATGTGGGTCACCTTTTACTACCAGCATCCCAAAAACATTTACACCGAGCAGTATCCGCTCGAGCGCCCGATGGTGGCGGAGCGCTATCGCGGCGCGCCGCGGCTGAACACGAATCCGGAAACCGGCGAGACGCTGTGCATTTCGTGCAACCTGTGCGCGCTGGCCTGCCCGGAAAATCTGATTGTCGTCGGCTGGGAGCGCGATGACGCCACGCGCCGCAAAGTCCTGACCACCTTTACCTACGACACTTCGCGCTGCATGTTTTGCGGCCTGTGCGAGGACGCCTGCCCCACCGATTGCCTGGAGCTGACGCAGGACTTCGAGATGGCCAGTTACTCGCGCGAGGGCGCCATCTGGGACCGTCACCGTTTGGAAGAAGGACCCACTCCGGCGCGGTACACGAGATAAAGACGAAATTCGAAAATCGAAAAACGAAAATCGGAAACCAAAGCCCACTAGATCCAATTTCCACCTATCACTTATCGACACACCTTTCCAGCGACTCTTTGACTCCCCGGCTCTCCCTGCGGTATAAACACGCGACACTCATGTGCAGCTTTTTTTCAGGTCTCATGCATGGAACTTCGTAAGGATCCCATCACGCGCAGTTGGGTGGTTACGGGACACCGCGAACAGGCCGCGGCTCCGGCAGACGTGTGCCCGCTGTGCGCGGCGAGCATTCCGCGGGATAAGGTGCTGCTGCGCATTCCGGCGGATGGCGCGCCACAGGTCGTGGTGTTTCCGCATTTCGACCCGCTCTATCGCATCGAAGGCGAACTAGGCCGCAGCGCAGAGGGCCTCTACGACAAGATGCGCGCGGTGGGCGCTCACGAAATCATCGTGGAAACGCCGGACCACACCCGCAAGCTCACGGAATTTCGCGACGAGGAAATCGAACGCGTTCTGCAAGCTTACGGCGCGCGCATCGCCGACCTCAAAAAAGACGCGCGCTTCAAGTACGTCACCGTCTTCAAGAATTTCGGGCCGCTCTCCGGCGAGGACTGGACGCATTCCAACTCCCAGCTCATTGCCACCACGTTCGTGCCGCGCCGCATCCTCTATGAGCTGCGCGCCGCGCGGCAGTTTTTTCAGGAGAAGGACCGCTGCGTTTTTTGCGACATCGTGCGCCAGGAAATGAAGCAAGGCGTCCGCGTGGTGGATTCGCAGGGCGACTATGTGGCCTTCTGCCCGTACGCTTCGCGCGTGCCTTTTGAAGTGTGGGTGATGGCGCGCAAGCACAACCACCTGTTCGAAACGCCGCGCCCGGGCGCCAACCGCCGCAACCTGGCGGCGCTGTTGGGACGCATCTTGCGGCGGCTGCAGCAGGTTTCCGTCGCTTACCACATGGTGGTGCACACCGCTCCGAGCGTGCTCCAGACCAAAGGCGAGTTGAGCGACTACTGGCGCACCATTGCCGACGATTACCACTGGCACATCGAAATCCTGCCGATTGTCGAGACGCGCAGCAAGTCGTACAGCATCAAAGAGGTGTACTTCAACACTATGTTGCCGGAGCAGGCCGCTGACAAGCTGCGCCGCATCGACCCGAATCCATGAGCCGCCCGCGCAACGCCGATTTATTCACTCGCCGCCAGCGCGGCGGCATCATCCTGAAGCTCATCAGCTGGATCTTCATCCTCGTGGTGCTCGCGGTGTTGTACACGCTGCGCACGCCGCTGCTGCGCACGGTGGGGGAATTCTGGGTGGTCGAGAACACTCCGGAAGAAGCCGATGCCATCATTCTCCTGGGCGACGATAACTATACGGCGGACCGCGCCACGCGCGCCGCGGAACTCTACCGCGAAGGCTGGGCGCCGCGCATCGTCGCCAGCGGCCGCTTTCTGCGGCCCTACGCAAGTATTGCCGAGTTGATGCAGCGCGATCTGACGGATCGCGGCGTACCTGCCGATGCGGTACAACAGATGCCCATCCTCGCGGCCAACACCCGAGAGGAAGCTGTGCTGCTTCGCCGGCTGGCAGACCGCCAGCACTGGCGCCGGGTGATCGTGGTGACGTCGAACTATCACACGCGGCGCACGCGACACATCTACACCCGCGTGTTCCGCGATTCGGCGGATGTGTTCATCGTTGCCGCGCGCGATGGCGGGTACACTCCGGCAGGTTGGTGGCGCTCCCGCAGCGGCCTGAAGATTTTTTTCATGGAGTCGGTCGCCTATCTGGTGGCCATTTGGGAGACGCGCAGCACGGAAGCTGCGCAGCGCGGCCTGCACGCCACGGATGCAGCGCCCAACCCCGCTTCAACCCCGGAGGGGGTTCCGCCTTTTGCGACGGCACCTCGCTGAGCCGCACTGCAATCATGGAAATGATTCGCGGGACGCGCAGTTTGTAGTATATTTCCGCCCCCAGCCTCCCCGGACAAGTCCCCGGGTATCCCGCAGGGCGGCTCTGGAATTCCACGTTGGAGGTTCACATGTGGGGCAAGACGAATGAGCCCAAGCCACCGCTTTCTTCCCCTGAGCCGCCGGCCGCTCCGCCTCCCGCTGCGTTCGAGCGACCCGCTCCTGCGCCGCCCACGCAACCCCTCGCGGTGAAGACTGTGCTGAGCCGCGGCGTGGCGCTGAAGGGCGAGCTTTCCGGACGCGAGGACGTCTTCATTGACGGAGAATTTGAGGGCAGCATCCGCGTCACGGGCGCGTGCGTTACCGTTGGCGCCAACGGGCGCGTGACCGCCGAGGTCGAGGCGGACGAAATTGTCGTGGAAGGGCGCATCGACGGAAGCCTTCGCGCACGCCAGCGTATGGCGATTCGACGCTCGGCTCACTTGACCGGAGACATCGAGACGCCGCGGCTGGCCATCGAGGAAGGCGCGGTCCTGCACGGGCACGTGGAAATGACGCAGCCGGGCGCGGCGCGCTTTTCGCGGGCAGCCGAAGTGCCGCGAGCACAGAAAGAGGGATCGCAGCCCTTGCCGGTAGCAGCAAGCGAGGCTGCCCGCTGACCCATGAACCTGTTGAGTAAGTCTCGCACTGGGAATCAAGCCGCCGCGGCGGTGCCGCAGCGCGCGGCGGAATCGGCAACCGCCGGTGCGCATTCCCGCGTCTCCAACGGCCTCAAAGATTTTCTGTGGCTGTTGAGCGACGTCGAGCACGGCCACCTGCTGGACCTCGGACCGGTGTCGCAGTCCACGGTGAGCTTTTTTACCGCCAAAAACTTTAAGGTTTACACGGAAGACGTGCTGCGCTCCTGGAAGTCACACTTGAATGCCGAGGAGGAGCGCATGCGTCGCGCGCCCGCGGGGACTGAGGCGGCGATGGACCTGGCGTCGCTGGCGCAGTCGTTTCTCGACGCCAATTTGAGTTATCCCGACGAGACTTTTCACGCCGTCCTGGCCTGGGACGTCTTCGATTACCTTGAAGGCGAACTGCTTCCTCGCGTGGTTTCCAAACTCTACTCCATGATGCGCCCGGGCGGAGTGCTGCTGGCCTGTTTCCACAGCAAGACGCCGGAACAGTTCCACCGCTATTGCGTTGTGGATGGGCAGACGCTGGATCTCGCGCCGGCCGCCGCGCCGGTGATGCCGCAGCGCGCTTTTCAGAACCGCGAACTCCTCAATCTCTTCAGTGCCTTCCGCTCGTCGAAAACTTTTGTGGGGCGCGACCAGCTCCGCGAAGGATTATTTACCAAGTAGTTCGAAGTGGAAGTCGTTCTCGCCACTCCAGATTTCCACGAATAGTACTTTTGGCACTTGCATTCACAATTTGACAGGCGTATGTAGGAAGTAGCTAGTGCATCGGAGGGAGAATGACTCCACCGGGCCTAGATGTTTGCTGTGCTTGAACACACCGCTTTTGCGGTGCGAGCCGCCGCGGCGCTCCTTGCGACGCTACGTCGGCCAAGCAAAATGGTGAATCGGGGAGCCGCCAGGCTCCCCGATTCGCTTGTGGCACAGGCTTTCAGCCTGTCTTGTTCGTTCTTGGGCAGATGACAACCAGCGCGCGTCCAGAGTCCGTCCGACCCTCAGGCGTCCGCATCTCCGCGGGCGCGCTCGCGGCGTGGCTCATCTACCTAGCTGTTGATTTCTGGGGACACGCAGTTCTGCTGTCGAATTACTGGAAGGAAACGTCGGCGTACTGGCGTCCGGAAGGCGAGTTGTTCAGGCTGGTGCCGGTGGGGTACCTGTCTTTCGCCATCTATTGCGTAGCGCTGGCGTGGCTGCTGGTGCGGCTCTACGGCGACCGCGTGGGGCTCGCCGCGGGATTGCGATTTGGGGCGATCTCGGGGTTAGTTTCTGGAGCAGCAATCTGGCTGGGCGTGTACTCGGCCATGCGGATGCCGCTTTCGGCGGTGGCCCTGTTCACGCTTTGGGGGACGGTGGAATCAGCACTGGCGGGCACGGCCGCTGGAAGCGTGCTGGCGTCGGAGCGTCCGTGGCGGCGAGCAGGATGGCTAGCGGGACTTGCCGTGGCGCTGATCATTGCTGGAGTTCTGGCGCAAAACATTTTCTTTCCGCAGGCGGCCGCGCAGAAATAATCCGAAGAAAACAAAAGAGGGGATGCCTTGCGGCTCCCCCTCTTTTGTCGACTGTCTGAGAATCGGTTAGCGGCTGTTATCGACCGGTGGAAGATTCTACGCCGGCGGCGCTTTCGGCGGACCCAGCGGGCGTTGCCCGCGCGGGCGCATCATGCCGCCTTGTCCCGGCCCTTGCTGCATCCTCGAACCGCGGAATTCTTCCCGCATCTTTTCCATTTCCTGGCGCTGCTCGGGCGTGAACATGTCGCGCACGCTGAGTTGGCCGTCAATCCGCGCTTTCTCTTGTGCAAACGAGGCGTCCTGCACCTCGCGCAGCTTCTTGTCGATGAGCACGCGGTCGGGCTTGTCGGCGCGCATCAACTCGGCCAGTTCAATGCGCTTCACCTGAATATCCGCGCGGCTGCGGATCATCGATTTGCTCATAACGCTCTGGTGCGCTTGGAATTTTGTGACTTGGTCGGGAGTAATCTTGAGGCGTTCGCGCATCGCCGGACTTTGCATCACGCCGTGCAATGCCAGGCCGGGGTGCCGACGCAGAAAGCGCTGTCGCATCTGCGTACCGCGCTGACCGCGCATGCCGCGCTGGCCCATGCGCTGCTGCATGCCCATGCCCGGACCCATCTGCTGCCCCATGCCGGGGCCCATGCGCTGCTGCATTCCCATGCCGGGACCCTGACCTGCTGGGCCGGGCGCGGGCGGTGCTTGTGCAGCAACAAAAACCGGCGTCGCCAGTGCGACCGCCGCAATCATCAGCCTTGAAGAAAGTTTCATCAGTGCAATCCTCCGTTATGGTGTAGCCACTCGCTTTCGCTACACCTATGGAACACCAAGCGTGCCAAAAAGTTGCGAGCCGGGGAGGGCTGCGAACCAAGCGGGAATATCCAGACTTTCAGGACTTTGAATCTTCCAACAGTTGAAGCACGGCTTCGTTCCACCCCTCGGGCCCGGGCGCTGAGCCGCGGGTGATGCGCGGGAGTTTTGCGATGACCGCTTCGTCGAAGCTGCCGTCGTGCTTTGGCAGGAGCACGGCAAGGTCGGCGGCGGCGAGCATGGGCAAATCGTTGGCGCTGTCGCCCAGCGCGACGGCGCGAAGTTTCACGCGCCAGCCTGCTCGGAAGTGCTTCATCAACTCACGGACGGCGCGGCCCTTGTCGCTGCCGGCGTGAATGTGCCAGAAGCGGCTGCCGCGAACCACCTCGAGTTTTCGCTCGTGCGCCAGGCGCACAAAGGCTGCTTCCTTTTTCGGTGTGGCGCCCGCCAGAAAAAACGGCTCGTCGTAGTCGCGTTGCCGCGCCAATTGCACCTGCTCAGCGTCGAGACCCGAATTTTCGGCGATTTCCTTTGCGCTCATCTGGTGGAACCCGACGGCATCCACGCTGGCTTCCGCGGCGATTTCGTCCAGCGCTTCGATGATTTCCTTATGGGGGCGCGCCAGCGCGAGGCAGTGGTAGGTCTTCACGGTTACCGCGCCTTCGATGCGTTGCGGGAAATAGCCGTGCGGAATGAAAATCCCTCCGCCGTTTTCGCTGATGAAGGGATGCGCGTTGCCGATCTTGCGGCGGAGGGACTCCACCTCCGCGCGCGTTTTGCTGGAGCAAAAGACCAGAGGCACGCGGCGGCGCTCGATTTCATGCAGCGCATCTTCCGCCGCTCGCCACGAGAATGTGCGGTGGTCGAGCAGCGTGCCGTCGAGGTCGGTGAACAGGATGAGGCCGGTCGGAAGCATCGCGGGAATTGTATCAGTGAAGCCGTCCGCGGCGGTGTGACTCCAAGCGCCGCGCTTCGCGGCCTGCTTAAGTACCGGACCTGCCGTCGGATTGCGCGCCGCGAAACATCCGCCTCCGCATCGTTTGGCTCTCGTAGCGCACGTCGTATAGAATGAGCGGGCTTTGGGTTTTCAATCTAATTCTCAGGACATTCGTTGGACTCGACATCTCAACCTGCCATGACCACGGCCTCTCCTGCACGTTCGCGTGGTGTGTTTGGCCTGCTGCGGCGCATGTACGACTGGACGCTTTCCTGGGCCGAAACCAGGTGGGGACCCGTGGCACTGGGGGTGCTGGCGTTTACAGAGTCGTCGTTTTTTCCCATTCCGCCGGACCCGCTGCTCATGGCGCTGTCGTTGGGAAAACCCAAAAAAAGTTTTCACTTTGCGTTGCTGTGCACGGTGGCGTCCGCCGCGGGAGGGATTTTCGGCTACTTCATCGGCTACTACCTGTGGCACATGGTGGACCAATTCTTCTTCGCCTACGTGCCCGGGTTTACCGAGAAGAACTTTCTGTATGTCGAGGGCAAGTACCGCGAAAATGCGTTCCTGGCAATCTTCGCGGCAGCGTTTACGCCCATCCCTTACAAAGTGTTCACCATCGCCAGTGGCGTCTTCCAGACGGGAATTCCCGTTCTGATCGGCGCGAGCGTTCTGGGCCGCGGGCTTCGATTTTTCGGCGTCGCCGGGCTGCTCCGGTGGATAGGCGCACCGGCCAAGCACTTCATCGACCGCTACTTCAACCTGCTCACGATCGCTTTTCTGATTCTGCTCGTGCTGGGTTTCTGGGTTGCGCGACACGCGTTCTAGCCCCGCCCAGTCGTCTTCCGCCGCGGGGGATACTCCGTTAACTTGGAGCAGGCAAATACTACGGCACCGGCGCGGCGGGTGTTTCCGTCCAGCGCTGGCTTGCCGTGGTGTGCGCAGAACTCGAACGCTCTCCGCGCAGCAATTCGCGCAGCCGGGGCAGCGCCCGGCGCGCTGCGTCTTCCCCGGCGCGGATGATTTCGTCGGCGCGATCAAACGAATCCCACTCGATGGAGTGAACTTCGGGTTCGATCATCAGATCGGCGAAGCGCTCCCAGGCTCGTTCGTGATGTTTCTGCGCGGCATTGATGGCGCGCGCCACCACCTGGAACACGTTTTTCGGCGCCGAGCCATTCCAGTTGTTGAAGCCCACGTTGACGCCCACCACGCAGCCCGCGCCCATCGCCGCCACGGCCTGTGTGGGGACCGGCGCCACCAGCCCGCCATCCGCCAGGCAACGGTTGCCGTGCATCACCGGCTGGAACATGCCAGGATAGGCGCAACTGGCGCGCACCGCGTCCACCACTTCTCCGCTGCGAAAAACGTATGCCTCGCCGGTGCCCAGATCGGTGGCCACCACGGCCAGCGGAATGCGCATCTGCTCGAAGCGCAACGCGCGAAACCATTTCCGGATCAGCTCGCCCATGCGCTCGTTCGACGCCAACCCCATTTTGGAGATGCTCCAGCGCGAGAAATCCTTCAGCCGCACTTCGCGGCACACCGCGATGATGCGCTCCAGCGGCGCTCCGCTGGCGTACGCCGCGCCCAGGATGCTGCCCACGCTTGTGCCGGCGATGCAGGCAATGGGGATGCGCTCCTCTTCCAACACGCGCAACACGCCGAGATGCGCAAACCCGCGGGCGAATCCTCCACCTAGCGCAAGACTGATTCCTGTGAGGCGCGGCACGGCGTCAACTTTGCGCGGCGCTCCGCGCAGCAATCTCTCCCACAACGGCTCGAGCAGAGCCTTGAAGAGCGCGGCCATGGATCAAGTATGCCTCATCCACTTGCGGGCCGGAATCCCACTTTGGATTCAGTGCTCAGGTACGCAGGTACCTTCGGCCCAAGCCCCTGAAAGCCCGTACTCCAATGCATGAGATCACCAGTTGAACTGAATTGCAAAAAGTTGGTATGCATAGCCTTTTCTGCGATGTTCCAATGCAAAAAGGCCACGCTTCGTCGGCCTACCGTTAAAGTCTAGGCCCTTGCCGTACAAGTAAAGCATGTAGTGTCAGCACGTTACAAACGGATAGTACTTTCCGGCTAGGGAGTTTAGGGCCGCTGTACCATTGTGGCACGCGCGCCTGACCTCCAGAATCGCATGTGTTCGAGAAATCGAATCGCATTCTGAGGGGGTCAAGATGCAACGCGGTTACGCATCCTGGTTGGGCCAGCAAGTTGTGCTGCAGGTGGCAGCCGGCGATATGCAAGTCCCGCTGCGCGGCACCATCGTCGGTGAGACGTACGACGCCGTGCGCTTCCGCATCGGCGATGGCTGGGACGTGGACATCTACAAATCTATGGTCATGGCCGTTGAGGAAGACAACTGGGCCAACATGATTACCTAGGGGAGCCGCGCATGTTCGATCCCTTTGCCGAAAAAGCTTTCGATGCACACGTCGCGGCGCTCCTGCGCGCCCGTCCGAAGCCGCTGCTGAGCTCGCCAGCGTCTCTCATGAGCCAGCGCCGTACGCCTCTGAGCATTTGCAATCAAAAGCTGGATGACGCGCCCGCTGCAATCAGCGGTTTCCGCGCACTGCGCGAAATCATGCGCAAAAAATAGAGTTCTTTCCGCCCATGCCTCACCCCCCGGCCCCGGGTCTCCCCCCAGACCCGGGGCTTTTTCTTTCTTGATTGCTCTACCAGGAACCGGCGTCATATAGTTTCGCCGCGCATAGGAAGTACGGTGTCATCTTGAGCGCAGCGAAGGATATCTCTTTACACTGATGAAACTCACTGCTCTCGACTGGTTTGCGATTGCGGCTTACCTCATCGGCACCATGCTGGTGGGGCTTTATTTCAAGCGGCGCTCGGAACGCAGCACGGCGGACTACTTCGTTTCCGGCCGCGGCGTGACGTGGTGGCTGGCGGGCACCTCCATGGTGGCCACGACTTTTGCCGCGGACACCCCGCTTGCCGTCACCGGCCTGGTCTATTCGCAGGGGATCGCCGGGAACTGGCTGTGGTGGAGCTTTCTGCCGTCCGGAATGCTCACGGTGTTTTTGTTTGCGCGGCTGTGGCGCCGCTCCGGCCTGCTCACCGACGTGCAGTTCGCCGAGCTCCGATATTCCGGCGGCCCGGCGGCTTTTCTGCGCGGCTTTCGCGCGATTTATCTCGGGCTGCTGATGAACGCTCTCATCCTCGGCTGGGTGACCAAAGCAATGTCCAGCATTCTGGTCACCGCGCTGGGCGTCTCCAACCGAACCGCTCTGGCTATCTGCATTTTCTTCATCATTCCATTTACCGGCATCTACGCTTCCATGGGCGGGCTGTGGGGCGTGCTGTGGACGGACTTGTTCCAGTTCGTGCTGATGATGGGGATCGTCATCGCCGTCGGGTTTTGCGCCGTGGGCGCAGCGGGCGGCATGGACAGCCTGCTGGCGCGCCTGGCGGAAGCGCGCGCGGCCGCCGGCCCGGGCGCCGCGGACATCACCGCGTTTTTTCCGGATTTTTCCCGCGGCTTGACGGCGGAAGCGCTGTGGACTCTGCCCGCCCTCACCTTTCTTGTGCACCTCTCCGTGCAGTGGTGGGCCTTCTGGTATCCCGGCGCGGAACCCGGCGGCGGCGGATACATCGCCCAGCGAATTTTTGCGACGAAAGATGAACGCAACGGCTTGCTCAGCGTATTGTGGTTCAACATCGCGCACTACGCGCTGCGCCCGTGGCCGTGGATCCTCACCGGTCTTGCTGCGGTGGTGCTTTATCCCGGGCTTACCACTCCGGAGACCGGCTACATGATGATTGCCGTCGAGCATTTGCCGGCGGCCTTTCGCGGCATTTTGCTGGCCGGATTTCTGGCGGCCTACATGTCCACAGTCGCGACGCAGCTCAACTGGGGCACGTCGTATCTTGTGGAGGATTTTTACCGGCGGTTTGTGCGGCCAAAGGCAGTGGAGTCGCACTATGTGAACGTGTCGCGCCTGATGACGCTGGTGCTCGTGGCGGTGATTGGCGTGGTTGCGGCGCAACTCGCTTCCATCCGCGAAGGCTGGACGTTTGTGCTGGAAGTCGGTGCGGGCACCGGAGCGGTGTACATCCTGCGCTGGTACTGGTGGCGCATCAACGCGTGGAGCGAAATCTCCGCCATGGCCACGGCGCTGGCGGTGTCCGTGGCGATTCATTTTGCCGAACCATTTCACGGCCCAGCGCCGATCGTGTTTGCCAAAAGCGCGCTGACCACCACAGGACTGACCACGCTGGTATGGTTGGTGGTGACTTTTCTCACGCCGGCCGAATCGCCGGGCGTGCTTACCAGCTTTTATCGCAAGGTGCGTCCCCACGCTACGGGTTGGCGGCCGGTGGCTGCACTTGTCTCCGACGTGCCGCCCACTCGCGACCTGGGACGCAACCTGGGGAGCTGGCTGCTGGGCTGCGTCATGGTCTACTCCGCGCTGATTGGAGTGGGCAAACTGCTGCTCGGCGTGCCAGCGGTCGGCGCGATGCTTCTGGGCGTCGCCATCGTTTCCGGCTGGATGTTGTATGGCCAGATTTCGCGCCACCATTCTTCCGCATAGCCCTGCGGCAAAAAGTACTCAAGGACTCTTTCCAAAACGCCCTTTTGGCCTGGCTTCCAACTGTTATAATTGATCCGTGGCCGCCGCCCGACACTTCCGCTGTGTGTGTCCCTCGAAGTTTCTTTCCTGCTTAGCGACACAGACCTCTCGCGCCGCGTCCCTGCGTTCACGGCTGCTTTTACTGGCGCTTCTGATTTTCAGCGCGTGGCCTGCCCGGGCTCAGGCGCCTCCGGCGCGCGCCGGAGAAGTGCGCGCATTGGTTCCGTCTGCGAACATCGAGCGGGGTGGCGCGGCGCCGCGCGAAGCGAAGCGCTACGACGCGGTGTACTGGCTGGACTTGCTGCGCACCGACCGCGGCGGTCGCGTCCGCGTAGGACTGCTGGATGGTTCTATCCTCAACGTCGGCTCACAAACGTCATTACGCGTCGAAACGCACGACGCCAAGGCGCAGCGCACGCAGTTGCAGCTTGCCTACGGTCGCATGCGCGCCAGTGTGGTGAGACTTTCGCAGCCGGGAGCGAGCTTTCAAGTGCGCTCGCCCGTGGCTGTCGCGGGAGTCGTGGGGACGCGTTTCTCCATGCGCTCGCTGCCGGATTTCGATGAAGTGCTTTCGCTCGACGGAGTCGTGCGAGTGTTCAACGCGGATCCGGCCGTGGCCGGCGAAGTACTCCTTCGCACTGGCGAATTCACTCGCGTAGTGCGTGGCATGGCGCCAACTCCGCCGGCTCCGGCGACACCAGAGCAAAAGAAAGAAGCCGAGGATGAAACGGATATTCCTGTAGGGCCCATGGAATGGTCCCGCGTGGAAATCAGTTGGCCGCCGCCGGGTTGCGGGCAGGGTACGCACCTGCTGCTTCGCGCGTGGTCCAAGCAGGTCACTGAAGGGAAGGAAATTGAAACGCCAATCGACCCGGAATTAATTTCGGGCCGGCTGACGCTGGGCGTAAACACGCTGGACGTTGAAGCGGGCCGCGCCACGTTACCCGAAGGCACCGGCAATACTCTGCCCACGGCGCTGTTCATGCCGCGGGGCGGCGTGACGGAGCTTCCGGCAAAAATCTGGGAAGCCAAAGAACTCGTGCCGGGCGAGGGATGGCGCGCGCCGCGCGCGGTGTTTGCCGGCAGCATTTTCTACGTGCAGGGACCCATGGGCATCGGCGGGCGTCCGGAATTTTCCTTCGCCGAGCAGCGCGCCGAATTGCTTTGGCAGGGCCCTTGCGGAGCGGGCTTTTTAGCGCCGCACGGGATGGGCCGCGAATACGATGTCACGCTGTCACTGAATGGCGAGCAAGTCGCGCGCGGGAAAATGAATTTGATCAGCGTCGCATATCGCACGCCGCAGCCGCCGGTCGTGATGAAGGGACAGCAAAGCCGCTTCGGAGTGGATATCAGCGGGCTGGAAAACCTGGTTCAATTCACCCAAGGACGTCCGGTGATGACCACCATCGTCACCAACAGAACCCCTGCGGTGATCGGCAACCTGCGCAGTTCGACGCCCGGCGCTCGTGCCAGCGGCGAAACGATTACCTACGTCATCGGCGGGCCTAGCCTCAAAGGCGGCCTCGGCGCCGGCGGGACGGTGCAACTCGACGGCATCGGAACTTCGCGCATGGCCGGCACTTTTGTCCTCGGTGTGGACCACAAACTCGATCCCGCGCTCGAGCAGCCACGCACCCCGCTTGTGCTGGTGAAGCAGTGAGCAGTTTTTGGTACTCAGTTTACTGCGCTCCACTGACCGTGCACCCGTCGCGCCGCTGTGCTAAAATATTTCCGCTTGCGCGCCCTTAGCTCAGCTGGATAGAGCGTCTGGCTACGAACCAGAAGGTCGGGGGTTCGAATCCCTCAGGGCGCGCCACTCTCATCCCCCTTCACGTCATCACCTAAAAGCAAAATGCGGGTCACAATTGCGAAAGTCACCGTATAATCGGGGTGCAGGCCGAGCGTATTCAGGTCGGTGAGTTGATTCCAGACAGGGGGTAGCATTCTCGTGCAGCCGACAACGCAGCAGGATGACCTCGTTCGAAATCGATCTTCAAAGTCCCCAGCCAGTTCCGAGCGCCACGCTCCGGCCGGCGGCGCACTCATCGTCATGACGGCGCCGCTCACCGAAGCGATTGATCACGCCGGTTTCTTCATCCAGATGGCGCTGGCCTCGCTGCCGCAGTGGATGGAGTTTGTTCTGAACAAGAAGTATCCGAAATGGCGCGAGGTCGAGCACAACGAGGACGGCTCGGCGCGCTACATGCCCGCTGGAGTGCGCGTGCTCGAGAAGTCTCTGCTGCGCGAATTTACTTCGGACGAGGTGGTTGCTTGCTTCCCTGACGACCTTGACCGATTCATTGGGCCCAACACTCGCGTTGTGGCCGTTTCCACTCACAACCCCCTGGGCGTCACGTTTGCCGCGGGCGTCTACACGTCCATTTTTGGCTCGTCGAAGATGCCCCTGAATTCGATTTACGCGCGTGCGATGTTTGCCCGAATCAAGGCCAGCCCGTACCGCAAGAATTTTCAAGTGATTGTGGGTGGGTCAGGCGGCTGGCAAATCACGCAAACCAAAGTGTTCGAGGAGTTGGGCGTGGACTGCGTCGTGGAAGGCCGGAGCGAGTCCGCAGACGCGCTGGCACTGTTCCACAAGGCGATTGCGGGAGAATCGCTGCCGAAAGAAGTGACCGTGGCTCACCCCACCTCACGCGACACCATCCTTTTTCCCGACAAGCGCACCACGTTCGGCGTGGTGGAGATGACTACCGGCTGCGGTCGCCGGTGCCAGTTCTGCGTGCCGGACTTGAATCCGCAAATTGATATGCCGAAGGCGCGGATCCTGGACGCCGTGCGGGCCAACGTGCGGCACGGCAATAAACAGATCTCCCTGGCCACGGAGGACATGTTTATCTGGGGCCAGGTACACACGGACACCCCGTTCTTCTTTCCCAATCGCGAAGCGTTGGTGGACTTGTACGCCGAAATCGTCAACACACCGGGCGTGGAGCAGCATGTGCTGAGTCACTGCACGATTGCCCCCTTCGTCGTGGATCCGGAACTGATTCGGCAGCTTTCCGAGGTGCTCCTCCCCAAGAGTCCCATTCATCTGCCGCGGCTCAGCACTCACCCGCTGAAAAAGGTGCTGTGCCCGCTGATCGGGCTCGAGACCGGCTCCGTGCGCATGGCCCGGCAGATCATGCCCAGTAAAGGCATTCCATTTTCAATTGACGACTGGCCCAGCGTCGTGCTCGAAGGCCTTCGCGTTGCCAACCAGAACAACTGGTTCCCCATGATGACGCTCATGGTTGGCAACCCCGGCGAAACAGATCAGGATGTTCAGGAAACGCTGGATCTGGTGTACGAGATGGAGCGCCGCGGCCTATTTGCCTTTCTGGTGCCTTCGATTTTCACGCCGCTGCACGACACGCGCATGGAACATCAAAAAGGCGTCACGCACACGCGCCAGCTCCGCCCCCTGCAATGGCAGCTCATCATGAAGTGCTGGAAGCACAACCTGCGCCCCGGCCAATATAGCTGGTGGGGACCGATGGCTTGGCGCATCGGGTCATTGTTCATGTGGCTCTACCGTTTGCGCAAACTAAACGGGCCCAATTTCACTTGGCCACTGATGATGTTCGCCGGGATGGCGCCGGAAGGAATCCTCCAGCGCATAGGAAAGATTCATGTCGGTAAGCCGCTCGTGACCAAGAGCCGCCGGGAACTCATTGCCTCCTTGCGGCCAAACCATCTGATGCACCTGCGGGCCGATAATGGCGACCTGCCCGAAACGTCGAACTGCTACACCGAGGGGGCCCTTAGTCCGAGTCAGATGAGGCTCGTGCCTGAATCACCAAGTCTCAAAGTCATCCCCTAGCGGAGCCATGCTGCTATTTGCCGAGCCACAGGGTCAGAAAGAGGCAAGGTGCGATTCAGCGAGCTCCCTAAGAGAGTCTTAAAATCGTCCCCCGGAGCGCGCCACTCCTTCAGCTTCATGGGCTACGCCCTGCGCTGCATGCGGCCTCATCGGCGTTGCTTTCCGAATACTTCCTTAAGCAAGCTGGTTACGCGCGCCGCGGGATTTTTCCTGATTTTCCGCTCCTCTTCGCCTAGCACATGGAACAGGCCGTCGAGTGCTTTCGTCACCACATAGTGGTCCACATCCAGTGATTCGGATTTCAGGAAAGGAATGGCCTGCGCCCTCCCGGTCAGTTCTTTGTACTGCTGGGTGACGCCGACTTCGCTCGTGGCCTTTTCGACGATGGGCCGAAAAGCTGCGGCGAGCTCTTCGCTGGTCTTTTCTTTGAAGTATTCCGTGGCCGCGGTGTCACCGCCCGTAAAAATTTTCCGCGCGTCCTCAAAACTCATTTGCAGGATGGCGTCCAGAAAAATCTTCTTGGCGGCGGGTGACGCTTTTTCCGCCGCGCGGTTCATGCTGAGCACAAACTGGTCCACCTTGGGGCCGTAGCCGATCGCGCGAAGTCCCCTTTCGAGCGTTCGCATTTTTTCCGGCATCAGAATCTTGATGGCAGGATTGCCGAAGAATCCGTCCATGCGTCCCGTGGATTTCACCGCGTTGTTCGTGCCCACCTGCAGGGCCTCCTTCAGCCCGGAGGTGATTTTGTCGTCGCTCAGATTCGACTTCTTATCCAGTCCCAGCCGCTTGGAAAGATCATCAATTTGCGCAGATGAGGGACATGCACACAAAATCAAAGCTGCTAAGAGCGCCACTGCGGTCCTTTTCATTTAAGTACTCCCTTCCACCATTTCTATGGAGAAAGTTTACATCACCACGATGCGCCGTAAAGATGAATCCAGAGGAATGCGGTGGCCATTCCGCAATGTTTTCGCCGGGATGAGCTTTGCTCATTCGCTTTTGACGACAATTCTGCGTTAGGTGCGATACTCTAGCGCCAGTGCGAAGGCCGCCTTGGTCCGGCCGCTCGCTCTGCCGCCCACAATTCAAGGAGGATCAGAATGCTACCGCGCGTGGTTCGACTTTTTCCTCTCCAACTTGCCATCCTGCTACTGAGCTTCGCCATCGCTGTTCCTTGCGCTGCACAGCAGACGGGCGGCGAAACGCCACGCGCCTTCACGGCCGCGGACTACGCGCGCGCCGAAAAATTCATGGGCTACAACACCACGCCGCTGGTGTTTCACTCCGGTGTGCGCCCCACGTGGCTGCCCGACGAGCGCTTCTGGTACCGCAACGTGGGCTCGGAGGGCAGCGAGTTCGTGCTCGTCGATCCCGCCAAGGGGACGCGCGCGCCCGCTTTCGACCACACAAAACTTGCTGCGGCGCTTTCTGCGGCGGCAACAACGACATTCGACGCGCAGCACCTGCCATTCACCGCCTTTGATTTCTCCGCCGACATGCTTTCGATTTCGTTCACCGTGCGCGGCCGCCTCTGGAAGTGCGATCTTTCAGCCAATGTCTGCAAGGATGAGGGCGCGGCTCCTGCGGGTCCGGCCGGACCGGGCGGCGGGCGTGCCGGCGCAGGCCGCAATGACGTGCTGTCGCCCGACGGAAAGCGCGCTACCTTCATCCGCGACTGGAACCTTTGGGTGCGCGACGTCGCCTCCGGCAAAGAAACGCAGCTCACCTCCGATGGCGTGAAGGATTTCGGCTACGCGACAAACAACGCCGGATGGACCCGCAGCGATCGCCCGGTGGTGGCCTGGTCACCCGACTCCAAAAAGATCGCCACCTTTCAACAGGACCAGCGCGGCACCGGCGAGATGTACCTGGTGGACACGCGCGTCGGCCATCCCAACCTGCAAGCCTGGAAGTACCCGCTGGTGGGCGACGCCGTGGTCACCATGATCCAGCGCGTGATTATCGATCTCGACGGGCCGCGCGTGATTCGCCTGCAAATGCCGCCCGATCAGCATCGCGGCTCGCTTTGCGACGATCTGGTTTGCCGCGGCGGTTTGTGGGAGGACGTGCAGTGGAACGCAGACGCAACGCAGCTCGCCTTTGTCTCCACCTCGCGCGACCACAAGCTCACGCAGCTCCGCATCGCCGACGCCGCTACGGGCGCCCTTCGGGAAGTCCTCGAAGAAAAAGTGGACACCTATTTCGAATCCGGCAACGGACGCGTCAATTGGCGGTACCTCCCCGCTTCAAACGAAGTGCTCTGGTTCTCCGAGCGCGACAACTGGGGGCATCTCTATCTCTACGATTTGCAGACCGGCAAATTGAAAAATCAAATCACCAGCGGGGAATGGAATGTGACGCAGGTGCAGCGCATCGACGAGAGGAACCGAATGCTCTACTTCCTCGGCGTGGGCCGCGAAAAGGGACGCGACCCCTATTTCGTTCATTTCTACCGCGTGGGCTTCGACGGAAAGAATCTCGCTCTGCTTACGCTGGAGGATGCCAATCACGACATTAATCTCTCGCCTTCCGGGCGCTATTTTACGGATAGTTATTCGAAACCCGATGTGCCTGCCGTGGCCGTGCTGCGCGACGCCTTTGGAAAAATGCTGGCCACCCTCGAAAAAGCGGACGTCTCCAAATTGCTGGCTACCGGCTGGAAGCCGCCTGTGCCATTCACAGTGAAAGCGCGCGATGGCGCGACCGATCTTTACGGATTGATGTTCAAGCCCACAAACTTTGATCCCGCCAAAAAATATCCCATCATCAACCACATCTACCCAGGCCCGCAGACGGGAAGCGTCGGCGGCCGGAACTTTTCTGCGGCGCGAGGAGATTTGCAGGCGCTTGCCGAGCTAGGGTTCATCGTCGTCGAAATTGACGGCATGGGCACGCCGTGGCGCTCCAAGAAATTCCACGACGCCTATTTCGGCGACATGGGCGACAACACCTTGCCCGACCAGGTCACCGGAATGAAGCAGCTCGCGCAGCGTTACTCCTGGATCGACATCGAGCGCGCCGGAATTTACGGCCACTCCGGCGGCGGAAACGCCACCGCCGGCGCGATGTTTCGCTATCCGGATTTCTTCAAGGTGGGCATCGCCGAAGCTGGAAATCACGACAACCGCGTCTATGAGGACGATTGGGCCGAGAAATGGCAGGGCCTGCTCGTGCGCAACTCCGACGGCACCACCAATTACGACGACCAGGCCAACCAAAACTTCGCAAAAAACTTGAAAGGCCACTTGCTACTCGCCCACGGCACCATGGACGCCAACGTGCCTCCTTACAGCACGCTGCTCGTGGTCAACGAGCTGATTCGGGCCAACAAGGATTTCGATCTGCTCTTGCTGCCTAATCGAGGCCACGGATTTGGCAACGAACCGTACATGGTGCGCCGTCGCTGGGACTATTTCGTGCGCTACCTGCTTGGCGCCGAGCCTCCAAAAGAGTATCAGCTGCGCCCGCCGGCTGCCGCGCCCGGGCGTCCTGCGGGTCCGGAGGAGTGACGCGCTACTCCCATCTGGCAGGCATTCTCTGTTAGGATTTCCCTTCCATGTTCCATTTGAGCAGCTCTTTTATCCGTGGGGATTCATTTTGCAGATTCTCGCTCTGGTGCACCTGGTGCGCCGGCGCGGCCCCTTCTTCTGGTTCTGGATCATTCTCTTCGGAGGCTTTGTCGGCGCGCTGGCGTATATCCTCGTGGAAGTTCTGCCGGATGCCTACCTGCTTCGCAACGCCTTCGATGGATATGGGCGGCGCTCGCGCATCCAGGTTGTGGAGACAGCCATTATTGACAATCCTTCCGCCGCGAATTACGAGGAACTCGGAGACCTTTTACGTGAGGAGAGGAAATTTACCCAGGCGCGCGAGACCTATGACCGCGCGATTTCCGTGCGCAGTGATTCGGAGTACACCTTCTATCACCGCGCGCTCTGCGCTCTGGAATTGAAAGACTATGCGGGCGCCATTGCCGACCTCGAGCGCGTCGTTGCCAAGGACCCCAAATTCGACTATCGCCGCGCCGCGGCCCTGCTGGCGCACGCCTATGCGGTGACCGGAAACCACGAAAGCTCCGCGGCGCTTTTCGCCGACGTCACCCAGCACTCCACGGATCCGGAGACTCTTTTTCACTACGCCTGCTTCCTCAAATCGCAGAATCGCCTGGCGGAAGCCAGGGAATGGGCGCAGAAAATCCTCGACAAAAAACGCACCATGCCGCGCTACGTCCAGCGCCGCGAACGGCCGTGGTTCGGCAAAGCCAAAACCTTCCTCAAAGAATTGTCCGCCGCCTAGCTTCCCCCGTCTCGCGCTGGCCTACCTGCCTTTCTGAAAAGTTTGAATCATTCCAGACGCGAATGCGGTAAGATCCGGATTGCCGCGTTGGACTGCCGGGGCCGTGCCCCGGTGGCGCAAGAATTGTGCAGGATCATTCAGGAACCGAACTCAACAAGGAGCGACTCATGCGCGCGGCAGCGTGCCTACTTACGATCCTCGTTCTGCTTCTGGCGGTAAATCCAGCTCATGCCCAGCAATCGCCGAGCACCGCCGAATACTGCGGCGACTGCCACCGCGAAATTTTTGAGGGGTGGAAACAGTCCGCGCATGCCGCGGCGATGGAAAGCCGCCTCTTCCAGGATGCCCTGAAGATGGCCAGCGCGGAGTTTGGCGAAGAGGGCCGCAAGACGTGCCTGGGCTGCCACTCGCCGGTCGGCGTGATGGTCGAAGATTTCTCGTTGGTTCGCAAGGTCAGTTGGGAAGGAATTACCTGCGACTACTGCCATTCCATCCGCGATGTCAGTACCTCCGGCGGGAATCCCAAGGCGCGCGTGGAATTCAGCGAGGTAAAGAGCGGGCCGTCGAAAGAGGCAATATCGCCGGCGCACGGCACCATGTTTTCAAAAGTGCACACGACTTCGCAAGCCTGCATCTCCTGTCACGAATATCGCAATGCGCTCGGATTCGCCGTGCTGACCACCTACGCGGAATGGAAAGGCAGCACGTATCCAAAAGAAGGAAAGCAATGCCAGTCCTGCCACATGCTCACCGTGCGCGGCGCGGTGGTGGACCCGCGCGTGAAGCGCGCCTCGCAGGATGAAATTAATTTGCACCAGATGCCCGGCAGCCGCTCGGTGGACCAATTGAACAAGGCCATCCGCGCCACGCTCACCGCGGAGCGCAAGGGCGACAAGCTCGAAGTCATCGTGAAGGTAACCAATAGCGGCGCTGGACATTTCGTACCCACCGGCTCGCCGTTGCGCCAGCTCATCCTCGAAGTTCGCGCCGAGCCTTATGGCGCGCCGTCTTCCCGCGAACAGCGCGTGTACATGCGCCGCGTCGCCGACCAGAAGGGCGCTCCCGTTGAGCGCGAACATTTTGCATTTCTCCGCGGCGCGAAGGTGCTGGAGGACACGCGCCTGGCGCCAAAGGAAACGCGCAGCGAGAAATTTGTGTTTCCGGTCCCCAAGGGAAAGCAAGCGCGCGTGACCGCGGATTTTTCCTACTACTATTCGCCCATGGCCAGCACCGCCGCACACCAGAAAGTGAAATTCCTCGCCATTTCGCGGCTGGTCCAGTAGCGGCCCGGAGCAGCGCGGCGGAGTAATTCCTATTTCCCACCGGATTTGAATCGCGGCTATACTGAACTGGCTTCAGCCGCCATTCTGGCGTTTTGAGCGCGCAAGGAGAAGGAAATGCCAGCTACGATTCCCGATTCCCACGCCGATTTGTTCGGCAAAAAAGCTTTCGGCAGCCTGGCCACGTTGAACGCTGACGGCACGCCGCAGGTCACACCCGTGTGGGTGGATCGCGAAGGCGGCTTCATTATGTTTAATTCCGCCCGCGGGCGGCGCAAAGACAAAAACGTTCGCCGCGACCCGCGCGTGGCTATTTCCATCGCCGACCCCGAAAATCCCTACCGCTACCTGGAAATTCGTGGCCGCGTGGTGGAGATCACCGAGCAGGGCGCCGACGAGCACATCAATCGCTTGGCGAAAAAATATCTCGGCGTGGACGTGTACCCTGGCCGCCAGCCCGGCGAAGTCCGCGTGAAATACCGGGTCGAGCCATTGCACTTCAGCACGATGGGATAATGCCGCTGCGAGCTGCGTGCAAATCGCTCGCGGCGTTCGTGAATTTCTCATGTCCGTCTATTCTCATTCGCGGCTGGAAACTTTCGAGAACTGCCCGCTGAAGTACAAATTCCGTTACATCGACGGAATCAAAAAGGCGGAGCAGGGCGTGGAGGCCTTTCTCGGCGCGCAGGTCCACGAAGTGTTTCGCAAGCTTTACGACGAGTTGCAATTGGAAAAACTGAACACGCTGGACGAACTGCTCGAGTGTTTCGCGGCGAATTGGAAAAAAGCGTGGGGGCCGCACGTGCGCATCGTCCGCGCTGGCATGACCGAGCAAAATTACTTTGCATTCGGAAAGCAGTGCATCCGCAATTTCTACGAAAAGCACAAGCCTTTTCGCCAGAGCCAGACACTCGGCACCGAAGTGCACTTGACGTTCCCGCTGGACGGGGAGGGGAAGTACCAATTGCAGGGCTATGTGGACCGTATTGCCCGCCGCGACGACGGCACCATCGAAATCCACGACTACAAAACCAGCCGCACGCTGCCCGGACAACAAAAAGCCGAAGCCGACCGCCAGCTCGCGTTCTACCAGATCGGCGTCGAGCGGCAGTGGCCGGAGACGCGCGACGTGGAGTTAATTTGGCACTACGTTGCCTTCCGCGAAACGCAGCGCTCCCGCCGAACCGCGCAACAGTTGTTTCACCTTCGTCAGCAGACGATCGAGCTGATCAATCGCATTGAAAGCGCGAAACAATTCGAAGGTCACCGCAGCGCGCTGTGCGACTGGTGCGAATACAAGCCCGACTGCCCGCTCTGGCGCCATCCGGACTCCGTGCTCGCGCTGCCGCCGGCGAAATTCAAGGCCGACGATGGCGTGCGCCTGGCGGACGAATACGCGAAAACCAAATACAAATTGAACGCGCTGCAACTGGAGCTGGACCAGCTGAAAGAAAAGGTGATTGCTTTCGCGCGGCAGAGAAACTTGCAGATCATTCAGGGTAGCGGCGCGCACCTTGCTGTTCGCTTGAGCGAAACCGAAAAATTTCCTGCCAAGCGCGAAGCAGAGCGCATCGCGCTGGACGCCCTGCTCAAGGGAGCGGGGAAGTGGGAGGAAATTTCCGAGCTGGATACCGCCGCGCTCACGCAGGCGCTCGAAAAAGCGCAGTGGCCCGCGGAGCTTGTCGCCGAGGTGCGGCGATTCGCGACGCGGAGCGAACGCGCGTCGGTCGCGCTGCATCTCAATGACAAGGGCTCGGGGGGACCAAAAAGTTAGTGGGAGTTGCGCCGGTTGACTCGGGCACGGCGCGCATGTAACGGTTGTCATGCACAATACGTCAATGGGAAGCGAGAAGGAGAAATTCATGAAAGCACGGAATATTTCGCTGGCACTGCTGGCTCTTGGTGCGTGCGCCGCGGCTGCTTTGGCACAGGGGTTCTGGGTCAAAAAGGAATGGCGGTCGTGGTCCAAGGAGGAGTGCAGGAAGATGCAGGAGGATTCTCCCTGGGCGCAAAAGTGGTTCCGCACGCACGTGGCGCAGGACCGCTTCGGCCAGCCCACCAAGGGCGATACCCGCGAAACCGAGCAGCAAATTTTCTACGTGATTCAGCTTCGCTCGGCCCTGCCCGTGCGCCAGGCGTTTATCCGCGACATCTTGCTTCGCAACTACGACAAGATGACCGCGGACCAAAAGAAGAACTTTGACGCCTCCGCCGAGGCCTTCCTTGCTCGGAAGTACGACGACGTAATTGTGGTCCACGTTCTCTACGGCTCAAACGTTCAGAATGACGAACGGGAAATGATGCGCTTCTGGCAGACGAGTTACCCGGAAGGGACCGTGCCCATGGAGGCGTTTCTCAGCACCGGTTCGGGGAAGCGCGTGGCCCCGATCAAGTATGTTGCCGCAAAAGGCGCCGGCCTGGAGTTTGAATTATTCTTCCCGCGGCAGATGGATGGGGAACCAATCATTACCCCGGACGTGAAGACGATCAGTGTGGAATTCCAGCATCCCAACATCGGACTGGAGGGCACTGCGCGTGTCTTTCAGGAATTCAAGACCGAAAAAATGATCGTAAACGGCGCCGTCGTATACTGAGCGCATCGCGGCATTGCTACCGGCCCCTGCACATCCGTTTCACTGTTGCGGGGGTTTTTTTTCTTCCGGCTTCACCGGTTCCGCGTTGAGGATGCGCGTGGTGCTCCTGAACCGTTTGTAATTGGTGTAGCGCACGGAAATCTTGATGCGCACGTCGCCCCCCCCGGTCTTAAAGTGCAGGGTGTCGTTGGCCCGCGTCAGTGTCGGAAACCAGTGTTTCCCGTCGATTTGTTCCCGCCACGTTTCAAACATCGGAAAAAGATTTTCCTGGCTCTTCTTGGGACTATCCGGCACGGATTTTCCGAACGACTTCACAATCTGCAACTCGCGGTCATCCACCCACACCGTGCCCTGAAAATAGCGCTGCCCCGGCTCCATTCGCTTGGGACGAATGCTGAATACATAGGTTCCGATTTCATCCACCGGCTGCCGCCCCAGGTACTCCAAGTCGTACTTGGGCAATTCCTCCGTGCCCAGCACAAACGGAAAAACATTGGCAATGTCTCTTTCGTCTTCCTGCGTCATGCTGATGGACTTGAGCGTGTGGGGCGGGGCAAACGTGATTTTTTCGTAGCGCTTTCCGTCAGGAGTAAAAATGATGTCGCTAACCACGCGGTACTCGCCAATCTTGTCGCCGTATTTGCCTAAGTCCTCCACCAGCACGGTCTGCGTGTAGGTGTATTCGCCACGCGCCACGCGGAATTCCGATTCCTTCGCCGCGAACTGCCGGATGATATCCTCGATGGGAACGGGCGGCGGCGCGCCATTCGCGTCAATCTTCACTTTTTCCAGCGTGCGGTCGGGACCTGCCGGCGCTTGCGCTTGCGCCGGAATTGTCGCCAGCAGAACAGCGGCGCAGAGCAAAGCGTGAACTCCTATTCCCATTCTCATTCCTGCGTCTCCCAAAACTATTTGCTTCAAACTTGGATGCGGCCAACCGGCGCGCGGTTGATTCGCTACCAACCGCAAATCAGGCGCGCTGCCAGTCGGCGCGCCAGTCTCTCACAGCGCGTTTAATCTCATCGAGTTCCTTGAGCTTTCCGCCGAGCACTTCCCGTGCCAGCCCGGCAAGCTCGGCGTCGCTGGCGAAGCGCATTCCGATAAGCTGTTTCACGCTGAATTCGCCGATGCGCGGGCGCAATTCCGTGGGAAGCAGGCGCTCCAGCCGCATGCGTTCCTCGAGCCGGATCAGGCGGTCCTGCACGGTGAGGGCGAAGGTGCGCGAAAAAAAGAACATCACGATCAGCGACGCTGTGAAGAACACCTGTAGTATCGACTCAAAGGTCAGGCTCCGCACGACTCCGTAAATTGACCAAAGCAGATTAATCGCGAGGATCAAGAATGCCGCAATGAAGAGCGGCGGCAGCTTGCGCACGTGATTCGAATAGTTCTGACTGGCTTGCTCGGCCATGATTTCCTCCATCTAGCTCATGTCGAATGCCCTGAAAAGCAAACGGCCCCGGCATGGACCGCGCAGCGCGCAGTCATGAAAATTGTATGCCGAGGCCTTCTACTTTCCAAATCCTAACGGTTCGGACGAATTACGCTTTGCCGGCGACCACCGGCACGGCCTTGCGCGCGACCACTTTGCGGCGGCGGCGGCGCGGAGGAATGGCCGGCGCTTCGCCGATCAATTCCGCCGTCATCAGGCTGGTGACAAAAAGCTTTTTGCCATGGTCGTCAAAATCGATCGTGGTGCGCTCGTTGTCCGACTGGGTGACCACTCCCAGCCCGTACGTGTCGTGCTTGAGCTGCTGCCCTTCACCAAGTGAACGCATAGCGCCTCCTTCAGGCGGGACTACTCCTCGCGCGTTCCGTTCCTACTCCAGACTCTTCAGCGACGAGGAAGAATGGGGGAAAAAATCTGTAACCTCGGGGCGGTCGTGCTGGCGTCCACGCCCGGCGGCTGTCTAGAGGCCGACGACGTTCTCGGCTTGCAGGCCCTTCGGGCCCGTCTTCACCTCGAACTCCACTGCCTGTCCTTCGTTCAGGGTCTTATACCCTTCCGACTGTATGGCCGAAAAGTGCACGAAGACATCCTCACCGGACTGGCGCTGGATGAAACCGTAACCCTTGCTGGCGTTAAACCACTTCACTGTTCCTTGTTCTCTCACTTCTGAACCTCTTGATAAAGCCTCGCGCGATTGCCGCGCCCGGCCGAATTTGCGTTGCGCCCTTGCTCACCTTTGCCCCAAACACAAAAGGCCGCAGGTGCCACCTGCAGCCGATGGAACAGGTCAAAGGGGATTACAAGAGCCAAACACGTCATCAATTTAGCACTTTTTGCTTCCAAAGTACAGTGGGAATGATGGCGCACAGCTACAGCATACAGCCAACTCTAACTATAATAGAATCATTAGGATAGTGAACACATACCGAGCCTTTGGCTCGCTCACGATACTGCTTTGCGCGTTCGCTCCTTCTGCACCCAGGGAAATGCTCCCATGAGGAATGTCCGCAAATTCATCGAGCAGGTGAAGTCATTGTGTGTTAGCCTCCGCCCGGCGGGCATCCTTGACCGGCCCTTTCTCTCGGTTCCTTCCTGAGGATTCCCGCCCTGACTGTGGCTGCCGACTGGAAATCCGCGTTGGAACGATGGCTGGGTGCCGGCCTGCTGGACACGGCGACCGCCGAGCGCATCCGCGCCTTCGAATCGCAGCGCGAAAAGCCGCAAAGCTTCCGCTGGCAGGTGCGCATCGCCATCGCGTTTGGCGGGATGATGCTCGTTGCGGGCATCCTGCTGTGGGTCGCCGGCCGTTGGGATAATCTCTCTCCAGTCGGCCGATGCTCTCTCGTGTTCACTATGGTGGCCGTGCTGCACTTAGCGGGCGCGCTTATCGCCAAGCGCTTCGCAGTGCTGGCCACCACCCTGCACGCGGTCGGCACGATTTCGCTCGGGGCCGCGATCTTTCTCACCGGACAAATCTTCAACCTCGAAGAGCACTGGCCGGGCGGCTTCATGCTGTGGGCCGCCGGAGCCTGGCTCGGCTGGCTGTTGTTTCGCGACTGGCCTCATGCCGCGATGGGTGCCCTGCTCACGCCCATTTGGCTCTTCGGCGAATGGCATGTCGCCACCGAGCGGCTGCTCGGCGCTGAGCGCGTCATCTCGCAAGGCGAGCTGCTTTTGACCATCGTGTACTTCACTGCCGTCGGCAAAGAAAATGCCAGCCCGGTGCAAAAAGCGCTGATTTGGATGGGCGGCATTCCGCTCATCCCGGCCGTTTTCTTTGCTGCAGAGACCATGGATCCACGGCTGCTCGACTCGCTGGCGTCCAACGGCTTGCTCGCGTTCGGATGGGCCATGGCCTACGTCCTCCCGATGGCCATCGCGTACGCGCTGCGTCGCCGCGCGGCATGGCAGGCGGCGCTTGCAGCCGCGTGGGTTCTCGTGCTCGCAGTGGGGGGCATGGCCCTGCCGCACTTCTGGCAACAACTTGGCGTTTACCTCTGGTGCTTGTTGGGCTCCGTGGGCCTGATCGCTTGGGGACTCTACGAAGAGCGACAAGAGCGCATCAATCTCGGCGTCGCCGGGTTTGCCATCACGGTCATTACTTTCTACTTCGCCAGCGTCATGGACAAGCTGGGCCGCGCCAACACTCTGATAGGTCTCGGCGTGCTCTTCCTGGTGGGCGGCTGGTTCCTCGAGCGCACGCGGCGCCGCCTGGTCGCGCGCCTCGAGCGAGGTGCCTCATGAAACCTCTCGTCAAAGGCGTGCTCCTTGCTGTCCTGCAACTCGCCATTCTGCTGAGCCTCGCCGGAAAAATGCTCTACGATCGCGCGACGCGCCCGCGCGTCTGGGTCAAAGCCGAGTCGGTGAATCCGAACGTGCCCCTTCGCGGGCGCTACGCCAGCCTGCGCCTCGAAGTCCACGGCCAGAATCTGTTCGTTGGCAGCGCGAAAGAAAACCGTTTGGAAAAGGTTGAAGTTGAGCTCCGCGTCGAAAATGACCAACTCATCGTTGCGCCGTCGGACAGGCACACCGGCAACCGGGTGACACCCGCGCAGCCACCCAGCACTGCGCCTGCCGTGCTCTTCGAGCCGGTCGCTTATTTCATTCCCGAGCACATCCCCGATCCCTCGCGCCGCGCGCAGGGCGAAGAACTCTGGGTGGAAGTCACCGTGCCGAAGAAGGGCCCGCCTCGTCCCATCCGCCTCGGCGTAAGCAAAGACGGCAAGCTCACTCTTCTCGAGATTAACTGACCGCTCTAGTCCGCTTTTTTCGGCGGCGCCTCGCCCTTGATGTACTGCCCATACCACGCCAGGTAGCGCTCAAAGCGATCCTTGAGGTAGGAGGGCTTGGAGATTCCGTGGTGCTCCCCCGGATAGACCACCAGTTGCGTTGTCCGCCCTAACCGCTTCATGGACTGGTACATCTGCTCGGAATTGATGATGGGCACGTTCCAGTCTTTCTCCCCGCCGATCCACAGCGTAGGCGTTACAATTTTCTGCACCTGGTTAAAAGTGGAGAGTTTTTCCCACAGCGCGCGCGCTTCCCAGGGCAGGCCGAGCTCCCATTCCCACAGCTTCTGATAGTGATCGTGGCCGTAATTAGCCACATAGAGCGCTTCGCTGGCTCCGGAGATGGCCGCTTTGAAGCGGTCCCCGGACTTGGTGATCACGTAATTGGTCATGATACCGCCGTAGGACCAGCCGCCCACACCCAGCTTGGCCGGATCGGCAATCCCTTTGGCCTCGGCGTAGTCCACCATGGCGATGACATCCTCGTAATCCTTATTGCCCCAATCCGCGAAAATCGCCGCGCAAAACTTCTGGCCGTAGCCGGAGGAGCCCCGCGGATTGGGTAGCAGCACGGCATATCCGTTGGCCGCGAAAAGCTGCGCCGTAAAATCGAACGACCACTCGTACTGCCCCACGGGCCCGCCGTGCGGCCGCAATAGCGTGGGGTATTTCATTTCCGCAACGTAGGCCGCCGGCTTGAAGAGGAAGCCGGCAATCTCCGTGCCGTCTTTGCTCTTGAATTTGACGTACTCCACCTCGCCCAGGCGGATCTGCTTCATCAAGGCGTCGTTGGTGCTGGTGAGCTTGCGCAATTGCCCGGCCTGCTGCCAGAAAATTTCGCCGGGGATGGTTGGTTCACTGATGATGGCAGCAATCCCGCCATCGCTGCCCAGTGCGTACGTGCCCACGGACTTTTTGCCGGAGATGACGCGCGTGACTTCGCCGCTGGCGACGGAGACGCTCACCAACTGCTGCTGCCCGTCGTCATCGATCATGCAGAGAATCGTTTGCCCGTCGGCGGCGAAGCGCGGCCGGCTGGCACTGCGGTCCAGCTTTTGCGTCAGCACCTTTTCCGTGCCGCCTTGCGCGGGAACGATGGCCAGATGCTGCGTGGCGTAGTCCAGCGCTTTCGCATCAATCTGGCTGACGTAGGTCACCCACTTGCCATCCGGGCTCCACGCCGGCGAGTCGTCGCCGCCTGCGTTCTTCGTTAGCCGCGTCAGCGTCATTCCCTTGTCCGGGTTGTCGGCGGCCACCACCCAGATGTCCGAATTGAAATTGTGATCGGGGTCTTCGCTGCGGTTGCTCGTGAAGGCCAGGAAGCGCCCGTCCGGCGACCACGCGGGGTCCCCATCATCGTAATCACCGGACGTGACCTGCGTAAGTTTTTTCCCGGCGATCTCGAACACGTAGAGGTGCGAGCGCAGGCGATCCAGGTAACCGGCGTAATCTCGCTTGAACTGCAGGCGGTCGATCACCCACGGCTTCGGCGTCGAAGGCTTGACCTTCACGATGCTTTTTTCCTTGGCCTCCGCCGCTTCCAACACTTCCGGCGATGGGTCGCTGAGCACCAGCGCGAGGCGGTCTCCTTTAGGCGACCAATCGAACGACGAGACTCCCTGAATCGTTTCTGTGAGCTGCTGGGCTTCCCCGCCACTGCGGTTCAGCGTCCACACTTGCGTCTTTGCGCCGCCCCCATCGCCGCTTCCGCGCGAGGAAAGAAACGCCAGAAATTTCCCGTCGGGGCTCCACCGAGGCCGCGAGGAATTGACGCCCTTCGTGGTCATGGGGATGGCCTCGCCGCCCGCCGTGGGCACCACCCAGATTTGCCGCTCGGACTTGTCGGTTTTCAAGATGGTCGTACTGACCACATACGCCACCCACTTGCCGTCGGGACTAATCTGCGGGTCGCCAACGCGTTTAATCAGAAAATAGTCGTCGATGGTGAGGTTGCGCGGCGCAGGCGGCGCGGCCTTTTCCGGCGCTTGCGCAAAGGCCGGCGAGGCAGCGAACAGGCTCAACAAAATGGCAGCAAACAGAATCCGATGCTTCATGGCGTGGGTTCTCCTTGTGGGAACAGTCGGCATCTGAAGGCGCTCAGTGTATCAGAAACGGAAGCCATGTTGTTCAGGGCCGCTTGGTGCTTGCGGTAGAATATCGGGTCGTGCCTGCTCGAGCTCAATTCGACCGTCTTTGTGTGGTCCTGGTGGCCACGCGCAACCCTCTCAATATTGGGGCGGCGGCCCGCGCCATGAGCAACTTCGGATTTCTCCGCCTGCGCGTAGTGAACCCGTACGAGCCGGCTTTTCGCGAGGCGCGCTCCGCTGTGGGGGCTTCGGAGTTGCTGGCGAGCGCGGAAGAGTTCCAGAGCGTGGCCGGCGCCGTCGCCGATTGCACCCTGGTGGTCGGCACCACCTCGGTTGGCAGCAGGGAAGTGCGCCACCCCGTGCGGCGATTGGAAGAGGGCGCAAAAATCATCCGCAAGCGGCTCGCTTCGAGCCGCGTGGCCCTTTTGTTTGGTTCGGAGCGGGTTGGCCTCTCCAACGAAGACCTCAGCCATTGTCACTGGCTGCTGCGCATCCCGGCGCGCGAAGCGCACCGCTCCGTGAACCTGGGGCAGGCGGTGGCCATTTGCCTCTACGAGCTCGCGCGCAATTCGAAGCTCGTTCGCCCCGCGGAAAAAAAGAAGCTTGCCACGGCCGGCGAGGTCGAGCGAGTTTACGACGTGCTGCTCGACGCGTTGCGTGCCAGCGGCTACTTGGAGCCGCGCACCGCGACGCTCACGCAAGAAAAAGTGCGCCGCTTGCTTTGCCGCCTCAACCTGTCGCGGAGCGACGCCGAGGCGTGGCTCGGCATGCTCCGCCAAATTCTCTGGAAGTTGCGCTCCGGCCAAGCCCACAAGCGGGAGTAGCACAGGCTACTGGCCTGTGCCACTGCAAGCAGCGTCTAGCATGTCGGAGCCCGGCTGCGGTAGGATGCGCTCTTCCATGAGTGGCACCTTGCGATTGGGCACGTCCGCATTCACCGCCGCCGGCTGGCCGGGGACGTTTTATCCCGAGGGCCTGCCACCGGCCGAATATCTCTCCTACTACGCGCAGCACTTCGACGCCGTCGAAGTGGACAGCACCTACTACCGCATCCCCACGCTGGCCATGACGCGCGGCTGGCACGCGAAAACGCCAAAACGTTTTTTGTTTGCGCTGAAGATGGTGCAGGCAGTCACCCACGAAAAAGTTCTCGTGGATTGCGAAAGCGAATTCAAAGCATTTCTCAACGCTGCCGATGCGCTCGGCGAAAAACTCGGCCCGCTGTTGTTTCAGTTTCCTTACTTCAACAAAAAGGCCTTCGCTACCGTGGACGAGTTTCTGGAGCGCCTCGCCCCCTTCCTGAAGAAACTGCCCAAGGGCTATCGCTTTGCTGTCGAAACGCGCAATAAAAACTGGCTCGTGCCGAAATTCATCGAGTTGTTGCGCGAGCGCGGCGTGGCGCTGGCGCTGATTGATCATCCCTGGATGCCGCGGCCGAAAGAAATTCTGGCCAAATTCGATCCCGTCACCGCGGACTTCAGCTACATTCGCTGGCTGGGCGACCGCAAAGGCATCGAGGAGCAGACCAAAACCTGGGAGAAGGCCATCGTGGACCGCCGCAAGGAGCTCGTCGAATGGGTGGAGACCTGCCGCAAATTCAACCAGCGCAGCGTGGACATATTTGCCTTTGCCAACAATCACTACGCGGGCCACGCTCCGGCCACCATCCGGCATTTCTTTGAATTATGGAGAAAGAAGTGAGCCTGTCGAAACGTGCGGCGGGAGCGCCGCGTCCATGAGGTCGGTTGCCCGCAGTCCCATCCGCATTCTGGTTCGAGGAGAAACGTCATGAAGAAATGCCTGCTTTTGCTGGCTCTTTTGCTCGTCGCCGCGCTGGCGCTGCCCCTGCTTTCACAGGAGAGCGAAGACCGCACGCTGCTCAACTGGGCGCAGATGCGCGCCATCATCAACGAAGCCTCCGGCGAGCGCGCGCTGCATCACCTGTTGGAAATGGTGCCGTATCCCCGCGTGCGCGATAAAGCGGAATACCAGGGCACCTTCCGCGAAAGCGAAGTGATGGCCCGCTTCGCCAGGGAGTACGGCTATTCCAACGTGGAGATCGAGACGTTTCCCACGCAGGGGCGGAGTTGGTTCGCTTCGCAGGCGGAGCTGTGGATGGTCGAGCCGGAGTCGCGCAAGCTGTACGACGTGTATGACGTGGCTATCGCCATCGCTGGAAACAGCGAATCCGGCGACGTCACCGCCGAACTGGTGGACGTGGGCTTCGGCGGGCGCGCGGAGGATTACGCCGGCAAAGACGTGAAGGGCAAAATCGTTCTCGGTTCCGCCGGCACGAACGTATTGCAGCGCATGGCCGTGTTCGAGCGCGAGGCGCTGGGCGTAATCGGCTACAACACGGTGCGCCCCATTAGCGACTTGGACCAGATTCTCTCGCAAGGAATTTCCGCCAACGCGCCGCAAGGAAAGAAGCCGGGATTCGGCTGGGCGATTTCGCCGCGCGTGGCACGCGAGCTGGCCATTCGCCTGCGCACCCAAAAAATCATGCTGCGCTCGATCGTGAAAGCAGATTTCGTGCCCGGCGAAATGGAAACCGTGCATGCCATGATTCCCGGCGACGGCTCCACGGAGCAGGACATCATTGTCTCCGGCCACTTGTACGAGGGCTACTTGAAGCAGGGCGCCAACGACGACGGCTCCGGCTGCGCGGTGACGCTGGAAATGGGCCGCACGCTGATTCGCCTGATCAACGAAGGCAAGCTGCCCAAGCCGAAGCGCAACATTCATTTTCTCTGGGTGCCGGAAATCAGCGGCACTCGCGCCTGGCTGCAGAAGCACGCGGACATCACCAAGCGGATCATCGCCGACCTCAATTTCGACATGGAAGGCCTGCACCTCTCGCGCAGCGGCAGCATTTTCACGATGAACCGCACGCCGGACAGTTTTCCATCCTTCCTGAACGACATCGGCGCGAGCCTGATGGATTTTGTGATGGCCACCAACAAAGAGCGCGTGCAGTACCGCTCCAATGGCTACCGCTTCACGCTGCCCATCACCGCGCCTAACGGCAGCAACGATCCCTTCTGGGCCAGCGTGGACAAGCATTACGGTTCCAGCGATCACGTGGTGTACATGAGCCAGGGAATTCCCGCAGTGATTTTCTGCACCTGGCCGGACACGTGGTACCACTCCTCGCAGGACACGCCGGACAAAATGGACTCCACGCAGTTCAAGCGCGTGGCGGTGATCGGCGCGGCCGGCGCCATCATCATGGCCGCCGCGGATGACGAAATGGCCGCGCGCGTGGCCGCGGAATCGCTCGCGCGCGGCACCGAACGCATGGGCGCGGCACAGCGCAAGGGACTGTCCTATCTCACGGACAATACGGACAGCGCGGCGCTGGCCAATGCCTATCGCGAAGCGCGCGTCACCGTTGGCCACCAGACCAACGTGGAAAAAGAAGTCGTGCGCTCAGCCGCGGTGCTGTTCATCAATCCTGAGGAAGCGAAGAAGAAACTCAGCGCGTTCGAGGCCTTAGTGGATCAGCGCGGCGCGTCGTTGCAAAACGAAGTGAAGGCGTTCTACCAGCTTTCCTCCGAACAGAAAAAAGTGGCCGCGGCGGAGCCTGCGGCAAGCGAACTGATGACGCAAGCCGCAAAGCTGATTCCGGAAAGCGTTGGCGGGCCGGGCGGCGGTGGATTCGGCGGAGGAGGCGGAGGGGGCGGAGGAGCGCCGGGTCAGCAACAAGCCGGGCCGCAACTTTCTGCCCAAGAACGCGCCGCCTTGCAGGCTGCAGGGTTAAAGATTCCGCAGCACATGCGTGCCGAGCTCAACGCGCTGCTGACGCGCAATGCTGCGCGCAAGCGCACTGCGTTGGAAATCCGCGATTTTCTTTCCGGAGAATTCGAGCCGTTGCCGCTGGAAGACTTGATGGGTGCGTTGAGGGCGCGAGAAAAACTCGGCTCGCTGAAATTTACGGAAAAACCGGAAGAACCCAAACCCGCACCCGCGAAAAAAGGCGGCAAGCCGGCAAAAAAGCCCAACTAAGCGGCTGAAAGTCTTTGGTTGTCATCCCGAGTCCCGATTCTTTCTTTCGGGACGAGGGATCTGCTTTCAGTCTTCAGATTAGCCTTAGTCGTCCGCATGCGCCGGCGCCGCTTGCCGTGCGCTGAAGTGGCGGCGGTACCACTGCTGCATCGCTTCCATGTACACGTAGAACACCGGCGTCAGATACAGCGTAACGAACTGCGAGAACACCAGCCCGCCAACCACTGCCAGGCCCAGCGGACGCCGCGATTCAGCGCCTGCGCCTACGCCCAGCGCGATGGGCAACGTGCCCATCAACGCGGCCATGGTGGTCATCATGATCGGCCGGAAGCGGATCAGGCAGCCCCGGTAGATGGCGTCCTGCGCCGGCAGGCCTTCCGTACGCTGCGCAGCCAGCGCGAAATCAATCATCATGATGGCGTTTTTCTTCACGATGCCCACTAGCATGATGACGCCGACGAACGCGTACAGGCTCAACTCCATGTCGAAAAGCTTCAGCGTGAGCAGCGCGCCGAAGCCGGCGGAAGGCAGTCCGGAAAGAATCGTGATGGGGTGAATGAAGCTTTCATAGAGAATGCCCAGCACGATGTAAATCACCAGGATGGCCATTAGCAGCAGCAGGCCCAGCCCGCGCATGGACGACTCAAAGGCCTGCGCGGTGCCTTGAAAGCTGCGCGTGGTGGTGGCGGGCAGAATTTCATTGGCGGCGCGGTTGACTTCCTCGACGGCATCACCTAGCGCCACGCCCGGTTTCAAGTTGAAGGAGAGCGTAACCGCGGGAAGCTGGCCGAGGTGGTTCACCGTGAGCGGGCCGACCGTGTTGCGCAGATTGGCGACGGCGTTGAGCGGCACGAGCTGCCCGGTGGTCGCGCGAACGTAGAGCAGCGAGAGCGCGTTGGGGTCGGCCTGGTATTGCGGCAACAGCTCGACAATCACGCGATACTGGTTGTTGGGCGCATAGATGGTGGAAATTTGCCGCGCCGCATACGACGTGTAAAGGGCTTCCTCTACCTGCTGAGCGCTGAGGCCGAGTGACGCGGCTTTGTCGCGGTCAATTTCCACCACCACCTGCGGGTTGCGGATTTGCAGGTCGCTGGTGACGTCCTGCAAGCCGGGAACTTCCCGCAGCCGTGCTTCCAGCTTGCCCGCCTGCTCGTAAAGTTCAGAAGTGTCCGGGCTTTGAATCACGAACTGATATTGGCTCTTCGTGAGCTGGCCGCCGATGCGCAGTGGCGGCAGGTTCTGCATGAACACACGGATGCCGGGCACCTTCGCAAACTTCGGGCGCAGCTCCTGGATGACCTCATCGGCGCTAAGCTTTCGCTGATCGCGCGGCTTCAGCCGCATGAAGATGCGGCCGGCATTGCCGGCGCCGCCGCCGGGACCTCCTCCGCCCATGCCGGACATGAAGGAATCCACGTTTTCGTCCTGGCGCACGATTTCCGCCAGTTCCATCTGATGCTGCTTCATGGCCTCGAATGAAATCCCCTGTGCGCCCTCGGTAGAGGCGAAAATCTGCCCGAGGTCTTCGCTGGGGAGAAATCCCTTGGGCACCATTCCAAAAAGCTGCACAGTGGCCACGACCAGCACGAGAGAGAGCACCATGGTCGCGGCGCGGTGGCGCAAGGCGAACTGCAGGGTCACGTCGTACCAGCGCAGCATGCCCTGGAAAAACTTGTCGGTGACTCGGTACATCCAGCCGTGATGCAATTCCTTGGGAGGCCGCAGGAAGCGGCTGCACAGCATGGGCGTCAGGCTGAGGGAAACAAATCCGGAGACGAGGATGGCGGAGGCAATGGTCACGGCAAATTCGTGCAGCAGACGCCCCACTATTCCGCCCATGAACAGTACCGGAATGAAAACGGAGACCAGGGAAAGCGTCATGGAAAGAATGGTGAAGCTGATTTCGCGCGAGCCTTGCAGCGCGGCGCGCATCACGGGCACGCCCTGCTCCATGTGGCGCACGATGTTTTCCAGCATGACGATGGCGTCGTCCACCACGAACCCCACGGACAGTGTGAGCGCCATCAGCGAGAGGTTGTCCAGGCTGTACCCGAGCTGGTACATCAGAGCAAAGGTGCCCACGATGGACATAGGCAGCGCGAGGCTGGGGATCACGGTGGCGGAGATGTTGCGCAGAAAAAGGAAAATGACCATGACCACCAAACCGACGGTGAGCAGCAGAGTGAATTTGACGTCGTTCACGGAATTGCGAATGGAGAGCGAGCGGTCGTAGAGAACGTTCAGTTCCACCGAAGGCGGCATCTGGGAGCGGAACGTGGGCATGAGCCGCTTGATTGAGTTCACCACCTCCACGGTGTTGGTGCCCGGCTGGCGCTGAATGGCCAGCACAACGGCGCGCGTGTTGTTGAACCAACTGGCGACCTTGTCGTTTTCCACGCTGTCCAGCACCTGGCCGATTTCGCCGAGCCGCACCGGCGAGCCGTTGCGGTAGGTCACGATGATGGGACGGTAGTCGGGTGCGCGCAGCAGTTGGCCGTTGGACTCCACCGTGAAGGCTTGATTGGGTCCGAAAAGCGTGCCCGTCGGAAGATTGGAGTTGCCACGCTGGATGGCGGTGACGGCTTCGTCCACGCCGATGCTGCGCGTAGCCAGCGCTTTGGGGTCGAGCTGCACGCGCACCGCGTACTTTTGCGAACCGTACACCTGCACCTGGGCTACGCCGCTGATCATGGAGATGCGCTGAGCGATGAAGGTATCCGCGTACTCGTTGACGTCGGAAAGCGGCAGCGTGGGCGAGCTAAGCGCGAGGTACAGCACCGGCTGGTCGGCCGGGTTCACCTTCTGGTAGGAAGGCGGGCTGGGCATGTTCTGGGGAAGATCGCGCGCCGCCTTGGCAATCATGGCCTGCACGTCTTGCGCGGCGGCGTCGATGTTGCGCTCGAGAGTGAACTGCAAGGTGATAGAAGTGCCGCCCAGCGAGCTGGCCGAGGTCATCGAATCGACGCCGGCGATGGTGGAAAACTGGCGTTCGAGAGGCAGGGCCACGGCGGAAGCCATCGTCTCCGGACTCGCGCCCGGCAGGCTGGCGTTGACCTGCACAGTGGGGAAGTCCACGTTGGGCAAATCGCTGACCGGCAGCAGGCGGTAGCCCATGATGCCGAACAGCAGGATGGACGCCATGACCAGCGTGGTCATGATCGGGCGGCGAATAAAAATTTCTGCGATGTTCATGAGTGCACGCGTTTCCGTTTCATGGCTGTTTCTTGATGGAAACTTTCGCGTTGGGGACGAGTGAAACCTGCCCGTCGGTCACCACCGTTTCGCCGGGCTGCAACCCCTTTTCGATAATCGCCAGGCCGTCCGTGGTTCGGCTCACGGTGACTGGCCGTATCTCCGCCGTGCTGTCGCTCTTCACCACGAACACAAATTGCCCGGCCTGTCCCGTCTGCACTGCCTCCGACGGCGCCACGATTGCGTTGGCTTGTTCGGTCAAAGTGAGCGTGACGTTGACGAACTGACCGGGCCAAAGCCGCGCGTCCTCGTTGGAATACGTGGCCCGCAGGCGGATCGTGCCTGTGGTGCGGTCCACTGTGTTATCCACAAAGGAGAGCGTGCCGCGCGCGGGCCGCGCATCGTCCGGGATCTGCGCCTCCACGGAAAGTTTTCCACCGGCCATGTGCCGCTTCACCGCCGTCAGATTCTGCTCGGGAATGGCGAACTCCACGTACGCCGGGCTGATCTGATTGATGACGACCAGAATGGGGACGTCATTCGATTTCACCAGCGTGCCGGGATACACAAGAAGCGTGCCCGTGCGGCCGTCCATGGGGGCGCGAATGGTGCAGTATTCGATTTGGAGTTTTGCGTAATCGATGGCGGCTCGGTCGGCACGGACTGAAGCGTCCAGCGCATCGGCGTTGGCGGTGGTCTGATCTGCCAACTGCGTCGCGACTATGCCCTGTTCGGCGAGCTGTGCGTAGCGCCGCGCCTGAATCTGCGCGTTTTCGAGCTGGGCCATGTCGCGCGCCAGGTTGCCCTCGGCCTGCCGGAGCGCCGCTTCAAACGTTCGCGAATCAATTTTGAAGAGCACGTCGCCTTTTTTTACGTCCTGGCCGGGCTTGAAATGCACGCTCAGTATTTCTCCGCTCACCTGCGACTTCAGCGAAACCGTGGAAAAAGTCTCCACGCGGCCGATGGCGCGCAACTGCAAGGGAACGTTTCTCTGCTGCACCGTGGCCACCACCACCGGCACCACCTGCGCCGACGGCCCCGGCCCCGCCGACTGCGCGGACTTGGAGGAGCAGCCGCCCAACGTGGCCAGAGCGATCAGAGCCGCCAGTGTTCCAGCCGCAGCGAATTTCGTTTTTGTAAACGGAGATCTCATGGTTCGCCTCACTCCCGCGGGGAGTTCATTGGATGCGGTTCCTGGTGCGCGGCTTCCGCGAAGTCCGCGGCCGCATGCCCTCGAGCCAGAGTTCCGCCATTTCGCGGCTCACGCGGCTCAAGTTGTCCTTGCCGTTGCGCGGCCCGTGAAAAACGCCGTGGGTCAGCATGTAATCCAATAACATACCCAGGAATCCGCGCGCGGCCAGAAAGGGATTCACCGCGCGGAACGTGCCCCGGCGAACCTGCAGCCGGATATAGCCGGCCAGCAGGTCGTAGTAGTCCGCCATGTAAGCGCGATAAAAGCGCCGGTAGAGGCGGTGGTTTTCCAGTCCGCTGAACAGCCACAGCCGCAGCACGCTGGCGTCTTCCACATTGCGATGCAGCAGCCCTTTGGCGATGGCCGCGAAAACCTCGGGGACCGGGCGCCCGCCGTGCAGCAAGCCCTGGAGCTCCGCAAATCCGCGCCGGGCTTTGCATTTTTCGTCCAGCACCGCCCAGTAGAGCTCTTCCTTGGAAGGGAAGTGGCGGAAAAGAATGGCTTCGTTGACGCGCGCCTTGGAAGAAATTTCCCGCGTGCGCGTGCCCTGGAATCCCTGGCGCGCAAACAACGTAGTGGCCACCGCCAGAATCTGGCGACGGCGTTCCATGGCGGGGATGCGTGCGGCGGGACGAGCCATAGTAAGTAACTACTTACTTCTACGTGATTCGAGGCACGCTGTCAAGCTACTGGCCGCAGCTTCGCTGCAGTCGAAGAGGCGGCCCTGCATGCAGTTCTCGACGATTTACGCTATGCTGAGTGGGCTAACGCTGCCCGCGCCGGACGGTACGACGCCAATGTCTTCGGCCCGGACGGGCGGCGCGTGCAAATTATTCTGCTGGCCACACGCTACAACCGTAGCCCGCTCCAGCGCGGCAACTTCGGCGAAAACTAGGGATGCTACGTCCCGGACGCCGATCCCGGCAAGACGATTCTGGGCGAGGAGCAGTCGATTGGGAGCACACCGATCCGCGCATTTCGTTACAGATCCGCGACATCGAAGGCGACATCACTATCCAACGGAAGATTTCCCTGAGCTTCTTGAAGCCGGGCAGCGTTGGCAAGTAGTGCAATTGCGGGCGTCCCGCTGCTCCGAAGCGGGACATGAGATTCCCGAACTGGCTTGCAGGGAAAGTGGAACGCAGAAGCTGACAATCAAGTAGTTCCAGTAAGTCCAGCGATAACATTAACTTATAAACTAACAAGAATGCCCTGCGGCTGGCAATGGGCGTGCAATTGTTGGCGGCATGGGTACGCTTCACGGCGCTTCACCAATTTCATGGTCGGGAGGGAAGGGGCCCGCCCATCGGGAGAAGCGAAGCGCTGCCACCTGCCTCTGAGAGGGAAGCTAGGATGGATGACCCCAGACCCGGCTCGCCTAAGCCGGGACTACGAAGCGTACTTGGAGGGCTCCCGTTCCCAGGCGGGGGCCCTCACTCTTTTAAGCGGGAACTGCGGCGGTCGTGCGCTCCCCGTCGAACGCGTACGGCCAAATGCGCAACTGAACAAATGAACGCAGAACAGCTGGGCGCCGTATGCTCCTCGCTCGACCGAAGCCTGAGTCACTGACCGTAGCTGATGCGGTAGATGGCCCCGGCCAGATCGTCGGAAACCAACAGCGCGCCGTCGGGCATAACCTCGATATCCACCGGGCGACCCCACGGCCATTTCGCGCGTAACCAGCCCTCGGCGAACGTCTCGTACTTGACCGCGCGATTGCCCTCGAACCGCACCAGCGTGAGGCGGTAGCCGATGGGCGTGCGCCGGTTCCAGGAGCCGTGCTCCGCGATGAAGATCTGGTGGTGGTACTCGGGCGGGAACATCGCGCCGGTGTAGAAGCGCATGCCCAGGGCGGCCACGTGCGGTCCGAGTTCGATGGCCGGCGGGGTGAACTCGGAGCAGGCGTGTTTCTGTCCGAGTTGCGGGTCCGCGTTTTCCATTCCATGACAGTAAGGGAACCCGAAGTGTTTCCCGGGCAGCGGCGCGTGATTCAATTCATCGGGTGGAAGCTCGTCGCCCATCCAGTCGCGGCCGTTGTCGGTGAACCAGAGCTCGCGCGTTTCCGGATGCCAGTCAAAGCCGACCGTATTGCGAATTCCACGGGCAAACACTTCCAGACCGGAGCCATCCGGATGCATCCGCAAGAGGGCCGCGTAACGAGTGTCGGGGCTTTCGCAAGCGTTGCAGGGCGCGCCCACCGGCACGTAGAGCCAGCCATCCGGCCCGAAGCGAATGAACTTCCAGCCGTGCGCCAGGTCGCGTGGGAGAGCGTCATTCACCACGACGGGAGCGGGAGGATTGTCGAGTCTCGATTCGATGTCGTCAAAGCGCAGGATGCGACTGATTTCGGCGACATAGAGAGCGCCATCGCGGAATGCCACGCCGTTCGGCTGGCTCAGCCCGGTGGCGATGGGGATGACGCGCTCGGCGCGGTTGTCGCGGTCGGCGTCCACCACGGCGTAGACGGAGCCGGCTCTGCGGCTGCCGACGAAAACGGTCCCGCGTGCGCCCAGCGCCAGTGAGCGGGCGTTGGGCACGCCGCTCGCGTACATTTCAATTTGGAACCCGGGCGGGAGCGCGATGGCCCCGAGCAGCGGCGAGACGACAATGCCGGGAAGCTGCCGCTTCCACCACCAGTGGCCGCCAAACGCCCCCACGGCGATGACCACGAGAATGAGCAGGAGCAATGTGCGTCTTACGGTTGGCCGATTCCAAGTCGAGCGCACGCCGATTCCATTCCGTTGTGAGAAGTAGTTTGATTCCAGCGCTAAGGTTACTTGATGCGCGGGCAAGAGTTCAAGCGAGTTTGGGGTCGCTACAGCACCGCAGCAACCGCAAATGGGTCCACGCGCCTGAGCACGCGAATGCGTGCCTGCCCGAGAACGTGAGTCACCTGCGATTCCTTCAAGCGCGAAGCATCGTACTCAAGAGTCAGCAGCTTCTTGGTTTCGTCGACGCGGAAGCGTCGCAGGCCATAGGTGTTCGCGAACGCCCCCAACTGCAGCATCTGCTGTTCGGTGAGCGGCGATTGCAATTCGAAAGTACTTTCCACCAAAGTCATGGCCGGATTATAGCAAAGCCAGATTCCCGCGTGCGAGCGCGAAGCTGAATCAGGGAGCCGCGATCAAGCGCAGTATCGCGCCATTTCCGTAATCAACCAAGTAAAGCTCGCCGCCAGTGTCCTGCCCAAAGGAACTGACGATGAGGTTATGGGTCAGCAGGAGCGTTCGCTGCCAATTGCCAGCCGCATCTTGTTTGGCGCCCCAGATGCGGCCGCTCGATAGATCGCCAAATACGTAGGTGCCCGCCAGCCCCGCGATCGCCGAACCGCGATAGACGAAGCCTCCGATAATCGATGTGCCACCGGCCGCGCTGTGATCGTACTCTGTAATGGGAAGCGCAAGCCCAGCCATATTGCAGTTGTTGACGCTCGACGGAAAGCAGTGGTTGCCCTCCATGATTTTCCAGCCGAAGTTTCCGTCGTTGGTAATGATATTCGCTTCCTCCCAATTGTTCTGTCCAACGTCGCCCGCAAAAAGCCGTCCCGTTGTGCGGTCGAATGAAAACCGCCAGGGATTGCGCAGGCCGTATGCCCAAACCTCTTGCGCGCCGCCGCCCGCAGCAAATGGATTGTCCGAGGGAATCGCGTATTGCTTTCCTGCCGCGAATGGCGGGTCCACGCCGATCCGCAGGATTTTGCCGAGCAGGACATTCGTGTTTTGACCGTTGCCAAGCGGATCTCCGCCGCTGCCGCCATCGCCCAATGCAATGTACAGGAATCCGTCAGGTCCGAAAGCGAGCTGTCCCCCATTGTGGTTACTGAAAGGCTGATTGACCACCAGCAGCAGCCGCTCGCTCGTGGCATCCGCCTGATTTGCGTTCGTGGTCGAAACGAGAAACTCAGAAATCACGGTTTGGAGTTGGCCGCTCGACTGGCGCGTGTAATTCACAAAGAACTTGCGATTCGTGCTGAAGCTTGGATGGAATGCCAACCCCAGCAGACCCGTTTCGCCGCCAGACGTAACTCTGGAGACAACATTCAGAAACGGACCCGGCACCAGCGAAGCATTCTGGATGATGCGGATGATACCCGCCTGCTCGATGATGAAAATGCGGTTGGTGCCGTCGCTCGGCGCTTCGAAGCCGACCGGCGACGTCAGCCCGCTTACGAAACTGGAAAGCCCCAATTGCGGTGGTGAACCTGGCGGAGGCGGCGGTGCAGGCCCGCCACCGGTTACGCTCGCTCCACATGCGCACATCACTAGCATCCCAAGGAATAAGCACAAGCCGGGAAACGTCCGCAAGGCTAATCGCACAGACCTGCTCCTTAACTTCATCTGGGTATTCATTGTGATGCCCGGGACGCTTCCACGGTAGCCTAGGCCGCTTCCGCTGGCAAGGCATCGCCGCTGCCGTCCGCGCAGAGGGGGGTTGACGCTTTGGAATCGCCCTGCCGAATTCGATGTTGGCGGCAGAGATTCAAGGCGTAAGCTACATACCCCGCCAGAGAGGGGCATTAGCCGTGGCCACTCGTCATACTGGAATCGAATCCGCCGGCAGCTCGGCCGCAGCGCGGCCGCAGAAAGAGCGGCGCCGTGGAAGCCGCCAGGCCCTGCAACTCAAAATCCTGGTGCGCCCTTGCAGCACCGTGCCAATTGATTTTGAAGAGATCTGCACAACGCTGAACATCGCGCGCGACGGAGTTTATTTTCTCTCCAGCCCCGCATGGTACCGGCGGGGAATGAAGTTGAACGTGACCTGGCTGTACACTTCTGCCCCGGAAAGCCGCCAGTCGAACTACGTCGGTAAGATCGTTCGCGTGGAAGCATTGTCCGGAAATTACTCCGGCGTGGCTGTGCAGTTGGTTCAGCCCATCGTCTGCTGAGCCGAGCGCCCTCCGGTTGACTTCCAACTTCCCGCCACCTACGATGCCCGCGATATGGCGGCAGCTCCACCGAACCGCATCCTCCGCTGGACCGTTGTTATTGCCGCAGGGTTACTCATTCTTGTTTTGCCGCGCCCGGAAGGCGTGAGTGAGCAAGGCTGGCGGCTGCTGGCCATTTTTGTCGCCACCGTCATCGGCCTGATCGCGCAGCCGCTGCCTATGGGCGCGATGACTCTGCTGGCGATTACGATTGCCGGGCTGACGAAAACCGTAACCGCGGAGATGGCCTTCTCCGCGTTTGCCAATCCCACCATCTGGCTGATTGTAGCCGCGTTTCTTTTTTCGCGCTCGGTGGTGAAGACCGGACTGGGGCGGCGCATCGCGTTTTTGTTTGTGCGCTGGTTCGGCTCGAGTTCGCTGCGCCTGGGCTACGCACTGGCCGGCGCCGACCTGGTGGTTTCGCCATTCATCCCTTCGGACACGGCGCGGGCCGGAGGCATTATTTTCCCCATCGCGCGCAGCCTCGCGGAAAGCTACGACTCGCACCCCGGCCCGACGGCGCAGCGGCTGGGCGCGTACCTGATGCAGTGCGCCTATCACATCGGCTGCACCACCGCGGCGATTTTTCTGACCAGCATGGCCGCCAATCCGCTGGCCGCAAAGTTTGCCAAAGACGTCGCCAATGTAGACCTTTCCTGGAACACGTGGGCGCTGGCGTCGTGCGTGCCGGCGGCAATTTCTGTGAGCCTGCTGCCGTGGTTGATTTTTCGTCTGGACCCGCCGGAATTGAGGAGCACGCCGGAAGCGCGCGCCATGGCCCAGCGCGAATTGCAATCCCTGGGACCCATGGCGCGGCAGGAAGTCGCGCTGGTGGCGATTCTGATCGCGGTTATTGCCGGTTGGGTGACGCAGAGCTGGCACGGGCTGCATCCGGCGCTGATTGCCATCGGCGGCGTGTCGCTCATCGTGCTGTGCGGCGTAATTGACTGGGACGACGTCATCGGCGAGCGGCGCGCGTGGGATGCGCTGCTGTGGTTCGGCAGTCTGATTATGATGGCCGGAGGACTGAACCAGTTTGGCGTCATCAAGGCGTTCACCGATTCGCTCTCCTCGGGCTTACAGGGCTGGAGCCCGCTGGGCGCGCTAGTCGCGCTGGTGCTGGCGTACACCTACATTCACTACGGCTTCGCTTCGATGACCGCGCACATCACTGCGCTGTACCCGGCATTTTTGCTGCTGGCCGTAGCCAACGGCGCGCCGGCGCTGGTGGCGGCGCTTGCGCTGGCGTTTTTCTCTAACCTGAACGCGTCGCTGACGCACTACGGCACCGGCCCGGCGCCGATTTTCTTCGGCTCCGGCTACGTCAGCCAGGTCACCTGGTGGCGCGTGGGCTTCGTCGTGGTGCTGTTCAATCTGGTTGTTTGGCTGGGACTGGGGCTGCTGTGGTGGCGGCTGCTGGGCTTGTGGTAGGACAATCGCGAACAAACTCTCGCGCCAAACCAATGCGCATTTCTGCCGTCTAAGAGGATGGCGGAAGGGTCTGCCACCTGTGGGGCCCTTGCAATGAGTCAAGGGAACAATTCTCCCGGTGATGCGTATTAACTTGTAGCAGGCAACGGAACGGGGAGAGGTACACGAACATGGCAGGCAATGGCAAGAACGGAAAAAAACGCCGGCGCTGGATCTGGATTAGTGTGATCGCCCTGGTGCTGATTGCGGTGATTGCGGGCGGCGCGGTCGCGCTCAAGCCCAGCAAGGAAATCGATCCCTCCAAACTGGCCACGGTGGAAAAGGGCGATATCGCCCGCTCCGTGGTGGCCACCGGGAAAATCCAACCGCTGTTCAAAGTGGAAGTGAAGTCCAAGGCCAGCGGAATCGTGAAGAAGTTGTATATGGACTACGGCGAGCGCGTGAAGGCGGGGCAATTATTGTGCGAGCTGGACAAGGAAGAGCTGCAAGCGCGGGTGCGCGAAGCGAAAGCCACGCTGCAAGCCACGCAGGCCGCGCAGGAATCAGCCAAAGCAGCGCTCGAGCGCAACCAGGTGGAAGCCGAAGGCCCGGATGTGCCCTTCATGAAAAAGAACATGGATCGCGCGCAGCAGCTCTACAAGGATGAACTGGTGGCCAAGTCGGCCGTGGAGGACGCGGAGAAGCTATACCAAATGGCATTGAACAGGCAGACTTCCGCGTTGCGCAGTGTCGCGCTGGCACGCGCCGAGCTTTCCCGCTCCGGCGCGCAGGTGGCCCAGGCGCAGGCGGCGCTGGATCGCGCGGATACGGACCTACTCAATTCCACCATCGTAAGCCCCATGGACGGGCTCATTCTTTCGCGCGACGTGCAAGTGGGTGACGCGGTCAGCTCTATTCTGGTAAACGGGTCGCAGGCCACGCTCATCATGACCCTGGGCGACGTCAGCGAAGTCTATGTGCTCGGCAAAGTGGACGAGGCCGATATCGGCAAAGTCTTTCTGGACCAGGCCGCGCGCATCGTGGTGGAATCCTTCAAGGACAAAAAGTTCAACGGCAAAGTAACGAAAATCTCTCCGCTGGGCAAGGAGAAGGACAACGTCACCACCTTCGAAGTGCGCGTCTCCATCCTCAACCCCGGCGGCGAGCTCAAGTCCAACATGAGCGCCAACGCGGAAATCATCCTCGAAGAGAAAAAGGGCGTGCTGCTGATTCCGGAATCCGCGGTGATCTACGACAAGGACCGCAAGGCCTCCATTGAGATTCCCGATCCCAAGGCCGAAAAAGGGCGCGCGAAGAAAGATGTGAAGCTGGGCATCTCCAACGGCGTCAAGACGGAACTGGTCTCCGGGCTGACTGAAGGGCAGAAGGTTGTTTTGCAATAGCGAATTTGGTTTCGCAAGGGCACGAACTCGAAGCTTCAAGAGCGCGCCCTTGCCTGATGCTCGCCAATCGCGCGCCACGAACTTCTAACCATGGTTTTCCGGGACCTCCTCACCGATACGCTGCGCACGCTCTTGGCGCACAAGCTTCGCACTTTCCTGACGATGTTCGGCATCGCCTGGGGAATCATCTCCATCACGCTGATGGTGGCGGCGGGCGAAGGCCTGCGCGTGGGCCAGCAGCGCCAGAATGAAAATTTCGGCAAGGACATCATGATTGTCTTCGCGGGGCGCACCAGCCTGCAAGCAGGCGGGCAACGCGCCGGCCGCCGGGTGTGGTGGGAAGACACCGACCCCGCCATCGTGCAGCGGGATTCACCCGATTGCGCCTTCGTGCTCCCCGAACTGGGCAATACAGCCAACATCCGCAGCCCGCACAACAACGCCAATCTGCTGGTCACCGGATCGTGGCCGCCGTTTGCCGACCTGCGTTCCGTCCGCGTGGGCGGCGGGCGCTTTTATTCATGGGAAGACGAAGCGCAGGAACGCCACGTCGCCTTCCTTGGCAGCGACGCGAAGAAGCAGCTTTTTGGGACGCGCGAAGCGGTCGGCGCCACCATTTGGATCAAAGACATCCCGTACAGCGTGATTGGCGTGATGCGCGAAAAAAACCAGAACTCCAGTTACGACGGTCAGGACGTCCAGAAAGTGTTTATTCCATTCAGCGTGATTATTCGGGAGATTCCCAATGTGCCGCCGTCGGCGCCGCGCTCCATCGACCGTTTGCTCGTCGCCCCCAAGTCGTGGGCCAGCCACGAATCTTGCAAGCTGCAAGTGCGGCGCTCGCTGGGGCGATTGCATCATTTTGATCCGCTGGACAAGGAAGCCGCCGGCGTCTGGGACACCGTGGAGGACGCCAAGGCCTTTCAGATGATCGTGGACGGGATGGAATATTTCCTCGGCGCCATCGGCGTGACGTCGTTGTTCCTCGGCGGCATAGGCGTGATGAACGTGATGCTGGTGGCGGTGCGCGAACGCACGCGCGAAATCGGCGTGCGCAAGGCGGTGGGCGCCACGCGGCGCGCAATTGTCGGTCAATTTTTTGTGGAGAGCCTCATCGTTGTTTTTCTGAGCGGCGGCGTCGGCCTGGCAATTGGCTACGGGCTGTGCGGGCTGATCAATCTGATTCCCATGCCGGAATTTTTTGCCGGCATGCTGGTGAGCTGGCAAACGGGCCTGCTGAGTTTTGTGCTGCTGGGCACAGTTGCCATTCTCTCGGCGCTTTATCCTGCGCGCCGCGCCGCGGCCGTGGATCCGATTGAAGCGCTACGCTACGAGCCGGGAAGTTAATTTGTATGCTGACTGAGATTTTCAATGAAATCTGGCAATCGCTGCGGCGGCACAAGCTGCGCAGCTTCCTCACGATGCTCGGCATCGTGTGGGGCATCGTCTCCGTGACCATGCTCATTGCTTACGGCTCCAGTTTTCGTTCCGTGCTGGTGTACACGTTCGAAGTTTTCGGCAAGGGCGCGGTGGTGGCCTGGCCCGGTCAGACCAGCGAACAGGCCGGAGGAGAACGCGCCGGGCGGCGCGTGCGGTTTGAAAAAGAAGACCTGGACGCCGTGAATGAGGAGGCCACGCTCATCCGCCAGGTCTGCCGCGAGACGGTGCGCTTCCTGGGCATCTCCTACAATGATCGCCTGGCCAACACGGCGATCCGCGGGGTTTGCCCGGAGTACGGCGAAATGCGCAGCGAAATTCCCAGCCAGGGCCGCTGGCTCACTCCTGAGGACGAAGTAGAGCGGCGGCGCGTGGTGTTTCTCGGAGCAAGGCTGCGGGAAAAACTGTTCAGCGGGCGGCCGTCGGTGGGCGAGACCGTGCAGATTTCCGGCGTGCGCTTCACCGTCATCGGCACGATGGAGCGCAAATTTCAGGACAGCAATTATTTCACCAGCGACGACGAATCCTGCTGGATTCCGTACTCCGCCGCGGGCGACATCTGGAACACGCGCTACGCCAGCGTGATGGTGTTCGTGCCGGTGGCCCCGCGCTTTGAAAAACAGGCCATGCAGCAGTTCCGCGCGGCGCTGGCCAAGCGCCAGCGCTTCGCGCCCACGGACACGCGGGCCATTCAGATGTTTGGCCGCGAAGAGTTTCGTCCCATCATCGACGGAATCACCATCGGGCTGCAGGCGCTTCTGCTGTTTATTGGCGCTCTCACGCTGGGCATCGGCGGCGTGGGAGTGATGAATATCATGCTGGTCACAGTGGACGAGCGCATCCGCGAAATCGGGCTGCGCCGCGCGCTCGGCGCGCGCCGCAAACACATCCGACTTCATTTCCTCATCGAAGGATTGACCATCACGTTGCTGGGCGGAGCCATTGGCCTGCTGATTTCGCTGGTCATCGCCAACGCCATTGGCACGCTGGCGTTTCTCGGCCCGGCCTATGAAGACACTTCCGGCAAGGTGGATATTCACCTGAATATTTCGTGGACCACCGTGGCGCTCTCCGTGGGCGTGCTCACCATCGTCGGCCTTCTGAGTGGCTGGGTGCCCGCCGTGCGCGCCGCGCGCCTCGACCCCGTGGAAGCATTGAGATACGAGTAGTCCCAAAATCAAGCATTTCTCAAACCTGAATCCTGATACCTGATACCTGACACCTTTTATTGAGCGGCGAGGCGTTTGAGATAGGCAATCATTTCCGGAGAGTCCCACACCTGCGGGCCAATGATCTTGCGGGCAATCTTGCCCTCGCGATCGATGATGTAGGTTTCCGGAAACATGAAAGAGCCGTAGCTGGCGGGAATATTTTTGGTGGGGTCGCGGTAATTGGGGAAAGAGATTTGATGGTCCGTAAGGAACTTCTGGTATTTCGCGTCGTCGTCGTCCACGCTGATGCCCAGCACCATGCCGCCACTGGAAATAATTTGCTGATGCAAGCGGCTCAACGCGGGCATTTCCTCGACGCATGGCGGGCACCACGTGGCCCAGAAGTTGAGCACGACAACTTTGCCGCGCAATTCGGAGAGGCGCGTAGGCTTGCCGTTGAGGTCGAATGAAAAATCGAGTGCCTCGTTGCCAACAATGCTGCCTTCGCCCTGGCGCGAGTAGGGGCTCGCCACCAGCAGGAGCAGGGCCGCCGCGGCAGCGAGCGCCAGGCCGCTCAGGAGTTTTCGCTTCAGGGTTCCGTCCACGGCACCTATAATAGCGTGTCGTAGAAATCCACGCGAGTCTCATCGGTAATTTTTCCTGGTGATCCCGATGCCATCTACATCCGTGATTTCCGCTGTCGTGCCGGCACGCAACGAAGAGGCGAATATCGCGCGCGCGGTGGAATCACTTGCCGCGCAGCCCGAGGTTGCGGAAATCATTGTGGTCAACGACGAGTCCACCGACCGAACGGCAACGGTGCTCGAGGAACTTGCCACGCGGATTCCACGGCTGCGCGTTGTGCAAGGCGCCGAGCCTCCAGCGGGCTGGACGGGAAAGAATTTTGCGCTCGCGCAAGGAGTGGCGCAGGCACGCGGTGAATGGCTGCTCTTTACCGACGCGGACGTTGAGCATCTGCCCAGCTCCGCGGAGCGAGCGCTGGCCGATGCGCAATCGTCCGGCGTGGCGCTGGTTTCCTACTCGCCGGAGCAGGAGACGCACTCGTGGTGGGAGCGCGCGGTCATCCCATTTATTTTTTGCCGGCTGGCCGCGCATTTTTTTTACGCGCGCGTGAGCAATCCGACTTTGCCGGATGCCGCTGCTAATGGACAGTACCTGTTGATTCGGCGCGATGCGTATGAATCCATCGGCGGGCACGCAGCCGTGCGCGGAGAAATTGTGGAAGACGTTGCGCTTGCGCGACGGGCCAAGCAGGCCGGGCATCGCATGCATTTTTCGACAGGGCAGGGAATTGCACGCACGCGAATGTACCGCTCGCATGGCGAAATGTGGGAGGGCTGGACGAAAAATCTCTACGCGCTGCTCGGCAGCACTCCGAGCGCCGTCTGGCGCGAACTGCTGCTGGTGCTTCCGTGGCTTCCGGCTGTGCTGCTGTTCGGCGGCCTGGTGCACCGCTATTTCGCGTATTTGGGCCTGGCGCTCCTGCTGCTGCGGCACGCGGTGTATGGATTTGAATTGCGGAAGAATCGTTATCCGCTCTCGCGCATCGTATACTACTTGGTGGCTGCGCACTGGTACGCGGCGGCGCTGCTGGTTTCGGCTCGGCGTTATGCGCATGGGTCGGTGACCTGGAAGGGTAGGGAAGTTTCGGTTCGTGAACGATGATTTATCTGACGCGCAAAATTGAGTTTTCCGCGGCGCACTTCTACCACAATCCGTCGTGGTCGTCGGAAGAGAACGCGCGCGTGTTCGGCAAGTGCGCGAATTTGAATGGGCACGGGCATAACTACGTGCTGGAAGTGACCGTGGCAGGCACGCCCGATCCGGTGACCGGCATGGTGCTGGACCTCAAAGAACTGAAAGAAATTCTCGAGCGGGAAGTCATGCAGCGCATGGACCACCGCCACTTGAACCACGAAGTGCCGGAATTGGCGGGGAAAATCCCCACCACGGAAAATGTGGCCGCAACCATATGGAATCTGCTGCAACCGAAAATCACCAAGGGCAAGCTGCACCGCGTCCGGCTGTACGAAAACCCGGACCTGTTTGTGGACTGTTTCGGAGACGGCCGATGAAACGAGAGTCGGCATCGACGCCGGGCGGACACTTAGGTCCGCCCCTACAACTGACGCGAGCGTATTCATTTGCTGCGGCGCACCGGCTGCACAGCGCGCAGCTTTCCGACGAGGAAAATCTCCGGCTGTACGGCAAGTGCGCGAATCCCTACGGGCACGGACACAATTATCGAGTCGAGGTGACATTGTCTGGTCCGGTGAACGAAGCGACGGGAATGATTGCCAACCTCGCGGAGCTGGATGCGTTCGTGGGGCGCGAAGTGCTGGACGCGTTCGACCATAAAAACTTGAACGAAGAAGTGCCGGCATTTCGCAGCGCGGTGCCGACCACGGAAAACCTTTGTTTGGAAATTTTCCGCCGGCTGCGCCCGTTTTCCGCGGCGCGTCTGGAACGCGTGCGCATCGAAGAGACCGGCCTGAATAGTTTTGAGTACGCTGGGGAAACCCAGGGGAGCCTGCCATGAGCAAACGAACCGAAGAAATCCTGCTCGCCGAACCGAAAACCGAGACCGGCCAGGAAACAATTGCCGAGCTGATGTGCAAGATCTTGACGCAACTCGGCGAGGACCCAGGACGCGAAGGGCTGAAGGGCACTCCCGCGCGCTATGAAAAGGCGCTGCGTTTTCTGACCAGCGGTTACGGGCAGGACCCGGCGAAAATCCTGAACGGCGCGATGTTCAGCGTGTGTTACGACGAGATGGTGGTGGTGAAAGACATCGAGCTGTTCAGCTTGTGCGAGCATCACCTGCTGCCGTTTTTCGGCAAGTGCCACGTGGCGTACATCCCCACGCAAAAAGTGGTGGGGCTGAGCAAAATTGCGCGGCTGGTGAACCTGTACGCGCGGCGGCTGCAAATCCAGGAACGAATGACCAGCCAGATCGCCAAGGCGATTCACGAACATATCAGCCCGGAAGGCGTGGGCGTGGTGATCGAAGCGCGCCACCTGTGCATGGTGATGCGCGGAGTGGAAAAACAGCATTCCCAGGCGGTCACCAGCGCGATGCTGGGCTGCTTCAAGGATAACCGGCAGACCCGCGACGAATTTCTCTCGCTGATTCACACGCGCCAATCGTAAGAAGTTGTCAGTCATCAGTAGTCAGTTATCAGTCTTCGGTTGCCAGTTTTCAGTCGTCAGTCTTCAACAGCCGATGGACTAAGGCGATTCCCTAAATCCGCCCCCCACCCCCCCCCCCCACCCCCCCCTTTTTTGACAAAAGAGTGCGCAACGCTAAGAAAATAGAAGAGTTGAGCCGAGACAAGAGCGTGCACCAAGAGCAAAAGAGTGCGTAAGTCATAGAAAGTGCAGGCGTTATTTTTGCGGTGTTTTGTGCGCTGTTGGTCATTTTGTGCGTCTACTTTGTTTGGCCATCAGACACCCAACGCCTTCGACCTGAACCGATTTGTACTATAGCCCATAGTGCACACATGGCGCTTAATATTAGCTTAGTGAGAATTCCTTGTCAAGGGCTAAAACAGAAAGATTCAGCCGAACTCAGCAGGCACGGAATGCGCCGCCCGCGCTACATAACCCGAAGAGCGGGGCGCCCGCGACAAGGGCCGCCCTGACGCGTCGCGTTCGCTCAGGGTAAGAAGGCGGCATTACAGAACGGGCACAATGTACCGCGCTCCTACAGAGGAGCCGGCAAGATGCCGGCGCTACAACGCAAATGGCAACCGGCGCAGAAGCGCCGCCGGTTGCCGCTACAGGTGTAGACCTCGCGCACAAATTCTTTACATTGCTTTTTGGGCTGTGCTATTCTTCTAAGCGTCGAAGAGAAGACGAAAAAGCGTAGACTAGGGCGCGACCTACAAAACTGAGGGGGGCGACTTGATGGACCCGAAACTCATGTTGATCGAGCAATATCGGCAGCACGTGAAGGATACGGGCTCGCCGGAAGTGCAGATCGCTCTGTTGAGCGAACGGATCAACTACTTGACGGGTCATCTGCGGTCGCACCTCAAGGACCACGCATCGCGCCGCGGGTTGATCATGATGGTCAACAAGCGGAGGCGGCTGCTGGACTATTTGAACCGTCGCGACCCGGATCGGTACCGCGAAATTGTTGAGCGTCTCAGCTTGCGCAAATAGTCCGGAAGGCCGCAGGGCCAACGGACGAGCCCGTCAACAAAGCGGAACCCGCCAGTCCCGAGGCTTCGGGATGGCGGCTGAGCAGCGGCTACGTGCCTACCGGCACCGGCCGCTATTTTTATAAGCGCCCAGCTTTTCTGAGTAGTGCTCGCCTTCGCTCTCTTCCCCAACGAGAATCGAAAACGGTTTTCGCATCTGAAAAGAGTCCCGATGGTTCGGGACCAAAAGGAAAACAAGTTATGCCGCACCTAGTGAAAGCCAGCGTTGGAGGACGTGACCTGACGCTTGAAATGGGCAAAATTGCCCGCCAGGCCAATGGCGCCGTGGTGGCGCGTTATGGAGACACCGTCGTGCTGGTGGCCGCCTGCATGGACACCAAACCCAACGACAAAGATTTTTTGCCGCTCACCGTGGACTACCGCGAGTACACCTATTCCGCCGGAAAAATTCCCGGCGGATTTTTCAAGCGCGAGGGGCGCCTTTCGGAGCGCGAGACACTTACCTGCCGCATGATTGACCGCCCGCTCCGCCCGCTGTTCCCGGAGTCGTGGCGCAACGAAACGCAGATCAATGCCATGGTCCTTTCCGCCGACAGCGAAAATGATCCGGACGTAGTCGCCATCACCGCCGCCTCCGCGGCCTGCTATGCCTCGGACCTGCCGTTTGTGCATCCCGTAGCCGCGGTGCGTGTGGGCCTGGTTAACGGACAGCTGGTGGCCAACCCCACGACCGCCGACCAGAAAATCAGCTTGATGAATATCGTGGTGGTAGGCAGCGACGAGGCCATCATGATGGTGGAGGCCGGGGCCAGTGAAGTCTCCGAGGACACGGTGGCCGAAGCGCTGACGTTTGCGCACAGCGAAGTGAAGAAGATCATCGTCGCCATCAAGGAGCTGCACCGCCTGGTGAATCCCACGAAGGTGGTGGTAGCGCCGCTGCCGTTCGATGAAGCGCTCTACAAGCAGATCGAGCAGCAGTACGGCGCGCGGCTGCACGACGCGCTGGACACCGCCAAGCACCCCAAGAAAGAAAGCTACGGCCTGGTGGACGCCATCAAGAAGGAAATCCTGGCTACGATTCCTGAAGAAGACGAGGAAAAGCAAAAGCTGGCCAAGCGGGCCTTCGAGCGGCTGCGCGAGACCATTTTTCGCGAAGATATTTTGCAGCGACATCGCCGGCCGGATGCCCGCGCGTTTGACCAGATCCGCCAAATCAACTGCGAAGTGGGACTGCTGCCGCGCGTGCACGGCTCGGCGCTATTCACCCGCGGCGAGACGCAGTCGCTGGGCACGATTACGCTGGGCACCAAGGAAGACAAGCAGCGGCTGGACCTGCTCTTCGAAGAGGAAACGTTCAAGCGCTTCATGCTGCACTACAACTTTCCGTCGTTCAGCGTGGGCGAAGTGAAGTTCTCGCGCGGGCCGGGACGCCGGGAAATCGGCCACGGCGCGCTGGCGGAGCGGGCGTTGCTGCCGCTGCTGCCGACCGAGGAAGAATTCCCATACGCCATGCGTATCGTGTCGGACATCCTGGAGTCGAACGGGTCGTCGTCGATGGCCACGATCTGCTCCGGGTCGCTGGCGCTGATGGACGCGGGCGTACCGCTGAAGTCCGCCTGCGGCGGGATCGCCATGGGCCTGGTGGTGGAAGACGGAAAGTACGCCATCCTCACGGACATTGCCGGAGCGGAAGACCACTACGGCGATATGGACTTCAAAGTGGCCGGCACGCGGAAGGGAATTACCGCGCTGCAAATGGACATCAAGGTGTTCGGCGTGAGCCCGGCGATGATGCGCGAAGCGCTGGAGCAGGCCCGCAAGGCCCGGCTGCAGATCCTCGACATCATGGACCAGACGCTCAGCGCGCATCGCGAAAGCATGTCCAGCTACGCGCCGCGGCTGTTCATGCTGCAAATTCCCGTGGACAAAATCCGCGACCTGATCGGACCGGGCGGCAAAAAGATCCGCGCCATCACGGAGTCCACCGGCGTCAAGATTGACGTGATGGACGACGGGCGGGTGCACGTGTTCGCCAATAACGGTACGGCCGCGGACGCCGCGCTAGCGCAAATCCGCGACCTCACTGCTTCCGCCGAAATCGGCAAGACCTATCTGGGCAAAGTGGTGCGCATCGCGGAGTTCGGCGCGTTCGTGGAAATCTTCCCGGGCACGGATGGCCTACTGCACATCTCGGAGATTTCCGAGCAGCGCATCCGTAACGTGCGCGATGAGCTCAAGGAAAACGACCAGGTGCTGGTAAAGGTGCTGGCCATCGAGGGCAACAAAATCCGGCTCTCGCGCAAGGCCATCCTGCGCGAGCAGCGCGACAAACAACAGCGGCAGGGCGGCAGCACTCCGCCGCCACAAACGCAGCCGCAATAGCCAGCCGCCCGCTGGTGAGTGGCGGAGAAAACCTCAGGCCCGGTGGCGAAAGCTCCGGGCCTTTGTGTTGCCGGGCACGGATGATCGCATTGCTAAGGCGCGCAAAAGTGAATCGGCCCGGCTCCGCATTCGCGGAACCGGGCCGAGTTGTTCCAGCATTCGAGAAAGCGCGATGCGATTAAAAGCTCAAGCGCATGGCAAGCTGAATTACGCGCGCCGCTTCTCCCACCGAAATCAACGCTGTGGTGCTCGGCGTGGAAACCGACACGCAGCACACCCGGGCGAAATCGGAGTTGATGGCCACCGGGTTAGAGAGGTTTGAAAACGCCGACGTCGTACCGCTGGAGGAAGTCAGCGGGTTGTCAAAGCTGGCATGGTTGAAGGCGTTGAAGAACTCCGCGCGGAACTGCAGATTGATCCGCTCGGTGATGGTGAACTTTTTGGTGATGCCCAGGTCCACGTTCCAGTAGCCCGGGCCGTCGAACACGTTGCGTCCCTGGTTGCCGTTGGATCCGGGGGCCGGCAAGCGGAAGGGCGTGGTGGCGATGTTCAAGACACTGTCGGGGAACACCACTGGCCCGGCGACGCCCGTCACGCTGAACAGACCGGTGTCGGGCGCCGAGCCCACGATGTCCGCGCGGGAAAAGCGGATGTTGCCGTTGGTAAACTGGCCGCTCAAGACGCTGAAGGGCTCCCCAGACTGAATCGTGGTAATGCCCGAAGCTGTCCAGCCGCCGATAACGTAGTCGAGCGCTTTGGGCACATTCCCGGCCCAGCGCTGCCCGCGGCCGAAGGGCAGGTCCCACACCACGTGGCTGGTGAAGACGTGGGTGCGGTCGAAGTCCGAGCGGCCGCGGTCCGCGTGGAAATTGAAAATGTCGGTGACCGTGCCGGAGTTATTGCCGACGGAGCCGCCGGAGGTGGCGCCTACCGGGTCGGTGGACGAGTCGTCAATGGATTTGCCAAAGGTGTAGGCCGCGCCGAAAGACAGGTTGGGCGCCTGGCGGCGAACGTGAATTTGCAGCGCGTGGTAGAACGAGTCGGAGCTGGAGTCGAAATAGAAAATGGAGCTGAACTGCGAGTTGGCGCGGAAATAGTTGGGGTTGCCCGTAGCCGTGACCGTTTTGGAGTAGCTGGTAGAGAAGCTCGAACCCGTATCAATGGTGGCCGCCAGGGAGCCCGCCGCATTGTTAACGAGTCGCGAAGTCACGGTGCTGGAGCTGAGCTGCGAGGCCGTCAGCATTTGCAGCAGCAAACCGACCGGTTGCCCACACCCAGCGGTGCCGTTGGGATTGCCGCAGGCGAGGTAGTTGTCGCGCGCGATGGTGAAGGACTGGAGGAAATCCGGCTCGAGCTTGAGCTGGTTTTTATTGTAGGCGCGGAACAAGTGCGTGCCGCGCTTTCCGATATAGCCGACCTGCACCACAATGCTCTTGCCGAGATCGCGCTGCACGTTCAACGTCCAGTCATGGACGGTAGGTGTCTGTAGATTCGGATCAATTGCGCCGGTGACGGCAGCCAAGCCTGAGCGCACGCCTGTGGGCGGTGTGGTGAATGTGCCCGGCAGGTTACCCGGAGGCGGCAGTGTCAGCGGAAAGCCCTGATTGATGCGGGAATCGGAATTAGCAGGAGCGGTGCAGCCTGAAGAGGCGCCCGCAGTACCCGTGCCAGTCGACCCCGGATCGGCAGTGATGGAGACTGTACACTGCGCGCTGCTGCCGGAAACGAGGCCCAGCACGGGCACGAGCTGAAAGGTGCTGACCGGATCGAAGGCCATGGCGTAGCCCGCGCGCACCACCATCTTGCCATCGGAGAACGGATCCCAGGCCACGCTGAGGCGCGGGGCGATGGCGTTCATGTTGGGGCGATCCCAGAAGGTGTTTCTGGGCACGAAGGTCACCGGACCCTGCGAACCGTCAATGGGCTTGTCGGGGCGCAGAATCAGGCCATTGGCCTCCGTCGCTGGGGCGTTGTACTCCCAGCGGACGCCGAGGTTGAGCGTAATGTTGCGCCGTACTTTCCATTCATCCGCGAAGTAGAAGTTGTACTGCTTGTAGCGAACGCCGCGAACATACAGGCCGCTGGGGGTGTACTGGTCAAGCCCCGAGGCGTAGTACGCCTGCACGATGGAAGTGGGCAGCCCCAGCATCTCGCTGACGGCAGTGCGCAAATTTCCCAGGTCGGTGCTGTTGATGCCAGAACCAGGAAGGGGAAGGTCAAAAGGATTGTCGACGCTGGTGTTGAGAATGCGCGCGGAGCCGAAGTTCACGCGCGGGGCGTTGTTCACGCCGCCGACAAAGCTACGCTGGTCGTTGTGCTGCAGGAAGCGGATGTTGAATCCTCCGCGCAGCAGGTGGTTGCCCATCGAGTAGGTCAGGTTGTCGATGTATTGGTAGGTGTTCAAGGTGCGCGCGGTGCCGCTCTGATTGTTGTACGGCTCGGTGATGTTGGGCAGCACGAACGGCGGAACGTTTGGAAAGTCCGGATTGGCGCGGCCGAACGCGAAGTCGAACAAGAAGCGACTGAGACCCGCGGTGAATTCGTTCACGGCTCTGGGCGAAAGCACTGCACGGTAGCTGACCGCGATGTTGCGTGGCCTGCGAATCACCTCTCCCAGCGGTGGGAAGCCCGGGAAAACCTGCGGGCGGCTATTCAGGAAGTCTCCGTCTTTGGTGTCGGAATTGGACCACGTATAGCGGCCGAAGATGCTGTGGTTGTCGTTGAAGCGATGGTCCACACGGATCAGGAAACGCAACTCCGGCTGGCGCGAAGGCGGGTTCCAGAAAAACGCCCCGGTGTTCAATCCGTCCCCGGATGTAAAACTGTTGGGCAAAGGCATGGAGTTAATGTAGGCGCCCATTACCGGGTCCAGGCCCAGGCCCAGCGGGTCATTCGCGCCCGCGCCGATGGCGTAGCTGTCAATACAGTTGTTGGTCAGAGCAGAGGGCCCGGTGATGCAGTCTTCCACGCCCGGCAGATACGCCCCTGTCGACGGATCCACCAGCGAGGGCCTGTTTTGCGTCACGCCGGTTCCGCCAGTGGGAGTGACCGTGCCGCGCACATAGCGGAAGATACCCTGCCGCGCCAATTGCGAATATGAAATCGGCGTGCCGAATACTTCCTGAATGGGCTGCGTGAATTGCAGCCGCGTGCTCTGCCAACTGAAGAACCAGAAGGTGCGGTTCTTGATGGCCGGACCGCCGACGTCCGCGCCGAACTGGTGCGTCTTGAAGTTAGGTTTTTCCACACCCAGCAGGTTGTTGAAATAGTCGTTCGCGTTCAGCACGGGGTTGCGGAAATATTCGTAAATGTTGCCATGCAATTCGTTGGTGCCGGCACGGCTGGCGAGAGCGATGTTGGCGCCGCTGTTGCGGCCGAAATCGGCGGTGGCGTTGCTGGTGACGATGCGGTATTCCTGCACGTTGTCAGTGGTCAGACGGTAGGTGTTGCTCTGCGGGTTGGGCACCGAGGGCTCGTTGATGTCAATGCCGTCGAGGGTGACGTTGAAGGCGCGATCGCGCGAGCCGTTAATGTGCGTGCCGGAGCCGCGCCCGCCCGTGGAGCGCTGGATCAATCCGGGCTCCAGGATAATCAGGTTCAGCGGGTTGCGGCCGTTGAGCGGCAAGTCGCGAATGGCCCGGCGATCAATGACGTCGCTAATCATGGCGCTGGAAGTGGCGATGCGCTCGTAAGTGCTTTCCACAGTGACCACGGAGGTCACCTCGCCCACTTCCATCTGCACGTCCACGATGATGGGCGCGCCGACGTTCAGGACGTTTTTGGCGCTGACGAATTTCTTGAAACCAGTCAGCTCGACCGTAACCGAATAGGAGCCGACAATCAGGCCGTCGAAAACGTAGCTGCCGGCGGTATTCGTCTCCGTGAAGTTTTGCACGCCGGTGGCTTCGTTTGTGGCCGTTACTTTGGCGCCGGGCACTACGGCTTTGGAGCTGTCCAACACTGTGCCCGAAATGCGCGACGTGCTGACCTGCGCCCATGCGCCGGCGGTGCAAATCAACAGCACAGCTAACAACGCAACTGCACACCGTTTTTTCATGATGCGTTCCCCCCTCGAGAGTGAACTTGGCTGGCTTTGTGGACGGAAAGTCTGCAGCGGAATTCAAGAGACACACACTGCGCGATGATACGAATCACGCCAGGACGGCTATCGTACGGTATCCTCAAAGCCACCCCACGCCCCAATTGCCGAGAAGCTATCACTACGCAATGAGAAGGTCAAGCTGCGCGGCAGTGTAAAAAAAAGATCGGCCCGATCCCGCAGGCGCGGGACCGGGCCGAGGATGCTGCTTACAACGAGAACAGACAGCCCGAACTAAAACGAAAGCTTGAAGCCAAACTGCATCTCGCGGGGGTCGCGATAGCTCGTAATGCGGCCAAAGGTCGTACTGGTTTGCGTGGTGTTCACCCCGAATGGATTGGTGTGGTTGAAAAAGTTGTAGGTCTCGAAACGGAACTGGAAGCGGACCTGCTCGGTGATCAGGAAATTCTTGAAGAGCGAGAAGTCCACCTTCCAGAACCCCGGGCCGTAGGCTACGCCGCGGCCGGAAGTGCCGGGGCCGGGATTGGCGCAGACTCCCGTGGTGGGGCAAACCGCGGCGAACGCTGAAGTGTCCAGCCACGGCACGCCGATATTCGCTTGGAAACTCGTGCCGTGCGGACCGGTGGGATCGGCGATGAGATTCGGACGACCACTGGCGCTGCTGGTAGAGATGTTGTATCCCTGTCCCCCTGGATCCAGGCCGGAAGCGGTGACGGTGAGCGGCAGCCCGGTGTAAGCGTAGAAAATCCCTGAGGTCTGCCAGCCGCCGAGCACGTGGCCCACGAAGCCCCGCTGGTCCTTCATGAAGGGCAGTTCATAGACCCAGTTCGCGCTGAGGATTTGGCGGCGGTCCAATTGCGAAGCGCCGTACTCAGACTTGATGTCGTAGTGGTTCTGGGGCGACGAACTACGGTCGGTCTGCGCGGTGGTGAGACCGTGCGACCAGGTGTAGCTCAAGTTTACGCTGCTGCCGCCGGAGAAGCGCTTCTGCAAGCTGAACTGCATGCTGTTGTAGTTGGAAGTGAACTGAGAAAGGATCGAATTGATGGGGCCGTAGCCGAGATACGGACGCACGGCGTTGATGTGGGGGCTGGCGACGGTAGTACAAGGAGCAACACCCACAGCGCAAACCGCCGGCACGCCATTGTTGATCACTAATTGTCCGGGAGTGGGCTGGTTGATGTCCGCGATGCCAATTAAGTGTGTGCCCTTATTGCCGTAGTAGCCGATTGCCACAATCGTCCCCCATGGCGCTTCCTGCTGCCAGTCCAAGCTCCAAGACTGGGAATAGGGAATCTTCATGTCCGGGCTGGTGGCGCGGAGAACTGTAGGGCTGGCCGACAACGTAGGGGAAGCAACCGCCGGATCCTCAAAGCGAGTACTGGAGATGCTCACGCTCTGGGTGAACGGCGGATTGATAAAGATGTTCTGCTCCAGAATGCCAACCAGGCCGGAATCGTAAGAGATGCCATAGCCGCCGCGGACGGCGGTCTTGCCTTTGCCGAACGGATCCCAGGAAAAGCCGAGGCGAGGAGCGAAGTTCCAGTTGTCTTCCCTGGCGGCTTTGGTGCCGAACTTGGCCCCCGCAGCGCCGGCGACTATTACGCCGTTCAGCGGATCAAAAGTGCCGGCTGCGCTGGTGATGTTTCCTGTAGTGGTGCTAATGACAGGAGCTTGAGCCGGGTCATATTCCGCCGGATCGAAGGTGGTCAACAGTTTGTTGTTGTCGTGCGGCTGGCGGAAGAGGGAATGCCGCAGACCGAAGTCCAGTGTCAGGTTGGGGTGCACTTTCCAACTGTCCTGCACATACCACTCGAGCTGATTGACCTGAATGTCGGGAGTGAGATCGAGGGAAGCTTGGGTATACAGGTTGACGTCGCCAAGCAGGAAGTTGGCCCAAGTTTGCTGGAAGCGAGCATCTGCCAGGTCTGTGCCGGCAAGTCCGGTGATCACGGCGCCGCTGGTGGTGAAATTAAACGTACCGGCGTTGTTGCCCGCGGCGTTTTCGGTCTTCTGATAATGGTTATAAGAGAAACCGAAGCGCACCGTATGCCTGCTGAATTGCTTGGAGAGGTTGGCAAAAATATTGTGATTGCGGTTGAAGTCGTCGTAGGGTCCAAAGCCGGTGATAGTGGAGGCCCCGCTGGTGTAGGACACGGCGGGAATGCGGCCCAAGGTCACGGCAAAGGGCAGCGGGGAAGTGACGGTGGATACGCCGGAGGACATGAGCCCTGCCAGACGGCTAACGATGGCGCCATAAGAATACGCATAGCCGGCCTCCATCACAAATGAGGGGGTGAAGACATTCACGCTCTTTACGACCCAGCTACGACCGGGCGAATCCGTGGCGGTATTGGATACGCCGGGAAGAACCGCGCCTGTGAACAGGCCGCCCGGCTCCTTGGTGGGGATCGAGTCATTCAGGAAGCGCACGAACACGGACCAGCGGGGACCAAAAATGTGGTCCACGCGCGCCAGTTCCTGGCGGGTCTTGAACTCCGACTGGCGGACGCCGAAAAACTGGTGGGTGGCGGGGTTCGTGGGTAGCGGCATTTTGCTCCAGATGGCGGTGAGGTATTCCTGGGCGATGGGGTTGATGGCGGCGATGGTCCTGCCCGTGGAACCTGCGGGACAGGCGGTCGTATAAGTGTTCGGAGCAATGCAGACGTCCCGCGTAAAGATGCCCTGCTTCTCCTCCGCCGTGGGGACCAAGGCGGTGAATGTGCTGGGCACATTCTGGCGGCGGAACTCCTGAGAAAAGAAGAAGAAGGTCCTGCGGTCGTCCTTATTCGTATTAAAAAGACCGGGGATGAACACCGGGCCGCTGATGGTCCACCCGAAGTTATTGTAGCGGAGCGGCGGACGCTTGATGCCGGTGGCGTTGTTGACGAAGTTGTTGGCGTTAAATATGTCGTTGCGCACGAACTCGTAGGCGTTGCCGTGCCATTCCCGGGTGCCCGAGCGGGTGATCACGTTGACGTTGCCGGAGGCCGCGCGGCCGAATTCCGCGGAGTAAATATTGCGCAACACTTTGAACTCGGCAATGGCTTCCACGCTGGGATAATTGAGCAGGGTGAGATTGGAGCCGCGGTCCACATTGTCGGCGCCGTCCACCGTCCAGTTGTTGGCGCTGGTGCGCTGGCCGTTAATGGAAAACGACAAAACGTTGGTCTGTCCGGAGGGATTGGTGGTGCCGACGAAAAGCTGGTCGCCGCCGCCGTAAGAAACGCCGGGTGAAAGCGAGACCAACTGCTCATAGTTGCGGTTATTCAGCGAAAGCTCGCGAATCTGCTCGCCGGTAATCAGGGTCCCGGCAATCGCCGATTCGGTCTCCACCTGGAGCGCTGCGGCTTCTACGGTCACCGTTTCCACGACGCTGCCGACTTGCAGCGTGACATCGGACCGGTAAATCTCACCCACGTTCAACTCAACGTTAGCAATCGTTACTTTTTTGAAGCCGGTGGCTTCGACGGTGATCGAGTAGCGACCGATTACAAGCTTGGGGACCGCATAAAGTCCCGTCGCGCCCGTCTCCACTTCGCGGACGACGACGCCCTTGTCGATGTTCCTGATGGTGATCTTGGCGCCGGGGATGGCGGCCCCGGTGGGATCCATCACGGTGCCTGAAATGGTGCCAAAGGTGTCCTGCGCCCACGCTCCCGTGGCGAACACCAGCAATGCAAGCAGCAATACGCCCAGCGAACGGCTTCTCATGACGTGATTCCCCCTTAAGGTTGAACTTGGAAGGTAACCTAATCGAATGAAGACAGACGAGAAGTCACACAAATCCGGCAAACCGCGAAACGACCTAACCCACCCCACAACCAACGCCATTCTAACACCCCAATAGCAAACAAAATATCACCCAGCGAAAGCTGAGTCAAGCATGGCTGTGGCCCGAACGCAGTTTTTGGGGTCCAAGCGATTCCGTGTGGCTTCACGAATGAAAGCAGGAGTCACTCACGGGACGCGCGTGATCTTTGCGCCGACGGCGCCAAGTTTTTCTTCGAGGCGCTCGTAACCGCGGTCGAGGTGGTACACGCGCTCGATGGTGGTGGCGCCTTCGGCGACCAGCGCGGCCAGCACCAGCGAAGCGCTGGCCCGCAGGTCGGAGGCCTGCACCGTTGCCGCGCTAAGGTGCGCGGGACCGCGCACTATCGCGCGGCGCCCTTCAATCGTGATCTGCGCACCCATGCGCACCATTTCCTGGGCGTGCAGGAAGCGGTTTTCGAAGATCGTTTCCGAAATGATCGAAGTGCCTGCGGCTTGCGTCATCAAGGCCATAAACTGTGCCTGCATGTCGGTGGCAAAGCCCGGATACTCCTCGGTGGTTACGTCCACGGCCGCGAGCGGCCCGCCGTTGTGCACGCGCAAGGCGCTGCCCTCCGCGCGGATCACGATGCCCGCCTGCGTGAGCTTCTCGACGACTGCGGCGAGGTGCAGCGGCTCGCAATGGGTGAGGAGCAGTTCGCCGCCGGTGATGGCGCCAGCCACCAACAGCGTGCCGGCCTCGATGCGGTCGGGGATGACGGTGTGCGTGGCGCCGTGCAGCGCGGCGACGCCGCGAATCCGCAGCGTGGGCGTGCCCGCGCCTTCCACGCGAGCGCCCATGGCGTTCAACAGCGCGGCCAGGTCGCCGATTTCCGGTTCGCGCGCGGCGTTTTCGATGAATGTTTCGCCGTCGGCCAGCGCCGCAGCCATCATGGCGTTTTCCGTTCCGGTCACGGTGATTTTTTCGAAGCGCAATTGCGCTCCGCGCAGACGCTTGGCGCGCGCCTCCACGTAACCGTGCTCGGTGGAAATTTCCGCGCCCAGCTCTTGCAGCGCTTGAATGTGCAGATCAATCGGCCGCGCGCCGATGGCGCACCCGCCGGGCAGCGAGACGCGCGCGTAGCCCGTGCGCGCCACCAGCGGGCCCAGCGTCAGCACCGAGGCGCGCATCGTTTTCACCAGCTCGTAGGGCGCTTCGGCATGCGACACGCGTTCCGCGCGGAGCGTCACTTCATCCGGAGTGGCCGGCGCCATCTCCACGTGCGCTTCCATGTGCGCCAGGAGCTTGCCCATGGTGACGATGTCGCGCACGCGGGGAATATTGCGCAGGTGCACCGGCTCCGACGTCAACAGCGCCGCCGCCATGGCCGGCAGCGCGGCGTTCTTTGCGCCGCTGATGCGGACCGTGCCTTCCAGCCGCTGGCCGCCGATGATGCGAAATTTTTCCATTGCTAGAGATTTATTTCACTCAGAACTTCAATGCGTTCCTCAAACTACCGCCCGCATGCTTCAGCCTGCGCCGCGCTTGCGTGGCATCCACGCCGCACTGCAGCATGACGAGTGCGACGCGCAAATCGTGTCCCGCAAGACGCGCCGCGCGTGCCGCTACGGAGACACTCGCGCCCGTGGCTTCCTGCAAAATGCGCAGGCCGCGGCGCCGCAACTTCTGATTCGTCAGGGCTACGTTAATCATCCAGTTGTCGTACACGTAGCCCAGCCGCACCATCGCCGCGGTAGAGAGCATGTTGAGGACCAACTTTTGCGCCGTACCGGCCTTCATGCGCGTGGAGCCGGCAATCACTTCCGGGCCAACTTCGAGTGTGATTTTGATTCGTGCGAGCCGTGCCGCTGCGGAGCGGGGATTGCAGGTGACCGCTACCGTTGCGGCGCCTTGCTGCCGCGCATAGCGCAGCGCGCCGAGCACATACGGCGTCGCGCCGCTCGCAGATAAGCCCACAACCACGTCTCTGGCAGAAAGGTTTTTCTTGCGCAGGTCGCGTGCGCCTTGCGCCGCGTTATCCTCGGCGCCCTCCACCGCGCGGACCAGCGCGCGCCGCCCGCCGGCGATGATTCCTTGCACCATTTGCGGCGATATGCCAAACGTCGGTGGACATTCCGAAGCGTCGAGCACGGCCAGGCGTCCGCTGGTGCCTGCGCCGACATAGAGGAGACGGCCGCCGCGGCGAAGAGATGCCGCTATCGTGTCCACCGCACGCGCAATCGCAGGAATCTCCCGCGCCACCGCGCGCGCCACGCCGGCATCTTCGCGATTGATGACGCGCAGAATTTCCGCGGTGGATATCAGGTCAATCCCGCGCGACTGCGCATTGCGCCGCTCGGTCGCGCGCAGAGTTTTCTGGTTTCGTTTCACAGGCGGAATTATAACTGCATTCCGGAAAGTGCTCTCTAGGGTTTGAAGCCGAGTGCTTCGAGAAGCGCATCATGCACGGCGGGGCGCACGTCCTTGATCTTTTCATTTTCCGCGGAGGGGTGCACGCGATTCGTCAGCAGGACGACGAAAAGCTCCTTTTCGGGGTCGATCCAGATCGACGTGCCGGTGTAGCCCAGGTGTCCGTAGCTCTTCGCGGAAAAATATTGCCCGCTTTGCGACTGCGCGGAAGGCACATCCCAGCCCAGCGTGCGCGACATCTCGCCCACCTTCACGGGCGTGGTAAACCTCGCAATCGTGGCGCGGGAGAGCACGCGCTGGTGCGCGTACTGGCCGCCATTGAGCAGCATCTGGCAGAACGTCGCCAGATCCGCGGCGTTGGAGAAAAGTCCCGCATCGCCGGCCACTCCGCCCATGGCCCAGGCGTTCTGGTCGTGGACTTCGCCATGCACCAGGCGCTTGCGGAACGCGGTGTCGTTTTCGGTGGGCGCGATGCGCGCGCGCAAGTTTTTCGGCGGATTGAACTGCGCATCCGCCATCCCCAGCGGCGCGAAAATTCTCTCGCGGGCAAATTGGTCGAGCGTTTTGCCGGAGACGCGCTCGACGATTTCGCCGAGCAGGATGAAGCCGATGTCCGAGTATTCCACTTTCGTGCCGGGTTCGGAGACAAGCGGCTCGGCCAGCGCCATCGCCAGGATTTCTTTTTTGCCTTTCGCTGTCAGGAAATACTGCTTCCAGCCCGGAAGCCCCGACGTGTGCAACAGCAGTTGCCGCACGGTGACCGCCATGCGCGGGTCCGTGGCATTCGCTCCCTTGCCCCACTCCGGCAAAAACCGCGCGAGCGGCGCGTCGAGCTGCACGCGGTTCGCGGCGACGAGCATGGCGATGGCGGTTGTCGTCGCCACGGGCTTCGTCAGCGACGCCAGATCGTAGATCGTCTCCGGCGTCACCGCCGGCGCTTTCGCGTCGTAGGTCTGCGCGCCAAACGCATGGACAGCAAGCTCGCCGCGCACTCCCACGGCAAGCACTCCGCCGGGGAAGGCTTTGTCCGCCACGGCGCGGTCCAGGATTTCGAACGCCGGCTTCAGCCGCGCGTCCATTTCCGGCGGCGCGGCGCGCAGCTTCATGGGGTTTGCGGCGACGTTCATTCCGTCACCTGCCTTCACCGTTCCCGGCACGCTCACAGGGATTTTCCCTCCAATGGCTGTCTGCCCGAAGAGGGCGCGGCCCGCGGCGCGCTGCGCCACGTCCTGCGTGGAAAACACGGCGAGCCACGTCTTCGCGTTGGGAAATTTTTCGATGATGTAGGGACTGCCGAAGCACGCCACCACCGCAGGCTTGCCCGCCGCCAGCAGCGCGTTGACCAGCGCCATCTGATTTTCCGGCAAGCCGACGTTGCCCTTGCGGTCAGCCACGCGCACAAAGAGCGCGGCAATCGCCACGTCGTAGCTTTCCGGCGGCGGCAGTTTCACGTTTTCCACTTTAACGAAGCGCGTGTCCGTGCGCACCGTGGCCAGCGTGTCCACGCGCCCGCGGATTTCCCGTTCGAAATATTCCGCGGGGAACGGGTCCGGATCACCGGCCACGGCCACCAGAAGAATGCGCCGCGGCTTGGTGGCGTCCAGCGGGAGAGCCTGCTGTTCATCACGCAGAAGAGTCACGCCGCGGTCGGCGATTTCCTGTGCCTGCTGGACAAACTCCGGCCGGCGGAAGGCGGTGTTCAATCTGTCGAGGTCCACCAACCGGTTTTTGTAAAGCCCGAGCTTGGCCTTGGCGCGCAGCACGCGGCGCACGGATTCGTCGATGCGCGCCATGGGGATGCGGCCGGTGGCCACGGCGTCTTTCAATCCGGCAATCGCCGCGTCGGGAATCGGTGGCACGAGGAGCACGTCGGCGCCCGCGGCGATGGCGCGCACGGCCACCTCCGCCGGCGGATAACGCGAGGTCACGCCGCCCATGTCCAGCGCGTCAGTGACCAGCAAGCCGTCGAACTTCATTTCCTTGCGCAGCAGCCCGGTCAAAATATTTTCCGACATCGTAGCCGGTAATTCGGTGTTGGGTTCGAGCGCGGGCACGGCCAGGTGGCCCGTCATGATCGTGCTCGTGCCGGCGGCAATCGCGGAGCGAAACGGCACGAGCTCCACGGCGTCGAGACGCGCGCGGTCGCCATTCACGACGGAGAGATCGATGTGCGAATCCACGCTGGTGTCGCCGTGGCCGGGGAAATGCTTGGCCGTGGAAAGCGCGCCGTTTTCTTCCACGCCCCGCACAAACTCCTTTACGAACTCCGCCACTTTTTGCGGGTCTTCGCCGAAGGAGCGCGTATTAATGATGGGGTTGTCGGGATTGATGTTCACGTCAGCCACGGGCGCGAAGACCCAATGCACGCCCACAGCGCGCGCTTCCGCGGCCGTGATTTTGCCCATGGTGTAGGCCACGCGCGGATCCGCGGTGGCGGCGACGGCCATGGCATGCGGGAACGCCGTGCCCTCGTCCAGCCGCATCGCCGTGCCGCGTTCGAAATCCGCGGCCACCAGCAGAGGAATCTTCGCCCGGCGCTGCAACTGGTTGGCCAGTGCCGCGGTGGGATAGGCCTGGCTGTACTCGATGCCCAGCGGCGAACCGCGCGTCTGCACCACAATGCCGGCCACGCGGTTCTGCTCCACCTGTCGCAGGAGTTCCTTGTACTGCTCGGTTTCGGTGGAAAGAAATCCGCCGTAATAGAAGACCATGATGAGCTGCCCGAGTTTTTCCTCGAGCGTCATCTTCTTCAGAGTCTTCTCCACCCACTTCTCGGCGTCCCGAGTCAGTTTGGCGGGAGGGAGGGAAGCCTTTTGCGTGCGCGCGGGATAAGCCATGAAGAGAAGAAGAACGGCCGGCAGCAAGAGCCAGCGATTACGCATCGCGCCGCTTTGTGGTCCGCATCATTGACGCCTGCATGCCAGCGCTGTATATAACACACGACGCCGAATATAGAAAATGGAAAAGAGAAAATAGAAAAGTGGGAAGATGAAGGATGAAGGCGCCGAGAAGACAGTGGAATGAGGAATGAGGAACGAGGAATGAGGAAAGACCAAACGAAGTCCCGGCGGATACTGAAAGTTTTCGGCCTATTTTCCATTTTCTATTTTCTATTTTCGCTTTCGCCGGCCTTCGCGCAGACGAAGACCAAGCCGCAGCCAAAACCACCGTCGAAGCTTGCGCAGACTCTGGATGCTATCGTCGAAAAAGCCATCGCGGCGGACGAACTTCCCGGCGCGGTGCTGCTGGTGAGTCACAAGGGCGAGATCATCCACCGCAAAGCCTATGGCAACCGCGCGCTGCTGCCGGCGCACGAGGCGATGACGGTAGACACCATCTTCGACATGGCCTCGCTCACCAAAATTGTGGCCACCACGTCGTCGGTGATGCTGCTGGTCGAGCAAGGCAAAGTGCGGCTGAACGATCCCGTGGCGCGGTACATCCCCGAGTTTGCGGCCAACGGAAAAGCACAGGTCACCGTGCGCCACTTGCTGACGCATACCGGCGGACTGCGCCCCATCCCGCCGGTAAAGGAGCCGTACTCGGGCGCCGAGGCAGTGCTCAAATCCATTTACGAAGACACGCTCATCGCCCCGCCCGGCGCGCGATTCATTTACAGCGATGGCGGCTTCATTATTCTCGCGGAGCTGGTGCGCCGCGTCAGCGGACAGCCGGTCAACGAATTCGCGCTCGAAAATATTTACAAGCCACTGGGCATGAAACACACGCGCTTTCTGCCGCCGGCGGAGTGGAAGCCGCGCATCGCGCCGACAGAAGAAATTGATTTGCCGGAAAGCGCGAAAGCCGGCTCAGGCAAGGGCCGCGTCCTGCGCGGAGAAGTCCACGACCCGCGCGCGCGAGGCATGGGCGGCGTCGCGGGTCACGCCGGACTTTTTTCCACCGCGGACGACCTGGCCATTTTTTGCCGCATGATTCTGGCGCGAGGGCTCGCGCCTGGCGGAAAACGCATCTATGCAGCGGCAACCGTTCAAAAAATGACCTCGCCGCAAACCCCGCCGTGGAGCCCCACGCTGCGCGGCCTGGGCTGGGACATTGATTCCGTCTATTCCGCGCCACGTGGCGAGGATTTTCCATTAGGCAGTTTTGGACACACGGGTTTCACCGGCACGGCGATGTGGATCGATTCGCAAAGCCAATCGATTTACATTCTTCTCGCCAACAGCGTTCATCCCTACGGGCGTCCCGCGATTTCCAGCCTGCGCTCGCGTGTGGCCACGGCCATCGCAGCGAGTGTAGCGCCGGGCTTTAGCCCGGCATTCTCGTCCTCGCTCATAGAGCGCTCGGTCGGCTCCGCTCACGATGCGCAGCGCAACGCGCAAACCAAGACCGGCATTGACGTACTCGTGGAGGATAATTTCGCGCCGCTACGCGGCAAGCGCGTTGGACTCATCACCAATCACACCGGGCTCGACCGCAACGGGCGCAGCACGATTGATCTGCTTGCGAAGGCGGAAGGCGTGAAGTTGGTCGCGCTGTTCAGCCCAGAGCACGGCATCGCCGGGCGCGCCGACGACAAAGTCGCGTCTACGACAGACACCGCCACCGGCTTGACGATTCACAGTCTGTACGGCGAGACCCGCCGGCCCACTGACGAAATGTTGAAGGATGTGGACGCGCTGGTGTTCGACATTCAGGACGCCGGCGTGCGCTTCTACACCTACGAGACGACGATGGCCTACGCCATGGAAGAAGCCGCGAAGCGCAAGATTGCGTTTTACGTTCTCGACCGGCCGAATCCCATGGGCGGCGACGCGATTGAAGGCCCGATGCTCGACAAGGACCGGCTGAACTTCGTCGGTTATTTTCCGCTGCCGGTGCGCCACGGCATGACCGTGGGTGAGCTGGCGCGCCTGTTCAACGACCAAAACAAAATTGGCGCGGACCTGCACGTTGTCGCCATGAAGGACTGGCGCCGTCGCGACCTGTTCGAAGCCACAGGCCAGCCGTGGACCGCGCCATCGCCGAACCTGCGCTCGCTCGATGCTGCGATTCTCTATCCCGGCGTCGAAATCCTCCAGTCCGGTGGCGTCAACGTGGGCCGTGGCACGGATACGCCGTTTGAATTATTCGGCGCGCCGTGGATCAAGTCCGTGGACCTCGCCGCGTACTTGAATCGCCGCTTCGTGCCCGGCGTGCGCTTTGTGCCCACGCGCTATACGCCGACGGCGGGCCCGCACAAAGGCGTGGCCTGCGAAGGCATCGCGCTCATCATCACCGACCGCCAGACGCTGAACTCCATGCTGCTGGGCATGGAAATCGCTTCGGCGCTGTGGAAGATGTACCCGGAAAATTTCCAGGTGGACAAAATCATGACGCTGCTCGGCAATCGAGCGGCGCTCGAGCGCCTGAAAAAAGGCGACGCGCCCACGCGCATTCTCGACGAGGCCGCCGACGAAATCGAAGCCTTTCGCAAGCTGCGCGCGAAATATTTGCTGTACCAGTAGCGCGGGGTTCATCCCCGCGCATTTCGGCTTAGGAGGTTTCTTATGAAAAAACTTTTTCTACTAGCACTCATTTGTTTGCTTGCGCCCGTAGCGTGGGCGCAAACGCCGGCGTACGACGTGGTCATTCAAAACGGCCGCATCGTGGATGGCAGCGGCAATCCATGGTACGTCGCCGACGTGGGAATTAAGGAAGGTCGCATCGCGGCGATCGGTCGGCTATGCGCGACGGGCAGTTGTCCCGCGCAACGCGTGCTGGATGCCAAAGGACTCATCGTTGCGCCGGGATTCATCGATGTGCACACGCACGTGGAAAGCAACATTGTGCGCATTCCCACCGCCGACAATTATCTCTTCGACGGCGTCACGTCGATCATCACCGGCAATTGCGGTGGCTCGGAGACCAATCTCGAAAAATTCTTCGGCGACCTGCGCGGAAAACTCTCCATCAATCTCGGCACGCTCATGGGCCACAACAGCGTGCGCCGCGCCGTCATGGGCTCCGCGCAACGCGAACCCACGCCCGAGGAGCAATCCAAAATGGAAGCGCTCGTGGAGCAGGCCATGCGCCAGGGCGCGGTGGGTTTCTCCACCGGCCTCATCTACATTCCGGGCACGTACTCGAAAACGCCGGAAGTGGTCGGGCTGGCGCGCGCGGCGGCAAAGTACAACGGCGTGTACGCCTCGCACATGCGCAGCGAAGGCGAAAAACTTTTCGACGCGATTGACGAGGCCATCACCATCGGCCGCGAAGCAAACATGCCCGTGGAGATTTCGCACTTCAAGGTAGCCAACAAGAAATTGTGGAACCAGAGCACGCGCTCCATCGCCATGGTGGAAAAAGCGCGCGCCGAGGGCATTGACGTCACCGTAGACCAGTATCCCTACACTGGGTCGAGCACGAATCTCGGCACGCTGCTGCCGTCGTGGGCGCTCGCCGATGGTTCGGAAGCCGTCCGCAAGCGGCTGGCCGATCCGGAAACCCGCAAAAAAATCGCCGGTGAAATGAAGGAAACCATCAACAAGCGCAACGGCCGCAAGCGGCTCGACTATGCCGTGGTGGCCTCGTGCAGTTGGGACAATTCGCTGGAAGGGAAGAGCCTCACGCAGATCAACAAGGAGAAGGGCAGGAAGGGTAAGCTCGCGGATGAAATCCAGACCGTGCTGGACATGATGGAAAAAGGCGGCGCCAGCATGATCTATCACTCCATGGACGAGCGCGACGTCGAGCGCATCATGCGCTATCCCTACTCCATGGTGGCCTCGGACGGCGGCGTCCGGGAGTTCGGCCGCGGCGTGCCCCACCCGCGCAGCTACGGCACCAACGCCCGTGTGCTGGGCCGCTATGTCCGCGAGCGCAATGTGATGCGCCTCGAGGAAGCCATCCGCAAAATGACTTCGCTGCCTGCGCAGCGCTTCCGGCTCACCGAGCGCGGGCTGATTCGTCCGGGCATGTGGGCGGACATCGTGGTGTTCGACGAGAAGTCCGTGGGCGATACGGCCACCTTCGAAAAGCCGCACGCCTACTCGGCGGGGTTCCGCTACGTTCTGGTCAACGGGGAAACGGTGATCGAAGGCGGCAAGCACACCGGCGCGCATTCCGGGCAGATTCTGCTGGGCCCCGGTGCAAAGTAGCACAGGCTACCAGCCTGTGCGGCTGACTGTTTCGCCCAGGTTCGAAGATTCCGCTTGACACAGTATACAGCCTTCCTATATATAGGGGGCATGACCATTGTGCCCTCATCGATGAAACGCGGCTCCGCCGAGCTGGCCATCCTCTCCGTGCTGCTGGAAGAGCCGCTGCACGGCTACGAAATCTCCAAGCGCATCGAGGAGCACACCGGCGGCGTGCTGCGCTTCAACCTCGCGTCGCTCTACCCCATGCTCTATCGCCTCGAAAAACGCGGCTGGGTGAAAGCTAGCTGGCAGACCACGCCTTCCGGGCGCCGCCGCCGCTGCTATTCGCTCACCGCAGCGGGACGGAAGCAGCTTCCGCCGCTGCGCGATGAATGGCGGCTTTTCTTCCGCGCGCTCGATCGCTTGGCCGGTGTTTCCCGTGCGTGATTGGGCGCAACTAGTCCGCGAACGGCTGGGCGCGATGGGAATTGGCGCGGAGCGCGAGGACGAAATCGTCGCCGAGCTGGGCGCGCATTTGGAAGACTGCGTGAGCGCGGCTGTGCGCAACGGCAGAGCAGAATCTGACGCCGTGGACATGGCGCTCGAAGAAGTTCCCGATTGGGTTGCCCTGAATAGGGAGATTGCCGAAGCGAAAAAGGAGGAGCCCATGAACGAGCGCACGCGAACCCTCTGGTTGCCCGGGACGACCATGCTGGTGAGCGCCTACGTGTTGATGGAGGTTGTGACCCGCCTGGTGCCGCACAACGCGTGGATACGTCCACTTTTCCCCATGTTCATCTTCGTGCCCTGGCTGTTAGCGTACGGAGTGTTGGGAGCAATGGGGGCGCAATGGTCGCGGCGCGTCGGTGGCAACGCACGAACGCGCGCGCTTGCGGGAACATTTCCAATTGCGCTGCACATGGTGATCTTCCTCTGCGTGTTTATTGCAACGAGCTTGCAACCTCATCCACGGACTCCGGAATGGCTAATGCCGAGTTTCCTTCTGGCGGTTTTCTTCAAGTTCATTCTTCTTCCCGGAATCGCACTTGCCGTCGGGGCGCTGCCCTTTTTGCGCGATCGCACTCCCGCATCCACAAAGTTACCGGGGACGGCGAATGCCTGATTGGCGAAAACTTGTCCGCGAACGCCTTGGCGCGCTGGGAATTGCTTCCGAGCGCGAAGAGGAAGTCGTTTCCGAGCTGGCCGGGCATTTCGAGGACGCTTACGAAGGCAGTCTCGAGCGCAGCGCGACGCCGGAGATGGCGTTCGCCTGCGCATTCTCTGAAGTCAGCAATTGGTCGCGGCTGGCCCGGGAAATCCGCCGCGCCACCGGGGAGGATCCCATGAATGAGCGCACCAAAAACCTGTGGCTGCCGGGATTGGTCATGCTGTTTCTGTCCTCGGTGCTGCTGATGTTCATCACGCGCTACGGCCCGCTCCCCATTTTTGTTTGGATCGATCCGCGCGTCCCTCTGCTGCTCTATGTGCCGTGGCTCGTGGCGCTACCGGTGTTCGGTGCACTGGGCGCGTACTGGTCGCGGCGGGCCGGCGGCCGCGTGCGCGCGCGGATTGCCGCAGGAGTATTCCCTGTCCTCATGCTGGCGGCCGCATTTGGCATGATCCTGCCGATTGCACTTATTTTCGAGGGGCACGGCTGGCGTATGTTTCAAGCGAAGGCTCTGGTTATCTTCCTGTTGCAGTGGGTCATGATTCCCGGCGCGGCGCTGCTGCTCGGCGCGCTGCCGTTTCTGCGCAACCACGCGAGCGAAACTGCTCCATCGCGCGAGTAATCTTTGCTAGGCTCTGTGCTTGACTGGAACTGAGGTTCGCCGCCACGCCCGGTCAGGATTAACCTGTGCAAGCCAGCATGCCCATCGCAACGGCTGCTGCCACCCCAAAGGAGTTTCTCGAGGTTTCCGGGCTCCGGAAATCCTTCAACCGCAAGACTGTCCTGTTTGACGTCTCCTTCCGCATTGCCCGCGGCGAAATCATCGGCTTTGTCGGCCCCAACGGCGCGGGCAAATCCACGACGATGAAGATTATGTCCGGCTTGCTGCGGCCCGACGCCGGGACCGTGCAGCTCGATGGCGTGGATCTCCGCAAGGAGCCTTGCCTTTTTCTATCGCAGATTGGCGCGTTGATTGAATCGCCGGCGTTTTATCCCTCCTTGAGCGCGTTCGACCATGTGGCGTATTTCGCGCGGCTGCGCGGCTGCTACAGCGCTGCAACAATCAGTGCCACGCTGGAACGAGTCGGTCTGGCTCCGCTCTCGAAAAAGAAGGTTGGCGAGTTTTCGACGGGGATGAAGCAGCGGTTGGGCATTGCGCTGGCTGTGCTGCACTCCCCGCAGTTCCTGCTGCTGGACGAGCCGATGAACGGCCTGGACCCGGTGGGCATGGTCAGCATGCGAGAGTTGGTGCGGGCACTGTCGCGCGAGAACGGTGTGGCGGTGCTGGTGTCCAGCCACCTACTTTACGAAGTAGAACAGGTCTGCGACCGCGTGCTCTTTATCAAGGATGGCCGGCTGGTGCGCGAGAAGCGGCTTTCCGGCGCGCCTCCCGGGCTGACCACCGGCGTGCGGTTGCGCACCGGCGACAATGCACGCGCCGCGGAGCTGTTGCGCGAAACGGGTTTTGTGCACGAAATCCGGGAAACGGCCGATGGATTGGAATGCGTCGTGGCCGCGGCCGATCTGGCGCGCATTCCCGCGCTGCTGGTGGGGGAAGACATCGAGCTCTACGAATTCACGCCCACGCGGGAAAGCCTGGAGGCGGTGTACATCTCGGAATACGGAGCCGACACCAAGCGGATTATCGAGTAGCGCGGGGTTTACCCCCGCGCATCTGGTGCAACGCGATGAACGACGCACAACAAAGAGCGCGAAACTATTTCTGGCGGTTTGTGGTAGCCGAAGTGCGCAAGATTTACGACTTCCGCTTCCCTCAGATTGCTTCCGTGGCGATATTTCTGGCCACGGTGTTATTCGTGTACCAGATTTTTTACATCGAGGGCGTCGCTGAGCGCTACTCCGTGCCGAACGCCTATTACGCGGTGCCGCTGCTTTTTTATGTCACGTGGGGAAAAACGCTGCTGATCTTTCTGTTGCTGGTGGCATTCAGCGTGTATTGCGTCACGGTGGAAAGCCAATACGGAATGATCCGTGTGCTCTGTGCGCAGCCGCTGGAGCGCTGGCAGTACGTGGCCGGCAAATACGCGGCCATCTTATGCCACGTCGTCTGGCTCACAGTGATTTACGTTCTTTCGCTGCTGATTTGGGGAACGGCGCAGGCCGGCCTGCACGGAATCACAGCGGATCAATTGCTCAGCCTTTTCAACATGTTCGGGCGTGTGCTGATTTACTCGCTGGGAGTCTCGACGATTTCGATTTCCGTCGCGCTCCTGCGCAAGACCATGATTTCGGCGCTGGTGACGACTTGCGGCGTGTTTTTTGCGCTGGCGCTGCTGACTACCTACCGCTCGATGGAATTCGGAAAATACTATTTCATTCGCTACTATCTGATGGGCATGGAATATCTTCCCATGCCGTTCCGCTTTGAATTTCCCCGCTACCCCTTCTCCACGTTTTGCTGGGTGACGCTGGTCACCTGTCTGATTTTCGTATTGCCGGCGCTGCTTTACATGCATCGCCGCGACATCACTGAATAGCTCTATGTTCCGTTCCACTTCACGCTGTCGGAGCAGAACTCTGCTTGGCCCAGTGCCGATAGAAAATCAGCCCGGACAAAATCAGCGCGAGGCCAATGGAAGATCGCATGGGCCGCTCGATGAACAGGTTCACCGTCAGCGCCGTTGCGCCGATGACGAACAGCGCGGGCAGCCACGGATAGCCCCAGGCGCGATAAGGCCGGTGCAGATCGGGCTCGCGTTTGCGCAGGCCGAAGACGGAGGCTACGGTCAGCGCGTAGAAAATCCACTGCGCGAAAATGAAGAGGGAGAAGAGGTCTTCGAATTCACCACTGAGCACCATCACACTCGCAACCACCCCTTGAAAAACCAACGCCCCGGCCGGCGTGCGATGCACCGGGTGCACGCCATCGGTGACGCGAAAGAAAAGCCCGTCGCGAGCCATGGCATAGGGCACGCGCGCACCAGTGAGGATGGAGGAATTCAACGTGGTAAACGCGGAGAGCACCATGGCCGCGGTGATCCACGCAGCGGCTTGCGCGCCGGCGAATACCGCCACGGCTTCGGAGACAGGAATCGCCGCCTTGGCGACGGCGGCCAGAGGCAGCACGTAAAAACAAACGGCGTTGGTCAGCAGGTAAACCACTCCGACAATGATCGTGCCGCCGACGACTGCTCGCGGAATGTTCTTTTGCGGCTCTTGCACCTCGGAGCCGGCAAACGTCAGGTCAATCCAGCCGTCGTAAGCCCACAGCGCGCCGACCATCGCCGTCAAAAATCCGCCGAGCATAGTGAGCTGCATCGTTTCGGGAAAAATCGTTTGCACGCCTTCGTGTGGCTTGCCGAGCGCAAAGCCCAGCGCCACCACCGCGAGAATCGAGCTGATCTTGATAATCGTCAGCACCACTTGCAGGAGTCCCGCCAGCCGCACGCCCAGATAGTTGATGAAGGTGACGAATGCAATGGCCAGTGCGGCGAGCGGCTGCGCCCAGGTGAATACAAATTCGTACGGCTTTTCCGCAAACGGCACCGGCAAATTGAGCGTGAAGATAGGCGTTCGCGTGGCCGGAAAGAAAAATCCGAGGAAGATCAAAAAGCCCGCGGCAATAGTGGCGATGGAAGCGGGTTTCCCAACCAAGTTGTTCATCCAACCAAACAGGAAACCCCACACCTGACCGAATCCGCGCTTCAGGTACACGTAAGGCCCGCCGGCATCAGGCATGGACGCGCCCAGCTCCGCCACCGTCAACGCACCTGCCAGCGAAAGGAACCCGCCGACAATCCACACCAGGAACACTAGCCCGACCGAGCCGGTGGCTTCAGCCATGGAGCGCGGCACGCGGAAAATGCCCGTGCCGATGATGTGCCCGACCACCATGGCCATGGCCGCCCATGCTCCGAGTCCCTTCACCAGCTCCAGGCGCTTCACGTTCATGACATCTCCGTGGTTGGACCAGCATCCATCAAACTCGCCGCGGAGCCCACCGCAAATGTGGCTAGCGTTCCCACCAGCACATACCAGGTCCACGCGAGCGGCGTGTATCCCCAGAGGTAGAGCATCAGCCCCAGCCCTGTAAACATTCCCACCAGCGCGCCGCGCGGCGTGGCCCGCCGGTTGAGCAAGCCGAGCAGGAAAAGCCCCAGCAGGCTCTGGTAAATGATGGAGGCCACCGTCAATCCTTTTTCCAGCACGGAGCCCCACTCCAGCGTGCCCAGAACCATCAAGACAATTCCCCAGCCCACCGTAATCCATCGCGAGCGCGAAAGCGTGCGCGCCGACTCCGCCGCGTTGCTCGGACGGCGCATGAAATCTACGATGCTGGAAGAGGCCAGAGAGTTCAGCGCGCCGCTTAGGTTGGACATGGCCGCGGCAAAAATGGCCGCGATGATGAGGCCCGCCACACCAACGGGCATTTCCCGCACCACGTACTCCGGGAAGATGCGGTCCTTGTCGCCGCCCGGGGCAATTAACGGGCTGTGCTGGTGGTAAGCAAAGAGCATGACGCCGAGGATGAGAAACAGCGCGAACTGCGCAAATACAATGAGGCCGCTGGCGAGCAGGGCTTTCTTGCTGTCGCGTTCGTTGCGCGCGGCGAGCAGGCGCTGCACCATCAACTGGTCAGTGCCGTGGCTGGCCATGGTGAGGAACGCGCCGCCCAAAATGCCCGACCAAAACGTGTAGGTTTGCGTCAGGCTGAACGCGAAATCAAAAATGCGAAGCTTGCCGCCGGCCGCCGCCGCCACCTGGGTCACTTCCGTCCAGCCGCCGGGAATCTGATTCAGCAGCATCAGCGACGCGAGCACCGCGCCGGAAACGTACACAGCGAGCTGGATTACGTCCGTCCAGATCACCGCTTTCATGCCGCCTTCAAACGTGTAAAGCAGAGTGAGCGCGGCGATGGGAATCACCGCCACGCGCGCTTCGATGCCGAAGGCCACGCTGACCACTTTGGTGATGGCCGCCACGCGCACGCCTTCCGCCAGCGTGCGCGTCAAGAGAAACGTGGCGGCGGCGATGGATTTCATGCGCGCGCCGAAGCGCTTCTCGATCAGCTGGTAGGCGGTGAACAGCTCGCCGCGAAAATATTGCGGAATGAAAATGAAGCAGATCAGGATGCGTCCGATGATATAGCCGATAACGAGCTGCAAGAATCCCAGGTTGCCCGCAAACGCCAGCGCCGGCGTGCCGATCACGGTGAGCAGGGAAGTCTCCGTGGCGACGATGGAAAACGCGATGGCCCACCACGGCGCGGTGCGCCCGCCCAGAAAGTAGTCGCGGATGTCCTGCTGGCCCTTGCGGAAGCGCATGCCAAAGAGCGTGATGCCGACGATGTACAGGAGAATAATCGCGAGGTCGATGTAGTGGATTCGCATGCTGCGCCCGAGAGCGGCGCGAGTCTACTTGTGCGCTTCGCGCGCTGTCAACACGCCAGGAAAATTCACAAAGGGCGCTGACGGCGAGCCGCCCTGTGCTGTAAACTGCTTCGTGGATCTCAGGCCACGCGGCGCCCAGCCCCGTACTCCAACTCCTGACTCCGAGTTCCCATGAACTACTACATCGGATTTGATGGCGGCGGCACCAAGACGGAATGCGCCTTGCTCGACGCGAGCGGCCATTTGGTCTCGCGCGGGCTCGGCGGGCCGTCGAATCCGTTGCGCATCGGATTTGACAAGGCCTTTGCCGGATTGGGCGAGGCGGCCAATGCAGCACTTTCAGCAGCGGGGCTGGATTCCCGCCAGGTGCGCGCGGTGTGCGCAGGATTGGCCGGCGCAGGACGCCCGCGCGTAGTCAAGCGAATGATGGCGTTTCTGGTGGAAGCCTTCGCGGAAGCGGACGTGCACGTCACGACGGATTTTGACATCGCGCTGGAAACCGCCGTGGGCACTGCGCCGGGCATGGTGCTGATTGCGGGAACGGGTTCGTCCGCCTACGGACGCAACGCCGAGGGCCGCAAAGTGCGCGCGGGCGGAATGGGTCCGTGGATCGGCGACGAAGGCAGCGCCTTTGACATCGGCCGCCGCGCGGTGGCTGCCGTGGCACGTGCCCGCGACGACCTGGAGCCGGTCACCTTGCTCGCCGAGTTAATCCCCAACGCCCTGCAGTGTCCCACCTGGGAAAGCCTCACCGAGCGCATCGCCGAAGCGCCCGACGAAGTCTTTCCTCGCATCTTCCCGCTCGTGCTGGAGGCCGCGGAGGCCGACGACCCTCCCGCGCGCGACATCTTGCTGGGCGCCGCGTTCAACCTTTCGCGCATCGCCGGCAGCGTGATCCAGCGCCTCGGACTGAGCAGTGAAAAATTTGTGCTGGCCAAAAGCGGCGGCGTCTTCGGCCACAGTGAGCTATTGGACTCCGCCCTCGATGCGCTGTTGCGCAGCCTCGCACCCCACGCGCAGATTGGCCTGCTAACGGAGCAGCCATCGCTTGGCGCCGCGCGCATGGCCATCCGGCTATTTTCTGCTTCATCGGTAGCGATCGCCCATGGCGGAAAGGGCTAGCAGCCGCGCCGAACGCGCGAGTACCGCCTCACGAGAAGAACTGCGCGTCCTCCTCCACGATAAAAGCGAGGAAGTCCTCTCCGCGCTCCTCGATAACCCTGCGTTCGACGAAGCCCTGCTCTGCCTGCTGCTGGAGCGCAAGGATCTTTCCAGTGATTTGCTCAGCGAAGTAGCGCGGCGCAGGGAATGGATTCGCAGCTACCGCGTTAAACTGCGCGTAGCCGGGCATCCGCGTGCTTCGCGCCTGGTGGTGTTGCCGCTCATCCGGCAGCTTTATGTTTTCGACCTGGTCAACCTGACGCTCCAGCCGGCCACGCCGGCCGAAGTCCGGCGCATCGCGGAAGAGGTCATCATGAATCGCCTGCCGCAGCTTGCGCTCGGGCAGCGCCTGACTTTGGCGCGGCGCGGCTCAGCGCGGGTGGCGGCGGCGCTGCTGGCCGATGGCAACGAGCACGTGGTGCCGCTCGCGCTGGACAACGCCTTTCTGACTGAATCGCAGGTGCTCAAAGTATTGTCGCGCGAAAATCTGCCGGAGATTGTGCCCGCCTCCCTCGCGCGCCACCGCAAGTGGTCCTACTTCTATAACGTGCGCATGGCGCTGGTGCGCCACCCGCTCACTCCACTGGCACGCGTGTTGGCGTTCTTGCCGGAGATTACTTTGCGTGACCTCGACGAACTCTCCGGCGCGCGCTCGCTTCCGGCCAGCCTGAAGCAGTACATCCGCGCGGAAGTGGCCCTGCGACAGAAGCGCGGGCGCGCGCGCCGCCGCGCTTAAGTGAAGTTATGGATGCCGCGCAACTCAGCGGCGATTGATCGACTCCGGCACCGGCCTGCCCAGCATCCGCAGGTACACCATCAATTGCGCGCGATGGTGAATTTCGTGTTCGGTAATGCCCAGAAGCAGCGCAAAGATTTTGCGGCGAAAGCCCAACGGCTCATGCACGCGCTCTTCTTCCATGCGCTCCGGCGGGAAGGCCGCCACCAGTCGCAGCGTTTCCTGATGGACTGTTTCCAATTGCGCCAGCTCATCCGCCAGCTTGCCCGGCGTGCCCAGAACGGCGCGCAGTCCCTGGGGGATGCGTTTTTCGTAGTAGCTGAAATTCCCATCCAGCGCGGCACGCCGCACACCTTCTTCCGACACCCACAAGTGGCGCAGCATCTCGCCGACGCTGAGCGCTTCTTTCTCCGGCCGCCATACGAAATCTTCGGCGCGCACCATGCCGGCCACTTCAATAGTGCGCCGTCGAACCGCTTCTTTTTGTTTACAAATCAGCTCGCGATAGTCCATCCGCGGATTATACCCTTCTGCGCGCGGTCGCATACGGCACGGAAGCCTGCTTTCCGGCGGCCGTCCATGGTTGCATTCCGGCTACTTTGCTTGAGTTGGCATTGACTTCGTTCCTTCCGCTGCATAGCATCCCCGTAGCGTTAGCAGGTCAAACTGTTTCCATGGACGGTGCTCACTTGTTCTCGGGCGACGAGCGGCGCAGATATCCCCGGTACGGCTTTCAGGCGGACGTGGACATCGAGTTCGAAGGCAAGGCCTTCCGGGCGTTCTTGACCGATATCAGCGCCGACGGCATGTTCGTGGTGGCCGCCAATCCGCTGTGGGTCGGCGCGGAATTCATGGCGCGACTGCACATTGCCGACCCGCTGCGCGTCAAATGCCTTGTGAAACGCGTCATGGTGGGGCGGGGCATGGGAGTGGAATTCAGGGACCTCACCGCGCAGGACCGCGACAGCCTGGACAAGATCCTTGCCGGCCTGGCGGTGTGATGCGCCGTTGCCTGGACTGCGGCGCAGAGCTCACCTCCGAGCAGTGCGATAACTGTGGACTGACTCCCAACGAAGCAGAAGCCGTCCTGCGGCGCCGCCTGCTCAATCGCACAGCCATCTATCTTCTCGGCACGGTTGCCTTTTTGCCCGCGGCCCACTTCTATCCGCCCCTCGAGCTGGACGCCATCTTCATTTTTCTCGGCGTGGTTTCGTTTGTGGTGGTGTTTGCGGCGGTGTGGATTGACCGCCGCGCGCGTCGCCAGGCGCCCGTGGAGGCGCTCAAGCGGGTGTGCTACGGACTTCTGCCGGTGTCTTGGCTGCTGACGGGTTTGTTGTTCCTCAACGGCCGCTTCGATTCGTCGCCTCCTTTCCGCCACGCCACTGTGGTCGTGGGAAAATTTTCCATGCCCGGGATGCTGCGCACCAGCCGCCTGGTGGTCCATTCGTGGCGGCCGGGGTTGCGCATCGAGCGCATTCCCATCCGTCCCGAGGAACTCGACCGCTTTCAGAAGGGCGATGCCGTCGAAATTCTCGTCCAGGACGGCCTTTTCGGCATTCCCTGGGTGCGCTCCGTCCAGCACAAATAATTTTCTAGGCTCAGCGCCTCTGCATGCTCACCCTGCTCATGCTACATTCGTGTCATGCAGCGCATCGTGATATTGGGGGCGGGTTTTGGAGGCCTGCAAGCCGCCATCGAGCTGGAACGCGAGCTGGGTGGCGACCGTGAAGTGGAGATTCTGCTCGTCAACGAACATAATTATTTTCTCTTCACTCCACTCCTGCCGCAAATCGCTTCGAGTTACATCAACCCGCGACACATCGTGCAGCCGGTGCGCGACATCCGCGGCCGAAGGCGGTTCCATTTCCGGCGCGACGCGCTGCGGTCGATAGATATTGCCGCGCGGCGCGTGCTGTTGTCGGGCGGAGCGTTGGACTATGACACGCTGGTGGTCGCCATCGGCAGCCAAACCGCCTATTTTGATATTCCCGGCGCGCGCGAGCACTCGCTGGACTTCAAGTCGCTGGAAGATGCCGTGGTGCTCCGTGAGCACGTCATCGACCTCTGCGAGCACGCGGACCACACGGCGGACGCCTCCGCACGCCGCGGCCTGCTCACGTTCGTGGTTGTCGGCGGAGGATACACCGGCGTCGAGCTGATCACGGAGTTGCAGGATTTTCTGTTTCACTACGTGGCACCGCGCTACCGCGGCATTCCCCGCGCTGAAATTCAGTTGATTTTGCTGGAGGCCGCGCCGGAAATCCTCCGCGGCATCGACTCGGGGCTCGCCGCGCACGCCTACAAGCGGTTGCGCGTCGAAGGCATTCAAGTGCGGACCAACACGCGGGTCACGCGCTGCGTGGAGGGCGGCGTCGAAATCAACGCCAGTGAAGTCATCCATGCGGGCACGGTCGTGTGGGCCTCCGGCGTGCGCGCGCATCCGCTGGTGGAATCGCTGCCCGGGCCGCACGACCGTATCGGCCGCGCGGTGGTCAACGAACACTTGCAGCTTGACGGGCACCCGGAAGTCTTCATCGTGGGAGATTCTGCGGCCGCGCTGACGGCGGCGAATGCTCCTCTGGTTGCGCCGGTGGCCATGGACCATGGACGTGTCGCCGCGCAAAATATCGTCCGCCGGCTGCGCGGCAAGCCGCTGGAATCCTTTCGCTACGTGCCCCAGGGCACGCTCGTTTCGCTGGGGATGAACTACGCGGTGGTCAGCGTGGGCGGATTGCGATTTAGCGGCTACTTCGCGTGGCTGTTCTGGAACGCCGTGCATCTCTACAAGCTGGTGGGATTCAAAAAACAAGTGCAAGTGGCGCTGGACTGGTTTCTGGCGGCGGTTTTTCCGCGCGACGCGGCCATCGTGCGGCGCCCGCGGCAGTGCAAGCTTTGCAATCCTGCTTCGCCACCGGATGCCTGACGCCACGCAATCACTAGAAAATCCAACCCGAGTCCGGCACGCGGGGTAGTTGAATTTCAAGCACTCGCCCTTCCGCTGTGAGCCGAACCTTGATGGCTACGGCCGGGCCCACGCTGCGAAGGGACCACTCCTCGCTTTCAATGTTTTTCTCGCTCTGCGGCGAACGCGCCCATTCCACTTCGTTGCCCTTGGACTTTTGCCGGATCGCGCCGGCCTCGATTTCCATGACGTCCTTTTCCTTCGTATCCAGCAGCAAGTAGCGCCTGCCAAGTTGCACCAGCACGAGGTGCCCGCGTTTCTTCGCCACGTACACTTCCCAGAATTTCACCGGCTTGCCGTCCATCTTCAAGATGGCCGTGGCCTGGCGCTTGAAGGCAATACTCTCCGCTTCTGTCGCCGCGAAAAGCTTTGAACCGCCGGCTGCGAACAGAAGAATCGCACAGCACAACAGCCCCCGTACCCATCGGTCTCCTTTGAGCAAGCCTCCTCCTATGGTTTCCCACCATACTACGGCGGCATGCTCTGCCGCCATGCCAGAACCGCGCTTCTGCCGCATGGAGGCCAACGATTCCTCCGCAAGGTGAATCAAATAAATTGGTGGCATTGCAACCGGAATTCGATAAAATAGGATCACTATGTCAAACCTTGGAACCGGTCGGTTGATTCGTCGCGGCCACATCGTGGCGATGTGCTTTTTGTTTCTTGCGCTGGTTGTTACTTCGGCGCAAGCCCAAGCGCCCGCGCGCGTGGTCGCGGTCGGCGACATCCACGGCGACTACGACGCCTTTGTAGCCATCCTGCAAAAAGCCGGGATGATTGACGAAAAGCTGCATTGGGCGGGCAAGAACGCCACGCTGGTGCAGACCGGCGATTTCCTCGACCGCGGCAGCAAATGCCGCGAGGTGATGGACCTGCTGATGGCGTTGGAAGCGGAGGCGCCGAAGCAGGGCGGCCGAGTGGTTGCGCTGCTTGGCAACCACGAAGCCATGAACATCATGGGCGACCTGCGCTATGCCGAAGCCCAATATGCCGAGTTTGTAGACAAGTCTTCGGAAAAACGGCGCCAGACTGCCTTTGATGCCTTTATGGACTGGCAGAAGGCCCGCAACGGCTCCGGCGGACTGGGAACGAATGGACTGCAGGCCACTTCGGCGGCAGAAGCCGCCTGGAATGCCAAGCACCCGCTGGGCTACGTTGAGCAGCGCGAGGCCATGAGCCCGTCCGGAAAATACGGCCGCTGGCTGCGGGAACGCCCTGCGGTGGTGAAGATTGGCTCCACGCTCTTCGTGCACGGCGGCATCAGCCCCGACTTGAAAACCTGGAAGCCCGAGGCCATCGCCGAGCGCGTTCGCAGCGAAGTGAAAGCGTTCGACGATTTCACACAGATATTCCAACAGCAGAAAACCATCCTGAAGACCTTCGACTTGATGGAAATCGCCGCTGCCGTGCGCGCCGAACTTGATTACCGCACTGCGGAGCTGGCGCAAAAGTCGGCCAAGGCCGCCAAGAATCGCAGTGACTTCAAAGACGCAAACCTCTTCGAAACCGAGAAGCGGCGAATCCAACGGATGACCGACTTCCTCGGGTTTAACAATTGGTTCATGGTGCACTCGGCGGGGCCGCTGTGGTTCCGCGGCTACGCGGCTTGGAAAGAGGCTGAGGGCGACGCGCAGGTGACCAAGTTATTGGAGAGCTTTGGAGTTTCCCAGATCGTAGTTGGGCACACCACGCAAGCGGACGGGCGAGTCACGGCGCGCTTCGATGGCAAGGTCTTCCTGATCGATACGGGCATGCTGAGCAGCCACTACAGCGGTGGCCGCGCTTCCGCCTTGGAGATTGTGGAAGGCAAATTCACGGCCATCTATCCCGACCAGAGCATTGTCTTACTCGATCCGGCTCGCTCCACGGCACCAGCCGTTCCGGCCAGCAAAGACGAACTGGACTCCAACGAAATTCCCGGCGGCGGCTTTGATGAACAGCAACAAGCGCCCGCGCAACAACAGGCGCCTCCTCCTGCCGCGGAGGCCCCAGCGCCTGCTGTGGCTCCGGAAGCACATGTCTGGCTGGATGCCGAGGGCAAGCCGCTGCCGTTCAAAACCGATGAAGAAGTCATGGATTTCTTGCGCACCGCCAAGGTCGCCCGGATGAAAGACATTCCCACCGGCGTCGCGCATCCGCGCAAGGCCTTGCTCGAGAAAGACGGCTTGAGCGCCAACGCTAAGTTCAGCAGCATTCAACAAGAAAAGCCCGTTGCGACGATGGCCTCCGGGCAGCGAGAGCTGAACTTTCGCGACGACGCCATTTTTGACATGGCCGCCCAAGAGGTCGCTAAAATGCTGGGGATGGACAATCTGCCCCCCGTGGTACAACGCTCGGTTGGGGGCGACAAAGGCATCATGCAGATCTGGCTCGAAAATTCCATGACGGAAAAGGACCGGCTACGGGATAAGCTCCAGCCGCCAAACCCCCGCCAATGGAATAATCAGTTGCAGATCATGCGCATTTTCGACAACCTCGTGTACAACACCGACCGCAATCAGGGCAATATCCTCATCGACAAAAACTGGAAAGTCTGGCTGATTGACCACACGCGCGCCTTCCGCCAGAACGAAAACTTGCTCAATAAAGACGGAATGATGGACATCGACCGCGGCTTTTGGGAAAAGCTTCAGGCCATGAACGAGCAGACGATTAAGGATCGGCTCAAGCCCTATCTGCGACGTTTTGAGTTGGATGGTCTGATCAAACGCCGCCAGAAGATTATTGAGCACTACAAAGCGGAAATCGCCAAGCGCGGGGAAAGTGATGTGGTGCGCGACATGAAGTAAAACGGGCCCGCTGCCCGCGCGACTCCGCTCTTGCGCTGCCAGTCGGCTCCCTATAGAGTACACTCACTTCTGATGGCGCGGATGATTGAGCGGCTCCTGAATCTGCAACGCGGCGACTTGGCCCGCGGCTCCCTCCTCTTTTCGTATCTCTTCCTGGTGATGGCCAGTTATATGGAAGCGCGCATTGCCCGCGACGCGCTCTTCCTCGATCAGTTCAAAGCGATCCAGTTGCCCTATGCTGACCTGGCCATAGCTGTGTTGGTGGGATTCGTCGTCTCCGGGTACTTGCTGCTCGGACGGCGAATCAGCTTGCACAACCTCCTCGCCGGCAGCCTGTTGTTCTTTGCATTCAATTCCTTGTTGTTCTGGTATTGGGCTCACTTCCATCAATTTCCATTGCTCTACCCGATCATTTATGTGTGGGTCGGAATTGTCGGCGCGCTGGCGCCCGCGCAGGTTTGGACCTTGGCCAATTACGTCTTAACCACCCGCGAGGCCAAGCGCATTTTCGGCCTGGTCGGTAGCGGGGCCATTGCCGGTGCCATTGCTGGCGGCAAATTCTCCAACCTCATGGCATCCTGGTATGGGACGGAAAGCCTGCTGCTGGCTATCACTCTGGAATTGGCTGCTTGCGCTGTGCTGGTCGTGCTCATCTGGAAGAAGAAACTGGCTGGCGAGACGCAACAGGAAACCGAAGAAAGACGCGGTGAAATCAAGCCGCCCCCTCTGCGCGAGAGTCTCAAGCTGGTCTGGTCGTCGCCATATATCCGCTCGATTTCCACGCTCATCCTCACTGCTTCCATCGTCACCAGCATGGCGGGCTGGCAATTCAAGGCTCTCTCCAAGTTTTTTTTCCCCGGGAAAAACGAATTGGCCGCTTTTTTCGGTGATTTCTATTTTTACGCCGGCATCGCCGGACTCGTTGTGCAACTGTTGTGCACCTCGCGGCTTTTGCGCCGCTTCGGACTCGGCACTGCCCTTTTCGTGGTACCGGTGGCAATGCTTCTCGGCTCGGTGGGGGTATTGCTTTGGGGCGGGGTGACCATCTGGGCGGCCATTGCCTTGCGTTCGGGAATCAACGTTTTTCAATATTCCATCGATAAGCCGAGCGTCGAATTGCTTTATCTCCCGGTGGCCTCCAACATCAAGAACCAGGTCAAATCCTTCATCGATACCGTCGTTTGGCGGTTTGGGGACGGTCTGGCCGCGGTGGGAGTCCTTGCTTTTGCGACCACGCTGGGGTGGAGCGCATCTCTCGTCAGCTGGCCGAACCTGATCTTCATCGCTGGCTGGTTCGTGGTCGCGCACATGGCCCACCGCATGTACGTGGTCACCCTGCGCGACAGCATCCACCAACATCGTCTGGATTCCGAGCGCGCTTCCGCGCCGATCCTGGACCGCTCCACGCTGGACATCTTTGCCGATAGCCTGCGCCCCGCGGACCCCAAGGAACTGCTGTATGCGCTGAGTCTCTTCGACGTGGGCAAGCAACAAGCCGCGCATCCCGCCGTGCGCGAATTGCTCGGCCATTCGGATGCCGCGGTGCGCCGCAAAGCGCTTTCCATCCTTGCCGGGGCTGGCGACCGGACAGTTCTGCCGCAGGTGGAGAAGCTGTTGCAGGATTCCAGCCTGGAGGTGCGCACGGAAGCGCTGCTTTACCTCTGCCACCATGCCCACGTCGATCCGCTGGAGCGCATCCAGCAGTTAGGTGACTTTGAGGACTTCTCGATTCGCTCGGCGGTCGTCGCGTTCCTGGCCCGCCCGGGCGACACGCAAAACCTGGAAGCTGCGCGCATCATGCTCGATGGCATGGTCAACGAGAAGGGCGAGGAAGGGCAGCGCACGCGCCTGGAAGCGGCGCGACTAGTTGCCGTGCTGCCGGATGAATTCGAATCCCAGTTGAAGTGCCTGCTCGATGATGAAGATACCGAGGTGACCTGCCAAGCCATTCGCGCCGTGGGCCGGCTCAACAAGCGCCGCTTGGTGCTGAACCTGCTGGACCGCCTGGGCGACCAGAACTTGACCGCGGACGTGGTGGAGACGCTGGCCAAGCTCGGCGATTGCATCGTCGGCACGCTGCGGGACCACCTGGCGGACGACTCGGTGACTCTCAGGATTCGCCGCGAGATTCCCGGCGTGCTGGCGCAAATCGGCACCACCTCTGCGGAAAACGCTTTAATGGAAAACTTGCTCGGGTCCGACGCCATGCTGCGTTTCCGAATTCTCTCCGCGCTGAACAAGCTGCGCCAGGGTCATCCGGAGCTCGTCGTGGATGTGCAGATGGTGGAGACCGTGCTGGCCGCGGAAATCATGGGGCACTACCGCTCCTATCAAATTCTGGGCACCTTTGGCGGCAATCTGGAAAGCGAAGACCCCGTGGCGCGCGCCTTGCGCGAATCCATGAGCCAGGAGGTCGAGCGCATCTTCCGTTTGCTGACCCTGCTGTACCCGCAGTTCGATTTCCATAGCGCGCATGTGGGGCTGGCGTCGGGGAGCGCCGTGGTCCATTCCAACGCGCTGGAGTTTCTCGACAACGTCTTGAAACCGCAATTGCGCGCCGTGCTCGTGCCGTTGCTGGACGGCGACATCAGCGTGGAAGACCGCGTGCGTCTTGCCAACCGCATGGTCGGCGCGAAAGTGGAATCGCAGGAGGAAGCCGTGGCCGCGCTGGTGGGAAGCGACGATCCCTGGCTGAAATCCTGCGGCGCCTACGCCATCGGCACCCTCGGGCTGAAGTCCCTGGAGAAATATCTCGACGAGTGTCTGGCCCACTCTGACCCTCTGTTGCGCGAAACCGCCCGCTGGGCCAAGCTGCGCCTGGCCGGCTCCACCGAAGCTGCCGGCGCTTGACGCATTCCAAATAATTCTCACCCCCGCAAGCCGTGTAGCACGTTCCTGCGTTGACTTGTCGCTATGCACCGCCTAAGATGGCCGCGCTTGGCGGACTCGCGCTGGCGTTTAAGCGTCCTCCGCTGGCCTGGACAGTTTCTACTCGGAGGTTTTTTCGATGCGTTCCCACCGTTTGCTGCGTTTCGTTGCCGTGTTTCTACTCTGTTCGGCCTGCCTGGCCGCGCAGGAACTCCCCACGCCGGAAAAATATCTCGGCTTCCGGGTCGGCACGGACAAGAAACTCGCCCGCTGGGACCAGGTGGTGGAATACATGCGCATGGCCGAGAAGGCTTCGGATCGCGTTCGCGTCACCGACCTGGACAAATCCACCATGGGCCATCCGTTTATTCTGCTGGCCATCTCTTCGCCGAAAAATCTCGCGCGCCTCGCGGAGATCCAGGCCGACCAGCGCAAGCTGGCCTATCCCTATGCGCTCGACGAAAAATCCGCGGAGGCCATTTTCGCGAAAAATCCCGCGGTGGTGCTGATTACCATGACCATTCACTCCAGCGAAGTGGGCTCCACGCAGATGTCGCTCGAATTGGTCCACCGCCTGGCCACCGAGCGTTCGCCTTACATCGAAAACCTCCTCGACAATGTGGTGTTTCTGCTGGCGCCTTCCGTCAACCCCGACGGGCAAGTGATGATTGTGGACTGGTACAACAAAAACGTTGGCACGGACTTTGAGTTTTCGCCCATGCCGTGGCTCTACCACAAGTATGTGGGCCACGATAACAACCGCGACGCCTTCATGCTGACGCAAATCGAAACCCGCAATGTGATCCGCGTCCTTTACCGCGACTGGTTTCCGCTGATTTTTCTCGACGAGCACCAGATGGGCTCCAGCGGCGCGCGCATTTTTGTGCCCCCGTTTGTCGATCCCATTAACTTGAACCAGGACCCCCTGGTCCGCGCCGGCACGAGCTTGCTGGGGATGTACATGTTCACCGCGCTGAATGCGGTCGGGTACGAAGGCGTGGAGTACGGCCGCGGCTACCCGTGGTGGTATCAGGGGCCGGCGAAGAATGGCGCGTGGTGGCACAACATGGTCGGCCTGCTGACGGAAGTTGCCAGCGCGCGCCTCGCCAGTCCCGTCGAGCAACAGCGCGCGCAGCTTTACGCGCCGCCGCGTCCCGCGACGCCGGCCGGCGAAGGCGGCCCGGGTGGTGGCGGCGCAGACCCGCGCCGGCCGCTTCCGCCTCCTAACGACACCTGGGCGCGCACAAACTATCCCAAGCCGTGGCTGGGCGGCACGTGGCGCCTGCGCGACATCGTGGACTACGAACTGGTCATCACCTACGCGCTGCTCGATGGCGCGGCGGCCAACCGCGTCATGTTCCAGCGCAATTTCTACAACATGAATCGCAAAGCCATCGAGACAGGCCGCAAGGGCGACCCGTTCGCTTACGTTATTTCGCCCTATCAGCATGATGCCGGCGCAACTTGGAAACTATTGGAAGTTCTCGACCTGACCGGCATCGAGATTTACCGCTCGAAGGACGCGTTCGAAGCGGACGGCAAAAAGTATCCCGCAGGCAGCTACGTGATTCCCATGGCGCAGCCGTTCCGCGGCTACGCAAAGGATATTCTCGAGCCGCAGAAATATCCGATGAGGCCGGTGGCTCCTGGCCAGGCACCCGAGCGTCCCTACGACGTCACCGGCTGGACGCTCCCGCTGCAGATGGGCGTGGACGCAATCAAAGTGGACAAGCCATTTGATGCGGCCCTGGAAAAGCTCTCCACCATCGAAAAGCCGAAGGGGGACTTGGTGGCCGCCAAGAAAGGCGGCGCCCCGGCGTTTGTCGTCGCGCCCGGCGGCAACAACTCCGCGCTGCTGGCCAATCGCCTGTTGAAAGCGGGCAACGACATTTCCTGGGCCACGGAATTCGTGCAGGCCAGCTCGCGCGGATGGCGCTATCCGCCCGGCAGCCTGATTGTGCGCAGCGTCCCCTTCGAGAAGCTCCGCCCGATGGTGGAAGAACTCGGGCTCACCGGCGAACAACTGATGCCCGCGGATGAAACGCCGATGCGTGCGGTGCTTCAGCGCTTGCGCGCGCCGCGCATCGGCCTCTATCAGCCGTGGGTGGCCAACATGGACGAAGGCTGGACGCGCTGGCTGCTGGAAAAGTACGAATTCCCCTACACCTCCTTGCACAACGAAGAAATTCGCGCCGGCAAGCTGAATGAAAAATACGACGTAATCGTATTCGCCAGCCAGTCCAAAAACGGCATACTGAACGGCAACCGCAACGAGTGGGTGCGACCGGAATACCGCGGCGGGCTGGGCGACGACGGGAGCAAGGCGATTGAGAACTTTGTCCGCGCCGGCGGCACGCTCGTCGCGCTCGACGACGCGTCCGATTTTGCCATCGACACCCTGGGGTTGCCCGTGCGCAACACGCTGCGCGGCGTGACCTCCGACAAATTCTATTGCCCCGGCGCTATCTTGCAAATCTACGTGGATAACCGCAACCCGGTGGCTTACGGCATCCCCGCAAAAACTTCCGCTTACTTCCTGAACAGCCCTGCATTTGAAATCACCGCGCCGTTTACAGAAAACAACGCGCGCGCCGTGGCCAAGTATCCGTCCACGAACCCGCTGCAAAGCGGCTGGATCGGCGGCCCGGAATATCTGTACGACAAAGTCGCCGCGGCGGAAGTCAGCGTGGGCAAGGGAAGGGTAGTATTGCTCGGCTTCCGCGCGCAGTTCCGCGCCCAGCCCCACGCTACTTTCAAAATGCTCTTCAACTCGCTGCACTGGTCCGCAGCAACGAAATAATGTAGGGGCGGGCCTGTGTGCCCTCCCTTTTGTTTTGTGGTTGGCCGCTTCCACGTTTTGATTTTATCCGCGTTTATCTGCGTGCATCTGCGGTTACAAATTCATTCTCCAAATCCGCATTCGCGCCACAGCTTTCCCCACTCCCACATCCCGAATCCCGCCATTTTGGGCAGCGGGTGTCCCACTTGCCGGGCGAGCATGCAGATTTGTCCGCGGTGGTGCGCTTCGTGCGCGATCATGTAGCCAAATGCGCCGGCCACATCGGGACGGAAATTCTTCACGCGACCTTCCGGATGCTGGAGTCCCGCCTCGAGCAGTTTGCCCATGGCTTCGGCGCTTTTCGCCAGTGCGGCCATGGCCTGCTTTTTCGTGCATTTGTCCCGGTCCAGTTTTTCCGGAATCTTGCTGCCCTTGGCGGACACCACCAGCCAAATGTGCCGCACGTTGTGAATGTGCGCGGCAATCGCCGCGATGGGACGCCCCTTGCCGTCAGGTGGTTCCGCGCGCCACGCCTCGTCGGACAAATTTTCCAGCAGATACTGGTTCATTCTCTCATTCACCGTATACGCTTCCAGTAGCGCTTGCGAGAGCACGAATTCACGCTTCGGCGCGGGCTTGGCCATTGCTCCTCCTTTGGACGATGCGCGTGATTCTACTGTCGAGCGGGCACAATGGGAACGGCAAACGTTTAGCGTGTAGCGGCAACCTGCGTCCGCCCGTGGCGGACGCAGGTTGCCATTTTTGACTTGACCAATTCTTGTAGCTAAGTATTCCTGCCCCTTGCGATTTCCCGAACATTTCCCTTGACAATGTATTTCCTATTAGATATTATGTGTACGCCTGCTGTTGCTTTTGGCTGTTGCCCTCGCCCAGGTTGCCGAGGACCCTTTATCTCAGCCGCGGCACAAATCCATACAGGCCGCTGCCGGACTCTGTCCGGCGGCAAAGTCAATCGCTCTTGCATCTTGTTCGCTGCCAACGACTTGCCCGTTTGATTCCTTTTGAATCAAATCCCGTAAGTCCCTGTTTTGCAGCGGCTTGCCGCAATCGATTGATCCCGGGGGTACCCCATGTCGCAACGCTGCACGCACAGGCATCCGGATGGCTCTTTCTGTAAACGCTGGGCCACTCGCGGCAGCCTCTTTTGCTACCGCCACCAACCGCCACCTGAAAAATCGGTCGAGGAGGAAGACGCCAATCTCTCTCCTCTCGACCGCCTCAACACCCACGACGACCTCTTCGACGTCGTGCGCGAATCTCTCAACGCCATCCGCACCGGCCGCCTTTCTCCGGGACGCGCCTATGCTACCGGCTATTTCATTGACCTCTGGCTGCGTGTCCGCGACCGCATGGAGAAAGCCGGCCCCGAAACCAAAAAGTTCCAGAAGCGCCGCCGCATGTCCGACGCCGTCGAACAGGCCACCTTCGACATGGTCGCGGAAAAAGTCGTCCAGGTCATCACCGGCAGGAGCATCGAGCAAATCGAGCGCGAGGGTGGCCAGGTGACACGGCCGGGCGAGCCTCATTGGACTCAGCGTCCCCTTTCCATCATCGACGAGATGCTTGGCGTTCGGGCTGCGGAAGCAGAACAATCACAACGGCAACCTGCGCCAATCGCCCCCGCGCTCGTAGCGCCTCGTGCCGGTTCCTGCGAGCCTGACGCACAATCCTTCGTTCCGAAAAATTGGGGCCGCGAAGCAGAAGAAAAGAAATAAGGAGAGCTTGTCGCATGATCGAACTTTCGTCGAAGAAAAAAGTGGCAACCTGCGCAAGCGTGCGCAGGTTGCCGGAACATAGACGCGCGCAGCCAGGAGTGGCTGCGCTACGGCACTACCACCTGCGGGCCGACACCTATATAATCCCCGCGAGCGATGCGCGTAGTTCTGAAAAATTTCGCGGGGGCCCTGCGGCGCGTATTTCCTGCGGCGATGACCGACGCGCAGGCCATCGCGCTATGCATGTTTCTGGCATTTTTTCCGGTTCTACTGTTTCTGATTGGGCTGCTCGCGCTCTCAAAAAACCTGAGCCAGGTGGTGCAGAATTTTTTCACCGACCTGGGTCTGGTGCTTCCCCTCGGGAGCAAGCGCATGGTGTTGGACTTCCTGGCGGTGCAGGGGCAGGAGGGCACGCCTCGAACCTGGATTCTGCTGGGCCTCGGCGGCACTCTGCTGGGCGGCTCGCAGGTGATGGGCGGCTTCATACAGGCTTTCCGCGGCCTCTATGGCGACAAGAAGCGCCAGCGCTACTGGCGCAACCAGTTGCGCGCGCTGCTGCTGCTCATCGTCACCATCGGGCCGCTGCTGGCGGCCATCATCCTCACCGTTTTCAGCCGCCAACTGCGCACCTGGATGATTATCCATTTTGGATTGCCGCAGCTATTCAACGGCATCTGGGCGGTGGTGTATGTGGGGATGGCCCTGGTATTTGCCGTGCTCGTGCTCTCGTTGCTGTACCACGTGGGCCGCGCCGAAGGCCGCAATTGGAACGATGTGCTTCCCGGCGCGGTGGTGGCCACGGTGCTCTGGTGGGTGGTGAACTCGGCCTTCGGCTTTTACGTGCGTCACGTGCCGTACAGCGTTGTGTACGGAGGCCTGGCGGCGACCATCGGCATGCTGGTGTGGCTGAACCTGTGCGCGCTGGTGGTGCTGCTGGGCGCTGCCTACAACGCGGAGGCTCTGTCGCGGCGCCGTTGAGGCTCTGCGCGTTGCCCGGCTTTACTTTGTTAACTCATGCAGCGTTTTGCGCGAGCCGTCTGATCCGTGATTCACAAAGTACTATTTACTTTTTTCGCGTTTCGGCTAATCGTGTGGGGAGTTGAAGAGGTAAAATTTGTGGGGGCCAGCAGCGATCTGCAAGTAGAATGCTACGCGGGCTACCGGGCCGATGAGCGCCCGCTGCGATTTCTGCTGCGCGGGCGGCCCTACCAGGTGGAACTCGTCGAGGACCGGTGGTATTCTCCGGGTGCTGTTTACTTTCGCGTGCTGGCGGACGACGGCAATTATTACGTCCTGCACCACGATGAACCGCAGGATGCCTGGACGCTGGATGCCTTTCGCGCCGCACAACGAGGTGCCGCATGAAGACTGATAACCGGCTGTATGATCGCTTGTACCTCACCGAATCGAAATATCTGAAATGTGAAGGGGTGGGGTTTGCGTTTGGAGCGCGGATTTCGGTGGTGGGCCTCGGCGGCATCTTCATGCTGACCGACAAATCCTACCCCATGGGCACCGTGCTCGCCCTGCGCATACTCGCCGGTACGGAAGTCGTGGAGGCGGACGGCATCGTCCGCGACGTGGAGCCCGAGGGATTCGGAGTGGAATGGGTGAAGCTGCGAGGCAACAACGAAGACGCACTCAAGCGCATCCTGGACCGCTTGCGCGGCTGAAGGCTAAGATTTTTTCCCGTTGCTGCCAAGCGTCTCGACCATTAAATTTTTCAGGACAAACCAGCAGTTCGCTGGCCGCTCGGAAAGCCGCCGCATAAAATAAGGACACCATTCGGTTCCGTAAGGAACGTAGATGCGCAACGGATGACCTTGCCCGCGAATTTCCTGCTGCAGGTCGCGCCGGATTCCGTAGATCATCTGGAACTCATATTGGTCCTGCGCCACGCTGCGTTCGGCGATGCGCTTGCGCGCGTGGTCCAGCATGGCGGCGTCGTGGGTGGCGATCGCAGCCACGAAGCGGCCGTCGAGCAGCTTGTCCACCAAGCGGCAGTAGTTCGCGTCCACATCCTGCTTCTTTTGAAACGCGATGCTCTTGGGCTCGCGGTACGCGCCCTTCACCAGCCGAATTTTCGGATGCAGCGGCGCCAGGCGCTCGAGGTCCTTCTCCGTGCGGTAGAGATATGCCTGGATGGCCATCGCGGCGTTCTCGCGCTTTCGCCGTACGGCTTCGAAAATGTCCAGCGTCACGTCCGTGTATGGCGAGCCTTCCATATCGATTTCGATATCGCGGCGCAGCTCCGCGGCCGTGGCCAGGATCTCTTCGGTCAGTTTCTGGCACAGCTCGCGCCCGCCCGGCTTCACGTCGAGTCCCAGTTGCGTGAGCTTGATGGAGATGTTGCCGTCGATGGAGCAGCGGTCGAGTTCGCGCACCATCGCGACGTAACCGTCTTTTACCTTGGTGGCTTCCTCGATGGTGGTGACGTTTTCGCCCAGGTGGTTCAGGCTGATGCGGCGGCTCTCCCGGTTCAGCTCCTGGCAAGCGCGGATGGCGTCCTCGAGTTGCTGGCCGGCGATGAAGCGCAGCGCGAAACCGTGCTTGATGCCGCGCCGCGCGATGGCGTCGGTTACATTTTTCTTGGTGGACAGCCAAAAAATAAAATCGCGAACAATCATTTTGATTTCACCATCCGCGCCGCTGAATTAGACCCAAAAGCGACGGCGCGCAATCGAATGCCTACTTGCGCTGTTCCAGCTTGACCTTCACCGTCATTTTTTCTTTTCCGCGCATGACGGTTACGCTGACTTCTTCTCCCGGCTTGTGCGCACGCAGAGCGTAGGTGAAGTCGTAGAGATTTTTAATTTCCTTGCCGGCAAATTCCACAAGCAAATCGCCCGCCTTGAGGCCGGCCTTGGCCGCCGGGCTGCCGTCGCGCACATCGGCGAATTTCACGCCCACCACTTCTTCGCCCATGTCCGGGATGGAGCCGAAGTAGGCGCCGTAGCCTGCTCCGCCGCCACCGGCCGCCGGCTGCGCTTCCTGCACGCGCACAAACTGCGGGCGCGCATCCTGCGAGGACAACGTCAGCGCCGCCTGCATGGCCAGGTCGCCCACGCGCGCGGCGTCGGCGGCCAGAATTTTATCGGGAGTATCCGAGGGCTTGTGGTAATCGGCGTGCAATCCGGAGAAGAAAAACAGCACAGGAACATTCTTCACGTAAAACGAAATGTGATCACTGCTGCCGCCGAAGGCCCCCGCGGTGGTGGAAACATTCAAGCCCGTGCGGTTGGCTTTTTCCACGAGTTCCTTGAAACCAGGCGAGCTGCCGATGCCGCCGATGATCAGCTTGCCGTCTTTCGGACGGCCCACCATATCGAGATTAATCATCGCGGTGGTTTTCTCCAGCGGCCATTCCGGATTTTTCGTGTAGTAGGCGGAACCCAGCAGCCCCAACTCCTCGCCGGAAAACGCGAGAAAAACGATGCTGCGCCGCAGGTCGCGCTTGCGTTCTCCGAGCGCGCGCGCTAATTCGAGCAGTACTGAAGTTCCCGAGGCATTGTCGTCCGCGCCGGCATGCACTTTTCCGGCTTGCGAGGGCGCCAGGGAATTTCGTTCGCCCAATCCGAGGTGGTCGTAGTGCGCGCCGATGACCACGGCCTCCGCGGCCAAATTCGCGTCGCGCCCGCGCAGCACGCCCACCACGTTTTGCGTTTCCGCGGTGATGCGCCGCACGTCCACGCGCAAGTCGAGCCGCGCGTCCGGCACGTAGTACGACTGCGACGCCAGCTTGTCGTCAATGTCCTTTTGGAGTTGCGCCAGCGACTTGCCGGAGGGCGCGAGCCATTTATCCACTACCTCGCGCTTGGCCTGCACCAGCAGGATGCCGGCGTTGTCCGGCCCTGTGAGCGAGCCGAATTTCATCAAGAAATCTTCCTCGCCCTGGCCCGGCAGGTCGTTCACCAGCACCATCACTTTGGCGCCGTGGTTGCGCGCGTTGATGGCTTTGTTGACGATCTGCGAATGTTGCGTAGGCACCTTGCCGTCGAACTTGCTCTTCTCGTCGTCCTTTTGTGGTTCCTGCCGCATCACGATGACGGCTTTGCCGGTCATGTCCATGTGCAGGTAGTCGTCATACTGGTATTCCGGCGCGGTGATGCCGAAGCCCGCGAAGGCCAGCGACGCAGCGGCCTCGCCCGAGTCGGAGAAATTGAGCGGCTGCCAGTCGGTGCTCACCTTAAACGCCAGTTTTTCCTCGCCGCGCACCAACGTGGCCGAATTCTGCTTGCCCAGCTCAGCACCCACGGTCACGCGGAATTTCTGAAAATAGGATTTCCCGGCGAGCGGCTCCAGGCCGTTGCGCTTGAATTCGGCTGCAATGTACTTGGACGCTTTGTTGAGTTCCGGCGTGCCGGTGCCGCGTCCCTTCATTGCCGGGCTGGCGAGATACTCCACGTGCGCCTTGATGCGCTCGGGCGCGATGGCCGTCTGTTGCTGGGCTGCCCATAAGCCGGCGGACACCGCCAGCAGGGCAAATAAGGTCAGTACACGATGTTTGCGGTTCAAGATCAGTCTCCTCGGTACAACACGGCGGGCGCATTCATTTATACGGCATCACTCCTGCGCGGTCAAATGCGTTCGACCGCGACGTATGCGGTCAAATCCCGGCGCTTCCACTTCCGGCACAACTTTTCCGCTTTTTCGGGGTTAGAATGATTCGAAGGTGTACATTTAGCGCTCTCGGGATGAGCAAGTCCGCATCGTCGGACAACAGGAGCATTCCGTCATGGCCAGACCTATCGGCTTGAGCACAGGTTTTTCCAGCCGGAAAAATCCCGCCGCCAATGGATTTCTTGCCGCGCTGCTGGGGATTTCTCTCACTTTTGCCACGCCGTTCCTGGCCGCCGATCAAAAAAGCAGAGCGGCGGAAAAGGGCAAGACCGCCGAGCCGGCCCACAATCTCTCCACGGCGTTCAAAGGCAAGCTGCCTATCACGGATTTAAGCGAGGAAGAGGCGGTGATTCATGCGCTGAACCGACTGGCCTTCGGCCCGCGCCCGGGGGATGTAGAACGCATCCGCGCGATGGGCCTGGAGAAATGGATTCAGCAGCAGCTCAAGCCGGAAACGATTGACGATTCCGCGGTGGCGAAGCGCCTGGAGCAATACTCCACGCTGGCCAAATCCACGTCGCAGCTCATGGACGAATTTCCCAACCCGGCCCAGGAAGCGGCCCGGCGCGGCATGACGCCGGAGGAATATCGCAAACAGTTGCAGGAGAAGCAGCGCGAGCAGACTCGCCAGGCGATGCTGCAGAATCCGGAACTGGCCGCGGAAGCGCGCCGCGCGCGGCAGGGCGGAGGAGACAACCCCAACGCGCAGGCCCTGCGCATGGAACTGGTCAACGACAAGTCGCCGCGCCGCGTGGTCGGAGAACTTTCCGCTGCCAAGCTTACCCGCGCCATTTACAGCGAACGCCAATTGCAGGAAGTGATGTCCGACTTCTGGTTCAACCACTTCAACGTGTTTGCGCAAAAGGGCCCGGTGAATTTCATGCTGCCGGCGTACGAGCGCGACATTATCCGCAAAAATGCCATGGGCAAATTCGGCGACATTCTTAGCGCCACCGCGAAAAGCCCGGCGATGCTCTTCTATCTCGACAACTGGCAGAGCGCCGACCCCGAGGCCTTCGCGAAACTCGAAAAACAATTGCTGCAGCGCCGGCAGCAATTTCTCTCGCGCTTTGGTGGCATGGACCCGCGCATGGCGACAGAGCTCTATCGGCGCGGACGCCTGGGCCAGCGCGGCGGCGTTGCCACCATGCCCGATCCGAACGCTCCGGGACGGCGTATCGACTTGCCGAACCAGCAGCAACAGCAGCGCCAGCGCCGCGGCTTGAATGAAAATTACGCTCGCGAGCTCATGGAACTGCACACGCTCGGCGTGGACAACGGCTACACGCAACAGGACGTCATCGAAGTCGCCCGCGCATTCACCGGCTGGACACTGACCGCGCCGCGCCGCGACCCTGTATTCAACTTCGAAGGACGCATCCATGCCGGCGGGCCGTTCACTGTGCTGGGCCATAAGATTGACGGCGGCGGGATGAAGGCCGGCGAGCAGGTGTTGGAGATGCTGGTCGCGAATGCCAACACCGCGAAGTTTATTTCCACCAAATTGGCGCGGCGTTTTGTCAGCGATGCGCCGCCGCCGGCGCTGGTGGAGCGCATGGCCAAGGAATTCCTTGAGACGCACGGCAACATCCCCGCGGTGCTGGAAGCGATGATTTATTCGCCGGAGTTCTGGTCGCGGGACACGTATCGCGCCAAAATCAAAAAGCCGTTCGAGTTGGTGGCCAGCGCGGCACGCGCCCTCGGGGCGGACGTCAGCGCGCCCATCGCCCTGGTGCTGTGGACCGGGCGCATCGGCGAGCCGCTCTATCTTTGCCAGCCGCCGACTGGCTATTCCGACAAGGCCGAAAATTGGGTAAATACCGGCGCGCTGCTGAACCGCCTGAATTACGCTATGGAGCTTTCCGCCAATCGTATGCGCGGTGCGCGCGTAGAAATCGCGGCGCTGCTCGGCGCCGAAAATGCAGCGGACTCGAAGCTGGCACTTGATCGCGCCATCCAGATTTTCTTAGCCGGGCAAGTGTCTACACAAACGCGCGCCACACTGGAAAAGCAGTTGACCGACCCGCAAGTGCTGCGGGCTGCGCTGGACGATTCGATGACGTCCGTGGACGCCGGCATCATCGCGGGACTGGTTCTCGGCTCGCCGGAATTTCAGCGCAGGTAGTCGGGAGGACGAAATGAACATCACTCGCCGCTATTTTGTGAAGTCTTCAGGCGTCGCCATGGTGGGTCTCTCCGCGATGCCGGCGTTCCTGACGCGCGCGGTGCTGGCCTCACCTCATCCCGCAGGCGCGAACCGAAAGATTCTTGTGGTGCTTTTCCAGCGCGGTGCGATGGACGGCCTGAACGCAGTGATTCCTTACGGCGAGCCGGACTACTACCGCCTGCGCCCGAGCATTGCCGTGCCGCAGCCGCGAAGCGCCAACCAGCAGACCGCCGTGGACCTCGACGGATTTTTCGGGCTGCATCCGAGCCTTGCGCCGCTCGAGCCGCTGTTCAAGCAGAAGCAATTGGCGATTGTGCACGCTGCCGGCTCGCCCGATACTACGCGTTCGCACTTCGATGCGCAGGACTACATGGAATCGGGCACGCCCGGCCGCAAGAGCACCGAAGACGGCTGGTTGAACCGCGCGCTGCAAATGGAAAAAGTGGAAGCGGCCACGCCGTTCCGCGCCGTGGCCATGGGCACGAATCTTCCGCGCGCGCTGAAAGGCATTGCGCCCGCCGTCGCGCTGCCCGACGTGCGCCAGTTCCAGATGATGGCCGCGTCGCCGGTGGTCGAAGGCGGCTTTGAAGCGGTGTACGCGCAAACAGTGGACCAGGCGCTGCGCGGCACGGGCACGGAAACGTTTGAAGCGATTGACATGCTGCGCAAGGCCAACCCGCAGCGCTTTCGGCCGGAAAACGGCGCGCAGTATCCTCCGGGCCGCTTCGGCCAGAGCTTGCTGCAAGTGGCGCAACTCATCAAATCCAACATCGGGCTGGAAGTTGCGTTCCTCGATAGCGGCGGCTGGGACAACCACGTCAACGAAGGCGGCGTACAAGGGCAGCTTTCCAACTTGCTGCGCGATCTCGGGCAGGGACTCGCCGCGTTCCACCGCGACCTCGGCGACCGCATGGCGGACATCGTGCTTGTAACCATGTCGGAGTTCGGACGCACCGCGGCGGAAAACGGCAACCGCGGCACCGACCACGGCCACGCGAATTGCATGTTCCTGCTGGGGGGAGATTTGTACGGAGGCAAAGTGCATGGCAAATGGCCCGGCCTAAGCAGAGGACAACTCTACGAAGGCCGCGACCTGGCGATGACCACCGACTTCCGTACCGTGCTGTGCGAGTTGCTCGCGCGGCACATGGGCAATGCCGCGCTCTCCACGGTGTTTCCTGGATTCGCGGTCAACTCGAAAGAGTTTCTTGGCGTGCTGAAGGCGTAGCGGCGGATTTCGCCGCCGCTTTTCGCCGCAACAAGAATGCCGCCGCGATCGGTCCGCTCACGAGGAAAACCGGTCCCCAAAGCAAACCCACTGGGTCGCTATTAATCAGCAACCACGCAAATAGCAATGACGGGACAAGCACTACAGCCGCCACGCCGGCGTTGCCGCCGGGAATGCGAAATCCGCGCGGCATTTCCGGACGCGTTCGCCGCAAGCGCCAAACCGACAGCAGCGTGAGCACCGACGTGGCCACGCGCAGCCACATGTAAACCGCAATCAGCTTGGGCACGCTGAAGACGGCCAGCGCGGCGCAAATGAGCGACGTCAGAACAATGGCCTGCACCGGCGTGCGATAGCTCGCGTTGAGCTTCGTAAATGACGAATGGAAGTAGCCGTCCTCTGCCATGGTGAAGGGCAGTCGCGTGGAGCTGAGCAGCGTGCTCTGCAAACCGAGCAGGACGGAAATCATGGCCGCGCCGAACATTCCCCACGCAAGCGGCTCTCCGCCGATGTTGCGCGCTACGGTGACCAGATAGCCCGTGGTCCAATTCTGCCAGTCCGCGCCTGCACCGATGCCCGCGGCAATGGGCAGAAAAAATGTGACCATGGCCAGCGGCACCATGATGGCCAGTCCGCGCGGAAAATTTCGCTCCGGCTTTTCCACTTCCTCGATGTTCGTGGAAAGTTGCTCGTAACCGGAATAGAGCCACAGCGCAAGCGCCAGCCCCACGCCATACACTTCGCGCCACGGCTTGCCCGGCGGCACCAGCGGCACAAACGGATTCACCTGCGTTTTTGCGAAGGCCATCGCCGTGAAAATGGCGACGGGGATAAGCACGGTCAGGAGCATCACTACACTCGATTCGCCGACCACGTCGATGCCGCGAACGTTGACCCACGCGACGAGCAAGAGAAAAAACAGCGCGGCCAACCAGTGACGCCAGCCGCCGTGAAGGGAAGGGAAGAGCTGCGCGGTGTAGTCGGCGAGCACCACGGCGTAGGCGCCGTTCATCAGAAACGTGCCGGTCCAGTTCCACCAGCCGCACTGGAAGCCCCAGAAATCGCCGAAGGCGGCGCGCGTCCAGCGATAGAAGCCGCCTTGCACAGGCATGGCCGTGGCCATCTCCGACGTAGCCAGCGACATCGGCAAGCTGAAGAGCCACGGCACCACCAGCAGAAAGATGAGCGACATCCCCGGCCCGGAGGTCGAAATCATTTCTTCGAAGCCAAAGGGCCCTGCCGCGCAATAGGCATACAGCACGGCCACAAAACCGCCGAGTCGCAGCTTCTTGAATCGGGAACCGTTTGCAGAGTGGGGAAGTGCGCTCGGAAGCGAGGCGCTGCCTGTGGTCATCACAAAGTTCTATCCAGCACCATCGCTCGCGCGGCTGTGCTGATTAAACCGCGCAGCGGCGGCCGCCGCGTCAGTCTCCGTGCGCGCGCGCCGCGGCTTTCTCGGAGGTTTGAATGCGCATGCCGTAGAACGAGCGGTACACGAATGTAAACGACACTACGAAGAATGCAGCCGAAAGCCAATGCGTGAGTGTCGTTCCCTGTTGGCTCGTCAGACTGACCGCCAGTTCCACGGCCAACAGGCCAAAAAGCGTGGTGAACTTAATCACGGGATTGAGCGCCACTGAAGAAGTGTCCTTGAAGGGATCGCCCACCGTGTCGCAAATCACGGTCGCGGCGTGCAGGTCGGTGCCCTTCTGCTTCATCTCGACTTCGACGATTTTCTTGGCGTTGTCCCATGCGGCGCCGGCGTTGGCCATGAAGATGGCCTGGTAGAGGCCGAAGGTGGCGATGGAAATCAAGTAGCCGATAAAAAAGAAAGGCTCGAGGAATGCAAAGGAGAGTGTGGCAAAAAATACGGCGATGAAAATATTCAGCATGCCCTTTTGCGCATACTGGGTGCATATCTCGACTACTTTCTTGCTGTCGTGGACGGACGCCCTCTCCGCGCTTTCCAGCTTGATGTTGGCCTTGATGAACTCCACGGCGCGGTGCGCGCCGGTAGTCACCGCCTGGGTGGACGCGCCAGTGAACCAGTAAATCATCGCGCCGCCGGTGATGAAGCCGAGCACGAAGGGCGCGTGCAGCAGCGAAATCTTGTCCACGTTGAGCGTCAGCCCCTCGGTGAGCAGCATGATGATGGAGAAGATCATCGTCGTGGCGCCTACGACTGCGGTGCCGATGAGCACGGGCTTGGCCGTGGCTTTAAACGTGTTGCCCGCGCCGTCGTTGGCTTCCAGCATATCCTTGGCGCGCTCGAAGTTTACATCCATGCCGAAATCTTTCTTGAGCTCCTGCTTAATATTTGGAAGCTGCTCGATCATGGAAAGCTCATAAACGGATTGTGCGTTGTCCGTGACCGGGCCATAGGAGTCCACGGCGATCGTCACGGGTCCCATGCCGAGGAACCCAAACGCCACCAGACCAAAGGCAAATACCGCTTCGGCCACCATCAAACTGCCGAGCCCCATAGTGCTCATCAGATAACTGATGCCCATCAGCGCGACCATGGCCAGGCCCAGGTAGTACGCCGAAAAATTTCCGGCAACAAACCCGGAGAGAATTCCCAGTGAAGCACCGCCTTCTTCCGCCGAGGTGACCACTTCCTTGACGTGCCGCGACTCCGTGGAGGTGAACACTTTTACGAGTTCCGGAATCACGGCGCCGGCCAGCGTGCCGCAGGAGATGATGGTCGCCAGCTTCCACCATTGCGATGCGTCGCCGCCGAGAGCCGGAATAATCTGCGCGGAGACTATGTAGGTCAGCGCGATAGAAACGATGGAGGTGATCCAGACCAGCGAGGTGAGCGGTGCTTCGAAATTGAAGCGATCGGAGTTTCCATATTTCGCTTTGGCGATGGCGCCGTTGATGAAATAGGCAGCGGCGCTAGCCACCAGCATCACGATGCGCATGACGAAAATCCACACCAGCAATTGCACTTGTACCGTCGGCTCTTTCACGCCGAGCAGGATGAACGAAATCAACGCCACGCCGGTGACGCCGTAGGTCTCAAAGCCGTCGGCGCTGGGGCCCACCGAATCGCCCGCGTTGTCGCCCGTGCAGTCGGCAATCACGCCCGGGTTACGCGCGTCGTCTTCCTTGATCTTGAAGACGATTTTCATCAGGTCGGAGCCGATGTCCGCGATCTTCGTAAAAATTCCGCCGGCGATGCGCAGCACCGCGGCGCCCAGCGATTCGCCGATGGCAAAGCCGATGAAGCAGGGCCCTGCATAGTCGCCGGGGATGTACAGCAGGATGACCAGCATCATCAGGAGTTCCACGCTGATCAACATCATGCCGATACTCATGCCCGCTTCGAGGGGGATGTGCGAGATGGGATACGGTTTGCCGCGCAGCCCGGCGAAAGCAGTGCGCGAATTGGCAAATGTATTTACGCGGATGCCGAACCAGGCTACGCCGTAACTTCCGCCCATTCCCACCAGGCTGAAGAGCAGAATGATGGCCACGCGGACGAGTTCAAACTTCAGCAGCACGCCGTAGTAGAGAATGATGATGACGGCGATGAAAACTTCAAGCAGGAGGAGAAATTTTCCCTGGGTAATCAGATAGGTCTTGCAGGTTTCGTAGATGAGCTCGGAGATCTCCCGCATGGCGCGATGCACGGGAAGGTTCTTCAGGCGCGTGTAAATGACCATGCCGAAGGCCAGGCCGAACACGCAGAAGAGCAGTCCGAACGTCAGCAGCTTGTGGCCGTCCACTCCCATGAACTGGACTTGCGAAAGGTCGGGGAGTTTCAGGCTGGCTTCGCCGCCATGGCTCTGCGGCCCGGCGAGAGCCGGCGAAGCGCACAGCAGCGACAGTGCCGCCGCGGCGCATGTTTTCAGGCATCGTAGTGCGAATACTCGAAGATTTGCCGCTGACATCAGTCCTCCGATGGAATGAATCCTTATGGCACCCAACAGTAGGGCAAACGAGTGACGCGCAAAGCGTTCATTGTAGGGGGTAGCGCGCAAATCCGTCAAGGATAGCGGCGCAACTCTGCTACAATTCTTTTTCTTGAAATGAGGCCGTCGCCCGCACAATGAACCTCGACAAACTCCCCGCCTGGGCGAAGCAACTCGTTCTCCTCCTGCAGTCCATGGGCGGCATGGGACTATTCTTGGCCGCTTTTTTGGACTCTTCCATCCTTCCGTTGCCGGTCATTAACGATTTCCTTGTAATCAGCTACTCGGCTCGCGCACCCGAGCGCATGCCCTATTACGCTCTCATGGCCACGCTCGGTTCGCTGGCCGGGAGTTTCTTTCTCTATTTCCTGGCGAAGAAGGGCGGGGAACTGATGTTTCGCAAAGCCGCCGGCCACCGCGCCGAGCGCATCCGCGACTGGGTGAACCGGAACGATTTTCTCAGCATTGCCATTCCGTCGATTCTTCCGCCGCCGATGCCCTTCAAGGCCTTTGTGATTGCCGCCGGCGTATTTCAGATGAACCGGCGCACGTTTGTGCTGGCGCTGGTGCTGGGCCGCGGCTTCCGGTACTTCGCAGAGGGCATTCTGGCGGTGCGCTATGGGGACCAGGCCTTCGACTGGTTAAAGCACCACCCTGTGGAATTCACGCTGATCTTACTGGGGCTGGTGGGGGCGAGCTGGCTGGTGACGCGCTTTGCGTTTCGTCGTGCGCCTCCGCGGTCCTGACCGCCGCAGGTTACCGCGTGTTCAACCTTCCGTGTGGCACTGTGCTGATCAATTCTTTCAGTACGTGCATTTCCTCATCCAGTTCCACGATGGCCATGAATCCGCCCCAGCGTGTGGTATCGCTGGAAAACCGCAGGTCGTGCAGTTCCACGCGGTAGCCATCCTTGGTGCGCACCACGCGCGCGAGGGGAAACCTCGCGGAGGCGATGAATTCCGCGAAGGTGCGCGTTTGCCGGGCGGCTTCCAGCATCGGGGAAGGCTCCGGCTTGTAATTGGTCACGCTGTGATCGGGATCGAATGTGCTTCCGGGGCCCAGCCGCACTTCCAGTTCTTCCATGGTGTTTTCCGTTTCCACGATTCCGCGCCACGCAAAAGGCGACACGTAGGATGGAAACGCTCCCACGTCCAAAGGCGCCTCGCCGTGGTACAGCCGCGCGGAGAGAACCTGCTCCGCGCGATGTTGCAGCACAAATCTTCCGGTGGCATAGAAGGCCAGCAGCGCCAGGGCCACGACCGCTCCGCGCTGGCCGCCGCGCCGCGCCGGACGCGCGCCAATCTCCTCGCTCACCAGACGAAAGAGCCCCGGCAGCAGCATTCCGAGCAGCAGAATCGCGAGCACGGCAATATCCACCGTATCGATGATGTTCCACGCCACCCATGTGTCGCTGAATGGCCAGTAAAGCCGCAGGCCGTAGCGGTTGGGCAAATCCAGAAGCAAATGACTTCCCGTACCGATGCCGCAGACGGCGAACGCGCGCCAGAAGCGCACCGGCGCGGTCGGGTGCTTGCGTCCAAACCACCAGAAAACCGCGGCCACCAGCACAGCCAGAATCGCCGCACCGGCCAGCGAATGCGTGATGGCGCGGCGGTAATGGAACATCGCGGGCACGCCAATGAAATACGTGATCCAATCCACGTCCGGGGCGTACCCGGCCACAAGGAGCATGGGTGTGGCCATGCGCGTCACTTTGTTCAGCCCCCCGCGCCCCATCGCGATGGATGTCAGCCCGTGTGTTAACGGCTCCACGCTATTCCCCTTTGCCGCTTTGATCTTTCAATTCTTGCTAGGCACCACCAGCGTCAACGCGTCCTGCACAATCTGAAATTCGACCGGCAGCTTTCCAATCGGCTCTCCATCCACCTGGGCCCAGATGTCCTCGCCAGCAATTGGCTCGCAGCGCACCGAAGTGGTTTTCCAGAAAAAAGCGCCCGCTATCGTTCGCTGTCGCCCGCAAAGCAGCTTGACCATGTCCATGGCGTACCGCCAGCGCTGCTGCGTGGTGGACACAAACACTTCGAAGCGATCCTCGAACAGATCCGCTTCCGTGGTAATCATCACCGGCCCGCCGTAGTGCTTTGTCCGCCCCACCACAACCAGCGTGGCCGTGTGCTGCTGCTCCGCGGTGACCACTTGAAACGCCGGGAAAGAATACACCACCATTTGACGAAAGCCTTCCATCCAATACGCCAGAATCCCCAGCCGCCGCTTGGTCTCCACATCCACGGCATTCACCAGTTTTCCATCCGGACCCGCGCCCGCCGTGCAGATAAAATAGCGCCGCCCGCCAGGAAGCTCCGGAGAAAAGGCCATGCCCAAGGCAATCCGCCGCAGCGTGCCACGCGCCAACCGGTCTGCCGCGCGCGGGATGTCCCACGGCAGGGACAACTCTTTTACCAGCACGTTGGCGGTTCCGCCGGGCAGCACTGCCAGAGGAACCTGGCTGCCAGCCAGCCCGTTCACAATTTCGTTGATCGTGCCGTCGCCGCCGCAAGCAATCACGAGCTGACGGCCGTCCGCCACAGCGTTTCGCGCCTGCTCTGTGGCCGACCCCGGCCCGGTGGTCGCCTCCAGTTCCGCTAGAATCCCCGCCTGCTTGAGAATGCTTTGCGCGCGCTCCAGTTGCGTGCGCCGCTGGTGCCGCCCGCGCCCCGACGTGGGGTTGTAGATGATTACCGCATCGCGAATGCCCGTCAGCATCGAGTCGTAGAGGCGCTCCTGAGCGCCCGCCTTTGCCGTGCGTCGAAATCAAATTGCGCGCGCAATGTATAATACACGCGTCGTTGAAATGCCACTGTCCTGCTGAGGGCTGCATGTCGTCTGCCAAAGCGACGGCCAAAGAAATCGCCAAGCTGCGCCAGGAGATCCGCAAGCACGAACACCTCTATTACGTGCTGGATGAGCCGGAAATTTCCGACGCCAAGTTTGACAAGCTGATGAACCAGCTCAAGGCGCTGGAAGCGGAGCACCCCAAGCTGGTGACGCCGGATTCGCCCTCGCAGCGAGTCGGCGGCGCGCCCCGCGAGGGCTTTTTCACCGTGCGCCATTCGCGCGCGATGCTCAGCCTGGACAACGCCTATTCCTACGACGAACTGCTCGACTTCGACCGGCGCGTGTGCGAAGGCATCGGCCGCGAGCGCGTGGACTACATCTGCGAGCACAAGTTCGACGGCCTCAGCATTTCGCTGCAGTACGAAGACGGCGTGCTGGTTCGCGGGGTCACCCGCGGCGACGGCACGACCGGCGAGGACGTTACGCCCAACGTCAAGACGATTCACTCGATTCCGCTGAGCGTGGAGCGCGAAATCCTCAAGAAGCTCCGCCTCCCCGGCGACTTTGAAGTGCGCGGGGAAATTATCATGACTCGCGCGGCCTTCGACGAGCTGAACCGCCAGCAGGAGCAGCAAGGCCTGAAGCGCTACGTGAACCCGCGCAACACCGCGGCTGGCGCAGTGCGCGTGCTCGATCCTGCGATCACTGCTTCGCGGCGCCTCGATTTCTACGCCTACCTGCTGCTCGCGGACGGCCGCCCGCCGCTCAAGCGCCACGCGGATTCGCTGGCTGCACTCCAGAAGATGCAGTTCCGCATCTGCGCGGATTTTGCATTGAGCCGCTCCATCGAAGACGTGGAGAAGTACTGCGACCGGTGGGAAGAGAAACGCGAAAAGCTGGCCTACGAAATTGACGGCATCGTCGTGAAAGTGGACGAGACGGCTGTGCAGCAGGAGCTCGGCTACACCTCGAAAGCTCCGCGCTGGGCCATCGCGTACAAATATCCCGCGCGGCAGGAAACCACCGTGGTCAACGACATCATCGTGCAAGTGGGCCGCACAGGCGCGCTCACGCCGGTGGCGGTGCTCGAGCCGGTGCAGGTGGGCGGGGTCACCGTCAGCCGCTCCACGCTGCACAACATGGATGAGGTCGAGCGGCTCGGCGTGCACATCGGCGATACCGTGCTGATCGAGCGCGCCGGCGAAGTGATTCCGCATGTGGTCAAGGTTGTGAAAGAAGGGAAGAGCCGCCGCAAATTTGAAATTCCGGAGAAGTGCCCGGAGTGCGGCAGCCGCATCCACAAGGCCGAAGGCGAGGTTGCCTACCGTTGCGTCAATGCCGCGTGCCCCGCGAAGCGCAAGGAGTCGCTGCTCCACTTTGCCGGGCGCCACGCGATGAATATCGACGGCTTGGGCGAAAAAATTGTGGACCAGCTCGTGGACAGCGAAATGGTGAAAGATGTCGCCGACCTGTATCGCCTGAAACTCGAGCCGCTGGCCGCGCTGGAGCGCATGGCGGAAAAATCCGCGCAAAATTTGTTGGATGAAATGGAAGCTAGCAAGAAGCTGAGCCTTTCCCGGCTCATTTATGCGCTGGGCATCCGCTTTGTGGGAGAGCGCACGGGGCAGCTCTTGGCCGAGCATTTCGGCTCTCTCGACGCGCTGAAGGACGCCGCCGAGGAGCAGCTCATCGAAGTTCCCGAAGTCGGCCCGAAAGTCGCCGCCAGCGTCGTGGAGTTCTTCTCCGAATCCGCCAACAAGAAGCTGGTGAAGCGGCTGATTGATGCCGGGCTCAATGTAAAGGAAAAACGCAAAGCGCCGAAGGACACGCGCCTGGCGGGGAAAACTTTCGTCTTTACCGGTGAGCTCAGCAAATACTCTCGCGAACAGGCCGGCGAACTCGTCACCAGCCACGGCGGCAAAGTGACGTCTTCGGTGAGCAAGAAAACAGATTACGTCGTGGTCGGCGCCGAGCCCGGGTCGAAGTACGACAAGGCCAAATCCCTCGGCGTCACGATTCTCGACGAAGCGCAGTTTGGGAGGCTCATCCGCGGCGACTGAGGCTCCACAGCGCTCGCCCGCGAGGAGAACCACGCAGCCCTTCTTCAACCATCAACACAAATCCGCCGCCACGCGTGGCTGGCGCCAGCGCATCGATCCCACGCATTCGACTCCACGCCCGGCGGCAAACGGGGCGCTGCCTGCTCCGCGGCTATCCTACTAACGGTCGCATGGCGGCTCAGGGCAGTACTTCACTTCCAGCTTGGATCCGGTGACGCAGAACTTGCCGACCGTTTTGCTCTTGAAGTGTACTTGGTATTCGGTGCCTTTCTTCAGAACTAGAAGCTGGTTACCGTTGTCGCGGCAAATCAAATCCCAGTCTTCCTTGACAAGCAGTTTGTGGAGCCTCTTCTTCGCATCCAGTTTGTGGAGCCTCTTCTTCGCATCCAGTTTCGGACTCATGGTGTCCTCCTTGATATTTGCTGAAATGATTGACCGGGTCGTTCAGGGCCTATTTACTTCGGGGGATAACTTGGACTTTTTGCCACACCTGCAATAAGCGCGTCGCGTTCAGAGCGCGCCTCGTGCACGACTTTCAGGTCGGTATCGGCGCCCGCCCACAGCCTGATGAATTCATCGTAATGCGCCATCGCCTTCTGGAGCTGGCCGGCGCGCACGTAGGCCCGCGCGGCGTCGAGATGCGCCATCACCCAGTCCGAAGGAAAGGCGCTCATCAGGATCTGTCCCTTCAGTGCGAGCAGTTGTTCATGGACGTCCGCCACCGTTGCCCAATCGCCTGTGGCCTTGCTGGCTTCACCGAGAATTTCATAGGACTCGAAACTACGGAAAAATGCGAGCGCCGCATTGGCTTCCTCGACGGCTGCCCGCGACTGCCCGGCCGCAACCTCCAGGGCGGCCTTCACGTTGTGATAGGAGCTTTGTGCGTAGGCACTGTCCTGCTCCTTGCGCAGGGTGTCAAGCCGGGCGAGCAACCTGCGGGCGCTCGCCAGGTCGCGCAACTGGAACGCGAGGAGGGCTGCACGGCGCACGTCGCCGGGATTCGTCTCGTGGATGGCGGACGCGGCGAGTTGTCGCGCGGCAACTCGCGCTTCGTTGTGCCGGCCGCGGAGCAGCTGGACGCTCGCCAGCAGGTAGCGCCGCACGGGTACCCACGTCTCGCTCTTCATCTTTTCGTCGAGCACGATTCCCGTGCGCAGCGCCGCGGCCGCTTCGGCCAGGCGGCCTTCGTACATCAGCACGCGCGAAAGACAGAGCTGTGCGAGGTTTTCGTAGTACAGCGTGCCCGATTTTGCGAGCTGATCAAAGAGTCGCCGTGCTGCGGCTGTGTCGCCCACACCAAGATACGCCAGCCCCGCGGGCCAGTTCAGCTGTGGGCTCTGAACGCCGTTCGCGAGTGCCTCTTGGTATGCGTCAATCGCCTCGCGAAAGCGGTCCAGACGGTTCAGGTTGTGGAGCAGCCGCGCGCGGTCAATCGGGCTGTGGGGGTCGAGCTCGACCGCCCGGCGCCCGCTGGCGATTGCGTCCTCGAGTCGGCCGGCCCATCTCGATGCCTCCGCAAAGCCGCGGTGGCCTTCGATGTCGTCGGAATAGAGTTCAACCAGACGGCGATACTGCTCCGCCGCTTTCTCGTAGCGCCAATTCACCCAAGCATCCATCGCGAGGATGAGTAGCTGCCCACGCTCGCTCACGCGGTCGATTCCCATACGGGCCTGCGCCATGTGCTCCCGAGTAACTTGAAGATTCCCCAGGCGCTCCTGCGCTCTGGCCACGCAGAGATGCGCCATGGCGAAGTTCGAGTCGAGCGCGAGCGCGCTGGTCGCCAGGTCCACGGCGCGCTGCCACTCGCCGCGCGCGTAGGCCTCGGTGGCGCGTGAGTAACGCTCCTGCGCCTCAAGTGACGCAGGCTTCAGCAGCTCCGACGACAGGCTGTTTTTCTCAATCTTCGCCGTCGACTCGCCCAGGCCCTTGCGTACCCGGCGCGCCAGCCGGTCCACGGCCGCGTACACATGGGCAGTCGTATTAAAAGCTGCTGTCTCGGTGAGGACAACGGCACTGCTTTGCGGATCGAGGACGCGGACGCTGATCTGATAGCCCGCGCCTGCGCGCTCCACCGTGCCTGAGAGCAAGGCGCGGAAATTCTCGCGCCGGCAGATTTCGCGCCCGAGCGCAGCGTTAATTCCGCCGACGCCGTCGCCGCCAGCCCGCCGCGCAGCCTCAATCGCTCGCATTTGCGGCACCACGTTGACATAGCTGGATTGCAGCAGCGCACTCTGCACGAGCTCGCTGACCGTGTGGTCGAACAGCGGTTCGCCGCTGCGGTTTTCGAATTCGGAGACGAGGATCCAGTCGCGCTCGGTGAAGAATGGCGAGGCGCTGTGGAGATAGAGCCAGCCGGAGACCGCGCCGAGCAGTACTGCTGCCGCGGTAGCCATGACAAGCCATGTGCGCCGCGAGACTGCGTGCACTCGCGGCACGACCGGCAGTGGCGCGGTGCCCAGCGGCTGCCCGTGTTGGAAGGCGTGCAGTTCCGCCAGCAGCTCGGCCGCCGATTGGTAGCGCGCCGCCGGGTTTTTCTCCAGCATTCTATGGACAATCTGACTCAGTTGAGCCGGAACATTCTTTGCAACTTCGTGGAGCGGGGCCGGGTTTTCATGCAGGACGCGATTGGTTGTGGCGACCAGGTTGCCGCCGCGGAACGGATGTTTCCCGCTCAGCGCTTCGTAAAACACGACGCCCAGTGAAAACAGATCCGAGCGGGTGTCAATTGCGCGCTCGAGCATGACCTCTGGCGCCATGTAGAGAAACGTGCCACCCACGCTGAGCCGAGTCTGATCGACGGCGCTATCTGAGGTGATGTCGCTGGCCTCGGGCAGTTTTTTGGCCACTCCAAAATCGAGCACCTTCACGTCGCCAGCAGGCGTCAATATGATGTTTTCCGGCTTGATGTCGCTGTGGACGATGCGCTTTTCGTGAGCCGCGGCCAGCGCCTCCGCACACTGGAAGGCGATAGGGAGAAACTCCTCGACGCTGACTGGACGGCTGATGCGCTGACGCAGCGTCTGCCCCTCGACGTACTCCATTACCAGGAACGTGCCGCGCGGATCCTCCAGCACGTCAAAAATACCGGCGATCTTGGAGTGCGTGAGGCTGGAAGCGCGCTCCGCCTCCTTGAAGAAGCGGGCGCGATAATAGGGATCGGCTTGCAGCGATGGTGCAATGCGCTTCAGCGCCACAGTGCGTTTCAGCAACGGGTCTTCCGCGCGGTAAACCTCGCCCATCGCGCCCGCGCCGAGTCGCGCGCGGATCACGAAGCGCCCGACGGTTGCGCCAGTCAGATCCTCTGGGGCTTGCGCCGCTTTCGTTGCGCCCGCGGAAGGCTCACCCATGTGATTAGGAGGCTGCCCGCAAGTTCTGCCGCTCTATCCGAATTGGGGGTTTACATGCCGTGGCGTAGAGGGCCGGCAAGCCGCCTGTGCTCCTGTGCGGCGTATACTAATACAATTAGACTCTCCTCGGCGGTCAATCTGCAAATGGGCCATTGCCTGCACTCAAAACCTTCTCGTTACTATCCAGTGCCACCGTTTTTCGCCCGAGACGACAATTGCGCGTATAATTGGAAACGGCGGGCAGGTCAGACGATCGCTGGTTGGGTAGCACAGGCGAATAGCCTGTGCCACTCCGGCTGGAGGAAAGTCCGGACTCCGCAGGGAAACGCGCCTGGTAACGCCAGGGGGCTTGTGGCACGGGTGAATAGCCTGTGCAACGAGCTACGGACAGTGCCACAGAAAATAGACCGCCGGTGCGTTCGGCCTCTGTGACAGGTCCGAGGAAAACCTCGGGCACGTCCTACAAGGGCAGAGACATCTGGTAAGGGTGAAATGGTGGGGTAAGAGCCCACCGCTCCGCTGGCAACAGCGGAGGCACGGCAAACCCCGCGTGGAGCAAGGCCAAATAGGAGGGGAGGGCTGTCCCGGCCCGTCGTGGCGCAAGCCATAGTCCGCACCGAGCAATCGGCGCGGACATCAACCCTCGGGTAGGCCGCTGGAGTCCGGTCGCGAGACCGGACCTAGAGGAATGATCGTCACGGAGCGCAGGCCGTTACTTGGACGCGCGCCGAACAGGATCCGGCTTATCGCCCTGCCCGCCAATTTTTCTGAGTTTGGATTCTACAAAACCCTCTAAAACATTCCTTCATCCGCTGACGGGCCATAAATGGCGGGAACGAGCACGTCGTTCAGGCGCAGGTACACGCCGAGTTGCGCGCGGTGATGGATGCCGTGGTTCATCACGAAGCTCCGCAGCACGGCGATCTTCGGCACCGTCATCAGAGTTTGGCCATTGCGCAACAGCGACCAGGGCTTCATCAGATGCGCATCGCTAGCTCCCGCAATGGCCGCGCGCGCGGCAGCAATGTTTTTGTCGAACATCGCCAGCAATTCCTGGCGCGACTTGACGGGCTGCAACGGCGGAGTGGGCACGCCGCCCGGCGCAAGGTCCAGCGAATCCTGGTTAATCGCCAGAACAATCCAACTCGGCAAATTGGCGATGTGCGTGGCTAGCCCGCCCATGGCCCAGGATTTCTCATGCGGTTTCCAGCCGAACTTGTCCTCCGGCACGCGTTCCAGCGTCTTTCGCGTGTTTTGCATTTCCTGATCAAATTCCGGCAATAGCGCATCGCTCAGACCCATGAGCTCCTCCATTGAGATTGTGATTGGCCTATTCAACACGATGGGCGCAAATGCTGCAACCAATATCCGTCAAGGATGCGTCGAGGCTATTTTAAGTTTTCAAAAAATCGTCTTCGAAAACTCCTTCGAGCGTTGCGAGCAAGAAATCTGCATCGGCATCGCTGAACACCATCGGCGGGCGGATTTTTAGTACGTTGTGCAGCGGCCCTTCCGTGCCGATCAGGATGCCGCAATTTTTCATGCGATTGGCGATGTAAGCGGCCTCATCGGCCGCCGGCGCGAGCGTCGCGCGGTCGCGCACCAACTCCACACCGATGAACAGCCCCATTCCGCGCACATCGCCGATCAGCATGCGCTTTTCCATCAACGCGCGAAGGCCCGCCATCAAGCGCGTGCCCACGCGCAACGCGTTGGCTTGCAACTTTTCTTCGGCAAGCACGTCTAGCACGGCCATTCCCACCGCGCAGGACACCGGATTTCCGCCAAACGTGCTGAAGAATTCCATGCCATTCGCGAAACTCTCGGCGATATCACGCGTGGTCACCACCGCTCCCAGCGGATGGCCGTTCCCGATAGGTTTTCCAAGCGTGACGATGTCTGGCACCGCGCCCTGTGCTTCAAACGCCCAGAAATGCGTACCTGTGCGGCCGAAGCCCACTTGCACTTCGTCGGCAATGCACACGCCGCCCGCGGAGCGCACGTGCTCATACGCTTTCTGCAAGAAGCCTGCGGGCGGAATGATGTGCCCCGCCGAGCTGGGGAGCGACTCGCTGATGAACGCGCCGATGCGGCCGCCACTTTTTCGAATGTGCTCAATTGTCTCCGCGACATGCTGCGCGTACTTTTCCCCCGCGCTTGGATCGCCCTTCTTGTAGCGCCCGCGGTACACATCCGGCAGCGGGACCTTGAACACATGCGGCGACGCGCCCGCTCCACCCGGCCCGTCAAATTTGTACGGACTAATTTCCACCAGGCTCGTGGTGTTGCCGTGATACGCCCCGTCGAGTACGACGATCTCTTTTCTTTTGGTGTGCGCGCGCGCCAGGCGCAGCGCCAGCTCGTTTGCCTCGCTGCCGGAATTCACGAAGTAGCAGACGCGCAGCGGTTCTGGCAGCGTGGCGCACAGCCGCTCGCCGTAGCGCACAATGTTTTCGTGCAGGTAGCGCGTGTTCGTGTTCAGCACCGCCATCTGCTCCTGCGCGGCGCGGACCACGCGCGGATGGCTGTGGCCCACATGCGGGACATTGTTCACGGCGTCGAGGAAGCGCCGCCCTTCGGCGTCGTAGAGATACTGCATCCAACCGCGCACGAGCTTGAGCGGCTTTTTGTACGTGAGGCTCAGGTTCGGGCCGATCCGCTTTTTTCGCGCGGCGGCAATTTGTTCGGCGTTCCACCCCGAATGTGCCGTAGCGCCCGCGGGCAGGCCCGCAATTAGATTTGGGTCCGGGCTCACACTCAGCCAGATGGCGCGCTCGCTCGGCCGCGCCACGCCGGGGAAGTCGCCGCTGCGTCCCATCAAATCCGTGATGATTTGAAAATGCAGATGCGGAGGCCAGCCGCCGTTCACGGCTGCGCTGCCAATGTTTGCGATACGCGCGCCCTGCTTTACATGCATGTCTTCGCGCAGATTGTCGAGCGAGTCGGCGCTGAGGTGTCCGTAGAGCGTGTAAAACGTCATGCCCGCCGCAATAGAATGCTGCAGGATGATGGTCGGGCCGTAATCGAGCGGCCCCGCGTTGTTGCGAAAGCTGTGCACGGATGCGTCGAGCGGCGCGAAGACCGGCGAGCCCGGCGCCATGAAAATATCCAGGCCCAGGTGGACGGTTCGCCATTCGGGCCCGTCATTGCTCTCCGATTGGAACAGCTCGCTCGTGTACACGAGTCGCGGTTCGTTGTACCGGCCGATGCCGGCCGCCGCATTCGCCGCGCGCATTCGCTCGAACAGTTTGCGCGTGAAGCCGTCCAAGTCGGCCAGCTCTGCCGGATTGGCAATTTCGCGGCTCCCTGCGCTCAAGTCGAAGGTCACCGTTTTCGCGGTTTTCAAATCCGGCTCGACCAGCCGCCCTATCCCGGCGTTGTTTTCCGTTAGCCATTGCACCACGGCCGCGCTTCCGGGACACGGCGGCAGCCCGCACGCGCGACGAAACGCGTAGTGGGCGAAGCGCGGATGCACTTCCTCCAGCTGTTCGAGCAGCGCCCACGCATCCGCGTCCGTCACCATCAGGTATTTGTTTTCCGGCTCGACTTCGCGCTGGTAATTGGAATTGGTCACGCTGACGGCAAGCCGCGTGCCAATCAGAGGAAACAGCAACTCCAGCTCCTGCTCGGTGAGCGGAAACATTTCGTGATATCCGGCGACAATGTGCGCTGCCGCGGCGATAGGGTCCGCCTTGCGCAACATGGCATACGCGCAGGCCACCGCCAGCTCGCACACCGTGTTGGAAACCAGCATGTCTCCAAAATCAATCACGCCGGCGACGCGGCGCTGCTCGGGGTGCTCTTTGGTCACCAGCACGTTGTAGTCGTTGGCGTCGTTGTAGATCACGCTCGAGCGCAGCCCGGAAAGCGCCGGCGCCACTTCCGCTTCAAACTGCGCCAGCAGCCGCTCGACCATTGCCCGCCGCTTCGCATCGGCGATGCGCGGCACGTATTCGCGGATCCACCCCGCGCGCCGCAAATCCCATTTCAGCGGCCGGTCAGCGGCCGGATGAGAAAAATCTTCGAGCGCGCGGTCGAGCGTGCCCAGCACGCTTCCCAGGCTGCGCAGCAACTCCGGCGTGTGCGGATGGATTTGTGCGAAGAGTTTTCCCGGCAAGTAGCTCAGCAGTCGCACAAAATGTTGCGCGCCACCGGCGGCACGCGTCGTAGTGATCAGCTCGCCGGCGAGCGTGGCGCACACCCGCGGCACCAGCAGGGAAGGGGCGCGCGCGGCCACGTGCTCCATGGCCTTGTTTTGCAGGTCGAGAATGTCGCGCTGCTCCGCCACGTTGGCGATTTTCAGCACGAACTCCTGGCCGCTTTTCGTGTGCAGGAGGAAATTCTGATCGCGCTCACTGGGCAGGGATTGCACCGTGCCTTCGAGGCCGTAGCATTCGCGAGCGATGCGCATCGCGTCCTGTTCGTTGAAAGACGGCAAATCAAATTTCACGCTTAGCATTTGCCAACAAAAACTTTCTGCCGCGTGGACTGAAGCGTTTGCGCGGCGGCAAGAGTATAGTCTGCCCTTCGCCCCGCGCAAACAGAACGCGGCTGCCAATTCCGGAAAACCTCTGTTAATCTTTCCCACGCCATGATGCCCAAGTGGTGCACCCATGCCTGAGCCAACACCTCGACTCACGCACACTTTGCCCGGCGACTTGGCCGCGGCCGTCCGCGCTGCGCTGGACGACTGGCGGCAAAACAAGAAAGTTGCGCGCCTGTGGGCCCGCGACGCCTCGCTCTGGACCGGCGCCGACGAAGCGCGCTGGCTTGGCTGGCTCGAGCTTACGCAAACGACGGAAGCGGAATGCCGCGAGCTCACCGCCTTCGCCGAAGAAATCAGGCGAGAGGGCTTCACGCACGCTCTTGTCCTCGGCATGGGCGGCTCCAGCATGTGCCCCGAAGTTCTCGCCGAAACGTTTGGCCAACAACAGGGCTTTCCCGCTCTGCATATTCTCGATTCCACGGACCCGGCGCAGGTGCGAGCATGCGAAGCAAGAATTGATTTAATGAAGACGCTGTTTATTGTGGCCAGCAAGTCCGGCAGCACGCTCGAGCCCAACATCTTCAAGGACTATTTTTTCGAGCGCGTGAAAGAAACCGCGGGCGCCGCCGGGGCGGGGAAGCGATTCGTCGCGATTACCGACCCCGGCTCGAAGTTGCAACAGGTAGCCGAGTGCGACGGATTCCGCAGGATATTTTTCGGCGTGCCCAGGGTCGGCGGCCGCTATTCCGCGCTTTCGAACTTCGGCCTGCTTCCCGCCGCTGTGATGGGCCTGGACCCGGAAAAACTCCTCTCGCGGGCGCGAGAAATGGCTTGCATGAGTGCTGCGGATAATTCACTGGAGCAGAATCCCGCGATAGCCCTCGGCGCAATCCTGGGTGTCGCCGCGCAGCGCGGGCGCGACAAAGTGACGCTGATGGCCTCCCCGCGGATTTATGATTTCGGCGCCTGGCTGGAACAGCTCCTCGCCGAATCCACCGGCAAGGAAGGCAAGGCGCTCATTCCGGTGGATCGCGAGCGGCCGGATGAGCCTGCGAGGTTCAGCAACGATCGCCTCTTTGTTTATCTGCGGTTCGCTGCGGCGCCGGACCTCGTGCAGGATGGCGTGGTCGCTGCGCTGGCAGAGGCCGGGCACCCGGTGATTTGTGTTACCCTGCGCGACGCATACGACCTGGCCGCCGAATTTCTTCGCTGGGAAATCGCCACGGCCGTGGCCGGTTCCATCCTCGGCGTCAATCCATTCAACCAGCCCGATGTCGAAGCCAGCAAGATCGAAACGCGCAAGCTCACCTCAGCGTACGAACTGGCCGGCGCGTTTCCTTCCGAGACGCCAATCTTGATCGAACAAGGTATCCAACTTTTCACCGATGAGAGAAACGCTGCTGACCTGAAACAACTCGCAGGCAGCGATCTTTCTTTGGCTGGATACCTTCGCGCTCACTTTGCGCGATTTTCTTCCGGCGACTACTTCGCCTTGCTTGCTTACATCGAGATGAATGCCGCGCATGAAAAAAGTCTCCAGCAAATCCGCCACGCCGTCCGCAATGCGCGACGCGTGGCTACCTGTCTTGGCTTTGGCCCGCGCTTTCTGCATTCCACCGGGCAGGCGTACAAGGGCGGGCCAAATACCGGCGTTTTTTTGCAGATTACTTGCGACGATTCAGCAGACCTTGCCGTGCCCGGCGCGAAATACACGTTTGGAGCGGTGAAGGCTGCGCAGGCCCGCGGCGATTTCGCGGTGCTCGCGGAACGCCAGCGCCGCGCGCTGCGCGTGCATCTTGGCAAAAACGTCACAGTAGGTCTCGCGGCGTTGCATTCTGCTGTTCGCCGCGCGCTGGCGTAGTTTTCGTCGTGCTCACAGCGCCGCTGTGTTCTCTGTGTTAAGGTTTTTGTAGTCTTGAAACGGAGCACCTGAATTTCACATGATCCTCGCTGGCGATATCGGCGGAACCAACACGCGGCTGGCAATTTTCCGCCGCGTGGACTCCGTCGCGATTCGCGCGTCCACACCTAGCGTTGCGGAAGAAACATTCCTCAGCCGCAAGTCTTCGGCTCTGGGCGACATCGTGCGCGATTTCGTGTCCCGCAGCGGAGTGCAGGTGACCCGCGCGTGTTTCGGCATTGCCGGGCCCATCCGCGACCGCCGCTGCGTGGCCACTAATCTGCCGTGGATCGTGGAAGCGGATGCGCTGGCGTCCGAGTTGCATCTCCCGCCCGGCGAGGTGCTGCTCATCAACGATCTCGAAGCAAACGCTTACGGAATTCCGGGACTCGCGGCGAGCGACCTGGCAACCGTTAGCAAAGGCGCGCCCGGCGCACAGGGCAACGCCGCGCTGCTATCCGCCGGCACCGGCCTCGGCGAAGCAGGTCTCTTTTGGGACGGTGGCGCGCATCGGCCTTTCGCCTGCGAAGGCGGTCATTCGACATTTGCGCCCGCCACTGCGCTTCACCTCGAATTGCACCAGTGGCTACTGAAAAAATTCGCGCATGTCAGTTGGGAGCGCGTGGTTTCCGGGCCGGGTCTGGTCACGCTATTCGAGTTTCTGCGCGAGACCGGGCGCGGCGAGCAGCCAGCGTGGCTCGCGGAGGAAATGCGGCAAGGCGACCCGGCGCCGGTCATCTCGCGCCACGCGCTGGCAGGGAAGTCTCCGCTCTGCGAAAAAGCGCTCGACCTGTTTGTGGAGCTGTACGGCGCCGAAGCCGGCAACGTGGCGCTGAAGTATCTGGCCACCGGCGGCGTTTATATCGGGGGCGGCATTGCGCCGCGGATTCTCCCCAAGTTATTGGCGCCGGCTTTTCGCGAAGCCTTTCTTGCCAAAGGGCGCATGCGTCCGCTCTTGGAAAGCATGCCGCTTCGGATTATCCTCAATGTGCGCGCTGCGATCGTCGGTGCGGCGCGCCATGCCTTGACGCGTTGAAAAAGCCGCAGAGAGCAAGAGCCATCACCGGCCATTCTTCGTGAACAGAAAGTGTGAATGCAAACTCGATGCAAGCACTCGCCCCGGAAATTCGAATCGTGAAGGACGCTGAAGAACTGACACGCGCAGCCGCCGGTGAGTTGGTGCGTTGCGCCAAGGAGTCCGTTGGCCGCCAGGGACGCTTCACCGTGGCGCTGGCCGGCGGCAATACACCGATCTCCCTCTACGAAATGCTGGCCACCCAGCCGACCTTCCGCACTTTGTTGCCGTGGGGCAAAAGCCACTTTTTCTGGGGAGACGAGCGTCACGTTCCGCCGGACCACGCGGAAAATCATTACCGCAAGGCGCAAGCAGCCATGTTTTCCCGAGTGGATGTGCCGCCGGAGAACATCCACCGCGTCCCCGCCGAGAATCCCGATGCCGCCGCGGCTGCCGCGGAGTACGAAGCAGAATTGCGCCGCTTTTTTGCTGTACAGCCCGGCAAGCTGCCGCGCTTCGATCTGGCTCTGCTGGGGATGGGTCCTGACGGTCACGTCGCCGCTCTCTTTCCGGGTTCGGATGCGCTCGCTGTTTCTGACCATTTCGCCGTGGCCACGCGAGACGCCCAGCGGAAAACGGAGTGGATCACTCTGACGCTTCCCGTGCTGAACAACGCCGCTACCGTCGTGTTTCTTGCTTGCGGCCGCGAGAAGTCGGAAACATTGCGCGAAGTCCTGCGCCGCGTGGAGCACCCGCCCAAAGACGCCGTGCGCATTCCCGCCGAGCTGGTGCGGCCCGTCAACGGGCGCCTGCTGTGGATTGTCGATGAAGAAGCTGCCGGCCTGCTCAAGCCCGCCCGCTGATTCCGCTCGAACGCCTCGCGTGCTCTCAACCAACTAGTCATTAATCCTTCAGCGCCAGAGCACCTTGACAAGGATTCACGGCTCCGGAAGAATCGCTCTGCTTCCGGCGGACTTTTATTCGGGGGTTGTGTGTCGCCAAAACGCATCTCGATGACTGAAGAAGACAACTCCGGGTTCCTGCGCCGCCGCGGCCGTCCAGCGGTTGCTGTGCTCCGCGCCGGGGATCTCGAGCTCCACCGCAGGGGCCGCGCGGTCCGGCGTGCCGGCCGCCGCATTGAACTCACGCCAAAGGAATTTGCCCTTCTCGAATGCCTGATGTGCAATGCCGGACGCCACGTTTCCCGCGCGATGCTCATCGAGAGCGTCTGGAATCTTTCCTCGGACACGATGACCAACGTGGTGGACGTGTACATCAATAATTTGCGGAAAAAAATTGACGAAGGTTTTGACGAAAAACTGATCCGCACGGTGCGCGGTGTCGGCTATCAGTTAAGCGGAAGTGAAGACGACATTACGTGACGGCGAGCCTTCGCCGCAACGATATCTGTCCAGTGGATGGATGCAGCCGAAGGCAGGTTACATGGCGCGCTTCCGCCAGTATCGCGCCAGTCCCATCCAGCACAGTTCGAGCCCCGCGCCCTTGGCGTACCGCGTGGCGTCTTGCTCGCCCAATTGCAAACTCATTTCCGCCAGCACGCTTTCCGCGAACCTGCGCGCCCGCGCCGCGTCGTCTTCCCTGGTTTCCAGCGTCTTTCGCACTAACTCTGCCCAGGCTGCCAGACGCTCGCGCAGCTCCAGAAGGTGTGCTTCGGGCGGTTCGGCGACGCCGAAGTGCGTCAGGAAAAGTCGCGTTGGCTTTTTTGCGCGAATCACATCCAGGCTCTTGCCCCAGGCTTCGAGGTCAATGTCCGGAGGCGGCGTCGGCGGCACGATAAACGGGCGGTTGGCGATGCGAATCCCGGCCGTGTCTCCGACGAACGCCAGCCCCGTGGACGCGTCGAAATAGCTTACGTGATGCGCCGCGTGTCCCGGCGTGTATTCCACTTCCAGTTCGCGTCCTCCGGCGTGGATGCGCTCGCCGCCCTGCAAAATATTCAGATTATCTTTCGGCACGGCGCGGAATTCGCCCCACAGTTTTTCCATTCTGTCCCCGTAGAGGCGCTGCGCGCTGGCCAGGAGCCGTTCCGGCCGTTCCATGTGCAGGGCACCGAGTTCGTGGACAAAGACGCGCAAATGCGGGTTTTCTGCTACCAGCGTCCCGGTCGCTCCCGCGTGGTCCAAGTGGATGTGCGTTAACAGGATGGCGCCCAGGTGGCCAATTCCCAGGCCGCGCTGCGAGAGCTTGCGCTTCAACGTGGGCAGGGCCGAAGTCGGTCCCGGATCCACGATGGCCGCCGGGCCTTCGCCAGTGAGCAGGCAAGCGGCGATAATTTGCGCGTGGCCCTGATGCTCGAGGTCGATTCGGGTTGTGTTGGCGGCGACTGTGTCCACTTTGGTTTGTGCGGCAATTGCCCGGGGCGCGGAAGTGATTGTAGCCTGCCGGAGGTTCACGGGTCTATGGCTTGCCGCGATGGCACGCGCATCCTACCCCGAGCTTGACGCCGCCTCCGCGGGCCTTCAGAATCAATACTGCCGTGGTTCGCCACTGGCGGAGTGCGGCCCGCGGAACCCCTCCCGCCCGGACGGCTTTCCAGCCCGTCGCCGCATTCGACGCAGAAAGGAATGTCATGGCTTCTAATTCGGATCCCGGCCGCGCTTCCAATTGGCAGGATCGCCGGCGTGGCGTGCGACTGAATTCCCGTGTGCGCCTGGCCGTCGAATGGGAGGACGCCAGCGGACAGACGGTTCGCGAAGAAGGTTTTACCCGCGTGGTGAATCCTGCCGGCTGCATGGCGTTGCTGCCGCGCGACATGCCTCTCGATATGCGCGTCCGCCTCATCAACTTGAGTTTGACCGACGCCGAACCCGTTCGCGGCACGGTGGTCTGGAAAGGCCGGGAAACGCCCGAGGGCCACGAGATCGGCATTGAATTTGTGCAGTCGCAGCTCGATTTCTGGGGACTCTTCCACTAGCGCCCGGTTGGCCTGTTCATTGACTGCAAAAAACGAAGTCGTACAGATCTGCAGCTTTTCATCGTGGCCGCCCAAACGGCAATTGCCCCAAATCCACATTCCCGCCCGACAGGATCACTCCGGCTTTTTTCCCTTGCCAATCCACTTTGCGGAATATCGCCACCGCTGCGGCCACCGCTGCGGACGGCTCGATGATGATTTTCATCCGCTCCCACACCCGTCGCATGGCTTCGACGATTTCTGCTTCGCTCACCAGGGCCACTTCGTCCACCTGACTGCGGATGGCCCGAAAGGTCAGCTCGCACAGCGATGCGCGCAACCCATCGGCAATCGTGTCCGGGTGCTCCATCGGCTCGATGCGTCCCGACGCTTTCGAGCGGAAGGCGTCGTCGGCATTTTTCGGCTCGCATCCGATCACGCGGATCGACGGTCGCAGTCCCTTTGCGGCAATAGCGGTCCCGCTGAGCAGCCCGCCGCCGCTCACCGGCGCGAGAATGAAATCCAAATCCGGAAATTCCGTGAGCAATTCCAGCGCCGCCGTGCCTTGCCCGGCGATGATGCGCGCATCGTTGTACGGATGGATCATTACCGCGCCCGTTCGCGCGATGATTTCTTGAGCCGCAGCCTCGCGCGCGGCCACCGTTGGCGCGCATTCCGTGATCCGCCCGCCGTAAGCGCGCACCGCCGCTTTCTTTACCTCCGGCGCGTTCGCAGGCATCACGATCCACGCCGTGGCGCCCCGCGCGCGCGCCGCCAGGGAGAGCGCTGCCGCGTGGTTGCCCGAAGAATGCGTCACCACGCCGCGCCGCGCTTCTTCATCGCTCAACAACGCCATCGCATTCGTTGCCCCGCGAATCTTGAATGCTCCGCACCGCTGGAAGTTTTCGCACTTGAAATACAGTTGCGCGCCGGCCATTGCATCCAATGACGCGCACGTCTGCACCGGCGTGCGATGGATGTGAGGAGAAATCCGCTGCAATGCTTCGCGAATCGTTTCCAGATTGGGAAGCTCGAGAGACGTCGGACTGGCGGCACTCATGGGTCACCTGGTATTAATAGCGCTGGCAGGCGGCCCGTCCCGATGCTTCGGTACGGACTGCGTGGAAGGTGGGATGGCCCGGTGTTGCTGCGCCCTGAAGCCTCGGGATCAGTTAATTAACTGGCGATCCATTTGTGTGAGCTGCTGGATCTGCGACTGCAACTCCTTCCGCCGCTCTTTCAGCATGCGGTGGCGGAAGTTCCAGCCAGGATTTTGTATCGCCAGCCAGGGTTCCAAGGCTCGCCACTCTTCATTGAGGCGATTGTATTCCTCGAGCAGTGGCTTCAATTTTTCGTAAGACTGCATCCTTGAAATCCCTCAACTTCTGCAGTGACAATGAGCAATCCCTCTTCCAGATCTGTTTGACTGCGTTCCGTGCAGTCTCTTGCGTGGTTATTCTAGGGGCATCTTCAATCGTTTGTCATTCAGATTGTTGGGTTTGCCGACTCAAGCGATAGAGTGGATTCGGCTGCGCATTCGAAACTTCATGGCGACTTCTCCGCCGATTTCTTGCGTGTCCAGATTTGCACGACCGCTTTTTTTGCCGTCAAATGTGCAACGCTTTGCACTGGCCGGTCTGGAAAACACTGCAATCCTGTTCACACAAAACTTCTGGCGTACCGCTTCAAAAATTCATTATTTGCCGCAGATCGCTTCTTCCCACTGCCACGCAGAAATGGCATAATGCGGCCTTCCCGGGCATGGCGCCGGTGACTTGATTGTCTGTAAAGGGAGACTCGCATGGCTGAAGAGAATCGTCGCAAAGCGCCTCGGATTCCTGCGAAAGTACCCGTGAAGCTTCGCCCTGTCGAGGGCACCACGCCCTACATGATCAGCGCGGATTCCATCAATATTTCCGAACGCGGGCTCTACTTCCAAATGGCCGGGCCCATGAAGCCGGGCACGCGCATCGAGCTTTCCTTCACGATGCCGCCGGAAGTCACCGGAAGCATGGCCATGAAGATTCGATGCATCGGCCGCGTGATCCGCGTGGAGCCTGATGGCAAGCCCGACGGCCGCACCGCCGTCGCCGCGCAAATCGAGCGCTTCGAAACCATCCTCGCCGAAGCCTGATTGTTCCGAACAACCGCTCAAGCAGTTGTCATTCTGAGGAGTCCCGATGCATCGGGACGACGAAGAATCTTTTCACTCGAGTCGAGGAAAATCCCAGCGGCTACTTTTTCTTTGCCCCTTCCACCACAAAAGTCACTTTCGCGCTCGCCGAATTCTCGAATTGGTCAAAGATTCGCACCGCCAGCGTGTGTTCGCCTGGTGCGAGGTCCTTGAACGGGATTTCGTAGCTCTCCGCCGGCGAGTCATTCAAGCGGTTTTCTGGAAACACCAGCTTCCAATCCCCGGCGTCCAGGCTGTACTCGGCGCGCACGATCGCGCTGAAGGAATCCCTGGCGACGAACCGGACGCGTGTCTCCGGATTGGCTGTTTCGGCCCGCAGGGCTTCCACCTGGGGCGGTGTGTTGTCCACCTCAAAGCGGTCGCTCTCCCGGTCGCCGCACAGCATGTCGGCTTGCGGGTTCGAAGGCGAATCGCAGGCTGTCACTTTCAGGTAGTAGGCCCCGTCGGGCAGGGAGTTCGATTCCCAGGAAAAATATTTTTGATCAAGCCGGTCCTTCAGTAACTTCCACTTGGTCTCGCCCTCGCCGCGAAAATAGACGTTGTAGATCAGGTCGTCGTCGTTCTCATCCCGCGCGCTCCACAGCACGCTTTGATAGCCGCGTTGCGTGAGGGCCTGTGGCGGCGGATCAAAGCGCGGAGGCTGCTGCGGCTGCTGCGGTTGAGGAATGCTCATCCCCGTCACGCTGGAGGTGATCGGAGGCATCCTCAACTGCGCCGGTTGCTGTTGCTGCTGCTGGCCCGGAAAGCCCTGCACGCGGACGCCGGGGCTTTGCACGGTGATGCCCTCCACCGTGGGGGCCACGTTTTTTGGCAGATACGCCAGGCTTACCCAGGAAATGCTGGTGGGCATTCCGTGTACCGGCGGCATGGCTTCCTTGCGGGCAGGCTTACCCGCGGCAGCAGCGGACGCCGCGGATGCAGCGGGGTTCTTGAACACTACCTTCCATTGCGCAAACCGCGCGGCGGGAGAGTCCACGCTCGATCCCTTCGGATCGTTGTAGGGTCCCGCCCACTCGCTCCAGTTTTTCTCAGGGTTCGACGTGTTTCCGGTGCGCACGTAAAACTGCACGTGGCCCTCGGTGGCGCCGTTATCTCCCCACCAGCTCAAGCGGCCCCACTGTGAAAAAATCTTGGCGTCGAACACCTGCGATTCAAAGCTGCCCTCCGGCTCGAACTCGGGGCCAAGCGCGAAAACTTTTCCCGGATTGGCCGTGGCCACAAAAACTTTTCCGCTCGCGCCAGCCGCCAGGCTGGTAACTTGCGCGGCGGCGGTCTTGGGCAGCGAGGCGTAGATGCTCTTTTCTTCCAATTGAATGACCAGCCCGCGGTTGCCGGTTCCCAACAGCAGCTTGCCTGCCGCCCCCAATCGCAGCGCGTACACCAGATCGGCGCGCGAATTCCACAGCACTTCCGGCGCGCCGTCGGGCGTAATGCGGTACACCACGCTGCCGCCCGTCAAGGAAGGGAACGGCACAAACGGCGCCGCCTGCTGGCCGACGGGCACGGGCACACTCGTCGTAATCGTTTGCCCTGTGGAAGTCACCGTGGTTTGCGGTACAAACTGCTGCACCGGAGGCATGACCAATCCCTGCCGGGGTTTTTCGCCCATCGACGTGGCGTAGATGTTTCCCGCCGCGTCCACCAGCAGCGAGGTCACTTCTTTCTTGTCCGTTTCGTGCAGCACAAAGGCAGGCCGCTGCTCCGGCTTGTCCGCTCCGGCTGGATTGGTCATCGAGACGCGCGCCACAAGGCCGTTCGGCTCCGTGCCGATGAGCAAGTTGCCTTTCGCGTCCATGGCCAGCGATCGGATGTGCGTTTCCATGCTGTTGTAAAAGAGCATGCCTTTGCCGTCCGGCGACACCGCATACACTTCGCCTTTGTCACCGGTAGCCACAAACACTGTTCCCGAGGCGTCCACCAGCAGGTCCCAGATGTATTTGGTTTTCGGTTCGAAGAAGACCGCCGCCTTGCCGCTCTGGCCTTTGGCGTCGGGCGCAGGAATCTTGTACACCTTTCCGTCTGGCGACGTGCCCACGTAAATGTTATCCCGCGCATCGATGGCCAGCGCCTGTGCGGCCATCTCCTGCGACTCGAATACCGTCGTCGCCGCGCCCTTGTCGTCAAACCGCAGCACCTTCGCGTTCGACCCGCCTGCGGCGTACAGCACGCCCTTGGAGTTCAGCCGCAACGCCCAGAGGTAGGCCGTATTGGGATCGGAGAACTGCTCGAATCGCGGCGCCAGCACCAGCTTTCCATCGCTGCGCAGCGCGACTCCCTTGGCTGTCCCTTTTTCATACTCCTCGAAGCTCGATTGCCGCCACATGCGCGTGCGCTCGGCGCCTGCGCCCGCGGCCAGCAGCACGGCCACCGCGGCGAGACACGCCAGTTGGGTTCGCGTAATTCGTTTCATGGAACTCCTCTCAGTAACCCCTGCGGGGAGGCATTTCCCGGGGCCCCGGTCCAAAGGTGTCGGGACAGCCTCTGCGGCGTATCACTTCACGGTAACCATCAGCATGTATTGGCCCGCGATCACCTGGTTCAGCGGCAGCGACCATTCTCCGGCGGCGGATTCGCGCAGCAGAAGGGAACTCCCCGGCGCGCGCCGCTGGTCCAGCACATTAATCTGCGAAAGCGGCGCATTGGGCAGCACTTTTTCCTCTACCAGCAGCGTGGGGGTCGGCTGGATTAGCGTCACGTACAAGCGGCTGTTCCGCCTTTCCCGGTTCATCAGCGTGATGAGCTGCTCCAGGCCCGCCAAGCGGCCCTGCGGTCCCTGCGAAAACATCCGCGACATCCGGTTCAGCGAATCCCCGTCGCTGACCACGATGCGCAGCGGGCCCTTCGCCGCCTGCGTGGGGATCTGGATGGGTACCGTGCGCATGAACGGCGCCCCGCGGTATGGCCGCAGCAGCACCTTCACATCGATGGTTTCGCCGGGCGACACTTCGCTCTTTTCACTCCACGCGCTTTCGATGGCCGCCCAGCGCCGTTCCGGAGTGCTTTCCACTCGCAGGCTCACTTTTTCAATTTTGGCGCGCTCGTACGGATTGGTGAAAATCCTGTAGAAAATGTTCTGCACGCTCAGCGCCAGCCACATCCCGTCGGGCACCGCCTGGTCGGTTGGCGCGAACATGTTTTCCAGGTTCACGCGGCTGTGGCCTTCCACGTCGATTCCGCCGGAAAGCTGGAACGTCATGCCCTCGCTGTAGGCCGTGTTGGTGACGATGCCGTTCATCGTGGCGATGGCCACCAGCAGCGGCGTCAGCTTGGTGTGTTCCATCACTTCGAAGCGAAACTTCTTTTCTTGCGACGGCGTGGCGATGGTTAGCTCCACGGGAATCAGCCGCGGCACAGCGCCCAGGCGCCCTACCACCGCCGTCGTGCGGTCCTGCGTAACGCTGCCGATTGCTCCGCCCGCGTTCACAATTTTGAAAGAGTTAAACGTGGACGCCAGCGTGGTCACCACGCGCCCCCGCGCCAGCGGCATGGACACATTGCCAAACGCGAACAGCGGGTGTCCGCACACGAAGACGCGGTCGCCGACCACGGCGGTCACCGTGCACGACGCCTGCAGCGAAAGGTCGCCTTTCACCAGCACCATGCTGACCATGTCGCCGCCCTTGATCTGCGCATCATCGGCGCTGGCCGGTGCCGTGCCCCCCTGCGTCGCCACCATGCCGTACGGCGAAAACTGCGGCGCGAAGCGCCGGATCACTTCCGGATCGAAGCCGGAAAACACCAGCGGCGTATCGATTTTCGTCAGGTAGGCGCCGGAAGCGGTGGCGCCCACGCGCCGCGCCATCTCCTCCGGCAAGGCAATCTGCGTGGCGACTGCGGACTCGCTGGGAGAATCCTGCGGCGGGACCGACTCCGCGCGAATCGTGTCGCTGGCCGGCTGGTCCGCGTCGTACATGTTCTGGATTGGCGTTACGCCGGCGATGGCCTCGCGGCTGAACTGCCCGAACCGCAGTGAAAGTGCGCCCGCCAGCTTGCCGTCGATGTACACGGGGCTGCCGCTCATGCCCGCCACCACGCCGTTGAAGTCGGCGAGCCCGCCCCGCAGCACCACCAGAATGATGTCTTGCTTGGGGCCCAGCGTGTTGGGCAGAATTCCCAGGACTTCCAGCTCGATGCTTTCAATTTTATCGCCGGCCAGGATCGTATACATCACGCCTTTCATGCCGGGCTTGATTTGATCGAGCGGGATGATTTGTGGCTCGTCCAAAGCAAGAGAAGGGAGAGCCAAAGATGCGGCTAGCACAACGGCCGCGCAGGTGAGCAACTTCAGGGGCCAGGTTTTCTTATTCATCGAACGGCCATCATACCACGGACCATCGGATTTCATCGCCCTCTGCCGTGTTGCTTCACCACTCCGCGGCGCTCCATTTCGCCGTGCTAGAATCCCGTCGTGGCCCGACAGACCATCCGCCCCGCGCGCTCCATTTCCGGCGCGCTCTCCGTTCCCGGCGACAAGTCCATTTCCCACCGCTACGCCATTCTTGCTGCGCTAGCTGAAGGCCGCAGCGAAATTCACAACTTTTCCCCCGCCGCCGACTGCCACAGCACGCTCGAGTGCCTCCGCCGGCTCGGCATTTCTGCAGACATTGAAAAGGAGCGCGTCTTCATCCAGGGCAAGGGCCTCCATGGATTGCAAGCGCCGAAGAAAAAGCTCGATGCGGAAAACTCCGGCACCTCCATGCGTTTGCTCGCCGGCGTACTTGCCGGACAACCGTTTGCATCCACGCTCACCGGCGATGCCTCGCTCCGCCGCCGCCCCATGCGTCGCGTGATTGAACCGCTGGCACAGATGGGCGCCCAAATTCGCGCGCGCGACGCCGAGTTCGCTCCGCTTGAAATCACCGGCGCCGCGCTTCATGGGATGGACTATGTCTCACCTGTGCCCAGCGCGCAGGTGAAATCGGCCATCTTGCTCGCCGGACTTTTTGCTTCGGGCGCGACCTCCATTCGCGAACCGGTCCGCACGCGCGACCACACCGAGCTGGCTCTCGCCGAATTCGGCGCGGATCTCCGCACCAGCGGCGCGACCGTGCGCCTGGCCGGCGGCCCCCGCCTCGCAGCCCGCCAACTGGCTATACCCGGCGATATTTCCTCCGCCGTTTTTTTTCTCGCGGCCGCGTTGATTCTTCCTGGTTCCAACTTGCAAATCACCGGCTGCGGCCTGAATCCCACGCGCACCGCCATTCTCGACGTGCTGGCCACCATGGGCGCGCCCATCAGCCTGGTGAATGTGGAGATGCACCACGGCGAACTTTCCGGCGATATCAGCATAAGTCACGCACCGCTGGCCGGCGGCGTAATCTCCGGCCCGCTCGTCGCGCAATTGATTGACGAGCTGCCCATGCTCGCCGCGCTTGGCCCCTTCACCGAACAAGGCATCGAAATCCGCGACGCGCGCGAGCTGCGCGTGAAGGAGTCCGACCGCATCGCCGCCCTCGCGGAAAATCTCCGAAACCTGGGCGCGAAAGTCGAAGAGTTTCCGGACGGAATGAAGGTAGAAGGAAAGTCTGCCGGGAAACTGCTTGGCGCTAAAGTAGATCCGCACGGCGATCATCGCATCGTCATGGCCTGTGCCGTTGCCGCGCTGGGAGCTGACGGCAACTCCATCATTCACGACTCCAATTGCGCCGCGGTTTCATTTCCTGAATTTTTCAATAGTCTCGATCAACTTCTCGAGCGCTAAAAGTAAGAAGGGGCGGATACTAACCCGCCCCTCCATCGTGCGTAAACCTGAAACCTGACGCCTGATACCTATTCTTACGGCCCCTTCCGCACGCTCACTGTTCCGTACGTCGTTTTCAGCCGGATCTGCGGCCCGCGCGTGCCGATTTTCCCGTCCAGCTTGGCGGTGCCGCTCTGGTCTGATTTGGTGAGTGCCGGTCCCTCGAAGCCGGTATCAATTTCGCCGTTGCGCGAGCTCGCCTGAATTTCAAACGCGGAGCTGGCCGGCAGCGTCACGTCGATCCGGGCGGACTCATTGTTCACTTCGATTTCATCCTTGGGCGCATTCTTGAGCCGCAGTTCGACGTCCCCCTTGCTGTTGTCAATGCGGATGCGTCCGTTGATGTTGTCCATGCGAATGTCTTTGCGCGACGTGGTCAGCGTCACGTTGCCATTCGCGTCGTACACGCGCAGGTCGCCGCTGTCCAGTTCCAGCCGCCCGGCCAGCGCGCCGATGGTCAAATCGGTCCGTTGCGAAAGGAAGCGCGTGCTCTTGCCCACGTTTTTCACGCGGATAGGCCCGCCGAATTCGCCCTCGATGGATGCATCGCCTTCCACGTCGCTCACGTCAATATCGCGGCCGCGTCCGCTCACGCGCACGCTGCCTTTCACGCTGCTGATTTGCAGCATGCCGCTGCGGATCTGCGCTTGCACATCCTTGCCGGCGTCGCGAATCTCCACGTTGCCGCGCTGGGAGTCCGCAGCGACCGTGCCGGCGAGACCGATAATTTTAATGTCGCCGCGGACGGTGCGCGCATCCACGCCCGCCTGCTTGGGCACATGTATTTCCATATCCACGGTCACCCGCCGCCCTTTTCTCGGGTCCGTAATCCGCACGGAGTAATTCCCGCCCTCTTCGCGAATTTCCACTTTCACCTGGTCGGCGCGCTGTTTCGCGCTGTCCTCGCGGCCCATGCCGCCGACGCTTTTCAGCGCCACCACGCGGATGTCTGGCGCGTCTTCCGGAAGCACGGTGATGTCGCCGTAGTCGGTCGCAATCATGATGGTCGCCGCCGGCTTCACGTTTTTCTGCACCGTCTCCTCGCTGAATGAGTAGCGCCGATCCCATCCGGGAGGCCAGTCAATTTCAATGCTCGGATCGTTGTGGATCTGATCGATGACGAATGCTGTCCCGCCAAAGGCGAAGAGCAGCAGCAGCAGGAAAAATTCGCCGCCGGTGAACGCCGGTGGGGTCGGATCGCCGGTCCGGCGCGCGGCAAAGTAGTCAAACATTTTGGCCAGGCCCCAGATGATCAGCAACACCGGCCAAAAGTTCCGGAACATCTCCCACACGCGCATTTCCGGCCGGAAATTCTGCGCCAGCAGCAGACAGCCCAGCAAAATCAGGATCAGGCCGCTGAAGATGGGGCGCCGTCTTGGTTTGATTTCGCTCATGCTCTCCTCAATGGCCCGGCTGCCCAGGCTGGCCCGGTCCCACATGCCCTTCCGTGGAAGCCATGGCCGACGCCACTTTCACCAATCCGATGACCACCAGCAGCACCGGCCACAGGTCGCTGAAGTCGAACCTCGCACTCATTCTTCCGATCAGAAACAGCACGCCCAGGGTGATCAGCACCACCGGGCCCATCAGCCCGCTGCACGTGCACCGGGCGCACCGGCATCGGATTCCGTTACTCATGGCTGGAGGCCTCCGTGGAAATCCCGTTCCCCGCGCGCCGCCGCATCATCCACAGCACGCCGCCCACGATCAGCAGAATCGGCAGGAAGTATTCCGACAGCCGGTCGAGGCTGAGAATTTCAAACTTGTCCAGCAGCAGCAGCACGCCGAACGCAATGAGCAGGATGGGGCCGATGGGTGCTTGAGTTTCCCATCCGCCCAGCGCGGAGGGAGGTTTCACTCCGTACAATTTCGCCCGCGCAGTCAAGTACGCCTCCACGGGCATATACACGAACAAGCCGGCGATCATCAGCCCCGTCAAGGGTTGCGGACCGCCGCGGTCGGCGGTGGTGATCAGTCCCACGAAAATCAAGAAGTGGATCAGAGCCTTGGCGTATTCGCTGTTGTACACCGCGCCCAATCCTGGGATAACCCCCATGATTGCCGCCAGCACGGGGCTGCCCGATCCGGCAGCCACCTGCTGCGGCGCGGGTTGCGCCACCAGGCGCGCCAGGCAGGGCTCGCAGTAAAGGGTTCCGCTGACGTCGCGCATGGTTTCCGTGGTCAACGGCTTGCCGCAGTTCCGGCAAAAGCCTCGGGTCTCGCTGGGTATCGTTGCCTCGCTGCTCATCGCATGCTCCTTCCGGGGACGCTGGCTAAACCTGTTGTCACCACGCACAGCCGGCACGCCGGGTCATTCAGCCAATTACTTTCCCGGCTCGGCTTGTCCGGCGGGTTGGCCTTTGGCGCCGGCTGCTGAGGGGCCGGCGGTTCTTCCTGCGCCGGGCGCAGCCGCGACTGGATCTCATACACCACGCGCAGATCACTGACAAATTTTTCCCCGCGCGCGTAGATCAAGTGCGCCTGTCGCGTGCTCGCGTGGTAGAGCTTTACCGGGTGCAGGTCGCTCAGTTTGATGGCGCTCAGTTGCACGCCCATCGCATTCAGCGACACCCAGCCAAACAGCACCACGGTGGCGAATCCCATGGCCATCCGCGGTTGCAACACCGGTTGCAGCCAGCCGAATATTTTCCAGCTCTTCTTCGGCGCACGCGGGCCCAGCGTTGCATCCAGAATCGCCGTCGCCAGCCCCAGCGGCACTTCCAGCATTTCCAGCCGGTGAATCTGACCGAGTGCACCGCCCACCTGTGCCACAAGCTTGCGGCACCGTGCGCAGCCCGCCACGTGGTTCTCGAACGCCGCGCGTTCGGTCGCGTCGAGCAGCCCGTCCAGGTGCTCGCTCAGCCGTTCCTCGATTTGTTCGCATTTCCAGGTCATGGTTTACTCCCGGCGCACGCCCATTTGTTCCAGCAGCCGCGCCAATTCGATTCGGCCGCGGTTGATGCGGGACTTCACCGTGCCCTCCGGCACTTCCAGCACATCCTGGATCTCCCGGTAGTCGAGCCCTTGCAGGTCGCGCAGGATCACCGCCTCGCGCAAATCCGGTGAAAGCCTTCCCAGCGCGTGTTGCACCTGCATGCTCAACTCTCCAGCGACTGCAATCTGGTCCGGGCGCCGCGTGGACGACGCTTTTTCTTCCAGCTTCGCCATCGTGGCTTCTTCATTCAAGGAGCTGGTCACCCGGTCCTTCTTCGTCCGCCGGTAATGGTCGATCAGGAGGTTGCGTGTGACGCTCGTCATCCAGGTGGTGAAGCCGCCGTGGATTGCCTTGTAGCTGGCCAGCGTGCGGTACACCCGGAGGAAAACTTCCTGCGTTAAATCCTCCGCCTCGTGTGGATGGCCGGTAAACCGGTAGCACAGGTTGTACACGCGCCGCGTGTGCCGCCGCACCAGTTCCTCCCAGGCCGGACTTTCGCCCCGGAGACATTGCTGTACCAGTTGAGCGTCGGGCTCCAACTTCGCATCAGCCTCGGTTCCGGAGTCACGTTCCAGCCTCACCCATAGAAACGCAAGTGGGGTTGAAAAAGTTCCCCGGGACTCGCCGGCATCTTATCCGGCCTGCACATGCCTTACAAGCCCGCTCGCGCCCGCTGTAGCGCAGCCACTCCTGGCTGCGCCTCTCGTGCCGGCGCACTTTGCCGGTCCCGCTACCGCGGGATAGCCCCGCGTCTCGCCGCCGTAGCACAGGCTTGCAGCCGGTGCTCCTTGCATTCGTATGGGCCGGCCTCCATGCGCGCTTCGATCATGCGTGGTGCGCGAGTCGCGAGATTGGCCGCACGTGGATGGCAGCGCTGCGTGTCTGGAGTTTTTCAGCGCCGATGGGATGGATGCTAATGCTGCGAGGAGACTGTCTCGCCTGCTCCGAGGTTGAGCTTCATTTGCAGGTGCACGGCGATGCCGCGGCGGCCGTCGGGGAGACGGTCGATGCGCACAATCCGGCCAATGTATTCCTGATTGATGGCGCCCGGCCCGGTGGCGTAGGGATAAGTAACGAACAGGCGCATGTCCGTGTGATAGGCGTCGCGGTCGCTGGCGAAATAGACGCCCGTGCGGCAAACGTTCAGCGTGTCCACCACCTCGTCGAATTCCTTGCCTTGGGGCTCGGACGGCCGCACGCGCACCTTCTGCGCCAGTTTGGCGCGGCCTTTTCCCCGGCGTTCCGAAGTGCTACCCAGTGGATCCCCCTTCGACTCGGTTGTGGGCTTGGATTCCATTTCCAATTCAACCCTGCGCAAATTCTACGCGTTATCGCTCTTTTTTTGCAATCGTCTTTACTCAATTCGTATGAAGTTGGTAAGCGTCGCCGTTCAACCCGGCTGGTTCGTAGCGAAGAGGTTCGCTCGCAGCTGGGCAATCCCTGCTGCCGGTGGTGTCCCAATTGTGTGTCGGGATTGAATCTGGCTTGCTGCAGGTTGGTCTTACACTTCTTTTTCTGGCTCAAATGGCACGAGTGCTGTTAGCTTGGGAAGCGTTATCGGGCCATTCGCGGCTTCAAAGTTTTCGACAACCTGAGTGAGAAGGCGAGCCAAAAGCTTGGCTTGTAACCAAGGGAGTGTGACGTGCATGCGCTGTTCGACCACCATTACACCGTCTTTCGCGCCAAGGACTTCGCCAAACAGAATCCTCAAGTCAAATGCAGTCCGTCCAACCTCAACATGGTTGGCATAGGTCATTTGGATGCCTTCACGGGGCTCTGTGCGTATGTAGCTTTGGTCTTTCTTTAGTTCGTCCATGTCTAAGCTCCTGTGCCTGTAGAAGTAGTTCCTCGTTGTATGTCTTTTAGTCTTTTGGATACAGCCATGTCTAATCCGCTTATGGCGGGATTACGAAGCGTTATGAGATTTCCTTCTATGCCAAAATTGGAGGCACGAGCGGCGTCATCTTTGAAGTATTGACGTACACTTTTCCCCCCCGTTTGTGCGGCTAGACTTTGTTCCATTTCAAAGCTCGGCACCGCAAAAGCCTCAGTTGAAAGACCAGTATCTACAAAAGGCGTGCCGCTAACCCAGTCCACCAATTGACGGAAAGGAACAAATCGGACGACAAGGGCCACATCGAGTGCAGCCGCAATTTTCTTCAGCGTGCTAATCGTAGGCTTTGTAACGCTTGGTTTTTCGAGCCGATAGATTTGATTCTGAGTTGTTCCAACCTTCTCAGCCAATTCCGATTGATTCCAGCCTTTCCGTCCTCTCATTGCGCGAATCTGAAAAGCAATTCCGTTGCTAATCTGGGTTTCAACAAATTTCTTTCTTGCTTCATGGCCTCTATACAATCTCTCCTGGAGGGCTTTCTTTGTCCAAATCAAGTTCGTGGATTTTGGCTTGCCCTTCTTGGAGTTCGTGGAGGCGTCGCTTGGCAATTGTTTTTCCGGGTCTATCATTCTTCACCTTCTTGTTCGTAGCGTGCAGAAATACGTATGCTTCCTCATCAAAGAATCCATAAATGCGATAGTAGAATTTGCCTCGGATGCATATTATTTTGTCGAATCGTATCTCTGAAATCCCGCCCTCCCCATGTAGCGGGTCGAAAAGCGGATCCTCCCAGTCGCTAACCGGTAATACCTGCAAAGCTGCTAGTCGGTCTTTCACTTCGTCCAAATGCTCTGGTGGAAGGCCATCGAACCACGTTTGAACGGGTTGCCCTTCCTTGGCAGACTCGAAGCCAAGAAAACCCGATATACAGTCTTTGACTTCATCGCTCATAAGCTACCACAAAAAAGGTGTACGTCAACAAAAATCTTGCGGATGGTTATTGACAATACATCTAAAAAGGTGTATTGTTCTGTAAGCTTATGAAAGGCAAAGGCCAGCGCACCAACCGTTACCCGATTGAGACGCTGGCCTTTTGTCTAGTGGGGGCGTGGGAAGGTTCCCGCTCGTGCAGGCTGGCTGCGCAGAGCTGGGGGTTCAAGTCCCCTCGCCTCCACACAAATCTACAATTCCTCCCCGCAAACGGCTGTAACCGCCTAAGGGGAATGTCCCCGGATATGAGCCGAAGACAGGACGTTAAACCCGCCGCCATTTTGGCTCTGACTTCCGAAGAAAGCAAGTGCCAAAATGACATGCGAGAAATGCTGCCGGGTGCCCCACTTGTCTCTCGTGTCCCGAGTGTAGCCGGGTGCCCCACTTGTCCCGCGTGCCGTGAGAGAAATCGAAGGGAGCGAAGCCGAAGGGAGCGTAGCCGAGGGATCCTTTCAGCGTCCCGAAGCTCGGAATGCGCTGAAAGGGTGGGGTATTGCTTGTCCTTCGATCCTGCATTCGCCTGCAATATCCCAAAGAGAAGTATATACAATAATACTTGACTTCTGGAAAGCACAGCGCTAGACTGACACGATTATCTAGTAGCTATACGCCAATGACGCCAGTTGCCATTCGCGAATCGCCCCAGTCCCGCTACCCCCGATTAGATCCGCCATTACGCACAATTGCCTGTAGTCGTAGCCTGTTCCGCTCGTCCCGCTTGTCCCGAGGGAACCCGAGGGAAGGGAATCGGAGTGAAGCGTAGCCGAAGGGTCACGCTCCGTGGATTCCTTCCGTCCGCCCGAAAGACTACTTGACAGGCGAGTTGCTATACGCTATAGTATGTATGAACAAATGTGCTAAAAGCTAAGTAGCTGGTCCGGCTCAGCCTTTCGATGTCAGTCAACAGCAGTGCATGCCGCTAACCCTTTTCCCGGCAACACTTGCAGAGCGCACAGCCGCAAACCCTTTCGAGTCAACACATGCAAACTTGCAGCAACAAAATTAGAGGCGCATTGAAAACACGGCTACTTAAAGTCGTGCAGAGTCAACACATGCAGAAAACTCCCTCACAAGCCCTTTCAAGTCAACACATACAAAAACACCCGGGGGCAGGGGGGCGGCCGCACATTGCAGCAGTCGTCCGCGGAAAGAAATGGTTTTTACTATGGCACGCTGGAACACTGTCACTCGGCCACCTGCCGCCTGTCACCTACTTTTCTTTCCCATTCCTTGACACTCCTGTGTCCTGCTGCTACGGTGCGATGCGCATGCGTCCTACAGCCCGAAAAGTTCTTTTGGTTATTCTCGTTGTCGCAGTCCTCGGTATCCTCGTTTATCGTTCCCGCGACGCGATCCGGCTCGAAGGATTTTCCTGGGACAAGCTGGGAGCGTCGCTTCGCCACGCAGACGTTTCATTGCTCCTCGTGTCCCTGCTGGGCATTCACGTGTGCCTCGCTCTGCGCGCGCTGCGCTGGAAGCGTTTCTCCCGCTATCTTTCCCGCGCCACCTACTCAACGATTTACACTTCCACAGTTATTGGCTTCAGCTCTATCTTCCTGCTGGGGCGCGCGGGCGAGCCCATCCGCCCTTTGCTCATCGCGCGCAAGGAGGACATCTCCGTTTCCAGCGAGTTCGGAATTTATGTTCTCGAGCGCATGTTCGACATGGCCAGCACGGTCGTGCTTGCCGCCGTGGCGCTTCTCGCTGTGCCGCGCCTGGCCTCCGCCGGGGCAGGGAACCCGCTGCTTGCTGCCGCGCGGACCACCGGCATTGTGTTGCTTGTTGGATTGGTCCTGAGTATCGCGTTTCTTGTTTACTTCCGGCTGCACGGCGCCGCGCGGCTAGAACGGCGCATGGATGCGTGGCGCGCCCACGCCGCCGCCGGCTGGCGCCGACGCGTCGCCGGCCTGGTCGGCGGATTCAGCCAGGGCTTGCAGGCCATCCGCACCTTCAACGATTTGCTTTTCGCCGCCGCAATTTCCGCTGTGCACTGGACATTGATCGCGGTCATCTATTATTTGGTCGGACGCAGTTTCGGCGGTCGCCTGGCTGAGCTCGGCCTGTCCGATGCAGTTCTTGTGCTGGCTTTCACAATGGCTGGCTCGACCGTGCAACTCCCCGGCGTGGGCGGCGGCTCGCAGGTGGCCAGTTTCCTTGCCTACACGGTCATTTTGGGAGTAGATAAGGAGCCCGCTGCGGCGGCATCCATAGTGCTTTGGCTGATTACTTTCGCCGGCGCCACCGTGATGGGGATTCCGCTGTTGATCAAGGAAGGGTGGTCCATGGGCGATTTGCGCCGCATGGCGCGCGATGAAAAAGAAGCCGAAGCCCACGGCGGTCACATTGCGGTGAAGTCGGAATCGCCAGCGAGGGGAGAAACGCAGCGATGAAGTGTCCTTTTTGCGCGCACCTCGACGACAAGGTGGTGGATTCCCGCGAAGGCCGCGAAGGCGACTTGATCCGCCGCCGCCGCGAATGCCTCAAGTGCGGCCGCCGCTTCACCACCTACGAGCGCATCGACGAGATTCCCTACATGGTCGTCAAGAAGGACGGCCGCCGCGAACGCTTCGACCGCCAGAAAATTTTGCAGGGATTGTTGAAGGCTTGCGAGAAACGTCCCGTGGCCACGCCCAAGCTGGAGGCACTGGTCGAAGAAGTCGAGCGCTTCGTTCAGGATTCACCCGACCGCGAGCGCTCTACCACAGACATCGGCAACCTGATGATGGCGCGCCTGAAAAAACTCGACAAGGTCGCCTACGTCCGTTTCGCCTCGGTCTATTCCGACTTCAAAGACGTGAAAGAATTTATGAACGAGCTGAAAGGCCTGCTCCGCGACCGCTCGCGAAAATGAAATCGGATTTTCTATTCCCTGTACTCCCACACCGCCGCGGCGAATTTTTTCACCACGTGAAATCCCAGGTTCTCATACAACTTGACCGCGCCCGCGTTTTGCGACGTCACCGTCAGCGTCAGCGCGTGGTAGCGCAGCGACTTCAGCGCGCGAATCGCCGCATCCATCATCCGCAGCCCGAGCCGCTGCCCCTGAAATGCAGGCACGACGCAAATCTGCGTGATGTGTCCCACCCCCATCGACACGGTCGAGGTCAGCACCGCCCCCGTCAGCTCGCTGCTTTCCTCCGCGCGCACCACGAACGAAGCTTCCGGCAGAAACTGGCCGCAGCCCGGCAGGATGACAATATTCTTCAGAAACTTCGTCGCGCCGGCCTCCGTGCGGTACTGGTCGTTGATTTCGCTGTCGACATGGTTGGCGTAGGCCTGCGCGATGAGCCGCGCACAGGATTCGAAGTGGCTGTCGTCCCAGCGCTCCAGCCGCAACCCTTCCGGCACCGGCGTCCCGGCCATCTGCGCTTCCTTGAGCGGAAGGATCATGAACTGGCGCGTGTACAATCGGAAGTTTTCCCGCACCATCGCGCCGTCCAGCGCGCCGCCGAACGGCATCAGTTGCGCCTCGATCCTCCGCACGCGCGGCAGCCCGCGCATTTCGCCGAGCATGTCGCTGAGGATCTGTTCGGCCGGACGCAAGTGCTCGTACTTCGGTGAAATGTACAACCCGCCAATCAGCGCCTTGGTCTCGTCCAGCACGTAGAAACCGTAGCCGGCGGGCTGGCCGTCGACGATGGCTGCGCGCCCGGCCAAAGACTGCGCATCGATGAATTTCCTGATGAGCTGCGACGACGGCCGGTAATCCCAATGCAGCTCTTCCAGCCAGCAGGCTTGTTCTTCTTCGAGGAGCGGGGCCAGTTGCCGAGCCGCGATTTCATGTAGGTCGACGATTTGCATGGGCCTGAATGACGGAGCTCCAAAAGTATATCGTCCGTTCTTCGCTTATCCAAATGCGCTGCAGGCCGGCCGCTGGCCGGTGCCCCTCCGCGGCGGCTTCAGGGTACTCATGAGATAATTCCAGGAGTCCTGCTTGCCGCCGAGCCTCCGTGGATGTGCTAAGATTTGCAAGTTTAGAGGATGCTAGTTTCCTTTATGAGTTTTTTTTCAGATCTTCGCGATTCGGGCAAGCTGTCGCAGGGGCTCATGGCGGCTGCGGCGCTGCTGGGGTTTGGCCTCCTGGCACTTTTTCTGATCTCCGGGGTCTTGCTCTATCGCGTGATTTCGCCGCCGGCGGGCGGCGGGGATCTGTCCCCGGATTCGTTATTGGGCCGTCCAACCGTCGTTTCATTTGCTGCGCCGGGGGGCACTGTGGAGGGTTTGTTTTTTCCCGGGCGGAGCACCGCGCCTACGGTGGTCTTGTGCCACGCCTATCTTTCCAATCGCGACGAACTGCTGACCCTGGTGACGACGCTGCAGGAGCACCAGTATAACGTTTTCACCTTTGACTTTTCGGGACACGGCCGCAACAAGAAATTATCCACGCTGGGTTTTCGCGAAACGCAGGAACTGCTTGCCGCGGTGAACGCCCTTGCCGCGCGGGACGATGTGGATCGCACGCGCTTCGGCGTCTGGGGCACCGGCCTGGGCGCGTACGCCGCCGCTTCAGCCGCGGGCAGCGATCCCCGCATCCGCGCTATTGTCCTCGATTCCGTGTACAACCAGCCTTTGGATTTTCTAGACTTGCAGATTGAGCGTTCCGGGCTGAACGTTCTGCCCTTTACGCCTACGATTTGCCGGTTGGCGTATCGCGTGATGAATCTTTCGGCGCGCAATTCGCCGACGCTGTCCGAGCGGCTGGCTGCGCTTCCCGGCGTCGCCAAGCTCTTCATTCAAGCCAATGACAATCGGCCGTTAGCCGCGTCCACGGCGCAACTCTTCTTGAAGGCAGCGATGCCCCGCGAGCAGCTAAACGTTTCCAAATCCAATTATGCGGCGATGAACAGCGACGACAAGCACGAATATGAAAGCCACGTCGTTCAGTTTTTTCTGGAGAATCTTCCGCCCATTGCCGGGCCCGTGCCGCCTCGCTAGTTATTCCACGCGGATAATAACCGCCTGCCGTGAGATCCGCTTCGCCATGGTGACGTGTGCGCCGGCCGTTTCCAATTCGCGCGAACCCGCCTCGCTGGTGACAAGAATTCTCGGGGGTGCTTCGCTGCCCGGCCGCCATTCCGGCAGTTCCTCGTGAAAGTAGAAATTCAGCCCGAAACGCCACGCCCGGTGCAGCCGATAGGCCCGTACGCCATCCGGCCCGTTGCCCAGTGCCAGCACCGCGCGAGCCGCTGCGCGCGGCGACACTTCGTGATCGATCATTGGCGCGATGCGCAAATTAACGCCTTCGATCAAACCCGCCATCAGCAGCGCAGCCAGCGTCAGTGATGCCCAGTATTTTCGCGCCCAGCCCAATCCGGCGACGATGAGACCCACGATCATGACCACCGCAATCCACACGGCCATTTCCGGGCCGCTCATTGCTTCCAGTTGCGACGGCAACCTGCTCAATCGGTAGCCGGTGACCCCGGCGAGAACCAAAAACGTGACGCCAGTCCATTCCATTTGCCATTGCGCGAAGGAGTCGTTTTGCTCGATGGCCCGCGTCAAACTCCGCGTCAGCAGCAGAACCAATGGCGCAAACACCGGCAGTATGTAGCCCGGCAGCTTGGAACGTGACACGCTGAAAAAAACCAATGGGAACACGGCCCAGCACGCAAAAAAGAATCCCGGCGACGCACTTAACTTTTTTTCTCGCCAAAGAGCCAGGCCTTCTCGCGCCGCTCCGGCCAGCAGCGCGCTCCACGGCAACAGCCCCAGGAGCAGGATGGGCCCGAAAAACCAGAATGGCTGCTCGTGCTGAAAGACCGGCGTCAGAAAGCGGTCCACGTTGTGCGAAAGAAGAAAAATGCTGAGAAATTCCGGGTTGCGCATGGCGCACAGCGCGTACCACGGAAGGGCCACCGCGCAAAACGCGATCACTGCCAGCGGATGCGCCAGCCGCCACGCCTGTTTCCAGCGGCCGGTTGCTATCAACCAAAGTCCGATGCTGCCTCCTGCCAGCACGATGGCTGCGGGTCCCTTGGCAAGAGCTGCGAGTCCAAGCAACGCGCCGAAGAGAATTTGCCACTTACGCTGTGTGGAAAGCGCATCTTCAGGACATATCGCGCGAAAGGCCGCGATCATAGCCAGCGCTAGCGACGCGCTGAATGGCATGTCCGTAGTTCCGGCGCGCGCAAATGCGAACACGCCAACGCACGTCGGAAAAATCAGCAGCACCGCCCAGGCGGTTCCCGCGCCGTAGATTTTCCGCGCCAGCCAGGCCAGCGCGAGCGCGGCAAGCGTGGCAAAAATTGCCGAAGGAAGCCGCGCAGAAAAATCGTTCACGCCCAAAAGGCGAAATGCCGCCGCCGCGCCCCAATAGTAGAGGACCGGTTTCTCGAACCACGGTTGCCCATCCAGCCGCGGCGTCACCCAGTCACCGGTTTCCGCCATGGCCCGCGCAATGGAGGCGTAGCGCGGCTCGTCCGGCCCGATCATCCCAAAGGCGCCGGCCCGGCTGAAGAAACAGAAATAGAGCACCGCTGCGGCCAGCACGGCCGCCACCCACGCGCGCTTTGGAGATAACCCGTTCACAGCCGAGAGAGTCTAACAGACGGCAGGGCGGAGAACGCCCGGCAAAGTTCAAGAGCGCACACTCTCCGTCAAAGTATGTGCACGCGGAAAGTGACTTCTCTGATTGTGACGGGCGTGGATTCATGGATAATGGCGGCCGATGCGCAGATGGCTTGAATTCGTTGCCGCGTGGCTGGCGGTGAAATCGCTGGGAATTCTTCCGCGGCCGCTGGCCCGCGGCGTGGGCGCGCTGCTGACGCGCCTGGCGTTTTTTCTTCGCCCGCCGCTGCGCCGCGCCGCGGTGTTCAACCTTCGCTTGGCGTTTCCCGATTTGTCCGACGGCGAGCGGCGCCGCATCCTGCGCAGCATGGTGCGGCAAGTGGGATGGATGGCCGGCGAGTTCTCGCAATTTCCGCGCTATTCCCGCAACACGATCGAGCGCACCGTGGTGCTCGACGGATTCGAGAATTTCGATTCCGCGCAGCGGCTCGGCAAGGGCGTGCTGTTTCTCACGGGCCATACCAGCGCTTGGGAACTGGCGCCGTTCGCGCAATCCTTGTTCGGGTACCCGCTACATTTTCTCGTGCGGCCGATTGACAACCCGCGCGTGGAAGCGCTGGTCAACCGCTACCGCTGTTATTCCGGCAACACGCCGATTGAAAAAAACAAATCCGCGCGCGCCATGCTGCAAATTCTCCGCAAAGGCGGAACGGTGGGCGTGCTCATCGACCAGAACACTTCGCTGGAGGAGGGCGTGTTCGTGGACTTCTTCGGCGTGCCGGCGTGCACTACATCCGGCCTCGCGCGCGTCGCTTTGCGCACGGAAGCGACTGTCGTTCCCGCATTTCTTTTCTGGGACGAGCACATGCGCAAGTACCGCCTGCGTTTCGAGCCGGCCATCGCACTCCAGCGCAGCGGCGATGAACAGCGCGACATTGTGGAGAACACTGCGCGGTTCACCCGTGCGGTGGAGGATTACATCCGCCGCCATCCCGACCAGTGGCTCTGGGTGCACAAGCGCTGGCGCACGCGCCCGCCCGGCGAAAAACCAATCTATCCATTTTGAAGTCACGCACAGCGAGGTAGCCATGATCCGCACAGCACGCGAAATTGCCGAAACCACCGGCGCGCAACTCGAAGGCGATCCCGCCGCGAAGATTTCGGGCGTGGCCAGCCCGGAGAGCGCCGGGCCGGAGGAGCTCATTTACGCGGACTCCGCGCGCCATCTCGAACGCGCCGCGCAGTCCCGCGCGCGCTGCGCGCTGCTGCCGCCCGGGCTGGAGCTCGCCGGCCGGACGATTCTCCGCTCGACGCAGCCCAAGCTGGCTTTTGCGAAGGCCGCGGCCTGGCTGCATCCCTCGCCACCCATCGCCGTGGGGATTCACCCGACCGCCATCATTGCTCCCACCGCGAAGCTTGGGGACGGAGTAGGCGTGGGTCCCTACGCGGTGATTGAGGACGACGTGGAAATCGGCGACGGCGCGCAGCTCGGCGCATACTGCATTGCTGGCCGCGGTTCGCGGATTGGCCCGCGCTGCCGCTTGCACCCGCGCGTGACGTTGTACGCCGGCGTGCGGCTGGGAAAAAACGTGATCGTGCACTCCGGCGCGGTGATTGGCAGCGACGGCTTTGGCTACGTCTTTGGCGAGGGCCGTCACTGGAAGTTTCCGCAAATCGGCCGCGTGGAAATCGGCGACGACGTGGAGATCGGCAGCAACACCACGATTGACCGCGGCGCGCTGGACACTACGCGCATCGGCGCTGGCACGAAGATTGATAACCTCGTGCAGGTTGCTCACAACGTGGACATCGGCGAGCACTCCATCATCGCCGCGCAAACCGGCATTTCCGGAAGCTCAAAAATCGGGAACAATGTGCTCATCGGCGGACAGGTGGGCATCGCCGACGGCTGCCATATCCGCGACAGCGCCATCGTCGGCGCGCAGGCCGGCATCCCCACCGGCAAAACGATTCCTGCCGGCGAAACTGTCTGGGGCACTCCGGCGCGCCCGCTGGCCAAGTTCAAGGAGCAATACGCCTGGTTCGCGCGGTTGCCGGAACTTGGCGAACGGATTCGCAAGCTCGAAGGCCGCGAGCGGCAGGGTTGATTCTCACGGAAATCTGTTCGACCATGATTGTGTTTTGGTTTCGCAATTTATGAACCCCATTCGCACGCTCGTTGTTGGCGGACACACTCGCAGCATCGGCAAGACCGCGCTGGTGGTGGACATCATCCGCGCCTTCCCGGAGGCTGCCTGGACAGCGGTTAAAATCACTCAGCACGGTCACGGCGTTTGCTCCATCGATGGGAAAGACTGCGACTGCGCACCGGTGGATCACAGCTTTGCGCTTGACGAAGAGCAGGACCGCTCAGACCGCACGGACAGCTCGCGCTTTCTTGTTGCGGGTGCCGCGCGTTCCCTTTGGGTCCGCACGCGGCAAGGCTGCCTGGGGGAATTTCTCCCGCGGCTGTGGCAGGAAATCGATTCGGCGTCCAACGTCATCATGGAAAGCAATTCCGTCCTCGAGTTCCTGCGGCCGGAGTTGTACCTGATGGTGCTGGACCCGGCGAAGGCGGATTTCAAGGAATCCGCCCGTCGTTTTCTCGACCTCGCTGATGCCTTCGTGTTACGCGAGCCATATCAAGGCGCACCCTGGCTTCAAGCCAGCAAACGCACGCCGCCGCTACCTTCCTTTGCGCTGGAACAGAGGCCGTGTTTCGAGCAGCGGCTGGGTGCCGAGCTTCCGGGCACCTTGGTTCGCTTCATTCGAGAGCGGTATTTCACCCATTCGGCCGCCACGGGAGGGCACTCGACAGATATTTCTTGTTGACCGTATGGGCTATACCTACGATAATCGTTTGTTTTACGGAACTTAGCTGTTTGCTTTTCAGGGGCGGATGGATTAGCGCACTGGGGGCATTTAGAATCGTTCCCCATGAATCCGAGGCGTCCGCGCGCCTTGCGGCCCGCTGGTTTTTACTCCGTACGCATGCCCAGCTCGACAGTAGTGATTGTTTTGTTCAAATTTGATAGAAGAGGCCTTCATGGGTGAAGGGGCAGAACTAGAACTGGATCCGTTGCCGGGCAGGCGAGTCAGTTA